>ERZ1740052.9-NODE-9-length-151074-cov-13.829704_pt1 | contig 151074 bp, 149 predicted proteins | sample MGYA00581750_ERZ1740052 | MGnify/ENA primary metagenome ERZ1740052 (study PRJEB43018, sample SAMN04849743) | marine metagenome | isolation source: floating plastic debris | place: Pacific Ocean | collected 2008-08-30 | study: EMG produced TPA metagenomics assembly...
GATGGTTTACTAATGCGTTATAAAGTAACTGATGCCAATGGTGTAGTTATTGAAAATACGTTAGACCTCCCTGATGATAGTATCTATATATTAAATGTTGGTTTTTATGATAAATTTCAAGATCATTACATTTACAACTATCAAGGTAGAGATACCAACTGTGGGCAAAATGGTAAAGTATATACTACAGTGTATGGTGTTGGAAATAAAAAAATGAAACTTTCTGTTGTAATATATGGTGAAGCTGATAACTGTACAAAAACATCATTTCCTGAAATTTTACCTGTGAAGTGGATAGAGCTAACTAAACAATAAGTAAAATTATACATGAAAAGTCATATATTTTTATCATAAAAAAAAACGCTTTTATCAAAACGCAAATCTTATTTAGCTTATTGATAAAAAGTATTACAAAGAACTAAAAGAGATTATTTCGAGTGAAACTAAATATAGTTAGATACTACCTTTTATCTAAAAATAGATGTATCATCATAATAAAAAAAGAATAGTACATTTCTATGTATAATTGGAGGTAAATATGGTATTGGTTCTATGTTGTTTTTTTACACCTATATTGACACCTAAAATAACAAACCCTGTAAAAATAATACTTACAGGGTTTATTTGTGGAGACGCCGAGAATCGAACTCGGGTCCAAACAAGTAGCTCGAGAGCTTTCTACATACTTAGTTTTTGCTTAATTTTCGATTAAAGCCTGACCAAAAACAGCCTAACTATAACTTAACTTCTTTAGCTTCGAAAACCTATCGAAGTACTAGATTTTCTATGTTTACATTTACGATGCCCAAAAATGAAACGCCGTAAACCAAGGCTTTTCGTGGACATAAAGCTTGCGCACCTTGTGCGCCGAGGCTAATCTTACTGTTAATTCAGATTATGCAGCTAAAGCGTAGTTATCTTCGCCGTTTAAAAAGTTGAAATAAGTTTTACGAGCATTATTTCAGTCCTCGGTATGCTTACCGTCTTACTAGTCTTGCTGTCAAAACCAGTCGTCCCCAATATGTCAAAGAATTAAAATTACAATCGGCAAAAAGTATACCACTCTAGAAATACTATTTTTACGATCGGGCGACAAAGATAATAAAAACGTGCTTGTGCAAACTTATAAAAACTCGTAATTTCGTATCGCTTGTAAAAAAAGCAAAACAAACAAATTACTAAAATTTAAAAATCTATACTTTCTATGAAGTTTGGTATTATAAAAGAACGTAAGAATCCACCTGATAAAAGAGTGGTATTTTCTCCTAGTAAACTAAATGAGTTTCAAGACAAATTTGAAGATGCTGAAATTCTAATTGAAAGTTCTGATATCCGAGTTTTTAAAGATAGTGAGTATGAAGGTAATGGGTTTAGTGTTACTAACGATATTTCAAGTTGCGACGTTTTATTGGGTGTTAAAGAAGTACCGATAGATGCTTTAATTCCTAATAAAAAATATTTCTTTTTTAGCCATACCATAAAAAAACAGCCCTATAATAGAAAACTACTTAAAGCCATTTTAGATAAGAAGATTGAATTATACGATCATGAAACCATAATTAAGGAAAACGGCGCACGTTTAATTGGTTTTGGAAGATATGCCGGACTTGTTGGTGCTTATAATGGCTTTAGAGCAATAGGACTAAAAGAAGGTTCATTTACCTTACCAAAAGTGGAAACACTTGCTGATTTAGATGCTGTAAAGCGTGAGCTTGATAAAATAACAATTCCTAATATTAAAATTGTGCTTTCTGGAACAGGAAAAGTAGCCAAAGGCGCACAAGAAATCTTAGATTATCTGAAAATAAAGCAAGTTAGTGATGCATTATATTTAACTTCAAAATTTACAGAGCCTGTATACTGTATGATCGACGTTATGGAATACAGTAGAAGAATAGATGGTAAAGTTGGTGACAAGTTTGCTTTCTATGAAGATCCTAGTGGATATGAAAGTAATTTTATGCCTTATGCTAAAGAGACTGATTTCTTTATTGCTGGACATTTTTATGGTGACGGTGCTCCTTACTTATTTACAAGAGATGACGCTAAATCTGAAGATTTTGCGATTAAGTATATCGCTGATATTTCTTGTGATGTAGACGGACCTGTAGCATCTACATTACGTGCTTCAACAATTGCTGACCCTATTTATGGTTATAATCCAGAAACTGAATCTGAAACTGATTATAGAAATGAAAAAGCAATCGTTGTTATGGCTGTTGATAATTTACCATGTGAACTACCAAAAGATGCTAGTGAAGGATTCGGAGATATGTTTTTAGAACATGTTATTCCCGCTTTTTATAATAACGATAAAGACGGAATATTAGCAAGAGCTAAAATGACAACTAATGAAGGAAAATTAGCAAATCGCTACGCATACTTACAAGATTATGTAGATGGTATAGAATAAGTGATGGTTATTGTAAAGAAAATAGTCAAATATTTGTTCTTACTGTTACTATCTATTATTAGTTACGTATTTATTGCTATTGGTATCAGTTACATTACTGTGAATAAGCAAACCTCTATACTAACACCCAAAAAAATTTACTTGAGTAGTAATGGTGTTCATTTAAGTATTATTGTTCCTACTGAAGAATTATCTGTAAAGTTAAAAGAAGGGTTACGGATTAGCCCTTATGATAAGTATATTAGGTTTGGCTGGGGCGATGAAAATTTTTATTTAAACACACCTACTTGGAATGATTTTAAAGTTAAATATGCTCTAGGTGCTTTATTCCTAAATAACCCAACACTAATAGAAGTTTCTAAGACAAAACACATAGACGAAAAATGGATTGGTATTCCTATACACCAAAATCAATTGATAAAGTTAGATGCATATTTGACAGCTTCTTTCAAAACAGACTCTTTTAACAATAAAATTCCAATAGCACAAAACATCTATCCAGGTTCGTTATTGTTTAAAGCTAATGGTTCATATTCGCCATCTAAGACTTGTAATACCTGGGTTAACAGTGCTTTTAAAGAAAGCGGATTGAAAGCTAGTTACTGGACATTATTTGATTTTGGACTTCTAAATAAATACCAGTAAAATGATAGACTTAGACAAACAATTCTTAATTGATACTGCTAATATGAAAATGCCTTTTGGGAAATATAAAGGAACCTATTTGGTTGACATTCCTGAATATTATTTAATTTGGTATAAAAATAAAGGCTTTCCTAACGGTAAACTGGGTAAAATGATGGCACTTGTTTATGAATTACAATTGAATGGTTTAGATTCTATTTTGAGAAAAATTAGAAGTTAATAAAAAAAGTATTCAGTAAACAATCTTAATTTATAATGTCTTCTGAATAATACAAAACAGCATAAAACCTTAACTTAAGTATTAAACTTCATGTCAATCCTTAATTAAGATTGACTTATTCTTTTTCTAGATAACAACCAGTTTAATACGATAAATGTAAACTGAAATGTTTTCCTTTAATGCGTTCATTTTTATCTATGATTATAATCCCCTGTTCATAAAGATCTATTGAAAAGTTTGCGTCTTTATCATTTTTAAGGATAGTCCAAGCTTCCTTCATCTCATTACTCCAATAAATATCGTCAAAAATAAATATAGCCGGTGAACTTACCTTTCTTTTCAGTTCTTGGAAATAATGTAACGTTGGTTCTTTTCTATGATTTCCGTCTATAAATAATACATTAAAATCTATGTTCTTTTCTAAAACAACAGGAAATGTCGTTTCATATAACCCTTCTACAATTTCGAAATGAGAATTGATTCTTGAAAATGCCGTTCCAGATATTTCACAAAGTTTAGGAAGTCCTTCCATTGTAATAAACCTTCCTCCTTTATCTTTAATCGCTTCTAAAATATAAGTTCCCGAAACTCCTAAATTAGTTCCTATTTCTAATACTTTAGGTGTGGTTATCTGTTGAGTAATTTTATATAAAAACTGACACCACTTCTGCCTAGAAGCAGCTATCTTACAAATATTTTTTACTTTAGCTATTCGGTCTGAAGAAAACACCTCATAGGTGACTTCTGTTTCATCTTTCAATAAGCTTTCGCGATATTTTTCACTTCTAGAAAATGCTAATATATCTTCTGGTTGGTGTTTATTTTCTCTGACCGACTGAAAGGCATTAATTATTTTCGTTAATGTTTCATTATTACAACTACTTATATCTCTTAACTCATTCTTTTGATGTATTCTTCTTTTAAGAATCATTTTATGCTTCTCAATTTTTCTGGCAATCATGGATAAATAATTATAGTTGGATTTAGAATGCTCGAAGATATTAAAATTTAATAGGTCGTTTAACACTAAAATTATTTCTTTTGCTACTGAATTAATTTGAGTTCGATGAAGTCTTGTAAAGGCTACTTCATTTTCATTATTCGGTTAGTTTTAATTGTTTTTTATACATTATATCCCCGAAATAAATTGTTAATCCACCTAATGAATAGGCAATTAAATCAACATAACTAAATGTATTTCCAATAACAATACCTGCTGTGCTATCTTTTGCTATTCCGAGAAGTTTTGTAAGTTCAATTCCTTGTAATATTTCTACTAAATATGAGAACAATACTACGTATAGTATTAGTTTTTTTGTTTTTACTTTTATAAATGATTTAATCAGAAAGAAAAGTAAAATTACTACCAAATAATCTCCAAAAGTATGTCTTAAAAAACCTGACGTATTTGCGATTGCAAATTCAATAATTAATAGCATTATTGCTAGTATAAAACTTTTAAAATTAAAGTGAATCATAAAACTTATTTAAAACAGCAAAACCTATGCTAAGGTTTTGCTGTTATGATTAATTATCCGTTTTGCCAATCTATTTTTCTAGATGTATACATGACTGTTGCTAATATTGCAAATAATCCAATACTTCCAACTAGTAAAGCATAATTTTCTAACTGAATAATTACATAGATAAAAGTATATAAGACCGTTAAAGACACTCCTATAAATACTGGGAATTTAAAGTTCTTAAGAATCGATTTAGAATATAATGAGATTAAAATTACTACTGCCATACCTGCAATTATATAAGCATTAGAAAAGTTGCTGTGTTCAGAAATTGAGATTAACAGTGTATAAAACATAGTTAATGCAATACCTATCATTAAATATTGAAATGGATGAATTGGTATTTTACTCATCGTCTGGATTAAGAAAAACACCAAGAAAGTAAGAGTAATTACTAAAAAACCATACTTTAATGAACGTTCACTTTTCTGATATTCATCTACTGGAATCATAAAATTAACTCCTAATGCATAAGTTCTTAAGTTTGGAATCCCTTCAAATGATTGTTGTGGAAATGGCCTATTAATATCTAAAACTTTCCATTTAGCATTAAATCCATCTGCACTAATTTTATCAGGATTATATGGTAAATATTCCCCTATGAAATTTGCATTTTTCCAATTAGAAGTAATATTTACATTAGTTTCCTTCCCTATAGGAATAAATTGAATTTGCTTACTTCCATTTATTGCTACTGTGATTGAAAAATCTATATTTTTATTGGTTGGTAAATCTTCCTTTTTAATAAATTTACTTTCTAATTTATGTAAGTTAGTTCTACCTTCATAAGTACTACTGTTTTCATATTTAGAGGAGAACGCATACTTCGTCTCGTTCATTTGAATTTGAACTAAATTATTAACTCCTTTTAAATTTGATGTTTTCATTACTACTTTAACCTTTTCCCATAATATATCTTCATCCTTGATATCTATTTCGCTAAAATCTGGTGTTGTAAAGTTCCCTGCAATTTTTATTTCACTTGCATATACTGCTGTTTTATATATTCCTCTCTTTTTTTCTTCTGGATTAATATTTGAAGTAACACCTAAGTCATTAGGAAAAAAGTAAGCATTTTTAACCTTCTCTATTGTTTCTTCTTTATAGATTTTAGTCTCTTCGTTAAATATCTTCTTTTTTATGTATGTTTTATATGGAACTTTTAAGATTGGTCCATATAATAAAACTTCATCTCCCCACTTTTGGTTGATCTCGTTTACAACCTCCTTTTGCCTATATTTTCGTTCTCGAATTAAGCTTTTCACATAAGAAAGTGGAATTAATAAGATTAATATTAAGGCTCCCATCATTAGCATTCGTACTGTTATTGATGTTTTTAACCACTTTCCGAATTTACCCGTTTGTTCTTGTATTTTTTCCATTTTTTATTTCACTTATTTTTTATTTATTCTCAAATTTTACTTTGGAAACTACTCTCCTCTAGTATTAGATTCGAGTAGTTTTTTAGCAATCCTCCCTAAATTAAAAGAACTTTGAAATTCAAAGTTTAAAGACAAAAAAATTATTGCTTTAACAATTTTTCCAAAGCTTCTACATGTTTTTTAAATTCATCTTTTCCTAATTTTGTTGCGTAATATCTTGTATTCGGTTTTCTTCCTATAAATTGTTTTTCTACCCTTATAAATGCTACTTTCTCTAAAGCTTTTGAATGACTGGCTAAATTACCGTCTGTAATACCTAATAGTTCTTTTAACGTTTTAAAATCAGCATATTCATTTACCACAAGGATAGACATTATTCCGAGTCTAATCCTATGATCAAATGCTTTATTAATATTGTTTAGTATATTTTTCAACTATGCTGTTTTTAATATAAATGTATATTATTTTCTATCGTATTTAACGTACATAACAACTCCGTATATGACATGCATAACACCAAAACCTAATACCCAAAACCAAAAACCTAATCCAGGGAAAATAGCACATGATAATCCTAGAAGGATTTCCGTGTAGCCTAAATACTTTATATCACCTAAAGTAAACTTAGAAGCATTTACTAGTCCCAAACCATAGAACAATAACATTAATGCACCTGTTTGCCCATATCGTTGTTGGTTTAAAATAATTAGAATATATATTCCTCCTGCAATTATTGGTGTTAGAAAATTTACGAGTAATCTCTTGGTAGTGGCATCCCATACTTTTTCATTGTTTCTTTTCGCTTTTCGAGTCGTTAGAAAAATCGCTGTACCTATACTTGCTACACTAACCAAGAGTAAGTCTAATAGTACTAACTGAAAAATCTCTCCATCTAATATTAAATACCCTCTCTTACTATTACTTACAAGCCAGTATGCATATGCAGCACCTATGATGGCATATGTTCCTGCTAGTATTCCTGATAAACCACTTAATGATATAAATCGCGAAGATCTATTCATTAAATTTTTAATTTCTGTAATATCTTTTAGATAATTTTCTGAACTCATTGTTAAAAGAACTTTGAGTTACAAAGTAAAATAAAACAAACAATATAACCTAATAATTTATTCTTTTTGTTTCATCTTAACTGGTAATTGTGCTTTTAGGAATTCCGTTACAAAAGTTTAGAGAGCGTAATGCAAATATTACTTTGAAAAGTAGCGTTTGGTTTAAATTCAAGTCAGATTACTCTTATATCATGTAACTCTGGATTATCATACTCTTATAAAAGTAAAAATTTCATATCATTATATATCGATTAGAAAACATAAAACATGATAGTTATTCAAACCATCATGTTTTATAACATTGCATTAATCAACTTTATTCCAAATGTCTAAATACATTTTCCAATTACCAGCTATTTTTTTCCATACAATTACATATTTACCTTTCCATAATCTATCCTCTCCTTTTTTGTTTCTAGTAATTCCTTCATAATATCCATAATCATAAGCCATATTATCAATTACATTAATTTCTTCTTGAAATATTTTATGATGAGTAATTGAAACCCCCTTTGGTAAGGTCCAATACTTTTCTATAGCATCAAGTCCCTCAATGATTCTAGTCCTATTAGGAAATATCTTTGCATCTTCTGTATAAGAAGCTCTTAACATTGTGTAATTTGAATTCATGACATGGCGAGAAAACTTTTCTGTGTTCTCTTTTATTAATGCTATGTCTTTAATATTGCCTTTAAATACCTGAGCATTTATCGTTAATAAATTACAGAATGTAATTAGTAGTAATATTCTTCTCATCTTATTTCTTACTGTATATTTTTCCTACAATTTTCCATGTTCCATTAATCTTAATCAGATTCATATAATCCACGTAAATTTTAGTACCATATATCAATTCAATTTTAGCATTTGCGGCATTTCCAGAGATATCAATACGTGAAATTTTAGTAATACGATCTTGTTTAGGTCCTGGTCGCATAGCTTTCTTGAAGTATGGAATGACCTTTACTTCTTTATATTCTCCATTCCTAATGAATTTCATTGTTGCGTTTTCATGGAATGCTTTCTTTAAGGTTTCAAAATCGTTATTCGTTCCACCTTCAAGATAATAAGATACTGTTTTTTCTATTCCACTATAATCAGATGTTTGGCTATAACTTTTTTGAATAGCTGCTACTACAAATAAGATAATAATTGGTAATACTCTCATAATTTATGGTTTTAATTTATTTATTTACTTTTTAATATTTCAATTACTTTTTGGGCTACACTAGATGAAGATGAAGGATCTTGACCTGTTACAATTCTCCCATCAACAACAAAGAAATTATCCCAGCCTTTTTTGGAATATCTAAATTTCGCTCCATTTTTTTCAACTTCCTTTTCTATTGAAAAAGGGAATGTTTTATAGTATTCTCTTTCTTTATTTTCGAACATATCTGGAAATCCTGATATCTTTTTTCCTGTGTACAAAGCCTCTCCTTTTTCATTTTTAATATGTACTATTCCGGCTGTGCCATGACAAACTGCTGATAGTATACCTTGGTTACTGTATATGGTTTTACTTATCCTTTGAATTTCTTCATTTTCAGGCACGCCAAACATAGCAGCTCCTCCTCCACTATAATACACCGCTATGTAATCTTTTGCTACAACATCTTTAGGCCGTAAAGTTTCTTTTACTTTCTTTAAAAAGAGGATATCGTTTAGGTATTTTTTATGAATAGGATCTTTTGTTTTTATATATCCTAAAGGAATTTCACCTCCATTAGGACTTGTAAAATCGATCTCGTATCCGTGACTAATAAATACATCATAAGCCATTACTATTTCTCCAAAATGATTGGATGTTGCTTTTTGAGTATTTCCGTAAGTATTTTGATTTGATGTTACAAAGAGAACTTTTTGCTGACTACTAACTGAATAAAAACTTAATAATATAAATGCAGTTATGTAGCGGATATTTTTAGACATGATGCTTGTTTTCTCAGCAATATGTCTGAATAAATTTATATGTAGGTTTTACTTTATAATATAGAAGTTCGATTCTATAATTTAAAACTTATAAGCCATTGATATCCTTGTATTTAGACGGAGTAAACCCTGTTACTTTTTTGAAGGTTGTAAAAAAGGTAGACTTGGAATTGAAACCACTTTCATAGCCAATTACCTCAATAGTATAAGATGAATTAGTTCTTAATAATTCTTTTGCATTATCTATTCTGTATTCATTAATGAAAGAGGCATATGATTTCCCCAAGTTATCATTTAAAAATTGTGATATGTAATGTGTAGATACATTTAGCTGCTTTGCTAAATCAATAAGTTTGAAGTTAGCCTTTTTATAAAACTTTTCCTGTTTTATCAAATTATCTAATTTTAAGTAAAAAAGTTGTGCTTCCTCTTCAGTAATCTTTTTATCTGCATATTTAATTGGATTTTCGTAAAAATCAGATCTTCTCTTCCTTTTAAAAATAAGAAATAGAACAATTAAATAAAATACAACTGAAAATGATACTGCCCCAACAATATAAGATGTGTAAGATCCTATACTGTAACTAAAGAGAATTATGGTTACTCCTATAAAAATACTTAGAATCCAAAATTCTACTTCTTTCAACTTTTCTTTATTCACCACTAGTTTCTTAAAGGTATTTCTTAATAAGAAACCAGCACCAATTATATACATAAACCACTGTAAGTAAATCCCTTTTACTATGTATGAAGACCACATTTTTTTGTATTCCCAATATGGATAGTAATACCCAAGTATATAGATTATTACAGATACAGGAACTACATGTAATAACCAGCCATATCCTTTTGCTTCATTTTTGAAATCATGAATATATACATATAATAACGGACCAATTAGAGCGCATGCAGATAGTCCTATCTGAATATATACTTGTGATAGTTTAGGGTTAAAATAAAAAAATGTAGATTTTAATATACGTACGCTTAAGACTAGTAGTAAAGCTGACAAAAAATAATTAGATCGCTTTTTTGATCTTGAAAAAAAAGCAAAGTACACACTTAAGAACAAACCATTGAAAGCTCCCAATGCACTGAATAGAAATAATAATTGGCGATCTAAACTCATAATTTATAATTGTAAATTTAGAAAAAACGTTTCGTAAATAATAGTATTTTTATTTCTGTTTCCAATTCATTTTAATAATTTGTAGTGGTTAAAATAAAATGCAATTTATGAAACCAGCTGAAACCTATATTTTAAATAAAGAAGAACCTTTTAAATCCATACTCATACAATTGCAAATGATCATTGAATATAATTTTCCTGAAGCTGATTTACAATTCAAGTGGAAACTTCCTTTTTACTACCTGAAAGAAAATCCATTCTGCTATTTAAACGCTTCAACCAAAAAAGGATATGTAGATGTTGGTTTCTGGGCTTCTGCACATCTTGAACAATACAATGAATATTTAATTGCTGACGGACGTAAGGTTGTGAAATCATTGCGTTATTTTTCTGTTGAAGACATTAATCAAGAAATACTAATTTCTGTCTTATTTGAAGCACATTCTAAAAAAGAAAAAGGTTTTTGGAAACGTTAATTTATTTTTGATTGGTACTCTAAGGCTAATTCGTTTTCATACCAAATCACTCTTCTAATGATTTAAATATAAAAAATTAATTTAACTTAAATTCCAAAGCTACTTCTCTGTCTACAAGTAAAAAAAGCTGTTTTGCACTATTCGGTGCTGCTATGTAAATATGAGCGGTATTCTTCTTCTTTTTTATTAGTGGTTTAGTTGCGCTTGGCGTACCAATAAAACCTACATGAATTTCTTTTCCTTTGACATTATCCAAAGCTATATAAAAATTTCCTTCTTTATTGCGGTTAAGTACACCGTTAGTAGGGGTTCTCAATGTAACTTTAGTTGTTAAAAAATAATTACTGTATATAGGTTGTGCGTAAAATGCTTCTTTAGTAATTCTTTTTCCCATTCTCAATCTCCATATCGACTGTTCTGGTAAGTGCGTTTTAAAATAGTTAGATTTAGGAATATTATAAAAATAACTATTAAAGTTCCTAAGCCATTTTCCATTCATCTCATAACCTGCTCCCCAAGTAGCGTCGATATAAATCCATTTATCGTTTATTTTAACTGCATTCCAAGCATGATTTGAGTTTGCTAAAGGTACATTTATACTTCTTGATGAAGTTCTTACATATCCCTCAATAATTTCATTTTCTATATTTAATAAATCACATACTTTAGAAAATGTTTGTGCATATCCTTCACAAACTCCTTTTCTTGAAGTTAATGTTCCTTTAACAATACTATCTTTCATTGCAAGAAGCTTACGGTCTCTTTCTTCAATAGTCTTGTATTTAAATGAAAAACCAGTTTTAGTAGGATTATAATACTCTTCTAAATCGTAACGAATGTTCTTTGTTAACCAGCAAAAAACAGCTTTAACTCTTTGTGCTTCCGATGTAAAATCTCCGCTTATTTTATTGGCCAATTTATTAGCAGTTAGTAAGCCTGAATAAGTATCCGTTTTTACTTTTATATTAGTTAAGTCTTGAGATAAAACAGTAGTGAACGAAAACACACTCAAAAAACATAATAAAATACTCTTAAAGACACTCATAATCATCTATAATTTAATATTGATAGTTGGAATACCATCTGAGTAATCAAAAAGCATGCCTTGAAACAAACTAATTAGTTGCAATGATTCTTAAACAATGTACCTATTACAATGAATTTACTACTTTTCGTATTGCTACTAAGTTAGAAAGTAATGATTCTAAATAATCTAAATGTAACATATTAGCTCCGTCAGACTTTGCGTTAGAAGGGTCAAAATGTGTTTCTATAAATAATCCGTCAACTTTATTCACAACTCCTGCTCTAGCTATTGTTTCGATCATATCTGGTCTTCCTCCTGTAACTCCAGAACTCTGATTTGGTTGTTGTAATGAATGTGTAACATCTAAAACCGTAGGTGCATATTGTCGCATCGTTGGTATTCCTCTAAAGTCAACAATCATATCTTGATAACCAAACATAGTTCCTCTATCCGTTATCCAAGCTTTTTGATTTCCAGAATCATGTACTTTTTTAACAGCATGCTGCATAGCTTCAGGACTCATAAATTGTCCTTTCTTTAAATTTACCACTTTATTAGTTTTGGCAGCAGCAACAACTAAATCTGTTTGTCTTACTAAAAATGCAGGAATTTGTAACACATCTACATAATTAGCAGCTTTCTTTGCGTCAGAAACTTCATGAATGTCAGTAACCGTAGGAACATCAAAAGTCTCTCCTACTTTGGCTAAAATTTCTAAAGCTTTTTCATCACCAATTCCAGTAAAACTATCGATTCTACTTCTGTTAGCTTTTTTAAAACTTCCTTTAAAGATATATGGAATCTCTAATTTACTTGTAATTTCTACCACACGCTCAGCTATTCGAAGTGCCATATCTTCTCCTTCAATAGCACAAGGACCCGTTAATAGGAAAAAATTATTTGATTTAGTATGTTTTATATTAGGAATGAGTGATAAATCCATGATCTTGTTTTTTGCAAAAATACGAATTAAAATTAGCTATATTTAACCCTATAAAATCAATTTAAGATGAAAAAAATATCCTTATTAGTCGCGATATCTTTGAGTATAGTTTCCTGTAAAGAAACTCAGAAAAAAGATGCTAATATTGCTATAGTAAATAGCTCAACAATAACGCAATCTAAAAATAATATTGGCATAGATACTGCTACAGTTAAAAAACATTTGTACACTTTAGCTCATGATGACATGCAGGGTAGAAAACCAGGTACAAAAGGTATCGAAAAAGCTGCCAAATACATCGAAAGTGAATTTAAAAAGATTGGCTTGAAACCTTTCAAAGATTTAACGGCTTACAGACAAAATTTTGAACACAAGAATATTAAAATGTTTAATGTGCTTGGCGTATTAGAAGGAAAAAGTAAAAAGGATGAGTTTGTAATAGTATCTGCACATTATGATCATCTTGGTGTTAAAGAAAGTGGTGAAGGAGATCTAATCTATAATGGAGCTAATGATGACGCATCTGGCGTTGTTGGTATATTGGCTTTAGCTGAGTACTTCGCAAAGAAAGACAATAATGAGCGTAGTATCTTATTTGTTGCATTTACTGCCGAAGAAATGGGATTAATAGGCTCAAAGTATTTTGGTAAAAATATAGATGCAAATAAGTTTATTGCTGGAATTAATTTAGAGTTGATAGGTAAAGAGCCAAAAACTGGACCGAAAACTGCATGGTTAACTGGTTTCGATCGTTCGAATTTTGGAAAAATCATCCAGAAAAACCTAAAAGGTACTGGTTATCGTTTATTTCCAGACCCATACCCTAAATTTAATCTCTTTTTTAGATCAGATAATGCTTCCCTTGCTCGTTTAGGTGTTCCTTCTCATACATTTTCAACAACACCAATTGATATTGATAAAGATTATCATAAAACTTCGGATGAAGCTGAAACCTTAGACGTAGGAATACTAACTGAAACGATAAAAGCTGTTGCCGTTGGTACTACTACCATCATTAATGGAACAGATACACCAAGTAGAGTTGTTATTGAATAGTTACTTAATCGTTATTTTCATATTAATAACTTATCTTTAAAACACAAACACATTTGTAATTACGAATGTGTTTTTTTATGATATTAACTAAAAAGCCTCATTTCCCTCATCTATTACACGTTTTTTCATAGTTTGTTATACTTTTTTAACTCTTTTTTTATCAATACCGAAATAAATACCACAACTTAATATACATAACGTTAAATTTTAGCACTTTTTTTGATATATTAGTGCACCAAATTATTTAAAATTTATCAAAATGAAAAAACTTTTATTAGGTTTAGTAGCTATTTTAGCTATCACGTCTTGTTCAAAAGACGAAGAAGTCCCTGCACAATCAAACGACCTACAAACTAAATTACTTTCAAAACAAGAAATTAATGCAAAAATTAAGGAATCTGTAGATACTACTGGTGATTTCGACTGGATGAGTACAGACGCCAACACTATATGGAGTGCTGTAAAGCACGGTAACGATTTATTGACTATCGGTTATGGTACTAGTAAAGATCAATTTCAACGTAGTAGCTCTAGCGATAATATTAAAAATGATATTATTGAATTAGTAGGAGATATAGAAAATACTAATTTCTCTAAGAAATCAGCAGATTTATATGTTGACGAGAGTATCAACGTTATTGACATTAAAGTAGTTAAAAAGGAAACAATAGCTGCACTATTAAAAGATGCTAGAGTTCGTTATTTAGAGCCAGCGTCTTATTCGTTAGATTTAAATGAGGATAATACTCAAGCTAGATCTTCAGGTGGTTTTGGATGTGGTTATAATACGCAAAGTATTGGATCTTCAGATTATAGAACTGTAGCTCCAGGTGCACGAGTGCCTTGGAACTTTGATATTCACAATATTCCTTCTGCGTGGAACTATAGTACTGGTCGCGGTATTACTGTTGCTGTAATTGATACAGGTTTATCATCTGAACAAAAATGGATGAATCAATATTTTAATGACGGTTATTCTTCAGGTAGAAGAGTACAAAAGTACGGGACATTTGTAGATTCTATATGGCCATGGTCTAGTAATACTGATGGTAATAATGACAAGTGTGGACACGGAACTAGTATGGCTTCAGCTGCTACTGCTCCTAGAAACAATGACAATCTTCCTGTTGGTGTGGCTTACAATGCTAATTTAGTTTCGTATAGAGCTGTTGCAAATGTATTAATTGATGATTATCATGAAAAAAGAGGTGTTGCTAATGCTCTAAAAGCACTAGGTAACAGAAGCGATGTTAAAGTAATCTCTATGTCAATAGGTTATCCTTTTAGTATCTCTAGAGTTAAGGATGCTATTAGATATGCTCATAACAGAGGAAAAATGATTGTTGCTGCTGGTGGTACTTCTACTTCTTTCACTAATTGGGTAGGTGTTATTTTTCCTGCAAACATGAGTGAAACTGTTGCTGTAACCGGAATAAAAGAAGGTAGATATAAGAGATGTAGTAACTGTCATTCAGGATCTAAAATTGATTTTACTATTGAAATGGAAAGAGGTTCTGGTAAAAATGTTCCTGTATTGGGATACTACAACAAATCTACTAACTATGTTGGAGGTTCATCTGTAGCAACTGCTACTACTGCTGGTATAGCAGCTTTAGTATGGTCTAAAAATCCTACTTGGTCTCGTGCGCAAGTATTGAATAAAATGAAAAGAGCTAGTGAGTTCTATCCTAATAAAAACTCTGAATATGGTTATGGGAATATAGATGCACTTAAAGCTGTAAAATAACAAACACACAAACCAAAGTTCAACTAACCATTGTAACTTATAGGAGTCTTATTTTTTAATAAGGCTCTTTTTTTATGCATACTTGTCGTTCAGGTACTTTTTCAATTCATTCATAAATTATTAAAATCTATTTATACAATAAATAAAATTATAAAAGTTAAAAATTTGTAGTTTTGGCATAGATTTAGATTACTTAATATTTGTAATAATATCTACTTAATAATCGCCCCAGAAAATAATTATTGAAACCATGAAAAAAATTACATTACTGATTAGCTTTATCTTTTGCGTTACACAGATATATGCACAAAATAGACAAGGAAATATATTTTATTCTACAGTTGAAAAAACAGACTCTATATTTAACATTTCTGTAGACCTATATGATGCTGAAAAGATTAAGTATATAAAAATACAGCTTGTAGATGAAAGCAAAACAGAATTCGCTTCCGATCTTGCTGAACTAATTTTTAGAGATGACAAATACTATCTTAACTTTAAAAATGAAGAAAAACGAGTTGAACCTGAAAACATTAATCTTACACTTAAGAATGAATATAACGATATTAAATATCCACAAATTAATATTAAACTGATGGACAAAACCTTACGTCCTTTAGATTATTCACAAAAAGTATTTTATTAGAAAATAAAAAACCCGAGCATATGCTCGGGTTTCTTTTGAATATTTACATAAATTAAACCTACTACTAGTAAAGGTAATTTAATGCTGTAATATCATTATTGTTAAACTCACCGTCTTCATTATTACTGAAGCAAGCTAACATAATTGAAGTTGGATCGTAACCTGAAGGAGTTCCTGGAATTGGGTTTGCACCTACACCAGCAGAGCCTTCATTAGTATTTTGTCCACAACTTTGTCTTGAAAAGTAATCAGTGTGACGGAATCCTACAGAGTGACCAATCTCGTGTGTGATTACGTGTTCGTTAACGTTAGTACTGAAACCTTCTAACCCATAAATTTGAACGAATTTAAATGGATTACCACCTGTAGGGAATCCTGCAGATCCACCTCCACCGTTCTGGTTTGGATTGTTATAAACTACCATGTCTTTTGGTTGATAATCAGTACCAAAAGTTAAGTTAAAACGAATAGATAAGTTCAATCTATTGTAGTTGTTTACAGCCCATCTTAAAGCTGTTTGACCTTTGTTAGAAAGTCCAAAACCACCACCACCGGTATAACCAATAATATCGATAACAGTATTTTGAGCTACTAAGTTATTAGTATGGTAATTTTTTGCAGCAACATTCTGTAAACTTGGTAAGTTTTTAATTTGTTGCTCAGTCATATGGATATCTCCTTCCATTTGATACATAGAAGTAGTAGTTCCATTAGGTAGAACGAATTCAACTTTTTTAACATCACTAGTATTGATGTCAAAGTCAGCTAATTTAGCCACTAGTTCAGTAGATACTTCACTGTTTGCTGAATTGTCTAATTGTTCATTTTGCTCTGTTTGGCATGCAAAGAAACTAGCTCCTGCTAGTAACAAAGCGATTCGGGAGAATTTGATTTTTCTCATCTTTGTAATTTGGATTTAATGGTTATTAATTGGATTTTTAACAAAAGTATAACGTTTTTTTCATTTTTTTAACATAAAAATTAAATTAAACATTTTTTTGCTAATTGTTTGTTATTAAACAAAAATGAGTTAATCCAAACGAAATCAAGTTGGTTAGAGATTATCAGTTAGCTCTTTGAGCAGTCATGAAATTCAAAACTAAACAAACATTATTACATTACAATAACCATTCTTTTAGGTATAATTCATTTATATTTTATAGTAAACGTTATTGAAGTCTTCACCTCTTTAATTTTTAAAAAGGGACATCATTCAAATAATCAAAAAGACTTCAAAAAAAGAAAAGAGACTTCAAAAATGAATTTGAAGCCTCCTCGTCTAACCAAACTTAGTATAAAAACTAACTACTACTATTTTTAACTATTAACTATATCTATTTAAAATTATTTACACTTTCTATTAAAATATAGGCTTCTTCTTTCAGTGTTACATCATCCAAATATTTCTTACTTGAAGAAGCCTTTTTCTTAGGGAATTATACTTTTTGGGGATTATTATGTATAATTAATACTACAATGAACTTATTTTTTTACCTCTCAACAATTATGTTTCTTTGTTGACTACACTATTATGACACCACATTTTTTGAATAGTCACATAAATCCCAAAAAAAATCTCAAAATTTTTATTTTTGAGATTTTAATAGAGGTATTTTCTTAAAACAACCCGGTGTTCGGGTAAAGATTTATCGTAATTTTCAACTAATTTTTCCAGTATTTCTGGGGGCTCTAGACCTATTTCTTTCTTGGAACCAAACTTAGAAACATATAAATTAAAAATTTTATCTTTTTTTTCAAAGATTAAAAAATGTTGCGAATTTAATTCAGAAAATGAAATTTCACTGTCAAGAAAAGTTCCTGACTCATCATTAATAAAGTCCGAAAACTCATAATATTTTAATACATTTTCCACAAGCTATACTATTTCTGCTGATAAACCTAACTCTAATAGTCTAGAACATCTAGGTTCTAAATCTTTATATTCACCAGTTTTAACTGCACATTTTCCTTTATAATGAACTAATATTGTACATTGCTCAGCTTGTTCAACTGTATGTTCACATATAGCTATTAAGCTATCTATAACAAAGTCAAATGTATTCACATCATCATTATAAAGAATGATTTCGTGTTTACTTTCTTCTTGTACCAGAACATCTAACTCTTCTTGAATTTTTTCTATTGTACTCATCTTCATCTACTTTAAATATTTAATTGCTACCCAATTATTTCTTTCTATTTTTTTGTTCATCTTTAGCCCGTATTTGGTCACTTCTGCATCAATAATAGGAATATCTTCTTCATAAAAGCCACTTAGAAGTAATATCCCACCAGCTGATAAGCAATTTGCATACACCTCCATATCAGTCAATAATATATTTCTATTAATATTAGCAATAATTATATCATACTGTTTATTCGACAAAAGAGCTGCGTCTCCTTCGAAGACTGTTATGCTTTTACAGTTATTTCTTTCTACATTTTCCAAAGAATTCAAATAACACCAGTTATCAATGTCTATAGCGTCTATAGGTGCTGCGCCTTTCATCTCTGCAAAAATTGCTAAAACACCTGTTCCGCATCCCATATCAAGCACTTTTTTACCCTTAACATCAATAGCTATCAAATGTTGTATCATCATATGCGTAGTCTCATGATGTCCTGTACCAAAACTCATTTTTGGTTCTATTACAATATCATATTGTAAATTAGGGTTCTCATGAAAAGGTGCTCTAACACTTACTAAATTATTAACTTCAATTGGGTTAAAGTTTTTCTCCCATTCAGCGTTCCAATTCGTTTGTGCTACTTTCTTAAAATCATAACTTATATTAAATTCAGAAGAGTTTAATATAAAAATATCTTCTAGTATATTTTCATTCCATTCGTCTTCTTGGATATAAGCTGTAACACCTTCATTTGTCTCTACAAAACTTTCAAAACCAGCATTTCCTAATTCTGCTATAAGAATCTCAGTACCTGTAGTGTTTGGCTGAACTGTAAAATTATACTCTATATATATCTTATCCAATTAAATTGCTTTTACTATTTCTGAAAAATCTTTGGCTTTTAATGATGCTCCTCCAATTAGTCCGCCATCTACGTCTGATTTCGAAAATATCTCAGCTGCATTATTCGGTTTTACACTACCTCCGTATAATATAGATACGCTGTTAGCTAATTTTTCATTATATTGCTTTACTAGTATACTTCTAATGAATGCATGCATTTCCTGTGCTTCATCTGCAGAGGCTGTTTTTCCAGTTCCAATAGCCCATACTGGTTCGTATGCTAAAATAATATTACCAAAATCTTCAGCTTCCAACTCAAATAGTGCATTTTTTAATTGTTGTTCTACAACCTCAAAATGTTGTTTATTTTCTCTGTCTTCAAGTTGTTCACCAAAACAAAATATTACATCGAAATTATTTGTCAAAGCTGCTTTTGTCTTTGCCTTAAGACCTGCATCTATTTCTTGAAAATATGTTCTTCTTTCTGAGTGCCCAATTATTACGATATCTACACCAACAGCTGCTAGCATTTCAGCAGAAACTTCTCCTGTAAATGCACCACGCTTTTCTTGGCTCATATTCTGTGCAGCAATCTCTATATTTACTTTTGATGTTTCATTTACTGCAGCGCTTAAACTAATAAAAGAAGGTGCTAAAATTACTCTCGTATTGTCATACTGAAAATTCTGTAATTCTTCTTTCAGTCCTTTAATTAATGCTGTACTCTGTTCCAGAGTCATATTCATTTTCCAATTACCTGCTACTATTTTTTTTCTCATCTTATGCGGATAGTCTTATTAATATATGGTTAGTTAAGTTAGTTTTTAATGATAAATATTATTCATTTAATAGAATTTATCTGCAATTGAAACTTATCTTGTTATGCTCTAAAATTAGCCATCTTAGACAAATATTTCAAACTCTAAACTGTTAAAATATTGTTGCTAAAGTACATTATTTTTTTATTGCTTTTAGTATTCTTTTGTCATTTGCTTTAACTGCATTAAACACTTCTATAGTTCCAGATTCATTAATCAATAAATATCTTGGAATCCAATCTAAATCTAAGAATTCACTAAAATCTCCTTTCCATCCAGATGGTGAGAGGTAATGTTCTCCGCTCAAGCCGTATTTGGTAATTCCACTTTTCAAATCTTCTAATGATTCGTCAATAGATAAAAATAAATATACCGTATTAGGATACTGTTTTTGAACTTTTACTAGAGCTGGTAATCCTTTTATACAATCTCCGCACCATGAAGCCCAAACATCAATAAGTATTTTTTTGCCTTTGTATTGATTTAGTATTTCTTCTAGTGTTGTGATTTCATTTTCTAATGATACAAAACTTGATTTTAAAGCTTTATCTGAAAAAGATACTTCGTCTTTCTTCTGACAACTCAAACAAAAAACTAGAAATATTAAAGTTAAAATAGACTGCCTCATATTATTTCAATTTTTCAGATACTTTAGAGGTTTTAAATACTTTAATCGTACCTAATTTATCTACTTTTAAAAACCTAGGAATTGTTTTAAGATTGAGAAACTTCCCTAACGCTCCCTTACCTTTTTTAGGAATATAATAAAACTGTCCTTTTGGCTTTATTCGCTCAACTCCTCTTTTCCAATCATGATAGGTATGATCTACAGATAGAAAAACATACTCTTTCTCGTCATATTTTTTTTGAAATGATACTACATCATCGAAACTATCTTGACTTACAGGACAGTAACTTGCAAAAACCTGAATAAAAATCTCTTTTCCTCTATTTTTAGATAATACTTCTCTAAAAGAGATTGAATCTCTAGTTAAAGTAACCAATTTTTCGTCCAAAGCTTCATCTGTAAATATCTTCGGCTGAAAAACTCCACAGCTACCACATACGAAAAGTACTATTAAGTAATATCCTATATTCTTCATCTTCTTAAAATTTAATTCTTGGATCTAACCAACCATAAATAATATCTACTAATATATTAACAATTATAAATAAGGTTGCTATTACTAAAACAGCTCCCATTATAATTGGAAGGTCTAATGTATTTAATGCGTTAACAATTTCTTTTCCTAAACCGTTCCAATTAAAAATATACTCAATGAAAACTGCTCCGGCTAACATTGATGCAAACCAACCTGAAACTGCTGTTATAACAGGATTAAGAGAGTTTTTTAAAGCATGTTTCTGTATAACCTGAAACATACTTAGTCCTTTAGCTCGTGCGGTTCTTATGTAATCTTGATTTAGTGTTTCCAATAATGAATTTCTCATTAATTGAATAATTACCGCAAGCGGACGAATACCCAAAACTATGGAAGGTAAAATTAAATTTCTCCATTTTATATATACTTCTTCTCCAAAATCTCCAACTTCATATAAACTCCCTGTCATTTCTAAGTAGGTATACTTGTGCAATACAAATCCAAATAACCAAGCAAAAACTATAGCAGAAAAAAAGGAAGGAACACTCATACCTAATGTACTAATCACTGCTATTATTTTCTCAAAAAAAGTATCTTTATATAACGCAGATAAAATTCCTAATAGTATTCCAAAAATTATTGCAATCGAGATTGCTGTTATGGCCAATATCACTGTATTTGGGAGTGTTTCTAGAATAACACTGCTCACAGATTTTCCATTTTTCTGAAAAGACTCTCTAAGATAAGGATACTTTAAAACTACTTTAGTCTTATTTATGCTAAATAAATACTGAAAGTCATATTTACCTTCTGTTAGAAAAGTATACGTATTTTTATCTGAACTATGAAAAGATAACGGAGACACATCATTAAGATAATAGAAATATTGTTGAGTTATTGATTGATCAAATCCATATTTTTTTCTAATATTTTGTAGCTGTTCGCTATCTTCTCTTTGCCCCATTAACATTCTTGCAGGATCTCCTGGTAATACATTGAATAAAAAGAAAATAACGGTTACTACACCAAAAAGTGTAAGTATTCCATAAAAAAATTTACCTATTACATATTGAAACATGGTAAACAAAGATAATAGAAAGTTTAAAATATTTACTTTTGTACAACATATAAAACAATGTGATGACAACACCTGAATTAGTAGCTGAAATTAATAGAAAAAAATCATTTTTATGTATTGGCTTAGATGTGGACCTTGAAAAAATTCCTGAACATTTACTCAAAGAAGAAGATCCTATTTTTGCATTTAATAAAGCTATTATAGATGCTACTCATCATTTATGTGTTGCCTATAAACCTAATACTGCTTTTTACGAAGCTTACGGTATTAAAGGGTGGGAAGCACTGGAAAAAACTATAACCTATATTAACAAGAAGCATCCTGAAATCTTCACAATTGCAGATGCTAAACGAGGAGATATAGGCAATACATCTACTATGTATGCGAAAGCTTTTTTTGAAGACTTAGCTTTCGATTCAGTAACTGTTGCTCCGTACATGGGGAAAGATTCTGTTGAACCTTTTCTAGCTTTTGAAAATAAACACACTATTGTTCTTGCCTTAACATCAAACCAAGGCGCTTATGATTTTCAAACACAACTCATTGGACAAAAAGAAGTGTATAGGCATGTACTGGAAGTTTCAAAATCATGGAAAAATGCACACAACTTGATGTATGTCGTTGGTGCAACTAAAGCTGAATTTTTAGCTGACATTCGTAAAATTATTCCAAATAGCTTTTTACTTGTTCCTGGTGTTGGTGCACAAGGTGGGAATTTAAAAGATGTTTGTAAGTATGGTATGACTGACACTATTGGACTTCTTATAAATTCATCGAGAGGTATTATTTACGCAAGTAAAGAATTAGATTTTGCTGAGGCTGCTGCTCAAAAAGCTAGCGAGCTACAAAAACAGATGGAAGAAATACTAAAATAGTTTATAATAGAATTAAAATCTTTTTCATTTTAAGAAAGAAGGAAAACTTTTTAGCTTTACTTTTACCAAAAAATATTTTGGAATTAGTAGATCAACTTCAAAGGAAACTTAAATTCAACGATACTCCCAAACGTATTATATCTCTAGTTCCTAGTTTAACAGAGTTATTAGTTGACTTAGGTTTAGAAGAATATATCGTAGGAATTACTAAATTTTGTGTACACCCGTATCATTTAAAGCAGACTAAAACAATTGTCGGGGGTACTAAAAATATTAAGTTAGAAAAAATTCGAGCTTTACAGCCCGACATTATTCTCTGTAATAAAGAAGAAAACACAAAGGATATTGTAGATTCCTGTGTTAAAGTTGCACCAGTTTATGTATCTAATATTTTCACATTAAAAGACGTTTTTCAACTCATTGAGCATTATGGAATCTTATTTTCGTGTAGAACTGAATCTTCAAAGATTATTCAAAAGCTTAACTTTAAACTTGATGATTTTTCTACTTTCATTGAGAATGTGACACCCAAAAAAATTGCTTATTTCATATGGAGAAATCCTTGGATGGCAGTTGGTAATACAACATTTATTAACCATTTACTAGTACTCAATAAATTCGAGAACATCTACTCAAATAGAGAACGTTACCCGGAGGTTGAACTAAAAAAAATTCGTTTAGAAGGTGATCCTGATTTGGTATTTTTATCTTCTGAACCATATCCTTTCAAAGAAGAACATGCTTTTGAAGTTGGACGATGTACGCATCACGCCAAAACAGTATTTGTAGATGGAGAATTGTTTTCTTGGTACGGGACACGACTTTTAAAATCTTTTGATTATTTCAAGCGTTTACACGAAAGAATTATCTAAATATTTAACTCTATTAAGTTTCTCTAAAATTTTTAAAGCTTTATACGTAGCAATATCACTTTTAGCCTCATCTACGTATTTATAATCTTTAGAGCGTTCCATGAGTTTCTCATACCTATCTTCAAGGTGCCTTCTGTATGTATTAAGTTGATTTAATTGAGCCATTTTTTCGGAATTACATTTTAAAAGTAATAAATAAAAAATTGAAATTCAATATTTTAACACTATTGTTTTAAAATAAAAATAGAGCTAACAAATGTTATTTGCTAGCTCTATTTTTTACAGACAACTTATTATCTAAAATTATTATAAAACAATTATTTTCTGTCTTGTAAAGCAAATACCTTACGTAATAAATCAGTATTTCGTAGTCCTACTTTATTTCTTATTCCTTTTTCCTCAACAGCAATCATTGTAAAAACTCCCTGTAAAGCTTCCGTAGTAACATAATCTGTTAAATCTGGGTTTACACTTTTCACAAACGGTATTGAATTATATTGAGTAATCAAATTAGACCATATTTTGTCTGCTCCTACTTTTCCAAATGATTTTTTTATTACAGGATTAAACTTCGAATACAAAGTATTTTTCGTCTTACTTTCTAGATAACTTGTAGCTGCTTTATCATTACCTAATAGAATATCTTTAGCATCTGCAAACGTAATGTCTTTAACTGCATTAACAAATACTGGTGTTGCTGTTTTTACAGCGTCTTCAGCAGCTCTATTCAAAGCTTTGATTCCTTCATCTGCTAGTTTGCTAAGTCCAACTTTTCTTAATCCATCATCTACTGCCTTCAATTCTTTAGGTAATAAAATTTTCACTAATTCATTTCTGTAGAAACCATCTTTAGAAGTTAATTTACTTACCTGATGCTGAATTCCATTATCTAATGCTTGGCGTAACCCTGCTCCTATTTGACCTTGAGTTAAAGCTCCTGCTTGTGGTAATTGGCTAGCTATTTTTTGTAATTCTGCACAACTTGAAAATTGTAACGCTACAAATACAATTAAAATTCTTTTGATCATCTTTTTTACTATTTATTCTTTTGAAACTCTTTGTCTAAATAAGTCACACTTTATTTAAAGCTATCTGTGTTTTTGTCATAACCATAAGGACAATGTTTACATCCACTTTTACAACAATATCCTCTTCTTAAATGGTATGCTTCTTTAAAAACTCTATACCCTTGCTCATTAACATAATACTCTTCTGGCGTTGGTTTAAGTATTTTATTTTTCATGAAGCAAATATAATTCTTTTCACCGATTAAATTAGCTGTGAAATGGCTACTGCAAATGAGTGTAAACTCTCAATTAACAGTAATAATTCTTTTTAGTTTTATCTTTAAATTCAAAAATGGCATTAGTAAATAAGAAATATTTTATCTCCTTTTTTCGATTATAGCACAATGTAATCTTATATTATAAAGTAATATTTCTTTTAATGTAGAACTCTCAAAGCTTTAACTAGTATGAACAATAAAAATAATTCGTAGCGTATTATTTTTCAAGTTAACTGTTCGAAAATAAAAAATGCGTTGAAAAGTTTTCAACGCATTTCGTGAGCTTATTTATATTGCTATTTCTTTTTGTTTCCTGGAGGGTACTTTTCTAAGATTTTACTTACAAACTCCTGAATTCTGGCCTCTTTCTTTTCTACACTAGTTTTAACAGTTAATGCTCCTGAACCTATTCCTTGCCAAATTAACTCTTTCTTGTTAGCATCTATAATATCGATGAATAATGTTCCTTCGGTATACTGATTTACATTTAATCTGTTTGCTCCTCCCCACATCCAAGGATTCCAACCCCAACCAAAACCAGCGCCCCAGCCAAAATTGTTATCATTAACATTTATACGTTCTCTTGATTTAGTGAATAAACTTACTAGAACATCTGGAGTAGATGATTTTTGCATTCCTCTACTTGTTAATTCAGCTTGAATAGCACGCATTATGCGTTTCTTATCTAAATCGGAAATATCAGCTTTATCAATTCCTGGTTTGTAGAAAGCGAATGTTTTATATGAATTGAAATCTGCCTTGGTATCATAATCTGTCGCTACTCTTACAGAGCTACACGATGTAGTTAATACTAATAATGGTAAAAAAAGGAGTCGTAGTAATTTCATGTTATATGCGAGTTTAAATGTTATCAAATAAATCATCATCTACTAAGTTTGGCAATGTCACTTTTAAGTTTTTTTCAACTTTCATGGCACGTTTAATTGCAAAAACAGCTTCCTCGTTCCTTGCCCAACTTCTTCTAGCTATTCCGTTATTTACATCCCAGAAAAGCATTGATTTTAAGCGGTCTGATGCTCCTTTAGTACCATCAAGAAGCATGCCAAATCCTCCGTTAATTACTTCTCCCCATCCTACTCCTCCTCCGTTATGAATAGAGACCCAAGTTGCACCTCTAAAACTATCTCCAATTACATTGTGAATAGCCATATCTGCTGTAAAACGAGATCCATCATAAATATTAGAGGTTTCTCTATATGGAGAGTCTGTTCCAGAAACATCGTGATGATCTCTACCTAATACTATTGGTCCTATCTCCCCGAGTGCTATTGCTTTATTAAAAGCTTTTGCTATTTCTATTCTTCCAACTGCATCTGCATAAAGTATTCTTGCTTGTGACCCAACTACTAGTTTATTTTCCTGTGCTCCTTTTATCCACTGAATATTATCTGCCATTTGTTGCTGAATTTCAGTTGGTGCTTCTTTCATTAAATCTTCTAACACTTTACAGGCTATCGCATCTGTTTTAGCTAAATCTTCTGGTTTTCCTGATGCACATACCCAACGGAATGGACCAAAACCATAATCAAAACACATTGGTCCCATAATATCTTGTACATAACTTGGATACTTAAACTCTCTACCTAAAGTAGGATTGTCTGACATTACATCAGCTCCAGCCCTACTTGATTCTAATAAAAAAGCATTTCCGTAGTCGAAGAAATATGTCCCTTTTTCTGTATGTGTATTTATAGCTTTCGCATGTCTTCTTAATGATTCTTGAACTTTTTCTTTGAATAATACTGGATTATTCGCCATCATTTCATTGGAAGCTTCAAAAGAAAGCCCTGCAGGATAATAACCTCCTGCCCATGGATTGTGTAAAGAAGTTTGATCTGATCCTAAATCGATAAAAACATCTGCGTCTGCAAATTTTTCCCAAACCTCAACTATGTTTCCTAAATATGCTAATGAAACTACTTCTTTATTACGTTTAGCTGCTTGTACTCTATCTACTAAAACATCAAGGTCTGTTATTTTTTCATCAATCCAACCTTGGTCTAGGCGTACTTGGGTTATTTTTGGATTTACCTCTGCACAAACTGTAATACAACCTGCGATATTCCCAGCCTTTGGTTGTGCACCGCTCATTCCTCCTAATCCAGCAGTAACAAATATATTTCCTTCTGGTGATTTACCTATTTTTCTAAATCCGTTTAAAACTGTAATCGTTGTTCCATGCACAATACCTTGTGGTCCAATATACATATAACTTCCTGCTGTCATTTGTCCATATTGTGTAACTCCAAGTGCATTGAACTTCTCCCAATCGTCTGGCTTAGAATAATTAGGTATCATCATCCCATTTGTTACTACAACGCGAGGTGCATTTTCATTTGACGGAAATAAACCTAATGGATGACCAGAATACATTACTAATGTTTGCTCATCATTCATTTCAGACAAATATTTCATTGTTAATAAATATTGTGCCCAATTTTGAAAAACACCTCCATTTCCTCCATAAGTGATTAACTCATGAGGATGTTGTGCCACAGCATAATCTAAATTATTCTGAATCATTAGCATAATCGATTTAGCCTGTATTGACTTTCCAGGATATTCATCTATGCTTCTTGCATACATTTTGTATTCAGGTCGGAAACGGTACATATATATACGCCCGTATTTTTCTAATTCTTCTGAAAACTCAGAAATCAATTCTTTATGGTAATCTTTATGAAAATAACGTAGTGCATTACGTAATGCTAACTGTTTTTCTTCTTTTGTTAGGATTTCTTTACGCTTAGGAGCATGATTAATCTTCGTATCATATTTCTTTTTTAGAGGTAAAACTTTAGGTATTCCTTGTTGAATTTCTTCTTTAAATGTCATTATTTTTGTTTTTATTTCTACTATTGTAGAAATATGTTAATCAATTTTTTAACTAATTAATGACATAAACTATGGATAACGGATATCTGCTCTATGATATTGAGCATCTATCACTTTCTTGTATTTAAGAGTTATAGCATCCATTTAGTACTGAAGTTTATACAAAGATATTTAATTTCATTACATATTTACAGTAATTTCAATTATGATTTTTATTTCTAAATATATTGTTCCTAAAGGTTTTGTTGGTTTAACCTTATACCCGTTTATTTTCCTTAGAGATAAAACTTTAAAGGAAGATACAACACTTATAAACCACGAACGTATTCACCTTAAACAACAATTAGAACTTTGTGTTTTAGCTTTTTACTTATGGTACCTAATCGAATGGTTTATAAAGATTCTTATTTACAAAAACGCGTTCAGCGCTTACAAAAATCTTAGTTTCGAGCGTGAAGCTTATTTAAACGAAAATAACTTAGACTATCTCACTACAAGAAAAAATTGGGCTTTCATTAACTATTTATAATCCCTAATAACTTCTTCTATTTTTTAGGAAATCCTTAAATTGCATATCTATTAAACAACTAAATTTACGAATGGAACAAATAGCACCTTACAAACCTAAACATAAAGTAAGAATTGTAACTGCAGCCTCTCTTTTTGATGGGCATGACGCAGCTATAAATATTATGCGAAGAATTATTCAATCTACTGGAGTTGAAGTAATCCATTTAGGTCATGATCGAAGTGTTGAAGAAGTAGTCAACTGTGCTATTCAAGAAGATGCAAATGCAATTGCTATGACTTCTTATCAGGGTGGGCATAACGAATACTTCAAGTATATGTATGACTTACTCAAAGAAAAAGGTGCTAGCCATATCAAGATATTTGGTGGCGGTGGTGGTGTAATTCTTCCTGAAGAAATTAAGGAGTTAATGGATTATGGAATTACTCGCATCTATTCACCAGATGATGGTCGTGAAATGGGATTACAAGGTATGATTAATGATTTAGTTGAACAATCTGACTTTGCAATTGGTGATGTTTTGAACGGCGAGGTAGATCATATTGCAGCTAAAGAAATAGGTAGTATTGCTAGAATTATTTCTTCTGCTGAAAATTTCCCTGAAGTTTCTAAAGAGACCATGGACATAATCCATAAAAAAAATGTAAATTCTAAAACACCGGTCTTAGGAATAACCGGTACTGGAGGTGCTGGTAAATCTAGTTTAGTAGATGAATTAGTTCGTCGTTTCTTAATTGATTTCCCAGAAAAAACAATAGGACTAATTTCCGTTGATCCATCTAAACGTAAAACTGGTGGAGCATTATTAGGAGATCGTATTCGTATGAATGCAATTAACAATGAGCGCGTATATATGCGTTCTTTAGCTACTCGCCAGTCCAATTTAGCATTATCTAAATATGTAAACGAAGCCGTTGAAGTCTTAAAAGCTGCTGAATTTGATTTAATTATTTTGGAAACCTCGGGTATTGGTCAATCTGATACCGAAATTATAGAACATTCCGATACTTCTTTATATGTAATGACCCCTGAATTTGGTGCTGCTACACAATTAGAAAAAATCGATATGTTAGATTTTGCTGATTTAGTTGCCATTAATAAATTTGATAAAAGAGGCGCCCTAGATGCTATACGTGATGTAAAAAAACAATATATGCGTAATAACAATTTATGGGATGTTCATATGGATGATATGCCTGTTTTTGGGACTATTGCGTCACAATTTAATGACCCAGGAATGAACTCGCTGTATAAAGCGATCATGGATAAGATTGTAGAAAAAACAGGAGTTAATTTAGCCTCAAGTATGGAAATTACAAAAGAAATGTCTGAGAAGATATTCGTAATTCCACCTAGTAGAGTTCGTTATTTATCTGAAATATCAGAAAATAACAGAGCTTATGATAAAAAAGTAGATGCTCAAGAGAAAGTAGCTCAAAAACTATATGGTATTTATCAAACAATACTCTCTCTAGCTTCTAACGAAGTTACAGAATCTTTCCTTATCAAAAACGGTATCAATCAAGATGAAATACTGAAATTAATTAAAGAAGAAGAACAAGTATTTGCTCAATTATTATTTGCTCAATTTGACAAAGTAAAAATGAATTTAGACCCATACAATTGGGAAATAATTCTGAATTGGGCAACTAAAGTTCAAAAATATAAAAATCCTATATACACGTTTAAAGTACGTGACAAGGAAATAAAAATAGAAACACATACTAAATCACTTTCACATTCTGACATTCCTAAAGTAGCTTTACCAAGATATAGCGCTTGGGGAGATTTATTACGTTGGAATTTACAGGAAAATGTTCCTGGAGAGTTTCCTTATACTTCTGGTTTATACCCATTCAAAAGAACTGGTGAAGACCCAACAAGAATGTTTGCTGGTGAAGGCGGTCCTGAACGAACCAATAGACGTTTTCATTATGTAAGTCTTGGAATGCCTGCAAAGCGTTTATCTACTGCCTTTGACTCTGTAACTTTATACGGAAATGATCCTGGACACAGACCTGACATTTATGGTAAAATCGGTAATGCTGGTGTTTCAATATGTTGTTTAGATGACGCTAAAAAGCTATATTCTGGTTTCGATTTAAGTCATGCTATGACTTCAGTTTCTATGACTATTAATGGTCCAGCTCCAATGCTACTAGGTTTTTTCATGAATGCGGCTATCGATCAAAATTGTGAAAAATATATTAAAGTACATGAATTAGAGCATCAGGTTGAAGCTAAATTTAAAGAGGTTTATGATGATAATGGACTAGAAAGACCTTCATATCAAGGAGATTTACCTGAAGGAAATGACGGTTTAGGATTGTTATTATTAGGATTAACTGGAGATATGATTTTACCTGCTGATGTGTATGCTGAAATTAAAGCTACTACATTGGCTCAGGTTAGAGGAACAGTGCAGGCTGATATTTTAAAAGAAGATCAAGCTCAAAACACGTGTATTTTCTCTACAGAATTTGCTTTACGCTTGATGGGAGATGTACAAGAGTATTTTATAGATAAACAAGTTCGTAATTTCTACTCTGTTTCTATTTCTGGTTATCATATTGCAGAAGCTGGAGCCAATCCTGTTACACAATTGGCATTAACTTTAGCTAACGGATTTACTTATGTAGAGTACTACTTGTCTCGTGGAATGGATATCAATAAGTTTGGTCCAAATCTATCTTTCTTTTTCTCAAACGGAATTGACCCTGAGTATTCAGTAATTGGTCGTGTAGCTCGTAAAATATGGGCTAAAGCATTAAAATATAAATATAATGCTAACCCAAGAGCTCAAATGTTGAAATACCATATTCAAACCTCTGGTCGCTCATTACATGCACAAGAAATTGATTTTAATGACATACGTACTACTTTACAAGCGTTGTATGCTATTTATGACAACTGTAATTCTTTACATACAAATGCCTATGATGAAGCCATCACTACGCCAACAGAAGAATCTGTAAGAAGAGCAATGGCGATTCAGCTAATCATTAATAAAGAATTAGGTTTAGCTAAAAATGAAAACCCTATACAGGGCTCTTTTATTATCGAAGAATTAACAGATTTAGTTGAAGAAGCTGTGTTAACTGAGTTTGATAGAATTACAGAACGTGGCGGTGTTTTAGGTGCTATGGAAACGATGTATCAACGTTCAAAAATACAAGAAGAAAGCTTGTATTACGAAACATTAAAACACACTGGTGAATTTCCTATTATTGGTGTAAATACTTTCTTGAGCTCTAAAGGCTCACCAACAGTGCAACCTGCAGAAGTAATTCGTGCTACTGAAGAGGAAAAACAGTTTCAAATAAAAACTAAAGAATTACTGAATACAGCAAATGAAGTAAAAGTTCAGCAACAACTGGCTATTTTACAAGAAGCTGCTATTCAAAATGAAAATCTATTTGATAAATTAATGGAAGCAACTAAGTTCTGTTCTCTTGGACAAATTACTAACGCTTTATTTAAAGTAGGCGGACAATATAGACGAAATATGTAGTTCTTAAATGATCATACTATGAATTGAAAAAATGGTTTTAAAGCGCTAGCTAGCGTTTTAAAACCATTTTTTTACAAAACTATTTAACAAAAATCAATTAATGATTTTAAATAATTGTGGATTCAAAAATTTTATGTAAAATTGTATACAATATACAATTAACTAAGTATGATTGAACGAAAATCTCTGAAGAGTCAAATTATTGATGCAATTTGGGAGATGATTTTAGAAGGAGAAATAGCTCCTAATGATCCTTTGAGAGAAACTCATCTAGCTAAATCGCTTAACATTAGCAGAACTCCACTGAGAGATGCTTTACAAAAACTGGAGTGGGAAGGTATTGTAATATCTGAGCCAAGCAAAGGTTTTCGATTAGCTGAATTTTCTGAACAAGAAATTAAAGAGATATATCCGTTACGCGCTAAATTAGAATCTTACGCACTCGATTTGTCTGGTATTCCTTCTAAAGAAACCTTAGAAGCGTTGGTTTCAATTAACGAACAAATGGCGCTCACAAACTCACCTAAAGAACTAATACAACTTGACGAAGATTGGCATAATCTACTAATCTCTAATTGTGATAATCGAAAGTTGATTGGTATGATTAAAGTATTACATCGTCAGTCACAACGTTATGAATACGCTTACATGAAAGTAAAACAAGATGTTGATGTTTCAGTAAATCAACACAAAAAAATAATCTCTTATTTACAACAAGGAAAACTAGATGAAGCTTGTAATCTATTCGCAGAAAATAATATGGTCGGTGTTAGTGCACTTACGAAATGGTTACAAACAAAATAATAAACTCTAAAATTCAGATAAATGAAAAAAATAATCGGCATTCTAATCAGTTTTATTATTATTATTATTAGCTGTCAATCTCCTCAAAAAAAGGAAACTTCTACACTAGAACAAAGCAAAAAACTTATAGATAGTTATGTTAAGGAGACCATAGCTAAAGGAAATATTAACTCAATTGCGATAGCTACGTATAAAAATGGAAATATTCATAAAAGCTATTTTGGACCTATAGATAAGGGCAGCCAAAACTTTGCTAATGATAGTACTCTTTATGAAATTGCTTCAATTTCTAAAGTATTTCTAGGGTCTCTAGTAGCAAGGGCTATACTTGAAAAAAAAATAACATTAAACGATGATATTAGAATTTATTTAAAAGGTGATTATTCTAATTTAGAATTCGAGGGTACACCTATAATTATAAAAAATTTATTAACACATACGCTTGGGTTTGCCAATAAAACTCCAAAGGGTTTTGATGATTTTAATAAAAAAGCTAGATCTGGATACTATGAAGATAATCCTGTTATTTTTGATTACAACATGAATGATTTTTTAACAGAATTAAAATCTAGTACCTTAAATAAAAAACCTGGTACGTATTACGAATATAATTCTGTTGGACCAGAATTACTAGCCTATATATTGGAGCAAGTTTATGATAAATCTTATGCAGTTTTACTAAATGATTTTTTTCATGAATTAAAAATGGACCATAGTTATTTAAACGATTATAGTGCCATTAGAAAACACATTGCAAACGGTTATAAAGGCGAACAATTAATGCCTTTAGAAAGAAATCCTCTATTAGGAGGTACTGCGGGTATAGTTGCTTCTTTACCTGATTTGATTAAGTTTATGAAGTTCCAATTAGAAAGTAATGATCCTTTGATAAAAGAATCAACCAGAAAATTATTTGAGAATGATGACGATGATAAGTTAGGCTATTTATGGGATGTAGATGTTGCTGAAGAAGAAGGTTTTTATTACGTTAAAAGTGGAACTGCAAATGGCATTGAAAGTATAATGTTAATTTGTCCTGACACAAATTATGGCCTAATTTTAATTGTTAATAATACATCAGATAAGGCTTCTAATGACTGGGTAAACTTATATTATAAAATAGAGTCTGACTTGATAAAATACCCAAGATTAAATTTAAGCTCTTTACTAAAAGAAAAGTTCATTACAGATACAGATGAAGCTATAAAAGAATATAAAGAATCTATAAAGGATACAAAAAAATACTATTGTAACCCTGGAGATTTAAACCAATTCGGATATCAATTATTTGCTAATAATAAACCGAAAGGCGCTTTAAAAGTATTTAAATTGTTAGTTTCTGAGTTTCCTAATAATTCTAATGCTCATGATAGTTTGGGAGAAGCGTATTTTAGAAATAAGGATTATAAAAATGCTTTAATTAGTTATGAGAAATCTTTAGAACTTAACCCAAACAATGAAAACGCTAAACAGTATATTACTAAAATAAAAGCACTGTAGGTTATTCTTCAGGTGATTAAACTCAAGAGCTTACTAAGTTTTAGTAAGCTCTTTTTACTGTAATAATGTTTAATTGAAAACTATTTATTTATGCCTAATTACAACAAATCACTACATCCGTTTTCTGCGATATAAAACTAAACAACAATATTGAATTTCTTTCTTAAAGGAACTTAATGTAAAATAATTTTCTTTGAAATTTCTCCTCCTTTTTCGTGCTCGATTTTAAGCAGATAAATCCCTTTACTAAAACTTACTCCCTTTATTTCTTTTATAAAATCTTGTTGCACAGAGCTATACTCTTCATTAAAAACTTCCTTACCATTTGTATTAAATATTTTTATCTTCAACCTTCCTTGAATCATATTTTTAAAATTAATCGTAATATTTTTTTTTGAAGGATTTGGATATACTTTAATCTCTATATTTTTAAATTGATTTATTTCCGTCGATAAAACTGCACCACTAATAATTCTCAAGTTTTTGGTTCCTGAATCTGAAATAAATACACTATTATTTTTTGTGTCTCCAAGTATTCCATTGGGCCCGGAAAAAGTTGCATTTTTAAGATCTCCATCCATACTTCCATTAACAGATCCCGCATATAAAGTAACTACTCCTGTGTTAGGATTAATAAGATATACTTTATGTTCACCAAGTTGTGTAGCTAGTAACATTCCGTTAATATTACTCAAGAAACCTAAAAAATTATTAGTCGTCCCACCAGAAGATAATTGAGCTATTTCAACCAATGAATTGTTATTTTCAAATCTAAAAACCTTTCTATCATTGAAATTAGCAATATAAATTTCATTTCCTATAAAGGTAATTCCTGCGGGTCCATTTAACGGAGTTCCTGAGAAAAGTGTTGTTGTGGTTCCATCTGCAGCTAACTTTTTAATTTTATTAGCGCCGTATTCTACTACTAACATATCGTCAGTATTTGGTATTTTCTGTATACCCGCCGGCGTATTAAAAGAGAAACTACCGAAGGAAGCTAATTCATTTCCTTGAGCATCATATTTATAAATAGTATTTGCTGTATGGTCACAAACATAAATTTCATTTGCAGAGTTTATAGCAATTCCATTAGGGTTTGAAAATCCATCTTTAAAAACGGTTACTGCCCCACCAGTATCATATTTGTAGACTGTTTTACCCAACCAATCAGAACCATAAATATTTCCATTGGTATCCATAGCTAATCCATCTGTAAAAAAACCTTCAGTTACCGTAGTTACTGACTGAGCGTATAATAATGTTTGTGTTATAAAAACTATTAGAAGAATCATTGACTTTATCATTTTAAATTGAATTTGAATTAAGAGTGCTTAAAAGTATAAGCTCTTTTGTTATCTAAAGTCTTTCTGTACACAGCTATACGTATTTTTTAATACTTTAGCATAAGCCTAACCCTTTTAGTCTGATGGCACTACTTTTTTATCATTTAAAATCAATTCAATGGAAGATGTTAATATTGAATCTATTCTAACTTTAATACAACAAAAAGCGATTATTTACATTCCTAAACTTGCGTTAGGTGGATTAATATTATGGATTGGCTTGAAGCTAATAAACCGTTTAGTTGTCTTTTCTACCAAAGTTTTAGAAAAAGCTGGCTTTGACAATACTATCCGTCCTTTTCTAGTTTCTCTGATTAATTTCATTTTAAAAGGTGCTTTATTATTAATTATTGCGTCTATTATTGGTGTAAACCTATCAAGCTTAGTTGCTTTATTGGCTGCAATCGGATTTGCTATCGGTATGGCGTTACAGGGAAGTTTAGGAAATTTTGCTTCTGGTATTCTCATCTTAACATTGAAACCTTATAACTCTGGTGATTGGATTCAAATTGAAGAGAAATTTGGAAAAGTAGAGGAAATTGGGATCTTTAGTACCACTATCATATCACCTGGAAATAAAACGCTTATCATTCCTAACTCAAAAATTACTGATGGCGTGGTAACTAATTATTCAAAAAAAGGAATGGTACGTTTAGAAATCAATATAACTATGCCTTATGCTGAAAGCTTCCCACGCGTGAAAACAATAATTGAAGATGCACTAGCAAAGGTGTCGAATATTTTATCCGAACCAAAAACAGAAATTGGTATAGAAAGTTTTGATTCTCACAGTATCGAACTTATTATACGTCCGTATGTTCATCCTGAAAATTTTTGGCAAGTAACATTTGATACTCATGAAGTAGTTAAAAAGGCCTTTAGTGAAAATCAAATACAAGTTGCTTATTCTGAAGGTATAGAACTAGGTGCTATTGGAAGTTAAATATGTTATTATTCTTTATTTTGTAAGCTGTTAATAATCTAACGTCTAATAAATAGTCACTTTATTTCGCAAATTATATTTTGAACTCTAAAGATCTAACAACGCTTTCCGAACATCTTTTACTTCTGGTTAAACAAAAGGAAAACACAACAGCTATTCGTTTATCATTAAGAAATTTAACGCTAAAAAACCTTAAAGATAATCTTGTTAACGACAGCTTGAAAAAAGTTTTTTGGATTAACTTATATAATGCTTTTTATCAAATCTTAAGAGAAGAAAACATTGACAAAAAGATCATTTATACTAAGAAAGTTATTCCTATTGCTAACAAATTATTTAGTTTAGATGATATAGAACACGGAATATTAAGACGTTTTCGCTACAAATATTCTTTAGGTTATTTCCCTAACTTGTTTATTAAAAATCATATTAAAGAACTTGCTCTTGATACTATAGATTATCGCATCCATTTTGCTTTAAATTGTGGCGCAAAAAGCTGTCCTCCAATAGCTTTTTACTCTAAAAAAACAATTCATAATCAACTAGATGTAGCTACAAGGTCGTTTTTAGAAAGTGAAACACTTTTTTTTGATGCTAAAAAAGAAATTCACACAACTAAGCTTTTTAAGTGGTTTTTTAAAGATTTCGGTGGTTATAAAGGGATTAAAGAAATTTTTAAAACTCAATTGAACAAAGATATAAACACGTATACTATTAGGTTTAAACCCTATTCTTGGGAAGATGACCTGTATAATTTTACTGCAGACTAATATTCATATGCTATAGTGATAATTTATTTTCTATGGTAATTTCGGAACCTTCTAAGAGCATTATGGATGCTGGTTTACTTTCATTTAAAAATTTGAATTTTTCACCATAAGTTGTTGAAAAGTCAACTTCAATATTTACATCTTGTATGGGATAATACTTCCATCTAGGATGTCTTACTTCATACTCGGTTGTTTTGTGTTCAGTTTCTTTTGAATATCCCCAGTAATGTTCTGATATAAATTCTATTATAGAGTTTTCTGGGATTATTTTAAGTTCGTTATTAGCACAAACTTCAATTTTATTCCACTTATTTTGCTTCTTCCACTGATACGCAACCTTAAAATTATTTTCATTTTTATCCCAAAAATGCTTCATTGGTAGTGTCTCGTAGTTTTCATTATACAGCGTGTTAGCTATAAAGGTAATCGCTGATTTTGGTACTATCTCTTTTATAAAAACTACTCCTCGTTTCACTTTTTCATTTTGCACTCTTTTTACATAAAATCGCAGGTTAACTTCTTCAAAATTCACATGGAAAGGAATTTTAACTCCTAATAGTTTTGTGTTTTTAAACATGAAGCCTATTAGACTTATGTAATATTTCTCTTCATAAGTATCTAACATAGTTCCTTTAGGAAGATATGGCTTCAATAATTCTGGATGTACTTCATAATTTATCATTATCAATTTCCTCCATTCTGCCTTTAAAAAACTCATATTGTATTTTTTAGTTTGTGAAAATGTTCTAGTAGATATGTAAAAAATAGTGCCAGAAACACTGGTATTATCATCAATAGAAATATAATAAAATCAATCTCAAGGTTGATAAAGTTAACTGCAATAAAATAAATAAAACATAACAATAAGTATATAGCTACTAAATTAGTGTACTTGGTTATTAGTATTGATTTACTTGAATTATTTTTAATAATTAGAGGTAAAATTAATGCCGATATTATATGAAAAACACCAATCACAAGAACTAGTATTGCTGCTGAAATCAAATTATCTTTCTCCACAGTAAAACCATTAACAATTAAATATAAAAAGCCAATTATAAGCAATCTATTTGTCCATGTTATAATTAAGAGCGATGTTTTCATTACTACATTAATTTTTAGTTATATGTTAAAATGTTTCTCCATTTACCTGTTTCAGCATATTTTTTTATTGTTCTATTTCTCAGCTTTAGAAAATTAATCATATACTTCTCTAGGAAAAGAAAATCGACTAACCTCCCTATAAACCCTAAGGGTGAAGTGTAATACAAAACATCAACTAATGTAGTTGTATTATTCTGATGTGAAAAATAATGTTCGTGAGTAAAACTGTCAAAAGCTCCAGCAACCATTTTATCAGCAAAAAATTCTCCTTCTTTACAACCTGTCACCTTGGAAGTGAAGTTTTGATAAACTCCTAAATGCTTTGCTCTCCATGTTACTGTTTCATTTAACTTTATGAGTCCTGTTGTTCTTCCAGCTATAGCCTTTTCATTTGTGCTTTCTGTTGATATCTTATGTAATTCTATACTTCTCGAAAGGTCAAAAACTATTTTTTTTGCTGCCTTTATTTTTGTGAATAATACTATTGTTGGCATAGCTTATATTTTAAATTCTTGAAATGTTTTAGTAGTGAAATTAAACCCTAGATTTAGTAACTTTTCGGGATAAACTTTTCTACTTTTTAATAGTAGTTCTGTTTCTGTTCCAATTATTCTAGCTCCAATTTTAAGCATCCATTTGGTTGCATTTAACCCAAATGGGATACTTAATTTTTCCTGTAATTCTTTTTGAAAAATTTTATTCCTTATGGGATTAGGTACACAAATATTGTACGTTCCTGCTTCTTGATCTATCAAAAAATTAATCGCTTTAACATAATCTTCTTCAGTTATCCAGCTTATGTATTGGTTTCCATTACCTTGTTTACCTCCTAACCCTAATTTTGTCATTTTTTTCATTATTGGAAAAGCTCCTCCGTTTTGTCCTAATACTATAGATGTTCTGGTTATTATCTTTTTAGTTTTTGTAAAAGAATAACTATTGAAAACTTGTTCCCATTTTTTACATACATCCATTGAAAAATCTATTCCTATTTCTCCTAAATTTTCTGTCATTAATTTTTCTTCGGAATGTTTATAAATAGTTGCAGAAGAAGACTGAATAAATACATTAGGTGGATTTTTTAGATCTTGAACGATAGCGCATAACAATGCTGTACTTACTAACCTACTTTCGTAGATTTCTTTTTTATTCTCGCTGTTATACCTACAGTTTACTGATTTACCAGCAAGGTTAATTAACACATCTGCTCCTTCCAATAAAGCTGTCCAATATCCTCTTGATTTACCGTCCCATTGTATGTAATATACATTCCCTTTATTTAACTTTTGACTTCGAGTTAAAATATAAATTTGGTTTTTTTTCTCTTTTTCATAATACTTTACAAGCAATTCTCCCAAATATCCAGTTCCTCCTGCAATTACTATTTTCATAATTATATATTTAATATGATCACTAATGCTAAAATTCTATAGAGTACCCATGTATATGTTAAGTATTTTGGTAAACCTAGTAATGCCACTCTTCGTCTGTGTTCTAAAAACATAAACGCCATTATTCCTGAAAATGAAAACAATAGTAATGTTTGTGGAAAATCTATAATGCTATTTAATATGAGTATTTGGAATAAGCCTAAGCTTCCGAATACAGATACTGTCATTATATGTCCTGAATAATTAGTTATTTCTTCCTTACTTCTACCTATTAAAAATATTGCCTGAAAAGCTATTTGACCAACAGCTAATGCAAACTCCCTACTAAAATTTGCTGCGGGTAATGCTTTAATTAATATTGAAAAATAAAATAGAGCACTTGAGGTAATACTTACCGCGAAGAGAATGTAAAGTATTCGGTATTTTAAATTAAAATCAGGAACACATGTTAATGCTTCAGTATTATCTTTTGTTGAAGGCACTATAACTTTTCTATTGTACGAAATAAAAGAATAGAGCTTTTTTAAAAGATAATTTATAATGTTTAAATTTCCTATTTTAGCCATCCATGGATAGGTATAACCAATTACTTTTAATAAGCTGTCTATACCATAAGTAACGCTTTTATTTTCATTATTCACCAATGCTATTTCATTCGCAGCTCTACTTACATTTACATATTCTTCTTCTTTTTTTGAAACTTTGTGGAATGGTTTACGTCCGTTTTTATCAAGCATTTTTGCGCTTATAAACCCAGAGGTATATATGTTACATAACATACACTCGTCGTCATATAACAAGGTGTGATTGTTTAATGTACTCATCTTAATTTCCTTTTAATTATTTTCTTAACTATTAGTATCTACTTGTTGTCTTCTTAGGTTTTCTTTTTTACTCGCTTTTCTTCCGTTCAAAAAGAATACAATAAAAATGATCATTACTATTCCTAGATAAATTGAAAAGCCTCCAATTTTTGTGCTTAAAATTTCTACTAAATCTTTGTAATCACTTACACTATAAATCTTTATTATTTTTAACGCGAAACCTATGTTAATAAGGTAGAAACCTATTTTAAATAATTTATTTGTAGCCATAGCTATTTCTGATTTCTGATTAAAAATATCGAGCATAAAAATCTTACTATTCTTAAACAGATGCTGCGAAACAAAGGTGGTTAACCCTATACTAACTGGTAAATAAATTGCGTATGCTATAAGTATTAGTGTTGTGCTCATGATTTTTTTTGTTTAAATAATGAATGTGATTTATAAATTGTAACTAAATTAATTGCGTGTAAAAAAGCGATGATAAATAGTATGAAACTTAAACGATTGGCTATTTCTAAAATAAGTTCTTGATATGTATTGATATTTCTAAGTGATTTTAAAGTCCATACAACCAAGCCTAGATTCATAAAATAATATGCAGTTCTCAATACATTATTAATTCCATTAGCGAATTTCTCATCATTAGGAAAATAATTGGTGATGTAAACTCTTCCATTCTTATAACATTCGTTTCCTACATATACAATAATTAAGGATGCTAATATCAAGTAGATTAAATACGTTTCAGTTATCATAACTTATTAGTTTTTTCTAGAAAAATGGTGAATAAAACTGCTAATATTAATGGTAATGTAAATAAAACTACAAACAACATTTCATCTGAGAATAGCTGAAAAAGTGAAGCTAAATACCAGAACGAAAAATAACCGGTTACCGCAATTGGGTAGATAATCTGGAATTTCTGAAGTTTGATATTCAATACATCTCTGCTAAATAATGTAATTCCAAAAAATAATACTTGAAAAAAACCTAACAATAGTCCTATCAATCCTGAAATAGCTAGCGTGTTACGATCAATTATTCCAATAATTAAAGAAATACTTAGAATGAACATTAAGCATCTGTTTATCCATGTTATTATTGAGATTATATGTTTCATATTTTCAGAAATTTTTGAAAGTTTCGTTGTAAATTTTTTTACTTTTTTATCATTCTTGTAAAGTTAGAAAGTAACCAGTGTTCATCTGCTTTAATTGCCTTCTCTAAAATTCCATTTACCGTTGAAGTGACAGAAGTTAAATCTCCCATTAATTTTTTAAATGCTATTACTTCTTCTCCGCTATCTTCGACATTATTCTCTAACTCATCTAATATTTTTAAAACAGGTTCAATCTCTCTTTTCTTTCGTTCTTTGGTTACTTGCTTAAATAATTCCCAAATGTCTTTATCCGCTACAAAAAACTCTTTTCGCTCTCCAGCAACAAATTCTTTACTAACTATTCCCCAATCTATTAAGGCTCTTACATTCATATTAACATTACCTCTCGATATTTTTAATGCTTCCATGATATTATCGGCAGACATTGGCTTTGTAGACACTAATAAAAGTGCATGAACCTGAGCCATTGTTTTATTTATACCCCAGCTAGTTGCTAAACTACCCCAAGTTTGTATGTATTTTATTTTGGCGTCTTCTAATTTCATAATACAAATATACATATATTTATCAAACTTTCAATAATTATTGAAAATAAAATATATTTTACTTAATTATCGGTATTTTATTACTCCTCGTATCCCAATAATTTAGAAAAAATAAAACTTATATCTTATGAGCACACAAATTCATTTTTGTACTACGGGTAAAATGACGATTAACTTGGAAGGAATGCAATTTGGCAGACATATAAAAGATCCTGTTAATAATGTAAAACATTTTGGCACAAAGAATCATCAATTAACTTTAACATCTACAGATCCAAATAAATTTACAGACTGGGGAGTTATAGAACTTATTGATTTATATAATTACACAGGTTTAATTACTGTGTTTATTGATAGCGAACAGTGGGGTTGGTATACCACTGCTCATATTGTTTTGAAAATGAATGGTTATATTGCTTTAAACGATAATTTTCAATCTGGTGTCAAAGGTCCAATAGGAAATCCCATGAAAGTTAAAAAATATCCAATAGGAGATTTTTAACCCTAATTACACCGTGAATTCATGGTTAGATAGCTAAGCGTTTTTAACTTCTCAATTATTTTTATGTAAAAAATTGTGTCATCTTGTAATATTTCTAATTCTCGACTTACTAATTAAATAAACTATCAATTTTGAGTAACGATTTTTATAACACATCAATCTTACCACATGCTGGTATTATTATTAAAATTTGTAGAGCTTATACAGATACTCAAGAAGATTTTGAGGATTTTTATCAGGAGGCTTGTTTACAGATATGGAAAAGTAAAGATGCATTTCAAGAACGTGCTAAATGGTCTACTTGGATATATCGAATTGCTTTAAACGTTTGTTTAACGCTAGCAAAAAAGAACAATCGTAAGGAGCGAGTAACCGATAAAATCATAGAAAGCTCTGAGTACAATACTGCTTTTCAAAATGAAAACTTACAAATTTTATATCGTGCTATTAAAAAATTATCTGATCTAGACAGAGCTATTATTTTAATGTACTTAGAAGAAAATCCTTACAAAGAAATTGCAACAATTACAGGTACGTCTGCAAACAACATAGCTGTACGTATTAACAGAATTAAAAAACAATTAAAAACAATATTAGATGGAAAAATCAATTGAGAAAATTTGGTCTGAATCTTTCATTAATGAGCAATCTTTAATAGCTCCTAAAATTAACGATTTATATAATCAGAAATCTAAATCTTTAATTAGTAAAATAAAACGCACTTATGAGATCGATAATAAGGGGCTAATCCCTATAGCTATTTTAGTATTTGTAGTAACCCTGATTTTATCAGAAATAATCATTGGCTTGTACGGTACTTTTTTAATAGTAGCCCTGTACTTTTATAATAAAAGTTTACTAAGTAGATTTAATACAATAGATATTAAAACAGATAATTTAACTTATTTGAAAAACTATAGAACTATTATTAGTTCTGTTGTAAAATCGACTAGAAAACTTTTTATTTTCATACTCCCAATAGCTGTTTTATCTATATTTACAATAGCATATTTCATTAAGGAGAAGAGTTTTTTATCCAAATTTATTTCTGAGGACACTACTTTTTTACAAGTATTTGGCATTGGTATAATTATGGCTATTTCATTAGCCTTAATATGTAATATCGTTTATGCACTTTCTACTAAACTTGTTTATGGAGGTATGATTTCAAAGTTAGACGATATTATCAACGAAATAGAAAGTTTAAAAAAATAATTAATTATACTTCAATAAAAAATCAGCATATAATTGCTGATTTTTTATTTAGTTCTTGTCCGTTTTTTCAATTTAAAAATTCTATCTATATAATACTCTTTTAATTCTTCAATGAAACTAAGAGGATTTTCATATTCTTTCAAAACTTTAAAAGTATGTCGGTTTAATAATTCTTCTAACTCTTTCTCGAGTCGATTGATTTCATTATTAAGATAGCGTGTTCCGTCTGCCTTAATTTCTATGGCACTATTAGCTTCTAAGACTATATTAGTATGTCCATTAAAAATATGAGCATGGAAAGCTTTAAGCGCTGCTAAACTTCCATTTTTGTATATTTCAATTAGTTTAGTAGTTACTTCTGTAGCTTTATCTTGCTCTTCAGGTTTCATTGAAAATTTATCTGGATGCACAAATAAAATAGCTTCCTTATATACCCTTTTTCTTTCCTTTCTTTCCTCTAAACTAACTTTAGAAATACCTTCTGGTATATTTAATTTAACCTCTTCAGGGAACTTAAAATTTTTACCTTTTCTTTTCTGAGCCAATCGTTTTTCTTTCTTGGCTTTCTTTTGTTGTTTGTACACTACAGTTAATTCTCTTTCTTCTACTAACAAATCAGAAATAGCATTTCGTAATGTTTGCTCGAAAGGAAACAACTCTTGTTCAATACTTTCAATTTTCTTGTTTAGAGTAGTAATCTTATTTTTTAATAAACTGATTGTATCAATAGGAAAATTAGCTTCACTCATGCTTTTGTTAACTAATGTTTCTTTTGAAGTATTGTTAACCCTATACGAATTTGTTCATAAGGTATTTTTTCACCTAAAAACTCAAAATAGGGTTTTAATGCTGTTTCATTTTTCAAAACTTTTTTAGCATTTGCAATTAAATTAATTTCTTCTGGAGTAATAAATTTATCTAAACTAATATCTTTTCCTTCTAAGTATAGTTTGGATAAATGTGAAAAAATAGTTTGTGCTTTTAGCCCTCTTCTATCGGCTATTTCATCTATTGTAAAACCTTCTTGGTATAATTTAAAGGTTTCCAAAGTTGTATCTTTTCTTCCTTTTTTTTTCTCTTTTATAAAGCTTCTTATCTCTTCCATGAATTCTCCTCCATATACTTCAAGCTTTCGTTGCCCTACACCACTTACCGCTAGAAACTCTTGGTCGGTTTGTGGTCTTTCTTGTTCAATTTCACGGAGCGTTGCGTCATTAAAGACTAAATATGCAGCTATGTTTTCTTCGGTAGCTATTCGATAACGTAAAGCTCTTAATCGCTCAAATAAACCATCTTTAGTTACACTTTTCGTAATTTTAGTTACGACTCTCTTTTCTTCTTTCTTAATTTCAACTGGCGTAGTTAACTGTACTTTTTCTCCTTTAAATAATACTTTCTGAGAAAACTCTGTAAGTTGTAACGCATTATTTAAATGGAATGCGATTTGGCAATATCCTTGATTCACCAACTGTATAATATAATGTTGCCAATCCTTCCATGAAACCTCTTTCCCTACTCCATAGGTTTTTAATCCTTGGTAATTTTTATCTAATATCGTTGCGTTTCTCGCTCCTCGGAGTACGTCAATTACTGTACCCATAGCCTCTTTCCCTTGGAGTCTGTAAATAGCTGATAACGCTTTCTGTGCTATAACTGTACCTTCAAAAAATTGAGGTGGATTTTTACATACATCACAATTTCCACAGTTCTCTTCTATTAACTCTCCAAAATAACTTAGTAAAATTTTTCTTCGACATACAGTTGCTTCAGCAAACTGTTTCATTCGATCTAACTTCGCTTCTTGTACTTCTTTATTCCCAGTTCCTTCAATAAATTTTCGTAATTGTATAACATCTGCATAACTATGGAATAATAATGCTTTGGCAGGTAAACCGTCTCGACCTGATCGCCCGATTTCCTGATAATAGCCTTCAATATTTTTAGGCATATTGTAATGAATTACCCAACGTACATTCGATTTATCGATTCCCATACCAAAGGCAACCGTAGCACAGATAATTTGGCAATCGTCTTTTACAAAGTCTTCTTGTGTTTTTGCTCGCTCATCAAATGACAACCCTGCATGGTAAGCTCTTGCATCAATATTATTTTGCTGTAATTTGTTTGCTAGCTGTTCTGTAGCTTTTCTACTTAAACAATAAACAATACCAGATTCATTTGGGTGTTTTTGTATAAAACGTATTATTTGCTGAACTCTTTCGTTAGCCGGACGAACTTCTAAACTTATATTTTCTCTGTTGAAAGAACTTATGTATTTAGTAGCGTTTGGTACAGCTAATTGTTCTAAAATATCTTCTTGAGTTGCTTTATCTGCAGTTGCAGTTAAAGCAATGACTGGAACTTCTGGCAATGATTTTTTTAGAAAAGATAGTTGCTTGTACGAGGGTCTAAAATCATGACCCCAAGCAGAAATACAATGAGCTTCGTCTATAGCGATACAACTAATATAGCTTTGATTTAAAATATTTTGAAGTAGTGATAAACTTTCAGGCGCTACGTAAAGTAATTTTATTGTCTTATCAGCAACAGCATTAAATACTTTTTCTTGATCTTCTGAAGATTGGCTACTATTGTAAAACATAGCTGGAATTCCATTTGCTTTCAAACTATCTACTTGATCTTTCATTAATGCGATCAAGGGGGAAATAACTAATGTAATTCCTTCAAAAAACAAGGCTGGTAACTGATAACAGATAGATTTACCACCACCAGTTGGCATAATAACTAAAGTATCTTTTTTAGCCAGAATATTTTCTATTATAGTCTGTTGTTCTAGCCGAAAACTATCATAACCAAAGTTTACTTTTAACTTTTCTATTAAATCTTTTTCTACAATTGACTCCATTGCGCAAAAATACCATAAAAAAAGTGCAGCAATTAATGCTGCACTTCTATATTTTTAAAAAATTGAGAAAATTATAACTCTTGTAACAATACCTCTACTGCCTTTTTAAGTTGATCATCTTCTCCTCTTTCTTTCCAACCTGGTGCATTCTTCACTAAATAATCTGGAACAGCTGGTGCTTCATTCTCCATATTTTTTCCTGTTTGCTTTACAAACCAAGCTCTAAACGGCATTCTGATAAATCCATTCTGTAAGCCTTGCCCGCCTGTGGAAATTACAGCTCCAAATGTTGGTTGACCAACTAGCTTTCCTAATCCTAAATTCTTGAAAGCATGAGAAAAAATCTCTGCGTTTGAGTAACTATTTTCGTTACATAATGCTACAACTGGTTTTGTATTTACAGATAAAATTGCTCTTTCATTAAACGGATAATTTCCTGAGAATTTTTTGTGTTCTTTCAAAGATTTTGCTGCACCTCTTGGAATAGTATACGCATGTTGTTTAACATTTAATACTGCCATTAATCGATCGGTAGTCCAACCTCCTCCATTATATCGTACATCTATTACAATTCCTTTCTTTCCGTATCCACTTGCTTTTAGTTCTCTTTCAAAACGCTCGAAACTTGGCATACTCATTCCTCTAATGTGAATATATCCTAATTGTCCGTTAGAGTATTTTTCTACTAATTTCTTTCTCGAATTAATCCACTCTTCATATTGTAATCTATTTAAGTTTCCTTGTGGTCTTAAAATTACATCTTTACCTGAATCCAAACTTAAAAGAATTTCATTATTTATGCTATTCTTTAACAAACTGTAAAAGTTAGTTTGTTTATCAATCTTAGTTCCGTTTACAGACGTTATAATGTCTCCTACTTTTAATTTACTCTTTGTTTTATCGGCTACAGAATTTGGTAATACATACGCTATTTTTACACCTTTACTAACATTCTTAACTTCCAAACCTAATAATCCTATTTTCTCACTTTTATTTCTTGGTGCTCCACCTCTATATCCCATATGACTTGCGTTTAGTTGTCCTAATAACAAGTTGTACATATATGAATAATCTTGATGCGTAGTTGCTGATAATACCCAAGGTTTATATTTTTTTACCAAACTTTTCCAATCGTAACCATGGAAATTTGGATCATAAAATCCTGCTGTTAAAGCTCTAATACCTTCGTCAAACACTTGTTCTCTCTCTTTTAAGACATTGGTTTTTAGGATAGCACTGTGTGGTAATGTGGTAATTTTATCAGACTTCGTATTTAACTCTTTTAAAACTCCTCTTGAGGTGAAATATAATTTACCATTTTGATCTGATAAATTTAAAAAGCCAGTAGCTCCTTTTATCATTTTTGGCTTAGACCCATCCCATTTTACTTTATACAAGTTTCTTTTTTTAGTTGATGGATTTGTAGCTGAGAAATAAATATTCTTACTATCTGCACTGAAAGCCATACTAAATTCATCATCAGATAATGAAGTAACTTGCACTAATCTTTCGTACAGTTTATTTTCATCTATTTTAACAATTACCTTCTTTTTAGCAGGTTTCTTTGTTTTCTTCTTATCCTTTTTGTCGTTTTTCTTAGGCTCTTCTTCTTTATAATAATCTCCTAATTCTCTATCTGTTTTTGTCTTTTCCCAATCTTCTTTTTGTAACCATACCATCCAAACATCATAATTTAATCCACTACGATTAGAGAGAAAAGCTAGTTTTTTTCCATCCTGACTCCAAACTGGACTACGATCACTCCTAGGGTGCATACTCACATTCATTTGCTTTGATTTGTCTTTTACAGAATGAATGAATATTTCGCTGTCAAAATTTAAATCTTGTAAAGAGTATGCTATGTACTTACTATCAGGACTCCAAGACAAACCGCTAGCTGTGGTCCAACTATCAACAAAAATTTGTTTATTTTTAATTTCTCCATCCTTAACATCGGCAACAATTAACTTTCCTCTTCCAACTCCATATGCAATTTTCTTATTGTCTGGGGAAACTACAAAGAAAGAAACATCTTCTTTTTCGTTTGTGAGCTTATTATGTTTTAGTTTTAAAGATCGTTCTAAACCTACTTTATCATCTGAGGAGCTTACACTATAAATCTGAAAGTTTCCTTCTTTATCCGATAAATAAATAGCTGTTTTTTTATCTAACCATCCAGCACCTTTATCTCTACTAAAATCTTTAGTTACATTATTAGAAAACTTTTTTTCTTTATTATTTAACTTAATAAATATTTCTCCTGAAATGTTCAGCGCTGTTTTCTTTCCGTCAGGAGATATTGCAAAAGATCTTACACCTCCTTTTGAGGTTCTTGTATTTTCTTCAGCAAAAAGGTTATCAGAAACGATATTGAATGAAAGCTTAGTCGTCTGATTATTTTTCAATAAATAAGTCGATATTCCTGAAGTGTATACTATAGTTCCATCATTACTAACAGAAAAAGTTCGTACTCCATCTTTTCTTAGATCAGTTAACTTTTCTGGTGTGCCATTTGGATTACCTTCTTTAGTTATTTTCTGTTTGTAGATATTATATCTTCCACTAGCAGCGCCTACGTAATATAGATTATCGCTTCCATCCCAAGCAGGACTGTGATCATTTCTATTACTAGTTGTTATTTGAGTGTATTTGTTTGTTTTACTATTGTATATCCAAATGTCTCTTTGCGCAGACCCAGTGTAGTCTTCTCTAGCTATTCTACAAGCTCCTTTAACATAGGCAATCAATCCACTTTTGGCTACTACTGCTGAAGAACCGTAAGCAGATAGATACTTCTCTGGAGTTCCTCCGTTCTGATTTACTTTATAGATTTGCCGATCCCATTCAGGACCTGCATACACTCTTTTTGTAGTGAAAATAATATCTCCTGCACTAGTCCAATCAGAAGGTATGTTAGATGTAGGATAATAGGTCAGTTGCTTAGGTATGCCTCCAAGGGTTGTTGTTGTGAATATATTAGAATTCCCTTTTCTATTAGAAACAAAAGCTAATTCGGTTCCTTTGGTGTTCCAAATAGGATCGCTGTCATATCCTTTGTTTACAGTAAGTCGTTTCGTTCGTTTAGAATTAATATCTAATGTCCATATATCTCCGTAATAACTAAAAGCTATTGAAGTTGCATCAGGATTAATAGAAGGTTTACGAATAAGGTTTTGAGCAAAAACATTATTTAAAAGTAATGCCATTGCTATAAAAAGTAATCTCTTATAACTCATTATCAGTTGATTTTACAGGCTAATTTAAAGTTTTGTTAAATATGATTAATTGTAAAGATCTTTTTTATAGTTTTTTTAACACCCAATTTATTCTATAAGTAATTTATCAATTGAACTTCTAAAACTTGAAGTGTTCCAGTCTGCGGAACCGGATTTATCAATTCGAATATTTCCTTTCTTATCTATCAAGAAAGTTCTTGGAATAGAATTCACTAAAGGCAATCCTTCTAAAAGGCTATTATTAGATTGATATATAGGGAACTCATAATCGTTTTTTCTAAAAAAGACAGCTACTTCTTTCCAATTTTCAGTAGTTATGAATACAAAAGCGACTTTATTCTTATACTCGTTATAAAATGATTGTATGTAAGGTAATTCTGCGACACATGGTGGACACCATGTAGCCCAAAAATTTAAAAACACGACCTTTCCTTTTAGCTCAGAAAAATTAATATTTTCAGTATTCAGCCCTTTTAGTTGCCAACTATAATTTTGTATTCGTTGTTCTTCTTGTATATTTTCTATAGTTGGAGAAAATGACACTTGTCGTATCACCCATATTCGTGATGGCTTGTACAGTATCAAAAAAAGTAATACAATAAATAACACATTAGATATTGTTACATGTTTCTTCATTTTTCTATTTGTATTGCATTTACCTTTTTCATTTCTAATACGATGAGTATTGAATTAAACACTACAAATAGTAGTGTCCAGAAAGGAAATTTATTTTCGTCGAAACCTAAAAAATGTAATGTTAACATTGTAAATGGCGCCAATGGCAGAAGTACAAAGGCAAAGATTTTTATGTATAGTACTCCATTTACTAATCGTAGTACATTTATCTGAAAAAAATCAACTGGATATACTTTCATGAAAAATATATTTTTAAATAAATACGCTAATAATAAAATATTTATCCCTTGTAATATTTTGAAGTTTACATAATATGGAATAAACATTAGCCATTTTTTAAAAATAAAAAAAACAATAAGAGCTACAGAAATGATGACTCTTATTATAAATGATTTGTTATTATTGTTTATTATATATTTCAAAAAAGTATTCTTTTCATCCATAACTTTTGTAACCTTTTCTGGAAAAATTATAAAAGGATTAACTATGCTTAATAGTATAAATAATATGGATGAAACTACCTGAAACTGTAATCCGTTAAACAGATAATCAAAAAACAAATCTCCGTCTTTATTAGCTTCTACTTTATGCACTATTGTGATTATTAAAGCAACAAAGATTAACAACGAATAAAAAGTAATATTAATTTTAAAATCTCTTTTCCTAACTTTTATTTGTTCTTTGGTATTACTTTTTTTCCAGAAACTAAACGTATTTACTTGTGTATGTACTTTACTTACCTTCTTAAAAACCAATATCATTATACCAAATAGAAAAGAAGAAAATAATATGTAAAAAATTAGTACATCCATAATAACTATTATTACTCTTTAAGCTCTTGCTTACTTTGCGAAAACACATAGCCAAAGGTAAAATACACTAGATAGTGCAAGGCTTTCGTAAAAAAGCTAGCTTCTAAAAAGAAAAAAGTATACACAAATGTTGTTACAAATAATCCTGCATACAGTAGAAAGTTGAAAATGCTATTACTTTTAATAATTTCATTATAAACGAAGGTTGGTAAAAAACAAGGAAGCAAACAAACTCCTACAGGTATAAAAAAATAAGACTGACTTAATAATGGCCACGGAATCGCTAGAAACCCCATAAATCCGAAGATTATGAGGGAATACTCTAAGCTAGTAAATGTCTTCCCAAAAACTTTTACGTTCTCTTTACTATCGTTTATAATTTTCACAGATTCTTCGTTCGCTCTAGTTGTTTTTTACCATTTTTATAAAATCCTGTATTCCAACAACACCATCTTTATCTAACATTTTTATAAATGCAGAACCTATAATTGCTCCATTAGCATATTCACAAGCTGTAGAAAAGGTTTTGTTATCCGAAATACCAAATCCAACAATTAATCTACTTTTTAAATTCATTGTTTTTATACGATTGAAATAATCGATTTGTTGTTTCGAAATTTCCCCTTTTGCTCCAGTAATAGAGGCTGAAGCTACAACATATATGAAAGCCTCTGTTAAACTATCTATTTTTCTAATTCGTTCCTCAGAAGTGTTGGGCGTTATTAAAAACACATTCGTAATTCCGTATTTTGCAAATAGTGCTTTATAGTGATTTTCATATTCCACCATGGGTAAATCTGGAAGAATTACAGTATCTATTCCTACTTCTTTTACCTTTTTACAGAAAGCATCTTCCCCATATTTTAGCAGTTGATTTAAATACCCCATTAGTACTAATGGAGTTTTGTTTGTCTCTTTTATTGCTGCTAGTTGTTTGAAAGTAATATCTAAATTCATTCCGTTATCCAGAGCAATTGCGCTACTGTGTTGAATTGTAGGTCCATCCGCTAGTGGGTCTGAATAGGGTAAACCTACTTCAATAAAATCTACTCCGCTATTTTCTAATTCAGAAATTATTTGCTGAGTTTGATCAAGTTTCGGAAAACCTGCTGTAAAAAATATTGATAATAAGTTTTTATCTTTCTTTTGAAATATATGTTGAATTGAGTTCATTTTTATTTTCTGTATGATTTCAAATAATCTTATAAATAATCAATACATTTAAACGTACTAATTATACTGTTCGTTACTCTAAATACTTAATATAGGTTTCTAAATCTTTATCTCCTCTACCTGATAAATTTATCACAATAGTTTGATTTTCTCCTATTTCTAATTTTGGTAATACTGCTAAAGCATGTGCTGTTTCTAATGCTGGAATAATACCTTCTAAACGGGTTAATTCGTATGCAGCAGTTAAAGCTTCTTTATCTGTTGCATTCATGAATTTTGCTCTACTAGAGTCAAAAAGAAAAGCATGTAAAGGTCCTACTCCTGGGTAATCTAAACCTGCTGAAATAGAATAAGGCTCAACTATTTGTCCGTATTCATCTTGCATTAAAATTGTTTTGCTTCCATGAATGATTCCTACTTCTCCTAATTGAGAGGTTGCTGCACTTTCACCAGAATTCACTCCTAAACCAGCTGCTTCCACGGCAATAAGTTCCACTTCTTTATCTTCTAAATAATGATAAAAAGCTCCTGCAGCATTACTTCCTCCACCAACACAAGCAATAATTGTATCTGGATTCTCTTTTCCTGTTTTTTCTTTTAGTTGCCATTTCATTTCTTCTGAAATTATTGCTTGTAAACGCGCAACCATATCTGGATGTGGATGTGGTCCTACCACCGATCCTATCAAATAAAATGTTTCTGGGTTTTGAATCCAATAACGGATTGCTTCATTTGTGGCATCTTTTAATGTCTTACTTCCACTTGTAGCTGGAATAATTTTTGCCCCTAACATTTTCATTCTAGCAACATTCGGAGCCTGACGTTCAATGTCTTTCTCTCCCATGAAAACAATACATTCCACGTCCATTAATGCACAAACTGTTGCAGTTGCAACACCATGTTGCCCAGCTCCTGTTTCTGCAATAATTTTAGTTTTACCTAATCGTTTTGCTATTAAAATTTGCCCTACAGTATTGTTTACTTTATGTGCTCCGGTATGATTTAAATCTTCACGTTTTAAATATATATTTCCACCATATTTTTCAGAAAGTCGTTTTGCTAAATACAATGGACTCGGACGCCCTACATAATCTTTTAATAATGCTTTATATTCTTCTTGAAAAGATTCTGATTCTATAATCTGAATATAATTTTCTTCTAATTCTTTTACATTCGGAAACAATAATTCTGGAATAAAGGCTCCTCCAAATTGTCCGTAGTAACCGTTTTTATCTGGATTGTATGTCATGTTTTATAAATTAAGCTAATTATGCTGTGTTATTTGTATTGAACCTGAACAATGAGTTAATCACATTGTTTTAATGTTATATTACCTAAGTATTCAAAAGATCTAAAAAGATTCTTGAAACTTTTTTAATTTCTTTACAGATTTTAAACCTGGTTTAGTTTCAAATTTACTATTAACGTCCAAAGCGTAAATAGGTAATTCTGTTTTTAATATTTCATTTACTTGCTGAGTTTCTTCGATACCTATACCTCCACTCAAGAAGAAAGGAATAGTTGAATTGTAATTTTCTAAAACCTTCCAATTGAAAGTAATTCCATTTCCTCCTCTTTCTTTTCCTTTGGTATCAAATAAAAAGAAATCGACTATAGCTTCATAAGGTTTTAAAACATCAAAATTAAATTCGTCTTTAATTCCAAATACTTTTATAATTTCTATATTAGGTAAATGTTTTTTCACTTCTTTAATGTAATCAGTAGTCTCATCTCCGTGCAACTGCAACGCTTCCAACTGATACTCTTGAGCAAGAGAAACAACGATTTCTAAATACTCATTTACAAAAACACCTACTTTTTTTATTTTTTTTGGAAGTTCAGGAATGACACCTTCAAAATTTCTCTTTGATTTGTCATAGAAAATAAAACCTAGATAGTCTGGCTGTAATTCAGCGACTTTCTGAATATTCTCTACATACTTCATTCCACATATTTTCAACTTCATATTATCGTATTTGACTTATAAACTCTTGACATGATACTCCTGGGTTTTCTTCCTTCATAAAGTTTTCTCCTATTAAAAAACCTTGAAAACCATATTCTTTTAATCCTGTTACAATTCTTGGGCTGCTTATACCACTTTCAGAAACTTTAACTGCACTGTTTGGAATTTGGTTAGCCAAAGCAATTGAATGCTCTAGATCAACTTTAAACGTTTTTAAATCACGATTATTTATACCTATTATCTTATGATCTAAATCAGATATTTTATCTAAATCTTCCTGATTATGAACTTCATATAATACTTCTAATCCTAAATCATTCGCCAGCTGTCCGTAATTTTTTAGTTGTTCAGCAGTTAAACATGCAGCGATTAATAAAATTACATCTGCACCAATTGCCTTTGCTTCAACAATTTGAAAACCATCTACTACAAAATCTTTACGTAATATTGGCTTTGTTGTGTTAACTGTTCTTGCCTCCATTAAGTCGGCCATAGTCCCTCCAAAAAATGAAGTATCTGTTAATATCGACTGTGCAGCTACATCAGCTTCTATGTAACCGTTAGTAACTTCAGAAACTGAAACCTTATCGTTTATAATGCCTTTGGATGGAGACTGCCTTTTGAATTCTGCTATTATTCCTGTTGAAAATTCATCTGTTAATGATTGCTTCAACGAAATTGGAGTTCTTTTAAAATTTGGACTTTCTAATAATCGTTTTACTGGAATTTCTGCTTTTATCTTAGCAATTTCCTGTTTCTTAAAGTTTACTATTTTATCTAAAATTGTCATTTTTATTTACTTTTTTTCATTCTGGTTGGGATACTAAAAAACAATACCTACAATTGCGATTCTTTCTAATTTTGAATAATATTTCTTTCTCATATTACTTTTCTCTTTAGTATGAGGATGAAAATTAATTCGTAATTAATTGCTGTAAGCAACCCTTTGCATTTCCTCCAAATAAAGAGTCTTTAGCTTCTTCAAAGGCTTTCCCAAATGTTTTATTTTCGTCAACTATTGTTAACGCAAATGCCGCATTAGTTAATACTACCGTATTTTGTGACTCGGTTCCTTTTCCTTCAAGGATCGTTTTAAAAATTTTAGCAGCTTCAGCTACTGAATTCCCTCCATAAATATCTGATTGTTTTATACTTTTAAGACCTAAATCTTCTGGCTTAATTAATTGTTCTCCTTGTTTTGTAAACAACTTAAACCCTCCTGTTAATGAGATTTCGTCATATCCGTCTAATGCATGAACGATTCCATAGTTTGTTTTTCCTTCTTGCAAAATATAGTTATATAATCTTGCAACTTCTAGATTAAAGGTTCCTAACAATTGATTCTGTGCATCACTTGGATTAACTAATGGCCCAAGCATGTTAAAGAATGTTTTTAACTTAAGTGCTTTTCTCACTGGACCAACCGCTTTCATAGCTGGATGAAATTTAGGTGCATGTAAAAAGCAAATGTTAGCTTTATCGAGTTGTGATTTTAGGGTAGATTCATCGTTAGTAAATGTATACCCAAAACTCTCAAGCATATCTGAAGAACCCGATTTAGAAGATACCGAATAGTTTCCATGCTTAGCTACTTTCTGACCTGTTCCTGCAACTATGAATGAAGTTAACGTAGAAATATTAAATGTGTCTTTTCCATCACCTCCAGTACCTACAATATCTATAGTGTTAAATTCCGACAAGTCCACCTTTATTGCTAACTCTAGTAATGCTTCTCTAAAACCTGAAAGTTCTTCAGCAGTTATTGGTCGCATCATAAACACCGTTAAAAAAGAAGCTAAATGGGCTTCATTGTATTGTTCTTGTGCAATAGCTATCAAAATTTCTTTTGCCTCTAGTTTTGTTAGTCTTTTGTGTTGATATAAATCATTTAATATTGCTTTCATCTTGGTTTTCTATTATTGAAGGTAATACGATACTTATTTTTTTATACTATTGATAAAATTACGAACCAGCTGCTCTCCAACTTCTGTAAGTATACTCTCTGGATGAAATTGTACTGCGCTAATGTGATATTGCGTATGACGAATCGCCATGATTCCTCCTTCTTCATCTACCGCTGTAATTTCTAATTCTTTAGGCAAATTTTCATTGGAAGCAATCCAAGAATGATAACGTGCTGCAGGAAAAACTTCTGGAATTCCGTCAAAAATAATAGCTTCAGGTTTAGTTATCTTCATGTCGGTTGCCACGCCATGGAATACTTCATCCATGTTAATTATTTTTCCTCCAAAAACTTCGGTAATTGCTTGCAAGCCTAAACAAACTCCAAAAATTGGAATTTTTCCAGCATATGCACCAATTACTTCTTTCAAAATACCTGCCTCATCTGGTATTCCTGGCCCAGGTGATAACATAATGATGTCGTAATCTGCAACTTCTTCAATTGTGATTTCATCATTTCTATATACATCTGGATATTTATCAGTGATTTTTTCTACCATGTGAACCAAATTATAGGTAAACGAATCGTAGTTATCTAAAATTAATATTTTCATTGTAGTTGTGTTTTTATAGTGTTGCAAATCGTTTCTGCAAAAGACTTTTCTTTATATATTTCGTGCCCTTCATTGTTGAATATTGTACCTTCAATATTTAATTTACTAAACCATTCATCATTGGGTTTAAACTTATCTTTTTCACCAAAATACATATTCAATTTACAATTAGGTTTCTCTGTTTCTTTTCTTAATCTTGTTGATGACACTAATGTTAAACTAGCACTTTCTAGTCCTCTTAGCGTGCTCTTCCAGGCTATTGTACCTCCGATACTAAAAGCTAAGATGTTAACTTCTTCTTTTTCTAAGGCTATGAGGTTTTCAATCGCTTTTTCTATACCGCCTTCAACAAATTGTTTATGGATTAGCTCTTTAGCTGTTATTAATAAATCTATATCTGCTAAAACTCGAACATCATAAAATTTAACACTTAATAATGGTGTTAATTGATTTGTGTAATGCTTTATCCAATCGGATTGGATTACACCTAATATATCTGATAATATGATGAGTTTCTTTTGCTTCAACGTTTAAATTTTTTCTGCTAAAACTAATGCCTTTTTCAATGCTGCTAGTTTATTATTTACCTCTTGTAATTCTTTTTCTTCATCTGAATGAATTACAATTCCTGCTCCAGCTTGATAATACAATACATTATTCTTACTCACGAAAGATCGGATTCCAATAGCTAAATTTACGTCTCCATTTAATCCTAGAATACCTACTGCTCCACCATAAAATCCTCTTGATTGATTTTCATATTTATCAATCAACTCCATTGCTTTATATTTTGGTGCTCCACTCAATGTTCCTGCTGGAAATGTATCACCAACAATTTTTATTGGGTCTCCTTTGATATGCCCCTGAACGGTAGAAACTAAATGAATTACATGACTAAAATATTGTACTTCTTTGAAAACCTCTACCGTAACATTATCTGCATGTTTACTTAGGTCATTTCTTGCTAAATCTACTAGCATCACATGCTCTGCTGTTTCTTTCTTATCATCAGAAAGTTTTTTACCTAGTTTAATGTCTTCAGCCATATCGCCAGTTCTTCTAAAAGTTCCTGCAATAGGGTTGATAATGGCTTTTTTACTATTAATTTTTATTTGTGCTTCTGGTGATGAGCCCATCAACTTAAAGCTTCCGTAATCAAAATAAAACAAATAAGGTGAAGGGTTTATAGATCGTAATGCTCTGTAAACATTGAATTCATCTCCTTTAAATTCTTGTTGAAATTGTCGCGATAGTACCAACTGGAAAACATCTCCTCGTTTACAATGTGCTTTAGCTTTTTTTACATTTTCAATAAAATCACTACTTGTCACATTAGAAGTTTCAGCTCCTTTTATTTCAAACTTTTGTGTATTGAATGTTTGTGCTTCTATAATAGTTTCTATTTCATGTAATCGAGAGGTAGCTCCTGCTTCTAAATTCTCGATTATCTGCATCTCATCATTAAAATGATTAATCGCTATTATGAACCTGTAAAAGCTATATTGCATCATTGGAATTGTAGAAGGAGCGTCTGGATTGGTGAATTTAATAGTCTCAAAATACTGAACACTATCAAAAGTAGTATATCCATATAGACCATTAAACGATTTCAATTTTTCATCACATTCTAAATCGATAAGCTTTGTAAAATCATTAAATAATTTATCGAAGTTCTTATCTATACTGTCTTTCTTTACCTCATTATTTCCAACTGAGATCGAAAACTCATCTTTGTCTGCCTTAAAGGAAACAATTGGTTCAATACATATAAAAGAAAAACTTTCCTCTTTACTATGATAATCTGAACTCTCTAATAATAATGTGTTTGAGTACTTGTCTCTTAAACGTAGATATAGTCCTACTGGAGTAACCGTATCTGAAATTTTTTGTTTGCTTAACGTTTTGAATTGTAATGGCTTCATTTTAAATTTGGTCAATAAAAAAAGGCTTATCATGAGATAAGCCTTTTCTAGTTAATATTTATATATAACAAAATGGTCCCACTTAACGTAAGTTACGAGATTTCCACCACCAGTTATTTAATTGTATCGTTTTCATTGGTAACAAATTTATAAAGGGATTTTGTTTTACACAAAAAAAAAAGGATATTTTTTACTTCTTAATCATTTTTTTTATAATCGCTCCTCTACTTGTCTTAATTCTTACTATGTAGGTTCCATTTTTTAACCCATTTACATTTATTATATCCGAGTCATTGGCCGTCAAAACTTGCTTTCCTGTGCTCGTATAAATCGATATTGAGCTAATTCTAGCTGTAGTTCCTGTGATGTGTACTTCTCCATTGGACGGGTTAGGATATAATATCAGAGCGTTCTTTAACTGATTTCCTTCTGTAGTTAATGACAAAATCGCATTTTGATTTTGATAATATTGTAAGGCATTAATAGCATATACCAATGGAGCATTCCAATTAATAGTAACTTCATTTGAAGCATATGAACACCATGTGTCTGAATATGATTTTGCAGGTTGATTACTTGCGTACGAACAACCATCTTGCTGCCCAGGTTGTGGACCGCCAGCAACCATTCCCGGAACAGGTTTATTTACCCCATCTGCCTCAGAAATTCTATGATGTGGTTTGAATGTTGCAGTGCTCCCAAAACCAGTAATAAAAGAAATATCAACTCCATTTCTTCCCAATAAATAATCCATTGCTGTATATGCAGCTTCTAAATATGTTTCATCGTTAGAAATTTCATAAGCCTTTATTAAATACAAGACTTGGTTTCCTGCAACACCATTACTTCCCCAAACATAATCTGAAGTTTCCATTCCTATTTTCATAGGAGAAACATTAACTTTATTACGTATTTTATCAGCGGTATCTAGCATCATTTTCCTTGCCTGTACTACATCAATATCAGATGAAATATCGTTTGCATATTTATTTATTGAAAATAATGCCAAGCTCCCTACATCTTGCCAAGAAGGAATAGTAGTAGAAATTGAATTTATCTGTATGTCATTTTTATATTGAGATTCTTTAGTAGTAATGAAAAGCTCTGAAGCCGCCCATTGAAATTCATCAGACACATTGGTGTCGTCATATTGTCCAGTTTTTACATCTGGAGGGTTCGTAAAATAATCTGACGGATTTGCTCTTGCCCAAGCATATGCCTTTTTTGCAGCATCCAATAATTGAGTGCTGAAATCCGGCTTCTCTGCTTCATAAGCTTTGAATACTCTGGATGCTAACGCTGTAACAGCTGCAAAATTTAATGCAGCCGATGTACTTTTCTTTACTACATACCTATCAAAATTATATGCTTCTGGCATAACAATACCTGAAAAATTCAGTCCCGTCAATTTATGGTACACTCCTCCGTCATTAGGATCTTGCATTGCTAGCATCCATTCAAGATTCCAAAGTATTTCATCTAAAATATCTGGTAGTGTATTTCCAGATTCAGGAATATTAAACTCCTTAGTTTTATAATATAATTCATAATTTTCAAAAGCAGATAACAAGCTGTAAGTGCTAATACCACTATTTACGATGTACTTATTGTAATCTCCTGCATCATACCATCCTTTTGAAGCAGAAATAATAGTTCCTTCTGGACGAGCGTTTGTTGCTGCCGAAGCATGAACTCTGACTGAAGTGTCTAAAATGCCCGAAGGTCTTGCCCAATTTTCACCGTGAGTTGACGTTATTTCAGTTGAAGCCCTGTTGAAATAATAATATTTAAAAACAGCCTGTGCTAGTTTCTCATACACATCGTCTCCTACATTGAAACTCTCTTCTGCACCTTCAATTTCGATACTATATTTCCCTGCTATATTAATATCTGAAGCATCAATATGCGTAACGTACTCTTGAGCATCTTCCCATAGTTTCGTAGCACCTGTTTTACCTGACTTAATTACGGTATTCGTATTGTTTTTAATTGTATAGTTTAATTGTGAGAAATCAGTTGAAGAATTAACAGATATTATTTTCTCTCTGTTTGTAAAATATCCCACTTGATTAAGTCGTATAGAGTGATTTGGTGTTGTAACTCCTCCATTATAAGTTGCTCCTAATGAAATCCAATCTATATCAATAATACCATTATATCCTCCAACTCCTGGTTCAGCAAATATTGATAATCCAGAAATTTTACTCGAATCAACCACACATGGCCCGGAGGTACATGGTCCTCCATATGCACCATCAATTAACTTACCCGTATAATCAAATTCATATATCTTATAGTTATTAGTTAAATCAACAGAAATAGGTGATTGGTTGGTTACAAAACCATTATGATCCCTCAAGTCTACCCTAAACTCTAAAGGATTATTGGTCTTGGCTCTTATATACAACTTAGGGCTTGAAGAAATATCTATCGTGGTATTCGTTCCAGCTTCGTGAAGATTATAATTCAAAGAAGCCCACATGGTACCTGAACCATCTCCTTCTATTTGTAAAGCTTCATTAACTATATTCACAATGAAACCTGAAGGAGCAGAATCAATAGTATTAATTGATGAATTAAATTCATCAACATAATCTTGACCGTAAATATTACCTACTAAAAGTAATAAGAGACTAGTAATTATAGTTTTCATTATAAGGTATTTTATGTATAGTAAAGAGATCATTAGCTAATTTACAACTAATCTCTATTCACCAGTAATAAAAAATAGTCTTATACTGCTACAAAAAATACTTCAAGAACATTACTACTAGTAATTATAAATCTTGACAGCACATTAAAGCTTCAAAAATTTCATATATAAACATATAAACAATTTAAAGTTTAAAATTGAAACTAATTTTTGTTTTTTGATTTTTAAAAACAACAAATAAACAGTTATTTGTATAAGAAATTAAATAATCTAAAATTATGTGTGGAATTGTTTGTGCATTCGATTTAAAGGAAAGTTCTGAGGTTTTACGACCTCAATTATTAGAAATGTCAAAAAAGATACGTCACCGTGGGCCAGACTGGAGTGGAATTTACAGTGATGATAAAACTATAATAACTCATGAACGATTAGCTATTGTTGATCCTTCTTCTGGTAAACAACCATTATTTAGTAAAGAACGTAGATTCGTTTTAGCTGCTAATGGTGAAATTTACAACCATAAGGAATTAAAAAAACAATTTAAAGATTCATATGAATTCCAAACTCAATCTGATTGTGAAGTAATTCTCGCTCTATACCAAAAAAAAGGAGTTGAATTCTTAGATGATTTAAATGGTATTTTTGGTTTTGCTGTTTATGATGCTAAAACTGATGAGTATTTAATCGCTAGAGATCATATGGGAATTATTCCTCTTTACATGGGATGGGATAAAAAAGGTACGTTTTACGTAGCTTCTGAACTCAAAGCTTTAGAAGGATATTGCAACAAAATCGAAGTTTTTCCTCCTGGACATTATTATACCAGAGAAGATGGATTACAAAAATGGTATTCTAGAGACTGGATGGAACATGAAGCAGTTAAAGATAATCAAACATCAATAGACGAGTTAAGAGATGCTTTGGAAGCTGCTGTACATCGTCAATTAATGAGCGATGTTCCTTATGGAGTTTTACTCTCTGGTGGTTTAGATTCTTCAATTACTTCAGCTATTGCAAAAAAATATGCATCGAAACGTATTGAAAGCGAAGATCAAGATGAAGCGTGGTATCCACAATTGCATTCTTTCTCTATCGGATTAGAAGGTTCTCCTGATTTAGTTGCTGCCAAAAAAGTATCTGAACATATTAAAACTATACATCATGAAGTAACTTTTACAATTCAAGAAGGTTTAGATGCTATTCGTGATGTTATATACAACTTAGAAACCTATGACATAACAACTATCAGAGCATCTACTCCAATGTATTTACTAGCCAGAGTTATTAAATCTATGGGAATTAAAATGGTACTTTCTGGTGAAGGTGCAGATGAAATATTTGGAGGTTATTTATACTTCCATAAAGCTCCTAACCCAGAAGAATTTCATAAGGAAACTGTTAGAAAACTAGATAAACTTTATCAATATGATTGCTTAAGAGCCAATAAAAGTTTGATGGCTTGGGGTATTGAAGGACGTGTTCCTTTTCTTGATAAAGAATTTATGGATATCGCTATGCGAATTAACCCTGAAGATAAGATGATTAATGGGGAACGTATGGAAAAATGGGTATTACGTAAAGCTTTCGAAACGTATCTACCAGAAAGCGTAGCTTGGAGACAAAAAGAACAATTCTCTGACGGTGTTGGTTATAATTGGATTGATACATTAAAAGAATTAGTGGAAGAAAAAGTAACGGATGAAATGATGGCAAGCGCACATCATAGGTTTCCTAACCAAACACCTAGAGCAAAAGAAGAATATTATTATCGTTCAATATTTGAAGAACACTTTCCAAGTGAAACAGCTGCATTAACTGTACCATCAGTACCTTCTATTGCATGCAGTTCACCAACTGCTTTAGCTTGGGACGAAAGTTTTACAAATATTAACGAACCAAGTGGACGAGCTATAAAAATGGTTCATGAAGATGCTTACTAAAATTGTTGTTTTTATATATCTGAACCAATTAAAATTCCGTTTAAAAAGCGGAATTTTTTTATTCATTCAAAATCTAAAATCTCACTTGCTTTAATTAGAGAAATCAAAGCATCTATTTTTTGTACTAACTTATTATAAAATTGATTTTGCTCTTTTTCTCCTGAAGTATTCATCAACTTGGAGTGGTACAATTGCTTGTCAAAATATTGTTTCGCTTCCAAACAAGTTATTATATCACTTGTATTAAAATATGATAACATAGCACATGGTACAAACAACGATTGCTCTTTGGGAGTTACTATTAATACATTATTATTCATTAATAATAATTCATTATAAAATATCTTATGCTCATCATTCTTAGCAATAACTTTTAAAGAAATCTCATTCAATAATTCTTTTAACTGTGTGCACAAGATAAGCGCTTCTTTAATATCAACTTGCCCTGCTTTGTAGTAAAAATGAATTTGTTTTAGAGTACTATTAATAGTTGTAATATCCCAAATCTCAGAAGTTTTCAAGTCACTATACAATTCTCCTAGTTTTCTTGCAGATTGTATTGTTGATATTTTAGGAACATAACTGCTAAAACTAATATTTCTAAAATCATCATCTAACAATTTTAACCAAACGTACATTTTAAAATGACTCAATCGATTGTTTTCAAGCGTATAAAATATAGGAATATCTTTTGCTGAATAGAAAACTTCACAATCTACTCTGTTTAATAACGGAAGTAAAGCGCTGTAAGAAGTATCGAAATATTGTTGTAAATCTTCTTCGTTATGAATTTGCTTTGTTCTTTTTACAGAGACAAAACGTTCGTTAATCTTACCGTATAATTCATCTAATGATAAATTAAAATAATTAGCTAATAAGATACTTTCCTCTAATGAAAATTTAGCTTTTAAGCTTGTTCTTCTATGTGCTGCATCATAACTTATACGCAATGCTTCAGCTATGGCTTCATTAACAGAATCATGCTCATTTAAACTCTTTTTAATCTCTTCAATTAAAGTTTCTTGATACATATTTTTGTGATAATCACAAAAATAATAAATTCGAAGTGTAAATAACACATTTTAATATGCTTTTATCACAATAGCTTTGCTTCAAAAATAAATTCTTATACCATGAAAAAAGCTTTCATCTTTATGCTGACGTTAGTAAGTATGGTCTCTTTTGGTCAAAAAAGAAAATTCAGACCTTTGATTTGGACTCAGCATGACAAAAATGTTGATGTTGTAGGTTTGTCTTTAGGTGCATTTCCTACTAATTCAAGAAATTCAGATCATTTAAACAAAACTTTTGGTATTAGGTTAGAGGCATTTCCTTTATCGCCGCTCTATTTTTTGGCTCCAAAAGTACCAACAGTAGACAGTGTTCATCATAAAATTTACGGAATAAATATTTCTACTGGAACTTTTGAAGGAATTGATGTTTATGGACTTTCTACAACTATATTTATGAATAACATAAAAAAGGCTAACGGAATTTCGTTAGCTGGATTAACAAATTCTATAGCGCAAGCCAATGGAATCGTAGTTGGTTTTGGCGGTAACGGTATAGAAAAAGGCCGAGGCATAATGATTGGCGGACCATGGGGCAATTATGCAAAAGATTTCTCCGGTTTACAAGTTTCTTTCGAAAACACTATCGTAGAAAAAGGAGCAGGAATCCAAATAGGCATTTTCAATACAGCTAAGAATTTTAAAGGATTACAACTTGGTTTGTGGAATAAAAATCAAGCAAGATCACTTCCTTTGATTAATTGGAATTGATAATAAAAACAATAACTTATGAAAAATGTATTATTTCTTTTTATTTTAGGTTCTATAATTAATTGTAATGCACAAAAGAAAAAAAACTGGTATTTTACTGGAGAAATAGGTATAAATTCTTACACCACAGATCAGAGCTACATCAATTTCGGTGTAGGCGCTGAACACTTTTTTACAGAGCGTTTTAGTTTATTAATTAAAGTGAAATATTTTGATAGTGTTATCGATCATGATAGTACCCAAAAAAACGCTTTTTGTACTACTGGGGTTTGCTTCAATTTTAGAAGTAGCTTTAAACTTTTTTACAGACAGAAATCTTTAATCTTACCTATTAATCTTATAATTAGAAGAACAATACGGCAGTAAAATAAGTTTTTATGTAGCGGCAGGCCCTGCATTAAATATTATTCTTTCAGAACAGTTTATTGAAATTGTAGACACTACTCCTATACTCAGCAATAACATAGAGATAAATGCTAACGCAGCCATTGGTGCTACTTTTACCATACGTAAAAAAATACAGCTTTTTATAGATCAAAGTTTGATATTTCTAGCAAAAGCAAAAGTTAATAATTCAACTGGTTTCCTCAATTTAGCGCCTACAAATACCGATTTTTTTGCAACTAGTATTGGTATTCGATACAAACTGTAAAAAGTTTGTACTATTTAATTAGAGTTTCAAACCCTTAAAATACAGGTAATTCAATTTTATTTTAATAAAAGGCTTAAGTGTATGTTAAATTTTTTAATGGTAATACGATAGCTGTAAATAAAACAGTGCCATATCAGAGAGAAATGTACCATTAAGTAAAAATTTATAGAGCTCATTCTAGCCTTTAGCTTAATCTTTATAATTCTTATTCTCTAAAAGGAAACTAAAAAAACAAAAAATTCTTTTTAAGGCCTTTTTTAAGCGATTTAAGCAACTTTTGTTTTTTAACCAATTGTTAATAATTTATACTTAAAATCGCTTATTTTTTATTTTTGAGTGTTAAAAAAATGTAAATTTGTAAGTATCTAAATCGCTACTCAGCGATTTTTTTATGGGAACAATAAAAACAACAGATTAAATATACAAACAATGCATTGTAATAATACATTGTCATTATTTAATTGTAATAAATAAACTCTAATTTATGAGCGAAGAAAAAAAGCATAATTATTCCGCCGATAGTATTCAGGCACTTGAAGGAATGGAACATGTTCGTATGCGTCCGTCAATGTACATTGGAGATGTAGGTGTTCGTGGTTTACATCATTTAGTATATGAAGTAGTTGATAACTCTATTGATGAAGCCTTAGCAGGTCATTGTGATAACATTGAAGTTACCATAAACGAGGACAATTCGATAACTACTAAAGATAACGGTCGTGGTATTCCTGTTGGAATTCATAAAAAGGAAGGCGTTTCTGCTTTACAAGTAGTAATGACTAAAATAGGTGCCGGTGGTAAATTTGACAAAGATTCTTACAAAGTTTCTGGTGGTTTACATGGTGTTGGTGTTTCTTGTGTTAATGCTTTATCCGATCATTTAACTGCTACTGTTCATAAAGATGGTAAGATTTGGCAGCAAGAATATGAGAAAGGAAAAACATTATACCCAGTAAAAACTATTGGAGAAACAGATTTTACAGGTACGATCGTAACTTTCTTACCCGATAAATCTATATTTCAACAAACAACAGAATACAATTACGATACACTTGCTACTCGTATGCGAGAACTTTCGTATTTGAATAAAGGAATTACAATTGTTCTAACAGATAAACGTAATAAAGATGATGAAGGGAATTTTATTTCTGAAGTTTTTCACAGTACAGAAGGATTATCTGAATTTGTTAAATATCTAGACAGCACCAGGACACCAGTTATACAACATGTAATTGCTATGGAAGGTGAGAAAAACGGTATTCCTGTTGAAGTAGCAATGATTTATAATGATTCTTATGCTGAAAATCTACATTCGTATGTAAACAACATTAATACACACGAAGGAGGAACTCACTTGTCAGGTTTTAGACGTGGACTAACTGGTACATTAAAAAAGTATGCTGATAATTCAGGATTATTAAAAAATATAAAGTTTGAAATTTCAGGTGACGACTTTAGAGAAGGATTAACAGCAATTGTTTCCGTTAAAGTAGCAGAACCTCAGTTTGAAGGACAAACTAAAACAAAATTAGGAAACCGCGAAGTAACTTCAGCTGTATCTCAGGCAGTTTCTGAAATGTTAACGGATTATTTAGAAGAAAATCCTAACGATGCTAAAACCATAGTACAGAAAGTAATTTTAGCTGCACAAGCGCGACATGCCGCTCGTAAAGCAAGAGAAATGGTTCAGCGTAAAACAGTAATGAGTATTGGAGGTTTACCTGGTAAATTATCTGACTGTTCCGAAACTGATCCTGCTATGTGTGAAATCTTCTTAGTAGAGGGTGACTCGGCAGGGGGTACAGCCAAACAAGGGCGCGACCGTAACTTCCAAGCAATTCTTCCTTTAAGAGGTAAAATCTTAAATGTTGAAAAAGCAATGCAGCATAAAGTCTTCGAAAACGAAGAAATAAAAAATATGTTTACCGCTTTAGGTATTACTATAGGTACAGAAGAAGATCCTCGTGCTTTAAACTTATCTAAATTGCGTTATCATAAAGTTGTAATTATGTGTGATGCCGATGTTGATGGATCACATATTGCTACGCTAATTTTAACATTCTTCTTCCGTTATATGCGTGAAATGGTTGAGCAAGGATATATTTACATCGCAACTCCACCTCTTTACTTAGTAAAGAAAGGACAAAAAAGAGAATATGCTTGGGATGATAATCAACGAGACTTAATTTCTCAAAAGTTAGGTGGCGGAGTAAACATTCAGCGTTATAAAGGTTTAGGTGAAATGAATGCGGAACAATTATGGGACACAACGATGAACCCTGAATTCAGAACGCTTCGACAAGTTACAATCGAAAGCCTAACCGAAGCTGATCGTGTTTTCTCAATGTTAATGGGAGACGAAGTACCACCTCGAAGAGAGTTTATTGAAAAGAATGCAAAGTATGCAAACATCGATGCATAAATCAATTATTTATATATAAAGTTCGAAAAAGCCTTCTTACCTGTTAAGAAGGCTTTTTAATTAAAAACACCTACTTATAAGTAGTTATCTTTGGTAAAAAATTTTATATTTTTACCTCAAACCTCAATACAAATCACGATGAAAAAAATACCACTACTTGTCGCTATTATGCTTTCAATGAATGTGCTTTCACAAGAAATAGAAAATCTAGTTAAAGCAGCTGGGGACGCAAATAAAATAGCTAACGCATATAGTGCTCCTGCATTAGAAGGACTTATTTATAGTATGAATAATGGATGGTTTCATACAGCTGAAGTACATAAGAAATTTGGCTTCGATATTACTATTGGTTTTTCTGGAGCTTTTGTTCCATCAGAAAGAGAGTCTTATAATATTCAAAGTTTAGGTCTAGAATCTACTATAATAAGCGCTCCCAACCAAGCTCCAACTATTTTTGGTGAAGGTGACGGAGGAAACCTAACATTACAAACCACTGTATCTGGTTTTGACAATACTACAGGAAGTCCAATTAATGATGCTACTGTGGATATAGATATCGATTTACCAAAAGGGTTTAAAGAAGATTTACCAGGGAACGTTGTACCTGCTCCAGGAATTCAGTTATCAGTCGGGTTACCATGGAAATTAGAGACTACGTTACGTTACGTTCCAAAAGTAGGTAGTGAAGATGTAAAAGGATCTCTTTTTGGTATTGGTTTAAAGAAAGAACTTACGGATTTATTAGGCCCTTTAGACAGACTTCCTCTACATTTAGCAGTAATGGCTACATATACTAATATGGATGTTGATGGTACAATTGATGATTCTTCAGATCCAAATTTTATTGTTAGAAATGCAGCTACAGAATTTAGATTAAACGCCTATTCGATTCAAGCTTTAGCGTCCTTAAACTTCCCCTTCATAAATATTTATGGAGCTGTTGGTTATGGAAGTGGTAACGCTACATCAAGAGTTTTAGGAGACTATACTGTAGTATACGATGCTCCTAACGGACGACGAATTAGGGCTGAATTTAAAGATCCTATTAAACAAGAATTTTCTGCTGGAAGTATGAAAGCAACTTTAGGACTTAGAGTTAGTTTAGGCTTCTTCAAAATTTTTACTGATTATACGGTACAAGAATATAACACTATTAGCGGTGGAATAGCCTTTAGTTTTAGATAAACGCTTTACTATAATACTATTTATAAAGCCCATGGAAATTTCCATGGGCTTTTGCTTTTATATCACTAGGCAAATAGCTATTTTTGTGTATCTTAAATTAATAATTTTCAATAAAAAATATATAAAATGAAAGTAACAGTTGTAGGAGCAGGTGCTGTAGGTGCAAGTTGTGCTGAGTACATTGCTATTAAAAATTTCGCTTCAGAAGTTGTATTAGTAGATATTAAAGAAGGATTTGCTGAAGGTAAAGCAATGGATTTAATGCAAACTGCTTCTTTGAATGGATTTGATACTAAAGTTACAGGAACTACTGGTGACTACGGTAAAACTGCTGATTCAGATATTTGTGTGATTACATCAGGTATTGCTCGTAAACCAGGAATGTCTCGTGATGAGTTATTAGGAATTAATGCAGGTATCGTAAAATCAGTATCAGCTAGTTTAATTGAACATTCTCCTAACACAATTATCATTGTAGTTTCTAATCCTATGGATACAATGACATATTTAGTTCACAAAACAACTGGCTTACCAAAAAATAGAATTATAGGTATGGGTGGTGCTTTAGACTCTGCTCGTTTTAAATATAGATTAGCGGAAGCTTTAGAAGCTCCTATTTCTGATGTTGATGGAATGGTAATTGGTGGGCATTCAGATAAAGGAATGGTTCCTTTGACTCGTTTAGCTACTCGTAACTCAGTTCCTGTTTCTGAATTTTTATCAGAAGAAAGATTAGAGCAAGTAAAACAAGACACTAAGGTTGGTGGAGCTACTTTAACTGGCTTATTAGGAACTTCAGCTTGGTACGCACCTGGTGCTGCTGTTTCTGGCTTAGTTCAAGCAATTGCTTGTGACCAAAAGAAAATATACCCTTGCTCTGCATTGTTAGATGGTGAATATGGTTTATCTGACTTATGCATAGGAGTTCCTGTTGTATTAGGAAAAAATGGTATTGAAAAAATTGTTGAAATTAACTTAAGCGATGCTGAAAAAGAGCATTTATCAGCTTCTGCTGACGCTGTTAAAACAAATAACGCTAATTTGGAATTTTAATTCTAAAATTTTAGATAGTATAAAAAAGGCAATCTCAATTGAGATTGCCTTTTTTGTTTTCATATCTTAGTTTAAAAAATATAGTCGTGAATTTAATTTATCGAAAAGTAAAATCAAAAGACAATCCGTTTCTGGCTACTATGATTAGAAATGTGATTGAAGAATTTGATGCTCCGAGAACAGGCACAGTTTACGAAGATAGCTCAACAGATCATCTATTCGAATTGTTCTCTAAATCCAATTCAGTACTGTGGGTAGCTGAATTAAATAATGAACCTGTAGGATGTTGTGGCTTGTACCCTACTGAAGGACTTGCCTCAAATTATGCTGAACTTGTAAAGTTTTATCTCTCTCACAAAGCTAGAGGCAAAGGAATTGGGAAAGAGTTAATGATAAGAACCATGAATTCTGCAAAGGAATTAAACTACGAATATATCTATCTCGAAAGCCTCCCTGGTTTCTCTAAAGCAATATCAATGTATAAGGAATCGGGATTTAAACAATTAGATTCCCCTCTAGGAAATTCTGGGCATTCAAGTTGTGATGTTTGGATGTTAAAAAAGGTTTAAAATGTTAAATTATTCGAAATAAGTGTAAGTGATACGATAATTTCTCGTCTTTATATAAAGAGACGTATTAAAAGTTTCTTTTTCATAGTTTTTCATAGCAATTTCCCGCTTCTATTTAGAAGCGGGTTTTTATTTATAGATCTTTCTAATCAAAAATTTCAAACTACTTAATAAGTAGAACAAAGGTGATAATAGTATATTGGATGCCTCTATCTTCAATAAAGCGTCTTCTCTATATAAATCCCAATTATATTGTTTTGAAACTCCGTCAGGAGCGCAAACTGCTATTGTATTGTTGAGTTTTACATGTGTAATTTTATCTTTATACAGAGAAAGATTTAGACTATAATCTGATAAAATTTTATAATCTAAGCTATACTTTCGCTCTTTAAAAATAGTATTCCGATAAAAGACGGACTGATGGTGTACCGTATTTTTAATCCATAATTTTCTCGAAAAACTAGAATTGAAGAAGATTAGTTTTTTTTCTTGTTCTGAAAAGCTATAAACCACGTTTCCTATGATCAACGATTCTTTTTCATAATCTGTTTGACCAAAGACCGTTTCTAACACTTTATTATCAAACAACTTGTCGTCAGCTCCTAAAAATAAAAACCATTCTCCTTTACCTTTACTTAAACCTTTATTCATTGCGTCGTATATTCCGCTGTCTTTTTCTGAAATAAAGTAAACTGTTCCAGTTACTGTTTTTAGAAATGCTTTTGTTCCATCAACAGAACCCCCATCAATAATCCACACTTCATAGTTCGAATAGGTCTGTTCTTGTATACTTCGCAGGCATTCTTTCAATGCTTCTAGATTATTATACGAAGGAATTATTATGGAAACTCTGGGTCTAATATTTTTTAATTTATGAAGTAATTATCTAATTTAAGTTGTTCTTTTTCCCAACAAAGCTCTTCTTTCACTTTTTTTTGATTTTCCTTGATTTTAGTATATAAATTACTGTCATTTAATAAATTTTCAATTGCTTCAGCGATACTTTTAGGCTCATAACTCTCTACTGCTATTCCTACTTCGTACTTTTTAACAATCTTATTAATCTCTGGTAAATCTCCAGAAATTAAGGGCAGTTCAGCATGGATGTAATCAAATAACTTGTTAGGTAAAGAAAATTCAAAACTCTTTCCAAGAGGTTCTTCTAAAACCATACCTATATCAGCTTTTAATGTATAGTTAGGTAGTTTTTCATGTGCTATTCTACCCAAAAAATGTACTCTCTCACTCATTTTTTCTTCAGCAACATACGTTTTTAGCTCCTGCTCTACTTTACCATAACCGATAATTACCAAGTCTACATTATTTAGATAGTGTAATGCTTTTATCATAGGTTTTATACCTCTCCCAGGGTTTAAAACTCCTTGGTATAAAATTACTTTATTTCTTGTTGGAAAAGACACTTCTTCTACGTCAATAACTCTTTTGAGGATAGGCAAATTACGAATTAAGCCCATATTATTCTTATGTTTATTGTGATAAAACTCAACAATAGATGAACTTACAGTATAGGCTTTTTTGACTCTTGGTAAGAAAAAACGCTCTAAACTCCTCCAGAATCCCTGTACAAATTTTCGTCCTTGTAACTCTGGCCCTTCAGAAAACAACTCATGACTATCGTAAATTAAATTACTATTATTATGAATACTACTCGCAAAAAAACAAGCAGGTAAAGTATCTAAGTCATTTGATAAGATGTAATCGTACTTCTTGAACAATAAAAACAAAAAAAGTCGAATATTATATTCAGCATAAAACAAGAAATTATGATTAAAAAAATGCTGTACTCTTTTTATTTCGTAGGATCGATCCACAGCTATTGTATTCGGTAATATTCTTCCATATACAAATACCTCAAAACCTTTCTCTAATAAGTAAGAACATACTTTGTGTACTCGCTGATCTGTTGAGATGTCATTTGTTACAGCCACAAAAACTCGCTTTCTTGTCAAATGCTACGAATTAGGATTTATTTTTTGCTCTTGCATTGGCTGCGATTGTTGTTGCACTACTTCAAACAAATTACCGCCTTCACATTTAACGGTCTTCTGCTTAAACTTCACAATTAACTGATAATCGTGAGTTGCCATAAAAATTGTTTTACCGCTTTTATGAATTTCATTTAACAACTCCATTACTTCCAATGAAGTTCTTGGATCGAGATTTCCTGTTGGCTCATCTGCAAGAATCAATTCTGGATCATTCAATAATGCTCTTGCAATAGCGACTCTTTGTTGCTCTCCTCCAGATAATTCGAATGTTTTCTTATAATATTTCTCCTTCATTCCTACTTTATCGAGCACCTCGTAAATTTTGTCTTTACGCTCATTCTTGTCTTTCCAACCTGTAGCTTTCAGTACAAAATCTAAGTTGTCAAAAACGTTTCTATCATTAAGCAATTTGAAGTCTTGAAAAACTATTCCTAGTTTTCTTCTCAAATAGGGAATATCTTTCTCTTTCATTTTTTTTAAATCAAAACCAACGATACTTCCTAAGCCTCTTTGTAAGCGTAAATCACCGTAAAGTGTTTTAAGTAGACTACTTTTTCCACTTCCTGTTTTTCCAATTAAATAATAAAAGTCACCTTTGTTTAAGGTAAAGTTTATTTTAGATAAAACAAGGTTATCACGTTGATAGATATCAGCATTTTCAAGATGCAAAATTGGTTCTGCCATAAAAGTTTATTTTTACAAATCTATTATTTATTCTTCGTTTAAACCACTTTTTTTATTTTTGAACTTTATTAATCAAACAAAACAAAAAAAATAACGTTATTTTTTGGGTAACCTATATATACTAAGGCAATTTTAATATGAGATACATCTTTATTACACTTTGTTTTTTCGGACTATTTAATAGTTGGTCGCAAAAAACAGAGATTCAAACCAACATAGACGCCAAATTCCATGACGGAGTAGCGCTATACAATAATAAAGCATACTCAGGAGCACAACGAGTTTTTAGAGAAGTATCTGAAAATACTTCAAAATATAATCTAAAAACAGATGCTGATTTTTATGAGGCCATGTGTGCTATCAAACTTAATCAAACTAATGCAGATGAGAAAGTTCTAGATTTTGTAAAAAAACATCCCTACAGTAGCAAAAAGGAGAAAGCTTTTTTAAATGTTGGTAATTATTATTTTGCCAACAGGAAAGCGTCACATTCTTTGAAATGGTATACTAAAGTTAACCCTCAATTACTCAACGAAGAAGAGCGTAAGGAATTGAATTACAAAATGGGTTACACGCTATTGGTTTCAAATTATTTGAAAGATGCAAAGAAGAAATTTGCTACTTTACTAGGTGATCCTAGGTACGGAACTGATGCTCGTTATTTCTACGGATATATTTCATATAAACAAGAAAATTTTGGTGAAGCAGAAGATAATTTAAGCCAGCTAGCAGATAATGAAACTTACAAATCAAAGGCTAACTATTATTTATTAGATATGGCTTTTAAAGGTGGTAAATTTGAAAAAGCCATACAGATTGGTGAAAAAATACTTCCGACAGCAGAGAAGAAACAAAAATCTGATATTAGTAAGATTATTGGAGAGAGTTATTTTAATACTGGAAAATACAAAGAAGCTATTCCTTACTTAGAACAATATCAGGGTAAAAAGGGAAAATGGAATAATACTGATTATTATTACCTGGGGTATTCTTATTATAAACTTGGTGATTATGAAAGCGCAATAACACATTTCAATAAAATAATTGACGGACAAAATAGTACTGCACAAAACGCATATTACCATTTAGGGGAATGTTATTTAAAAGCCAATAAAAAAACAGAAGCCTTAAATGCTTTTAAGAATGCTAGTGAAATGGACTTTGATCCAATTATTACAGTTGATGCAGACTTGAATTATACAAAATTAAGTTATGAGGAAGGGAATCCGTATAAGAGTGTTCCTGAAGTTTTAAAAGGGTTCTTATCTAAATATCCTCAATCTCCAAACAGACAAGAAATCGGAGAACTACTTGTAACATCATACTTACATCAACAAGATTACCAAGGGGCTATAGATTATCTGAATGTAAATAAGAATCCTATTAATGATAATCTTGCTAATGAAGTTTCTTTATACAGAGGAATTCAATTATTCAATGAACAAAAACTTAAAAAATCTTTACCACATTTCTTAATTGCAACAGATGCTCAAGATTCTGATGTAAAAAATAAAGCTCACTACTGGTTAGGTGAAACAAACTATTTACTTGGTAATTATAAAGATGCACTTCTGTCTTTTAAAGCTATAGATGATACTAGAATTGAAGAAGCTAAGAATTTGAATTATAATATTGCTTATGTTTATTTTAAGCAGAACGATTATAGCAGAGCAGCTAATTATTTTCAAGAATTCTTAAATCAAAAAATCGATGATAATGATCTTAACGATGATGCGTCAAACAGGCTTGGAGATTCTTATTATGCAACTAAACAATATTCAAAAGCGATTACTGCCTATGAAAAAGTAATTAACGAAGGCGGTGTAGGTTCTGATTATGCACAATATCAAAAAGCAATGAGCAGTGGTTTAGCTGGTAATCGTGAGGCTAAAATTAAAGGTCTTAAAGAACTTACAAATACGTATACAGATTCTAACTTAAAGGATGATGCACTGTTCGAATTGGCTGCTACTTATACGTCTAAAGACAATATTAGTAAAGCTAATACAGTATATAACACATTATTAAAAGAAGTGCCCCAAAGTAGCTATACTCCGAGCGTTATTTTACGCCAAGGATTGTTGTACTATGGACAAGGAAAAAATACAAAAGCTTTAGCTAAATTTAAAGATGTTGTTGCTAAATACCCTAATTCTAATGAATCTCGACAGGCAGTTACCAATGCGCGAAATGTATATGTGGATCTTGGAAAAGTAAATGAATATGCTGCCTGGGTAAAAAAATTAGACTTTGTGAATTTATCTAATAGTGAAATCGACAATACAACATATGAAGCCGCTGAGAATAAATTTTTAGAAAACGATTCAGAAAAGGCAATCACTGGTTTTGAAACTTATCTAAATAATTTCCCTAACGGTTTACATGCTAATAAAGCTAACTTTTACTTAGCAAAACTACTATTTAAGAAAGGTTTGAAAGAGGAAGCTACTCCTCATTTTTTATATGTTATAAATCTTAAGAAGAATCAATTTTCTGAAGAATCTTTAGCGAAAATGAGTCAGATTTACCTAGAGGATGAAGACTGGAAAAATGGTATACAACTTTTAGAACGCCTTGAAAAAGAAGCCAATTTAGATCAGAATAGAATTTTTGCACAGAGTAATCTTATGAAAGGCTATTATAATAATGAGCAGTATGATAAAGCTGTTGAGTTTGCTGAAAAGGTTTTGAGTAATGGTAAAATTGATCAGATTGTTGGTGAAGACGCCCGTATAATCATTGCTAGATCAGCTATTAAAACTAATGATTTCGTTAGTGCTGAAGAATATTATTCTGTCTTAGATAATACAGCTACTGGAAAATTAAAAGCTGAAACCTTATACTACAAAGCTTTCTTTTTAAATGAAGCAGAAGCTTACGAGGATTCTAACAAAGAAGTTGAAAATCTAATCGCCAATTATTCAAAATACAAATACTGGGGCGTAAAGAGCTATATCGTTATGGCTAAAAATCATTATGCATTAAAAGATGCTTATCAAGCAACTTATATTCTAGACAATATTGTTAAAAACTTTACACAGTTTAAAGATTTAATTGAAGAAGCAAAAAATGAGCTAAGTAAAATTAAAAATAAAGAAGCTAAAACCAACGAATCTATAAATTCTCAAAAGTAAGATTAATGAAAAAGTATAGTATTTTAATATTCATTGCATTTGTTGGTCAACAAATCATTGCGCAGAATAAGCCTAAAAATAATAAGGCAAAAGATTCAATAAAAACTGAAGTTATAGAGGTAATTACTACGTATGCTCCTAAAGTAACCGATGCTTATAAAATTAAAAAGAAACCTATAATTAAACTCTCTGACAACGTAAAACGTAAGGCTTTAAATTATGGTATAAAATCAATACCAGTAGCCTCAACATACAAACCTAAAAGTGGTGTTCTAAAAGGCATTGACATTGGTGACAGGGAACGTTTATTCGACAATTATATCTCATTAGGTTTTGGTAATAATACGACTCCTTTTGTTGAAGGATATTTTCATAATAACAGTGCATTTGAATATGAATATGGAGGAAAATTAAAATTCATAGCGTCTTCCGACCCTGTTGTAAACACACCTTTAAGTAGTAGTTATTATAATGCTAGTGTGGACCTATTCTTAAAGCAGGAAATGCGTTACTTTGACTGGAAACTTGGTTTTAATGCCTTTAGAAATAAATACAATTGGTATGGCTTACCTAGTAATATCGACTTTAGTGAAGCTGCCTTAAGTAATATTGAAGATTCTCAAACTTATAAATATTATGCTATAAATGGAGAAATTGACTTACCAGATTCTAGCTTAGAAAAAATTGAAGGTTCCATAGGATATTTTGCGGATAGTTTTGAGTCAGATGAAATTAATGCAGATCTAAAGGGTACATTTTCATTTCCTCTAGGAAGATTTGGTTTAAATTTAGATGATCTTGAACTCGGAACTTCTATTAATTATCTTGCTGGCGGGTTTAATAGATCGTACAGCGCTTTGGATAAAATTGATTATAGTTTTGCTGTAGCAGGAATACATCCGACTTATTTATTTAGAGCTTATAATTTTGATATTAAACTAGGTGCTAAAGCCTACTTTTCCTTAGACATAGAAAATAGTGGAAATCAATTTTTTGCTTATCCAGATATAGAAATCAATTACCCTATAATCCCTAAATTTGCAAATATATATGTAGGTGCAACAGGAGATTTACAAACGAATTCTTACAGAAGTTTATCAAATTCTAATCCTTATATTTCTCCTACAGCTACAATTATTCAAACCAATAATGTCGTAAATGGTTTTGGTGGATTAAGAGGTATCTTATCAGGAGATTTAAACTATGACCTTAGAGCTGGCTTATCAATTACAAATAACATGCCCTTGTTTATTGTAAATCCGTCAAAATCTAACGGTCTTTCTACTACAGATACTAATGGTTTTACCCTTAAAGAATACGAGTTTGGAAATTCTTTTAATATTGTTTATGATAATATTAGAACTATTAACTTCTCTGGTGAAATTAATTATGATTATTCTAGACATCTAAATTTGGGAATGAATGTTTCTTTCAATTCGTATAATTTAGACACACAAGATCATGCATGGAATTTACCAGAACTTAAAGCAGATATATTTGCAAACTACAAAGAGAAAAAATGGTATGCAGCTGCGAATTTATATTTTGTTGGTAATAGAAAAGGAGCTTTATACAATGCCGGAACTATAGACTCCATTATTGATTTAAGTAGTTATATTGATATCAATTTAAATGGTGGTTACCATATAAACGATTTATTTTCTGTATTCTTAAGAGCAAATAACATTGCTAATAACAATTATCAAACCTTTACTAATTTTAACGCACAAGGTATTCAAGTAATTGGTGGAATTATTTGGAAATTCGATAGCTTCTTTGAATAAATACGTATCTTCAAAAATATGTTATTTGAAATTACAAACTATACTACAGCTATTGTTTGTTTAATTACTGCTTTTGTAATTCAACGAGTATATACTAAAGAAAAACTGCGCGATGATACAACTTCTGTTAGAGGTATCATGTGGTTTTCTTTAGCTATATTTTCATGGGGTCTGGGTGCTTTAATAAACATCATACTAACTGACTTTTTCAGTATTTCTGTTTATGACAAAGTTATTGTAAGTTTTGGTGTCTTATTTTCGTTACTCAACTCCTTATTCATTTTAATGTCGATTCCTTCAATCGAACACAATAGTAAACGAAATATCGTAATTCGTATCATTGAACGATTTACGAATAAAGAAGTGTTTATAATTTTTGGTGGAATATTGGTTATGATTGCTTCAGTTTTTTTAATTTCATTTTACAGTAACCCTCATGATAACACAAGTAATAAGGTTATATGGCTAATTGATATTCCTATTTCTATAGTAGTAGCTTTCGCCCTGTTACAAGAGTTGAATAAAGCTTTTTATAGTCGAGGAATGCGCTTTATGCATTTCCCAACGTACTTTCTATTTATTTTGATTCTAGTAGCTGTAATACATCGAATTATTCCTTCTGAAAACACTCAAGAATGGATGGATTTGAATACCTGGAATATTATCGGATCTGTATCTTCACTTTCTTTTAAATTTTTATTTATCGTTTTATTCACCATCCTCCTATATAGTTGGAAACTCTTAGCTGAAAACGAAGAACAACAGTCTGAATATGTAAAGGTGAAAGTGAGTAAGACTATCCTAGAAAAAGAACTTGAAATATTAAAAATCGCAAATGAAAGTCATTTAGATACTATTAAACATTTAAAGATTGATCTTAACAAAGAAAAGAAAAAGTACACCACACTTGAAGAATCGTCAAAAGTGATTTTATCCGATCGTCAAAAAGAGGTGCTTGCCAATCTTGGTCTTTGTGGTGCTAAAAAATCATATACTGAAATAGCGGAAGCAATGAACATTAGTACAGACGGATTTCAAACACATATTTATCAGATTAAAAAAGTACTTAACATTTCTGGTTCTGATGGAAAAGAACAATTAATCACCTATGCTTTCGATAATAACCTCATTGATTTTGCTACAATTTCTTGTGATTAAGTACATACTTAACCACACCATTTTTAAAATTCAGTAGTACGTAACCTTTCCTTAACTTTCAATAGTTAACAACTTTGTCATTATAAATTTAATGACATAACTTATGAGACCATTTATTACACTAGTAATTATTTTAACTTCAATTGGTTCGTTTGCTCAACAAACTTTAGACCAACGTATAAACCAATCATTCCGCAATACCACCAGTTGGTTCACAGATGCTATTTTATGGCAAATTCCCATTACAGAAACTATTGGCATTCCTTGGGTGTTAATCATTCTTATTGGTGGTGCTTCTTATTTTACAATTTATTTTAAAGGAATAAATATTACCGGATTTACAAAAGCAATACACGTAGTTAAAGGAACTTATGATACTATCGAAAAACAAGAAACGCAAGATGATATTTTACAAACAGCAAAAATTGAGGGAGAAGGAGAAGTTTCTCACTTCCAAGCATTAACTGCTGCTCTTTCAGCTACTGTTGGACTTGGTAATATTGCTGGAGTAGCTATTGCTCTGTCTATTGGTGGAGCGGGAGCCACTTTTTGGATGATTGTTGCAGGTTTTCTGGGTATGGCTTCAAAATTTGTGGAGTGTACACTTGGAGTGAAATACAGAGAAATTAGCACCGATGGAACCGTATACGGAGGACCAATGTATTACTTAAAAAAAGGGTTCAAAGAACTTGGTCTCATTAAAATTGGTAAACTTTTATCAATCCTATTTGCTATGATGTGTATAGGCGGATCTTTTGGAGGAGGAAATATGTTTCAAGTAAATCAAGCTTTCAAATTATTTGAGTATGTCACTGGCGCTGAACAAAGTTTTATCTATGGTAAAGGTTGGTTATTTGGTTTAATTATGGCCATCTTAGCAGGAATAGTGATCATTGGAGGAATTAAAAAAATAGCAAACGTAACCGACAAGATAGTCCCAATTATGGTTGTCGTATATATAGCAGCCGTTATTATTATTTTGATCATTAATTATACTCGAATCCCGAATGCTTTCAACCAAATTATTACTGGCGCTTTTAATCCTGAAGGAATTGCTGGTGGAATGGTTGGTGTTTTGATACAAGGATTTCGGCGTGGTGCTTTTTCAAACGAAGCAGGAATAGGTTCTTCATCAATTGCTCATTCTGCGGTAAAAACTAATTATCCTGCTAGCGAAGGCTTAGTAGCATTACTAGAGCCTTTTATCGATACTGTTCTTGTTTGTACTATGACTGCTTTAGCTTTAATCATCACTGGTCAAATAACTGCAGGAACAGAAGTTTCTTTTGAGCAAGGTGCCATTTTAACCTCAAAAGCATTGGGAAGTGGGATTTCATGGTTTCCGTACGTACTAACTATTGCCGTAATTTTATTTGCTTTTTCTTCTATGATTTCTTGGTCGTACTATGGCTATCAAGCGTGGACTTTCCTCTTTGGAAGAAAAAAAAGTACAGGTAATATTTATAAAATTATCTTTTGCATCTTCACAATAGTTGGCGCCTCTGCCACTTTAGACGCAGTTACCGATTTTTCAGACGCTATGGTGTTTTCTATGATGGTTCCTAATATGATAGGGTTGATTGTTCTTGCTCCAAAAGTTGTGAAGGAATTTAATCGCTACCTGTCAATTATAAAGGAAAGTAAACATTAAGAGGAATCTTGTGTAAATATTTCAAACTCATTTTAAAGAAAATTAAAAGTTGTAATTTTAAGGACACCTTATTTAAATCTAAATATGAAAAAAATATATGTTCTAGTTAGTACTGTACTGGTATTACTAGCTTGTAAAGAACAACAAAAAAACCCTTCTTTATCAGTAAATGAATTAACTTCAGAAGAGAAAAAAGATAGTACAGCCATAAAACACATCTTTAATAGTGCGTTAACAAAAGGGAAATCATATGAGTGGTTAAGAGATCTAACACAAAATATTGGAGGAAGATTATCTGGATCTCCAGAAGCTGAAAAAGCAGTATTCTGGGGAGAAAAACTCATGAAAGAAGTAGGTCTTGATTCTGTTTGGCTACAACCTGTTATGGTTCCGCATTGGGTTCGTGGTGAAAAAGAAAACGCCTATTATACTATAAATGGAACACAGAAAAACGTTCCTATTTGTGCTTTAGGTTTCTCTATAGCTACACCTAAAAATGGCTTAACAGCTGAAGTTATTGAAGTAAAAAGCTTAGATGAAGCTAAAGAGATGGGTGCTAAATTAAAAGACAAGATTGTTTTCTTTAATGGCGCTTTCGATGAAACATTAATCAATACATTTAAAGCTTATGGTGGATGTGTAGGTCAACGTTTTTCTGGTGCTAGAGTTTGTAGTGAATTTGGAGCAAAAGGAGTTATCGTAAGATCTATGACTAATGGTATAAACGATTATCCGCACACCGGTTCTATGGGGTATGGAGATATTCCTAAAGAACAATATATCCCTGCAGCTGCAATAAGTTCAAGAGCAGCTGAAAATTTAAGTAAAGACTTGAAGAGTAATCCAAACCTTAAATTTTACTTTAAACAAAGCTGTGAAACTTTACCAGATGCTCCATCTTATAATGTTATAGGCGAAATTAAAGGTAGTGAACATCCAGAAAAAATAGTTGTCGTTGGTGGTCATTTAGATTCATGGGATTTAGGTGAAGGTGCGCATGATGATGGAACTGGAGTGGTACAATCCTTAGAAGTAGCTTATTTATTTAAAACTAACAATATAAAACCTAAAAATACTCTTAGAATTGTTTTCTTTATGAACGAAGAGAATGGCACAAGAGGAGCAAAAGAATATGCCAAAGTAGCAAAACAAAATAACGAGATTCATGTAGGAGGCTTGGAAAGTGATGCTGGTGGACACACGCCTAGAGGCTTTTCAATTGATGCAAATTCAAAAAACACAACACTTATAAAAAGTTGGAAAAAATTATTAGCTCCGTACGGACTTCACGATTTAGTAAAAGGTGGTAGTGGCGCAGATATTTCTCCTTTAAAAAATGAGGAAGTTACACTAGTAGGCTACAGACCAGATAGCCAGCGTTATTTTGATTATCACCATACTTCAACAGACACCTTTGATAAAGTTAATAAAAGAGAACTGGAATTAGGAAGTGCTTCTATGGCTAGTTTGGTGTATTTGATGGATAAATACTTATACACTAATGACGAAATAATCCCTTAAGTCATGAGTTTTTTTATTTTAATCTTGAGAATTATATTTGGAATATTTTTCTTATTTGCTGGGATAATGCATTTTATAAAACCTCGGTTTTTCAATGGATTTATTCCTAAACCATTACCTAAACTATTTATAAACTATATAACTGGTATTATAGAAATAGCTATAGGATTAGGGCTACTGGTAAACATGACTGTAAAAAATGCAGCTATTAGTTTTTTTATTTTAATGCTACTTTTTTTACCGTTACACATTTGGGATTTATTCAAGGAAAAACCTGCAATAGGCTCAAAAAAACTGGCCATTATTAGATTACCAGTTCAATTTATTCTTTTGTATATCGCCTACTTAATTTACAACTACTCATGAAAAAACTAAAACTATTTCCTTTTTTATTATTAATTATATCATGCGCTACCAAAGAATCTGCAGATCTAATTATCACTAACGCCAATATATATACTGTAAACTCTAACTTTGAAAAGGCAGAAAGTTTTGCTGTAAAAGAGGGTAAATTTGTAGCTGTTGGCACTTCAACAGATATACTAGATAAATACACAGCTAGAGAAATAATTGATGCCAAAGGTCAATCTATTCTTCCAGGTTTAATTGATGGACATTGTCACTTTTTCAATCTTGGAATTCAACTACAAAAAGTAGATTTAATGGGTACTAAAAGTTATGACGATGTACTTCAAAAACTTATTGCGTTTCAAAAAGAGAAAAAAACTAATTTTATCACCGGTCGTGGTTGGGATCAAAATGATTGGGAAATACAAAAATTCCCCACTAAAGATAAATTAGATAGTATTTTCCCTAATACACCTGTAGCGATTACTAGAGTGGACGGACATGCAATGCTGGTCAATCAAAAAGCATTAGAGTTATCTCAAATAACCATAAACTCAAAAACTGAGGGTGGAGAATTTATGAAAGTCAATGGTCAATTAACTGGAGTTTTAATTGACAATGCTATGGATTTTGTTAAAGTTCCTGCTCCATCTCACAATGCACAAATACAAGCTTTAAAAGATGCAGAAAAAATAAACTTTTCTTATGGTTTAACAACTGTTTCTGATGCTGGCTTGGATAAACCAGTAATTGAGCTTATCGATAGTTTACAAAAATCTAACGACCTCCAGATGAGAATTTACGCTATGGTTTCTGCGACTCAAAAAAACTTAGATTATTATATTAAAAAAGGAATTATAAAAACCGATAAACTTAATGTTCGTTCTTTTAAAGTATATGGAGATGGCGCTCTTGGATCTAGAGGTGCAGCATTAAAAGAATCTTATTCAGATAGAGAAAATCATTTTGGCGCATTAATTTATGCTCCTAAAAGGTATATGGAAATTGCTGAACAAATTGCAGCCTCAACATATCAAATGAATACCCATGCTATTGGTGATTCTGCTAACTATGTAATGCTTAAAACCTATCATGAAGTTTTAAAAAATCAGAAAGATAGACGTTGGAGAATTGAGCATGCTCAGATCGTAGATGAACAAGATTTTGATATGTTTAAGAATATAATCCCTTCTATTCAACCAACTCATGCTACCTCAGATATGTATTGGGCTAAAGATAGAGTTGGTGAAGAACGCATAAAAGGCGGATATGCTTTTAAGAAACTACTTTCTATTTATGGTAAAGTTGCACTTGGTACAGACTACCCTGTAGAAAAAGTGAATCCGTTTTTAACATTTTACGCCGCAGTTGCAAGAAAAGACTTAAACAACTACCCAAGCAATGGGTATCAGATGGAAAATGCATTATCACGTGAAGAAACACTAAAAGGTATGACCATATGGAATGCCTACGCTAACTTTGAGGAGAATGAAAAAGGAAGTATAGAAATCGGGAAATTTGCTGATTTTGTGATCCTTAATCAGGATATTATGACGGTGACCGAAAATGATATTCCAAAAACAACTGCCAAAGCCACTTACCTCAATGGTAAGAAAGTTTATTAATAACTCACAAAAACATTTATTTTTTTTATGAAAACATATATATACTTATTCTTTATTGCTCTTTTCATGTCATGTAATAGTGATGAAGAAACAATTAACTACGATGTACAAAATGAAGCTGATATTATTCAGTATCTTAAAGACAACAACTTAACAGCTACAAAAAGTAATTCCGGATTATATTACATTATTAACACAGAAGGAACTGGGAACAAACCCACTCCTAATTCAGACGTAACTGTTGCCTATAAAGGATATTATTTAAATGGAAAAGTATTTGACCAGAGTAATGCTAATGGAGCTTCTTTTAACTTACAAGAAGTAATAACTGGATGGACAGAAGGAATAACCTATTTCAAAGAAGGCGGTAGTGGAATATTACTTATACCTTCAAAATTAGGATATGGTAGTAGGGATAATAGAGGAATTCCTGGCGGATCAGTTTTAATATTTGATATTAAGTTATTAGAAGTTAAATAATCTATTTTGTTTCTTTTGCCAATTACATAAACTCTAGGCACGAAAATTTTTTGAACTTATTTCTATCATTTTTTAAATATAGGGATAAGTTCAATTTTATTAATAAACGCTGAAATACATTATCCTTTCTTACCCTGATACTCTGTAGGTGTACAGCCAACTACTTTTAATAGTATCGTATCGTTCTTATATCTTTTTCTCTTTTTGTAATTAAAAAAGGTCTAGTTCTTTATATTGAATTAGAGGCTGCTGGAGATATTAAATTCACTGGAAACTTAAATACAAACACTATTAACTATCCTGTCACAACGGGTACTGAAAATGATAATAATTTAATCGGTAATCCATTTACTTCATATATCAATTCAAGTACTTTTTTAACAGAGAATACTACTGTACTTAGTGAAGAAACTATTTGGTTATGGAATGATGTACAATATGAAGCATATACTTTAGCTAACTCAACTGAAGTAGCACCGACACAAGGTTTCTTTGTAAGTGCTAAGAATAACGGAAATGTTGTTTTCGATACCGTAAATCAGAGTCATCAAACTACGAATACTTTTACACGATCAGAAGAAAAAGCAAATATTGAATTATTAGTAAATGATTTATCGACTAAGGTTTATTTTATTGAAAACACAAAGGTAAATTTCGATAATGGCTATGATGGAAGTTTATTTAGTGGTCAAGATTATGACTTTGCAGTGTATACAAAACTAACTGAAGATGACAATTCGAATAAAAAATTAGCCATCCAAGCTTTACCTAATTCGGATATAGAAGACACAGTTATTCCTATTGGTATAATTGCTAAAACAGATAACGAATTAAGTTTTTCAGTAAAAACTTTAAACCTAAACGAAAGCATTGATATTTATTTAGAGGATAGAATTAATAATACGTTCACAAACCTATCTAGGAAACCTATAAAGGACTTCAAAAAACAGGAAGCTCTTTGAATATAATATCCTTTAAATATACTGAAGACTTCTGTGAATTTAAATTCTAAGAATACAGAAGCCTCTCCTAAAAAAACTAATAACATTAAAAAAATGATTTACGGAATTACACTAATTATTTTAGGATTACTTGCAGCTCCTTCTTTATTACTATCAAGAAAACCAAATGCAAAAGAATTATTAGACCAAATTGCCCCTTATCAAGGTTGGATTGGTTTGTTATTCTGTTTCTGGGGAATTTGGGGAGTAATACAAGCAATTTTAAACATTGGAATTCTTGGAAGCTGGCCGATTTGGTGGATCACATGGATAGCTAGCGCATCAATACAAGCTGTTTTAGGCTTTATATTAGGTTACGGAGTAATTAACAAATTACTTTTATCAAAAAATGAAGAAGCAAAAGAAAAAGGAGTTAAATTATTAAGAAAATTAGCTCCTATACAAGGAAAATTAGGGTTAATCGGTATTTGGGTAATACTTGCAAGTATTTTATTTTATAATTAAAAAAGCATTAGTTGAGTAGGTTGAAGAAATTATATACTTTAAAAAGTTAGCGTTATACGTATTCACAAAATTAGGATACAATAATCAGAGTAGAAATTACTGGAGAAGAAGAAGAATTAAGTAAATTTAAAGTTTAAGCCAAAACTCAAATTAAAACGGCTTTTATCTATAAATTTAAACTTTATGAAAAACCTTGTGATTTATATTTTTAACTTTTTAGTATTAATTTCGATACCTACCAATGCTCAAAATGAAGAAAAAGAAGCCTTAACTAAACTTTCTTTTATGATAGGAAATTGGAAAGGAACTTCAATTTCATATAATCAAACTTCTAAAAAAAGTGTTGAAGTAACTGAAGAAGTACGTTATATAATGGATGGTAATCTTCTAGTACTTAATGTTAAATCTCCTTGGATTGCACTTCATACTATTATTAGTTACGACGTTACAAATAAAAATTATTACTACCATCCTTTTTCAAAAAAAGGACTTAGAGATAAATACAAAGGAACATTTGAAAACGGAGTATTTAGAGTATATTTCAATAATAAAAAACGCTTAACTTTTACCACAACACCTAAAGGTGAGTTTCATGAGTTTGGAGAAGAATTGAAAGATCATAAATGGCAAAAATATTTTGAAGATATTTTACAACCTATAACACCCAATAAATAATCTTTATTTTTTCTTCAGAAAATATTTTGAAATTTAAACCCATAATTTGCATCTTTTTTAAGCTATCGTAGTCTATTATATGAACTAAAAATAATATAGTCTGATGAATTATAAAAATAACTGCACATGTGCGTGCGAAGGGTGTAAGACTGGAAACTGTATAAATTGTACTTGTGATAACTGTTCTTGTACAAACTGCAATTGTTAAATCTTTTTAACTTGTTTTCTTTGTAAAAGCAAGGAAAACAAGTTTCTAAAATCTAAATAAAATGACTACTCAAGAGATTTGGACAGTTTATAATAATGATATAAGAAAATTCATCATTAGTAAGATCCATGATAAGAATATAACCGAAGATATTATTCAGGATACATTTATAAAAATACACACCAAGCTCCATACACTTAAAGATACTGATAAATTAAAATCATGGATTTTTACAGTAGCCAGAAATACAATCATAGACTATTTTAAAAGCACAAAACACGTTAATAGCATTACTAATTTAGAGTTAAAAGACGAGGAAACCACTGATACCTCTCATACTGAAAGTGACTGTTTGAGAGGAATTATTAAAAAATTACCTAAAAAATATAGAACCCCTCTATTTTTAGCCGATATTAAAGGAATGAAACAACAAGAAGTTGCAAATTATCTAAATCAAAATCTTGCGACCACCAAATCTCAAATTCAGCGAGCCCGAAAAATGATTACCGAAGGTTTTATGAATTGTTGTGATTTTATTCTTGATGAAAATGGTAAATTAGTGGGCGAAATTAAAGATAAAGAAGATTGTAAAATCTGTAAATAATTTACCCTTGAAAACTTCAATCCAAAGTGCCGAATCAGAAACTATAACTAAGATATTCAGTACCGTTAATTTAACTAAAGTACAGTTAGATTTTATTACTAAGCATTTTAGTATTGTTGAAGTAAATAAAGGAGACATATTATTATATCAGAATGAACGTATTCAACATCAGTACTATGTAATTAATGGTTGTTTAAGAACTTATCATACTGATGAATTAGGTAAAGAACATACCATTCAATTCGCTATCAAAGACTGGTGGATTAGCGATTATATTGCTTATTTCGGTAACGAGAAAACAGTGCATCAAATTGCTTGTATAAAAAAAGCAATCGTATACAAAATTCATAAAGAGGCATTAGAAACTATATTCCAGCAAATACCTGAAATAGAAGGCTTCTTCAGAAAAAAAATGGAAAAAGCTTTAGTTAGACATGAAAAACGAATTTTAGCCAATCTCACGAAAACAGCCAAGGAACGTTATTTAAGTTTTTTAAAGATGTACCCTTCCATAGAAAAACATTTAAAAAATTATCATATAGCATCTTATCTAGGTATTACAACAGAAAGTTTAAGTAGAATTCGAAAAGAAATTGCTAATACTTAATTTCTTACCATACATCATTTTTTAGAATAGTAGTACTTCATAAATTTGTTATATCTTTTATTATCAGTCCGAAAACACTTCATGCTGATAATAAAAAATCAAATAATGAATCCACATAAAACAAACAATTATGAAAAAAGTTCTATTTGTACTAACAAGTCACGATAAATTAGGTGAAACTGGAAAAAAGACTGGTTTTTGGGTAGAGGAATTTGCTGCTCCATATTATTATTTAGCAGACAGAGACGTAGCTATTACATTAGCTTCTCCTAAAGGTGGCCAACCTCCTATCGATCCTAGTAGTGAAACTCCAGACTCTCAAACATCGGCTACAGATCGTTTTAATGAAGATTCTGAGCTTCAAGAAAAATTAGCCAATACACATGTTTTAGAAAACATTAAAGAATCAGATTATGATGCTGTTTTCTATCCTGGTGGTCATGGCCCTTTATGGGATTTAGCTGAAGATAAAAATTCAACTCGTTTAATTGAAGAGTTCTACACTAAAAACAAGCCTGTTGCAGCTGTTTGTCACGCTCCTGCGGTATTCAAGAATACTAAAATTCAAGGCGAGTCTTTAGTTAAAGGAAAAGATGTTACTGGTTTTAGTAATACTGAAGAAGAAGCAGTACAGCTTACAGATATTGTTCCTTTTTTAGTTGAAGATATGTTACAGAACAATGGCGGAAACTATTCTAAAGCTGGAGATTGGCAACCTTATGCTACCGTTGATGGTCATTTAATTACTGGACAAAATCCTGCTTCATCTGAACTTGTAGCAGAGCATTTATTAAAACAACTATAATCGTTAGAATACTTTTATACATTATATTATTACATCAGGTTTTGAATGAATCATTCAAAACCTGATGTTTGCTTTTTACTAAGTATCGTTATTCATTACGGTTAAAAATAATTTCTTATAAAATCTTTAAAAGCGTACTATTATGAAAAAGAAAAACCTGTAAAAAGCTGTCTTCTTACTCTGAAAGCAATTCCACAAAATTATAATTTGTCTCTTGAACATAAACGATATTATAAACTTCTTGCTTTATGTATAAAAGCAAATCTTCTGTTATCTATGGGCTGAAAAGAAAACACAGATTCCTTACATAGCTATTGGTAAAGGAGCTTACATTCAGCATTCTGCTTTAATTAAAGGAAACAGAACGTTTACTACTATACTTATGATACCTCCTGATAAAGATATACCAATACACAAAATTCATAATATCTTTGATGTTGCTATGGAATTATATCCTTAAAAATTCTATTTTTATCATATAATTGAAGACTAACATTGCCCCTTCATATGGAAATCAATTCTTTATTAACGTACATTAATCGTATTGTAGCATTAACGCCTACCGAAGAAAATATACTTCGGAAGAAAGTAGTGCTAAGAAAATATCTTAAAGATCAATACATAGTCCAACAAGGTGATGTATGCAAATATGTCAATTTTATCATAAAAGGCTGTACAAAAAATTTCTACATGAGTAACGACGGACAAGAACATATCGTCATGTTCTCTATCGAAGACTGGTGGACTTCTGACATGGGAAGTTTTATTACCCAAACTCCAGCAGATTATAATATTCAATGTATTGAAAATACAGAACTTATCCAGTTAACTTATACAATTCTTGAAGAATTATACATTGAGATTCCTAAACTTGAGCGATGTTTTAGAAAAATAACTGAAAGAGCTTTAGTTGCATCTCAAAAAAGAATAGTAAGGAATTTTAGTAAAACAGCTAAAGAACGCTACCTTATTTTTAAAGAAAGTTATCCTAAAATAGAACAACGAATTCCTCAATATATGATTGCTTCATATTTAGGAATTACAAAGGAGTTTTTGAGCAAAATTAAAAGTCAGTTAGTTCATAATATATAAAAGTTAATCTAGTTTAACTTCATTTAATAATCTAGTTCATTTTTCATATTAGTATTGTTAGCGAAATTTGTAATATCAATTTAAACAACAATATCATGAAAAAATCAATTAGAAATTTTTTAGTTCTTGCATTAATTACATTCGCTACATTTTCTTTCACTACAATCAAAAAAGAAAAGAAAAAAGTTAATACCACTACCAGTAAAGTAACATGGAAAGGTTATAAAGTTACCGGATCTCACAACGGAACTATAGCTATCAAATCAGGTACATTATCTTTTGATAACGATAAGCTTTCAGGAGGAGCCATAACTATAGATATGACTACAATTAACACCACAGATTTATCTGGTGATTATAAGAATAAGTTAGATGGTCATTTGAAATCAGACGATTTTTTCGGAGTTGAAAAGTACAATACAGCTACTTTAATATTTTCTAAAGTCAAAGCTACTGGTAAAAACTCATATAAAGTAAAAGGTAATTTAACAATAAAAGGAATTACAGAAAAAGTAAACTTCATAATTTCTATTTACGGTAATAAAGCAACTGCTTCATTGAAAGTAGATAGAACTAAATTCAATGTAAGATACGGATCTACTAGTTTTTTTGATAATTTAAAAGATAAAGCTATTTATGATGAGTTTGATTTAGTTGCAGACTTAGAGTTGAAATAAAACTTAATTTTCATAAAATAAAAAGAGCTTACATTAAATATGTAAGCTCTTTTTATTTTATATTATCTTTTATCTTCTACGCTTTCCTTTAAAGCCTTTCTTCTTTCTTCTAGAAGTTTTTTCAGGTGTACTAACTGCATCATCAAAAGTATGCTTAGGTTTACCTGGCTTATTTTTTCTCCAAGAAGTGTCAGCTGGTAATAGTTTTTTCACTAAATCAGTTCTACCAACTTTAGATAAAGTATCTCTTATCCATTTTCTGTTTTCTTTCTTATACCAAAAGAAAAATCTATGTTGATCTTCTTTCTCTTTTTTTGTTTTTGGTGTTTTGGTAGGTTTCAGTGTATATGGATGGTATCCACTGTAATAAATTACCGTAGCAACCGTCATTGGTGTGGGTGTAAAACCTTGGACTTGTTCTAATTGAAAGCCCATATCTTTAGTTTCAGCTGCTAAATTTGCCATATCCTCAGATTCACAAGCTGGATGACTTGATATAAAATAAGGTATCAATTGAAGCTTTAACTTCTTTTTTATATTAATACGGTCAAAACGATCTTTAAACATATGAAAATATTTAAAGGATGGTTTACGCATTAATTTCAATACAGGATCAGATGTATGCTCTGGAGCTACTTTTAAACGACCGGAAACATGATTTGTCATAACCTCTTCTGTATAGGCGTCTAACTCCTTAGGATCTGCATTTTTATTAAATTCAGGCACTAGCATATCATGACGAATACCACTACCTATAAATGACTTTTTTACCTTTGGGTGTGCGTCTACAGCTTTATATAATTCAGTAAGTGGTTTGTGAGAAGTATCTAAGTTACTACATATTACTGGTGAAATACAAGATGGTGCAACACATTTATCACATATAGATTGTACTTTACCTTTCATCTTATACATATTTGCAGATGGGCCACCGATATCTGAAAGATATCCTTTAAAATCTTCCATCTTTGTCACTTTATCTACTTCTTTCAAAACAGATTCTTGACTTCTACTTGCTATAAATTTCCCTTGGTGAGCAGAAATTGTACAAAAACTACAACCTCCGAAGCAACCTCGATGAACATTTATAGAAAACTTTATCATTTCAAACGCAGGTATAGGACCTCGTTTATTGTATTTCGGATGTGGTAAACGTGTATATGGTAAATCAAAAGAACCATCAATTTCCTTTTCGGTCATGGTTGGAAAAGGTGGATTTATAACTAAAGTTTTAGTATTTACTTTTTGAAAAATCCTTCTGGCTTTCAACTTATTTGACTCTTGCTCAATTACTTTAAAGTTTGAAGCAAATGTCTTTTTATCTTTTAAGCATGCTTCATGAGAATTAATAGTTACATCATCCCAGCCTTTAACAACTGGAGTTTTCTCGCCTTCACCTATTAAAACTGCAGTCTGTTTTATGTTTTTCAAACTAGAAAAAGGAACTCCTTTCTGTAAAAGTTCTACTATTTCACGTAAAGGTTGTTCTCCCATTCCATATACCAACATATCTGCTTTAGATGTTTCTAAAATAGTTGGTAATAATTTATCCGACCAATAATCGTAATGAGTTACTCTTCGTAAAGAAGCCTCGATTCCTCCTATTAAAATAGGTACGTCTGGAAATTTTTCTTTTAAAATTTTTGAGTAGACAGAAGTTGCATAATCTGGTCGAAATCCTTTGTCTCCATTAGGTGTGTATGCATCTTTATCACGACGGCGTTTACTTGCGGTATAATTGCTTACCATAGGATCCATACATCCCCCAGTAGCCGCAAAAAATAAGCGTGGCTTTCCTAATTTTACAAAATCTTGTAAATCATCATGAACACTAGGTTGTGGAACTATAGCTACGCGTAACCCGTAACTTTCTAAAATACGACCAATTACTGCAGGTCCAAATGATGGATGATCAACATACGCGTCTCCACTAAATAAAATTACATCTAGCTCTTCCCAACCTCTCAATTTTACTTCTTTGTTAGTTGTTGGTAACCAATCAGAAAGTCGTCTTATTCTCATACGGTACAAAAATACGGTAAATATTAACGAAATCCCATATATTTGAGTTCGATTAACCTCATAACTAGTTAATATGAATTGTAAAAATTGCGAGAGTCCACTTGAAAAAGATGCTTTTTTTTGTGATAATTGTGGCGCGAGAGTTGTTAAAAGTAGAATAACACTTTCTTTTTTATTACAAGAATTGTTTTCTAGTTTTGGTTGGGATAGCTTATATTTCAATACTCTAAAAAAAATGATAACAGAACCAGATAAGGTTCTTTCAGAATACCTCGAGGGTACCAGAAAAAAATATGTAAACCCTTTTGCTTTTTTAGCTCTTGCCGCTGCTATTTCATTGATAACTTTTAATATTTTTAAAAAGGAGTTTGTAGAACTTTCTGTTTCGGCTAACAAAGAGCAATTTGAAGAAATTCAGCGTGTTGCAGCACAAGATTTATCAAAACTAAAAGATATTAGCCCTGAAGAGTTAGTTAGACTTCAAAAGAAACAGGCTAGCGCTAAATTTAGCTTGAAATTTAATAAGATTTACTTCGGCTTTTTTATCAATTATTTTAATATTGTTGCTTTTCTTTTTCTTCCTTTATATGCGCTAATGAGCAAATGGACGTATAGAAAACCTCATAACTATGGAGAGCACATTATTATGAACGCTTATTTGCAAGGGATTACACTATACATTAGTGTTATTGCTTTTTTTCTTGCAATACTAATTCATCCAAATATCTACCTTGCAAGTACAATTCTTTTCATTATCTATTATCTCTATGCTTTTGCTAAACTTTACAACCAATCGTTCAAAACCTCACTTAAAAAGCTTTTACGTTTTGTAGTTGTGACCATAATAGTCATTTTAACCATTGCTTTGATAACTGGGATAGGTGTTATCATATATTATAAAGTTAATAGATAACTTCACATACCTAGAGTCTAAAAAAACGGTATTACTTTTTCACAATTAAATGCGGCACTTTATCTAATTCCCAATTAATTACTAAACCTCCTGCTAATGACTCTGCTATCTCTTTTCCATATAAATACTCACACAAGTATAAAGCCGCTTCAAAAGACTTTGCGCCTCCTGCAGATGTAATATACTTTCCGTCGTGAACAAATAACGCATTTTTTCGAATATCTAATGTTGGAAAAGTGGCTTTCATTTTATCTATATCTGACGGAAATGTTGTGGATACACGATCTTTTAAAACTCCAGCTTTAGCTAATACAAAAGCTCCGTCACAATGAGAAGTAACAAATTCTGCTTTTTGACTTACTTTTTGTACAAACTCGATCATTTTTTTGTTTTCCAAATCTGTATCTAAATGATGCTCAGCACTCGGAACAACTAGTATATCAATTTTTGGCAAACTATCTTTCAAGTAATTATAATCTGGTAAAATTCGCATACCTTCGAATGTAGTAATCGCTTCATCCGTGTCTGCAACGGTAAATACATTCATCGCTTTTATTCCTTTTCTGAAAATTGTATGTTGGAAAATATCGTAAGGAGCTGTTAACTCAGTATTAAATGTTCCGTTCATTACTAAAAAAGCTACATTATATCGATCTGCTACTAATTTTGGAAATATCTTTTGAGCTTCCTTTATTTCTTTAGGCTTTACCTCCTCTTGCTTATTTGTTGTATTACAACTTACTAATAAAACTAAAAACACTACACAATACACTATTCTCATCATACTATATTTAGAAAGTTTAAAAATACTCAAATTATTATGGTTCTGTTTTTATTAAGAGTATTCCTAGGGTCTTTAACATATAATTAAGAACTTATAGTACGTCTTTTCTTAATTTCGAGGAGTAGTATATCAACTAATTATAATCATGAATAAAAAAATACTTTTACACCTAGTCTTATTTTTTTCTTTATTTCATTTCTCACAAGATATTGAAGCACAACGAAGAAAAAAAAGACAAAAGAATTCAAAAAAAACAGAGGCTTCAAAACCTAAGGGTAAACCAAAAAAAGGAGCTATACTTCCTTACGAAAAAGTAGTTACCAAAAAACATAAAACCGACGAAGGTTTATTTAAAGTACACTCAAAAGATCAAAATTATTTATTTGAAATACCAAATGCATTACTAAATAAAGAAATGCTAATGGTTACTCGTATTGCAAAAACGGCTAATGGAATTGGCTTTGGTGGTGGTAAACAGAACACACAAGTTTTAAGATGGGAGAAAAAACATAAAAAAATCTTACTTCGTGTTGTTTCTCACTCTGTAGTTGCTGACAGTATTTTACCTGTGCATGAAGCTGTAGTAAATTCTAATTTTGAGCCTATTTTATTTGCTTTTCCTATTAAAGCTTTCAGTAAGGATTCTACTGCTACTGTGATTGATGCAACTCCTCTTTTTGCTAAAGATGTGAAAGCAATTGGCTTTCCTCAATTCAGAAGAAAAAGATTTAAAATTACACGAATGGATAAAGAGCGTTCTTATATAGATCGTATTAGTAGTTATCCTAAAAATATTGAAATTCGTCATGTAAAAACATACTTATCTAGCAAACCTCCTTCTAATGGAAGTGTTGCTTCTGTATCTTTAGAATTAAGTAATTCAATGATTTTACTTCCTGAAAACTTAATGAAGCGCCGTTATTTTGATGAACGTGTGGGATGGTTTGCAAGATCACAAACTGACTATGGTTTAGAAGCTCAAAAAAGCAAAAAAGTTACCTATTTAGATCGATGGAGGCTTGAAGTTAAAGATGAAGATTTAGCAAAATTTAATCGAGGTGAATTAGTAGAGCCTAAAAAACCAATTATTTACTACATCGATAGAGCCACTCCAAAAAAATGGCGTAAATACATTAAACAAGGAATAGAAGATTGGCAAGTTGCATTCGAAGCTGCTGGTTTTAAAAACGCTATTATCGCTAAAGATCCACCTACGAAAGAAGAAGATCCAGAATGGAGCCCTGAAGATGTTCGTTATTCTGTAGTTCGTTATTTAGCTTCTCCAATCCCTAATGCTAACGGACCTCATGTAAGTGATCCGCGTTCAGGAGAAATCTTAGAATCTGATATTAACTGGTATCACAATGTAATGTCTTTATTGCATAATTGGTATTTTATTCAAACAGCAGCTATCAATCCAGAAGCAAGAGGTAATTCATTTAAAGATGAAATTATGGGACGTTTAATTCGTTTTGTTTCTGCTCACGAAGTTGGTCATACTATTGGTCTTCCTCATAATATGGGAAGCTCGGTAGCGTACCCTGTAGATTCTTTACGTTCTGCTAGTTTTACTAAGAAATATGGAACAGCTCCATCAATAATGGATTATGCCCGTTTCAACTATGTAGCACAACCAGGAGATGAAGGAGTTGCACTTATGCCAAATATAGGTCCTTATGATAAATATGCGATTAATTGGGGATATAGACCAATACCAGGCGTTTCTGCAAAAGCTGAAAAATCAATTTTGAACAAATGGATTACTGATAAAGCAAACGACCCAATGTACAGATTTGGTCATCAGCAGGCAGTAAATATTATTGATCCAAGCTCGCAAACAGAAGACTTAGGTGACGATGCTATCAAGGCAAGTGAATACGGTATTAAGAATCTGAAAAGAATTTTACCTCGTTTAGAAGAGTGGACTACCGAAGAAGGTGAAACTTATGAGGATTTAAATGCTATATATGGTCAGTTACTTGGTCAGTTTAATAGATATATGGGGCATGTAAGCTCTAATATTGGTGGTGTTTATGAACATTTTAAAGCTGTTGGTCAAAATGGGACGGTATATACACACGTAAGTAAGGACCATCAAAAGAATGCATTACGATTTGTAAACGATCAACTATTTAAAACTCCTACTTGGTTACTTGACAAAAATATTTTTAACAAAACACAATTTTCTGGTTCAAGTGAAGGGGTCCGTAATTTACAAGTAAGAACACTGAATAGAATTCTAAAACCAGGAAGAATGGTTCGTATGGCAGAAAATGAAACTTTAAATGGAACTTCTGCATACACTCTTATTAATATGATGAGCGATTTACGTAAAGGGGTTTGGAATGAATTGTACACTAATAAATCTATCGATTCATATCGTAGAAACTTACAAAGAGCGCACTTAGATCGTTTGGATTTCTTATTAAATAAAGCGAAAAATCAGAGAGGAGTTAATAACGGCGGATACTTTAAGCAAACTGCAGTAAATATTAGTCAGTCTGATATTAAACCGATTGTTAGAGGAGAGTTAAAACGCTTGAAACGTGATATTAAACGCGGTATTGCTTCAGCAAGAAATACTGTTACACGTTATCATTTACAAGACGCGATCGATCGAATTGACAACATATTAGATCCTAAATAATATATTCTTTTAAAAAGACTAAGAATTATGGACCACGTTAAACTCTTAATTTTCTTTTTACAAAGAAGACATCAGTAAATAACTATAAAAGAGATCTTATGAAGTTTTGTAAGATCTCTTTTTGTATTTGAATATATTAGCACTAAAAGTAAAATCAGTTATATGGGTACCAAAAAATATATTACAAAAGGTGAAGGACTTCCTAATTGGTCAAATCCAATTAGTCATGCTGTTGTTGCAAATAATATGTGTTTTGTTAGCGGTCAATTATCTGTAAATACTGACGGCAGATATGTTTCAGGTACAATTTTAGAAGAAGGAAGGTTAGCTTTTTCCAACTTCTTTTCAGCATTAAAAGCAGCTAATTTTGATAAAGATGATGTTGTTTTTATAGATATTGCATTTGATGATTTAAAAGATTTGCCAGAGATTAACATGCTATACATGGAACTATTTCCTGAACATAAAAGACCCGCAAGAACTATATATCAAGCGGAGGCATTACCTTTCAGAGGAAAAATAAAGATTACTGGAACCGCTGTTAAGGATCTTCATTAATCTAAAATAGCTAACAACGTAAGTACATATTATAGACTATGCTCAAATCCCTAATTATAGTTTTACCAAAGAATATTCTTTCTAAACTTTAACGTATTAAATTAAACAACTAACATTATAAAACCACTACATATCAACCTAAACTCTCATGAAAACTTTATTTAAATTGATGTTCATTCTTACTTTTATCGTAAGCTGTGCTACAAAAGACAAATCTGAAAAAGAATCCCAAGAAAAAGGTAAAAAAGACACCTACGTTCAAGATAATTATACAAAAAAGGAAGTAAGTATTGCAATGCGAGATGGTACAAAACTACATACTACCATTTACACTCCTAAAGATACAAGCAAAGTATATCCTATTCTAATGCAACGTACTCCTTACAGCTGTAGGCCTTATGGAGAAGATAAATTCAGAAAAAGAATTGGTCCAAACCCTATTCTAATGAAAGAAGGAAACATAGTAGTATATCAAGATGTTCGAGGTCGATGGATGAGTGAAGGAGTATACGACAACATGCGTGCTTATATTCCTAATAAAACTCCGAAGCAAAGTGATGAAACAAGTGATACTTTCGACACTATAGACTGGCTAGTTAAAAATGTTAAGCATACTAATGGAAAGGTTGGTACTTGGGGAATTTCTTACCCAGGACATTATGCAACTGTTTCAACAATAGATGCGCACCCTGCGCTTAAGGCTGCTTCTCCGCAAGCTTGTATTGGTGATTTCTTCTTTGATGATTTCCACCATAATGGTGCTTTTCTACTAAGTTATTTTAAAGCCGTTTCATTGTTTGGTACGTATAAAGATCAACCTACAGATTCTGCATGGTATTCTTTTCCTAAAATGGACACACAAGATCAATATCAATTCTTTCTGGATAAAGGTCCTTTAAGTAATCTTAATGAATACTTTCAATATGATAAATTAGACACAAAGGTTACTGCTAATAAAAATACTGTTGACGATTTCTTTTGGAAGGAAATCATTGAACACCCAAATTATGATGAAGTTTGGCAAAGCAAAGGAATTATTCAACATTTAAATAAAGTTCCTTCGACTGTAGCTACTATGATTGTTGGTGGATGGTTTGATGCTGAAGATTTATATGGTCCTCTTGAAACGTATAAAGGCATTGAAAAAAATCAACCGAACAACTATAATACTATCGTTTTTGGTCCTTGGGATCATGGAGGTTGGTCACGAAGCAGAGTAGCTACTAAAGTAGGTAATTATTATTTTGGAGATTCTATCTCGTTAAACTTTCAAAAAAACATAGAAGCTAAGTTTTTTAACCACTTCTTAAAAGGAGATGGTTCTAAGAATTCAGGCCTTCCAGAAGCTTATGTTTTTGATACTGGAAAAAAAGAATGGAAATCATATGATGTTTGGCCTCCAAAGAATACTGAAAAACAATCTTTTTATCTTTCCGAAGATCAACAACTTTCTAGCGCTAAAAATAAGACTACTAAAGTACAGTTTGTAAGTGATGTTAAACGTCCAGTTCCTTATTCAGAAGATATTAAAACTGTTTTCACACCTAGAAAATACATGACCGACGATCAGCGTTTTGCAGCTAGAAGACCAGATGTACTCGTTTTTGAAACTGATGTACTAACTGACGATTTTACGTTAGCTGGTGATATTTTAGCTAAACTTAAAGTTGCCACTACAGGTTCAGCTGCCGATTGGATTGTGAAAGTGATTGATGTGCATCCTGCTGATTTAAAAAATGATAATAAAGAAATGCAAACACACTTAAAACTGAGCAACTATCATATGATGGTTCGTAGCGAAGTACTTCGTGGACGTTTCAGAAATAGCTTTGCTAAACCAGAGCCTTTTAAACCAAATAAAAAAACAGAGGTAGGGATTAAGTTACAAGATGTTTTCCATACTTTTAAAAAAGGTCATAAGCTACAAGTTCAAATACAAAGCACATGGTTTCCTTTGATAGACTTGAATCCTCAGACTTATGTAGATAACATTTACAAAGCTGAAAAGAAAGATTTTAAATCGCAAACTCATACGGTTTTTACCGACTCAGCTATTGAGTTTATGGTTTTAAAATAAAGTTCGCACATAATATCTAAACTAAAATCATCTACATAATATGTAGGTGATTTTTTTATGTAGTGTACATAAAAAATAGTTACAAAAATAAATATTTTATCAAGCAAGAAAAAAACGATTAAAATATACTATACTTTAATCGTTTAAGTTTCTTTGAAAAAATTATACTATAACCCAAACTCCGTTAATACATCTCATTTCTTCAACCCCAGCAAAACAAGGCAACATTGGTACTCCTCCAAAGCTACCATACAAGCAACGATCTCCTTCTTGCGGACAAACACCATTACCAGCTTTAATTCTTTGTTTGTCTTCTTTCTTTAATACACTTACTCCTGTTAATTTAATAATACGTTCTAACATTATATTTAGTTTTTAAATTCATTTCAATAATAAATTTTAATACAATTAAAATCGACTTTATGGGTAGAGCCGGACTTTTTCTTTTTCTTTAGTAAGTGAAGGTTTAAAAAAGTTTAACCGTTTTTTAATGTAATAAAGCTCATATTTAATTGTAGATTTGTTGCCCTGCTAATTCTGGGCACAAAAATTGAATCAAATAAATTGCTAAATGAAAATTAAATATCTCTTAGTCATAGGGTTGTTATTTATTGTTGAAAGTATATTATCTCAAGGAAAGTTATACGTTAGTTTTTATGAGCCTACATTTAATATACCTAGCAATCAATATACTAGCTATGGCCAAATTACAAATCACTCTTATTCTTACACAAAAAGTCACGCGCCTGGTATATATAATATAACTACACCTACTATTGGTCTTGAATTTAAATATGAAGAATCTTTTGAAATTGATGAAGATGATTTTGGTTGTAGTGGTCCATGTGGATATGGTGAAGATCATACTGATACTGATAAATTTAGTTTAAAATTTTACGGAGTAAAGTCTTCAAATTATTCAGGACCTAGTACAGTTATACTGCCAATTCTATATACATCTAGAAACGACTTTCCAGCAAATTATATAGCTGCATATGTACCTAAAATGGTTCCTATTACAACTACTCCCTCACAATTTCAACCATTATTTAATTCCTATCTTGATGCAAGAGGTAATCCTCCTGATGTTCAACGCGCTTTACATTGGTTCTATTTAGAGCCTGGTACTAATAAATGGAAAATATTACCACGCTACAGAAATACTTTTCCTTTAGACAAAAGTGTTTTAGAAATTTTTGGCCCAAATTTCAAAGATTACCTAAAAGATGAAAAGTTCTTAAAATTAAGATACGATGTTTTTCAAGGAGAGTATGATGGTGAGATTTTTCCTTTTACAATTGTTGAGCCTTCTCCTCAACTATTGTCATTTAGACCAATTAATACCAAATGTTCTTATTCTAACGACGGAAGATTTAGTATGATTTTAGACAGAGACATAGGGCCTAATAAAAAACTGGTTGTTAGTTTATTCTTTAAAGCTACTTCTGGACCAAGCAATTACTCGTTATTAACTCAGACAAAAACAGGAATTTTAATAGATAATGGAAATAGAACTTATACCTATAATTGGCCCAGTACTACACCAATAGCTTCTGGTTTTTACAAAGTACGATATCAAACTCTAGATTCATCTAAACCCGACCCTGTATGGAATAGTTTAGAAGGTACTGAAGATGGCTTCTTTATTGGTAAACCTCCTGCGATTACATTTTCGGCAAAAAGACTTAGTAATGTAACTTGTATAAATGGAAGTGACGGTGGAATTGAATTGGAAATTACTGGAGGACTTGGATCTTACAAATACGAAATAAATAGTAATGGAACTTGGGTTCCTTTTACAAACAGGAATGTTGGTACACAATCTTCACCCGTTAAGCAAGCAATTAATAATTTATCAAAAGGAAATAAAACTATTAGAATTAATGATAGAAATAATTGTAGTCCTCAATAGCTAGTTAAACCATTAATATATTATCCTTTCACACATAAAAGTTAAAGCTTTATAAGTATTTCAAAAATTGCTCTCTAGTTATTTCTCTAGCTCCTAAACTTTCTAGATGTTCATTATGAACCTGACAATCTATAAGCTTATAACCACATTCTTTAGCAAGGTGTATGAAGGCTACTTTACTCATATTACTAGCTTTACTAAACATACTTTCTCCACAGAAAACTCCATTTCCTAAATCAACTCCGTACAAACCACCAACTAATTTATCGTTTTGCCAAATTTCTATTGATTTTGCGAATCCTTTCTCATGTAAGTTAATATATGCCTGTTGCATATCATCTGTTATCCATGTTCCATCCTGATCAATACGTTCGATGTGCTTACAATTAAAAATCACTTCTTTAAATACTTGGTTTTGTGTTATCTTAAAATTATGCTTACGTAAAACCTGTCGCATTGATTTAGAAACTCTTAATTCATTTGGAAATAAAACCATACGCTCTTCTGGGCAATACCAAACTATAGGTTCATTTTCGTTGAACCAAGGAAAAATTCCTTTTTGATATGCATATACTAAGCGTTCTACAGATAAATTACCTCCTAATGCTATAATCCCATCCGAGTTTACCGCTTCATAAGAAGGAAATTTAGTGTGTTCTTCTAACCAAATCATAATTCGCTCTTCATTTATTCTTTAAAAAATTAATAACCCTAGTAAGTAGATTACACTTCCTACTAACATAGCTATAAGGGTATAAGGTAAAATTTCTTTTGCTTTTAATTTCGTAATCCCTAATAGCGGCAACGCCCAAAATGGTTGTAACATATTTGTTACCTGATCTCCATAAGCCAAAGCCATTATGGCTTTTGGTAAAGGTACGCCTAATTGTAAAGCGCTTTCCACTACAATTGGACCTTGAACAATCCACTGACCTCCTCCACTAGGTACAAAAATATTTATTATTCCTGCACTAAAAAAAGTAAATATAGGCAATGTTGTAGCTGTTGAAATTGACACGAAAAAATCAGAAATTAATAAAACCATACCTGTGCTTTTCATGATTCCCATAATTCCAAAATACAATGGAAATTGTATTAAAATCCCTGACACATCTGAGATAGATGCTCCAACGGCATTTGTGAATTTCTTAAAGCTTCCGTGTAATAGTATCCCTAAACCTAACATGAAGGAATTAATTAAATTAGGAGTTATTTTTAGTACTATGATGTCATTCCAATACCGTAATACAAAAACACATAATATAAATAAGCCTAAAATAGTTGCAAACAATTTTGAATTGTCTAATCTTTCTGCCTTAGAAGTTTCATTTATTACTTCCTCAACTTTATATTCAGTTAATTTAATTTTTGTTGGTTTTGCTTTCTTCCCTAAAAGATAAAATGTTATTGATATCGCGATTACGACAACTAAGAAAATCAATATATTCCACCAACTAAAAACAGTCTCACCATAACTAATACTATTTGGTATGTTGGTAATTGTTTCTTCAGAAGAAATTGCTTTCATAATATTCTTTATATGTCCATCTTCATTAATTTTAATAGGTGCAGAACCTGAAATACCACCATGCCAAACCATCAAACCAACATAACCTGCGGCTCCAATTATCGGATAATTTAATGCTAAACCTTTACGTTGCGCATCTTGTGCAACCTTTCTTGCCAGTAATGCTCCAAAAATTAATCCTAAACCCCAGTTAAAAAAAGCAACGAACATTGTAATCGCGCTAACAATAGCAGCACTATTTGCTGTGGTAGTACAATATCTTGTTATTTTTGAGATAATAATATTAGCTGGTTTACTCAAAACTAAAACATGCCCCAAAACCAAAATTAACATCATTTGATAAGCGAAAACCAGCAATCCGTTTGTCCAGATTCCTTTTTCCCAATACTGTAAAACGTCAAGAGAATATGAAAATGTATCTACTGATTCTGGTTTGGTTAAAAGTATGGCTAACAAAATTGTGATTACCGTTAACACTATCGCAATAGTAAATGGAGAGGGAATATACTTTTTAAAAAGATGTTCGATAACCAAAGTTAGTTTCATACAAATTAGTTTATTTGCTAAAATAAAAAAATCGTATCAATTGAATTTTCCATAATTTTGCAGCATGGTTAAAGAAATTCAACTCCGTGTTAATCTTTTTGAAGAAAAACAAACGGATATTTTAAAAAGAAAAGCATCCAAACAGTTAGACGTTACTACTTCTGAAATTTCAGGAATTAAAGTATTACGTAAATCTATAGATGCTCGAAAGAAACAAATAATCTTTAACTATAAAGTTGCCGTTTACATTAACGAACCGTTACCTAATACACCCGATTACACATTTGAATATCAAGATGTTTCTTCGGCAAAAGAAATTCATATTATTGGCTTTGGTCCAGCTGGCATGTATGCTGCGCTACGTTGTATAGAACTGGGCTACAAACCTATAGTGCTCGAACGTGGTAAAAACGTACAGGACAGAAGACGAGATTTACGAGCTATTAATCAACATCACGAAGTAAATGAAGATTCAAATTATTGCTTTGGAGAAGGTGGAGCAGGAACCTATTCAGATGGTAAATTATACACTCGAAGTTTAAAACGTGGCGATGTCAGACGTATTTTTGAAAACTTAGTTTATCATGGCGCTACTGATCAAATATTAATCGATGCACACCCACATATTGGTACAAATAAACTTCCAAAAATAATTCAAAATATACGTGAAACTATTCTAAAGTTTGGAGGAGAAATTCATTTTGAAACTCGTGTTGTAGATTTCACTATAAAAAATAATAAGCTAAAAGCTATCCTGTTACAAAATGGTACAGAAATGGCGGTTAATTCTGTAATATTAGCAACAGGACATTCTTCAAGAGATGTCTATGAGCTTTTACACAGGAAAAATATTTTATTAAAAGCAAAATCATTCGCTATGGGAGTTCGTGTTGAACATCCACAACAAATTATAGATCAAATTCAATATAGCTGTTCGGGAGAAAGAGATGAATTATTACCTGCCGCTGCCTACAGTTTGGTGCATCAAGTAGGAAATCGAGGTGTATATTCTTTTTGTATGTGTCCAGGTGGTTTTATAGTTCCTGCAGCAACTGCCAATGGTGAAGTTGTTGTTAACGGTATGTCTCCTTCTCGACGTAATAATAAATTTGCTAATTCTGGAATTGTTGTTGAAATAAATGTAGATCAAGATTTACCTAAATATGAGCAATTTGGCGTTTTAAAAGGATTACAATTCCAAAAAGACTTAGAAAAACTAGCGTTCAATGCTGGTGGTAAAACTCAAGTGGCACCAGCTCAACGATTGACTGATTTTGTTGAAGGAAAGTTGTCATCTACTTTAAACGAAACGTCCTATCAACCTGGCTTAAATTCTTCTCCTATGCATTCTATTCTTCCAAAATTAATAGGAAGTAGACTTAGAAAGGGCTTTGCTACTTTTGGAAAAAAAATGCATGGTTATTATACTTCAGAAGCAAATATTATTGGTGTAGAATCGCGAACCTCATCTCCTGTAAATATTCCACGAAAAGAAAGCCTTGAGCATCCTCAAATACAAGGTCTTTTCCCTTGTGGTGAAGGTGGTGGTTATGCAGGTGGTATTATATCTGCAGCTATGGATGGTGAGCGATGTGCTGAAGCTGCCATAAACCTTTTATAATTAACACAATATTTGTTTGCTTTTATCCAATTACCTCGTATTTTTGCGCTTTAAAAAATTAGAGGCTAATAGAAAATGAGTAAGAAACCGAAAAAGTCAATAAAAAAACCACATTATCAAAGATTGCATAATTACTACAATCGTACTGGCTTTTACATGTTCATTTGGGAAAGTTTAAAGAAAGCCTTTTGGCCTATAGTAGCCGTAGTTATTTCTCTAATATTGTTTAATAAATACGTTTACAATATTAATGATGGTTTACAAGCTATGACACAAACTTTTTCTAGGATAAGCTTGTTAATTACCTTTTTCATCTCTGAAACTATCTTAGGTTTAATACCTCCTGAAATATTCATCGCTTGGTCTAAAAAAACTACCGAACCTTTATTAAATGTAATACTATTAGCAACACTATCTTATTTAGGTGGGTTAACCTCGTATTTCATTGGAAAATCTTCTTTGAAAATAAAGGCTGTGAAAGATTACTTGGAAATCAAAATGGCAAAGCATCTTAAAAATACTAAGAAATGGGGTGGCTTTTTAATTTTAGTTGGCGCTTTACTTCCGCTTCCTTTTGCCATAAGTTGTATGACTGCGGGAATGATTAAATATCCTTTTAAAAATGTAGTTATATTTGGTTTATTCCGCTTTTTACGTTTTGCGGTCTATGCCTGGGCTATATTTTCTGTAGTAAGTTAAAAGACTGACTGTTTTTTTATTACCATAAAATGAATAATTATGTGTACTCTTCTACCTAATAGTATGCGTAATTTGTAATTATGAAGTCTGTTTTTACTATTATTAAAAATCCTAGATATTTTGCAGCCTTATTCGTGTTTGCATCGATGAATATTTTAACAGGAACTTGGGTGTTATACATTCCTTATGTTAAAGAAAAGTTATTTTTAAATGATGCCGAAATAGGTTTTGCACTATTTACTTTTTCTGTTGGCGCATTAATTAGTATTCCTTTTTCTTCAAAGATTATCAATAGTATTGGTACTGGTAAAATAACAGGAATTGGTATTTTATTATTTGCTTTATGTTATGTTTTCCCAATCCTATCTGAATCTTACTATCAACTTTGTAGTTCACTATTTACTATTGGTTTACTTTCTTCAATTACTAACATCGCTATGAATTCATTAATAGCAGAAATTGAGCAACTAGATAGGGTAAACTTTATGTCAACCGCTCATGGTTTTTTTAGCCTGGGTGGTGTTATTGGAGCTGGTTTAGGTAGTATATTCATTACATTTATAAAAATTCCCTTAATTCATTTTACTATAATTATTTTGTTAGTCTCTTTGATCAACTTATTCTTTATAAAAAAATATTACACTATTAGAAGTAATATTAGTCAACGAAAGACTAAAATTTCATTTGCTCAATTAAAACCTCTTCTCATGTTAGCTTTGATTGGTGTTATTATTTCTGGAAACGAAGGCTCTATTGAATATTGGAGTCCATTGTTTTTAAAAGATGAAGTATTAGTTACCACAGAAAGTTTTCTAGGATTAGGTTTTTTGTTTTTTTCATTTTTCATGATGTTAGGACGCTTTTTTGGAGATAAAATTAGTCTAACTATTGGATCTGTTAAAACCATCTTGTATGGCTTTTTAATTGCTATTGTTGGACATCTTTTAGTATTAACTAGTCAGTTTATAATTGTTCTTACAGGATTTAGCTTGCTTGGCATGGGGTTATCTGTAATTTATCCTGAAATTATTAGGCTGACCAGTAAAAGTGCAGTACAAAATAAAACACTGGCTATTTCATTTGTGTCTGGAATAGGTTTTCTGGGCTTTTTATCTGCTCCTGTATTAATTGGTTACATTTCTAAAGTAAGTAATCTTACTTATAGTTTTGCTATTCTTACACTTAGTTGTTGTATTGCGGTTGCTTTAATTTCTAAATTAAAAAAGACATTTTAGGCCTTACGTTTTAATTTAATAATACCTTTGCCTTATGGGACTAACAAATAACGACGTTTTCAAGAAGCTACGTGTAGCGCACAAATTACGTGACACAGATATTGTTGATATCTGTGCCTTAGTAGATTTTAAAGTATCTAAAGCAGAATTAGGAGCTTTCTTTAGAAAAGAAGACCATCCTAAATATATGGAATGCGGAGATCAGATTTTAAGAAATTTTTTAAATGGATTAATTATTCATTTAAGAGGACCAATGCCTGAAAAGAAAGAGTCTCCAAAAAAATGATTTTCTTCATTATTGAATATAGTAAGTATCTTTAAAACTATACAAAAAATAAAAAGAGCGCAATTTAATTGCGCTCTTTTTAAAACTAAATATATTTTAACTTCCTTTTAGAAAGGTAAATCGTCTGGTTCATTCTCCGTTAAATCTGGAGCTGGTTGAAATTGATCAACTGGTGGTAAATTTTGCGGAGCTGCTTGTTGTAAATTCTCAATTCTCCATCCTTGAACAGAATTAAAATACTTTGCTTCTCCTTGTGGGTTAATCCACTCTCTACCCCTTAGGTTTATTGATACTTTTACATCTTGACCTACTTGAAAATTATTCAATAGATCACACTTATCTTGTACAAATTCAATTAAAATCATTTGAGGATACTGCTCATCTGTAGTAACCACTAGCTCACGTTTTCTAAAACCGTTACTCCCAAACGTTTGAGTTTCGTTAATTAATTTAACCTTACCTATAACTTCCATATTCTTAACTATTTAATTAAAAGCACTTTCCAAGCACTTTCTACATCATTCTTCTGTAAATATTCTTGTGCAAATGTATGCTTTTTTTCTTCTGAAACACCAACAAATTTTGGATGTTGTTGGGCAAAGTTATCAACATCTTCTTGTGCAGGTAAGTGTTCTACATTCCCTAACATTCCTAGATTATTACCAGTAAGCACAGAACTATTACTAATAGATGATGGAATTTTATCTACGCCTATTCCTAATGTAGAAAGAGGCTTTGGTATTTCAAAAAAACCATCTCGTGCTCTGGAATAATAGCTTCCTCCTGCCCTTGCTACTAAATCTATTTTATGTTGATCTATAGCTCCATTTTCGTCTAAAACCTCTTCTTGTATATGCACTTTAACAACTTCACATACTATTAAATTCCCTGCACCTCCTTCTGTTCCTGTGTATATGATGTCTTTTACCTTACACTCAAATTGCACTGGAGATTCTGCTACTCTAAAAGGTTTTACTTCTTCTGAAGGTAACATCGTTAACCCTGATTTTTCAAACTCATTCACTCCTTTTGGGTACATGGTACTGCTTAATGACATTTGTTGTACTATGGCATAATTCACAACATTTATTACAACTTCTCTTGTAGCCTCCGAATTGTCTAATGTATGTTTTGTTGTATTATTTCTAACACTTCGTGCTGGTGAAAAAATAAGAGTTGGTGGATTAGCTCCAAATACATTAAAAAAACTGAAAGGTGATAAATTGGGATTGCCTTCTGCATCAATTGTACTTGCAAAAGCTATTGGTCTTGGAGCTATGGCTCCTAGTAAATAGGAATGTAATTTCCCCGTTGATATATCTTTAGGATCTATAGTAAGCATAACTATGTTTTTTTCAATATAATGTTTTGTAAATATACTATGCTTTTGAGAATAAAGTTATACTGTATAATAGTTTATATTTGACAAATGAGTTTTTTGAAAAATACTTTTTGGTTCAAACGGATTACCATACTTGTTTCTCTAGTAATTGTTACATTAATACTTTGGAACACCTATTCCTTTTTCAAAAAATTTAAAAACGAAGAACGTGCAAAAATGGAAATTTTTGCTGCTGCTATTCAAGAATTAGCATCGAATCCAGATTTAAATTCAAATATGAATTTAGAGCTAAAAGTTTTTGAAAGTATTACAGATATTCCAACTATACTTACAGGCGAAAATGGAAGTATTAAAGAGTTTCATAATTTAGACCCTGCAAGATCTAAAGACTTGCTATACTTACAAGAGCAGTTGAATTTCATGAGAAGCCAGAACAAGCCAATTGAAATAAACACACTGGGAATTAAAGAGTATATTTATTACAGAAATTCAGATATCTTATATAAACTGAAATACTATCCGTTAGCTTTATTACTTATCCTAGGATTATTTTTAGCTGTTATCTTACTATTTTTCAACACTAATAAAATTTCAGAACAAAATAAACTCTGGACAGGTATGGCTAAAGAAACAGCTCATCAAATTGGAACACCTTTATCTTCTTTATTAGGTTGGATAGCTATTCTGCGTACTGAGAATATAAATGAAACATATGTAGATGAAATTGAAAAAGATGTAAATCGTTTAAATACTATTGCTAGCCGTTTTTCTAAAATAGGATCGCTTCCTAAACTTGACAATCAAAATATAATTACCGTAACTCAAAGTACTTTTGATTATTTAAAATCTAGAAGTTCCAAACAAATTTCTTTTTCATTCAGTACCGTTTCAGAAGATATTATGGTAGCTTTAAATACTGAGCTTTTCGGATGGGTGATTGAAAACCTTGTTAAAAATGCTATTGACGCAATGCAAGGAAAAGGAGCTCTAGCTATAGTTATTAAAGAAGAAGAAAAACAAGTTAAAATAGCTATCTCAGATACTGGAAAAGGAATTTCTAAATCACAATTTAATCAAATTTTCAAACCAGGGTTTACTACAAAAAAAAGAGGTTGGGGACTGGGCTTATCTCTGTCTAAACGAATTATTGAAGATTATCATAATGGTAAGATTTTCGTTCAGAAATCTGAAATGGGTAAAGGAACGACTTTCGAAATTCAACTAAACATTATTTAACTCTTCTACATAAATTGCAGAATTATACCTTTCAAAATTCTTTTACTCGTTCTGTAATTTTTCTTTTTAATATCATAGAATTATATTTCATACAACTCTATAGGAAGTTGATCTGGATCTTTAAAAAACGTAAATTTTTTATTGGTAAATTCATCTATCCTAACACCTTCATTTTCGATATTATTTATTTTTAAAAATGCTATACTTTCTTCAAGATTTTTAACACCAAAAGCTATATGTCTTAACCCAGTAGATTCTGGTTGAGTTAATCTTTTAGGAGGATTAGGGAATGAAAATAGCTCTATTACATATATCCCATTTAACGATAAATCGAGCTTATAAGATTGTCTTTCTTTACGAAAGATCTCATTATCTATTTTAAAGTTCAAAATCTTTGTATAGAACTCTTTTGATTTTTCATAATCTGAACAAATGATCGCTATATGATGTAGCTTTTCTATTTTCATTCCTTATTTTTAAAAACTAATTTCCTTCCATTAGACTAATAGATGTTCTGTAAGGATTAGTAATGATTACTCAAAATTTCCAGAAATTTGTTCAGCTATTGTGATAAACTCTTCTTTGGATAACGACTCCTTCTCAACAAAACGCATGTCGTTCATCTTACTAATTGGAATGAGATGTACATGAACATGCGGCACTTCTAAACCGATAACACTCATTCCAACACGTTCACATGGTAATGTTTTTTCTATTGCTTTTGCCACTCTGTAACTAAAGTCCATTAGTTCCAAGTATACTTCTTTTTCAAGATCAAAAATTTTGTTTTCTTCTTTTTTTGGAACTACTAAAGTATGTCCTTTAGTATTTGGATTAATATCTAAAAAAGCAAAAAAATTATCGTCTTCTGCTATTTTATAGGATGGAATTTCTCCTTTTATAATTTTTGTAAAAATACTTGCCATGTTGATTTATAGTATAGATTAATATTTTATAAAAATAAAAAAGAAATCGGATTTTGACGATGTCAAAACCCGATTATATACCTTAAATCGTTTTGTTTATTAACGACTAATTTCTAAAACTTCAAACTTCATTAATCCATTAGGCACTTGTATTTCTGCTATATCTCCTACTACTTTACCTAGCAATCCTTTACCTATAGGTGAATTTACAGAAAGTTTACCATTTCTAATATCACTCTCACTATCTGCAACTAAGGTATAATTAAACTCCATTCCGTTAGTTGAGTTTTTAAGTTTAACATTAGAATGAATTAGTATTTTTGAGGTATCTAACTGACTTTCATCTATAATTCGTGCACTCGCTACAACATTTTTCAGTTTAGCTATTTTGGTTTCTAATAAAGACTGCTCTTCTTTAGCTGCATGGTATTCAGCATTTTCACTTAAATCCCCTTTATCTCTTGCATCTGCTATTTCTTGAGAAACTCTAGGCCTTTCAACCTGCTCTAAATGTGCTAATTCTTCTTTTAACTTTTTTAACCCCTCTTCTGTGTAATATGAAACGTTACTCATAACTTCTAAAATTTAAAAAATCTCAGTCCATAAGGAATGAGATCGTCTTACAAATGTACAAAATATTTGTAAAATATTAATACATTGGTCTGTATAAGACTAATAAGGAATTAAATATGTAATAATTTTTTGATTTATCCCTTAGTTGAATTTACAATTTCATTCCTACCTTATTGTATTGGTTCTTAATATTTGTTATTTTTAGTTAATATGATAGAAATTTTTCTAAGACATCAATAAGAGTTAAGTGGTTTTAGTGAGTCTGTATTCTATATGACTAACGAAACATCAGTCTTTAGCCGTTTCTCTGATTTTTGTAACGATAACTCATTACATATATTGTAACTAATAATGTTAAAGCTAAAATAACACTAATTACGATCGCTATTTTACTTTTATTTTTTCACAATGAAACTATGGGTAATACTAAGGGAATTAAAAAATAAAGGTAGACTTAAAATATACACTTCAAGAATTTTCCATGGTAAAGGACTATCACTGAGAACTAATAAAATGAACTTTCCTAGTATCATTAAAATTATAACTACAGTAATATTCAATTTTTCGTGTATTATCTTTTATAAATATTTAGTAATTACTTAAGTTTTTTAATTACTACTAATAGCAATATATCATATCAATTATCATTAAAAATCATAACTCTTTCTAAAAAACCACATATTTCGGCTTATCTAGATATTATATTAAAGCTACACATAAAATATATTGATCCATTAAAAATTAATAGTCTAGATAGTAATTTTTCAAATTAAAATAGGTTCAATACCGTCTAGTCTTGTAAATTGCACAAAAATTATAACTCAAATGAAAAAAATCATAGTTCTACTTCTTACTGTACTATTATATAATTGCACTGATAATAACATTCAAAATAATTGTTTTGTAAATGTTTCCTTAAACCAAACAATTAATTTATCAAACCCTGAGTTTATCAATATACAAGTGCCTGGAGGGCATACAATAACAAATATATCAGGCAGAAGAGTTGTTATTATAAGGCGAACTTCTAGTGCCTATAAAGCCTTTGATTTAGAGTGTCCTGAAAAAGATTGTACTACACCTATGTCTTTTGACGGTCTTAAACTAATATGTGCGTGTAGTAAAAAGGAATATAATTCTCTAAACGGCTCACCTATTAATGGGGAAGGTTGTTTAGCTTTAGAATACAACGTTCTTCTAATTAATAGTAGTACACTACAAATTAGCCGTTAAAATCGTTCTGCAACCCAATAAGATTGTTATTTTTGCACCTACAACACAACAAAACTAATACAGTGCAAAACTACTTTTCTTCAAACTTCAAATTAGGAGTTTTAGGTGGAGGACAGCTGGGTAGAATGCTACTCACCGAAACCCAAAAATTCGATATATATACCGTTATTTTAGACAAGTCTTTACAGGCTCCATGCGCGCAATTATGTAATGAATTTCATCAAGGTGATTTACTAGATTTTGATACCGTTTATAATTTTGGTAAAAAAGTAAATCTTTTAACTATTGAAATTGAAAATGTTAATGTAGATGCATTAGACAAACTTGAAGAAGAAGGACTTACTATTTATCCAAGGCCTAAAGACTTGCGCATCATCCAAAATAAAGCACAACAAAAAAAGTTTTATACCGAGCATAATATTCCAACAGCACCTTTTACTCATTTCGCTTTTTTAGAAGAATTAAAGCACGCTTATCAAAATAATATCATCAATTTCCCTTTTGTATGGAAGTCTGCTCGTTTTGGTTACGATGGTACTGGCGTAAAAGTTATTCGAAATTATGGCGACATGGAAAACTTACCTGAAGGAGAGTGTATTGCAGAACAATTAATTCCTTTTAAAAATGAATTAGCAGTAATTGTTGCTCGCAATGCACAAGGAGAAACTAAAACCTACCCGGTAGTAGAGATGGAATTTCACCCAGAAGCTAATCAAGTAGAGTATGTTATTTGCCCTGCTAGAATAGCAGAAGACATAGCTGAAAAAGCAAAAAAGACAGCTCTTAAAGTTGCCAGTTCTTTTGATTTTGTTGGCTTATTAGCTGTAGAAATGTTTCAAACAGAAGACAATATTATATTAGTAAACGAAGTTGCGCCAAGAACACATAATTCTGGTCATTATAGTATAGAAGCTAGTTATACTAACCAATTTGAACAACATTTAAGAAGTATTTTAAATTTACCTTTAGGTAATACTGAAAGTAAGGTCGCAGGTATTATGGTGAATTTAGTTGGAGCTGAAGGCCATACAGGTGAAGTTATTTATGAGCATATTGAAGATATTTTAAAAATAAACGGTGTAACTCCTCATCTGTATGGAAAAAAGCATACCAAACCTTTTCGCAAAATGGGACACGTAACTATTGTTCATGAAGATATGAACACCGCAAGAAAGATAGCACAACAAGTTAAAGAAACTGTTAACGTAATAAGTAAATAAATTATGGTAGGAATTATCATGGGAAGTGATTCAGATCTTCCAATAATGCAAGAAGCGATTGATATATTAGAAGGGTTAGATATACAAATAGAAGTAGATATCGTTTCTGCACACCGTACACCCGAAAAATTATTTGATTATGCTACAAATGCTCATAAAAGAGGAATTAAAGTAATCATTGCTGGTGCTGGTGGTGCAGCACATTTACCAGGTATGGTAGCAAGTATGAGTCCTTTGCCTGTAATTGGTGTTCCTGTAAAGAGTAGAAACTCAATCGATGGTTGGGATTCTATATTATCTATATTACAAATGCCTGGAGGAGTTCCAGTTGCTACAGTTGCATTAGATGGTGCAAAAAATGCTGGTATTTTAGCCGCTCAAATTATTGGGGCCTCAGATAAGTGTGTTTTGGATAAAATAATTACTTACAAAGAAGGCTTAAAACTTAAAGTTGAGAAAGCATCTGAAAGCGTCAAAAAATAAGTATCTTAGTACAACATTTTATATAAAAACCTCACAAATATTGCATTCGTGGGGTTTTATCAATTTTTAAATTGAAAAACATGACTAAAAACCCACTATTACAACATTTCGATACACCTCCTTTTTCATCAATTAAAGAAGAACACTATAAAGAGGCAATAAAAAAAGCTATTGAAACAGCAAAAAAAGAAATCGCTACAATCGCCACTAATCCTGAACCTCCAACATTTGAGAATACCACTGTAATCTTAGACAATGCAGGAGAGCAATTAGACCGAGTTACTTCTATTTTTTTCAATTTAAACTCAGCAGAAACTAACGATAAAATTCAAGAAATTGCTAAAGAAATTTCTCCATGGCTAAGTGAATTTAAAAATGATATGATTTTAAATGCTGACCTTTTTCAAAAAGTAAAAGCAGTTTATGACAATAGAGAATCATTAACACTTTCAATAGAACAAACAATGCTTTTAGAAAAGCAGTACAAAGGTTTTTCTAGAAACGGAGCTAATTTGAATAATGATAAAAAATCGGAACTAAGAAAATTAGATGCTGAGTTAGCGAAACTTTCATTGCAATTTGGTGAAAATGTATTAGCCGACGGTAATGCTTTTGAATTATTGATCACTAATGAAGATGATTTAGCTGGTTTACCTGATAGTGCAAAAGAAGCAGCTAAATTATTAGCTCAGCAAAAAGAAAAACAAGGCTGGTTATTTACATTAGACTACCCTAGTTATATTCCTTTTATGACCTACGCTGATAATAGAGTTTTGCGTAAAAAGTTAGCTCTAGCAATGGGTAAAAAAGGGTTCCAAGATAACGATAACAATAATGAGCAAATCGTCTTAGATATCGTTAATCTACGTTTTCAAAGAGCTAAATTATTAGGTTATAAGTCTCATGCCCATTTTGTGCTTGAAGAACGAATGGCAGAAACTCCTGAGAAAGTTTTATCTTTTTTGAATGATATATTGATTAAAGCAAAACCTGCTGCAGAAAAAGAGTTTAATAACCTTCAAGCCTATGCAAAGAAATTAGACGGTATTGATCAACTTCAAAAATGGGATAGTGCCTATTATTCTGAAAAGCTTAAAAAAGAGCTATTCAGTTTAGATCAAGAGCTTTTAAAGCCGTATTTTCAATTAGAAAATGTAATCGCTGGTGTTTTTGAAGTTTCGAGTAAGCTTTTTGATTTAAAGTTTGAAGAAATTAACTCTGTAGATAAATATCATGAAGATGTAAAAACATACGCTGTTACTAATTCTAAAGGTGATTTCATTGCTCATCTATATGCCGATTTTCATCCTAGAGAAGGAAAACGTAATGGTGCTTGGATGACCTCTTATAAATCACAACAAATTAAGGAAGCTGTAAACGATCGCCCACAAGTTTCTATAGTATGTAACTTTACAAAACCCACTGCAACTAAACCTTCATTGCTTACATTTAATGAAGTAACTACTTTATTCCATGAATTTGGACACGCTTTACATGGGATGCTCGCAGACACAACTTACAAAAGTTTATCAGGCACATCTGTTTCATGGGATTTTGTTGAACTTCCTAGTCAAGTTTTAGAGAATTGGTGCTACGAAGAAGAAGCATTGGCTTTATTCGCTAAACATTACGAAACTGGTGAAACTATTCCTATGGAATATGTCAAAAAAATAAAAGAATCAGCATCTTTCCACGAGGGAATGCAAACTTTAAGACAATTGAGTTTTGGTTTATTAGATATGAATTGGCACGGCCAAGATCCTTCTAAAATAGCCAACGTAAAAACTTTTGAATCTGATGTTTTTAGCGATACTCAATTATATCCTAACGTTTCAGAAAACTGTATGAGCACAGCTTTTTCTCATATTTTTCAGGGCGGTTATTCTGCTGGTTATTATTCTTATAAATGGGCCGAAGTATTAGATGCTGATGCTTTCGAATATTTTAAAGAAGAAGGTATATTTAATAAAGAAATTGCCACAAAATTTAAAGAGCATATTCTATCCAAAGGAGGCACAGAGAAACCTATGGAATTATACAAGCGTTTTCGTGGTAAAGAACCAAACTCTGATGCACTACTAAAAAGAGCTGGACTATTAGTTTAGTTTTCACATTGTATTAACAATAGGTTATATAAGTAAATCTTATTTTTATAAAAACTTGACTTTTATGAAAATAAGATTTCTTTTTATTTGTTGTATACTTTCATCCTACATTTTTTCTCAACAAAAGCTTCAAGGTACTATAACTTCAAGCACAAGGAAACCTCTAGAAGGTGCCTCTATTTATTTAAACAACACTACTGTTGGAGATGTAACCGATAGTCAAGGGAATTTTGATCTACGATTTACAAAAGGAAATTACACGTTAATTATATCTTATTTAGGGTATAAAACAGTTACAAAGACAATAAACGCTATAACTCCAGAGAACTTAAATTTTATCCTAGAAGAAGAAGATACTTTTCTAGATGAAGTGCAAATAAAGAAAATAGTATATGATGACGATTGGAAGTTTAATTTATCGCGATTTAAAAAGGCTTTTTTAGGTACTACAAAACTAGCACAACAATGTAAAATACTTAACGAAAAAGACTTACGCTTTACTTATAATTTTAAAACCAATACGTTAACTGCAGACACCAAAAAGCCTCTAAAAATAAGGCATTCTGGGTTAGGCTATATGATTACTTACGATTTAGCTGATTTCAGCTTAAATGATAAAACACTATTTTTTAGTGGATATGCTCAATATAAAAATTTACGTAAATCAATACGAAAAAAATGGAAGAGAAATAGAAGAAGAGCGTTTAATGGCTCTACAATGCATTTCTTTAGGAGTTTGATAGACAACACTACTTCGCAACAAGGATTTGTAATTAATCAGTTTGAAAGGGTTTTAAATCCCGAAAGACCTTCAGACGAAAAAATCAGGTTTGCAAGAGAACTCATAAAATTACACAACCATACTTATAATTTTTCAAAAAAAATCACAAACCCTAAAACTAGTATAGATAGTGCAGTAATGGTTATTCAAAAGTCTACTCTTCCTAAATATAAAGATTATCTGTATAAGAAAGGGGTATCTCCCCGCGATGTAATTACATTCAATAGCAAAGTACCTTTTTTAGATTTTAAAGATTATTTAATGGTTATTTACACTAAAGAAGAAGAAGAAGAGCGCTACTTAACTGCTATGTTTGGACGAAAGAAAAAAGCAACTGGTGTTCAAACTTCCAATATCGTTTTATTGAATGGAAAATCTCAAATAGATGTTTCTGGTATATTGATCGATCCAAATGGTTCTTTTAAGGAAGGCTATTGGGCCTTTGAGGCTTTTGCCGATATGTTACCGTTAGATTATAAGCCAAAATAATATTCCTTAACACGCTATTTTATAATACACTCAATAAAAAGCATCTAGATTCTTTGGTTTTCTGTTTGCATCTTGAATATTATAGAATTCATCTGTTTGAATTTAATTTCTTGTTTTTTATTATTCCTAATCATCATTTGTATTAATATCTTTGATTAAGAACGTTATCAAAAAGAGCGTTAAATACGTAATAAAATTCTATTAAATTAATTAAAAACTGAGCTCTAGCCTCAGAAATCAACTCTTTTAGAAATACTTTATTTTTCAATAAACCTTAATTATACATGGACTATTTAACATACTGAATAATTTATTTATAATATTTTTTGATTTTTTTTAAAATAAACACAATTTTAAAAAACTAACGTCGTTAACTGTAGTAATTAAAAACCATTAATTAAATCAAAACCCTTAATTTATGAAAAAATCTAAAGTTTTTCTAATTACACTAACAACATTGTCATTGTTTTTCTCATGTCAAAAAGAAGGAAATAATGATTTAGAGAGCCCCCAATCGATTACCGATCAAAAACTAGTTAATCCTGAAGAAGCTTATCCAAATAGAACCGGAGAAGTTCATTCTTTATATTACGGAGAACAAAACGTTAAAGTTCAGGCAATAGATGATACTTATGTTTTAGGTGGTGATATCCTTTTTAGTAAGGAAGACTTAAAACAAAATCCAGAGCAAGTAGGAGCACCTTCTCTTACTGAAACTGCGGATAGATCAGTTGGTAGAACTGGTAGAAGATGGACAAATAACACTGTTTACTATACAATCGATAGAAACTTAGTAAACCAAAGACGTGTTACTGATGCTATTGCACATTGGGAAAGAAATACAGCTTTACGATTTGTGCGAAGAACCAATCAACGTGACTATATCCGATTTGTTACTGGTTCAGGTTGTTCTTCTTTTGTAGGTAAAAGAGGTGGACGTCAAGACATTAATTTAGCGCCAGGTTGTAGTACAGGTAATACAATACATGAAATTGGTCATGCTGTTGGTCTCTGGCATGAGCAAAGTAGAGTTGATAGAGATGATGTTATCACAATCAACTTTAACAATATTGTAGAACGTGCTAGAGGAAATTTCCTTACTTACGCGCAACAAAGACAAGATGGTGCTGAATATACTCGTAATTTAGACTTAGGTTCAATTATGATGTATGGGTCATTTTTCTTTTCAGCTAATGGAGAACCTACTATTGTAAGAAAAAATGGTTCAACTTTTAATGTACAAAGAGATGGTCTTTCTCCTGGAGATATTCAAGGTATCAATCAAATGTATCCAGGAAATAATAATGGTAACATCTGTGATGGCGTAAGCGCTTATGTTTCTGGAAGATCTTATCCTATTGGTGCTCGCGTAACATTCAGAGGTTTCTTATTCGAAAGAGTTTCTGGCGGATGGGACAGACTTGGACAGTGTGGATAATCACTAAAAAGCTTTTCATTAAACAAATAAATACTGCTCGTAACGGGCAGTATTTTTTGTTTTTAATCATTTGGTAAATGCTTATTTTTTTCTTCAATCCATTTACTCATATACTTTGAAGCCTTCATAGTTTGATGCTGTAATAAGTTTCCTATAAAATTTAGTCTTCTATATTTTTCTTTATATGCTTCATAATCTTGAATTGTATTTAAAAACTTCTTTTTTAATTTATCTCTATCATAGATCTTATTGATAATTACGACTCCATTTTGCTGAGTTTCATACCATCTATTTTTTGTGGTGTAAAGCATTACTGCTTTATCTATAAAATCATCTTCATTCTCAGCAATCTCTCCACTCCAAGGTAAATCATCGTGCATTCCTTCTGCACCAATCTTAGTTGTACAACTAGGTGTACCGCACAACATAGCTTCAGTAAGTTTTCCTTTAATACCTGCTCCAAAACGCAAAGGCGCTAAAACTACCTTAGCTCTACTCACTTTACCCTTAATATCTTTAATATACCCATGAATAAAAAAACCTTTCTCAGGCTTATGTATTTGCTTTATTTGTTGTGTACTGTAAGCTCCGTAAATATGTAACTTGGCTTGAGGTAATTTCTTATGAATTCTATTCCAAAGGCGCTGTAATTGTAACACAGTATCTACATTAGGTGCATGAAAAAAATTCCCTACAAAGATGAAGTCCTTTCTTTCTTGAAAAGAAAACCATTTAGAAGTTTCATCTGTACCGATCTTTTGTAACAAAAACGGTAAGTATAGCAATCTTTCTTTATTTACAGAAAATACACTTTGTAGTAATCCCATTTCGAAGGATGAAATAATTAAACTAAAGTCACATCTTAAAATCGATGCTACTTCTCTCTTCGCCTCATCAGATCTCAATAACGCTTTTTCAGAGAATGACTCTCCCTTTTTCAACTGCTGATGCCTTACCTTTCTTAAGAAATGTAAATCTTCTGTATCTAATACTCGAAGTGCGCTAGGACAATTCTCAGCAACTCTCCATCCAAATTGCTCCTCCATCATAAAACGATCAAAAAGTACTATCGACGGATTTAACGCTGTTATGAAACTATCAAAAGAAGAGTCATTAAGTGTAATGCTAACTTCATTCACCTCTAAGTCTGTTAAGTTGACTGCATTTACTCCTTTTTGTGCAGGTGAAGCAAAGGTTACAGCGTATCCATATTCCTTAAAAAATGTTATTAGTTGTAGCATTCTACTGCCTGCTGCAGACGAAGTAGGTTCTACCCAAACATAGCCTATTATTAGTACATGATTCATATTACAAAATTCGTAATAAATAATCGATGTAAACAAAAATAAACTTCCTTTCTAAAAATCAACATTTATGTGTAGCTTTGTAATTAAAACAACGAATACAAATGAAATACGATATCATCGTTATAGGTTCTGGTCCAGGTGGATATATAGCTGCGGTTAGAGCTTCACAGTTAGGCAAGAAAGTTGCCATTATCGAAAAATATTCCACTTTAGGAGGAACTTGTTTAAACGTTGGATGTATCCCTTCAAAGGCACTGTTAGATAGTTCTCATCATTATTATGATGCGACACATCACTTTGAAGAACACGGTATTTCTGTTGAAAATCCTTCATACGATTTTCAAAAAATGATCGACCGAAAGTCTAAAGTAGTCGAGCAAACTACAGGAGGTGTTAAATTTTTAATGGATAAAAATGACATCGATGTTTATGAAGGATTAGGTTCTTTTGAAGACGCTACTCATGTTAAGGTGACTAAAAATGACGGTACATCTGAAGTTATAGAAGGTGCTAATATTATTATTGCAACAGGTTCTAAGCCTTCATCTTTACCTTTTATAACTATAGATAAGGATCGTATTATAACTTCAACTGAAGCCTTGAAACTAAAAGAAGTTCCAAAACACTTATTAGTTATTGGGGGTGGTGTTATAGGTCTTGAATTAGGTTCAGTATACAAACGCTTAGGTGCTGATGTTTCTGTTATAGAATATGCGCCAGCAATTACACCTACGATGGACAAAGATGTTTCTAAAGAACTTGCAAAAGTTTTAAAGAAACAAGGAATGAAATTTAACGTAAACCATGGAGTTACTGCTGTTGAGCGTAAAGGAGATGAAGTTATCGTTAAAGCTACGAACAAAAAAGGTGAAGAAGTAGAGTTTAAAGGTGACTACTGTTTAGTAGCTGTTGGAAGACATGCATATACAGATGGTTTAGCTTTAGAGAAAGCTGGTATAAAAGCTAATGAAAGAGGACAAGTTGAGGTTAATGACCATTTACAAACAAACGTTTCTAATATATATGCTATAGGTGATGTTGTTCGTGGTGCAATGTTAGCGCACAAAGCCGAGGAAGAAGGTGTTGTTGTTGCTGAATATTTAGCAGGACAAAAACCACATATTGACTATAATTTAGTTCCTGGAATTATTTATACTTGGCCTGAAGTTGCTGCTGTTGGAAAAACAGAAGAAGAACTTAAAAAAGCTAATGTTGAATACAAATCAGGTAAATTCTCTATGCGTGCATTAGGAAGATCTAGAGCAAGTGGAGATATAGATGGTTTTGTTAAAGTATTAGCAGATAAACATACAGATGAAGTATTGGGTGTTCATATGGTTGGCGCTCGTGTTGCTGATTTAATCATGGAAATGGCTGTAGCAATGGAATTTAGAGCATCTGCTGAAGATATTGCTAGAATTTGTCATGGTCACCCTACATATTCTGAAGGAGTAAAAGAAGCTGCTAAAGCTGCTTGGGATGGAAAACCTTTAAATGCTTAAAATAGACTATTAAATCATAGTTATTATCATAAAAAAAGAAGCAATCTAGAATTCTAGATTGCTTCTTTTTTGTATTAATATTAATTATATACTAAAAAATAAATTCAAAAATTATGTTTTACATATATAAAGTGTTAATTTTTTGAATATATTTAAGTTTATTAATATTAAACCTCCCGATAATGAAGTTAAAAATTACCATCTCAATTGTAACATTCTTCTTTGTTACTACAATTTTCTCTCAACGCTTTTTAGAAAAACAATTGCCTTCTCCCGATTATTTGAGTTCTTTTTTTATAGGACCATTAGTAAAGTCTACTATCCATTACGGAGAAAAACCGTCAAACTTTAATGGAGAAGTTTTATTATTTAATCACGGCTATATCGATTTAAATCAATTGTTCTTTACTAATAATACATTTTATGAGGAAGCCTATAATTCTGGATATCAAGTAGCTTTTGTTGCTACAACTAGAGGTAAAGGAATGTGGAAAAATGGAGAATTATTAGCCGAAGCAATAGATATTATTACTGAAAAATATAATGTTAATCAACTTTCAATTCTAGCCCACAGTAATGGAGGTAAAGCTGCTGAAGTCGCAATGTTTTCTCACAATAAAAGCTATAAAGTAAAAAAAGTCTTCGCTTTGGGTACACCTTTTTGGGGTACTTACTTAGCGGACGTTTCTCAACAATGGTGGTTTAATTGGATTTGGAGTAAAACTGGATTAAATGAAGGCAGCGCAACTTCTACTACCTATTATTGTCGCGATGTTGTTAGACCTTATTTTGATTCATTAAGCAATAATGAACCTGAAAAATTTTATGTTTTTGGTGCTTCTGGATTTAGTAACGGACACACATTACTATCTCCTTTAATGCTGACTAGTGGAGCTATATTATATGTAGTACAAGGTACTAACGATGGTGTTACGGCTTACAGCAGTTCATTAAGACCCAGAGCCAATTTTCTATTCAAGAAAGGAGAAGCAAAATATGACCATATAGATGTTGCTTTTGGTCAATACGTTTGGAAACACATAAAACCATATTTAAATGATAATTTGAATGTAAATCTTCTACCTGACACTTCGAATAATAGTCGTAATATAATTTCTAGCAATTATCAAATTATAAATTCTGAAAATGGTTATGATCAATTAGTCCTTGATAAGCATTCAAAATCTGTACAATTAGAAGTGTTTCATGAGAAAAAGGCAGAAGATTTTACGCTTTACACTAATAATATGGAGCTTAAAAAAGCACAAATGAATCGTTCTAATGTATTTGATCAATACTGTAGCCGTTATGTACTAAAAAGCTCTGAAACGGCTATGATAGAAGGAAACTCTCGCTTTGCTGCATTTGCACACTTCCCAGATGGTCCAAAAATGAATTATGAAGTTATAAAGCATGAAAATACTGTTAATATTTCCTTTGAAAATATTGAAACACCAGTTAAAAATATCGAAGTCGTTGCTGTTATAGATAAAACTAATACGCTTTTAGGAAACAAAACTAGTAGTGAAACAGTTGTTCTTTCTTTAGATTATGAATCTGAATCTAATAGTTTTATCCTAGACACTTCAAGTTTCAGTGAAGGAGTGTACAGTACATTCATAACAGCTAATGATAGTAACTTTAAACGCTCATTAGTTTCAGGATTTACTATTGGTAATTTATCCAATCAAAAAATGCATGACAATACATCTGAAATTCAAAACTTACCAATATTAGATATCAACTTAGTAACGAATACAGTTTATAATTCAATAGATTTTATAAATACTTCTAATCTTAGTATTAATGCTATTGCAATGAAAATTTATACTCTAAATGGAAAACTAGTAATCAGTGAAAACCTAACAGCAAACTATGACTCGTTTACTTCTAAGGGAGCTGTTTCTGGGTTATCAGGAGGATTATACATCGTTAATATAGAATATCAAAACACAAAGAAAACCTTTAAAATTTTGAAGAAATAGGCTTAATAAAATAAAAAAGACGGAGTTAAAACTCCGTCTTTTTTATTTTATCTCAAATTATGCTAACTATTCTTGAACTCCGTAGAAAGAACTTACTCCGTCTTCGATATCTGAAGACTTCTTTATAGCTTCAAACATGTTATACTTTTGATTTTTTCTTTGGTTAGCTATACGCTTTCTATAAGTATCATAGTTTGGTAAAACAGTTGGTGCTACTTTATTAGTTACTTTAAAGGCATATACTCCTCTGTCACCTACTATATTTTTATATACTTGATCTTTCTTAGCATTTAACATTGCTCCTACCACTTTAGGCTCGTAACCAATACCAGTTATGGTAGGCGACTTTAAATTCACATCAGTAACAGTTTTAGTAGATTGTTTAGTAGCTGTTGCTATCTCTTCCAATGTTGACCCTTTTATTCTACCTTTTAAAATTTCAGCTTTTTTCTCATTTACTAAAATAGGACGCACTCTTGATATTGCTTTATCAACTGGCATTAAACCTTTAGGTGTTGCATCTGTTAATGTAGCTACAACATAACCTCCATTTACATCGAAACGCTTGTAATCTCCTACTGAAACGTCTTTATCAAAAGCCCAAGTAATTACTTCTCTTTCATTTCCTAAACCTGGCACATTTTCATCTAAACTCTTAAGTCCAACAGCTGGTAATACGGTTAACTTTTTTTCTTTAGCTAACTCTTCAATATTGCTACCTTTAGAAACATTTTGAGCAAATGTTTCTGCTTCTTGGAAAATTGTATTTTCTGTTGCTTCAGAAGCTTCAATCTTACGTCCATAAGTAACTAACTGCAATGCTTTCTGAAAGTTTTTTTGATCTTGTATTTCTATAATGTGAAACCCGAAAGCAGTTTTTACTACTCCAACATCACCTTTCTTGTTGTTAAAAGTATAGTCTCTAAACTCAGGCACCATTCTTGTATAAGTAAACCAGTCTAATTCTCCTCCTTTGTCTGCATTAGATTTATCTTTAGAAAAATCTTTAGCTAAGTCAGAAAATTTGTCTGAACTTCTTTTTACAATATTTGCAATACTATCTGCTGTCTTCTTTGCTTGTTCTTCTGTTTTCTTTGTTTCAGGAGTAGCTGAATTAGAACCTACAAAAGGAATTAAAATATGACGTGCTTTTACAGAATCCGGAATTTGTAAGGTTTTTGTAATCTTAGATAATTTATAAAAATCACCATCTTTATATGGACCAAAAACATCACCTTCGTTTCCTTCAAACAATTCTTCAGCTATCGTTTGAGGTACTTGTGATTTAAATTGGATTGCATCGTTAAAAGGAACATCAGATTTGTTTTCATCAAAAAACACTTTGTAAGATGTTGTTGTTTTAAGACCTTTAATAGTTGCTCCATTTTCTGAAGTTGCATCTTCTAATAATTTTCCTATTTCTGTTTTGATCTCTGCTTCATCTTCTGCTGAAGGCACAATATCAAATTTAACAAACTTCACATCTCTTGAAGATTCAACTTCAAACTCTGAAGCGTGTTTTTTTATGTAGCTCTGTATTTCTGGTTTAGTTATTTTTATTAAACTATCAGAAACTGTAGTGTAAGGTAAATAAACTAAACTAGCATTAATCTTAGTGTTTTCAGCATTGTATTCAGCTTTACCTTCTTCTAAAGATGCTCCTAATCCAGATGCTACTAAGTTATCGTAGGTTGTCTTTTGAAGATTATTCTTAACCGAAACCATGTAGTTTTGCCAGTTCTTCCATTCGTCTCCATTTTCAGCTTTAATAGTTGCTAAAAACTCTTTAAATTTACTTTTATCGAAAACTTCAGTTGTTTGAAATCTAGGATCATTCTTTATGAACTCTGTATCGTACAATGCATTTAGAATATCTGCTTCACCTACTGTTATTCCTGCTTCACTTAATTGACTATCGTATATTTTTTGACGTATTAAGTTATTCCAAACTGCTTTTGCAGCCTGCATTTCAGATACTCTGTTACCTGTTTGTGCTTTGTAATTATCTAGAGCTTCTGCAAACTCTTGACGTGATATTGTTTCACCATTTACTTCTCCTACTTGATTAACTTTACTAGAATTAAAGAAATCCGATAAAGTTGATGGATCTAATACAAAAGCAAATAATGCTAAACCTATTACAAGAATTAGGAACATTGAGCGCTCCCTAATTTTCGATAAAATTGCCATACTACATTTTTTTATTAACAGTGTGCGAAAATACAATTTCGCATTTAATAATGCAACGTTTTTATGGTTTTAAACCTTTTATTTCTAATTGAAAAGGGAAGAATTCTAATTTTCTTTAGTAATAACTTTGAAGTGGATTGTGTCTATCTTAGTAGAGCTAACCTTTGTTATCTTTATTTTGAATTTATCAATTACTAATTCTTCGTTTTGTTCGGGGATACTTTCAGTGTGATGAATAATAAAACCTCCTAATGTTTCATAAGCTTCTTCTTTAGGGATTCCTAAATTGTACTCTTCATTTAAATAATCGACCTCCAGACGGGCAGAAAAATTAAACTCAGCCTTTCCTAGTTGTTCTTCCAATAGCTCTTGGCTATCATGCTCATCCTCAATTTCCCCAAAAAGTTCTTCCACAATATCTTCAACAGTAATTATTCCTGATGTTCCTCCATACTCATCTACTACTACCGCAATACTTTTTCTCTTTTTCATTAACCCGTTTAAAACATCGTTAATTATCATTGATTCGGGTACTACTTCAACAGGTAATAAAATTGACTTAATTGTTCTTGGCTTCTTAAATAACTCGAATGCATTTACGTAACCCAAAATATCATCTAATGAATTTTTATAAACCAAAATTTTTGAAAAGCCTGTTTCTATGAATGCTCTTTTTAAATTAGCTACAGACTGATGTAAATCAATAGCCATGATTTCTGTTCTTGGCACCATAATTTCTCTAGCTTTTACTTTATGGAATTCTAAAGCATTTTGAAAAATTTGTATTTCTGAATCTACTTCCTCTTCATCGTTACTAGTTTCTAATTGTTCTGTAATATAATTACCTAACTCCTCTTTACTAAATTCCGTTTGAATTTCATCTTCTTTTGTTTTAAAGAGAACACGTAATAGAAAGTCTGAAATCCTAGAAATTATACTGGAAATTACATAAAACAACAAAAAGAAGAAGTAAGCGGGGATTGCAAAGATTTTTAGCGCTTCATTTGCATAAACTCTAAAAATAGCTTTGGGTAAAAACTCTGCTGTAATCAATATAACTAAGGTAGAAATTACAGTTTGCGTCAGTAGTTTTAAGTCGTGTAATACTGTAGTTACAATGGTATAATTTGAAGGTAAGAACGACTGAAACCACTGCATTAAAAGAACTCCCATAAAATAACTGTATATCACTAAAGCTATATTATTTCCAACTAGCATTGTAGTGATAAACTTCGATGATTTTTGTGTAATCTTAGCTAAGATTTTCGATAAAAATCCTTCCCTCTTTTTTTCGAGTTCTATATGTAACTTATTGGCTGACACGAAAGCTATTTCCATACCAGAGAAGAATGCAGAAAAAATAACTGAAATTATTATAATTGGGATTTCGTAACTCATTTACGTTCGCTATTCTTTTTTTCTATTTTTCTTCTAAACCAACGTTTAAAAAAGAAGATTGCTGTAATAAATATTGCAAAAACTATACTAAAATATGCCTGATTTCTATCGGTACTCCACCTAGTTACTGCATCTATTAGCAATACAATTGCAACAACAATATAACCATATTGTGTGTATTTCCAAAGTTTATTCATTATTGTTATTCTTGTTTGGTTTCTATTTCTCCTGTAATATCTTTAAGTATCCATTGCGAAAGGTTTTGCTTAGATTCAAATCCAAAACCATTAATTGTATCATTTACAGTAGTTAATCTAAAACCATCTTCTGTAAAAAAGTATTTTTCTTTCTGGTCCCAGAATAGCTGATTAGTTTCTAATTTAGCTTTATCTGTATGATTAAAAACTACTACGTTTCCTTTGATTTCAGAGACTCTCGTTTTAGCGTAAGATAATGCATAATTTCCTGTTATTGTTGTGGAATCTTTCCCGTCATTATCGAAAGTAACTATTTTAATTCCTTTAGGAAATTCATTGTATGGATGTGCTTTTCTATTCGAAAAATCGTGTAACAAAGGCGTGACTAGTTTAGAAGTCATCTTTCCAGAGTCTTTGTATACATGAAAAGCATTAGTTGCCACTCCAATAGGTAAGTTTTTATCTGCTAATAAATCCCTTACCTTCTTAGTATCATTAGTACAAGAAAAAAACATTGCTACCAAACTGATGATAGCAATGTTTTTATGTATTATATTTTGAACTATTTTCATAGTACTTATTAAGGTATACGAACAGTTTCTCCAATCCAACATCCGATTTTATGAGAACTTCCTGAAGCTACACCTTTTGTAAAGATTAACTTCTTTGAAGGAATATTTCCTTTGTAACTTCTAATGTATCTTCCTGCTCCACATCCTGGATCAACTCTTTGTGCTCTTTGAGCTTTATTTAACGCTGCTACATATACCATTCTTTTTTCAAACTCGTCTTTTCCACATGAGTTTGCACTTTTAGCATACAAGCTAGCAATATATAAATATGCTTTACCTAAATTTGGATTATATTTTAAAGCCTCATAAGCAAGTGCTCTACCTCTACTTCCTCCAAATCCTTGTGCTTCTCTTAATTTCAACTTAGCTTTTACTTTAGGATCTGTTTCTAAATCAAATGCTTTCTTTCTCATTTGTTTAGCTCCAGATTTATCTCCGTTTTTCTCTAAAACACCAGCTACAAAGTTAAATGCATCTGAAGATTGTGTTACGTCTGCGTATGACTTCGCTAGCTTTTCAAATAATGGATCTGATTGACATCCTTTATTATACATTCTTGAAACAGCTCTTCGCAACCAAACTCCATTAACTTTATTTGCTTCATAATCTCTTGTGTATATTGGAATCAATCTTTCACAAGTAGCGATTTCTGATATCATAGCATCTAAACCACCTTCAACCTGACCTAAAGCTTTAGAGTTAATTGTATATGCTCTTAATCTTTTCTTTCCTTTAGCGTCTAATGTTCCTAGTGAATCTCCTTCTATTAAAGGAGCAATTTTATTACTGTAATCTTCTAACTTTTCTCCTACCGATTCCATTACGTCATCATAAGTATCAAATACTTTCTGTGGATTGGTATCTTTAAACCTGTTAGTAACTCCAGTGAAATATCTAAAGATATTTTTAACTCCCATATCTTTAGGACTTGCCTTATATCCTTTTTCTAACATAGCAAACACTTCGTCTTCTGAAGCTAATTTATTTTCTAATAGAAAAGTTGCATAATCACTGTGTGCTTTTGCAACACCTTTGTTAGGGAAATTAACTAACCTAGATTCATATACTTTTTTTGCTAATGCTCCATCCTTTGTTTTTTCAGCAACCTTAGCTCCATATTTATATATGTTCACCGATAACGTTGGGCAGTTTGCTATTAACCATTCTAAATCTGGTTTAGCCTGATCATATTTTTTTGTTGTTACATTTCCTTTGAAAAGATTGTACTTAATGTTACATTCTTGACTTGCCTGTGCTTTTACACTTAGAGCCATAAATAAAAAAAGCCCTACTAGTAGATATGTGTTTTTTTTCATCATTATCATTTTTTATTAATCTATCCTTCTTTTTTTAAACCAGTTTACACTATTCAAAGATAAACTTAATCTTATGTTAAAATAATTCTCTTTTATTAAATTATTATCAATTGTTCCTTTCTGACCATACTCAAAACCTAGATTTACACTAGATAATTGTCTCGGTAACGGTAAACCAAAACCAACATTTATGCCAAAATCCTTAATTGATGTAAAATTATTTCCTGTTCCTGTTCCGTCAACTAACAATCCTGTGTCTTCAAAACGCAAACCAGCTCTGTAGGTTACTCTATCCCAGTAACTTGAAATAGAATTGATTTTTGGAATATAATATCCTCCTAATGATAATCTATTTGAAGGTTCAAATCTGTATGTTGAGCCTGAAACTAAGTTTCCTTGGTTGTCGAATGCGTCTTGAAACTCATAATCAATACCAGCAAACCATTTATTTTCTTTTCCAATACCAGCTCCAAAAATTGTTTTTACTGGATTTGTAAGACTCCCCGAAAGAGATCTGTTGTATAATTCATCTTTAGGGATTTCAAATCCACTACTTGAGAATTCAAGTGTAAATAATCGTTCACTTCCTGTTAAATTTAGCGTATTTTCTAATTGAAAAACTAAACCTACATTTAAATCTAATTCCTTTTTTACTTTAGTTTTATATTGTGCACCTAACTTGAATTGTCCTCCTCTTACAATAGAGTTTTTTACGTATTTTGTTGACAAATCAACGTCTCGCCTTTGATTCAAAATATTATTCTCAATATTACCAAAAACAAAACCTGCTTCAAATCCTATAGCTAACCCCTTATATACATTTATACCGAAGCCTCCAAACAAACGAGTCGTTCCTCCACTACCTCTAAATCTTTCCGCCTCTAATATTGTACCATCAGTATCTTCTGTATTGGATAATAATGAATACCCTACAGATGAAACTGGTTGCAATCCGGCAGTAAAACCAGCTTTCTTTCCAATAGGAAAACCTAAAGCAATGTACCGTAAAGAAGTAGTATTTCCTGATTCGTTTGAAGTATTACTTTTTTCATTCAAAAGCGATAATTCTCCTCCAATACCATAAGTAGCATATCTTAGATCTGCGTTGGCTGCTGGATTTACAAAGTTCAAGTGGTTATAGTCTTTTAAAGCTACTCCTATTCCTCCCATAGAAGCTTGTTCAATCGTAGCTCTGCTAATATCTTCTCCTATTCCAAAAAAAGAATACGGCGATGAACTAGTTCTTTGAGCTACCATTACCGTTGCTGTTATTACTGTAAGAAATACAGTAAGAAATCTTTTTATCATTCTATCTATTATAAATCAAAATTTTGTGTAATCCCTCCAAAACCAAATTTGGATTGGCAAATATGTCATTTTTTAATTGCTTAGCCAAAAAAATTGTATCTCCCCCTGTTAAAAGTACTGTTAAATCTCCATATTTTTTTTTGTATTGATTGATTACTCCATCTATTTCATTACAAATACCATTTACAACACCCGAATGGATACAATTGACAGTGTTATTTCCTATAAAATCGGAAGGTATTACAGCTTTTAATAACGGTAATTTTGAAGTGTAATTGTTTAACGATTGATATCTCATGTTTACACCTGGTGATATGGCACCTCCATGATATACTCCTTTTTTATCTACAAAATCGAATGTTACACAAGTTCCTACATCAATAATAAGTGTGTTTTTATTTGTATGATAACCTGTAGCATATGCAGCCAGCGCTATTCTATCTACTCCTAATGTTTTAGGAGTTCCATAATTGTTATGAAAAGGGACTTTAGTTTCGTGAGTCAATTCTTTTAATAGTAGTATTTTCTTTAATTCTGTTATTTTTTCACTTGATAAAGTAGCTACAGCAGATATTATTCCTTTACTTATTGTATTCTTTTTACAAATTTCTTCTATTCTTGATATAATTTTTTCCTTGCTAAAAATATCTTTTTCAATAATTTTATTTCCCTCAAAAACAGCAACTTTTACTCTGGTATTACCCACATCTATAATTAAATCCATTTATTCATTTAAAATGATTTGCAAATTTATAACAGATTTTTTTTATTTTTTTTTGGTTGGATTAAAAAAAAGGTAGTATATTTGCCACCGCTAACGCGATGGTGCCTTAGCTCAGTTGGTAGAGCAAAGGACTGAAAATCCTTGTGTCCCTGGTTCGATTCCTGGAGGCACCACCATAAAACCCTTGAAGTTATTGACTATCAAGGGTTTGTTTTTTTACAAAAATAAGAAGGGAATGAATTAGATAATTTAAAAAGATATTTATAGCTTTAATCTATAAGTAAATATATTTTAAAAATCTTCACAAGTATTTGTTAGAATGATATCCAAGGAACTATAACAAATAACCAACTAACCTACGCCTTCAAAAAAAAAAACAAACGTGTCAAGCTAAAATCTTTGAATCCAATTTCTTAATACTGGCATACAAATAATCAAAAAAATCATATTATCGTATCAATCTTTCGAGTAAAGAACTTAATCTAATCTCTTAAGCATGATTGTTAATTTTCTTAAGTCCTAATAAATACAACTATACAAATAATATCTACTTTATCCTTAGCAAATAATTTATATCTTTACATCCTAAGTAATTTTAGAATTCGACCCCGAAACGAAACCAAATATGTCATTTACCTTAACGAAAGGAACTACGCCTTGGATTTTATTTCTAGTTATATTCTAAAATTTTAATAAAACATTAATTACTGTTTTATATTTACTCTAGTATTAATTTTTAAAATAGAGTAAAATGAAAAAACCAGTATTAATTTTAATGTTAGCATTTAGTATTATTTCGCTATCAAGTTGTACCGATCTTTCTAAAGAGCTACAAGAAAGAAATGAGATCGAATATTTTAACACAGAAAATGAATTCAAAGCTGAACTTATTGACAAGGATAAAGTTGAAACTCCAACAACTAAAGACAAAAAATAAAACTCTAAAACACCTTACATTTGAAATTTTAGGTAATATTCTAATCTACATGAGTGGAATATTACCTTTCATTCATGTTCTTATCAAAGATGAACCTTTAGAAAAAAAGTTTTTTGGCTTTTCAAGTATACATAGGTTTGCTTATAGTTTAGGAAATCACGTTAGCTTACTTTTCATTGTACTAGGGTTACTTTTACTAGTTCCTCTTCTCGACAAAAATAATATTGAAAGCTACAAGAACAATCTGAAATATTCTTTAATATCACCTTTTATATCTGCAATTTTTTTTATGTCTTGGGTATTCATACCTGGGGTTAACTTTAATATAATGGCTTATACCTTTATAGGTTTATGTATATCAAGTATTTCATTGTTTTTAACAATTAAACTCATGTTTTACATTAAATTATTAAAAGCTAACTTTTTATATAAAGAAAAATTACTCTCTACTGGTATTGATTTTATTGATAAAAAAATAAAGAAAATTGAAAATGTCGAATAAGAAAAAATTAAAAGAAATTAAACAGAAGCTCAACAAGTTAGAAGAGTTATCTATCAAATATAAAGAAGGAAATATTTCTGATAAGGATTTTTCAGACTATCTTATGAGTGAAATAGACTTCTTAAAAAAAATTAAAGTCAATGAATTAAAAAAAGATATTAGGGATGGATTATTAGAAATTAAGATTTTAATGTCCTTAAACAAGAAAATTGAGTTAGGGGAATTCTTGACTATAGAAGAAGAAGAATTTTTACTCTTTTTTCTTCAATAAAATTTCATTTTTTAGAATTTCTTTAGCTTTTTCTATAGCCAAAGTATCAATCCATAACTTTATAACCTCATTACTTAAAAAACGCTCCTTGTTTTTTAGAAAATATAATGATAGCTCGTCATCAGTTATCTCATTAAACTTATCTATTGTACTTATTGGTAGATTAAATTTATTTTGATCTATATAACTTTTTAGCTCTGCTTTTACTTCAAGCTTCTCAGCAATTAGAAGTATTTGGTTTATTGATAGTGTTTTATTTTTGATAGCCTTGCTAATTCCTACATCGCTATAGCCTATGATATCACCTAATTTACTATAGCTGATTTTGTTTTCATTTTTGATTTTTTTTAACCAATTATTATATAAGTCGATGTCGTCCATAGTTATGATATCTAAATAAAAAACATTTTTAGTTAGATAAAGTTTGTTTTTGTTAGATATAGTTTGTATTATTGTTGTATACAATCAAATATATACAAATATTGTCTTCTATTATTATAAAATATGGTTAAATAGAATTCATGTTTATTCATTAACCTCAAAATTAATATGATATTAATAATAAAAAAAAGTTTGGGAACTCTATTTTAGAAAAGATTTGCTTTGGTTGAGCGAAGAATGGTAATAATGATCTTTTCGATACTAAAAATAGAAGGTTAGTTAGTTTTTTAATAGAAAGTCGGGGGACTTTGGTTTATAACTAATTTTTCTATTTTTCCCTAAGGTTGCCAGCTCAAACATCTTGTTTGGGTTGGCTTTTTTAAATTACATGGATCTATTATAACAACTTAGATTGTAAGTAAAAAAGTATACTATTTAATGTAAAATACAATCATTGAAAATCGACTTGCCTTATGTAATAACAAACAATACTTTTGTCCTCGGAAAAAGAAAAGTTGCTGTTTAGATTCTAATTATTAGCATTTTAACACTCCTTTTTATTACAACAATTAACTCAGGTTTCATAAACTGTAAAACCTGAGCATACACAATAATTTATAAATTTTAAATCATGCAAGAAAAAAAGAAATTCATTAATGTTTTTAAATTACGCTGCTTAACAATGGCATCTATATTATTTATATTATCCTGTAAAAGCGAAGGGGATAATGACAATATAGAACATCAATTACCAGATATTTCAAAAATAGATTTATCTCATAATGCTGAACTCAATACTATTTTGAATAATACAGCTAGAAATACATCTAAAAAATCAATTTTAGAAGAAATTGATTTTGAAAAAGCAATAAAGTATATAGATTCCTCTGGAATAACATCATATAGCTTACCAATAGGAAGTGAATTTATTAGTAAAGATTTTTATAATCTTAATATTATAAAACAAGCCGAAAACAAATACAATATTTTTATTCTTAAATACGAACCAGATTATCAGTTTTTAAAAGACAATAACTTTGATATTTCAAAAAGTGTATTTCAAGGAACTATAAAACATTATGACTTGAACTATAATTTACTTTTTGAGAGTTCAACACATTCAGAACATAAAACTGACAATCACAACTATCAACATAGAGGTGACGGTTGTAGTCCTTATTGGGAAAGCACATCTGCTTGCTCAGGAATACCTTGGGATTGTGGAGGAAGCATTTGCGGATTCAATACCACATTTCATGCCTGTATTGAACCTGGAGAATCTCAAGGAGGAACAGGTACACCATCAACAGATAGTAACACTCCTTATGTAAACGTAGGAGGTGGTTCGTCAGGTGGAGGATATTCATATAATTCAACTCCAGAAGAAAACAATGATGTCACCCCTAACTCACCAAGCTATACTCCTGCTGAGCTAGCTTTAGTGGAAATTAATGAGTGCTTAAATTTATCTCCAGGAACTTCTATGTGGCTTAGTCAACAAGTAAGTTCATCTACCAAAAATGATATTTTTATTACTCAAATTAGAGATTTTTTAAAGAATGATAATTGTTCTGAAAGCGCTAAGAACGCAAGTAATATTACCATTGCTTCTGCTATGGCTGATAAGCTAGAAGGGGTATATGACAATAATTATTTTCTTACAATTGACCCATATGTTGATGCTGATTTGTCAAACCCTTATTTACAAGCTATTTGGATGTCTCATTTTTCTACAAAATGTGCTGTTTTAAAGTTACAAAATCCAAAGTGGTCTATGTTGAAAGTGTATTGGGAAGCAACTAAAGAAATGGTTCATATTGCTTTAGATATTGGGGGAATGACACCTGTGATTGGAGAGGTTTGTGATTTAACAAATGGTTTTATTTATACTTTAGAAGGGGATGGTCTTAATGCTACTTTAAGTTTTGCTGCTGCAATACCTATTGGTGGCTGGTTCGTAACAGGAGCAAAGTATGCAACAAAAATTAAGGCTACTACCTTAGGAACTAAGATAAGATTAACATGGGAAATTCTTCAGAATGGATTTGTATATTTTGGGTCTTCTGGGAGTAAACTGAGAAAAGTACTTGGAATTACTGATTCTGCTTTACATGCTCACCATTTGATACCATGGGCACAAGTTATAAGAAACCACAGTATTATACAGAAAGCTGCTAAATCTAAACATGCATTTCATATGAATGAAGCTTTGAATGGTATACCTGTTGCAGCTTGGAGGAATAGACCTAATCATTCTTTATACAATCATTTAATTAAATCTAAGTTAGATGATTTCAATAACCTTTACCCTAATGCAAACACGGATGAAGCTTATACTTTTGTATCAGATTTAATTGGAGACATTAGAAATTGGGTAATTAACAACCCAAATTCTCATTTAAATGAATTAGTTTTACCATAATGAAATACTTTATAATTGAAAATACTACAGATGCAGAGGTATCTGAAAACATTGAGCAAGTAAAAGGAGTTAAACATAATTGTGATATTTGGAACGACAAGAACTTTATAGATAAAAGCCCTTTTGTGGAGATAAAAAAAACTCCTATTTTATCTAACATTATACTCAATCCTAAATCTGATAATACTGATTTGATAAAAGCAGGAGGGGTTGGTTTTTCTTTTGGCTCAATGCTTATAAGTTCTAAATTGAAAAATATCTTGACCCAATTCAATTGTTTTGGTATTCAGTTTTTTGAAACATATTTAATAAAAGACAATACTAAAATACAGAACTATTGGCAAACTCATATTTCTGAAATTTCATACAAAAATATTGATTTTAGTAATACTAAAATACTTTTGAAAGATAGAGATAAAAATAGAAAACCTATTGAGAAGTACTTAGATAAAACAAATGAAGAAGACTTCATAAATATGGTCAAATTTATAGAATATCCAAAAATGATTTTCTTAAAAAATTTATCATTTAAAAAAGATATAGATTTTGATTATTTCTTCATTCGACATTATGAAGGGATAGGATATGGTATAGTTTCGGAAAAATTGAAAAAAGCCATTGAAAAGGAAAAAATCACAGGAATAAATTTCAAAGAAATAATCTAAATTCATATTATTAACAATAATAACAAATATCCCTTGGGGTACAATTAATTAAACTATGAAAACAGATACAGAGATTTTAGACAGTTTTGGGAAAATTTTAATTGAAGGGGCATACAACCTTAATTGTGAGGTAATGAAAAAGAAAATAAAAAACTAAACTTAGTCGAAATAAGTGAAATGCTAAAAGCAGAACCTATAATTGAAAATGGTTGGATTGAACGTTTCAGTAAAGAGTACAGAAAAAAATAATAAAAAAAGCTTCATAAATTTATGAAGCTTTTTTTTACCTCTTATATTATCTATAGAAATTAGTTTTAGTGTACTAAAAAAATGTTGCTAAAAGTTGGGTAATAAAAGCCTTTGAAGGAGCTTTTAATACACTAGACCCTAGACTCAAGGAATATTTAGATGCTAATTATAAACTAAAAGACGAAGTAGCTCGTCATTTTAAAGCTAAAGATTATAATTCCCGTAGTGTTGAACTAATTAATGCTCTTTTATCAAGTGCCTTAGACGGAACTAAATTCGACGATATCAATACTAGTTATTATTCGGCAGATACTAATGCATCTATAAATACACAAATTGAAGGAAGTAAAGATTTATTGATTGAGTTTAGGATGAAATATCAAGCTAGAAGAGGCTTACTTATTAATTTTCCTGAAATACTATTTGAATTATTCAAAAATAATAAGCATGTCATTTCTGAAGGTGGAATCATTCGTGAGATAATGACCAGAAACGGAATGAATGTGCCAAGTTATCTTTCTGATAAATGGTTAGGACTAGCTTTTGAGTTTAAGGATATACGACACTTATATGATAGATTAAATATTTCATACGCTAACGGTAATGGTACTTATTTGTGGGATAATGGCGTTAAAGATTATCGAGCACATCTAAAATTCATTAATGATCTTAGCAATAAACTAAATATTACTGATAATGAGTCTAAAAGCTTTTTATATGCTAACGGTAAGAAAGCGATAGAGTACAACGAATTTTTAAATAGTAATAGTTCTTCATCAGAAGCTAAACTATGGGTAAAAGGGCAAATACAATTAGAATTATTGATAAAAAATATTCCTTGGAAAAGTGGACAAGGATTGATTGCTAATCAAAAATCTTTAAAGTACACTCACTTTCATCACGATTATGGGGGTGGAAAATCATATTTTAAATTAGAAGATAATTCAATTGTAGTATCAACATCAACTGAACAAAAACTAAGTGAGTCAGGAGACCTAACAGACAAATATCGAGATAATATTGGTGTTAATTTTAATGACGCTTATTTCTATATAAAGACACTAGATAATGGATGGTCGGAATTATTAATAAATCCATCAAGTACATCTGATGGTCTAAGGGAATTATTTGATTTAGGAGGTATAGCACTTGGTAAAAGTATTGGTAGCTACATACTACCCATTGAAGACATAAAAATCCTAATTGACGGTAAAGATTTTGATGGTAATAGAGTAGCTCGTTGGAAAGCTGCAGGGGGTATTCTATTGACAATTATCCCTGGAGGAAAAATAGGGAAAGCTGGAGGAAAAATATTTATTATAGTAGATCAGATAACAAGTAATAGTAAGGTTTTTGGTGCAATTTATAAAGCAGGGAACAAAGTTGTAACATTTGGGCTTAAAAAAGCTGGAGAAGCTGCTACAGTTTTAAAAAATGCGAGAAGAATAGCTGGTAAAGCTGTAGGGAATGGAGTTGAAATAACTGGAAAATGGTTAAAAGGCACACATGGGAGTGCTGGTTTTTTTCCAAAATCTATTGCAGATAAGATGAGAAATAAGGTTTATAAAAACTTTGACGAGTTTAGGAACGATTTTTGGAAAAATGTAGCCAATGACCCAAGTCTTGCTGGACAATTTAGTTCTTCAAATGTGTCAAGAATGAAAAAAGGTTTAGCCCCAAAAGTTCACAATAGTCAACAATTAGGTGGTCAAACTTCGTATGTGCTTCATCATAAAACTCCTATTCATAAAGGAGGAGGTGTTTATGATGTGGATAATTTATTCATTGTAACTCCAAAATATCATAAAGAGATACTTATACCTGAATATCATTATGGATACGGCTATTAATAGAAAGAATAAATTTTAATTTTTTAATTTTGGATAATAATTTTGTTAAACATTAAATAATGACTGACCAACAAAAATTAAAACAGATAATAATTGATTTTGAAGATAATAAGTTAAATATAAATGATGCAATCAAAGCCATTAACACTATTTCTAATGAAAAAATAACCCAACATGAATTGTTAACGTATTGGAATAATTGTTCGTTAGATAGTTTTATTTTAAAATTAACTGAGAAGCAGATTGATGAATGGGAAGAAATTAATGATGTTACGGCTATTAAAATGATAACTGAGATAATAGATAATGTAGATAACGATACCATTGTTGATGTAAATTCGAGCGCACTCGAAAAAAGGTATAGAAAGCCTAGTGGGACAATCTCTAATTTAGTTTTTATAGATGGTATAGAAAACCCGTCTACCATACTCTATAAATTGAAGAAGAGTGATGTAATAACCTTGTAAAATTACCAGCCTACGTAAAGTATTATTTGCGTAGGCTTTTATTTAATGAATGAAAAATATAGTAATATTATTGGTGATATTTGTGTGCAAATTATTACCCTCTCAGAATGTAAATATTGAAATCCCTAACGGTGGACGAAAAATAGAATCTACGAAAAGAGTTCTTGCTTTTCTCAAAGTTTATCTGTCAAAAGAGGGTATAATTAGTGTTCAAAATAAAAATATTAGTTTAAGCGAGTTGGGCAACTTAGCTTATACTTTTAAAAATAAAAACTATCCTCCTTGGAAGATCAAACCCCTTGTTGTATTGTATATAGACATCAGAACACCATTTAAATACTTCAATAGGATAGAGACCGAGTTAAAAAGTGCTAATGTAGATTATATTTATGGGACAAAAAGTTATGATCAAATTCCAAAAGGAATTTTCTTTATGGTAAGAAATCCAGTATTTACGTACAGGCAAAAAACGAGTGATAATCAAATTAGTTTTTCTTATTATGATATACCAAAAGAAAACAAAGCTTTTCCATCAAAAGCTTTCGTGGATTGTCTGTATACATACAAATTCAAAGAGGCTAAAAAGATTTTAAAAAAAATTGACTATAAAGCTATTCTCTTTTTAAAAGATGGATTTATTAGAATTGAAAATTTTAAATATTCTCATTTGAATGATTTAAAATTATATGAAGATATTAAAGATGCTAAAATATTAATCATTAAATACTCACCAAGACTATCTTACAAAGATTATTTAGAGAACATTTTAATCTTAAAGGGAATAATAAATAAATATATCAAGAATAAAGATAAAATGCCTTATTTACTCATAGTAAGCGAGGAACTCAACTCTGAGCTTAAGAAGAATAATGTTTCTTTTTAATATTAGACATAGAAAAATAGACTAATTACACAACAAAAAAAGTGTTCGGATGGGACGCTTTTTTTATTATATGATTTTAACATCACAAAACTAACTTGATTCAAAAATATAAAGAAGGTAAACTATTGGAATAAAAAATAGATAAAGGGAGGGGGTAGTTTCTTCAAAAAAAATAAAAAAAGTTGGTAACGATTTGGGTAAAGCTTATGATGAATTAGTGAAATTTATTGAGTACCTTGAAAAACTGATAAATACTAATCCCAATAAAAATTTAGGAGAAATAGCAAAACTAATCAACTATCCAGTTTAGTAAATTAATATAGAGAATGAAATTTTTTAGGTTAAAGAATAGTTTCAACACAAAAGAAATAGGTCGATACCCTCAAGTTGAAAAAATAAATAGACTAGGTGATTTATTTAAAATTGAAGAGATAGGGAATACTTCTAAGATTAATTTTAAGTGGGATATTCCTGAACCTATAATGAAAAAGAAAGCTAACGTTACTACATTATTAAGTGTAATTCCTTTTACTACTGCTTTATTTTTAACTTTTGAAAAATCTTTTATTAACTTCTTAGAAAATTTCAGTGTAGGTGATTTTAGCACATGGGAATTAAAAATACATCATAAAGATGAAGTTTTAAATAATTATAGATTGTTCCATCTATCATACCCGTCGGATGATAAGTATATTGATTTTGAAAAAAGCGACTTTATAACAATAACATCTGGTGGCAGATATGAAGATACATCTTTTAAACCAGTTAAAATTAACAATCTAAATAATTACTTAAATACGTTAGAGGTAGTGAGATCAGCAGGTAATTTAACGGTTACTTATAATAAATTAGTCCTCGACTTTTCAAATGCAACTGAGGATATATACGTTTTATAGATGTAACTAACAACCTCAGTTATTACGTTTCTGAACGTTTAAAAAATGCTATTGAAGAAAAAGGTTTTACAGGTATAGCATTTCAAGAAATTGAAGAAATGGATAAGCGTATAAAAGTTATTTATTAACTGTAAAGGTGCGAGCATTACACTCGCACCTTTTTTTATTTCCGCAAAAGGATTTACTCAAAAATAATAAAGATTTGAACTTAGTAGAAATAGCCGATCTCATAACTTATTAATAACATTATGAAGTATTATTTTCTTAGCAACAGTATTAACAGAAAGCTAATAGGTAGATACCCACAATCGGAAAGTTTAAGTACTGAAAGTAATATTTTCACCTTTAAACAACATGAAGAAATTACTAAAGATTCTATTTTACCTGAACCGATATTACATGTAAGATCAAAACTAACAGCATATATCCAATCGGTACCCGTAAATAATTTACGATTTTTAATTTTACGAAACGATTTTATAAGTTTTTTAAAAACGTACAAGATTAATAACTTCCAATATTGGGGATTAACAATGTATCAAAATAAAAACAATAAGAGTATTGATAATTATTCTTTATTTCATATTCATGAATCCTATCAAGAAAAATATGTAGATTATAAGAAAAGTAATTTTCATATAAAAAAAATAGGTGATAACAACTCGAAAAAAACTGTTAACATTAATAGTTATGAAGAGTATTGTAATCTTTTAGAATTTTTAAGAGAAGAAGATCAAAATCTTATGATGTGTTCCGAAAAATTAATTTTAGATTTCAATAAAGCTACAGACGATATTTTTAGACTTAGTAATATGCCATATCTAGGCTCTGGTTATTACGTTTCTGAACGTTTAAAAAATGCTATTGAAGAAAAAAGTTTTACAGGTATGGTATTTCAAGAAATTGAAGAAATGGATAAGCGTATAAAAGTTATTTATTAACTGTAAAGGTGCGAGCATTACACTCGCACCTTTTTTTATTTCCGCAAAAGGATTTACTCAAAAATAATAAAGATTTGAACTTAGTAGAAATAGCCGATCTCATAACTTATTAATAACATTATGAAGTATTATTTTCTTAGCAACAGTATTAACAGAAAGCTAATAGGTAGATACCCACAATCGGAAAGTTTAAGTACTGAAAGTAATATTTTCACCTTTAAACAACATGAAGAAATTACTAAAGATTCTATTTTACCTGAACCGATATTACATGTAAGATCAAAACTAACAGCATATATTGATTCAATACCTATAAATAAATTCTGGTTTTTAATTTTACGAAACGATTTTATACGTTTTTTAAAAACGTATAAAATTAATAACTTTCAATATTGGGGATTAACAGTGTATAAAAATAAGAAGAGTATTGATAATTATTCTTTATTTCATGTTCACGAATCCTATCAAGAAAAATATGTAGATTATAAGAAAAGTAATTTTCACGTAAAAAAAATAGGTGATAACAACTCGAAAAAAACTGTCAATATTAATAGTTATGAAGAATATTGTAATCTTTTAGAATTTTTAAGAGAAGAAGATCAAAATCTTATGATGTATTCTGAAAAATTAGTTTTAGATTTTAATAAAGCTACAGACGATATTTTTAGACTTGACAATTTGCCATGCTTAGGGATTGGTTATTACGTTTCTGAACGTTTAAAAAATGCTATTGAAGAAGGAGGCTTTACAGGAATGGAGTTTTCAGAAATTGAAGAAAAGTACAAGCATATTAAAATCATGTACTAATCACAAAAGGTGCAAGTAACTTATACTTGAACCTTTTATTCTAAAATAATTAGAATGTTAAAATTTAAAAAAAGTAAACTAGAACAGATAAAAACCTTTATCAGAAATTTAGAGGAAGATGGAGTAGCAATAGAAAAATCTGATAAAGAAAAAATAATCAAACTGATTAAACCAACTATTGGAATTGATGTTATGCTAAACGAAAATAATAGCATACTTGTTGGAAAATCTAAAATTGGAGGTAAGCCAGATGTACCTCAAAACTTTGTATGGCCAAGAGCAAATAATAAGCCTATGCTTTTCTGTGCTCAATATAACTTATCTGAACTAACCAAATTTGATAAAGAGGATGTTTTACCCAACCAAGGGTTTTTCTATATTTTTCTAAGTCTCGATGAAGAATATGAAGAGTTTAATGGGTTGGATCAAGACTACAAGTTTATCTATAGTGCATCTGAAAATGTACAAAGAGCTGAGTTCCCCAATGATTTAGAGGAAGATCGACAATTTGACTACTCTCCAATTGAATATTTTGAATTTTTCACAATTCCGGATTTAGGTAATTATAAGCTTTCTGAATTAGATAAAAAGTACCATGATTTTAATTATTATGTCTATAATCCTATTTCCGAATACATTAGTGAAGTTTGTGATACTCACCCAGATAATTACCATCAATTACTTGGCGAAGATCGAGCTATGCAATTAAGTATACCTCACGAACTTGCCTTTAAAGAATTAGGTTTCGAGGATTTTAAGAATACTCAAACTGAAAACGATAAAATAATAGAAGTCGCTAAATCGTATGACACTTTACTGCAATTGTATTGTGATGATTCGGATTTGAATATCTATGGGGGGTATGGTTGTTTTTATTTTATGATTAATAAGGAGGACTTAAAAAATCTGAATTTCGATAATGTAAAAATGACTTTTCAACTCTAGTCTATTGATTTGAAATACATTATGATTTAATAAACCAACTTAAAAATACTTTAAGTTGGTTTATTGCTTTAAAAACTCTACTTCAGCTAACAGATAACTTACTATAACATTAAAATTTAACTTTAATAAGCAATTATAAACACTTAAAAAATTGATGAGATAGTATAAAAAAGAATAGCTATAAACTGTGAAATCGAAAAACATAACGCTACATACTCTTTAACATAGTTGTAACACACTTACTGGAAAATGAGACAAACATCCTTTTTTATTCAAGAGCTTTTTGGATATAATAAACTTAAACTAATATGATTTATACTAATGTTAATACTATGAGTTTTACAAAAAATTAAAAATTTTTTTGCTGATTTTGATATTTAAATTAACTTAGATATATAAAGATGCCTAAAAGTATCGATTAAGCTCCCTTTTAGTTGTATGACGATGCTTTTTGTATGTAATTAAGCAAAAATTAGATGGATATATCAGAAAAAAGTTTAATCATAGAATGTTCAAAAAATTTAGAATTTTTAAGATCATCTATAGATCTTTCCGATGGAGTGATTAAATTGTGTGAAAAAGAAGGCTTCAATTTCAGTTTAGAGAAATTAAATCAATTAATGTATTTCAATTCATTGATAACAATTGCAAAGTTAGATATCGCTATATCAAGTAAGTTTTTAAAAAAATCATCTGAAAAATGGGAAATAATTCATTTTATCAAGAACTCTTATCTAACTATATATGAAAGTCTTGAAAAATTGAAGACTCATAAAAAACTTTTGCATGAACTAACAAGTGTGAAAGATGCGAACAAAGAGTTTTACAAAAATCTCGATATTGAAACTAAAGAATTTATGAAGAAATATGAGTTTGACACAAAAATAAATTTGATAAGAAATAAAACAGTCGGACACATAGATAAAGACTTTAAATTATACTATGACGAATTAAATAAATTAAAAAAGTCTGAAACAATTGATATGATTGATGCTTTCATAAAACTTAATTTAAAGTATTTGGAACTTTGCTCTGATTTAATAAATCCGAATTAAAAATAACTTTTACTAATTAATGTCTGTAAATAATTCCTTCTTCTAACTTGCTTCTGAAAACCATCGCGTATTTTCAACTTGGTGTTTATTTGCAAAGTTAATTACTAACAAACGGAACTACTAATAACCCAGACCGTTGTGATTAATGCGTAAAATTGTACTAAAAAATGAACTTTTGAACTAAAAGAGCTTGACTGTGCCATCACTAAATCTTTCCGCCAAAAAAGCAAGTAAAAATAAAACGAAAGACAAAAATTGAATTAAATTAGCAAGTCAAATAAATTACAGTAAAAGACAATGAAACTAACCGACGTATTAAGAGACTCTAACTACAAACTAACCCAATTTACAACTGACCAAATTGAAAATTTAGAAAATAATATATTTCTAAAAGAAGTTCGTGGAAAAGAAGTACCTTTTATTAAATGTTTGGTTAGAAGAAAAGATGTACAACTAAAACCAGAAGAAGCAGTAAGACAACTCTACTTAATGGTTTTGAATGAACAATATGGTTATTCATTTGATAGAATGGAAATTGAATATGCTGTAAGTTTTGGACGTGAAAAAAAACGTGCGGATATTGTAATTTTTGACAAGCAAGACACACGTTCAATCTACATAATGGTTGAACTTAAAAAACCTAAACTAAAAGACGGGAAAGAGCAACTAAAATCCTATTGTAACGCAACTGGAGCCCCAATTGGAGTTTGGAGTAATGGAGATTCAATCTCATTTTATCACAGAAAAGACCCAAATTACTTTGAAGATTTATCTGCAATTCCGAGTGCATTAGAAAAATTATCCGACATTTTAACGGAACGCTGGACAATTGATGACTTAGTTAAAAAAGACAAATTAGTTACCGAAAAAAAATCATTGAAAGATTTGATTTTGGAAATGGAAGATGAAGTTTTAGCAAATGCAGGTGTAGATGTTTTTGAAGAATTATTTAAACTAATTTTCACCAAATTGTTTGACGAAATGCAAAGTGGTAGAAATAAAACGCGCCATTTACGTTTCAGAAATTATGGAGATACAGAAACGGAACTAAAAGAAAAAATACAGGAAATTTTTGATAATGCAAGAAATAAATGGGAAGGCGTTTTTACTGAAGACAGTAAAATTATGCTAACACCCTCTCACTTATCCGTTTGTGTTTCTTCTTTACAAGATGTAAAACTTTTCAATTCAAACCTTGATGTAGTAGATGAAGCATTTGAATATTTAATTAGTAAAAGTAGTAAAGGAGAAAAAGGGCAGTATTTTACACCAAGATATGTAATTGATATGTGTGTGAAAATGATGAACCCACAAAAAGAAGAAACTGTGATTGATACATCTTCAGGAAGCTGTGGTTTTCCTGTGCATTCTATTTTTCACGTTTGGGAACTAATTCTTAAAGAAAAAGGAATACCTAAAAGTCATTTATTTACAGCAGAAGAAAAACCAACGGAATGTACAGATTACGTGCAAAACAAAGTTTTCGCTATAGATTTTGACGAAAAAGCAGTTCGTGTAGCAAGAACATTAAATTTAATTGCAGGAGATGGACAAACTAACGTTTTACACTTAAATACATTAGATTACGAACGTTGGGATGAAAAAACAGAAAATGAAGAATGGCAAGATACCTATTATGAAGGTTGGAAAAAATTAAGAAAATTAAGAACAACCAAAAACAGTAACAGAGATTTTGGGTTTGATGTTTTAATGGCAAATCCACCATTTGCTGGTGATATTAAAGAAAGTAGAATTTTAGCAAAATACGAATTAGGTAAAAAACCGAATGGAAAATATCAAACTAAAGTTGGTAGAGATATTTTGTTTATTGAGCGTAATTTAGATTTTCTAAAACCTGGAGGAAGAATGGCTGTTGTTTTACCACAAGGTAGATTTAACAATAGTAGCGATAAAAACATACGTGATTATATTGCTGAAAAATGTAGAATTTTAGGAGTTGTAGGTTTACACGGAAATGTTTTTAAACCTCATACTGGAACTAAAACATCTGTACTTTTTGTGCAAAAATGGGACGATAAATTGTGTCCTAAAAAAGAAGATTATCCAATCTTTTTTGCAACACAACAAGAACCAAGCAAAAACAATAGTGGCGAAAAAATATTTGTTAAAAAGAAAGATTTCCCTAATGCAAAAACAATATATAAAGATAATGTGGCAGAACCAATTGACCATTATGATGCTACACCTGAAAATTTAGATGAATACTTATTGGATACCCACGAACATTTAATTGTAAAACACGATTTATTTAACCACGATAATATTACACAAGACGGAATTGCAGAAGCCTTTTTAGAGTTTGCAAAGAAAGAAAAACTGTCTTTTGTGGGAAAGTAAATAGCCCTTTTAACAAAACTCGATACAATGAGTTGTTGAAAGGGCTGGAAATTTCAGAAGTTTTAATGTCAGAAATTGATTTAGACGATAGGTTTGATTCTGAATTTTTTGAAAAAGAAGATTTACGAGTTGAAAAAACACTTAAAAAACTAAACTCTAAAGAATTAAGGGCTTATGGCAAATTTGTGGCAAGTGCATTCTATCCTGCTGCTACTCACCTCTATAAAATTGGAGAAATACCTTTTATAAGGTGTGTTGATTCTGTTAACTATCCAGTTATTACAAAAGAACAAGATAATTTATTCGAAAAAATTCCATTAGAATTTGTTCAAAATCAATCAGGTGTTAACACACTAAACAAAGGAGATATCGTTATCACGAAAGTTGGCACACCAAGTTATCCAAGTATTGTCTATGAACACAGTTTTGTAGCACTTTCAAGAACAGTTCTTGGTATGAAAGAGATAAAGAATATTAACCCTTATTATCTTTTAGTTTTTTTACGTTCAAAATATGGTTTTAGCCAACTTCAAAGACATAGAGAATTAACTATTCAATATCAACTTACTTTAGAGAGAACTAAACGAACATTAGTATTTAACCCAAAAAAAAACTTTCAAAATTCAATAGAAAACTTGGTTCACAATTTTATAGAAGGAATCAATAAAGCAAAAGATTTATATACAAATGCCGAAAACATATTATTCCAAGAAATTGGTTTAATAGATTTCGCACCAAGCAAAGCACCAGAAAACATTAAAAGTTTTAAAGATAGTTTTGGGACAACTGGGAGATTAGATGCAGAGTATTATCAATTAAAATATGAGCAAGTTGTAAATAAAATAAAAACAAAACCTTATGACTATTTGGCAAACATTGTTGAGATAAAAAAATCCATTGAACCAGGTTCTAAAAATTATGTAGAAAATGGCTTGCCATTTATGAGAGTTGCAGATTTATCAAAAAATGGTTTATCAGAACCTAAAAAGTTTATATCTCAACATTTTGTAAATGAAAATCAAGATAAAATTAAAAAATTAAAACCTAAAAAAGGAACGATTTTATTTTCAAAAGATGGTAGTGTTGGTATTGCTTATCATTTGAGACAAAATTATAACGGAATTACTTCTGGAGCAATTTTACATTTAAACGTAAAAGACGAAAAAAGAATATTACCCGAATATTTGACACTTGCTTTAAACTCAAAAGTTGTACAAATGCAAGCGGAAAGAGATGCTGGAGGTTCAATTATATTACATTGGAGAGTTGGTGAAATTGAAAATGTTGTAGTTCCAATTGTTGACTTTGACAAACAACGAGAAATAGCAGACTTAATTGAAAAAAGCTTTTCTTTAAAGAAACAAAGCGAGCAATTATTGGAAGTCGCAAAAAAAGCAGTTGAAATTGCGATTGAGGAAAATGAAAAAAACGCATTAGAATATATAAAAACCGAAACGAATGAATAGCCAACGCTGAAAGCCATACACATTTGCAATTCGCTACAGCCACCACACAAGTCCAAAATTGCAAAAGAGTATATCTTTACCAACGCTGAATTTAAAACTTAACAAGAAAATATGAAAACCAAACTGAATGAAAAAAGCACTACTTAAGATGAATATAAAAAAACAGCATTTTAAATACCTAAACAAAATAAAATTAATTTATACTATCAATTAAGATTACATTTATCTCTAGACTATAAAACACCTAATATGGTATATAAATTATCAGCGTAAATTCATTTTTAACATGTAATCATATTTCAAGATTAGACACCTAATCTAATTATATCATTCGTTTACATTGCTTATTGTCTAATAATGGTTTTCAAAGACTATCAGTTAATCTTATCGTATATAATAAATCATACGATTCTAGGAAGGATTGTACTTCATTTACCAGTAAAATACGTTTTAAACTTCCCGTTCTCTTGTTTAGCCCTCTACTTTTACAAATGATCTCGTTTAACGTTACTTTTGCTTCCTGATAGGGTAAAAAATAATAGCGTTTGAATAATTTTTGTTTGGTCAGTACTTCTGTTACCAGTACTGTAGGGATGTATGGATATTTATTTTCTTGCATTTCTTTTCGTTTTTAATATGGTTCTTGGTATGAGTAGCCTGTAAGGGTATTATTAGTATCGTACTTATATACCTTTTTAGGCTGAAATACGTATTGCGTACTACCATACATAAGGATACTTGCTA
>ERZ1740052.10-NODE-10-length-138309-cov-14.750857_pt1 | contig 138309 bp, 145 predicted proteins | sample MGYA00581750_ERZ1740052 | MGnify/ENA primary metagenome ERZ1740052 (study PRJEB43018, sample SAMN04849743) | marine metagenome | isolation source: floating plastic debris | place: Pacific Ocean | collected 2008-08-30 | study: EMG produced TPA metagenomics...
ATTAAACCCTTAATAAAATAGACGACCAAAAACTGAATATTAAAGTTTTCATGTGAACCTTAATCCTTAAATCGTATCTATACTTAACTCAAAATAATTATTATATATTTTAATTTTCTAAGAATGTACATAGGCGTAGTATTTAAACTACTATTAAGCAACTACATTCTATTCTAAATTTCTTGTACAATATTCTTTATTAGTAAATTTACAGTATTTGCTATTGTAAATATGTAAAAAAACTAAACTTAAAGAAGGGAGATAAATACTCTCTTCTGCAAGAGCAACAAACCCGAAGTGCTCATTCATAACTATAAAGAAAAGAGCAAACCAACTAACCCATAATGCATACTTCATCCAGTTTTTAGTAGTTGCCTTTGCCGATTTATAAATAGCAAAAAAAGAGATTATTAAAAACAAATAATCAATAGTGCTCCACCAACCTGGCGCTGTTGTACAACAAGCTAAAGAGTGCGACTGAGCAATAAATAAAAAAGGAGTTAAAACGCAGTGAATTAAACAAAGTCCACTTGATAAAGCTCCTAATATATCCGATTTTTGTTCTAATACCATCGATTTTTTTTAACTTAGTATTTTACAGGGCTAAAGTACATTATTTATTTTATTGCAACAAGGTTGCGTTAACATTATTTTATGGGAATTACTAGAAAAACAAAAGCTGTAAAAAAAATACTAAGCTTATTCGAACCTTCTGTTTCTGCAGTTTTAGCTGTAGACCTAATAACACAGTTAAAGGAAGAAATGAATAAAACAACTATTTACAGGGTTTTAGACAGACTTGAAAGTGAAGGAATTATTCATTCTTTTATTAGTAATGACGGATTAAAATGGTATGCTAAGTGTAACAATTGCTCTTCAAAGGAGCATAATGATATACATCCACATTTTCAGTGTACTGTTTGTAAAGAAGTGACTTGTTTACCTGTTGAAGTTAAAATTCCATTGGTTAAGAATTATAGTATCGAAAATGCTTCTGTTTTTTTAGTAGGAAAATGTAATAAGTGTTCTCATTAGTACGTTCGATCTTTATTTAAAACCATTATTCAATGTCAAACTTCATTCTTGGGTAAAAAGATTATACCATTTACAACACTTCATTTAAAGCATTAATATTATTGTCCTTAGATTTGTTGAAATGTATAGGTTATTCCTAATAGCAACTTGTATTCTCTCAGTATTTTCTCTGTCATACTCTTTTATAGTATCCTTATCGTCTCTTATTTTAACTATTTTCAATACTCCTTAAGTAATCTAAATGTACTGAAAAGTTAAGCTTAACAATGAATTCCAAAAGATAGAGTTAAAGCCATGAATAATAATTATTTTTGATGTTTAAAATTTCTTATGAAGCATAATATCAGTTTTAAACATATTAATAAACTTGCTATTCCTGCATTAATTACTGGTGTTGCTGAACCTCTACTTTCTACAACCGATCTTGCTATAGTTGGTAATATTCAAGAAAATGCTACGGAAAGTATTGCTGCTATTGGTATAGTTGGTGCTTTTTTATCTATGTTGATATGGGTTTTTGGTCAAATACGAAGTGGTATTTCTTCTATCGTTTCTCAATATGTTGGTGCTGATAAAATTGATAGTATTAAATCACTACCTGCTCAGGCCACAGTAATTATTGTATCCATAAGTATGGTAATTTTAATGATTAGTTATCCGTTTGCTAAAGAAATATTTCAGTTTTATAATGCTTCTGGAGAGGTATTGAATTATGCTGTTTCTTATTATAAAATTCGTGTTTTTGGTTTTCCCTTTACATTATTTACCATAGCTGTTTATGGAACCTTCCGTGGTTTACAGAATACATTTTATCCAATGTTAATCGCTATTACAGGAACCGCCATTAATATTGTTTTAGATATTATTTTAGTTTATGGTATTGATGGCTATATTATACCAATGCACATAGAAGGTGCGGCATATGCAAGTGTTGTCGCTCAAATAATTATGGCTTTAATTTCTGCATTTTTACTCTATAAAAAAACTACTATTTCCTTACGTTTTACATTACCTTTTCATGAAGAAATACCTCGTTTTATTACTATGGTACTAAACCTATTTGTAAGAACTATAGCGTTAAATGTTGCACTGTATTTCGGTACTTCCTACGCCACTTCTTATGGTAATGAATATATTGCTGCATATACTATAGGTCTTAATTTGTGGCTAATGGGTGCATTTATTATTGATGGCTACGCTTCCGCTGGTAATATTTTATCTGGAAAATTATTAGGTGCTAAAGCATACAGTTCTCTTGTACAATTAGGAAATAAGTTAATTATTTATGGCTTTTTACAAGGTCTTGTGCTCACAATTTTGGGTTTTATTTTATATCAGCCTATAGGTAGGTTGTTTACACAAGAACCTGAAGTACTAAGAGAGTTTTACACCGTTTTTTGGATTGTTTTAATTATGCAACCCTTTTGTTCTTTAGCTTTTATTTTTGACGGAATGTTTAAGGGATTGGGAGAAATGAAGTTTCTGAGGAATCTGTTATTAGTAACAACGGGTGTGGTATTTATTCCTGTTTTACTATACCTAGATTCTTTAAATTATAAATTGTATGCTATTTGGATAGCCTTTTTCTTATGGATCATAGCCAGAGGAGTTCCTCTTATTGTAATGTTTAGGAAGAAGTTTTTAAAACTTGCACAGGAAGTGTAATTTCTATTAAATTTTCACCAAATGTACTTCAGTAAACATTGTGATTTATGTGATTATCAAAAAGTAAATTTAACGATAGAAACAACTTGTTTACTTTAATAATCATAGGGTTCTATTGCAGTAAGTTTACTTACAATACTATCAACTCCCTTTATTTAATCTACTTTTTTATAGGTTCTGGAATCTCGTTTTGCACATTAGCTTACAAAGCACTAAATAAATACAGAGAAGGCCTCGAAATCGTAAATACAGAAAAAGAAAGCATAGATAAAGTACTTGCTAAATATAAGGTTACTTATACTTCGAACATAGAATTTGGTGAGCAACATCATGGTATTCAAGAAGTATTGGTAGAATTAGAATTGAGAACAAACACCTTAAAACGTGTCACTTCAAACTATAAAATTGACTGTTAATATTTAGTTTTTTAATAAAACACGCTAAATCTCTTTTTCAAAAACTATTTTACGTTGTCCTTTTTCATTAATGTAAACCTGTGTAATATCGAATCCGTTCTTTATGTTTAACATAATCATTGGCTTAAAGCAATTCATAGATTTTGTTCTCAATATTGTATACCCCATGTTCTTCACTAAAAATTCTTGTTTCTCGGCTAATAGTTTTGCAATTCCTTGTCTTCTGTATTTTGGTAAAACTCCTCCAACCCAACTGTAAAAAGTTGTCTCATTATAGCGATAACCTATTTTAAAAGCTATTAAACTTTGACTATCGTAAGCTAAGACAGCTACTATATTTTCTTTGGTAGTCATTCTATCTTTAAAAAATGGTACTGCTGCATCTTCAAATAGTAAACAATATAAACGTGTAAGTTCTTCTAATTCTTTAGGTTCAGGAAAACCCTCGATGTATTTAAAAGTTAGTTTTTGATCTTCCATAATTTCTCAAAAAATAAAATTATTTTTGAAGAAACAACTAAATAATGACAACGACTAGACCTAACGGAAGTTTATATACAAAAATTGAAAATAAAATAGCTACAATTGAATTTGGACATCCAGCTAGTAATTCTTTTCCCAGTGAATTATTAGATCGATTGGCTAATGAATTTCACAAGTTATCTGAAGATAAAACAGTTTCGGTTATCATATTAAAATCTGAAGGAGAAAGAGCTTTTTGTGCTGGTGCTTCATTTGATGAGTTAGTAGCTATTGATAACCTTAAAGACGGAAAAGCTTTCTTCTCTGGCTTTGCAAATGTTATTAACGCAATGCGAAAGTGTACAAAACTTGTTATTGGAAGAATACAAGGAAAAACAGTTGGAGGTGGTGTTGGTTTGGCCGCTGCTTGTGATTATGCATTAGCTACCGAAGCTGCTGCTATAAAACTATCAGAATTAACCATAGGTATTGGACCTTTTGTAATTGCTCCAGCTGTAAAACGCAAAGTAGGTCTTAGCGGATTAGCTGAACTAACACTAGATGCAACGAGCTGGAAAAATGCGTACTGGGCAAAAGAAAAAGGTTTGTATGCTAGAGTTTTTGAAAGCATTACTGAGCTTGATAAAGAAACTGAAATATTGTCTCAAAAATTAGCTTCTTATAATCCTGATGCTTTATTAGAAATGAAAAAAACACTTTGGTCAGGCACCGAAAATTGGGATGAATCATTAATTGAACGCGCTGAAACGTCTGGTAAATTAGTACTTTCAGATTTTACAAAAACAGCCCTATCTAAATTTAAAAAGTGATTGAAATAGTTAAAACAGATTCTAAAAATGAAGATTTTATTGCATTGGTTAAAGATTTGGATGCCTTTTTAGCTATAACTGATGGCGAAGATCATTCATTTTATAATCAATTTAATGCGTTAGATCATATTAAATACGTTCTCGTTGCTTATTATAATACAATTCCTGTAGGTTGTGGCGCTATCAAGCAATACGATGCAAACACGATGGAAATTAAACGAATGTTTACTACAGAAAAAAGTAGAGGAAAAGGCGTTGCTTCAAAAATTTTGAATGAATTAGAACGTTGGGCTAACGATTTATGTTTTGAAAAGTGTATTTTGGAAACGGGTATTCGACAAGTAGAAGCGATTGCTCTGTACAAAAAGAATAACTATAAAATTATTGAAAATTATGGGCAATACTCTGGTATAATAGAGAGTATTTGCTTTGAAAAAAAATTAAAACACCATGGATAATTATTTATTTTTAGTCTTAGCTGTTGGCTTAGTCATCGTATACTTTTACAATAAGTTTAGAAATAGGAGATAACTGTGTGAAAAAAATTAACTTTTTTACAATCTCATTGTTTTTATTTCTTGCTTTAATATTTGCTGAACCAATCAAAGTGCGTATCCATAATTGAGGTTTTGTTTTCACTTATATGTGTAATAAGCTCTTTAGCTACATTAGATAAATTTTTGGAACTCAACCAAATTAAATTCCAATTTGTTACAATTGGTAAATTCTTTACAGGAATTACTTGTAAATCTCCGCTATTAAGTTCGTTCTTTATTCCTATTAGAGGCATAATGGAATATCCTAGTCCTGCAATAACAGCCTGTTTCAAAGCCTCGTTAGATTTCAATTCCATCTTTTTGTAAGTAGATATTTTATGCGAAGCTATAAAACGCTCCATAGCATTACGAGTCGCAGAACCTTGTTCCCTATATATTAATGGTAGTTTTTCTATTGTTTTCATTGAAGTAGTGGCTTTCGATTGTTGATATTGTTTTCCTCCTATGAGGTACAATTTATTCTCCATTAATTGTATGCGATTTATTTTTACATTTTTTGGAATTGTAGAAACCATGGCAAAATCAACCTCATTATTTTCAAGAGATCTCATTACTTCCAATTTATTTGTAACATCCATAACTAAGTCAACTCCTTTATGTTCCTTTAAAAAATCCGTTAAAAAGTAAGGCATGGCATATTTAGCAGTAGATACAATGGCTATTTTAAGTTTTCCCGAAAGTTCCCCTTGAAACGACAAAGCTTTATAGTTAATTGCTGAAACTTCATCGAGTATTTTTTCTGCTGCCAACGCAATTTCTTCACCAAATTCTGTTATGTATAGTCTTCTACCAATAATTTCAAATAGTGGTATTTGAAACTGATCTTGAAATTTTTTTAACTGAATTGATACTGCGGGTTGCGTTAAAAATAACTCCTCTGATGCTTTTGTAACGCTCTTTAACGCTGCTATTTTATGGAAAATCTCTAATTGATGTAAAGTATAATTCATAATGTTTGCTTATGTTTTACATTATAAATATAAATAAAAATATATGAACAATTGCTTAGATATTTGCAGAAATATTTTACAATGAAAAGTATACAACAACAGCAGAAACATCAATTTAAATCTAAAGTAATTCATTTAAATCCTATTAGAAAAAAGAAAAATTATACTCCTTTAAATTATTTTCTGATCCTACTAATTTTTTTATTTTTTATTATTCTATCCTTAAATCATAATAATCTCTTTTTAAAAGAAATGCTTGTGTTAACAAGTGTTATAGGACTACTTTTTATACAAAATACTAACGCAAAAGTATAAACAACTTTTAAACCCCATAAGCCTACATGGACTTACATTTACTTATTGACAATTTAACGAATCCTGCGCTACTTTTCTTTTTTTTAGGCGTAATAGCTGTACAACTAAAAAGTGATTTAAATATACCTGAAAACTCCGCTAAATTTATATCGCTCTACCTCCTTCTTTCTATTGGTTTTAAAGGAGGTCAAGAGCTTTCACATAGTAATTTTAATGCTGAAATACTATGGTCTTTATTGTTTGGAATATTCTTAGCAGTTGTAGTTCCCATATATACTTATTTTGTTTTAAGAATAAAATTTAGTGTTGAAAATGCTGGTGCTATTGCTGCCGCATATGGATCCGTAAGTGCTGTAACTTTTGTAACTACTATTTCTTTCTTAGAAATGGAACAAATTGCATTTAGTGGACACATGGTAGCTGTAATGGCTTTAATGGAAGCTCCGTCTATCATGATAGGGCTTTTGCTAATCACTATATTCAATAAACATAAAAAAGAAACTACTGGAATAGCTCCTAAAAAAGTACTCCACCATGCATTAACTAATGGAAGTGTGCTACTCATTATTGGAAGTTTAGTTATTGGTTTTTTTGCTAGTGAGGCTCAAGCAGAAGGTATCAAACCTTTTACAACAGATATTTTTAAGGGTTTTCTTGCAGTCTTCTTACTAGACATGGGAATTACCAGTGGTAGAAAATTATCTGACTTTATCAAAAAAGGTTGGTTTGCTGTACTATTTGCCATTGTAATACCTATTGTGAATGGCGTTATTGTAGCAATTGTAAGTGGAGGTTTTGTAACAGGTGAAGGCAATCGTCTTTTATTTGCTATACTAGCTGCAAGTGCTTCTTATATCGCTGTACCTGCAGCAATGAAATTAGCAGCACCTAAAGCAAATCCTAGCTTGTATATTTCAATGGCTTTAGCAATAACATTCCCTTTTAATATTACACTTGGAATGCCTTTGTACCTGTATATTATCCATTTATCATAATATTTACTTATACGTAACATAAAATATATAAATATAAATACATGCAAAATATATTACACCTTTGCATTAAAACGTAACATCATGGAAACAACAACAGTAACACCTGAAACTTTAAAAACAAAACAACAAATAAATCTAATAGATAATGTTTTTACTGCATCTGAGGCTTCTAACATTATTAATGACGTACTTAAAGTTAAAGTAAATTTTCATAAAATTAAGCGTCTTTCAATAACAGAAGGTAATGCAGATGATAAATGTGAATATGATAGTGGTAGAATACATGAATTACTAAAAGAGCAAGAAATAGCAAAAGATTTCTTTAGTCAGGCAAGGTTACAAGGAAAGAAATTAAAAATGACTAGTACTATTCATATTGAAATAGAAGATTAAATCTTCCTTTTTATTCTTTTTTTTGGATAATTATCTTATTGTTTCAAACTAAAACTAGAATTGATATTTATAAAAACTGAGACTATTTTGCATATTTTTGTACAAAGTTTAAAAATAAACAATCGCCCTATAGTTCAATTTTATGAATACAATACGAATTACTAAACAATTTAATTTTGAAACTGGTCATGCACTTTACGGTTATGATGGTAAATGTAAAAATGTACATGGACATAGCTATAAACTTTCGGTAACGGTTATTGGTTCACCTATTATAGATACTAATAATGTTAAATACGGAATGGTAATTGATTTTGGTGATTTAAAAAAGATTGTTAAAGAAGATATTGTTGATGTTTTCGATCATGCAACTGTATTTAATAAAAACACACCTCATTTAGAACTTGCTTTAGAACTCAAAAAAAGAGGTCATGACGTGATTTTAGTAGATTATCAACCTACTAGCGAAATGATGGTTATTGATTTCGCTGAAAAAATAAAAAAACGTTTGCCTGAAAATATAAAGCTACATGCTATAAAACTTCAAGAAACTGAAACAAGTTTTGCTGAATGGTTTGCTAGCGATAATTAAACTGATACGATACTTAGTAGCATATTAAAAAGACTATAAGTATCGTATTGTTTATTTTTATTTACCGTTAAATGTATTCATTGTATTTGTAAGTCCTCCTGTTATGAATGAAGTTACTGCCTTAACACTTGTAGGAATACGTTCGATTAGTTCACTCTCTTCTTCTTTACCCCACTTTCCAAGAACAAAATCTACCTGCCTTCCTTTACTATAACTTGCACCAACACCAAACCTAAATCTAGGATATGTTGCTGTATTTAGCTTTTCTTGGATATCTTTCAATCCGTTGTGCCCTCCTGCACTGCCTTTTCCTTTTATCCGAATTGTTCCAAAATCAATATGTATATCATCAGTAATAATTAGCATATTTTCTGGTTGGATATTTTCCTTTTTCATCCAATACAAAACAGCTTTTCCGCTTAAATTCATGTACGTACTAGGTTTCAAAACAAAAACTGTTTTTCCTTTAATTTTCAGTTTTGCTAAATCACCCAATTTCTCCGTTTCAAACTTTTCTTCGTAAGCTGTTACAAAAGCATCAACTACTTTAAATCCTATATTATGACGTGTTTCATCATACTGCTCACCAATATTTCCTAACCCTACAATTAAAAACTTCTTCATTATTTCCTCTGGAGTTTCTTTCGTTTTACTTAATAATTTTTTCAAAAATACGAGTATTGACATAACTATAACAATCAATTTACATTCGATACAAATCTATAAAGAAGTAAAATACTTAAGCTTATTATCTGCATAAATCTAACTTATCTTATTAGATCTTTCATTTATCCGACTAGCTTTACCATTCATCGATAAATAAACTATTACCTCTACTGTTTATAGTACTTTAGTAGTATAATAATAAATTTGGTAATATTCAGAGGAGGTTTATAGTTTGGAGGAACTGTAAAAAAAGGGCGTCGATCAATGATCGACGCTCTTTTTTTATTAAAAATATACTTTTTCAAGCGAAACGATACAACTGTACTAATCTTACGTTAACGTTTATTGACCTTAACAACTAGTCCTTTTACCGTTTATAACTTATTCAAGTTGCTAGTTTTTAGTACATTGTATACGTTACGTAAGTTTATAGTTCGGGGGGACTATAAATCAAAAAAGAAGGAGTCGTTCAATGAACGACTCCTTCTTATATTACACTTATTATTATAATTGCTATACTACAAATCAAATTTTATTCCTTGAGCTAAAGGAAGTTCTGTTGTATAGTTTATAGTGTTTGTTTGACGGCGCATATAAACTTTCCATGCATCTGAACCAGATTCACGACCTCCACCGGTTTCTTTTTCACCACCAAAGGCACCACCAATTTCTGCTCCTGAAGTACCAATATTTACATTTGCAATTCCACAATCTGAACCTGCAACAGACAAGAAACGTTCTGCCTCACGAAGGTTATTCGTCATTATTGCTGAAGATAAACCTTGTGCAACTCCGTTTTGTAAAGCAATTGCATTTTCAACATCTCCTGTATATTTTAATAAATATAAAACTGGAGCAAAAGTTTCATGCTGAACAATATCATAATAGTTTCCTGCTTCAGCTATAGCTGGCTTTACATAACATCCACTTTCGTAACCTTCTCCTTCTAATACACCACCTTCAACGATAATGTTTCCTCCTTCTGTAACTACTTTTTCTAATGCCTTTTTATACATGTCAACAGCTGCAGTGTCTATTAATGGACCTACATGATTATTTTCATCTAAAGGATTACCTATACGTAATTGTTTGTATGCATCAACTACAGCATTTTTAACTTTATCATAAACTGAATCATGAACAATTAGCCTACGAGTAGATGTACAACGTTGACCAGCTGTTCCTACTGCACCGAATACAGCTCCAATAACAGTCATTTTAATATCAGCATCTGGAGTAACAATAATTGCATTATTTCCTCCTAACTCTAATAATGATTTACCTAAACGCCCTGCAACTTCTTTCGCTACGATTTTACCCATTCTTGTAGATCCTGTAGCTGAGATTAAAGGTACTCTAGTATCTTTTGAAAGGTATTCTCCTACCACATAGTCTCCATTAATTAAACATGAAATTCCTTCTGGTAAATCATTTTCTTTTAATACTTCTGCAATAATATTCTGACATGCTACTCCACATAATGGTGTTTTCTCAGAAGGTTTCCAAACACATACGTCACCACAAATCCATGCTAAAGCTGTATTCCAAGCCCACACTGCTACAGGAAAATTAAATGCTGAAATTATTCCTACAACTCCTAACGGATGGTACTGCTCGTACATTCTATGCCCTGGTCTTTCAGAGTGCATTGTTAAACCATGTAATTGACGTGATAAACCTACAGCAAAATCACAGATATCTATCATCTCCTGAACCTCACCTAGGCCTTCTTGGTAACTCTTACCCATTTCATAAGAAACTAGTTTTCCTAAAGCTTCCTTCTTCTCGCGAAGTTTTTCACCAAACTGACGAACAACTTCTCCTCGTTGAGGTGCTGGAAGAACTCTCCATGTTTTAAATGCTTCTGTAGCACTTTTCATTACACTTTCATAGTCGTCTTTTGTTGAAGATGTTACTTTTCCTATTAACTTTCCATCAACCGGAGAATAACTTTCAATAATTTCTCCATTAGAAAACCATTTAGATCCTGTTGAAGTTCCTTCATTTATTTCTTTCAACCCTAGAGTACTTAGAGCTTCTTTGATACCAAAATCTGCCATTTTGTATTTACGTTTTAGTTGTTTAAATTGAAAATCAAATTTACAAATAAATCATTAACAAAAAATTAAACAAAACACTTGTTTTTTGTTTAAAATCAAACTTATTATGAAGAATTTTATATTTACTCTCCTTTTTGCTACCATCATCTTTGGTTGTAAACCAAAAAAACAAGAAGAAAATCAGAAAAACGAAAAGGTTAACGAGTTTGCTATTATCATACATGGTGGTGCTGGAACTATTCTTAAAAAGAATATGACACCTGAAAAAGAAAAAGCTTATCAAGAAAAATTGGAAGAGGCAGTGCGTAAGGGTCATGAGATTCTTAAAAATGGTGGTTCGAGTATTGATGCCGTTGAACAAACAATACAAATTATGGAAGAAAGTCCTTTATTTAATGCTGGTAAAGGCGCAGTTTTTACTCATGACGGCGCTAATGAACTAGATGCTTCTATTATGACAGGACATGATTTGAACGCAGGTGCAGTTGCTGGTGTAAAAAATGTAAAAAGCCCTATTGCTTTAGCCCGAAAAATTATGACAAACTCTGATCATGTTTTACTTTCTGGTAAGGGCGCTTCTGAATTTGCAAAAAAAGAAGGTTTAACGCTCGTTGACTCTAGTTATTTTTATACTGAAAAACGATTTAAATCGCTTCAACGTGCTAAGAAAAAAATGAAAATAGAGTTAGATCATGATGGTAAATCTGCCTTTTACGATAGTGATATAAAAGATTATAAATATGGAACTGTTGGTTGTGTTGCTTTGGACAAAAAAGGAAATATTACAGCTGGCACTTCTACTGGAGGAATGACAAATAAGCGTTGGAATAGAATTGGAGATTCACCTATTATTGGTTCTGGAACCTACGCTAATAACGAAACATGTGGTGTTTCATCAACAGGTTGGGGTGAATATTTTATTAGAGCTCAAGTTGCACACGACATTTCCGCTTTAATAGCTTATAAAAACCTTACACTTGCTGAAGCTGCTAAAGAAGTAATTCAAAAAAAATTAACAAAATTAGGAGGAACTGGAGGAATCATAGCTCTTGATAAATACGGAAATATGGTTTTTGAGTTTAATACTGCTGGTATGTACAGAGCTTCTATGGATGATCAAGGAAAACTTAATGTGAAAATATATAAGGAATAATAATTATAATTCTAAAAATCGTTCTTTAGTCATTTTCCAGAGGTTAACTTCTTCTTTGAAATTAATACTTCTTGGGGCTATAATATGTCTTTTTACAAATTCAAAACCTACATTTTCAAATAGTTTACTAGATGTTATATTCAAAACGTAACTGACAGTAAAGTGTTTTTTATTGTAGGTTTTCAAAATAAAGAGGTAACGATTTCTTTACTAAAGGTATACCAATACTCTAGAAGTAGATTGATATCTTTCTCTTGAAGTTCTTTAACTTTTAGCATCACTTTATTAAAAACTTTTCCATATCACCTTTTTATCAGTAGCCTCGTTAAAAAAATCAGGACAATTATTAGAATTTGGTATCATACCGCCAAAAGTACAAAGCTGTTCCTTATTTGATGTGTATAAGTACGAAACTGCGTCTGCACAATTATAACAACCGTTAACTAAATATACACTCTGATTTTTATATGTGTATTGTGTAATGACTACTTTCGTTGGAAAAGGGCTTTTTGTAGTAGCAGCTATGTATTCCTTAATCCAATTGATTTCTTCTACAGGATTAATGGTGTTTTCTGAACTCTTTTTCTGTTGGCCACAAGAGATCAATATTAAGAACATAAAATATAATACAGTATTTTTCATATTATTTCGAGGGTTTTAGCTAATTTATAATTTAAAACTCATAAGATATACCTGTATAACCACCAAAGGTATATGATGAGAATTCCGTACTATTCTTAGAAAATGTATTAAAAGGAACTTTTAACATAGGAGTTATATTCAGTTTTACTTTTTTTGATAATTTAATGTTAAGATCAACACCAATATTCCCACTAAAATTAACGCTATTAAGATTTGTTGCTTTTCCTAAATTTCTATTGCTTAATTGTGATTCGAATGCTACAGAGTTATTCGTTAAAAATAAAGTACTGAATCCTGAGATTATACTTGACTCTAATTTTCTTGTTTTAAACACAGTATATTTAATCTCAACAGGTACTTCTAAGTAAGTATATCGCTGTTCTAAACTTCCCTCTTCTTTATTAATTCCTGCTCCTGTAGTAATTGAGTCATTTTCATCAGATGAATTTACTACAATAATATTATCTAAAACGTTGACATTAAATTGATTTACATCTGATACTGTACTTCCTGAAAGTATTGCTACATTTTGGGTGTTAAATCCTGTTTCTTGAAGATGAATTCCTGACTGAATTGAAAATTTTGAATTTAATTTATATGATATAGTAACTCCATATGATATAGATTGATTCCCTTTAACTTTATTGTTTTTTAATTCTTCACTGAGTGCCGATCCTCTTGAAAAAGAGTTAGATGCTATAACTCCAACAGTTGGGGTTACCGACCATTTACTGTATTGTTTTTTAATAGTGTCTTGCTGCTTAGCTCTATTTATTTCAGCGATGAATACATTTTCTTTTTTCGATTCTTCCTGCTTTTCTGCATAATTAATCTTCTTATCTTCTGATGTATATTCTTCCTTATTACTCTTAACAGAGTTTACATTATTTTGTATTCCTGTATTATCATATGAGCTTATACTCTTGGTTTCTTTATTATCATTTTCCTCTTTAAAAGCCAATTTAGAATCGTTAATACTGTGTTCCGAGTTTGCCTTTTTTATAATAGTATTCACCTTAATATTTTCTATTTTACTCTGTTTTACAACAAGTTCTCCATTATTCTTTTTTGGATTTTTAATTTCATATTTATTCTCAATTTCAACTTGCTTTAGTTCTATCTTTTTTGGACCAGTAACTATATTTGTGTCAATAATATCTCCATTGTCGTCATCTGTAAAAGGAAAAACTAAAACACCAACCACTAATAGCGCAGCAACTCCACTAGACAACCACCAAATAGGTATGATTCTTCTTTTCTTCTTTTGAAGTTTATTTTCAATAGCATTCCAGATTTCTGGAGAGGGACTAACTTCTAAGTCTCGAAGTTTTTCCTGAAATAAACGATCTATATTTTTTTGTTCCGACATTATGCTTCCTCCTGTTTTTTCTTATACATATCAACCTTCTGTTTTAAAATCATTCTTGCTCTTGATAAGTTAGATTTAGAAGTTCCTTCTGAAATACGAAGTAATCCTGCTATTTCTTTATGTGAAAAATTATCTAAAACATATAGGTTAAAAACTAATCGATAACGGTCTGGTAATTCCTGAATTAATTCTAATAAGTAATTAATATCTATTTCATCTTCATTTAATTCAACCTCATATTCTTCTACCACAGTATTATTATCTTTAATGGCGTATAAGGTCATTGTGTTTCTATACTTTTGTAAAGCTGTATTTATTACGATTCTTTTTAACCACCCTTCAAAAGATCCTTTGTTCTTATACTGATTTATTTTTTTAAAAGCAGTTAAAAAACTGTCTTGTAAAACATCTTCAGCATCTTGATAACTGCTCGAATACTTTAAACTTACCGCAAAAAGTTTACCTGCATAAAGCTGGTAAACTTGTGTTTGAGCCTGTAAGCTATTTTGCTTACATTCTTGTATGAGTTCTTGAAGATTAATGTGTTCTGGTTTTATTTAAAAATACTATTAATATTTTAACATTGGGGCTCCGTTGGAACATTCAACCTTTATAGGTTTCGCAGGTAAATCACAAGTAGAAATTATTCCCCATTTCTTATTGAACTCATCTTCTAATTTGTTATATACTTCTATTTTCTTCAAAAACTTTGGAACGTCTATTGATTTATGATATGCTAAAAAACCTTGAGGGCCACCGCATGCTTTCGATCCGTAAGGAGTAAGTAACCAATCGTCTCCATTAGTACATATAACAATTGTTGCTATCGCTTGGATTTCCTCATAAAGATGTATCAATTCTAAATGATCTTTCTCTTGTTCGGTAAGTTCTCGTTGAAGTACTAATTCTTTCTCTGTTAATGAGATTATACTAAAAGTATGAAGTACCAAAGGTTCAGTATTATCTATTGTATGGATGTTAGCATCGTAAATTCTTAACTTGTTTTCTTGCAGTTTCCATGTTCCTTCAACAGTAAAAAAAGTTAATGGAGGCGTTCCACAAAATCCTGAAGTTCTTTCTAAGAATGTTGGGAACTCTTCTTTGAAAGTCATTCCATATTGCTCATCTGGTAATTTATACACTCTTTGTAGTGTGATCTTTTTACCATCGTAAGTAACTTCAGACCAATTTCCTATTAATAAATTATCTTCAATGATTATCTCTTTATTTTCAGAACATGCTAAAAATAATAAGGATATTATTGTCGCTAATAGTCTTGTTTTTAAATTCATAGTTTTATCGTTTTAAGATGTATAATACGTCGTCAAATTCTAATCCGTAATTAATTTTTAGTGTATCCTCCAATAATGATATTTTTCCTTTTCTATCTCCCACTACTAAAATTTTCTCTTCATTTTCTTCTTCAATTGTAAAAAAATAAACACCTGTCTCATTATTCGAAAAACCATTCCCTGTAGATATTAGTCCTTTTATTGTATTTGTTATGGTTAATTTCTTTTGATTCAAATCGAAAACCCAAAGTATTTTACCATATTCGTATGTTGTAGGTTTTGAAAGACTTCCTTGAATTTCGGTCATGTTCCATGTTCCTTGTAACGCTATATCTAAACTTTTTTCTTCATTAGTGCAACTACTTAGAGCTAAGCAAAATGCTAGAAAGAATGTTATTTTTCTCATATATTTAATGTTCATGATTATTAGTAAATATATTTTAATTCTTTAGTCCAATTTTCGATAGCTATGCTAAGTTCATGCTTATCATTAATCTGTAATTCATTAATATTAAACCTAAACCCCTTGGTAAGGTAAGCTTGACAAACTTCTTCATTTTTTAATGCTATCTTTAACAATCTGTTAGGGTTATCTGTTGAAATAATACTTGCGTCTATTAATTTTACTTCCCAAGAATTTCCATCGCAACCAGATGCACTTATTTCTAATGTTAATATATCTTTATCTATCCAAGCTCCCTTTACTGTATAATTGTCTGTCTTAACAGATTCATATAGCTTTTTATCTATAAGTACTCCTGGTGTTGTAGGCCATAATAATTTTCTATTAACTGCTTTGTCAAGAAAATCTGGACACGAATTAAGTCCCATAAGTCCACCAAATTCACATATTTTTTCACCTTCACAATTATATACCGTTTGTTGACTATCATTGCAACTAACACAATCATCGATGTAATAAACATTTTCTCCATTAAAATTATACTGATATATTTCTTTTCCTGATAAAGAAGCTGTCTGTTGAAAACTTTCTTTTATTTTTTTTAACCACGCTAAATCCTCTGTAGGATTATCTGTTTCACAAATATTAATTCCTTTTTCTTCCTTAACACTGCATGCTATTATGACAATACAAATGATTATAGCTTGTAATAAATTTTTCATTATTTTTTATCTCATTTACTTATTAGATGGAGTTTTTGTAATAAGGTTGCGTCAAATACTCTTATTTTTGTATCACGAATGCTGAATACAATTTTTAACATACAGTCTGAAGAAGAATTTTCTAAAATAGCACTAACCGTTTTCAAATATCAGTTTGAAAACAATCCTGTGTACCGTTCTTACTGTGATTTATTATACATTCATCCTGGTGATGTAAAACAGGTTGAAGAAATCCCTTTTTTACCTATTCAATTTTTTAAATCTCATAAAGTAATCTCTAAGTACACAAAGGCATCTCAAATCTTTACAAGTTCTGGTACAACAGGAACTAATGTAAGCAAGCATTATGTAACAGATATTAATTGGTATGAAGAAAGCTATATAAAAGGCTTCGAACATTTTTACGGAAATATTGAAGATTACACAATCTTGGCTTTGCTACCAAATTATCTTGAACGCGAAGGTTCTTCGTTAATCTACATGGTTAACGATTTAATTCATCGAAGTAAGAAAGTTAATAGTGGCTTTTATTTACACAATATAAAAGAGCTAGCAAATACATTAACTGAACTTGACCAAAAAGGTGAGCGAGTATTACTTATTGGTGTTTCTTTTGCTTTATTAGATTTAATTGAGCAGTTTACATTCAACCTTAAACATACTACAATCATGGAAACTGGCGGTATGAAAGGGAAACGAAAAGAATTGATTCGTACGGAACTTCATACTGTACTAAAAAATGGTTTTGGTGTTTCTAAAATTCATTCTGAATATGGAATGACTGAATTATTAAGTCAAGGATATTCAAAAGGTGATGGTCTTTTTAACTGTCCGCCTTGGATGAAAATACTCACTAGAGATACTGAAGATCCCTTATTTACGTTTAAGACTCAAAGAACTGGCGGCATAAATGTTATTGATTTAGCTAATTATAACTCTTGCTCATTTATTGCTACTCAAGACTTAGGAAAAGTACATGATACGAATACATTTGAGATTATTGGTCGTTTTGATAATTCAGATATTCGTGGCTGTAACCTAATGGTTTTGTAAACTTTACTTTCTTATTACGACTATAACTCTAAATTATGAATATTATGAGACATTTAATCATTGTTTTGATAGCGTTAACGACTATCTCAAGTTTTTCTCAAACAAAAGACTACAACGTTAAAAAAGGAGCTGTGGCTAACGGGTACGATGTTGTCGCATATTTTTCTAACAAAGCAATTAAAGGAAATAAAAAGTTCGCTACGAAATATGACAATGTTTCCTTTTATTTCTCTAGCAAAGAAAACCTAAATATTTTCAAAGAGAATCCTGAAAAATATATTCCTCAATATGGAGGTTACTGTGCTTACGCAATTGCAAAAAAGAAAACCAAAATGTATGTAGACCCCGAAGTTTACGAAATTAGAGATGGTAAATTATATTTATTTTACAGCTCTTGGTTATCTAGCAAACTATCAGACTGGCAAGAAGGCGATACCAAAAAACTACAAAAGCAAGGAGATAAAAACTGGGAAGATTTAAAATATATTAAAAAATGAAAAAATTACTTTTATTCATATTTGCATTAATTAGTTTATCTGTCTCTGCACAAGAAACGTCTTATAACCTTAAAAGAGGTGCTGTAGCCAACGGATATGACGTTGTTGCGTATTTCTCTAATAAAGCTATTAGAGGTAGTAAAAAACACACATATACATACGATAACGTTTCTTTTCGTTTTTCGAGTTTAAAAAACTTAACTACTTTTAAAAAGAATCCTAAAAAGTATATTCCTCAATATGGCGGATATTGTGCTTATGCAATTGGAATTAAAGGTGAAAAAGTTGGGATAAATCCTAAAACTTTCGAAATTAGAGATGGTAAATTATACCTATTCTACAATTCCTGGGGAACAAATACACTAGACTTGTGGTTGAAGGAAAATCCCGACGAACTTAAGAAAAAAGCGGATCAAAAATGGGTGGAAATACATAAATAGTATATCAATCTGCTTCGTGCTCTTCCAAATCTTTTGTTAGATCTAACTTTCGTAATGTTGGATTCAAAATTCCAGTAGTCACAACTGTAATTAACGTCATGGTTCCTCCAAATATAACTGCCGTAACAGTACCCATTAATTTAGCTGTTAAACCACTTTCTAAGGCGCCTAACTCGTTAGAAGAACCTACAAACATAGAATTAACAGATGAAACTCTACCTCTCATATGATCTGGGGTTTTTAATTGTAAAATAGTTTGGCGTATTACCATGGAAACACCGTCTGTGACCCCACTAAAAAATAGCGCTGCTAGCGATATCCAAAAACTAGTTGATAAACCAAAAATAAGGATACAAATACCAAAACCAAAAATCGCTGATAGTAGCTTCATTCCTGCATTTTTACTTATAGGTATATATGCGGTAATTAACATTGTTAAAAATGCTCCAACTGCTGGAGCTGCTCTTAAAAAGCCAAAACCTTTAGAACCTACTTCTAATATATCTTGAGCAAAGACTGGTAATAATGCAATAGCTCCACCAAAAAGTACAGAAATCATATCTAAAGTAATAGCACCTAAAATTGCTTTAGTTTTGAATACGAAAGAAATCCCTTCCTTCAAACTTTTACCAATAGGTTCTCCTTTTTTAGAATTCATAATTGGTTTTCTTCTAATAAAAAAAGTAACTATTAAAGAAAACAAGACTAAACCAAAAACAATACATAAAGAAATATTTACACCAAAAAAATGAATGGTATACCCTGCAAAAGCTGGACCTAAAACACTAGCCATTTGCCAAGTTGAACTACTCCATGTGGCTGCATTTGGATATAGCTTTTTAGGAACTATTAATGCGATTAATGAAAAAATGGTAGGACCAAAAAACGAACGTAAAAAACCTCCAAAAAAGACTAAGGCGTATATTGAATATAGAATTGTTTTAGAATGGAATCCTTCAGTAAAATTAGGGTTTGTTAAAAAATATAATCCTAAACTGATTAGAGAAAACAAACCTATACAAAGGGCTAAGAGATTTCTTTTTTCTTTTTGATCTACTATATGACCTGCAAATAGTGCCATTGAAAAAGCAGGTAAAAATTCAAATGCACCTATTAATCCTAAACTCCAAGGGTCTTTAGTTATTGAATACACTTGCCACTCAATGATTATGAATTGCATAGACCAACCCAAAATTAAAGCGAATCGGACTAGTAAAAATATGTTGAACTCTTTAATTCTTAATGATGCGTAGGGGTCTTTTTTTTCCATTAAATATGCGCTAATTCAGCTTTAAATCCATTAATATGGCAAAGGTTTCGTTTACATCTTCTTCTTTAACAACAATCGTCATTTCGTGCGTTGTAGAAATCACTTCTTGTACGGCGATATTTGCCCAAGCAAATTGTTTAAGAATAAAATAATAAATTCCTGATTGTTCTAAATTTTCTTTAGGTAGTTTAATTGTAATTGATGCTAAATCGTCAACGTTATTAACTAAAATTTCTTTTTCGAAAGTTTTCTTAATAGAGTTTTGTAAGCTCTTACTGGCTACTATGTTTGTTTCAAAAATACCTTGAGAAATTGTTAGAAATAAATCATTGTTTTCTGAAGCTTCAGCTAGAATTGCAGCAATTTTTTTAAATAATGTGGGTGTATTTTTGAAAGTATAATCACATAAGTCTGATCGTACGATTACATCACCTAAATTTAATGCTAATTTCTTTATGTTTTTTCGGATGCGGATTTCGTTAACTGGCGATAATCTGTTTATTGCCATCATAACTGCACCTACTTTAACGTCTTTTTTTAGTTGATTAGAAACTTCTGGTAAAATAACTCTAGCTAGAGAAGATACATTAATTAATTTTTCATTTAACGCTTCTTCAATAAATGGTGTTTTTCTTATCGTAATTTCAACAACTTCTTGTATTGTTTTCATTTTGTTTAAAAATATACTCGGTGTTGTAAAAATATGGTTTTTTGTTAATTTTTATTTAACTTTTTTTAAAATATTTAATAACTTTAAATAGTTGTTATTTTTTACTTTTAGTTTAAATTTGCCGCACAAAACAGGGGGTGTTAGGTAGTTGTTTGGATTCTTAAAAGGTATTATTTTGAAGGGTTTTATACTTTTAACGAAGAATTAATCTAACTTATTAGTTAGTTTTTCAAACACTTCTTTCGCCTCTTTTTTTCCATACAAGACATCATATACTGCATCTATAATTGGTGTTCTAGCTCCGTTTTCTTTATTAATTTTATATGCACTTTTTGAAGCATAATAACCTTCAGCGACCATATTCATTTCTAACATTGCAGACTTTACAGTATAACCTTTACCAATCATATTTCCAAACATTCTATTTCTACTAAAAACAGAATATCCAGTTACTAACAAATCTCCTAAATAGGCAGAATTGTTAATATTTCGTTTCATTTTATGTACTTTTTTTATGTACCGTTTCATTTCACGAATGGCATTACTCATTAAAACTGATTGAAAATTATCTCCATATCCTAATCCATGTGCTATACCAGCAGATATTGCGTAAATATTTTTCAGCATTGCTGCATACTCGGTGCCTATAATGTCATCAGATATTTTTGTCTTTATATACCTTCCTTTAATTTTTACACTTAACTTCTTTGCTTTGTCTTGGTCTTGACACGCAATTGTTAAATAAGAAAGACGCTCCATCGCTACCTCTTCTGCATGACAAGGACCTGTGACAACACCAATATTTTCAAAAGGAATATTATAATGATCATGAAAATGTTCTCCAACAATTAATCCTGTTTCTGGAACAATCCCTTTTATTGCTGAAAAAATGATTTTATGTTCAAGTGAAGTTGTTAATTTTTCTAATTCTCCGTTTAAAAAAGCTGATGGTATAGCAAAAATTAATACATCATACTTTGCTACAATTTCATTGATATCACTAGACAAATCTAATTGTTCTGGATGTAACTCTGCAGAACTTAAATAATTAGGATTGTGTTTGTTTCTTTTTATATGTTCAATGGCATATACACTTCTCATATACCACCCTATTTCATCTAAATTTTCAGATAACATTTTAACTATTGCTGTTGCCCAACTTCCACCACCAATTACTGCAATACGATTAAATTCACTCATAATGTTGTTTGTTTGATCTATACAAAATTAATAAAACTATAATCTAGTATTTAATTCTTCAGGTTAATTATATTTGAAAATTCTAAATTCTTACAAGAATGAATGTACAAATAATTAATAAATCAAAGCACATAACTCCTGCATATGAAACTGATGGAGCTGCAGGAATGGATTTACGTGCTGATATTGATAGTGCTATTACGTTGAAGCCATTAGAAAGGGCTATTGTGAAAACAGGTTTGTTTATTGCTTTACCACAAGGTTATGAAGCGCAAGTGAGACCAAGAAGTGGCTTAGCTGCAAAGAAAGGAATTACTGTATTAAACGCTCCTGGAACTGTTGATGCAGATTATAGAGGGGAAATAGGTGTTATTTTAGTGAACCTTTCTAATGAGGAGTTTGTTGTAAATGATGGTGAGCGCATTGCACAATTAGTAATTGCAAAACACGAACGAATAAATTGGATTGAAGTTGAAGTTTTAAATGAAACGGAACGTGGTACTGGTGGTTTTGGAAGTACTGGAGTTTAGTTTAAAATCTTATATACTTGACTCATTTTTCGAACTTCGTCATACATAAGTTCAAAGTCTAAAAAACAATGTGAATAATATTGGTATCCTCTTTTTCTGTAAAATTCAAAAGCTTGAGGTTGCTCATCCATAGCATCTAACCATATTAATTCATATTGTTTTTTTATCGCTACTTCTTCTAACCAATTCAGTAATCGTTTACCTATACCGTTTCCTTGCGTTTTAGTATGTAAGTAAATACGATGTAATTTTACTGACTTTTTTCCATTCAATTCTCCTAATTGTTCATCCCAAAGAATTCTAAAATTCCCTATAATTTCTCCTTTAAAAAGCACAAAATAATAGTTAGCATTTGGAACTGAAAGTTCTCTTAATATGTTCTCTTTGCAATATTGCTTTTCTACATAAAATTTCCCTGAATCTTTCCAAAAATGACGGTAGGCAGCTGGATAAATCTCTTCCATTAATTCCAATAATACATCTGTATCTGAATTTAAAATTTCTCTCAACTCTATGTCTTCAGAAATGGTTATCATAAGGTCTTTTTATACGAAGTTACTTAAAATTATAAAGCCACTGAGAATTCAGTGGCTTTATAAATATGAAGTTAATAATTTATTATTCTTGATTATCGATAGCTTCTTTGATTTTAGTTTCTAGCTCTTCCATTAATTCAGGATTATCTTTAATAATACCTTTTACAGCATCTCTACCCTGACCTAATTTTGTATCTCCGTAACTAAACCAAGAACCACTCTTTTTAATGATTCCTAATTCAACACCAATATCTAAAACTTCTCCTACTTTTGATATTCCTAATCCATACATGATATCAAATTCTGAAGTTTGAAAAGGTGGCGCAACTTTATTTTTAACAACCTTAACTTTGGTACTGTTACCAATTACTCTATCGCCATCTTTAATTTGTGTTCTTCTACGAATATCTAAACGTACAGATGCATAGAATTTTAATGCGTTACCACCAGTAGTTGTTTCTGGATTACCAAACATCACTCCAATTTTTTCACGTAACTGATTGATAAATATTACCGTACAATTTGTTTTACTTATTGTAGCAGTTAATTTACGTAATGCTTGAGACATTAAACGAGCATGTAATCCCATTTTAGAATCTCCCATCTCTCCTTCTATTTCAGATTTTGGAGTTAATGCAGCAACAGAATCTATTACTACAATATCAATAGCACCAGAACGAATTAAATTATCTGCAATTTCTAATGCTTGTTCACCATGATCTGGTTGAGAGATAATTAAATTATCTACATCAACACCTAAATTTTCTGCATAAAAACGATCAAAAGCATGTTCAGCATCAATAAAAGCTGCAATTCCTCCTGCTTTCTGCGCCTCAGCAATGGCATGTATTGTTAATGTTGTTTTACCAGACGATTCTGGTCCGTAAATTTCAATAATTCTTCCTCTTGGATATCCACCAACACCTAATGCTAAGTCTAAACCTAAAGATCCAGAAGATATAGCATCAACATCATCAATAACTTTATCTCCAAGTTTCATTACTGTACCTTTTCCGTACGACTTATCTAATTTATCTAGAGTTAATTGAAGCGCTTTTAATTTCGCTTCTTTTTCTTTATCTGTTGCCATAAAATTGCTAAAAAATGTTATAAAATAAGAATTGCTAAGTTATGAAAAAGTGGAGTAATTATTCACCTTTTTTTAGATAAGGTAATTATTGTAATATTGTGATTTACTAATAGTATTTTAATGCGCAAACATCGACATTTTATAATTCATAAACCATATGGTTTTCTTTCTCAATTTATCAATAATCAAACCAAAAGAAAGAAAAAACTATTAGGCGAATTAGCTTTTGATTTTCCTGAAAAAACAATGGCTATAGGTCGTTTAGATGTAAAATCTGAGGGATTGTTGTTATTAACAACCGATGGAAAGGTGAGCGATTTTATTACTACCAGAGGTAAAGTAGAAAAAGAATATTATGTTCAAGTTGATGGTGCTATAACTTCAAACGCTTTAGAAAGATTAAAATGTGGCGTTGAAATTGGTATTAACGGAGAAAAATACACTACAAAACCATGCAAGGTATTTTCAATCGATACACCTAAATTTCCTACCAGATCTCAAAAAATTCGTGACGACAGGCATGGTCCTACATCGTGGATTTCTATTACATTGCAAGAAGGAAAATTTAGACAAGTCCGTAAAATGACCTCAGCTGTTGGTTACCCTACATTACGATTAGTTAGAATTCGAGTTGGTAAAGTTCTATTAAATGAACTAAAATCTGGCGAAGTAAAAGAAGTTGATAGTTTACTTTAACTTTATCTTAAACATCTTATTTATTGAAAATTAACTACAATTAGTTTCTAGATTTTTTGTAACATTGCCGCTTAATTTTAAAAATAAAAAACTATGAAAAAGCTATTTACACTGCTTTACTTATGTGTAGCTTTCAATTTGAGCGCTCAAGAAGGAAATGAATTAAGCGAACAGGCTTATAAACAGAAACTTGATAGTATTAATAACTCTTTTACTTACAAGACAGGAGAAGTTACTTTAGAAAATGGTTTAGCTAAAATAAAAGTACCCGAAGGTTATAAGTTTCTTAATGCAGAACAAAGTAATCGAGTATTAACAGATTTATGGGGTAACCCACCATCTGAAGTACTAGGTATGCTATTTCCAAAAAATATTGATCCTATAAGTGAAAATTTTACTTATGCTGTTGAAATTACATATTCTGATGAAGGATATATTAATGATGACGATGCAAAAGATATCGATTATGATGAGTTACTATCTGAAATGCAAAGTGATGCAGATGCCGCAAATGAAGAAAGAGAAAAGTTAGGATACCCTACAATAGAATTAATTGGCTGGGCATCAAAACCATTTTACGATGAAACAAGTAAAAAATTACATTGGGCGAAAGAATTAAACTTTGGAGGAGATAGTATTAATACATTAAATTATAATATTAGAGTTTTAGGAAGATCAGGATTTTTAAATTTAAATGCTATTGGTACCATTGATGTTTTACCTCAATTTAAAAACGATGTAGATCAAATTTTAAATAGTATAACTTTTTCTGAAGGAAATACATACGCAGATTTTAATCCTGATATAGACAAGGTTGCTGCTTATGGGATAGGTGGACTTATAGCCGGAAAACTATTAGCTAAAGCAGGATTTTTTGCTTTACTTCTTAAATTTTGGAAGGTTATAGCAATCGCAATTGCTGGAGGCTTTGGAATCTTGAAAAATAAGATTTTCGGTTCTAAGGAAAATGAGCAAAGAAATGCTTAACTCAAAATAATTAAACTAGTTTAATTAAAAGGTCTATAATAAAAATTACAGACCTTTTTTTATCATATATATATGAGGAATACCATCTTCAATATATTCCTCTCCTACTTTTATAAATCCATGACCTTCATAAAACTTTCTTAGATAGGTTTGTGCTCCAATTTTAATGGATGTAGTATTAAACTCTGCTGCTATAGCTTTAATAGAAAAATCCATCAAATCATGTCCGTAACCATATTTACGTTCATCTTCTTTAACAACCACTCTACCGATACTCGACATTTCAAAATAAGCACCTCTGTCAAATAAACGTGTGTATGCAATTATCTTACCTTCTTTGCTTCCTATAACATGTAAAGCTTTTTCATCTTTACCATCAATATCTTGGTAAACACAATCTTGTTCCACTACAAAAACCTCAGAACGTAAACGAAGTAATTCATACAATTCTGAAGTTGTTAACTCAGCAAATGTTTTTACTACAAATTTCATTAGTTACTACAAGCTATTTTATGTACTCTATTTGCATGTCTGCCTCCTTCGAATTCAGTAGACAAAAATATTTCAACAAAACCTAGCGCCTGTTGTAAAGAAACAAATCGTGCAGGAATGGTTAATACATTTGCATCGTTATGTTGACGTGTTAATGCTACTAATTCATTATTCCAACAAAGTGCTGCTCTTACACCTTGATGTTTATTCGCTGTCATTTGTGCTCCATTACCACTTCCACACAAGATAATTCCCATTATTGCTTTTCCACTTTCTACAGCTTCAGCAGTTGGATGAATAGCATCAGGATAATCCATACTATCATTAGTATCAGTTCCAAAATTTATTACTTCATGTCCTAATTCTTTCAGAAATTTTATAATTTCAAATTTGTACGCCGTACCTGCATGGTCATTACCAATAGCAATTATCATAATTTATTGATTTTAGTTGTGTTATCAACGCAAAAATAGGTTTATTAACTATTATTTGAAGTAATTAACAATGGTTTTTTTCATACTATTAATAACTGCCTATAAATAAGTCTTTTACTCTATATTTCTAAATTGTTAAGAACTACTGGTATATTTTAAAAACAATATTTTGTATTTCAATTATTTTTTACAATACAAGACATAAACCCAATTACACAACTTTTTTTATACTTTTTTAATGAACATTTATCAACATAAAATTTACGTTTTGTTTACATTGAAATATGAATTAACTATTTAGAAAATGTAGTGAACTTATGTTTATAACTATTGTTAATAACTACATTTGAATACTGATTTATAAGCTATTTAGCTTTTAATAAACTGTTCATTCATTTTTATAAATTACAAATCAAAATTTTTAGATAAAAAGAAATACTAGAAGTTAACAAGCTATTATAACAACTATTCTTTTTTTAAAATTTAAATCTTCTTTTATTATTATTATATAATATGTTGATAAGTGAATTTAAAAACTAAAAAAAAGTTTAGATTAAATTTGAAGTCATTCGACTCCTCTTACTTTTTTTTATAAGATATAAAGTATCTTGTTTAGTTTTTATGGTTTGTGTGGGAGTTTTTTTATTTAGCGTACTATTGATACTCAAAGCTGTAACTATAATTCCTGTTAAGAATATTAGTAAGAATAATAGTATTATTTTACGTAAGTTTTTCACTTTTAAGTACTTCCTTTTTAATAAAGACGTCTTTTTTTAAGAAATGTTACATTTTTATTAAGATTTCTTTAAGAAATTTTTTTCAATTTAATTCTTTGTACTTTGCTTCGAATTAATTATTACAATAAATTATGCCTAGAAATAAGAAAATATATAAGAAGAAGGGGAAGGTCATAAAAGAACTTACAAGAAAGATTTTTAGAATATTGAATGAAGACAGCACGAAATCTTTCAATTATAAACAAATTGCAACTAAAATAGATGTTAAAGATACAGATGGACGTAACCAGATTATTAAGAAATTAGGAGAATTGTCTGGGAATGGAAAAATTATTGAAACTGAAAGAGGTAAATTCAAAATTAATGAAGATAGAGAATATCATACTGGAACACTAGATTTAACCAGTAATGGTAATGGTTATTTTATTTGTGAAGATTTTGAAGATGATATTTTTGTTCCTTCTGTTAACCTAAATAAAGGTTTACAAGACGATTTAGTTCGTGTATATGTTTACAATAAAAGAAAAAGTAAAAAATTAGAAGCAGATGTAGTTGAAATATTAGAACGTGCAAAACAGGAGTTTGTAGGAACATTGCAAATGAATAAAAATTTTGGTTTCGTAATACCAGATAATCATAAAATGTATGCAGATATTTTTATATCAAGAGGAAAGATTAATGGTGCAGAAGATGGAGACAAAGTTGTAGCTAAATTAACTGATTGGCCAGAAAATTCTAAGAATCCATTTGGGAAAATTACACAAGTTTTAGGTAAACCTGGAGATCACGATACAGAAATCCACTCTATTTTGTTAGAATACGGTTTGCCTTATGAATTTCCAAAAGAAGTAGAAGAAGAAGCTCAAGAATTATCTATAGAGATTACTGCAGATGAGATTGCAAAACGTAGAGATATGAGAAGTGATTTAACGTTTACTATCGATCCTAAAGATGCTAAAGATTTTGATGATGCTTTATCTTTTACCATTTTAGAAAATGGTAATTATGAGATAGGTATTCACATTGCTGATGTATCTCACTATGTGCAACCAAAAACAATATTGAACGATGAAGCTTATGACAGAGCGACGTCTGTGTATCTTGTTGATAGAGTAGTTCCTATGTTACCAGAAATGTTATCTAACGGAGTATGTTCATTAAGACCTAATGAAGAGAAATTAACATTCTCAGCTGTTTTTGAAATGAATGATAAAGCGATAATAAAAAAACAATGGTTTGGTAGAACAGTAACATATTCAGATAAACGTTTTGCTTATGAAGAAGCACAGGCAATTATTGAAAGCAAAGGAAATGTTATACCTGAAGAGGTATCGTTAACAGGAGAATCATATACTGTTGATGATGCCATTGTGGAAGCTACCTTAAAACTTGATGCTTTAGCTAAGAAAATGAGAAGTAAACGAATGAAATCTGGTGCTATATCTTTTGACAGAGTTGAAGTTAAATTCAATTTAGATGAAGATGCTAATCCTGTTGGAGTTTTCTTCAAAGAATCTAAAGACGCTAATAAGTTAATTGAAGAATTTATGCTCTTAGCAAATAAGAAAGTAGCTGAATTTATAGGTAAAGGAGCTGGAAATAAACCAACAAACAACACATTTATTTACCGTACACACGATGAACCTAATATAGAAAAGTTGGCATCTTTGCAAAATATTGTTAGTAAGTTTGGTTATAAAATTGATACTCAAACAAGAGAGTCAACTTCACAAACGTTAAATAAGTTATTAAAAGACGTACATGGAAAAGGTGAAGCTAATTTAGTAGAAACATTAGCCATAAGATCTATGAGTAAAGCAGAATATACAACTCAAAATATAGGTCATTACGGATTAGCTTTCGATTATTACAGCCATTTTACTTCACCTATACGACGATATCCTGATGTGATGACACATAGATTACTTCAGCATTATTTGGATGGCGGAAAGTCACCTAAAATGGAAACTTATGAAGAGCGTTGTAAACATTCTTCAAAAATGGAAGAGTTGGCAGCAAAAGCAGAGCGTGATTCTATTAAATATATGCAGATTAAATACATGCAAGATCATAAAGATACCGAGTTTGAAGGTGTTGTTTCTGGAGTAACTGAATGGGGAATTTATGTAGAAATTTTAGAGAATAAATGTGAAGGAATGGTTAGAATTAGAGATATAAAAGATGATTATTATATATTTGACGAAACTCAATATGCAGTTGTTGGTCAAGCTACAAAAGCTGTAATACAACTTGGTGATGAGGTAGTTGTTAAAGTTAAAAATACAGATTTAGAACGTAAACATTTAGATTTTGATTTGATAAGTCATTAACTTATAATGTTTTCTTATAAATATTCAAGTAAGTAAAATAAAAGTTTGTAAATATATCACAGAAAAATGAATGTATTTCTAATTGAAATAAACCATTCATTTTTCTGTTTATTATATAACCATATTCCTTAATAATGAAAAAGTTACTCATAGTTAATATTGTATTATTTAGTTTCATTGTAAATGCTCAAGAAACTATTACTAAAACTTTAAAAGATTTTGAAACTTTAAAAGTATACAGCGGTATAGATTTAGAATTAATTAAGTCTGATAAGCAAGAATTATTAATAGAAGGAGAAAAGTCTGAAAAAGTTAAAATTAAAGAAAAAGATAATACTTTAAAAGTTCTATTACGCTTTCCAGAAACTACTGCAGATGGGAAGGTTAAAGCTACATTATTTTATAACAAAGATATCATAGTAATGGACGCAAATGAAGGTGCTACACTAACAGGTAAAGATATAAAGCAAAGTTTTTTAGAGGTTAAAGCACAAGAAGGAGCATTTATAAATTTAACAATAGACGCTAAGCACTTAACAGTAAAAGGATCATCTGGAGGAGTAATTAAATTAACTGGAAAATCTAAAAATCAAGAAGTTAAATTAGATTTAGGCGCAACTTATCATGGATTTAACTTAGTTATTGAGAATGTTTCTGCAGTAAAAGCAGGTTCAGGAGCAAAGGCAGAAGTATCATCTGGAGAAACTATAGATGCTAAAGTAAGTTTTGGAGGCACAATTTTGTATAAAGGAAAACCAGAAGTTATAAAAGAAAAGAAAGTTATAGGAGGTACAATAGAACATAGAAAATAAGTTTTTCATATCTTTGTAAAATCAAATTTGAAACAATGAATACACTAACAATATTTTTAGGAATGATAGGTCCATGGCAAATAGCTATAATAGTTGCACTGGTATTACTAATGTTTGGTGGAAAGAAGATTCCTGAGTTAATGAGAGGTTTAGGAACTGGAATAAAAGAGTTCAAAGACGCAACCAAGACTGAAGAGGAAAATAACAAAACTGAAGAATAAAAAAAACGATGTAAATTTTACATCGTTTTTTTTATTTTATAATTTAACAGCAGTACCAGAGGCTGTAACCATTAACATTCCTCCATTCTTACCTACTGTTTCGTAGTCTAAGTCTATTCCTACAATAGCATCTGCGCCAAGTGACTCAGCACTTTTAATCATTTCATTCATTGCTGTATTTTTAGCTTGGCGAAGTACCTTTTCGTAAGATCCAGATCTACCACCAACAATATCTCTTACACTCGCAAAGAAGTCTTTAAAAATATTAGCACCAATGATTGTTTCACCAGAGACTATATCCAAATATTCTTTAATGGTATTGTTTTCTAATGTATGTGTTGTTGTTATAATCATATAAAAAAAAATCCCAAACTTAATTGGGATTATGAGTTTAATATATTACTAGTTTTCGTTATCTCTTTTCTTATTTTTGGTATTTTTCATTGCTTCACCAATTTGATTACTAGCTGTAAATGAAGCTACCATATCATTAAGCATTTGACTACCAGCTTGAGGAGAATTCGGTAATAAAATTAAATTACTGTTTGTTTCCTGGCCTATAGATTGTAATGTATCATAGTGTTGTGTTACTACAATTAAAGCAGAAGCCTCTTGGCTATTAATACCTACTTTATTCAATACTTCTACAGATTCTTCTAAACCTCTAGCAATTTCTCTACGTTGATCTGCTATACCTTGACCCTGTAAACGTTTACTTTCTGCCTCAGCTTTTGCTTTTTCAACAATTAAAATACGTTGAGCGTCTCCTTCATATTGAGCAGCTACTTTTTCACGCTCAGAAGCATTAATTCTATTCATTGCTTCCTTAACTTGTGCATCTGGATCAATATCTGTTACTAAAGTTTTTATAATATCGTAACCATATTCAATCATGGCATCGTTTAATTCAGATTTTACAGCAATAGCTATATCGTCTTTTTTAACAAATACATCATCTAATTTCATTTTAGGAACTTCTGCACGAACAACATCAAACACATAAGATGTTATTTGATCGTGAGGATAATCTAATTTATAAAAAGCATCATAAACTTTATCTTTAATTACTTTGTACTGAACTGATACTTTTATTTTAACAAATACATCATCTAATGTTTTAGTTTCTATAATAACATCTAATTGTTGAATCTTAAGGCTTAGTTTACCTGCAATTCTATCCACTAGAGGAATTTTCAAGTGTAAACCAGATTGTCTAATGCTTTGGAACTTACCAAAACGCTCAACGATTGCAGCTGTTTGTTGTTTTACAATAAAGAACGATGATAATAGTATTATTAATCCGAAGAAAATAATGGGTACTAAATAGAACATAGTTTAATTTTTTTGAGTTGATTATGTTATAAATATACTTAATAGTTACTTATGTGACGTTATTTTTTTTATTTGTTACAAATTGTGGTTAATTTTATCGTCATAAACAATCAACTATATGGAACTTATTCAAAAGCATGCTACTGAAATTTTATTATTACTTTTTTTAATTGTTACTTTTTTACAATCTGGGTTAGACAAGGTAACAGATTGGAATGGTAACTTATCTTTTATTAAAGGACACTTTAAAAGTTCACCGCTAAAAAATTACGTACCGATCTTATTAGCTATAATTTTAGTTATTGAAATATTAGCAGGGGCATTAATGTTTGTAGGAATTTTTCAATTAGCAACAACTGGTCAAAAAGATATGGCTTTAATTGGAACAGAACTTTCAGCACTTAGTTTAATATTTTTATTAATTGGCCAACGTCTTGCAAAAGATTATGCAGGTGCTATGACTTTGGCAGTGTATTTCATTATCGCAATTTTTGGCGTATATCTTTTAAATAATTAAAAATTATAATAATTTATTTTTTTATAACTTTTAATTATTAATAAACCTCTTAAAAAACCTATTTTAAGAGGTTTATTTTTTAAAAGAATATACGTATAGGTTTTTTATAATTAAACAACTTAAATAGGTGTTAAAATTAATTTTTAGTGTTTTTTATAATGTAAATTAAAGAAGAATATTCTTTACTCTGTTTGGCTTTTAAATTTGAAACGAGACCAATGTAAAAAGCCCTGAATAATTTCATTTGATTCTTTTTGTATTTCTCAGATAAAAGTGAAACATAAAAAGAATCAAAAATCATAGGTATTCTTTTTTCTACATACATATCAACTAAAGCAAATAATCTTTCAATCGATGTTTTTGAAAAATGCCATAAATGTCTTGGTACATCATAAGCAGCCCAATGCTCTTTATAATATTTTGCATCATAACTTTTATAATTAGGTACAGCAATTATTAACACACCATCTCTAGTTAGCAATTTTTTTAATTTAACTATGTACTCATTTAAATTTGGTACATGTTCTAAAACATGCCACATAGTAATTATATCAAACTTTTCCTCTCCCAGATCAGCTATTGATTCTTTTAAAACTAAATTTTTAGTTGAAGCTGTAGCTCTAGCTTTCTTTGAAGGTTCAATTCCTGTAGTATTCCAACTATTGTTTTTACATACATTTATAAAGTCACCCGTACCAGCACCAATATCTAATATTTTTTTCTGATTAGTATTGAATGAATTTATGAGTTTTAATTTATTTTTTAAGGTGTAGTTCTTCACATATTGATATAATTTATCAACTAGAGTTTTTGAACTATCGGTATGTGAAATATAGTCGTTACTATCATAATACTTTTCTAAATTCTTTGGTTTAGGATTAGTGAATAATAAGTCAAATTTGGAATTATAGTGTAATTCGAATTCTTCATTAGTTAAAGTATAGTCTTTACTCTTAATGTAAAGTTTAGTAGAATCTAATTTTAATTTCATTTAAAAGATATGTTTCACGTGGAACTAGTAGTAAATATTTGATCAAAAATATAAAATGTTCCACGAGGAACATTAGTATTTAAGATTTAATTTTAATTATCAATCACAAAAAAAAGTGTTCCACATGGAACACTTTAGAGAAATTATAATACCTATTCAATTACCTACCCATAAAAACTAGAAGAACAGAAATATCACTAGGAGAAACTCCGCTTATTCTACTCGCTTGAGATATAGTAGTTGGTTTGATTTTAGTTAATTTTTCTCTTGCTTCATAGGATAAAGATTTTACTCTCGTATAATCAAATGAAGAAGGAATAGGGACATTTTCTAATCTATTTAGTTTGTCTGCATTATTTTTTTCTTTTTCTATGTAACCAGAATATTTTAAATGAATTTCTACTTGTTCAGTTATTTCAGAACCAATTTCATTTTCCATTACGTATTCATTAAGCTTTTGTATACTCAGTAAATCAGAAAAGTTTAATTGGGGACGAGCTGCAATCTTATATAACTTCATAGATTGATTAATAGGAGCTAGTTTTTTTGATTCTAAAATAGGATTAATTTCATCTTTGGTGACACTTAAGTCCTTTATGAATTGAATCAGATTTTCCGTTTCTTTCTTTTTTCTAACAACTCGTTCTAGTCGCTCATCAGATGCTAAACCTATTTTATGTGCTTTGGGTGTTAAACGTAAATCAGCATTATCTTGTCGTAATAAAGTTCTGTATTCTGCTCTTGAAGTAAACATTCTATAAGGTTCTTCTGTTCCTTTGGTTATTAAATCATCAATTAGAACACCTATATAAGCTTCACTCCTTTTTAAAATGAAAGGTTCTTTGTTTTGAGTTTTTAAGGCAGCATTTACTCCAGCCATTAATCCTTGTGAAGCTGCTTCTTCATATCCAGTAGTTCCATTTATCTGACCAGCAAAAAATAAATTTTCAACCAACTTTGTCTCTAAAGAATGTGTTAATTGCGTTGGTGGGAAGTAATCGTATTCAATAGCATATCCATATCTAAAAAACTTCACATTCTCGAAGCCAGCAATAGAACGTATAGCTTTATCTTGTATATCTTCAGGTAAAGATGTTGAAAAGCCGTTCACGTATATTTCAACTGTATTCCAACCTTCAGGTTCAACAAAAACTTGATGACGTTCCTTGTCAGCAAAACGATTAATTTTATCTTCTACAGAAGGACAATATCTTGGACCTGTTGATTTAATTCTACCATTAAACATTGGTGAGCGATCAAATCCTTCTCTAAGTAAATCATGTGTAGTTTGATTCGTGTAAGTTAAATAACAAGATCGTTGTTTTTGTAAAGGAGAAGTAATCGGTAAGTAAGAAAATTTCTCTGTTTTTTCATCACCAGGTTGTTCAGTCATTTTAGTATAATCTAAAGAGCGACCATCAACTCTTGGTGGTGTACCAGTTTTCATTCTACCAGCCTCAAAACCTTTTTCAACTAAATCTTCTGTTACTCCAGTAGAAGCTCCTTCACCTGCTCTACCACCACCAAATGTTTTTTCTCCGATATGAATTAAACCGTTTAAAAAAGTACCAGCTGTTAAAATAACTGTTTTTGCTTTTATGTTTAAACCTAATACAGTTTTAACACCGGTTATCGTATTGTTATCAAATATAAGTCCGTTAACTGAATCTTGATAGAAATCTAAATTATCAGTCTGTTCTAACATCGTTCTCCAGCACTCTGCAAATTGCATTCTGTCCGACTGTGCTCTTGGACTCCACATTGCAGGTCCTTTGGATTTATTAAGCATTTTAAATTGTATAGCAGTTTTATCTGTTACAATACCACTATACCCACCTAGTGCGTCAATCTCTCTAACAATTTGTCCTTTTGCAATTCCACCCATTGCAGGGTTACAACTCATCTGAGCTATGTTTTGCAAATTCATTGTTATTAACAATGTCTTCGCACCCATATTAGCACTTGCAGCAGCGGCCTCACTTCCAGCATGTCCTCCACCTACTACAATAACGTCATATGTTGTTGTAAATAAACTCATTTTTATATCTTTTTTCTACTAAGATTATTGTTATAAATAAAAAAAACCGTTCCACGTGGAACGGTTACAAATTTAAGGTTTTTAAACTACTATTTTCTTTAGCCCTCATTAATTGTTTTTCATTATCTGTCTTGTCTTTGTAACCCATATAATGAAGTATTCCGTGTATAATTACCCGGTGTAATTCTTGTCTGAAATTAGTGTTGAATTCAATAGCATTTTCCTTAACTCGTTGTACAGAAATAAAAATATCACCTCCTACTAGTTTTCCTAAAGTATAATCAAAACTTATAATATCAGTTAAGGTATCATGTTGTAAAAACTCAATATTAATCTTATGTAAGTATTCATCATCACAAAAGATATAATTTATTTCTCCTAATTCAAAACCTTCAGATTCTATACAAGAAACAATCCAATCACTTGTTTCTTTTTCATTACTAAGTTCAAAATTTGTTTCGTAATTAAATGCTATCATTTTAATGTTTCTGTTTTAAAAAAGAAGATTTTTTGTCTTTTATTGTAGCCAATGTATCTGAAACTATTGTCTAAAAAACAACTTGACTTATGTTTAATTTTCTTTTTGTTTTCAAGATTATCAATATGCTTTTTTTTATCGATATCTTTAAATGTAGTTTCAAAGTTTGCTTCGTTATTCAGCAGCCCATTTGAATCAATTATTATTTCGAAAAATCTTTTTTGCTTTTGTTCTTTTGCTAGATAAAAAGGAAGTTCACTAGGTTGAGATGGACCAAAACCACCTGGTCTACTAAAATTTATTTGTTGCATTTGCATATGATTTTGCCACATCATAAATTGATGATGATGCCACCACCAATTGTAATGATAATTGTAATCTTTGTCAACATAATCAATTCTAACCTTTAAGTTTTCAGTCGTTGTTTTGTTTACAGTAATTGTAGGATTGAATCTATTTTTACCTGCTTTTTTTAGGAATTTTTCTATTCCAGAAAACTTAGAATCAGCCTTAATATATTCTTTTATTGATGAATCAATAGTTATAGAACTTAATTCTTTCGAAGTATTAGTGTCAAAAATTCTAATAGTTCCTGTTTTTTTATTTAAGCCTAAAAGAAATAAATGATCGTTGTTGTAATAAGAAGTGTGTTTTTTAAATCGCTTTTTATTGTTTTTATTCGTGAAGATTTTAATATTATTACCCTCTATTCTTTCAGAGTTTAAGGATAGTTTTAGGAGAGCTGTAGTATTCTTTTTTTGATTCTCTTTAGTAAAAAAAATATCGTCACCTTTTAAATAAGATCTCAACGTTCCGATAGCACCATTAGCTACAAATTCGTCTGTCTTTACAGCTTCTACTGATTCATCTTCGAAATATTCCTTTATATAATCATCTTTTTTGCTGAATGTATAAGTTGCAGTTTTTACTGTTTGTAAAGAAGTAAAGTTTTTAAAAACTAAAGTTTCATCTGTTTTATAAATAAGTACAGAACGATTCTTTTCTCTAAAAGATGCAACAAAATCTTCGTGATTCATAGCTTCAGAAGCAATTATTTCATTGTTAGTTGTATCAACGGTATATTCTTTTAGAAATTTTTTTCCTTTATTCTTGTAACTAAGTAATAAGGAAAGTGTATTGTTTTTTTTATGAAACGAAACAACAGAAAGCTTTTTTTTACTCTCTATAGGTTTTAATTCAGTAACAGAAGTTCCATCAAAAATATAGGTAAAGACGTCGAATTTTTTACTTTTCTTGTTTTTAGTAAAAATTAAATGAAAAGAATTTTCATTAGATAAATCACCAGAAAAGGTGTTTTCTATTTTGTAATGTTTATCAAGTTTAATATTTGTTTTTGGGTTTTCAATAGCAAATAATGTGATAGTAAAAAGTAAAATCACAAAGGTGTTAATTTTCTTAATCATAAACATAGCTTAAATTATTTTTCAGTTTTAGTGTTTTTGAAGTATTCTTGAACTCTCTTTTTATAATCTTGACGCAAAGGTAACGATTGCCTATTCAAAATTTCTGTTTGGTTGAAGTACTCTTTTTTAAACTTAATCTCTTTTGCTCTCGAACTATTATACTGAATTAAATTCGTATTCGATTTCCTCTTCTCTTCTCTTCCTTGCTGAAATGTTGCTTTATCAAGCTTTAATAATTGGTAGTTTAATTTCTGCATTCTTTGTAAAGTACTTTGATTAAATCCTTTTTCTAAAATTTCATTTTCTAATTGTTCCATTTCCTTCAATGCTTTTTTAGCGTCACCATTATCTCCTTTACCATTTTTTAAAGCATTTTCTAATTGTTCTCTTAACTGGCTTTGTTGTTTATATATTTCATAAAGTTCACCATTTAGACCATCGTTCTCTCTTGGTTGACCATCTTTACCTTGTTTTTTTCCTTCTCCGCCTTTTTCTCCTTTTTTACCATTCTTTCCATCTTTAGGCTTGCCTTCATTTCCTTTCTTTTGCATTCCTTTTTGCATTTTTTTAGAAAGTTCTTCTTGTTTCTTTATGATATCAGGTAAGCTAAAAGACTTTCCTCCTTTTCCTTTACCCTTTCCACTTCCTGGTTTAGGGTTTTGCATAGCATCAAGAGTATTACTTAGCATATTTGCCAATTCATTAGCTGATGTCATTACATAACGCTGATTGGTAGTTCCATTTCTAAATCTACTTTCAGAAAAATTTTCAAGAGATTCATCTAAGTTATAATGTGCATCTCCTAAATGCTCCTGTATTTTTGAACTAATCTTAGGAACACGCATGGATAATACAAACAAACTGTCATCGATATGTTCGAAATATGTTTTAAGTTGATATTGTTTTTTTAAGTTTTTACCAAAATCAGGATGAGAAGAAGTTGTGTTTGAAAATTTATCCATTAAACTTTCTTGATCAAACGAAAAGGTAATTAAGTTTTCTACAATTTTTCTTAAATCCTCCATATTCTCTTCAGCCATTTCATCACTCATCATCTCCATGGACTTTTGCATTTTCTGACTCATCTGCTGCATTTTTTGTGCTGCATTCTTTTGATTCTTTTTAGCTTTTTGTTCCTGGTTTTGTTTTAAATTCTCTTCGGCTTTATTAAGTTCGTTTTCTGTTTCCTTTTTTAAATCTTCCATAGCAGGAATATCCATAGGTTTCTTTAGCTTTTCATTTTCTTTATTTAATTCCTTAAGTTCTTTTTTAAGCTCATTAAACTGTTCTTTAATTTTATCTTGTTCTTTTTGAGTATTTTCTTTTTCACTTAATTCTTTTTGTTGTTTAGAAAGTTCCTCAAGTTTTTTAGAAATTTGATTCATCTTTTGCTCAACATAATATTGTTTTGCCATTTCCAAAACACGTTCTAAACTTTTCTCTTGTTGTTTATTTTGTTGCGCTAATTTTTTAGTCTTTTTTATGAGTTCTTCTTTATTAAGCTTCTCAGCCATTTTTTTAAGCTCTTCAAGTAACTTCTGTTGTTTTTCTAATTTTTTTAACTCCTCTATTCGCTTCTGTAAATTTTCTTTTTTCTCCTGTAATCTCTCATTATCTTCTTTTTTCTCAGAAAAATTTTCTTGTAATTTTTGAGTTTGCCTTTTCATCATCTCCTTGTACTGTTCTTGACGCTTTATAAGGCTTTGTATCTTTTTCTGATCATTCCAATTCATATTTTTCTTATTCTGTAAGTCAAACTGAATTTTCTCTAAATCATCTTTACTTTTTTGTTGTTTATCAAGAGAGTTCTGTATGTTTTGCAAATGATTCTGTTGCTCTTTTAAGAGTTCATTATCTAATTCCTGATTTGTTTTCTTTCGATAAGAAAACTTTTTGCTGACTGCTTTTTTACGGCCATTAATAGCATCATTATCGTAAACTCTAAAAAATAATTCATAATCAACACCCTCTATTAAGTCTAAATTATTTGGGAATTTAGCAAAGAAGCTCTGCACAGGAGTTTTAACAGTATTTATCGTATTAAATTTTTGATTATCAGGGTTTTGTGTGTCGTAATAAACCATTTCTAGTTTACTAATTCCATAATCATCGGCAATTTTACCCGCAAAAAAAGCGGTTCCACGTGAAATACTATCAATATTTGAAGTAACTTCAATTGTTGGAGCTTCATCATTAATAACAGCTATTGAAAATTGTAGTTTTTCGTATTCTTTAAGCTTAGTGTTTGATGTGTTTATCTCGTAATTACTATTGTTATTTATTTTTTTTGTAAAGCTAAAGTCAGTATCATTTATTTTGGTGAACGGAGTATTGTTTCTATTTTCTTTAAAGTTAACATCTTGTGTATTAGAAGTGTTAACTTTCCAAGCAACCAATGTTCCTTGTGGAACAGTTATGTTACCAGCATTAGGAAGTGTTTCATTTTTCTTCCCTAAATACCTTGGGTAGGTAATATTCATGCTAATATTTTTGATACTTGGTGTTTTAATTACTTTAACACTATAGGTTGGAGAAGTGATAGCATTTGCTTGAACATAGAAATCGATTGTAGTATTTACTTCCTCGAACGTGTAAGAAAATAATCCTGAACCGTTATTTTCTAGAAAATATTCTTGGTTATTGAAGTGAATTTTAGCTTCCTCAGGTATAACTTCACCTTTAGCTTCAACATAAACGGTTATTGGTTTACCCTGAATTACTTCCAACGTATTAGTTGTTAAGTTAAAAGAAAAAGGAGCAGGTGGATTATAGGCTAAATTATGATTAACTACCCTATTTAAACTTTGGTTGAGTTTATCGTTAGTTCCTGTAAATAAAGTAATTAACCATATAAAAACAGGAATTAGTAAGAATTTAAGATACTTTATATTAACAGAAAAATTAATAGCTTTTGTGAAATGAATAGGTTGTAATTCATTTGATTTTTGTGCGATACTAGCGAGTAAAAGTTCCGACTGTTGCGAATTATTTTTTAGCTGTAAAACATTAAGTAACTTATCACTAACTTCAGGAAAATGATTTCCGATAATTTTAGAAGATTCTTCATTTGAGATTCCTTTTTGTAAACCAAATAATTTAAATAAAGGCCAAATAATAAATCGAGCTAGTAATCCGACTTCTACAAAGATAAAAAGCCAAAAAAGAGTTGTTCTGGCTACAGGTTTCAACCAAAAAAAATATTCAATAAAAAGAATTAATAAAAAATATAACAAACCTAAAGAGAAAAAAAGGATGGTACCTTTAATAAGTTCGTTGGTGTAATATTTTCTACTGAATTGCTGAAGCTTTTGTTCTATTTGTGAAAAATTACTCATAATACAAGTCTAAATATGTAAAATTAACCAATTTAAGATGGTTTCAGTGATGGAATGTGCGTTAAAGTATGTTATAAATTTAGAAACGATAGATAGTTATGCAAGAATTTTAGTAAGAAAGCTGTTAAAAATAATATAAAAAGTGTTCAATTAATCAATGAATAAACTTTTTTATATAAATTGAAGATCAATATAACCCCGAAATCGTATTAATCATAAACAAATATAAATTATGAAAACCAAATTAGTAAACATCGAAAACGCAAAAATTTTAACGAAAGAAGAACAAGTAAGCGTAAAAGGAGGCTTCTGGGGAGGAGGAACAGAATGTGATATTACAGGTTGTTATGCAGCTTACCCAAATGGAGGTCAAGGTTTTGTAGGTAGAGAAGGTGGACCTTGTGCATTAGACACTCATGATGCTATGGCATGCATAGGTACAGTTCGTAATGGATTGTGTTGTATCGGATAAATAGTTATATCAATACGATATGTATTGAAAAGAGCATCAATATCGATGCTCTTTTTTTTGATTTTATAAATAGAAAAACAATTATATATTTTGTAAGGAATAGTTTTTTAATGAAACTAAAGTCTAAAATAATTTTACAATGAAAAAACTAGTTTACTTTTTAGTACTAACCGTCTCTTTTAGTGCATTTTCTCAAAGTCCTTGGACACAAAAGAAAGACGAAGCTTATTTACAATTATCATTTACTTCAATTTCTGGTTATACAGAATTATTTGCAAAAGGTGATGCAGTTCCAACGAACAGAAAAATGAATGACAATACATTACAGTTATTTGCTGAATTTGGTTTAACTGACAAAACAACATTAGTAGCTAATGTTCCTCTGAAATTTGTTTCTTCAGGAGCGTTAGTAGATCCAGCTGAAAATTTTACTACAGAAAGTTCATTAACAACATTAGGAAATGTTCAATTAGGAGTTAAACATAAATTTTATGATAATAAATGGTTGATTTCTGGACAATTAATGGTTGAAGCAAATACTGGAGATTTTGAAGAAGCATCAGGTTTACGAACAGGTTATGATGCTTGGACGTTTACACCACTTATTATAGCAGGTAGAGGATTCGATTCTTGGTATGTTCAGGCATTTACAGGAGTAGATATTAGAACAAATGAATACAGTTCTGCTTATAAATTAGGAGGTGAAGTTGGTTATAAAGCAATTGACTGGTTGTGGGTTGCTGGATTTTTAGATGGAGTTGCTTCTTTTCAAAATGGAGATGTAGCAATACCCGTAACTAATAGATTAACAAGTTTGTATGTGAACGATCAAAGTTATGCAGGTTTTGGATTAAAGTTAATCGGAGAATTCGACGATAATTTTGGAGCTAATGTAGGTTTAGGTGGGGCTTTTAGCGGAAGAAGAGTTGCGGTAGCACCAGCAATTTCATTTGGGCTTTACTATAAATTATAATATTTAAATTATTAGTTAAATAAGAAGGGTTTCAAAGGAAACCCTTTTTTTATGCTTCCTTGTTTTTTCTCTTTCCTTCTTTCTCTTTAAAAACTATCTTTGCGCTTTATAAAAATAAAAAGATGTTAGAAAACGTTCGAGTGCGTTTTGCACCAAGTCCAACAGGACCTTTGCATATAGGTGGAGTAAGAACTGCTTTATTTAATTATTTATTTGCAAAAAAACACAACGGAACTTTTGTATTACGAATTGAAGATACAGATCAAACGCGTTATGTAGCTAATGCTGAACAATATATAATTGATGCATTGGAATGGTGTAATATTCCTTTTGATGAAGGACCAGGAAAGAATGAAAAATTTGGACCGTATAGACAATCTGAACGTAAAGAATTATATAAAAAATATGCTGATGAATTGCTTGCAAAAGGTTGGGCATATTATGCATTTGATACTGCTGAACAGTTAGACGCACATAGAAAACAGCATGAAGAGGATGGTAAAACATTTATTTATAATTGGCACAACAGAGCAAAAGGAAGATTAGTGAATTCATTAGTGCTTTCTGAAGAAGAAGTACAAGCTAAAATAACTGCTGGTGATAAATATGTAATTCGTTTTAAAACACCAGAAGATGAAACATTAATTCTGGAAGATGAAGTTCGTGGTAAAGTAAGGGTTGAGACGAATACTTTGGATGATAAGGTATTATTTAAATCGGATGGAATGCCAACGTATCATTTAGCAAATATTGTTGACGATCATTTAATGGAAATATCGCATGTAATCCGTGGTGAAGAATGGTTACCTTCTCTCCCACTTCATACATTGCTATACAGAGCTTTTGATTGGCAAGCACCAAAATTTGCACATTTATCTTTAATTCTAAAACCAGTTGGTAAAGGGAAATTAAGCAAACGTGATGGCGATAAATTGGGCTTTCCTGTTTTTCCTTTAGAATATACAAATCAAGAAAGTGGAGATGTTTCACGTGGATATAAAGAAGATGGCTATTTTTCAGATGCGTTTATAAATATGTTGTCTTTATTAGGCTGGAATCCTGGTACGGAACAAGAACTTTTTACTTTAGATGAACTGGTTCAATCTTTTGACTTGAAAAGGGTTAGTAAATCGGGGGCTAAGTTTAGTCCAGATAAAACAAAATGGTTTAATCAACAGTATTTACAGCAAAAATCAGATGCAGCATTAACAGCATTGTTTTTACCTATTGTTGAAGAACATGCTAGTGCTTCAGAAGCAATTAAAACACCTATTGATGAAGAGTATGTAGAAAAAGTAGTAGGTTTAATTAAAGAAAGAGCTTCTTTTGTTCAAGATTTCTGGGATTTATCAAGTTTCTTTTTTGTTGCACCAACTTCATACGATGAAAAGGCTTCAAAGAAACAATGGAAAGAGACAACAGGTGAGCTTATGCAAGCGTTAGTTTCTGTAATTGAAGGTATTCAGGTGTTTACTATTGAAAACGCGCAAACAGAAATAAAAGGATGGATTACCAGTAAAGAAATTGGTTTTGGTAAAGTTATGCAGCCACTGCGTTTAAGCTTGGTTGGAAAGTTAGCTGGGCCAGATTTGTTTGATATCATGATTATGATTGGTAAAGAGCAAACCGTACAAAGAATACAACATGCAATTACTACTTTAGGATAAGGATTGTATTTATTTTACAGATTAAAAACCTCGCAGATTTTAAAATCTGTGAGGTTTTTTGTTATAATTGTGTGTGCAAGGAATACTAGCAATAGCACAGACCAATAGCAGTTTAAAATTGTAATTAAGAAGTAAATATAATTTCATGGCATTTGATGTTTATTTTGCAGATAGAATTAGGTATATTTTACATGATAAAAACATCCTCTTTTCTGAGTTAACAATGATGGGAACTTTGTGTTTTAAGGTCAAGGGGAAAATGTTGTGTGCAATTCATATCGATAAAAAATACGGAGACAGTCTTTTAATGGCAAGAATCGGTAAAACTCAATATGAAATTGCAATTCATAATCCGGTTTGTTTACCAATGAATTTTACTGGTAAACCTATGAAAGGTTATGTATTTGTTACTCCAGAAGGTTTTGATACTGATGAAGATTTAACATACTGGATTGATTTGTGCTTGCGTTTTAATCCGGAAGCAAAAGAAAGTAAGAAAAAGAAAAAGTAAAATGTTTACAACTGTAGTAAAAAGCACGTTAGAAGAAGATATTTCTATACTCGTGACAAAAGATAATCATCCGTGGAATTATTTGTGTGAATGTGGCGACGCAAAGGCGCTAACAGTAAAAGAGCTTCAAAACACAAATGCCATCTTCATAAGCCATACACATATTGATCATTTTGTGAATTTTGATACCGTTATGCGGCATCAAATAGGAATTGAACGCGACGTTGTAATATGTGGCCCGAAAGGGATAGCAAAACAAGTGCAAGCTAAACTAAATAGTTATACGTGGAACCTCATTAAAAAAGGAGCTATACGTTATGAAATAAGAGAAATGTTGGCAGATGATAAAATTGTTGTTTTCGAATTGGAACCGCCCACTTGGGAATTAAAAGAGTTGCATACTATTGAAGGAAACTTACTTTTTAAGGATAAGGATTTTTCTGTTACAGGAGTTTTATTGGATCATAAAATTCCTACGTTGGCTTATAAATTTCAGGAGGAAGAACTTGTTAAAATCAATATAGCGGAGTGTGGTTTTAAAGGTGGAAAATGGGTAAGAACGTTAAAAGATGCATTCTTAAAGCAAGAGGATAACGTATTGATTGATGTTGAAGGAAAGGTATACAGCTCAAAAGAATTATTTCATTTGCTATCTATTCAAGAAGGAGATAGTTTAGGTATTATTATGGATCATGCTGCGAACGAAGAGAATCATTCGAAAATCGTGGAACATTTTAAGAATTGTAATAAAGTACTTATCGAAAGTTTTTATAGGAATGAAGATAAAGCGTTGGCTGCTGTAAATTTTCATAGTTATGCAGCTCTGTCTGGAAGTATTTTGAAACGAGCGAATGTAATTGAAGCTGTTCCTGTTCATTTTTCAAGAAAGTATACTCCAGCACAAATAGCAGCTTTAGAAAAAGAATTTTTTGAAGCGTTTACTTTTTAAAATAATGTACATATGTTGTTGATTAAAAAAGGGTTTAATTCCTTTAACCCGCATTATGCATTAGAAAATCTACTACAGCTCGAAACTGCTTCAAAATATATCACTTTGTTATGTTTCTCAAATTAACCGTAGCGGTGCTATGCTAAATTTGATGAAACATTATATTTTATTGCATTTGTGAGCTTCATAACGAAGTTCTAATACATAATTCGGGTTTAATAAGTTTAAAGAACGAAGTATAGATTTGAAAAGTAATAGTAATTTTGCGAGCATGAAAAAGTACCTTATTATTTTTAGTGTATTCATTCCATTTTTTGCACAGTCGCAAATTATTAATATTGAAAGTTTACGAAGAGTAACCGATACTGTTGGTTGGTCTGGTTTTACGCGACTAGATCTCTATTTGATAAAAAACAAGAATAGTATTTTAGGTGTTTCAAACCGAACTAGAGTTCAGTATAAGAACGAAAATCATTTATGGTTGTTCGTAAGTGATTTTGATTTCAAAGAAGCGAATTCTAAAACGTTTGTAAGTAAGAACGCTCAGCATTTAAGGTATAATTATAGATTGAAGCCAAGCATTGCCTTAGAAAGCTTTATTCAGGTTCAGGAAGATAAAATTTCAGCAATACGCTTTAGAGGATTAACAGGAGCCGGATTGCGATTTAAATTATCAAAATCTGAAGATTATAAATTCTATCTCGGAACTTTAGTTATGTTTGAAAACGAGCATAGTAAGAATGATACGTTTCAAGAAATTCATAACGATTGGAGAAGTAGTTCGTATTTTTCTATGAGCTTATTCCCTACCGATAATATTACGATAGTTAGTACAACGTATTATCAACCTAGATTTGATAAGATTTCGGATTTTAGAGCAACTAACCAAACGTCTATAGTGTTAAAGGTTGTAAAAAACTTATCGTTTTCTACAACCTTTACTTATCAGTTTGATGAATTTCCTGTGGTAGGAATTCCAAAAGAACAGTATCGTTTAACGAATGGAATTGTGTATTCGTTTTAACTTATTTTATTAATGTTGGTTATGGTAACATGTTCCTCCAGAAGAACCACCGCCACCAAATAAATCTTGCATATCTAAGGCAAATACTAAGCCTCCTGTAACTTGGATGTGCGATCGCATGCTTTCGAAAGATTCTAAAGAATATTTGTAATATACCTGGGCATTTAATCCAATAATATCAGTTAACCAATAGGTTGCTCCTGCTCCAACATTTATGGTTGGCGTCATTTTCAACTCAGAATCAACTAAACTAGCACCAGCAAAAACATAAGGTATAAGGTCGTCGCTTAGGTGAATAAAACTATAACGAACCGAACCGTCCATTGAAAAGTATTTTACCGAGTTGGTTATAAAACCAGGATCGAAAGTGTTAAACGACATTGCTCCGTCGATAGAAACATGATCGTTAATAGGAACAGTTAAATTTAACGTAGGTACTTGAAATAAATACTGATCTCCAATAAAGGAAGCGTCTTCTTCAGAAAATTTTACAATACCAACACCAACTCCTATCTGTAACTCATTGTTTTTAACCTGAGCTAGCAATGATATGGAGCAGGCAAATAGTGTAAAGATTAGTACTTTTTTTAAAATCATAATATTGGGGTGTTTATAAGGTACTAAACTACTAAAATTTTAATTTAGTATATGTTTTAGATAGAATTTACCTTTTTGATTGCCACGGTAAAGTCTTCTAAATCATTATCGTTCATTACTAAATGAACTGCTTCGTCACATACTTTTTCAACATTGTCTGAAGGAAAGCTTAATGCAATAGCAACTTTACGCATTAGTAAAATTTGATCTTTACTAACTTCGTTATCTGCTAAAATCATTTTTGCTAAACGGTATAAACGTTCAATACGCTCATCGTAACTTGCAGGTGGATTTACAGGAAAGTTTTCAGGATTTTTTAAGATAGCTGTATACTCTTGCTCGCTTATGTTTAATTTTCTAGCAGCTCTATCTAATAGTTTTTGCTCCCCTTCTGTAATAACATCATCGGTTTTAGCGATTTTAACAACGCTTGCAAAGTGTCCTATTTCTTGTTTGTGTTTTCCACTTGAATATAAATCAGATATTGACATAGTTTTTATTTTTTAATGCTGCAAATTTAATAATAGTTCTATATTCTTAGATAAGAAAATCTTTAAAAAGTCACTTTTAAATTGTAATCCTTTCTATTCAGTATATATTCTGTTTTTAATCTGCTTTGTATGATAACATACTATTTACAAATAGCGTTTGCTTGTTTAGTATAAAGTAGGTTAAAGGATGAAAATATTAAAGTTTTGATGAAATAGTGTCTCTTATTTTTAAGTTGAACCAACATAGGTGATTCTTATGTAAAAATATGTTGATGATATAAAAAAACAATGATTGATTTTTCTTATGATTTGAGTGGTTGATATTGAAAACAGTAATAAAAAGTAGTTCTTTTTTAGGGTGTTTAAACTATTTTTAAAATGAATTAATATACGTACAAGAGATAATGTGTGAAAACCTGTAAAATAAGCTTTAAAATACGTTTTTATGTACGTTGTTATTATAAGTGTAAGAAAGATGATTTTCTATTTTGAATTGGCGTTTTATTTGGTGTTCGTGTGTTTTAATATTGGATTTTATTTTTTTGTGATTGTACGCGATGAGCAAAGCAATGTATTCGTTTAGTTAACCAACGTACACTTTAAGATTGCCAATGCGGGCATGTAGATTGCATTTGTACGGAATGAGGAATGCAATGCAGAGTTTTATCTTTTTAATGTGTAAGTTACTTTAGTCGATGTACTTGTTCTTGTATCGATTGTACACAGTTAGCTTAGTAATGAGTACTACAAGCAAAGCAAAATACTTTTTCAGGAACGTTCTGCTTAGGTTATTGTGAGCCAACGCCAAGTAATCTTATTATGAGTTATTCTATTTTTTAGTGTTATTTTTCACATAGCTTTTCTGTTTTCGTCATTGCGAGCTAAAGCGAAGCAATCTTATTAAGTAGTTATTTTATCTTTAGTATTATTTTCAACATCGCATTTCTGCTTTCGTCATTGCGAGTTAACGCGAAGCAATCTTTTTAAAAAGGTATTCTATTTCGTTTATCACCACTTATAATAGATGATAAAGTTTACGCCACTGAAAAAAATAAATCAAAAATTGTGATTTTTTAAATTATGTTGTATGTTTAGCTTGAGAAATTGCAAGCAATAGAAAAGGTCCCCCTATTCACTTCATTTTTCTTAATAACAAAACAATTCTAGTCATGTTTCATATTTATCGCTTACGGAAAGCCGTAAAGGAAATCTATGCGCTATGGTTAGTTTTGAATTGTATATAAAATATATGGTTATCCTGTTGAGGTATAGGGATAATGATGTGTTTTGTTTTTATATAACTAGTTATGTGCCATTTGAAAAAAAGCCTATGAACAACGATTTAGTACCTGCAATTAATTTTCATCTCTGGAAATATTGCAATTTTAAATGTAAATTTTGCTTTGCAACTTATGAGGATGAATCGGAATTATATAATCTAAAATCTCATTTGTCAGAAAATGAAATGCTTAAAATTATTGATGAAATCTCTGAACAAAAAATAACCAAAATCACATTTGCTGGTGGCGAGCCAATGCTATGCAAATGGCTAACTAACTTAATTAAGTATTCTAAAGCAAAAGGCTTGACTACAATGATTGTTACAAATGGATATTTACTCAATGAAAAATGGTTACAAAATTTAAATGGTACATTAGATTGGATAACTTTGAGTATTGATACCATTGACAGTAAAAATCAAATAAAAATTGGTCGAGAAACAAAAGGAAAATATATAAGCGAAAATGACTTTTTAGAAAAAGTGAAATTAATCAAAAATCATAATATTCGATTTAAGCTAAACACAGTCGTCAATTCAGTTAATCGCAATGAAAATTTAATAGAATTCGTAAAAAAAATCAAGCCCGAAAGATGGAAGATTTTTCAAGTTTTACCGATTGAAGGTCAAAATGATTTATACATTAACCAACTTTTGATATCGAAATTAGAATATGATAACTACTTAAAACGACACAAAGAAGTTGAAAAATATGGAATTGAAATCGTAGCGGAAGACAATGATTTAATGACTGGGAGTTATTTAATGATTGACCCACAAGGCAGACTTTATGATAACGTAAATGGAAAGTATAATTATAGTCAATCGATTTTAGAAATTGGTTTTAATAAAGCAAGAGAACAGATAAGTTTAAATAAAAGGAAGTTTGTAGAACGAAAAGGCTTATACGAATGGTCATAAAAACAGAAAATATGAGTAAGAAAATCAACCCAAAAGATAATCAAGCAAATCAACAGAACACTAACAAAAAATCTTCGGGAACGAATAAACAATATGACCAAGTCCAAGGAAATAAGGGTAAGTAGAAAAATCCAAATCAGAATGCAAAATAACTGTGGGTAACAACGTATATAACCCATAGCTAGTTATTTATTTAATCGAGGTTAAGGTATATCAGGAAAGTTGCCAAATTTTTAAATTTGACGATTTTAAATAAAAAGATAAATAGTAAAATTTAAAAATCTGGCTCGTGCTCAACCGAAAGGAAACAGCTTTTTTGCACGCTACGAGCCATATACAAGACCGTTGGACACAAATAAAAAATTACTTAATAATAAAATAATATATGAAAATATTTATAAGCTGGTCTGGTGAATTAAGCCATAAAATAGCTTTAGAGTTTAGAGATTGGTTACCTTTTGTAATACAATCTATAGAACCTTATGTATCTTCAGAAGATATAGATAAGGGAACTCGTTGGAGTGTTGATATTGCGAAAGAACTAGAAGACTCAGAGTTTGGCTTGATATGTGTAACCCCTAGCAATCTGAATTCTCCTTGGGTTAACTTTGAAGCAGGAGCACTTTCAAAGGCATTTGAAAATTCGAAAGTAATTCCATTTCTATTTGGATTGAAAAATTCAGATTTAAAAAAATCTCCACTACTACAATTTCAATCAACACTATACAATGAATCTGAAATATTCAAATTGGTTAAATCAATTAATAGTTCCTTAGATTCTGAAAAACTTACTGACGAAAAGATAAAAAGAACCTTTGAGGTTTGGTATGTAAGACTTAAAGAAAAATTAGATTTACTACTGCCTAGTATAGATTTAGATAAAAAGAAGCCTGAAAAAAATGATGATATTATTCCTAAAAACATCGTGAATAATGAAATACTCGAAGAGGTTTTAACTATTGTCAGAAGTCAACAAAAATTATTGCATAACCCTGAGGTTTTACTTCCTGAAGAATATTTGGATTCAATATTTAGGAGACATTCAAAATCTAGTCTAAGAAAAGGTCACGAAGTTTGGCGTGATTTAAAGAGCTCTTATAATTCTCTATTAGACTACATTGAAAATCTAGATGAAGTAGAAAGGTCAGATGAACTATCTCGAATTGCTAGAAGTCTTGGTAGACCCATCAGGTATTTATTAAAGCGAATGGGAGATGATAAAATGTAAAAACTATGCCCAACAAGGACTATAATTAATACGGAGCTTGGTGCTTAACTAAAGTCTAGTGTATTTTTCTGAAGTCTTCAAATCATTTTGATGTGACTTTTGAATAAGAAAAAATAAAAAGTAAATAAAATGTTTCGTCATAGTGCTTAATCGTGAAGCTACCGCTTCCCTATTACCGCACTAAACATAGCCGAAGCTGTTAGCAAAAATGGAAAGAGACCTTAAAGAATATATTGTAAAGTTAAACGATAGAAATCTCCAAAGACAGAGAGAGACAGGAATAACTATGTATGCATTAATTGCAGCATTAGTGATTTCAACCTTTTATATTTTAGATAACTTTCCTACAATATCTAATGCATTTAGTGAATCTAACTTTCTTCTAATAACAGCTATAACTGGTAACTCTATCTTCGTATTTTCTTTTCTCTATTTATATATTATAGCTTCAATTAGAAGTGTAAAGTTTACGAAAATCTACCCGAATGTTAACAAGGCAGAACTTGATTTTACGAAATTCTTAGATATAATTATTCTACTTTTAATTAGCTACTTGAACTTTCTACTACTTGATAATCCGGATAGTTGGCAGTTTGGTTATCATCTAACTTTTTTTATACTTCTTTTAGTGAACGCGATATCTCCTCTATTTTTCTTCTTTTACAAAAAAATAAATAGATTTTATAAAGAAAGAAAAGGAGAAACTGTTGAAGAAGTAGATTATACTATGTTCAACAAAAAGGATACTAAAACTCTTATTAAAACCTCAATAATATGTTTCATCATTTTATCAGCCTTTTCATTATATATACTAAACCGCTTGTCTTTAAAGATAAATTCTAACAATACTGTTCAACTAATAAAATATATACTAATTGCTTATGCCCTTATTTTTTTAATTAAACGTATTTATAAATTAAAAATAGATAAAGATCATTTTGAAGAAATAGAAGAATTTGAAAAAGATATTTTTTTTCATTCATACTCTAATGAAGAAATTATAGAGAAGTTTGAGGCTGAATATTACGGGATACCTGTGACAAAATGGATAAACAATAAATACATGGAAATTCAAGAATTTTTTGAATTAAAAAGACAAGAACATCAAGAGTGTGAATTAAATTTACTAGACCTTCAAAAAATTGATAAAAAGAGTCTTGAGTATGAATATCTTGGAAGATTAAATGATATTAAACGTGTAAGGGATGAACTTTTAACAGAAACAAAAATCGAAGTTAATAAATTTAATAATCACTTTAAAAGTTTAGGACGCTTTGCCTCATTAAATAATGAGGAAGTAACGCAATTAAGAGAAACTCAGATTTTTCTTAATAATTGTATTCATCACTTTAATATAAGATATAATTTAATAAATACAAGAATTAATAGTCATTAGAAAAACATTTTGTTAATCTTTCATATATCAAATAGGGTGTTTATGTTTTAAGAAAGTTTATTGATATTTACCAATACCTCCAAATCAACGATTTGGCTTTAAAGAATGAATAAATTAAAAACGAAATACAACGTTTTGACTCAGTGCAAACTTGAAAGTTTATCGTTTTATCCTGCACTACATGCCATATACTAACGGTAAGATATAATTAAAAAAAACAAGAATGAAATTAGAAGAAATATATAAGTTAAGAAGAGATTTTTCAATAATTGGAATAACGGGGAGGACAGGTTCTGGCTGTACAAAAGTTGCAAATATTTTATCAAAAGATTATAGTGAATTAAACAACGGATTGAGACAAAACCTTGTTACGAGTGACAAAATATTCAATAAAAAATATAATATATGTAAAGACTACCTTTCCTACGGGAATAATTGGAAACAATACGATATTATTAAATATAAAAATGTTTTATTCTTCTATCTAATAGGTTCCTATGATTTAGACTCTAAAGAGTTCAAAAAGCTTTTACTATCATATTATAACGAAACTAAAAAGGATGATAATAAAAATATTGTGGATTTAGTGATCAAGGAATTTCACTCTTTAAATATCTATTCTGATATAATAGAAAAAATAAAATCAATACCAAAACCATACAAAAAGGTAAAAGATGACGAATCATTAATTTTATTAGATAATTTGTTTTTTGGGGAAGAATTTAATGCTTTTTCTAAAAGTTTTTTTAATATTTTAGAAAATAATGGATACTACAGTAGGACTCGTTTTTTACACTTCGTTAGCTGTAATATTAGATCAAGTGGAGATCCTTTAAGTGAAGATTCTTCAGAAATATCACACATTTATACACTAGCTAATTTAATTAATAGAATAATAAAAGCTCGAAAGTATTCAAAAAAGAGTGTTCACATTGTAATCGATTCTTTGAGAAACTCCTTGGAAATAATGTTTTTTAAAGAACGCTACTCTAGCTTTTATATGATAGCTACAAAAAACGAGAAAGATGATGAAAAGCAAAGATTATTTAATCGTTTAAAGGATGTTAAAACATTAAAAAACAATAATTTAAAAATAGAGGAAATTGCTCAGAAATTAATGAATTTAGATGCTACTGAATATGATTCATCAGACTATCAAAAAGGAACTTTCTCTAGCCCTGATGTTTCTAATTGTATACAAAAAAGTGACATTCACATATTAAATGATAATCTACCTTCTAAAGACTATAATCTTAATGACTTTCATTCTTGTGAAGAACAATTAATGAAATTTATTTCATTAATACAGCAACCTGGTATCGTTACACCTTCGAGAAGTGAACGTTGTATGCAAATAGCGTATAATGCTAAGTTAAATTCAGGATGTATTTCTCGACAAGTTGGTGCTGTTGTTACTGATGAAAATTATTCTTTAAATTCAATTGGATGGAACGATGTTCCTAGTGGTCAAACCCCTTGTAATTTAAGATCTGTTAATGACCTTTTTGAAAAAGATAAAAATAGTAATCACTACAGTGAATTTGAGCGTGGAGAAAACATAGATACAGTAGATACCGAATTCAAATATAAAAAGAAAAGTCCCTTTACTTTTCCAAATGCAGTCCAAAAATACTTTCATAATACTGACACCACTTCTAAAAATGATAATTTAAACGGAAAAAATTGTTCTTTTTGTTTTAAAACAATTCATAATTTTTATGAAGGAGAAAAAAACCAAGTTCACACAAGATCATTACACGCTGAAGAAAATGCGATGCTACAAATTAGTAAAAAAGGCGGTAACGGTTTATTCCAAGGTAACTTATTTACGACAGCAAGTCCGTGTGAATTATGTTCAAAAAAAGCATCTCAACTGGGTATAAAAAAAGTTTATTATATCGACCCATATCCAGGAATATCTAAACAACAAATTCTATCAAACCATCAGACGCTAAAATTAATACAGTTTAAAGGAGTTATTGGCAAGTCTTACTCTAAACTGTATGACCCATTTATGTCATATAAAGATGAACTAACAATTATGTTAGAAAACAGACCACAGAAGCCAACATCTAGCAAACTAACAGAGGTTAAAGATGATACTTTAAGAACTAGGCTATCGGAGTTTTATAAAGGAGATGTTTTAGATGAAGAAAAGCTATTAAAAGCATTAAAATAAGTATGTTTAACAACATACATAGCAAATGAGATAATTAGTGTTTAATTTAAAAGAAAAATAATAAAATTTAAAAATTCGACTCGTGCTAAATCCGAAAAAAGTATTGTTTACTTAAACACTACGTTTAATACACGATACCATTTAACAAACATTAAAAACAACAACGATGAAACCATTAATATTAGATTATGCAGAAAAAAGGAGAGGTGATGTAAAAACAATTTATGATTACGATTTCCAAAAATCTTTAAATATGATTGAAGTTAATGGTAAAAAGAAACCTTTTATTGATTCTAATAGAGAAGATATTTCTTTACTAACCAAGACTAAAGTTAAAAGCGAGAGTGATGATGATGAATTTACTCTTCTAGAATTACAAACAAAAACTTTCGTAAAACAAGAAAGAGATGACGAAAGTTCTAATTATATCCAATAAATCAGACATAACTTCTGATTTCATAGTAAAGTCATTAAGTGAGAAAAACATAGAATTTTACAGATTCAATACCGAAGAATTAACAAAATCGGTGACACTCTCATTAAACTTCTCTTCAAACTCATATCAAATAGAAGATTTAAAAACTCAAAAAATATATGATTTAAAAGATTTTACATCAGTTTATTACAGAAGACCTGAATTACCCATATTTAATTCTTCTGAACTATCTGTGGGTGAAGTAAACTTTATTAGAAGTGAATTTATTTACACATTAGAGGGTATCTACAAGCTATTACGTAAAGCATATTGGATAAGTCCTTTATATTCTATTAGAGAAGCTGAAAATAAGATTTATCAATTAGATTTAGCTAAATCAATTGGGTTTACAATACCTAATAGTATTATAACTAACTCTTATGAACAAGTATCCTTATTTTTCAAAGAAAATAAAGAACAATGTATCATAAAACCAATAAAATCAGGTCTAATTGAGGACAATATTGAATCAAAAGTCGTTTTTACTAATATCTTAAAATCAATCCCAAAAAACACAGAAAAAATATCTTCTAGTACTAATTATCTACAATCTCATATTATAAAAAAAGGAGATATTCGAGTAATTATAGTTGGAAATAAAATATTTGCAACATTAATTCATTCTCAAGAAAATTCGAAAACTAAGACTGATTGGCGAAAAGGAGAAATAAATTTAAAACACGAACAGATTAACTTACCTGAAGAAATTAATATTAAATGTATTATTTTACTGCAAGCCCTTAAATTAAGGTATGGAGCTATTGATTTTATTCTAGATGATAATGACAACTATATCTTTTTAGAAATAAACCCAAATGGTCAATGGGCTTGGATAGAAAAACAGACGGGATATAATATAACCCAAGAAATAGTTAACCTCTTACAGTATGAAACTTTTTGAAAAAATACGAGAATTTTTTTGGCCTTTACTTGAAAAAGGGGAAGCTCAAAAAATAAAAAAGCTAGAGCCAAAAGAAATCAAGGTAGAAAATAAACATCTTGAACAGACATTAAAATATGCTCTAGATTTTTATGAATCAGAAGCACAACGAAAAAAAACTATCGAAGGAAAATCTTCTTTGTTCATAAGTATAATAAGTGTTATAACCTCAATAATTTTAGGTGTTACTACTGTCCTTGTAAAAACAAATGATTTTAGCCTAGTTCTCCTCTTTTTAATATTTCTACTTTTTGTTCTATCTATTTATATGTCAAGAACTGTATGGTTTTCATTGAAAACTTTGGAAAGAAAAGCCTATTATTCAATTTCTATCAATGATTTTTTGATTGGTGAAAAAAGTGATGATTATTTTAAAAAATTGATTTCGGACATAACTAATAAAGTGAGAAAAAATTCAATAGTTATTAATGAAAAAGTAGATAATATGACAATGGCTCAAGAATATTTTAAAAGAGCAATTGTTATTGTTTCATTTTACTCTTTTGTAATTTTAATTTTTTTTATTTCGAAATCTGGAGTTAATTTTCCGAAATTATTTTCAAGTGGAGTAAACTTTTTAAATAGTTTAAATTTAAGTGCTTGGAACATTGTAATAATGTATTTACTAATAGTGATTTCAATTATATTAGGAATTAAAGCAAATCGAAGAAAATAAAAACGTTTGTTAACAATGTATAAATTTTATTACTCATTTTGACTCACTTAGTAAATCCAAGCGATTCTATTCGGTTTGTATTTGCTAAATTAGTTGTTGGAACACGCAACTGAATCATATACAAGCACGTTGCGACTAATATAAGAAATGCGAAAACTATTTTCAATATTGATAATCTTATGTGTAATTTTTAATTGTAAAATGGTTAATCTAACGAATGTTGAAAAACGCTACTTGCTTACAGACAAAAAAAATGAAAAATTCTATTTGATTAACTTTATAAAAGAAAGTCAAGAAAGCGGAAAATTGGGTGAAATCCCAATGGTAATTATTGACGGAAAACCATTTATATATCACTATAAAGAAATTAATAAAAAGATAGAAGTTTCCAAAAATGATATTAAACGGATTGAAATAATGGAATCTGAAAAAAGTATTCCTTTGTTTGGAAGCGCTGGAAAATACGGAGTTGTTCAAATTTATACATATTGAATTGAAATATCGAAAGCATAAACCTATATACAACACTGGATAATTAATTAAGATTTTGGTGCTTAATCCAAAAATGTAACGTTCTTTAGCAAGCTATATTCCATAAATAAAACCGTTAGCAAACATTACATTAGCGTAACAAAAGAACTGCTTATTCGTCTTTTGAGTAAAGCCCATAACTATGAAAAAAACATTTATAATTCTAACGATACTTTTTCTTGTTGTAAATACTTATGGTCAGAAAGAATTAAGTGAACTAATTAAAACTAACCAGCTTACATTTAAATACCAGCAAGACCAATTTAAAGGAGCGGGTTGGGATAAAATAATATCTGAGATAGCGTCTCATAAAAATACACTTATTGGTGAAGATCATTTTTTTAATGAGATTCCATTATTTATTTCCGAAGTTATTTCTACTATAGACATTGATAATTTTTTCTGTGAAATAGATCCGTATTCTGGCGAACTTATTTCTGAAAATTTACGTAAACTACCTCAAAATGAATTGAATACTTTTATAGCTGATTATAGCTATGCCTTTTCTTTTTATGCTTTAAAACCTGAATTTAATTTACTTAAAACGTTGGTTAAAAAAGGCACTAATATCATTGGTACAGATCAAATTGCATTAACTTCAGATGGATTAATTGCTAATAAGTTGAAACACATAACTCAAAATGCAAAAGCAAGGAAAATTTATTCTGAAATAGAAGTAAAGGCTAAACAACAGTATGGGTTGTTTACTAGCCAAAAAGGGAGTCCGTATATGTTTACGGATGCGTTTGAACAAAACTTAGAGGCACTTCAAAAACTTCAGTTGAGTAAAGATGAAGAGGAGATATTATCAAAATTGAAACTTTCTAAAGAGATTTATCGTACACAAAATCATCATCTTAGAATTCAGTTGATGAAAAATACTGTTATTAAAAACATAGCGTCTGTACAGAATGAGCGGAATTTGTTTAAGTATGGTGCTATTCATATGAATAAGGCTGAAAGTTCGTTAGGTGGTTATGATATAGGTAATCTTGTGTCTACTATATCTGATGCAAATTTTGACGCTTCTTTACATATTGCTATACTTGGTAAAAGTGGAATACAGGGTGTTCCTTTTAAAGGAATGCAGCCACAGAAAATTGATGTATCGAGAAAGGGATTAAAGCATTATAGTTCTTTTTTTGAGGCTTCTGATGCTACACATTGGAGTGTGTTTGATATTAATTCTATTAGAAAAGCAGTGAAATCTAACAAAATTCGAATTGATAATAAAATGTTACTCAATATACTTAATGGGTTTGATTATGTTATCGTAATTCCTAATGTTACTCCTTCAGAATTTATGGATTAGTGTTTGTTTTTTTAGGTTATTAACTTAGGTATTTTATTTAGTTAGACTTTTTAAAATTATTTTAACATAGCAAGTAGTAGATAGGATAGTTTTGAATAATTACATTACAGTATATAAGAAGAATATAAATGATTTCAGCTAGAACATGGTTTGTCATATTATGTTTTACATTAATATCATTGTCTTGTAAATCAATTGATGAACATAATGTGGAGGTCAGATATGGAGATTATTCAAATTACTACAGGTTAATAAGTAAAGCAGATAGTTTATTTTTTGAGGAAAGGTATGAAAAAGCTTACAAGCTTTTTAAAAATGTTTTTTCAAAAGTAGAACCTATAAGATCCTACAGATTTAACGAATATTACGTGTATTTGATAAGTAAACATTATGCAAATAAAGTGGTAGAAAAAAGTGAGATAGAAAAATTGATTTCTAAATTTGGTGTTAAAAAAGGGACATTTCTGAGAAATGAAATAATGCAAAAGTACTTTGAAAGCTATATCGACGATAATCATTACGATTGCTTAATTACTATTTATGAAAAATCTATAGCTTTTGATTTAAGAAAATCTATAGCTTCGATGTTAGCAAAAGACCAATATTACAGGACTGAGTACGAGTTTGATTGTAATGTAAACGAAGCTGAAAAATTTAAGAAAATTAAGGAAATAGATGCTGTAAACGAAAGCAGATTGATCGCTTTTTTTGATAAAGGTATTTATCCTGATGCTAAAACAGTAGGTAATTTATACTATGATGAAGATGTACCTAATATTGAAATTCTGTTATTACATACAAAAGATAGTATTCGATTAAATTATTTTCTTCCTAAGTTGAAACAGTTTATAAAGCAAGGAAAAGCTAACCCTTATGTTTATGGTATGTTGGTTGATCAATATGAGTTATATAACGATAGAGAACAAAAGTATGGGACCTATAATATTAGTAAAATTTCACCTGAACAGGCTAAGAGATATAATAAAAACAGAAAGAAACTAAATATAGGTTTCCCAAGTGTTGAGTTTGATTTTTGGTCTTATAAAATAAAAACAAATTCGAAAAAACGACTTTATATTAATCATTAAAAGTTTTCTAATTAGGTTATTGAATCTTTGATTAAAGGATTTTTATAAATCTATTACTTTCAACGTTATATTATAGTATTAAGACGTGTAGTTTATTAATAGTTACGGCTTACTTGCATTATTCTTAGCAAATAATTTATATATTTACCTAGTAAAGATATTTAGAATTTAACCCCGAAATGAAATCAAATATATCTACTATTTTGGTATACAATTAAAAATATACCTTGAATTTATTTCAAATTAATTCTAACATAACGGCAAAGGGCTAATAGGCACTTTTAGTTAAGAAAGATTACTATACTATATTTACTCTAGTTATAAACCTTAAACCAGAGTAAAATGAAAAAATTAGCGTTATTCCTTATGTGTATCTTTAGTTTAGTATTATTATCGAGTTGTACAGATAGCTCGATGAAAGGTATCAGTGAAAATGATACAATAAATATTGGAAGTTATAAAGTATACAATGTCGATAAAACAAAAATTAAAAGACCAGGAGGTCAAGGGGGAAATTAAGTTTTTCCTAAGAGTCATTGGAAGCATTCTAGTTGCTTTATCAGGATTTATATTATTGATTGATAAAGTAACTAGTAGTATAAAATTAGATAATAATTTTGGTTACTCCGACACAGAAACTTTTTTATGGGTTTTAGGACAAACATTATCACCTCTATTAATTTTACTTGCATCTTTGTTTAAACCTTTCAGAACTTCTTATTTAATACCTATTTACATATATTCAATCCAATTATATTGGGTGTTTAAACCTAACGTTAGGTTCGATAATGTTTATCTTCAAGCTTATGCTGTAGGGTCTTGTGTTTTTTTCTTACTATTGTTATTGTTCATATATTGGGTAAATTCATTAAAACTAAAAAGAGAGAAAGAGGAAGAGTTTTTCCAGTTTGAAGTAAGAAATACCATTGAATTATTAAAGAAAGAAGTGCTATCTAAATCTGAGTAGAAAAAATGAAAAAGATTAAGAGATTACTAGAGTTACAAAGTTTGTTAAAGAATAGAAGTATTGATAAACTTGAGGCTTTGGAAAAGTATTAGAAGCCTTAGAAAACTATCCTGAATTTAATTTAAGAAAAGGAATGCTAATTGATAGGTATATCAAGCAAAATATACCTTATCAATATATTAATTCATTTAATATGGATTATACTGATTTGGCTAAAATATTTGATTTTGACCACATAAGTAATACCATATTAGGGTTAAAATTTTCAAATAACGCAATGGGTTTAATTGTGAATTTGAAACATTCAGACAATCAATATGGATGGGATATATTTACTGACCCTGCAAAATTATACACATTAAAAGCTCTGGCTAATGGAAATAGTATCGATTTTAGTAAGCTTGATCTAATTTAAGTTCCAATCACAAGGATAAAACTTATTTGTTTTTAAATATTTTAAAGCTATAAAAAATATTTAAAAAGAAGATGATCTGACCTAAACAAACGACAAAAAAGCCTATTTTCATTATAACATGATTCTTACTATTTAATGAAAACATTCTAGTTAAAACACTTGGGAAAAGAATTATCAAAAAACCTGATAAAGTTAATATTACATGTATCGCAGAAACTTTTTTTAATATTCTTATAGAAGATCTAAATAAAAAAAAGTATAAGAAAAATAGCGCAAAAACAGAAAAAATAAACAAATAAATAATTTCAAAATGGCTTGTATTAAAACTAGAAATAAACAATTTATTAAACATAGAAATATCTTTTAACAAAGGTAAAAAAACATTTTAAAAAATTCTATTTCGTAATCAATTCCAATTTTTGAATTTAATTGTGAGTTTGAGGTATTCTGATGATCAATATAGATGGGATATATTTACTGAACCTGCAAAATTACTAGCTAATCCAAAAGCTACAAAAACTAAACCTGGACGCGTGTTTGAAAATGCTCTAAAAGTTTCTTTAGCAGTTTTTGGAAGTAGCTTTACTAAAACTGTACCTTTTTTTATTAGAAGTCCAGCACCTTTTTTAACAAGTCTTTTAGGTGCTAAAACCGATTGTTAAAATCATTTCATTATGTTAGTAAAAATTAATAATGATAAAAACTTTAATATTCTTATGTATGCTTAATTCCAGCCCAGTTAATCAAATAGCGATAGAAAACTTACTTGGAAAAAGTATTGGGGATGCTGAAAAACTATTTAAAACGGACTTCAGGATTTTTAGCCATGATATAGAAAAAGTATATTTTTCTGATTTTCCTGAATCTAGAGAGCTATATGACACTCCTTACAATAGTATATTGTTACATTTAGATGAATCTAATAACATAGACGTTATAACAATACATTTTACAAAATATGTAGATGATAGTTTTTATAATTCGATTACTTCCCAATACGGTGATCCAACAAGAATATTAGCAATAAAAAGTAAAGATAAAATAGATGAAGTTATTGCTTATTCTGATGCAGGTGAAGAAACAAGAAGTATAACTGAAAGTAGACTTACGATGAAAGAAGTAACGTTAAAAGAAAATCCACTTTTTATCTATTGGATCAAGGAAAACTTTAATATTAAGATTCTTAATAAGAAAGGCTTCCTATCGACTAGTGACTTAACTTTTAGATTACCTACAGAAGAATTTTGAAGATTATCAAATAAAGATTTAATAGAAAAGGAGAAGTCAGCTTACTTTCAGAACCCCAACAGATAAATCTTAATTGAATGATTTAGAAGCTGGTTATTTTCAAATGACTAGCTTCTTTTTAAGACTTTTTTCAATTAAATAACACATAATATAATGAACTTAAAAACAAGCTTATTTCTATTTTTGTCTTTATTTATTGCTCATTTTTGGGGAAATAAAACTTTAACCCTTAATTTACATGAAAACTATTATGTAATAAATTTAATGGAGTTAATAGTAGGGGTGCTTATGATTATATTGAGTATTTTTTTACTTAAAAATATATTTTTAAAACTTAAAAAGAATCAACTTTAAAAGTTCTTCTATTTATATCTTTAGAATCGCAAAATGAAAGTTAAATAATGCTATTCCTGGTTGTCAAGGAATTGATTTTAAACCAGTAAAAGTATAAACGACATTACGAAATAGACTTCTATCCTAAATTTAATGGGTAGAAGTTATTTATTCAGTAGAAAAATAGACTTAAAGTAAAACCACCTTATGTATTTTTTGACACAAAACATTGTTGCTAAGAACTCTGAAGAGATTGAGGAAAACATTAGACAATCGTCATTAAAAAGACATACCTCTTTGGATCTAAAGCGGAGCGCTGCATATGTTGCTAGTAAAGACAAAGTATTTTTGGGTTATGAAAATGAGAGTAAAATTTCCTTATTGAGGATTAGCGCTCCTTTTGAGTTTTTTCTACCCAAACTTGTAGCAACGTTTACTAAAAATGATTTTCAAAAATATAGGTTGAGGTTACATTTACCGTCACTGATGCTTTTCTTATTTTTAACAGTTATATTGATACTTAAGCTCTATTCTTCAGTGAGTTCAGGAAGTTACAATGAGTTGAAATCTATTCTAATTTTTAATTTAATTTTTTACTGTCTTTTATTTATTGAATACAAATTAGTGTTAAAAACAATAAATAGATTTATAGGTTATTAAAGTTTTAAAGGTAGTCTGGGTATATTAATTATTTACTTTTACGATATCACTCATTAACCACAGCAATGCATCCAAAAACTCCCATTAAAAGTGGTGAATATAATTTTATGGATATTCCTAGTACTTTTCGTACTAAATACCATTGGAAATATAGTTGCAACTACTACTCTTGAGCAATGTTTTACCATTTTAACTTTAATAATCTCATATCTAATTTGGATATTATTAACCAAATACAAAAAGGCAAAATAATAAGTTTTGACTAGGTTCTTAATCAGAAAATAACTGTATTTTGGTTGCCGTTCTAAGTACCGAGAATGTTTCGGTATACCACCAAAATAACACAAATGAAGATTCAAGTTTGCTCAGATTTACATTTAGAATTTGCAGATAATAGAGATTGGCTTAATAAAAAACCACTAATTCCTAAAGGAGAAATTTTAATTATTGCAGGCGATACCTATCATTTAGATAAAGATTTTGGGGCCTTAGATTTTATAAATAAAGTTTCTGAAGAGTTTGAGGCTGTTTATATATTACCTGGTAATCATGAGTATTATGGAGGTTTTGATATTTCTACAGCATTAGAAGCTACATGCATTCCGGTAAAGAAAAATGTGTTTATTGTGAATAACCATGAAGTTCAAATTGAAGATGTAAAGTTGATCTTTTCTACGATGTGGTCGGAACTAAAAAATAATGTTCTAGACATTACAAGAGGTGTAATGGATTTTCATAAGATTAAATTCAAAAACGAGAAACTTAACGCTAATCACTTTAATGAAATTCATGAAAAGTCTTTTGAGTTCATATCAAACGCAGTACAATCAAAAGGTAAGAAGGTTGTGATAACGCATCACTTACCAAGTTATACTTGTATGAATAAAGAATTCAAAAAGAGTATTTTTAATGAAGCTTTTTGTGTTGAGAAAAAAGAGTTTATTGAAAACAACGAAATAGATTTTTGGATTTACGGACACAGCCATAGAAATTTAGGAGATTTAAAAATAGGAAATACACAAATGATTTCGAATCAATTTGGTTATGTAAACTGGGATGAACATGGAACATTTGATTATGAAAAGGTAATTGAGATATAATGTATAATATTCGTCATTATGCTGTTTCAATGGTTGAAGATAAAGTTTGAGCTTTCCTCCTAACACTTATAACTTCAACGCAGTTAACTTTTAAGAAATTTTGTATTGTAGTATATTTGCTCAAATTTTTTTCCGTTGAGTAAACAATCTATTGTAAACTACTATCAAAAGTCTACAAAAACCAATCAGGTTTTAGAGCAATTACAACAAGAAAAGCACCATTTTCAAATCTCGAATTTGGTGGGATCGTCGTTGTCTTTTGTCATATCAGAAACATTTAAAAAAGCAGACAAACCCTATTTGTTAATTTGTAACGATAAGGAAGAAGCCGCTTATTATTTAAATGATTTAGAACAGGTATTAGGAGAGAAAAATGTATTGTTTTATCCAGGTTCGTACAGAAGACCATATCAAATAGAAGAAACGGATAATGCCAATGTACTTTTAAGAGCAGAGGTTTTAAACCGAATAAACTCTCGAAGGAAACCTGCTATAATTGTTACCTACCCAACGGCACTTTTCGAAAAAGTAGTTACTAAAAAAGAGCTTGAGAAAAATACCTTAAAAGTTATTCAAGGAGAACAAGTGTCACTCGATTTTGTGAACGAAGTTTTGTTTGAATACAATTTTACGCGTGTAGATTTTGTTACAGAGCCAGGAGAATTTTCGGTACGTGGAGGTATAATTGATGTGTTTTCATTTTCGAACGACCTACCTTACCGAATTGAGTTTTTTGGAGATGAGGTAGATAGTATTCGAAGTTTTGATGTAGAAACCCAATTATCTAAAGAAAAACTGAGTAAAGTAAGTATAATGCCTAATGTAGAAAATAAGGCATTGCAAGAATCGCGCGAAAGCTTTCTAAAATATATTTCTTCTAAAACCGCAGTTTTTGTTAAGAATGAAGAATTATTGAAAGGGAATTTAGATAAATTTTATAGAAAAGCACAGGTTGAATTTGAAAAACTATCTAAAGAAGTAAACCATGCATCACCTGAGGAGTTATTTTGTAATGGAGCGCTGATCGGAAATCAATTAAATGATTTTACAGTGGCTTTTTATGGGAAAACACGCCATACAGAATTGGTGTCGTTATCGCATGAAGCTCCTAAAAAAGCTACACACGATGCTAATATAGATTTTACAATAACGGCACAGCCTTCTTTTAATAAACAGTTCGACTTATTAATTGAGGATTTAAATGTACACCACAGCAAAGGTTATACGAACTATATTTTTTGTGCTAATGAAAAACAGGCACAACGGTTTCATGATATTTTTGATGATGCCAAAGAAGCGGTACATTACGAAACGGTAGTTTTTCCAATTTACCAAGGATTTATAGATGCGGATGAGAAGATTGTGTGTTATACAGATCATCAGATATTTGAACGTTACCATAAGTTCCGATTGAAAAATGGATATGCCAAGAAGCAATCGATAACTCTAAAGGAACTAATCAATCTTGGAAAGGGAGATTTTGTAACGCATATAGACCATGGGGTTGGAAAGTTTGCTGGATTACAAAAAATTGATGTAGACGGAAAAAAGCAAGAAGCCATAAAGTTAATTTATGGAGATAGAGATATTTTGTATGTAAGTATTCACTCGTTACATAAAATTTCTAAGTTTAATGGAAAAGACGGAAAAGCGCCTAAAATATACAAATTAGGATCTGGTGCTTGGAAGAAAATTAAGCAAAAAACAAAAACACGAGTTAAAGAAATAGCTTTTAACTTAATTAAATTATACGCAAAAAGAAAGTTAGAAAAAGGATTTGCTTTTGGTCCAGATACCCACATTCAGCACGAATTAGAAGCTAGTTTTATTTATGAAGATACACCAGATCAGTTTACAGCTACTCAAGATGTAAAAACCGATATGGAGAAAGACCAACCTATGGATCGCCTGGTTTGTGGAGATGTTGGATTTGGTAAAACAGAAGTTGCTATACGTGCTGCGTTTAAAGCTGTGGATAATGGAAAACAAGTTGCCATCTTAGTACCAACTACCATATTAGCGTTTCAGCATTTTAAAACGTTTTCTGAGCGTTTAAAAGATTTTCCGGTACATATAGATTATTTAAACCGTTTTAGAAGCACAAAACAGCGAAAAGGCGTTTTAGAAGGTGTTTCCGATGGTACGGTTGATATTGTTATTGGAACTCATCAACTAACCAATAAAAGCATTAAGTTTAAAGATCTTGGGTTATTAATTATTGATGAGGAACAAAAGTTTGGCGTTGCTGCAAAGGATAAACTGAAAACGATTAAAGAAAATGTTGATACGCTTACGTTAACTGCAACACCAATTCCGCGTACGTTACAATTTAGCTTAATGGCCGCTAGAGATTTATCGGTTATAAAAACGCCACCACCAAACCGACATCCTGTAGAAACGAATGTAATTCGTTTTTCTGAGGAAACGATTAGAGATGCAATTTCATATGAAGTTTCACGTGGAGGTCAGGTATTTTTTATTCATAACAGAATTGAAAATATTAAAGAGGTTGCTGGTTTATTACAGCGTTTGGTTCCTTCAGCAAAAATAGGAATTGGTCATGGGCAAATGGAAGGTAAAAAGCTTGAAGAATTGATGTTAGCTTTTATGAATGGAGATTTTGATGTGTTGGTATCTACCACAATTATTGAAAGTGGTTTAGATGTTCCTAATGCAAACACAATTTTTATTAATAATGCGAATAACTTCGGATTGTCTGATTTACATCAAATGCGAGGACGTGTTGGACGATCGAACAAAAAAGCGTTTTGTTATTTTATTACACCGCCATATCATATGATGACGGAAGAAGCTAGAAAACGTATTCAGGCATTAGAAATGTTTTCTGAATTAGGAAGTGGACTGAATATTGCCATGAAAGATTTAGAAATCCGCGGTGCAGGAGATTTATTGGGTGGAGAGCAAAGTGGATTTATTAATGATATTGGGTTTGATACGTATCAGAAAATATTGAAAGAAGCGATTGATGAGCTGAAGGAAAATGAGTTTAAAGATTTGTATGAGCATGAGGAAAGTGATGCACCAAAAGAATATGTAAAAGAAGTACAGATTGATACGGATTTTGAAATCTTGTTTCCTGATGATTATGTAAATTCTATTACAGAACGACTGAATTTGTATAAGAAAATGAGTGAACTAACTTCTGAAGAAGAATTGCAAACTTTTGAGAAAAATATTGTCGACCGTTTTGGAGAAATACCAACTCAGGTACAAGACTTATTAGATAGTGTTCGTATTAAGTGGTTGGCAAAATCGTTAGGATTGGAGAAAGTTATTCTGAAGCAAAAGCGAATGGTAGGTTATTTTGTTTCCGATCAGCAAAGTGATTTTTATCAAACAGCGGCATTTACCAAAATGCTACAGTATGTTCAGCGTAATTCTAAGAGTTGTGTAATGAAAGAAAAACAAACGAAAAACGGATTACGTTTGTTAATTACATTTATAAAAATAGATACTGTTCATAAGGCGTTAACAGTATTGCAAAACGTATAAGTTAAGTTATTATGACGTTTTTAAAATGAATATATAGGCATGTTTTTTATAATTGGTGAAGAAAATATTTTAACCTCTAATCACAATATTTTTAAGACTTTTAATGTTAAGAGTGTTTAAATCTAAAAAACGGAACTATTAAAGTTATTTTAAGGTAACTTTGAATGGTTGTAAATTACTGAAAATGAAAACAATAATTACGATACTATTCTCTTTTATTACGAGTGTTGTTTTTGCTCAAAAACTAACATTTGAAATTAAAAATGATTCTGTAGTAGATGCATTTTCTATTCGAAAAATCACCAACGAGTTAGTTGAGAACATTTATGTAAAAGAGCATAAATCTGAGCTCAATAGTGTGAATTTTGAAAAAGGATATTATTTATTACAAAAAGACGAAAAATCGACGTTAATTTATTTAAAGCCTTCCGACGATATTAAGATTTCGTTAGATGCAGAAAAGTTTTACAGTTCTATAGCTTTTTCAGGAAAAGGAGTTGAAATAAATAATTACTTGCGCGGTCGATTTTCAGGATTATTAGACAAAAAAGGAAGAAAGAAGAAATACTATAAAAAATCTTTTTATAAAGGAGATGAAAATGCTTATTTAAGTAGAGTTGATGCTTTATACAAAGATTATTTTGGAACACTGTTTTCGAGCGAATTAGATGAAGAGTTTGTAAACGAAGAGATGAAGGATTTACAATATGGTTATGCGTTGGATTTGTTAAAGTTTGAAGATGCTAGGAAGTATTATAAATTTAAAGATACGCTTGAGGTTTCTAAGTTCTTTTTAGAACCTTTAACACACATCCATTTTGATAATTCGCAGCTTTTTGAACAATACCATTCGTATCAAGAGTTGAGTGTCTTAAAATGGAAGAAAGACATTGAAAACATGGAAAGTTATCCTTTAATGGAAGAAGTTTTAAATTCAATACGAACTACAGGAATTAAAGATGGTGTTTTACAAAGTATGTATAGTTCTATGTTGAGCGACAAAGAAAGGGCTGGTGATTTTTATAAGCTTGTTAAAACAAATTCAAGTGATGTAAAACTTCTCGATAGAATGAAGGATAAATATGATGAAATACGACAGGTTGTTGCTGATAAAAATTTATCAAAGTTTACTTTCAGAAATAGAAATGAGGAAGAGGTTACTTTAGCTAATTTTAAAGGAAATTATATCTTTTTAAGTGTTTGGGCATCATGGTGCGAGCCGTGTATCAAACAATTAGAAGCTTATAAAATGTTGAAAGAAAAGTATGCCAAGCATGCTATTGTTTTTGTTGGGGTTTCTGTTGATAAAGGTGAAATGTATGAAAACTGGAAAACAACGGTTAACGAACATAATTTAGAAGGAGAGCAGTTATTTTTTGATGGACCAAAATCGAAAATCATAAAAACGTATGATATTTCTTCTATTCCAGGTTTTGTACTTCTTTCTTTAAAAGGAGAAAAAATGGATTTAAAAATCAATGATCCTTCTTCAGAAAAAACTACTAAAATTTTAGACGATTTGTTTGTAGAATAGAGCGTTATTTATGCTTTTAATCAAGACATCGATATACTGACGTATAAGATCTATTTAGTTCTCTAATATAAAGATTGCTTCATTTCACTTTGTTTCAATCGCAATGACGAGTTTTACGTATTTGATAGGAGGAATGAAATAAGCCCTTAGTTCTAGGGTTTTAATAGGTTTCGGTAATAAAGAAATCCTTAAACTGGTGCTTTATAAAAGCTATGAAATACCTTCTTTATATACGGTGCTAACGTTTATATTATTTCTTAGAAAATGAGTAATGATAGCGTTTGTATCCATTTTCTTTTTAGATTTTACGATGAGTTCGTCATATATAGCCTCTGCAATAATTTTAGAGCGATGCGTTCCAAAGCTTTCGGTGGTGTTTTCTTGTTTGGGTTCGTGTGCATAGCCTATTCCTTTTGCTATAACATAATGAAAAGGAGAGTTTTTTAAGTTAAAAAAGTGTTCTTGATAAAGGTTGTTCACAATGTTTTTTACTAGAATATCATCACTTTTTTTTAGGTAGAGTACAGCATTATCTACTCTTTCTGATCCTTTTAAATCTTGTAAAATTTTAAATTCGAATGTTATGTTTGTTTTGTTTAATGTAGTCATTAAAGCATCGCAAAAAACCAAAGAGTTTTCGTCTTTGAAATTGAAATAATACCTACTGATATCTTTGGTGTTCAAAGGTCCACTTGTGCCAAAGTAGAGATAGAAACCAGGAGATTTATTAGGCTGATGACAGGAGAATAATACATTAATTGAATCGCTAATTTTTAGCTCTTTCTGAGGAAGTTTGTATTGATGCTTAGAAAAAAACAAGTAAATACCGTATTTACTGGCCCTAATAGTACAATCTTCTTGAATAGTTTCTACCAACCAACCTTTATCTACATAAGTGTTTTCCTTGTGAAGGTTTCTCAATGCATTAATAAAATTAGGATCAATGCTTCCAGTACCTTTTTGAGTGTGTAAACAATAATAATCGTTATAAATAATATGAGTAAGTATATTGGTAAAGTCAGGTTTTTTTATCGATGTTTTGCATAATTTACCATGTGATTTATGGTGTATGACTTCTCCTCTACTGTAGAAATCTAAAGCTATTTTACGAAGCGTATTGTTGATCATAAGTAAATGATTTTAATTGTTTATCGGTATGTACAATATAATTTCTGGCAACTTGTACGAACATAAAATGTGTTTTATTAAGCGTTCTATTATCCATACTGCAGTTAAAGAATATTTTTAAAAGGTAAAACCCAGCATATTTTAAAGTAAGCTCCATATTTACAATACTTTTAGTTTGTTCTTCGTATGTACGGATACAGCTTTTAAAACAATGAATAACGGTATTGAAGTACTGCTCTTTATAATCAGTTTTTTGTTTTTTTAGATTCATTTTAATAATCCAATCAAAAAGTAGATTACCAAGGATGTAGCCTAAATCGTAGTGCTTGTCTCCTACTGTTGTAAATTCAAAGTCAATAAACTTTATGTGGTACTGCTTAGCTTTTCGGGCGAGTATATTATCGAACTTTAAATCGCCATGAATGAACGCATTGTATTCATAAGATTCTGAAAGTTTGTAGAGGTTTTCTAATACATCAGGATATTTTTGAATGCATTTTATGTACGTTAAAATATTAGGTCCACCGTTAGTAAGTACTTCAGGGCGAAAAATATTCAAATTATGAAAGAAGGTTTCTTTTTTTATAATAGGAAGTGTGTGTGTAAGTTCTCTGTTTTTTATCCTATGGAAACTAGCGATATGTTTTCCTAAATCACTAAAAAGTTTTTGATTGATTTTAAAGGAAGAAACGGTTTTATAACTTTCATATTTTTTACTAATAAACAATTCATTTACAGAATCAGTCTTATAAATTTTAGGTAAAAATATTTTTTTACTTAGTGAAATGTCATCTTTTAAGTTTTGTAAAAACAGGATTTCATTTTCAAGCGAAATAGTATTAAATACAGTATTGTCTTGTCCTCTTTGTTTCAATAAAAAAGAAGTGTTGCCTTTTTTAAAAAAAACTAAGAAGTTTCTATTTCTTTGAAATTTGATGTCGGTAACATTATGAAATCCTATTTTTTTCAGATAACGTTTTACTTTTTGTTTGTTATCAATTGTTCGCATAGCCTATGGAATTACATGATCACCAGGTCCTTCTGTAATTGGTTTTTGTGGTTTTTTCGGCTCTTTTGGCTGTTTGGGCTCTTTAGGTTTTGGGTTTTCTGGACACATACCTGCTTTACTCACAACATATCCAGTAGTGAATTTCGCAGTTTCCGTTATTATTTTTTTAGCAGTGTCTAAGCATACTCTTGACGATTTTACGGTGACGCTAACAATAGTCATGGTTTTAATTTCACCTGAAGCGGCTTTGGCGCTTTTTATTTCTTCTAGAAAACCTTCGTCGTCACCAAATATAGCTTCAGTTGCATTTGCATTGTCTAAGGCTATTTCATGAATGGATAGAATAGATTTTAACATCTCTCTTTCATTATCTGTTAATTCATTCTCAGCGAAAGCAGTCAGTTTTTTGTCAAATACTTCAATCTCGTTTTTTTTAGTACTCATCTTTTATTTTTAAAACTCCTACTCGTATGGCTTTTCGGTTACGCCTCGTTTTTACTATTGGTTGCTGAACTCCATTTTAGTTTTTATAAATAACTAGTATTGTAGTATTTACATTGTAAAACTAATAAGCATCTCATTTTTAGAAATGCCTATAATTAGGTATTTTATAAGGTGAAAACATGATAAAATGATAAATACGGAGTAGCAATGTTTGTTTTTATGTATTATTTTGGCTGTAGATTACTACCAATTATATAGTACATTTATGAAAGACACGCATCTTAAAAACTTACTGGGATTACTTTTGGCTACTTTTTTTATAAGTACCTCAGGAGTATTAGGAAAGTATATTGCGATGCCTTCAGAAGTAATTATTTGGTTTCGATCGGTATTTGCTATGCTTTTTTTATGGATTTTTTGCAGGTATAAAAAGTATGATCTTACGTTAAAATCAAAGAAGCATACGTTACCTTTTATTATTGCAGGGATTTTTATGGCAGCACATTGGGTAACTTATTTTTACGCGTTAAAACTCTCTAATGTTGCTATCGGAATGCTTTCATTGTATACTTTTCCCGTAATTATTGCTTTTTTAGAACCTGTATTTTTGAAGGTGAAGTTTAATTCAATTTATATTGTATTAGGAATAATGGTATTGCTTGGGTTATATATTCTATCTCCAAACCTTACACTTGAAAGTACGACGGTACAAGGTATTGTTTTCGGTTTAATATCCGCCATATGTTATGCTGCAAGGATTCTTATTTTAAAAAATTATGTGCACCAGTACAATGGTGTATTACTTATGTTTTATCAAACCATAATTATTACAATTTGCCTCTTCCCTACACTATTTTTTATGGACATTTCTGGCTTCGAAACACAATGGCCTTATTTGCTTTTATTAGCTTTTTTAACTACTGCTATTGGACATAGTTTAATGGTTTATTCTCTACAATTTTTCTCTGCAGCTACTACCAGTATAATCAGTAGCGTACAGCCTATTTTTGGAATAATTCTGGCTTTCTTTTTTTTAAATGAAATACCTAATCTAAATACTTTTTTAGGAGGTAGTTTAATCTTAGGAACCGTACTTATAGAAAGTATTCGAAGTAAAAAGAAATAATGGATTAAATGAGCATTTTATTAGATGATATTTATGTCTTCAATATTCATGTCTTCATAGTTTCTCTTTACAAATTCTAATGCAGACTCTAAGATTTCGCCCATATTCTCACTCTTTCTAAATTCCATATCATTAGTGAAGTTATAGATTTCTTCTTTTAATTGCTCAACATTTTCATCTGTAGAAATCACGTCATTTTTCATGCACGTAATAAGCTGATTTATTCGATCTTCTGAACTTAAAATACGTTTTGCTATTATAGACCTTTCTTCTATTTTATATTGAGCTATAGAACTTTCTTGCAGCTTCGCTCCTACTAACTTTACCATAGGATAGTTTTCTTTGAAGAATTGAGGATAATATACCTTGAATTTTCCTTCGAAACATTGTTGATCGAAATCGATAGCCCTAATTTTATAAACCACATGATCAAAATCGTGAGTAGGTACAATTACGTAATTGTAAGAACGCATATCTCCTAACAAGCGAATCATACTACGTTCATTAAATTTTACGAATTCTTTTGCAATTTGAGACTTTTGTAATTCGGTACATTTGGGTAAAAAATCTTTGATAAACGTATCTCCTGGAATTCCTGTAATATGTTCTTCAATTAAGGTGTTTTTATACACTAGAAAGTTTAAGTTATAGGGAGACAGAATATGTTCAATTTCTAGTCCGTAAACACGAGAAGCATCTGTTTTTTTTATGTAGAAATAGGTGTAGTTATCATTTAGAATATTTCTAATCTTTATCCTAAAAGGCTTTGAATTACCAAAGGTGCAAAAGTCAATAGCATCAACATTTAAATATTGTATTGTTTCTTCATTCCCATCAGAATGTAAGATCATATATACCTTTTTTAAACTTACATCTATTTCTTCACGTTCAAATTCCGAATAATAGGTACGAACCCAAAGTGTATCTTCATCATTTTTATCATACACCACAACGGCACCTTGAAAACGAAGTAAGTCTTCATAAAAGATAGGGATTTTAATATTTCTTCGATGCTCAGCTAGATATTTATTAAGCTTTTCGTTAACTTCAAAAGCAGGTTTCTTTTTGGACATTAATTTTTCTTCCGAGTGCATCGTTGGGGAGTTTTTTTATCAAAAGTAATTATTTCTATCAAATATGAAACAATTTACCTGGTAGCGGTTTTATAATACCTTTTAATTCCATTTGTAGTAGAATTGAAGAAAGTTGATAAATAGGAAGTTTGCATTGTATAGCAATGGTATCTAATTGTTGTTTTCCTTTTTCTAAAAGGTAGTCGTATACTTTTTGCTCAACTTCACTAAGTTCAACAAATAATTTCTGTTGTTGTGTGGTTTGTTTTTGTTGCACGTCCCAGTTTAACATTTGTATAATATCCTCTGGAGAAGAGAGTAAATGTGCTTGATTGTTTTTTATAAGTGTATTGCAACCTTTACTGTATAAGTCGTTAACTTTTCCTGGTACAGCAAAAACATCTCTGTTGTAGGAGTTAGCGATATCTGCTGTAACTAACGAACCTCCTTTTTCTGCAGACTCAATAATGATTGTAGCTTTAGATAATCCGGCAATAATTCTATTCCGTTTTAAAAAGCTTTCGCGAATCGGTTTTTCATCATGCCAAAACTCCGATATAAAACCACCATTATCAAGTACTTTTCTCATATACTTCTTATGTGTTTTCGGGTATATTTCATCTAAGCCATGTGCTAAAACAGCAACAGTTTGTAAATTATTTTCAATAGCAGCTTTATGTGCACAAATATCCACACCATAAGCAAACCCACTAACAATTAAAGGGTTATATAGAGCTAAACTTTCGATTAATGTGTTGCAAAAGTCACGGCCATAGTTAGTAATTTTTCTTGTACCTACAATAGCTATTACTTTTCGATTAGTAAAATCAATATTTCCATCTTGAAATAGTAAAATTGGTGCATCAACACATTGTTTTAAATAAAAAGGATAATGATCTTCTAAAAAGTAGGTAAATGAAATTTGTTTTTCCTTAATATATTTAAGTTCTCCTTCAGCTTTAATTAAGTTTTTTTCATCTAAAAGTTGATTAGCAATATGCGTACCTATTCCTTCAATTTTTAATAAAGAAGATTTTTTTTCTTTGAAAATTTGTTCAGCATTTCCAACAATTTTTATAAGTTTTTTGGCAATAATATCACCAACTTTTTGTGTGGCTTGTAAGCGAAGTACAGCCAATAGTTCTTTTTCTAGCATAGCAAAACATTGAAAATGTTTGACTAGCAATATACTAAAATTTTATTCACAAGAATTTTACGGTAAGCTTTGAAATGAGCTACAAAAAAATTAACTTTGTAGTTATGGACTTAGTTAGCTACGTAAGCGATTTGTTATATAGATATGATTGTGTAATCGTGCCTGATTTTGGTGGTTTTGTAACCAATAAAATTAGTGCAAAGATTGGTGATGACAGTTTGTATCCGCCAACTAAATTGATTTCTTTTAACGCACAATTAACGCACAATGATGGTTTGTTAGTAAACCATATTGCTTCGTGCGAAAACATAACATTTAATAATGCTATTGAAAAAATAGCGGTAGCTGTTTCTGAGTGGAGAACTGCATTGAACACACAATCCATAGCATTAAAGCATTTAGGAAGTTTATCATACACTGAAGAAATGCAACTAGTTTTTGAGCCTTCAAGAACAACAAATTTCTTGCCAGAATCTTTTGGTTTGTCTGCCGTAGAAGTTTCTGCTATAGAAAAATATAAGCAAGAAGTTAAGCCATTATTACCTGAAGTTTCAAATATTGAAGAGGAAGTTGTAGAAAATAAAAAATCACCAGTATTTATAAGATATGCTGCAGCTGCAGCGGTTTTAGTAGCTGGTTACATTGGAATCACTAACTATAGCAATTCGAATGTTCAAGAATTAGTTGAGCAACAAGGTAAAGTTGAAAAACAAATTCAAGAAGCAACTTTTATTATTGACAATCAATTACCTTCAATAAATCTTAATATAGCTAAGAAAAATAAGAATATTCATATCATAGCAGGAGCGTTCCAGTTAGCTAAAAATGCTGACAAAAAGATCGTTGAGTTAAAAAATAAAGGCTACGATGCACGTATTTTAGGAAAAAATGAATGGGGCTTAACTCAGGTAGTTGTTGAAAGTTATTCTTCTAAAGAGGAAGCGCTTAACGCTATTTCAAACGTGCGTGAAAATGCTTCGAAAGACGCGTGGATATTAGTTAAAAACTAAAATTTAACGCGTACTTAAATTTACTTTCTTATTGTTTAATTACCTTTGTGCAAATTTTTTAAATGAAAGCCAAAACACCTAAACAATCGTTAACTATATTAACAGATTTAGTTTTACCAGGAGAAACTAATTATTTAGATAATCTTTTTGGAGGCGAGTTACTCGCTAGAATGGATAGAGCTTGTAGTATAGCAGCAAGAAGACATTCTAGAAGAATTGTAGTAACAGCATCAGTAAATCATGTTGCTTTTAGTAAATCGGTACCTGTAGGTAGTGTAGTAACTGTTGAAGCAAAGGTTTCTAGAGCATTTAGGTCATCTATGGAAGTCTTTGTTGATGTTTGGATTGAAGATCGCCAATCTGGAGAAAGAACGAAAGTGAATGAAGGAATTTATACTTTTGTTGCCGTTGATGAAACAGGTAAACCTGTACCAATTCCACCGATAGAACCAGAAACCGATTTAGAAAAACAACGTTTTGATGGTGCGCTTAGAAGAAAGCAATTAAGTCTTGTTTTAGCAGGTAAAATGCAACCCAATGAGGCAACTGAGCTTAAAGCACTTTTTGTAAGTTAATAGTGCACAATTTGGAATATACAGACTATAGTTAGTTACACGATACTTTTACAAACCATCTTTTTATAAGATGGTTTTCTTTTTTGCTTTAATTTTATCGATATCTCCATTTTCTGAAAGCATGATGGCAATAGGTCGCGTTTTTTCAAATTGTGAAAAAACAATGATCATAATAACTGTGATAGGAACAGATAAAACCATACCTGTAATTCCCCAAATTTTCCCCCAAACAGATAGTGCTAATATAGTTACTAAAGGGCTTAAGTTTAGAGACTTACCAAATAACCGCGGTTCAAGAACATTGCCAACGATAACTTGAATTGTACCTACTGCAATAACAATAATTAGGAAGGGTGAAAGTTCACCAAATTGTAACAGACTAAAAATAGCAGGAAATAAGGTACCTACTAAAGAGCCAATTGTAGGAATATAATTTAATAAGAAAATGATAAAAGCCCAAAAAGGAGCACTGTCTACTCCGACAAAAAGTAATACGAAATAACTTAATATTCCTGTTAACAAGCTTACGTATGTTTTTAAACGGAGATAATTAGAAATCGAATTTTCGATTTTTTCTAGCATTGCTTTTATATTATCATAATTGTTTCCATCACTTAAGATTTTATAGAGTTTTTTAACAAAACTACGCTCTTCTAAGAATAGGAATAAGGCATAAATTATAATCATAAAAGTATCACCAAGTATACTACTTACACCATTTGCTAAATCACCTAAAACAGAACCATAATCGAAGTCACCAACAAGAGATTTAATAGATTTAATGATATCTACATTTAAATAAGTGTCTAGCTTTTTTATAATTCTTTCGATGTTAGGTTCATAGTTGGTATAAGAGGTGGTAACACTAGAAACACTATTTGTTATAATTTCTGAAACAAAACCAAAGGCAAGAATAATGATTGAGAACACAATGATATTACTAAGCCATTTAGGGATGAATCGTTTAGCAAAAGGTAATTTATATATAGTTTTTCGAATTTCACGAGTAAAGAACCAAAAGATTAAAGCAAAAATAAAAGGGATAAGGATGCCTTTACCTATAACTAATACTGTTATTATAGCTACTGTAACGATAATGAAATTTGAAGCTTTATTCATTTTAATTTGTTCTAATCCAATTCGCAGGGTTTAAACGATTTGTATTTTTGAAAAGTACAAAAACTAGGTCGGTTTTACCAGTTACTTTATCTGTAAATATTTTACCAAGTTTATCTCCAGTTTTAATTGGATCTCCTTTATTCACATAAACATCTCTTAAATTATGATAGGCAGTAATGTAATCACCATGTTGTACAAATACAGATTTTCTTCCTTTGGATAGTAGTTGAATTACCAATACCTTACCTTTAAAAACGCTTTTAGCAATATCACCACTTTTACCTCTAATATGTAGTCCAGTACTATTAATTGTAATTCCTTTAAAGTTAGGATGAGGTTGCACACCAAATTTACGAGTAACCACACCGTCTAAAGGCCATGGTAAACGTCCTTTATTTTGCTCAAAGTTTGCCTTTAAAGCCTTTTCAGCAGCACTTAATAAGATCTCATTCTTTTTGGCTTTTCCTTTTTTGTTTTTATTGGCTTTAGCAATAGCTAAACGTATAATTTTGTCAATCTTTTTTGCGACAGATTTCTCTTCCCTAATTTTTTTCCTTAATGCTGTTTTATACTTACTTTCCTGACCTTTGATTTTTGTGACTAACTGCTCTTGCTCTTCTTTTTCATTCTCAATTTCTTTTTTCTGATTTTTCTCAGTAGAAATTAGTCGTCTTTTTTGATTTTTCTTTTTGCTTAAAGAGTCATTAAGTCGTTTAATTTCGTCAGTCTTAGCGATGATTTTTTCACCTTGATCTTTTCTGAAATTTTTATATTGTTCAAGGTATTTTATTCTCTTGTAAGCTTGCAGAAAGTTTTCAGAAGAAAGTAAAAACATAACCTTACTTTGCTGTGATTTGCTCTTGTAAGATTTAAAAACCATTTTAGTATAATCAGCTTTTAGTTCGGCTAATTCTGCATTATTTTGCTCAATTTTCTTACTGTTTTGTTTTATTTCTTTAGAAAGTTCAACATTTTCCAGTTCAATAGTTTCAATTAAGCGTTCACGAATAATAATTTTTTGGCTTAAATCCTTTAAATCATCTAAAGCATTGGTTTTTTCTTTCTTAGTTTCAAAAAGTAAATTATTAATCTTTTTGATTTCCTTATTTAGTTTTTTACGGCGATTTTCAAGCTCTTTTCGAGTTTGGCTATGCAGTGATATACCCACTAAGAGAAAACTTAAAAAAGGTATGTAGAAAAGCTTTTTCACTATAATTTTATTTCTTTGTAACCAGAAGGAATTGTAAATGGCATTTTTAATTTAGTATCAAATAAAACGGACCTAACAGCAATATCAATCTTTGTAGATTTATGTTGCTCTTTGGCGTTAATTTTAATTTCTTTAGGAAATAAAACTTCGCTTTTTTCTAGGTATGCAGGATATGTAATTGTTAATTCTTGCTGCTTCAGTTTATTCGTTAAAGATTGTTTATCTAGCTTAAAATGAACAGGATTAATCATGTAAAAAAGATGAAATAAATCTGGTTGATTTTTAGGTGAAAGCTTGTAGGCATTATTTGAAATTTCAACGACATGTTTATCTTTTCTTACATTATGAACGGCTTGTCCTAGTAAAATATTTTGTAATTGATAAAAATCAACATCCGCTCCTAATAACTTTTTCATCATTGAAAAATCTCCTTCAAAATAGTTTTTTTTATACGGTGAATAAAAACTTACTTTAGTTGGAGTAATCTTTGCTTTAAAAACGGTAATAAATTTACTGCCTTTTAACCATATTACTTCATCTTTTTTAATTTTCATTTTTACTGAAAACCCAATATCTTCTTTACTGTCTTTATAGTTAACCTTTAATTTAGCATCAACAGTATTGGGCGTAAAGTTAGCAGCTGTATGTTTTTTAGCGACTTTCCTTGCAGATAAGTTCTTAGCTACAATCGTGCTTGATGTAATATTTTTTGATGATTTACAAGAAGTAAGAATAAGTAAAAAGATTAAAAAGCAATGGTGGAATTTCATGTTTTACTTAATTTTTTTTGATATTTATTAACGTTTTTCGTGTCTTTTAAAGCTTTGTAAGCTTTTAAGAGTTCATTGTAAAATAAATGTTCAAGTTTTGAATCATCAATAACAAAATCAATACCATTTTGTAAACTTTCAATAGCTTTTTTATACTGTTTGTATTTATTTAACGCTTTTCCATTTATTAAATACAGGAGTGGTTGGGCAGGAAATAATGTAATTCCTTTTTCGCTAAATGGTAGTAATTCTGTATCATTTTGTTGATCGAGTTTTGAAAGTAACTCAATTAAAACAGGATAAGACTTTTCTTTATTAAATCTAGATTTTAAACTTTGATTTCTTTTTGTTTTATTTTTAGCAATTTTCGGAGTTTTACCGTTATCCATTATTTTACTTCTAAGGCTTCGTAATCGAGCATCTAGAAGTTTAGCTTCTGCTAGTTTATCTAATAAATTTTCCGCAGATTTTCTATCATTATTTTGTAGATGTAAGTAAACTAAAGCACGTTGTTCTTTAGGATTTATACTAGCTACTATTTTTTGAAAGTCAATAGCACTACTAAAATCCCTTCCTTTTCTGTGGGTAGCCACCAAGTGTTTTAAAATCCAGACATTACCTTTATCTAACTCAAGTGCTTGGTTTCCGTATTCAAGCGCTTCAGTTATTTTATTAAGAGAGAAGTAATTTTTTGACAATTCAAATAATACAGCTTTATTGTTAGGAATTATGGAATTACATTCTTCTAACTTTTCAATAGCTTTTCTGTAATTATTTATCGCTTTTTCTGTAATAGCATCAAAGAAGAATTGCTCAAACTCTAAGATTTTTTTTTCAGCAATACTTGCATTCAAAACAATACTATCTTGTGCATTAAGGAAAAAAGAAAATAAGAACAATAGAGTACAAAGTAAAGGAGCTCGTTTGAGTTTATAGTTACAGATATGCGTTTCTTTTAAATTAATGATTTTATGTAAGTTGTGTATAATCACCTATGCTTATTGATGTGAATTTCCCATTAAATTTAGCAAAATTACCAATCATAGCATTGTCAAACGTAGCATTCATTATTTCTACATTAGTTTGAATTAATGAATTGGTTATCGTTGCATTTTCTACGATACTATTTTCCCCTATTGAAACGTATGGGCCAATCTTAGCATTTTTAAGCACAACATTCTTGCCAATAAAACAAGGTTGTATAATTTCAGAATTTTCTAAAACCACATCACTTGAAACTAAATTATTTCCATCAGCTTGTTCGAAAGATAATACTTGTTTATTTGTATCAACAGTAGGATCTTTTTTACCGCAATCCATCCAAGCATCAACTTTACCAGGAATAAATTTTGCACCTTGATTTTTTAAAGAATCCAAAACATTAGTTAATTGATATTCATTATTTTCCTTTAAGTCGTTATCGATCAAATACTGAATTTCCTCTTTTAATTTGTTTCCATCTTTAAAGTAATAAATACCAATAATAGCTAAATCAGAAACAAAATCTTTTGGTTTCTCAACGAAGTCCACAATATGTCCATCTTCTAGTTTTACAACACCAAAAGCACTTGGATCTGCTACTTGTTTTACCCAAATAGCACCATCAGCATTTGTGTCTAACGTAAAATCTGCTTTAAAAAGTGTATCCGCATAAGCTACAACACAAGGTCCACTCAATGATTCTTTAGCACAAAAAATAGCATGTGCAGTACCTAAAGCTTCTTCTTGAACATACACTGAACCTTTGGCACCTAAATTTTTAGCAATACTAATCAGTTTAGCTTCTGTATCTGAAGGAAAACCTTTTTTTGTAGGTCCAATTACAAAAGCAATTTCCTCAATATCTTGATCAATTACCTTGGCAATGTCTTCAACTAATCGTTGAACAATAGTTTTACCAGCTATTACTGTAAGAGGTTTCGGTGTAGTTAGTGTATGGGGTCTTAAACGAGACCCAACACCAGCCATTGGTACAATTATCTTCATTAAATTTTTCTAGTTTTTTAGTTACGCAATATACTACTTAATTAAGTTAATGAAAAAGTTAAATTCCTTTAGGTATAGCTTGTATAAGTGTTTTCGTGTAATCTGTTTTCGGTGCTTCGTAAACAGCATCTACATCTCCAATCTCTTCTATATTACCATTATTCATAACAATTACATTGTCTGAAATATATTTGACGACAGACAAATCATGAGAAATGAATATGTACGTAAAGTTAAATTCTGATTTCAATGTATTCAATAGGTTTAAGACTTGGGCTTGAACAGAAACGTCTAAAGCAGATACAGATTCGTCGCAAATAATTAATTTAGGTTGTAATGCTATAGTTCTAGCTATTCCAACCCTTTGGCGTTGCCCACCAGAGAATTCATGAGGATATCTGTAAAAATGTTCATGTTCTAAACCAACTTTTAAAAGTAAATCTAACACATAAGCTTTTCTCTCCTTAGTTGAAGAACGTATATTATGAACCACCATGGGCTCCATAATTGCTTTACCTATAGGAATCCGCGGATTCAAGGAAGAAAAAGGATCTTGGAAAATAATTTGTATATCTTTTCGTAATGCTTTTAATTCTTTTTTATGTAGTTTAGTTATATCACTTCCTTTATAAAATATTTCTCCAGAGGTTGCTTTTTCTAGTTGCATTATTGTTCTTCCTAAAGTTGTTTTTCCGCAGCCAGATTCACCTACCAAACCTAAAGTTTCTCCTTCATAAATTGAGAAAGAAACATTATTAACTGCAATAACGGATCTAGGCTTAGAAAGCCAAGAAATTTTTGACGTGTATTTTTTTGATAAATTATTTACAGTAATGAGTGGAGGAGTATTGTAAATGGTACCGTGAAATTTTCTTCTATCTTCGTCTAAGTATATTTCATTTGAAATAGTATTGTTCACGAAATCTTTTACTGTAGGTAACTTTTTGAGCCTATAGCTTAGGTTTGGCTTTGAATTAATAAGCGCTTTTGTGTAGCTTTCTTGTGGATTGTTGAAGACGTCTTTTGCTGTTCCTTTTTCCATAACCTCTCCTTGATACATTACCACAATATCATCTGCAATTTCAGATACCAAAGCTAAATCATGAGTAATAAAGAGAATACTCATCTTTGTTTCCTTTTGAAGCTCTTTCAGAAGTTTAATAATTTCCTTCTGAACAGTAACATCAAGAGCAGTAGTAGGTTCATCTGCAATCAATAGTTTTGGTTTACAAGCAATAGCCATAGCTATCATAACACGTTGTTTTTGACCTCCGCTAATTTGATGCGGATAGTTATAAAACAATTCTTCAGGCCTTGGAAGTTTGACTTTTTCAAATAATTGAATTACTTCTTTTTTTATTTCAGAAGCTTCCAAAGAAGTATGTTCCTGCAACATTTCAGATACTTGAACACCGCAAGTTAGGCTTGGGTTTAAGGAGCTCATAGGTTCTTGAAAAACCATGGAAATTTTTTTGCCTCTAATTTCTTGAAGTTCTTTTTCCGTAAGTTTTAGTAGATCTTGTTCATCAAAAAGAATTTCTCCCGTTGTCTTTGCTTTTTTTGGAAGTAGGTTAAGTATAGCTAAAGAAGTTATTGACTTACCACTACCGCTTTCACCAACAATACCTAAAATACTATTTTGTTTTATTTCAAAAGAAACAGAGTTTACTACTCTTTTGTTAAAAAAAATAGATAGATTTTTAACTTTTATCATATTAGGTGTTTTTAATTTAAAAAGTGTTAAAAAATTGCGGAATTTGAACCAAAATAAGCAAAATACACACTCTTTGTTTTTGATTTATAAAATAAAAACTATATTTGACCGCTTAATTAACAAAAATTTAAGATTTACCTTATGATTTTTTAAATTAAGAAAGTTCTTATAATTAACTAAATTTTTAATCAACCCTTCACAATGAAAAACATGTACTTTGGAAAACTTATGCTTCCTGCGGCATTGTTAGCAATGACACTTCAAACTCAGGCGCAAAGTAAGAAAGAAGTTCAACAAATTCGTAATAATTACGATTTGGTTAAACTTGAACAACTCGAGCAGAGCTTCCAAGCGAAAGCTCAACAAGAAAAGAAACAAGCTATTGATTTAGCAAAACGTCAAGGATGGAAGACAAAAATTACCACCAAAGACGGACGTTTATTAGAACTACAAAAAGTAGTTAATGGTAAACCAATCTATTACACAACATTTAATGTAGACGCGGCAAAATCTACCAGAACAGATCATTTACATAATGGTGGTTCATTAGGATTAAATCTTATGGGTCAAAATATGACAGGTCACGTTTGGGACGGTGGTATTGCCAGAGCATCACATCAAGAATATGATGGTGCTGGTGGAAATAATCGTTATTCGGTTGGAGACGGAAGTTCTTCTTTAAATTTTCACGCAGCTCACGTTACAGGAACAATAATAGCAGCAGGAATTGATGCAGCTGCAAAAGGAATGGCGCCTCATGCAAGTGCCGTTGGTCACGATTGGAACAGCGATACTTCTGAAGCAACTACAGCAGCAGCAAACGGAATGTTAGTTTCTAACCATTCTTACGGTTTCGCTGCAAGAAATCAAGCTGGTCAAGTTCAAATACCGCAACATTATTTTGGGGGTTATATTACTACTTCAAGATCTTGGGATCAAATTATGTTTAACGCACCTAATTACTTAATGGTTGTAGCTGCGGGTAACGATGGAAATGATAATTCAGCAAATAATAATCCAACAGGAGGCTCAGGATTTGATAAATTAACAGGTCATGCAACGGCAAAAAATAATTTAGTAGTAGCTAATGCGCAAGATGCAAATATTGCTGCTAATGGAAATTTGATATCAGTATCAATTAACTCATCGAGTAGTGAAGGTCCTACAGATGATTTTCGTATTAAACCAGATATTACAGGTAATGGTACAGGAGTATATTCTTCATATCATAATAGTAATACAGCATACAATTCGATTACTGGAACATCTATGGCTTCTCCAAACGTAGCAGGTTCTTTATTGGTTTTACAACAACATTACAATAATGTTAATGGAAATTTTATGAGAGCTGCTAGTTTAAAAGGTTTAGCTTTACATACTGCTGACGATGCAGGAGCATCAGGACCAGACGCTGTTTTTGGATGGGGTTTATTAAATGCTAAACGTGCTGCTGAAACAATTACGAAAAATGGAAACCAAACTAAAATAGAAGAGTTAACATTAACTTCAGGACAAACTTACACAATTACCGTAGATTCTGATGGAGTAAGCCCATTATTAGCATCTATATCTTGGACAGACAGACCAGGTACTGCAAATACTACAGTAAATTCTACAACTCCAGTTTTAGTAAACGATTTAGATATTAGAGTATCTAAGGGAGGAACAGAATATTTACCATATGAATTGACAGGAGCAACAACAAACACAAAAAGAGATAATAATGTAGACCCTTACGAAAGAGTTGACGTAACTGGAGCTTCAGGAACCTATACAATTACAGTAACTAATAAAGGAAGTTTAACGGGCGGAAGTCAGAATTACACCTTAATAGTAACAGGTTTAACAGGAACACCAACAGTTTGTAACGCAACTGTACCAACAGGAGTTACAGTGTCTGGAACTTCAGCATTTGGTGCTACAGTTGAGTGGAATTCGGTTTCAGGAGCGACTTATGATTTTAGATACCGTCAAGCAGGAACTTCTTCTTGGACAACAAGTGCTGAATCGGGAACAACAAAAACATTATCTGGTTTATCAGCTGCAACTCAATACCAAGTTCAGGTTCGTAGCAAATGTACTAGTGGTAATTCAAACTATAGTAATTCAGTTAGTTTTACTACAGGAGCTGCACCTTCATGTCAAGCATTACCTTACAGTGAAGGATTTGAAACGAATGCAGGATGGAGTCAAGTAGGAGGAGATGACGGAGATTGGGTAAGAGATAGTGGAGGAACACCTTCAAATAATACAGGTCCTGGAGCTGCATCTCAGGGTTCATTTTATATGTTCTTAGAAGCTTCAAGTAATAGTAGTGCTGGTCAAATAGGGGCAAATGCAACTGCAATTTTAGAGAGTGATTGTTTTGATTTATCAAGTGTTTCTTCAGCAGATTTTACATTTAAAAATCACATGTATGGAAATAATGTAGGATCATTAACATTACAAGCATCGAACGATAATGGTTCATCATGGACAAATTTATGGACCGACTCAGGCAATAAAGGCAACCAATGGAACGATATATCTGTAAGTTTAAATGCTTACATTGGAGGATCAGTGAAATTTAGATTAGTTGGGGTAACAGGAAATGGATGGTCTAGTGATATCGCTATCGATGATATTGCAGTTACGGGAACGGCATCTGGTTCAGATACTGAAGCGCCAACAGTTCCAGGTAATGTTCAAGCATCGAGTATTACACAAACAACGGCTACAATTAGTTGGTCAGCAGCTACAGATAATGTTGCTGTTACAGGTTATGATGTGTATCAAGGAGCGTCAAATATTGGAACAGTTACAGGAACTTCGGCTAACGTTACAGGACTAATAGCTGATACAAACTATACATTTTCAGTAAGAGCAAAAGATGCCGCAGGTAATGAATCAGCAGCAGGTTCAGTAACATTTACTACATTAAGTGATACACCAGCGCCAGTTAATTATTGTGCTTCAAGTGGTAATAGAACGTCATTTGAGTGGATTGATAATGTTGAATTAGGAGGAATAGCAAATGCTACAGGAGCAGGAAGCGGTTATTCGGATTTTACTGCTCAAGTAGGAACTTTAGCTAGAGGAAGTTCGAATCCGATGATTATAAGTGCAGGATTTAGCGGAACTGCGTATACAGAGTTTTGGTCTGTTTGGATTGATTTTAATCAAAACGGAACATTTGAAAATTCTGAACGAGTTGTTAACGGTTCATCTTCAAGTGCAAACAACTTATCATCTACGGTAGCAGTACCATCAAGTGCAATTTTAGGTCAAACTAGAATGCGTGTATCGATGAAATATAATGCAGCTCAAACTGCCTGTGAGAATTTTGCAGATGGTGAGGTAGAAGACTATACGATTAACATAACAGCTTCAACAACGGCAAGTTCATATACAACGTTTAGTGATTCTGATGTATTAGGAAATGAAAAATCATTAGTATTAGCAACATATCCTAATCCAGCAACCGATGCTATACAAGTTATAATGAATACAAGAGAAGTAAACTTAGCATCATATAGAATTGTAAACACTATAGGACAAACTGTTCAGCGTGGAGTATTACAAAACGAGAGAATTAATATTAGTGCACTAAATTTAGGAGTGTATATATTAGAAGTTAATGATGGTCAAAAATCATTTAAAACTAAATTGGTTAAAAGATAAAACCCTTCAATTTATTTAAACCAAGTAGTAACCCAAGCTTAAAAGCTTGGGTTTTTTTATTTTAAGGTTAATATTCTAGTATTGTTTTATAAGAATAATTAAAAAAAATAACTTAAAATTAACAATTTATTTGCTTTTTTGTTAACAAAATTATACTTTCGGCGGGCAATTGACAAAAACACCCTTTGTTTTTTGCGTTTTTTTAATTAAATAATCAATTAATTCTATTTAACTTAATTTTTAAACCCTTAAAAAATGAAAAGTAAAATTACTTTAATGGCAATGGGGCTATTTGCTAGCTTCTCTTTGTTTGCTCAACAAAAGTCTACCCACTCACAAAAACGTAGTTGTAGTGCTCAAGAGATCTTTGAACAAAAGATGGAGAAAAACCCTAGTATTAGAAATAGCATGCTAGAAATGGAAGCTTTTACGCAAAGAAAAGTATCGGAAATGGCTAACTTACAAGGTAAAATTGTAGGAAACGTTATCCAGATCCCAGTGGTTGTACACGTATTGCATACAAATTCAACAAATAATATTAGCAATGCTCAAATTCAATCTCAAATTAATGTATTGAATGCTGATTTTAGAAGAACAAATTCAGATAGAACAAATAAGTGGTCGCAAGCAGCAGATTCTCAAATTGAGTTTTACTTAGCTAAAGTTGATCCAAACGGTAATGCTACAACAGGTATTACTAGAAAAAGAGTAAGTAAGTCTACTTGGAACATAACATTAGGAGAAGGAGATGATCTTAAAAAAGCATCTAGAGGTGGAGTAAGTCCATGGAATACTTCAGAATATTTAAACATGTGGATTGTTGATAATATAATAAGAAACACACCACAAGGTACAGCTACTATTTTAGGTTTTGCTCAATTCCCTTGGGATACAGATGCTTCAACTGATGGAGTTGTAATGGCTGATCAGTATTTCGGTACTAGTGGAACTGCTAGAGCTCCATTTGATGGAGGTAGAACTACTACACACGAAGTAGGACATTATTTCGGATTACGTCACATTTGGGGTGACGGTGGTTGTGGTGTTGATGATTTAGTATCTGATACTCCAACGTCTGACGCGCCAAACTATGGTTGTGTTACAGGACATAGATCTTGTGGATCTGAGGATATGGTTCAAAACTATATGGATTATTCTGATGATTCTTGTATGAACTTATTTACATTAGGTCAGAAGAATAGAATGCGCTCATATTTAAACGCAGGAGGAGCAAGAAGAGCTTTAGCGTTATCTGATAAAACTACTGCAGGTAGCGGTGGTGGTGGAGGTAATCCAACGCCAGTTAGCTATTGTGCATCTAAAGGAAATCGTTCTTCTTTTGAATGGATTGATAATATTGAATTAGGAGGTATTAGAAATAGAACTGCTTCAAATAACGGTTACGGAAACTTTACTTCTCAAACAGGGACGTTAGCAAGAGGAAGCTCTAACTCAATGACTGTAAGTGCAGGATTTAGTGGGACAGCTTATACAGAGTTTTGGGCTGTATGGATCGATTTTAACCAGAATGGTACATTTGAAAACAGTGAAAAAGTAGTATCTGGTTCATCTTCAAGTGCAAACAACTTGTCTGCAACCGTAAATGTTCCTTCAAACGCTACATTAGGTACAACAAGAATGCGCGTATCTATGAAGTATAACGCTGCCCAAACTCCTTGTGAGACTTTCGCTGATGGAGAAGTAGAAGATTATTCTATTAGAATTGTATCTTCTGGTTCTGTAAGAACTGATTCAGGTTCAGTTAGAGAATTAGGTAATGAAAAATCACTTACTCTAGCTGTTTATCCTAATCCAGCAAACGATTATGTGGCATTAAGAATGAATAAAGAAAATATTAGCTTAGCATCATATAGAATTGTAAATACAATTGGTCAAACTATCCAAGCAGGAGGATTAAAAGCTGAGAGAATAGATATTTCTAAGTTAAATTCAGGTTTATATATATTAGAAGTTAATGACGGTCAAAAATCTTTTGTAACAAAATTAGTGAAGAAATAAAAGCCGTAATGTAGTGTTATAAATGATATAACATGTTACTATTAAAAAAGCCCTAGCAATTTGCTAGGGCTTTTTTAATAGTAATTAATGGTTACAAAAATCCAGTTAACTATACACAATAATTATCTGTATTAAAAATTAGTTTTAATTGAATTAAATTCCTTAAAAGGTTATATTTGATGAATTATTATTAAATTTTTATTAATAATTTTCAACATAACTAAAAACCTTTCAAATGAAAACTAATTTCAAACTTTTAATTGGTGGTTTTTCTCTAGCTGTAATTTCAATTACAGGTTATAACAGATTACAATCTTATAAGACTCAAAAACAGATTGAAGCTAAAAGAGAAAAACATGCAGAATTTTTAGAGAACAGTCCCTATAAAGAAACCTTAACATGGGATAAAAAGACTAGAAAACATAAAGGATTGCCTCCGAATAGGTATTTTGAGCAGATGGCGGAATTAACAATGAATCCTGCTACAGGTAAGCTCGAACAAGAAAAAATAACTAAGCTTCGTGAACAATTGATGTCTGAAAGAACTGCATCAAGAACACCAGGAGATAATAACAATGCTTGGGTAGAAAGAGGACCTAACAATATAGGCGGTAGAACTAGAGTTATAATGTTCGATCCAAACGATGCAACTAATAGACGTGTATATGCAGGTGGAGTTAGTGGAGGATTATGGGTAAACAACAATATTACTAGCGCTAATTCACAATGGCAAAGAGTTCAGAATGTACCAGGTAATTTAGCGGTAACTTCTATCACTGTAGATCCAAGGGATTCTAATACATGGTACGTGGGTACTGGAGAGCAGTATACTGGAGGAGATGTAGTAGGTAATGGAGTATATAGAACTACTGACGGTGGTACTAATTGGACAGCAATTAATATTCCTGCAGCAGGTGGAGGAACAATAAATTTTAATGCTGCAAACGTCTTCTTATCTGGTATTTATTATGTAAATGATATTTTAGCTTGGGACAATGGTACATCAACAGAATTATTTGTTGCGGTAGGAGGGTTTGTTTACGGAAGTGCAGCTTCACCAGCAAATTGGTTAGGTTTACAGTCGGCAGGTTTATACCGTTCTACAAACGGAGGTACTACTTGGAATAGAATTGAAAGTGCTAATATGAGATACGATTTTAGTGGTAGTAACTACTATTTTATTCCTAATGACTTAGAAATAGGTGCAGATAATAGAATTTGGATGGGCACAATCAATTCAGCTCTAGGTCAAGGTGGAGGAAGAGTATTTAGCTCAACGAACGGAAATACTTGGACAGAAGCTGCGGCTTCTCCTTTATTAGAGTCTAATAGAGTTGAAATTGAACCTTCATCTAATAATGCGAATAAATTATATGTATTAGCACAAGGAACTACTGATGCAAGTCCAGTGCGTATTTTTGAAACCACGAATGCTTTTGGCACGGTAAGAACTTTAAGTTTGCCAAACGATGCAGATCCAGGAATTCCAGCTAACGATTTTACTAGAGGTCAGGCTTTTTACGATTTAGCAATAGAAGCAGACCCAAGTAACGATAATATAGTTTATGTTGGAGGTATAGATTTGTTCAGAACTACGAACGGTGGTACTTCTTGGAATCAGTTGTCACAATGGAACCTTCCAAATAATGTTCATGCCGATCAACATTCTATTGCTTTTGCAAATAATTCTTCAACAAGAATGTTATTTGGAAACGACGGAGGTGTTTATTATTCAAATAATTCAGGAGGTACTATTAGTGCGAGAAATAGAGGATATAATGTTACTCAATTTGTAAAGGCAGCAATAGGTCCAGATGGTGTGGGTGATACTAGTGGTATTTTTACTGCAGGAGCTCAGGATAACGGAACTCAAGCATTTAGAAACGCTAGCGCAGGAATTAATAGCTCTACTGAGCTTAGTGATGGTGATGGTTTTTATACGTTTGTTGATAAAGACGGGCAGTACATGATTTCTACTTTTGTAAATAACGTGATTTATCGTTTTAACTTACCATGGAACGGTAGAGGAAGAAGACAAGGAGGAGCAACTACTTTATCTAGGAGTCAAACTACTGGAGACTTTGTGAATCAAATGGATTACGATAATGATGCAAATCGTCTATTAACTAATAATTCAACAAGAGCAACAGCAACTACTGCTGCAACAAATTCTATCTTGAGTATTAATGTTGCTGCTAATTCAAGAGGAACATTAACAGATAATTTATTAACTGCAAAACCAACCGCTTTTAGAGCATCACCTTTTACTGCAAATAGATGGTTTATTGGTTTAGCTGATGGTAATCTTTTAAGACTTTCTAACGTAACTAATTCAAGTGCTACATTTGCTAATATTACTACTCCTTTTGTTGGTTCAACCTCTTCAGTTAGATTTGGTGCTACTGAAAATGATATTTTTGTAACGATACATAATTATGGTGTTGTAAGTATATGGGCTACTAACGATGGAGGTGTAACTTGGGTTAATAAAGAAGGAGATTTACCAGATATACCCGTGAGAGATTTTTTACAAAACCCTTTAGATAGAAGTGAAGCAATTGTAGCCACTCAATTAGGAGTTTGGTCTACTTCGAACTTTAATGCTACTACACCTACATGGACGCAATCTTACAATGGTATGAGTGATGTTAGTGTAACTTCTTTTGATTATTGGAATGTAAATGGAACGAATACTGAAAACAGAATTATTGCATCTACTTACGGTAGAGGCGTATTTACAGGTCAGTTTACTGCTAGTCCTGATAATCAATCACCAAGTGTTCCAACGAATGTAGTTGTTTCAAATATTACATCTAACTCATTAATATTATCATGGAACCCTTCCACTGATAATATAGGTGTTACAGGTTATGATATTTATAGAGGTACTACGAATATAGGTACTTCGACAACAACATCATTTAATGTTACGGGTTTAACGTCAAATACAGGTTATAGTTTTACAGTAAGAGCTAAGGATGCAGGTGGTAACGAGTCTACCGCTAGTGCTATAGTTAGTGCTACAACAACAGCTAATACGACTACTTGTTCTTCTACAATTTCATCTTTTCCTTACAGTCAAGGTTTTGAATCTGGAGAAGGATGGACACAAGTAACAGGAGATGATGGAAATTGGTTAAGAGACAGCAACGGTACTCCTTCAAATAATACAGGACCAAGTTCTGCTACTGAAGGGTCTTTTTATATGTTCTTAGAAGCTTCAAACAATAATAGTACAGGTCAAATAGGATCCAACGCAACAGCAATTTTAGAAAGTCCGTGTTTTGATCTTTCTGGAGCAGCATCAGCAAACTTCACATTTAGTAACCATATGTTTGGAGCTAATGTAGGAACTTTAACAGCTCAGGTATCTACGGATAATTCAACTTGGACTAATGTATGGACAGATTCTGGGAATCAGGGAAATCAGTGGAACGATGTTACTGTTAATTTAGATAGTTATGTGGGCAGTACAATAGCTATCCGATTAGTAGGTAGAACAGGTAATGGCTGGAGCAGTGATATTGCTATTGATAACTTAACAATAACGACAGGCAGCGGTACAGATCCAGTAACACCATTAAATTACTGTACGTCAAGTGGTAATCGAAATTCATTTGAATGGATAGACAATGTTGCATTAGGAGGAATTTCTAACGCAACTGGCGCAGGAACTAGTGGATATTCAGATTTTACAAATCAACAAGGTACATTAGTCAGAGGAACTTCAACAACAATGACACTTAGTGCAGGGTTTAGTGGAACTGCATATACTGAGTTTTGGGCTGTTTGGATAGATTTCAACCAAAATGGAACTTTTGAAAATACTGAAAGGGTTACAAATACTTCATCATCAAGTTCAGCTAACTTAACAAGAACTATTGCAGTACCAAGTTCAGCAAATTTAGGACAAACAAGAATGCGTGTATCTATGAAGTATAATAGTGCACAAACTGCTTGTGAAAATTTTGCAGATGGAGAGGTTGAAGATTACACAATAAATATCGTTGAAACTACCACTACTGTTGCTAATGAATCTTCTGTGTTTATTGAAAACAATCAAGATGAAGAACCAATTAAAGTTTCGGCATATCCTAATCCAGCAACTAATTTTGTGCAGATAAAATTAAATAAAAAGGCAATTACATTATCTTCATATAGAATTATCAATACTATCGGACAAACTGTTCAGAAAGGAAGTTTAAATGAACAAAGAATTGAGGTATCTAACCTAAACGTTGGTATGTATATGTTAGAAGTTAATGATGGTCAAAAGTCTTTTAAAACAAGATTGATTAAAAAGTAAGAAAACTTTACACTAATACCTAGTGAAAAAACCAAGCAATTTTGCTTGGTTTTTTTATGCACTTTTAAAACTTTTCGTCACTTGTTAAATTAGTACCTTTGTCTTAATTTTTTAATTAGGATATAGAGCATTTAATGAATTACCTTACAGTTGAGAATATAGCGAAAGCCTACGGAGAACGAGTATTATTTGAAAACATTTCTTTTGGAATTAATAAAGACCAAAAAGTTGCTTTCGTTGCAAAAAATGGTACTGGTAAAACCTCTATTTTAAATATTATAGCAGGTTTAGACACCCCAGATACAGGGCAAGTAGTTAGTAGAAAGGGAATTGATATTGCCTACTTAGCACAAAAACAGAACTTCGATTCTAATTTAACAATAGAAGAGACTATTTTCTCAACAGAAAATAAGATCCTTACGGTTATTAAAGAATATGAAAAAGCCCTTGAGAATACTGATGATGCGGATGCATATCAGAAAGCTTTTGAATTGATGGATCGACATAATGCGTGGGATTTTGAGACACAATACAAGCAAATTCTATCAAAATTAAAACTTGATACTTTAGATTTAAAAATAGAGAAGCTCTCTGGAGGACAAAAAAAACGATTAGGTTTAGCAATCGTTTTAATTAATAAACCAGATTTATTGATACTAGATGAACCGACCAATCATTTAGATTTAGAAATGATAGAATGGTTAGAAGCTTTTTTTGCTAAGGAAAAGATAACTTTATTCATGGTTACGCACGACCGCTATTTTTTAGAGCGTGTTTGCAACGAAATAATTGAATTAGATGAAGGAAAACTCTATAAGTACAAAGGAAATTATTCGTATTATCTTCAAAATAAAGAAGAAAGAAGAGCGTTAGAAGCGGTAAATCTTGGAAAAGCAAAAAGCTTATTCAAAAAAGAGCTAGAATGGATGCGCCGACAACCAAAAGCGCGTACAACAAAGTCTAAATCTCGTATCGATGATTTTTCTACAATAAAAGAAAAAGCACATAAAAGACGAAATGAGCACGAAGTTCAGTTGGAAATTAATATGGAGCGTCTTGGAAGTAAAATTGTTGAATTACATAAACTTAAAAAATCCTTTGACACCAAAGTTATTTTAGATGGTTTTGATTACGTATTTACTAAAGGAGAACGTATTGGAATTATTGGTAAAAATGGAACAGGAAAGTCTTCTTTTTTGAATATTTTAACAGGAACTGCGCCAATAGATGGTGGAAAAGTAGTGGTTGGAGAAACAGTAAAATTCGGATATTATACTCAGAAAGGAATCCACGTAAAAGAAGGGCAGAAAGTAATCGATGTTATTAAGGAGTTTGGAGAATATATTCCATTAACAAAAGGTCGAAAAATTTCAGCATCTCAACTGTTAGAGCGCTTTTTATTTGACAGGAAAAAGCAATATGATTTTGTTGAGAAATTAAGTGGAGGAGAGCAGAAGCGTTTGTATTTATGTGCGGTTTTAATTCAGAATCCTAATTTTTTAATATTGGATGAGCCTACTAATGATTTGGATGTAGTTACGTTAAATGTTCTTGAGAACTTTTTATTAGATTATCCAGGGAACTTAATGGTAGTGTCTCACGACCGTTATTTTATGGATAAAATTGTAGACTCCTTATTTGTTTTTAGAGGTGAAGGAGTGATAGAAAATTTTCCAGGGAATTATTCTGATTTTAGAACCTATGAAGACTCTCAACCTAAACAACAAGTAAATTCAAACGTAAAAGAAAAAGAGGCTACAAAAGTAATTAAAACAGCTCAAAAAGGTAAGCTTAGTTATAGTGAAAAGCGTGAGTTTGGTACCTTAGAAAAAGATGTAGAAAACTTACAAAAAAGGAAGGTATTAATCGAAAGTCAGTTTTCTAATGGAGAAGTTACTCCTGAGGATATTAATGATAAATCGTTAGAACTTCAAAAAATTATTGAAGAATTAGAAACTAAAGAAGAACGTTGGTTTGAGCTTTCTATGAAAATGGAGGAGTAGTTGACACAAAAATAGGATAAGAAAATATAATAAGTTAACAAATTCTATTTCAGATTGGTAAAAAAGATTGCGTGAATATACAATACATTTAAATCCAAATTAAAAAAATTATATCGAGAATTAGCTTACAATAAAGTTGCTTAATTCTCGATACAAAATTTACCATTATTTTATTCTTTCTTAAGAGTTGCAGGTAGTATATAATCAGTCATTATTTTATCTACGTTAAGGTGAGCATCAGGACTGTTATACGCAGAAGAGGTAATAACAACAACAAAAGGAATATTTTTGAAGATGAAAATTTTGTTTCCCCCATTACCACTACAAAAAGACACTTCATATTCTTTATTATTATAGTTGTAAACCTTGTTCCAAAACAAATAACCATAATATTCATTATTAGAAGGCAGTTTTAGGTGTTTCCCTAAACTTTTTTCTACCCATTCTTGGCTGAGTATTTGTTTACCATTCCAAGAACCTTTGTTTTTGTACAACTGACCGTATTTAGCAAAATCGATAGCTCTAAGTCTTATTCCACCAGCAGTATTACCAACTTTTTGCGGTGTATACTGCCATTTATAGTTTGTAATATTAAGAGGAGTAAATAATTTTTTATCGGCATAGTTAACCAATCCCTCAGGAACAGATTTATGAATAATGTCTCCTAAAACGACTACTCCAGCTGTAAAATAAGTAAAATCCTTTCCTATTATCTTATTGTTTTGCATAGGTAAATCAAGTGAAAATTTCACCCAGTTTTTTGTAGGATACATATTTTCTTCATTGCCTATATTATTAATATCAGTATCGTCTCCTAAAAAACTAGAGCTCATTGTTAACAGTGATTTTAAGGTTACAGAGTCTTTTTTTGGACTATAATTTTTAAATGATTTTAACGTGTAAAAATCTTTCAATAAGACGTTTTCATTTTTTATATAATTTTCTTCAATTGCAATTCCTAGCATTGTAGAAGCGAATGATTTTCCAACAGATCTTGAGTCGTGTAAACTATTTCTATGTTCACCATTAAAGTATTCCTCTATTAAAAGCTTATTTTCTTTTACAACTACAATTCCATTAATGTTTTTAAACCTTTTTTCCGCTATCTTTCTATTCAGAGCTTCTATTTTACTGCTATCAAAACCATCTTTAGATACCTCCCAACCACTATTAGATTGTATTTTTTGTACAGGTACCAAGTTTTCATCTACAGGAATTTTCATAACTGCAACATCAGTACTTCCTTCAGCTATAATAGGACCAACTTTTAATTTTTCGCCTTTTATATATGTTCTGATCTCAATTTTCAAAGAATGATTACCTTCTACAAGAATATCTTGTCCTCCTCCTAATTTCATAAATCTTAACCAGACAAACCATCCCCAGAAATCGATTTTTTTTGGATAAACAAAAGGAATTGAATAGTCAAGTTTAGTTGTTTTAGTATGAATTGTACCAGCACCTGTATTTAAATTTTCTACATAAACTATTTCTCCGTCAATTAAAAATGTAAATTGAAAATTTCCTTTATTTACTAATTGATCTTGCGTTAAGTTTGGAGCTAATGATTGTAGGTTTTCAATGAGCGTATTTTTGAGTGTGAAATGAACATTCAAAAACTCATCTTCGTTCATTTTAAAAGTACTTGAGTAATTACTAGACGTAACTTTGTGCTTTGTAATATCAACTTTTGAAAAGTATACATTTGGAGTTTCTTCTACCTTAGAATTTTTTAATGTTGATTGTGTACTGCCTTTACAAGACATTATTAGAAAAGTAATAAGCAGTAAGTAATAATTCGAGTTCATGTGATGCGTATAATTTAAATTGTCGAACAAACATAGACGTAATACTGTCACTAAAAGCTCCAGATTATATAATGGGACTCATTTTAAGTTATAAAGTATCTTTTTTTATTGATTTTTTATACTGTAAAGGAGTGGTGCCTATAATATTTTTGAATACTCGATTAAAAGTTGTTTTTGAGTTGAAGCCACATTCAAACGATATTCCCAATAGGGTAATATGATCATAATTTTCACTATGTAATTTTTCAATAATAGCATGTACTCGATATTCATTTACAAAGTCTGAAAAGTTTTTATTTAGCCCTTCATTTATTATTTTTGAAAGCGTATTTGGATGTATTTTAAGGTTATCAGATAGCGATTTTAAAGTCAATTCAGAGTTAAGATAAAAGAGATTTACTTCCATTTGTTCTTTTAACCAATCAGCTTTTTTGATAATTTCTTCAGAGGGTTTTTTAAGATCTTTTTCAGAGGAAGTTTCTTGATTAATATTATCTTGTTGAATCGGTTCAAGCAAAATTACTTCTGGTCTTAAAAAAGCTTCAGTACTAATCCAAATGGTGATAACAGACATCAGCACGTAAATAGGATAATAATCATTAATACCTAATTGAAAGTTAAATAATATATAATCAATAATTGTATAGGGTATCCACAAAAACCAAAGTATAGCGAATATGATAATTAATCGGTATAACCATTTTAAGCTGTATGCATCATTATTACTATAATTCATTTTTAGCCAAACATGATAAGCTCTGATTACTTTTAGTGCATACAAGGAATAGGTTACAACAGAGATAATTGCGCACAATTGAACTATGGGCATTAATGTAAAAAAAGCATTAGTTTCAATTGCAATAGTATTATTTATAAAAGCCTCGTAACTTATGGTAATATGTGTAGTAAATTCTAATAATAATGGTAAAAAATGAATATAATCTTTTTTAGATATTTGATAATTAGAGTTGGTTATTTTCTTAACATATAAATATAATAATGGTCCAAGAGCTAACGAATAATTTAAAGGGATTATATAAAAAAGAGGAAAATAATCAGTTATCTGAAAATCTAAACTTAATACCCAAATATTCCAAAAAACAACAATAAACGTTACTAACCCGAGTAATATATTAGCCTTTTTGTTTATCCGTTTTGTAAAAAGAAGTAGCATTCCAAAGGTTATTCCTATAAATACGGATGCTATTATAATAAGATTAAGAAGATTTAAATTGAGTTCGCACATTTACTTTTGTTGTTGTAAATCCTCTAAGAGTTTAATCCAAAAGTGGTTATTTTTAATACTTTTAATCTCTATTAACAAGGAAGTCAGGTGAGTAGTTTATTTTGAAATAGAGATACTCTTAATTTCCAGTTTTCTGAGCTCTAAATTACATAAAATATTGATTTCTCCTGACATGTATTCTTGATCCATTTCTACAATTTTCCATTTTTTTAGCACGTCAGAAGATATCCAAAACCATCGGTGCTCAAGATTGGTAACATCAGGTAAAAATCCATTTTTTATTAAAAGTTTGAATCCATTTAATATCATAAATAAAATAAAGCTAGAGGGTAACTTCCAGTTTGTTTTTTGATGGTTAACCCTATAATCGAAACTTGCTATGAAAGACATTGTTCCTGAAAAAATAAAGCTGAGTTTATCAAATAAAGGTTGAACAACTTTAGATTGCTCATGCCATAAAATCTCAGTATTTGCATTCCAAACTAAGCTATTTACATCGTCTTCAGAAATGTTATTTTGTAGTAGTATTCTTGCCTTATTAAGTTTATCAAAAGCATTAATAATTAATTCGTCTTTTTGATTTTTAATTAGTTGATCTTTAAAAACTTTGTAGTCTAACTGACTGAAGGCTAAAAGAGCGGTACCTATTTCCAAAAAAATTTTGTTGTTTATTACTCTAATAACTTGAAAGTCGTCTTCTATTGTTTTATTCTTTTTTTTGCAAGTTTCGGAAAAGGGTTTAATTTTTTTAGATTCCCAATTCCATATTTTTAATTTCTCTCCAATATGGTATGAAGCGAAAGCAGCCATTCCAGCCCATTTATAAAGTACAGGTTCTTCTTTGTACAGTTGTGCATAATAAGTCGTAATAGTACGATTCCTTTTTATAACATCGTTTTCTAAAGGAAGATTGAAACTGTACAGCGAATTCATCGGTTATAAATATTGCTCTTTATTTTTTAGCCTTTACAAATGTTTTATACAAGTTATTCCTATCTAAAATATACAATTGATCATTCAGAAGAGTAAGCCCATAAGAGTTTCCTGCAAAAAACACAGCACTATCTTTTTTGGTTAAAAAAGGCTGAATAGTATTTTCTTTTTCATCTAAAGAATAAACAAACGACCTTCTCTCTTTATCATTAAACCCTACAGCAGTTGTTATTATTACTTGATTTTTTACATATAAAATATCACTTACATTGCTTTTACTAGAAACTTTTGGTAAAACTATTGTATTCCAAGTTTTTCCGCCATCAACTGTACATAATAATTTACCATTTAAACCACCTATATAACCAGTGTTTGAATTTTTAAAATCAATTGAATTTAGATTTTCGTTTTTATTTTTGCTAGTATACAATAACCTCCAGTCAGCACCTTGGTTAATACTTTTGTAACATTCACCATATTGTGTAACCGCTATAATTTCCTTTTCTGATAGTATTTTAAAATCTGTAATAATAGCTCGTTCACTATCAAATCCTTTAGGATTATTAATATCCCAAGTTTCACCACCATCTGTAGTTTTTAACATAATAGGCTTGCCATTATAATCTCCAGTTATAAAGCCAGTTTCATCATTAAAAAAGTGAATTTTATAGTACTTGAATTGTGATATAAAGCTTTTTTCTTTGAAAAACTGTTCCGTATTAAAAACCACCCAACTTTCACCAAGATCTGTACTTTTGAAAATATACTTACTTTCACCAACGATGTAGAGTGCCTTACCAGAAAAAGCAACAGAGTGAAAAGAATTTGCAAACCTAGAAAAACTATGTTCTTTCCACGTTTTTCCGCCATCTGTCGTAATTCTTGTTCTTAACCCAGTTCCGCCAACGAGTACACCAGTATTTTCATTTTTAAATTGTAAACTATTATAAAAGTGAAAACCTGTTTGTTGTAAGTGATGGAGTATCGATACCTTTTGATTGGTTTTGGTATTTAAAAAAGTATATTTTTCTTGGGTACTACTTGTGGTAGTATACTCTATTTCAGAAATATTCTTTACCTCTTCAAAGTTATTTTGAGAGCAAGAGTATAAAATGCCAGAGAAGAATAAAAGGAGAACTTTGAGTTTTTTTATTGTCATTACACAAGTTTTTGTGAATATAGTAGATTTTTGATCATTCACTTTTGTTTTTTGTTGATTAATAAATAACTACTGTCCACATAATTCTAGTCACAATACCATTTAATTAGTTCATTTTGTTCTGAACTAAACCATTCGCTTCCATTTTTATATATAGTTAATGTAGTGTGAATTGGTTGGTATGTTTCAAAATTTAAAGCAGTGAATATTTCTTTCATTTTAAGGAGATAAGTAGATTTTACATCCTTTAGTTTGAAAGAATCTGAAAAATATTCTTGCCAGAAATTTAGTAAAAAAGCAAACCAATCGTACGTTAAATTTTTCATCCCACTTTATTTGATGTTATAGTAATTACTTCTCCAACTTTATAAATAGTAGGTTTTTGGTATTCAAAATTCTTATCTAATTCTGTTTTTTTAAAATTTCCTGCGTCAAATTCGTACAATGCTGGAATACTTTCTAAATTCCACAAAATATTTTTTTCGTTTGATTATCAAGGTTTGAGTCTTTGACAAATTCAATACTGTTTTTTAAAAGTACATCTATTTCCCACCTAGACATATTTTCTTTTTTTGATGTAGACTGGTTATTAATTGCTTGAGGTTTGAATTGCTTTTTCGTACGCTGTAATTTTTAAAGAAAGCCTTTTATTCAAATACTCATTTTTATCGCTTAAAGTAGAAGAAATGAGTTTGGCTTCTTCACAATAACTAATCACTTTACTTTTATTCCAATGTCTGGGAGGCGTTTGCAGGTTTGTTATTCGGTCTGCTAGTTTAACAATAGCCACTTCTTTAGCTAATTTATTAATGCGGGTAAGACTATCCATCATTTTTTCACGTTTTGATTGAAGCGTTTCATTTTTACTCAACGCTTGTACCGCTTCAGCTATTGCTACTCCAAAATTACTTTTTATATCTTCAAAAGTAGTATTTGTATCCTCTATTGTATCGTGTAATAAGGCAATTTGAACTGCAAAATCAATGTCGAATACATCATCAAAACTATGAGCGATTAATACTTCCATAGCTACGTTTGAAAGGTGTAAAAGATAGTTGGAATTTGTTCCCGGAACCTTTTGTTCACTATGTTTTTCTCCAGCAAACTTAATTGCTTTTTGATATAGTTCTTGCGTCATATAGCTTGCTTATTTTTAGTACAATAATTATTAGTTTTACTGACGAACTGATGATAATCTGATAAATATAATCATGAAAACGAAGGAGTGAAAACCATAGATTATTTATTTTCTCATTGATTTTATTATGTCGCTTAACTCTCCATCAGCTTCGTGATCAATCATTAGAATTCTTCTTAACTTACTTTTTAATGATTTTTTATAGAGTTTATATTCAGTCATCTTCTGAGGATAAATGATCTTTTCATTATCATAAAAATCAACACACCATTCTCTGAGTTTTATTTTAAATCTTTCTTCAAAAAGTTTGTTAAGCTCTTGAATTCCATCAATATCATAAGTTATATTCAAAAAATACTTTTTGAGATTGTTATCTATAAAAACTATGAAATAGCTATCATTATCTCCACACATGCGGTTAATTCCACCTATTAGCTGAACTAAATCTATATTTATACGCCATGGTTGATCTTTATTTCTTACCCAAGAATCTTCATATTCCCCTCTATTATATTTACAAATATATTTTATTAAATTATTTTCAATTTTAATTTCATTCATAACTACTACCCATACTATTTGAGATAAAAAGTTTAAAATGTTATTATTTTTGTGTAAGACAATTTAAATAGTAAGATATTCAACTGCTTCTATTTAAAATCATCTGTAAAATGACCTTTATGCTTTCCTTTTGAAAACTTCTGACTGTTAAATGCATCTGATTTTCCCTTAGGAACAGAAAGACTAGTCCATTCATTATTTTTAATCATCCTTCCTATAAATACAATTTGTCCGATGTGATATGCATAGTGCATCATTTGTCGGTTTACAGCCTCTACAATAGTATGTTTTTGATTACGAATATAGATGTCTGTGTTAAAGTTACTTTCATTTACAGTAGCTAAAGCTGTAAATAAACACTCCCAACCTTCATTCCATTTTATAATTAGTTCTTCTTTCGCTTTTATAACTTCTTCGAATTCTAAATCACGATTCCTCCATTCTTTTTCACCATCAGAAGTCAGAAAATCTGTCCAGCGTGATTTCATATTTCCTTGTATGTGATTTACGATTATTGCTATAGAGTTACTTGCCTCGTTATGGTGATTAAATAAGTCTTTTTCATTCAGTTGTTCAAAGGTTCTCTCACCCAGAATTTTATAGTATTCAAACTGAACTTTAACACTTTGCATATAATTTTCTTGCATTCTTCCTTTATTTATAGGTTAGTATATTATTACATTAGGTTAGATGTTCAACAATTTGAATGTAATTTCCACAAGTATCATTTAGTATAGCAAACTTAACAGTTCCCACTTCGGTTGGTTGTACACTAAACTCAACACCAAGTTTTACCAACCTTTTATATTCATCATCTACACTTTCAACATCAAATTGTGTGTAAGGAATACCTGCATTTATTAATGCTTTTTGAAAAACTTTAGAAGGCTCAAAATGGTTAGGCGCAGGTTCTAACAGTAATTCTGGTCCATCTTGTGCTTCTTTTGAAACCAAAGTTAACCACCTATTTCCTCCTTCCAAAGGCTGGTCTTTTTTTACAATAAAGCCTAATTTTTCAGTATAAAATAGTAAGGCCTTTTCTTGATCTCTTACAGGAATGCTAAGCAGTGTTATTTTCATTATTCATATATGTTTAAAGAAGTTGTAAGGCTAAAAAATATGCTATTAAATATAGTGAAATTTAAGAAATGTGTTCTGTCTTGCAATGACAGCTTTAATGTACAACTCCTAGAAAGTTTTTTAGTTAACCATTATCATATTTCATTTACAATTTAATGGTAAAGTAGGGGCTTTTTTTTTCTTATTTGTAACATGTTTAAAAATGAATCGTCTGGAAATTAAGCAATCTATATTATGAATGAATACATTATTGAAACACAAGATTTAAATTTTTCCTATTCAAAATTAACTCATGATATAGAGAATTTAAATTTACAAGTTCCCAGAGGAAGTATTTATGGATTTTTAGGTCCAAACGGTTCTGGAAAAACAACTACAATTAGGCTTTTGTTAGGGCTTTTAAAGAAGAAATCAGGAACAGTAACTCTTTTTGGAAACTCCTTAAAAAATAATAGACTTACGAGTCTTTCTAAAATAGCAGCGCTTATTGAAAACCCTTCTTTATATAATCATTTAAGTGGTTTTGACAATTTAAAAATAGCTGCTAGGTACAGAAAAGTTAATCAAAGTAGAATTGAAGAGGTTTTAGAGATCGTTAACCTTACGTATGCAAAATTCAAAAAGGTAAAAAAATATTCTCTTGGAATGAAGCAACGGCTGGGTCTTGCAATTTCATTATTGAGCGAACCAGAAATTTTAATTCTGGATGAACCTACGAATGGTTTAGATCCTAAAGGAATTATCGAAATGAGATCATTAATTAAATCGCTCAATAAAGAATTTGGCACTACTATTTTTATTTCTAGTCATTTGTTAAGTGAAATAGAAAAGACCTGTAGCCATGTAGGGATCATAAGAGAAGGAAAAATGTTATTTCAAAATACTGTAGATGCGTTACGAGAATCTCAGAACGAAAATATGATCATTGAAGTTGAAACTAGTAATTCTGAATTATTGAATCGTATTATTAGTTCATTTTTCGATAATACCAAAATTATTGACGACTCATTTATCAATGTAACGCTTAATAGTAAAGAAGAGATTCCAGTTTTGATTGATACTATTAGAAAGGAAGAAATAGCTATATATCAGGTAACTATTAAGAACAACCTTGAGGAATTATTTTTATCATTAACTGAACAATAGAAGCACTATGAAAGCATTATATTATTTACAGATGAGCATTAAAAATGAAATATTGAAATTAAAAAACACGTTTGCGTTTTGGTTATCAATTATTAGTGCGTTGTTTATTCCAGCAATTTTCTTTTTGTACTACTTTTTGAAGTATAAATCATTAATTCCCGCTTCGGGTGTTAATCCTTGGGAAAAGTTTATGGTTGATCAAATTATGAGTGCAGCACCTTTTTTGATTCCTTTTTTCATCATACTAATCACTAGTCTTATCGTACAAGTTGAACATAAATCATCTGCTATGAAGTATTTATTTTCACTACCTGTTCCAAAATGGAGTATTTACTTTGGAAAATTACTTGTTTCTATAGGCCTTATATTATTTACCTATATACTATTTTTCTTAGCGATGTTAATGGTTGGTGGAATAGTTGGACTTATACATGAAGAGTTAAATTTCCTAAGTTACTTTCCTAACTATCAGAAACCATTGCAGTTATTGTTTAGATCTTTTATTGCTGTGTTGGGGATACTGGGACTACAGTTTTTATTAAGCTTCAGAATCAAAAACTTTATAGTTCCGCTTGGTATAGGAATGGTTTTAGTGATTACCGGACTTATAGTTTACAAAGCAAAAGAGTCGTTGTATTTTCCATATACATACAACATGTTGAGCTTACTTCCAATTAGAAACGAAGAAACCAGTATTGTTTTATGGTTTCCTAAAGTTTCTATTTTAAGTGTTTTTTACTTTCTGATATTTTCGATACTAGGTTTTCTGAGTATAAAAAGAATGAATATTAAATAGTATAAAAGCAAATTATCATCAAGATTAAGAAACTATGAGAAAGTGGGTTTTGATTATTATTTCTCTGTTTTTAGTGCTTATAACAACAGTCCTCATCTTTTTTTTGACGATGTTGGTTCTGACTGCAGTTCTTGGAATATATATTTATATATCCTACCCATTTATAAAAGAGTTAGTTGGTTTATAAATACAATCTTAACTTTTGAAATCATAATGGCATGTTTAAAAATTTCTATATTTTTTATAACTGATGGATAAGTTGATTGGATAAGGTATTTCACTTAACATCCATCAGCACCAAACACATTATAATTAACCTTAGTTGCAGCACCTTTTTTCCTAACTATAACAGAGCCTATATGATCTTGTAAACCAGAGTTGTTTACCAAACTGGTAAATTTTAAAATTAACTGATAAGCTTCGTTTTCGAATGTTCTTATTTTTTGATTTTCAGTAGTTTCTTTACCGTTTTTAAAAAGAATTTTTTCACAATGAATTGTGTCTTACCAATGCTTTAAACCATAAAATTAATTAAAAAGCTGGATATAGTAACTTTTTCTATGTTGGATGTAATTATAATATATACTTAAAAGTTTGTCACTTTTTCATAAGAACACTCATTTATCCTTTTTACAATAGAATGGGGAAAATATTATTTACCTACTATATAGTTCATTTGATTTTTAAACTAAGTAAAAATTTAAGATAAATAGTAGCTAGTTTTTAGGTTATAGAATCGATCACACTTAATAACCGATCCACAATTGCATTCCAGATCTTTTCTACTGTTACTAATAAAATTCCTTTTAAGGTATTTACAAAGTTGAGTGCCATTGCCTCTAATCCATCTAAGAAGAATTCTTTTAAATCTTCATCAATATCACCATTTAAAACCCCTTTTTGAATAATAATTGTTTGTTTCGCAATTGCTTCAACCTGTCTTTCGCTAAAACCTCTCACAGTTGAAATATCTTTTTGTAGAATATTGGTAGCAACCTCTTTTATATCATTTATTATTTCCAATACGTTATCATTCATAATATTATCGTTTTAAAAAACTTTCATAGGTTAATGCTTGATCAAGAAATATTTCTACCTGACCTTTAAACGCAGCTATTGCTGTTGGTTTTATAACAGAAGAGCGGTCCTTCTCTTTCATTTTTCTAAGTGTATTAGCGATTTTTTCAAAGGCAAAAGCACTAGGATAGTCTCCAGAGAGTGCGTTTCCTCTAGTTCCTAGAAGTTCATTTATTTTCTTTGTTGCAGTATTTTTGGGAATTGGACGAGCTTTGGCTTTAATTTTTAAAGCATCATAAGCTCCAATCAAGTTGTTATATTCTTCTTCTCGCTCAGAAAAATTAAGATTTGACGTTCCTTCTGAAACTTTAGCGAATAGGCTCATTGTTTTTTCGCTTACTGTTGAAATTGTTTCAACTATTGCTTTATCGTATTCAGGAGCCAACAAAGTTCTACAGCCGACACTACCAATTAATCCTGTTAAAATAATTAAAAGGAGTAGTTTCTTTTTTATTGCTAACATAATTTACTGTTTTGAATTAAAAGTTATGATCCTTTTTTTGAAGTAAAAAAGTTACCATAAAATAAGAAATTAAATATGAAGTCAATTATCTTTTATTCAGAATTTTAAATAGTTAAAAGAAGTTTTTATGAATTATTACTGAGATGAAAATCCATTGGTTTTATGATGGGGTGTTTTATATACTAATCGAAAATAGTTAAAGTTGTATTAGTCGGAGTTTTTTGTTTTCACTGAAGAAAAAGATGCTACTATTTCTGAAATTCGATTAATTCGTTTGCCAATACTCATGCCTCTTTTGGTTCCATTCGTAAGAAACAATATAGACATCTTTTTATTTGGGAAAATTCTATAACCATTTGACTTACTACCAATAAAACCATAAGATAATTCATTGTTTAATTTTACGATGTACCAACCATATCCGAAATCATAATTCTCTTCGTAATCAAAAGGTTTAAACAACCTTGCTTTCGAGTTCTCATTAAGTAATTCATTATTTTCGAATTCCTTATGTTTTTAGTTCAATAATTTTATTAGTGTTATCAAATTTTGAGATAGTTAATTCCATTTCGTCATTCGGGTACATTCTCTCCTTACCAAACTTTTTTTTACAAGTTTTGTAGTCAGATATAGCGTTAAATTTTTCTCCAAAATTTGAGATAATTCCTGCTGGATAGAAACATAAAATTCGGGATTTAACCTTTTCTCCGATTTTATATTTCATTTTCAATTCATTCCAATCTGATTCAAATTCCATCATTGATTCTTTCCACAAAGTGTCAAACTCCTCTTTTGAGCTTAAGTTCATAAATTCTAACGTGTCTTTTAAGCTTCCTTCTGGTAAAAAATAGGGTTTTTTTTCAATTGTTAAATAGGTATTGATTAAATTGTTTTGTGTCTTATAAATGGCTCTTTCACAATAGTATTCTTCATCCAATTCTAAAAAGCAATCAATAGAATCTTCGTCTGTATATTTAAAGTAACTTTTCATTTCAGATTGGTACTAAACTAAATTTTATATTTATCGAACTTGCTTTATAATTATATTCTTTTCGGTTTTACACAAACCTCCCATGTTTTTATGCTGTTCTCAGTTGTTTATTTAAGCTTTTACATATTACTATGGTTGTCTCAAAATAGCTGTTATTCTTTGAGAATGGACATTTTTTGAACTCTATTTATATAAGTTAAATGACAGTTGTTGTTCCGTAAATTTGGATTCAGTTTACCTTTTTCTCTATGCTCAAAAATTGCTTTAACTCTAACTGTAACCTCTAGCGAATCTTTTAACGCGGATTTATTTATAGTGTAACTTCCATTTTTATCTGTTATTTTATAATCATACTCATGATTTTTAAAGTGAGTATTTCGATAAGGAGCATCTGGATATTTTCGTTCATAAATTGTTTCATATATATCTTTTTGAATCTTTAAATTAGTTGGCACATATATGTTTTCCCATTTCAGCTCTAGATTTGTACCATAAGAGAAATATTCTGGAACCATATAGTTTAAATCCTGATAATCGCTCCTTGGCTTTATATATGCCAATGTATGTCTTGAGCTATCTGCTAAAATTACTTCAAACAAATAATCTTGGTCTTTTCTAGACTTATTTAGTACATATTCTGAATAGGAGATATAGTAATTACTTTTTCTAGTTACTATTTGAAAAGGTTTGTTATTTAACAAAAAGGTGTTTTTACTATTCATTTTTCCATTATCTAAAGCTCGTAAATTTGTTCGAATTAAGTTTTTAGAATCATTGTTATCTGTAATATAAAGGTTAAAGTAAATATTAGCTAGACGCTCGTCTTTTTCTATGTTAGCTATATATTGATTCTTATCTTTTTTTGTTTTAGTACAGCTTAAGGTTATAAGGAAAAGTAAAAGAATTCTAATATTATTCATTATTAGTTATAGGTTCTTGTTGTATGGTTAAGTATGTAATTTAGAAAACAAAATCCACTTAGGTTTTTGTAAACGGGCAAGTACCAGCAATGAAGTATATATAGTTTAAGTTAACTAACGTATTTTATTTAATTCACCGTTTTTATTTTCAAATCGATAGTCAATTTCTATAAAACTTATTTTTCCTTTTTTAAGTTTTGTTATCAATTTGGGCGCTGATACAATACCTTGAATTATTATAAAACCATTAAAGTTTATTATTTTATATTCAGATTCCCACTCTGAATCTCTTTCTAGAGGTTTTACTTTAACAATCCCATTTTTTTTATATGTAAATTGATATTCTTTAACTTCTTCTATTGACTCTATTAATGGTTCTTTTTGCAGTTCATATTTAAGATTCTTTAAATCAATTTTGTCTGATTTCTGGTCTATTTTTACATAAGGTAAAATATAACCGTTAAATTTTATCGTTAAAGAATCATTAGAGTGTAAAGTTAGAGTTTCTTTGTTACTCAATTTATAAGTTTTAGTATCTGAAGATTTCAGGTTTAAAGTATCTCTGTAAACGAAAACTTTAGTTTTTCCAGTTTCCATATTTAATTTGTCTTGTGTTCTTAATCTGTAAAACTGGTTTGATTTAGAACTAAAGAGGAAACTTTGAATTTTTGCACGTTCCATAAAATTTCCTAAAGAGTCATAAACTCCTTTTGTCCTCCACAATTTTTCTTCTTCAATATTTTGTCCAAAACTTACGGTTGAGACAAATATGATTATTAATTTAAGAATATTTTTCATGTGTTAACTAATGTCTCGGCTGTAGTTAGCAAAGGATTAAATTATCATTTAATTTTAGACAAAACTTTTGATTTGGCGAATCCCATATAAATACACTAAACTTTGGATTAAAGACTAAAACTCGTATTAATTAATTTTTTTTGTCGCTCTATATATTTGTTTAATAAATCTTTTAAACTAACCTTAATTTTATTGGACGTAGTGTAAATATCTTTTTTAGATAAAAAGGAATTCATCATTATGTAATATTCAATTTCTATTGAGTCAGTTTCAGAAATCAGTTTTATATCTGTTCTAATTATACTGTCTAATTGTTTATGATTTAAATCAATATATTTTTTCTTAATATTTTTGTATAGGAAGTTGCTTTTTCTGAAAAGGGACATATAACTTGACTCTTCTATGATTTGGAGATAGCTTTTTTCGATTGTAAATGACTCTAATGGGTTTATACTACTTAACCCAAGTCCTGTACCGCAGTCAAAGCTATATGAATAGTCGAAACCAAAATTAGGATGTAAGTTTTTCCTATCATATCTAAAGAATACACTATCAGTAATACTTTGAGAATATTCTCTCCATCGATAATTGATAAAATATTTTGGAAATAAAGATTGGTTTTTAAAAGAAAACAAATAGTTGTTCTTCTTTGTTTTCTCTATTGAAAAATCACAAGAATAAGTTTGTTCACTTCCCCAGGGGTCAGGATTTATATGAATTTTAGACGTAAAAAATCCTCTAAAAGCATACAAATCAAAAAGTACAATTGCTATGAAAATTAAGAATTGAATAATAATAATTCTAACAATTATTTTTTTTGAATTTAAAGGTTTTTTATTATCCTCCATTTTTTAATTAAGTTTAACATGTTTGTACACGGCTTGTTGTGTGTTTTAAGCATCTACTTTCGTAAGTAAGCAAGTACTAGCAATAAATTATATACGTCTTTGTTGGATATAGTACTTTTATTTTCAAAGAGTTAAATTTATTACTGGTGTTTCTTTAGCTAGTGGGCAACGTTTTTGTATAAGATTAGTTGTGTGGTTTAAGCACTAAAGTTAGCAATTAATTTTGTATTTTGTTGGCAAGTGGCTTTTCTCAGTCGTAAATTCTAATTATTTCGCCATTTCCTTTTCCGTTTACACTTCTTACATATCCGTTAATTACTTTTTTCATTGGTATCGGATTGTGCCCTGGGAAATAGTCTTTGTATTTTTCATAAGCATCTTCCACCATTCCAGAAGAAACAACATTTACTCTAATTCCGTTTTCAATTTCAAGCGCAACAGCTTGTACAAAACTATGGATTCCTCCATTTACCATAGCAGCACTAGTTGTTTTTACAACTGGGTCATCTGCTAAAATTCCTGTGGATAGAGTTATGGAACCATTTGAATTTAAATAATTCTGTCCAATGCGTGTAAGATTAACTTGTCCCATTAGTTTACTTTTCAGTCCGATATAATAATCGTCTTCAGAAAGTTTATTGAAATCGTCCCATTTTGCTTCTCCAGCGATACAAATTACAGCGTCCACTTTTCCAATCTTTTCAAACATTGACTTTATCGAACCACTATCAGCAATATCAACAGTTACTTCTCCATTGGTTCGTCCAGCGATTAAAATTTCGTTCTTTTCTTTAAAATGTGAAACAACAGTTTTTCCTATTGTTCCGTTTCCTCCAATTATTAAAATTTTCATTGTTTTAATTTTTAAGTTAAACATTTAGTTTTATTACATTTCTCTTTTTATTTCTTGACTTATATATCGTTAAAGTTGCAATGATGCTCCAAAGTAAAAAAGTTACAAATGACGGAATTACATTATAGTAATAATAGTTTATGGTTATCAGTAGACCTCCAAGTAAGTTTAAATACTTGTCATAATCTAAATACTTTTTATTTTCAATGAGGGTTAGGGCATAAGCAAGGATTATTAATCCTGAACCAGACCAACCTAAAATATCAATTAACAACCTCATAGTTTGTTATATTGCGAAATGTCGATATGTATTTGCAAATTTTTTATGTTAGAAAATCAGTAAACTCCTTCATTGTTTTTTCATTCCTTTTTAAATAAGACCATTTTCCGTGTCTTGTTGATATTAAAAGTCCGCACTTTTCCATATTAGTTAGATAAGTCGAAATTGTTGATTGTGATAATCCTGCTTTTTCTTGAATATAGGTAACGCAAACACCATCATTAAAATGTTTTAAGGTCTCATGTGGTGGGAAATGTTTCTCTGGTTCTTTCAGCCATTCTATAATTTGAAACCTTGTTTGATTAGATAAACATTTTCCTATTTCAGTTGCTGTTCTTAAATTCATACTGCAAACATATTTATAAATCTCGATATGTGAAAATGAATTAGTGTTTTACTTTGAAGTTTGATGTTTTTTAGCTTGTTACCAAGGGACTTTTATATGATTTCGTTACGTGTTTCAGCAACTAAATTAGCAAATACAAACCAAATAGAAAATCCTCGAGTATTTTCGTAGTAAGCCTGTACTAGCAATGAATTATACAAGGTGTTGTACAAAGTTTATTTATTCAAATCGGATTTTTTTCTAATGTTGTTAGGAATAGCATCCTTATGAACTAAAATTGAAATTGTTTTCAATAGTAATGCTTTTTTTGACATATAGACATAACCTCCATATTTGTTATTTCCTTCGGAATTTTTTAGTAAGTAATATGGATTACCTTTAGTGTCTTGAGCAATACCAATAATATGCATATTATGATCATCAGTAGTCGTTTTGTTTTCAAGTGTTATTTGTCTTAATTCTTGGGTGATTGAATTCTCTTCCTCATTCGTAGTCAATTTTAATAATCCCGTGTCAAAATCGAAGTTCGGTTCTGAAGCATCTCCATCCCAAGCTAAACTATAACCAGATTCTAAAGCAGAATCAATTACTCTTTCAAAGTCTTTTATAGGTAAGTTCAAATACATATTTGAGTTCCAGTTCGCAGGAATATCTAATACGAACATTTTATAAAAGTCATTATGGGAATAGCTGGTAATTTCTAAATAATCATCTGGATTTATACCAACAAATTCTCTTGCAAACGAAGTAGGTGAGTACAGGTTTCCTTTGTAAATAAAAGTAGTAGGAACAATTCCTAAATACGCATCTAAAACCGCTTTAACTGATTTTTTCCAACTATATGGTTTTATACGTCCATAACCAGATGTACCAATAGATTTTACCATTTCACGAAGAAGATTATCCATTTCCACGTGGTCGTGTTGCCAGTCTTTCTCAATGATACCATCATAAACCTTTTCTGGTATTGCTCCAAATTTTTTATAGCCATCTAAAACACTAAATGTCAAATCACCTGCATCAAACCAACTTTCCCCTTTTTTGTCAATAAATTTTTCTGCTTTTCCCATATAAGCTGGTGTAACATAAAATATTGGTGAAAGTGAAATTTCATCTTTGCCTAAACGGATGGCTTCAGTTTCTATAAAAGAGGTAGTAGCAAAACTCCAACAAGTTCCTGATGATTGTTGATTTTTTAATGGCGAGGTTTTTACTGATTTCAAAATCTGAAATTCTTCCTTTTCTTGGGAATAGGAATTAAGATTTATTAAAACAATTAAAAAGGCTAAGTGGTATATTTTCATTTTTTTCTTTAAAGACAAAGAAGTAATTAATTTGTTACAGTAGGATAATTTTAGGTGAGTCAAAATTTTGCACAACGGTTATGTGTGCGAGGAATTTCCGCAGGAAATTTAGATGTAACGAAATTGCAACGACCTTTGTCTAAGCACTAAAGTTAGCAAATAAAACTGAATAGAAAGTCCGCGAGGACTTTAGTAAATAGGCAAGAAGCCAGCAATAAATTATATACTTTGTTATATACAGTTATTTTATTTCTTTGCTTTTTTTGTCTTTTCTACTAGCTTATCAAAATCTGATTCATATTCTTTGTCTTGAATTACTCTAAATTTCTTGAACTCATCTTCAGCAAATTTTTTAGCTACTACTGCTCTGACTTTCCCAGCGTCTTTTAAAATATTATACTCATTAAATATTAAAAATGCATCCAATTTTCGAATCCAATCTTTCATTGACATTGTTTTACCTTTTTCAGCTTGATTTTCAGCATAGTCAAGGTACATTGTTACAATTCTATTCAATTCAGATATTTCTTCCTTCTTTAAGTAATTTTTAGCTACTCCAACATCTGTTTTTAATATTTTCCCACCTTTTTTTTCGTTTTTCCAACTAGTTAAACCCATATTCGGTTTTTTAGAGCTTGCCCTTAATTTAATTAATTCTGAAGCAGTGTGTTTCGTAATGGCAAATTCTAATTTATTCTGAACTGTTGCAAAAAACTTTTTTGTTATTGTTGATTTGGTATCATAATCTACAGAAGTTGCATATATATCAGTAATCTTTTGATAAAATCGTCTTTCAGACGCACGTATTTCTCTTATGCGTTCAATTAATTCATCAAAGTAATCTTTATCAAATAAGTTCTTCCCTTGTTTTAATCTATCATCATCTAAGGAAAAACCTTTAACCAAATACTCTTTCAGAACACTTGTAGCCCAAATTCTAAAAAGTGTGGCTTTATTTGAATTAACTCTGTAACCTACAGATATTATGGCATCTAAATTATAGAATTCAATATTTCTCTGAACATTTCTAGTACCTTCTTTTTGAACTGTCAAAATTTCTTTGACAGTTGCGAATTTATTTAGTTCAGATTCTTTATAAATATTATTTAAATGGTAGCTTATAACTTGTTTTGTTGTGTCAAATATTTCTGCCATACCTAATTGGCTAACCCAAACAGTATCTTCCCCAAGAATAACTTTAATATTAGTTACTCCACTATCAGAAGTGTAAAACATAAATTTTGATTGCTCTTCTAAACCACTCATTGTTTTAATTTTGCTCAAAAGTAATTAAAATAATCAATTTATTCTGAAGAATTGATAGTTCACGAAAGTGGCACGCTATTGGTTGTAACGTTTAAGTGTAAGGTTAGTCGCGTGTTTCAGACAACTAATTTAATAAATAATTAAGGACAAAGAAAGTCCGCGAGGACTTTAGTAAATAGGCAAGAAGCCAGCAATAAATTATATACTTTGTTAAATACAGTTATTTTATTTTTCCTAATATTTCTTTGTTATAATCATATTTCAGTTCGTCTGGAAAATTTCCATTTTCAACTTTGATTAAATAGACATAAACCTTTCAAATAAATCTTCAATTTTTTCATTCAGAGGTAAGGTTCTGTATGTATCTTTTTCCGCATATTTTTCTATTAATTCAGAAGACATACCATTTGGAAGACCAGAAATAAACAATTCAGATATATTTAAGTTTTTTAAAAATTATATTGAAAGACTATATTTACTGAATAAGTATTAATTAAAGAATTCAAATTCAAATTTGGATTTATTCCAATCCCGAAATTCTTTCTTGTGTAAAAAATTAATTTTACTCTCAAGGGAAAACCAATAGTAGATTCTTCATTAGTATTAAAGTTAGTTGAGCTATTTTTGACACTATAATTAAAATATCCTAATCCTAAATGTCCTTCTAATTTTAACCAATTATTCAATTCAAATTCTCTTCCATAAGTAGCATTTAATTGGTTATAATGTTCTCTGCCATCAAACAAGTTGAGTTTAAAGTCTTTATTCAGATATAAAGAAAAAATGTGTTTATTTAGATTAACTGATACATCTAAATTTACACTAAATCCAGCAGTAGAAGTGTCAGAAATGCCAGTATTGTCAGATGATAAACCAGATAAACCAATACCTAAACTCGTAGATTTCAATTGCAATTTATTTTCCTGTGCAAGAGTGGAGTTAAAACAAAATAAAGTAATTATTACAATACTCAAAATCATTTTTTTCATGGGACCTCATTTTTTAAATTATACATAACTAGTTACATAAACATAACTAGAATGTTTTGTGCTTTTTTCGAAGATGAAGTATATAATACTTACTGTCCTCTTTGTAAATATAAAAAATTTAGTAAAACAAACAATGTTATGTTACTTTATATAAAGTTACGTAGTTAACAAAATTATATTTTCACAATATTTTCTTTTCTAAGAATGGGTAAATTACAAAACCGTAATAATAATTGTGCAATAGCAATAGTATCTTGCTCACAGTAAGCAACAATTCTGGGTAGGTTTTTTTCTTCATAATACACATGGGCAACTTCGCTACCATCAATATCTTGTTTTGGCGAAGGAATTCCTAAAATATGCGTTAATAATCGTAAAGAAGTATAATGTTTGTAGTCTCCAAATTTCCATAGATCCAAGGTATCTAAATGTTGAATTTCCCACGGTTTTTTACCAAATAAATTTAGTTTCTTAGGTAAAGAAATTTGATGAACAATCATGCGACGTGCGATAAACGGAAAGTCAAATTCTTTTCCATTATGAGCACATAAAAGGTGTTTTTTATGATTAAAATGTCTGTTTAGTAATGCTTTAAAGTCAGATAAAATAGTATGTTCGTTGTCATTAGCAAATGAAGTTACTCGAAGTTGGTATTCATCATTCTGTGCTGTAAAGTAACCAACAGAGATGCAAATTATTTTTCCAAATTCAGCCCAAATTCCAGCTTTATGATAAAATTCTTCTGCGGTAAATGCTTCTTTTCTTTGGTATCGAGTTTTTAAAGCGTATAACTCTTTGGTTTCTTCTGAAAGTGCGTCCCAATTTTTATGTTCAGGCACTGTTTCAATATCTAAAAATAAGATATTGTGTAGGTCTAGGTTTTGTAACATGAATGTTTAGCAATTTAATTTATAGCGTTTTTTGTAAAAGTAAATAAATTAAAACGAAAACTATTTCAGTAAAGAGAATACGATAGCGTTTTCTTATAATTCTTAACGTGGATTTTACAAGAAGATTTTTTTAAAGGATAAAATGAATAACTTCCATACAGTAGATAAGAGAAGATCTATTTCTAAACAGTACATCAAGGGGTTTTAAAACCCCTTAATAAATTTGTGATGTGAAGTTTATCTTTTGAACAGATAAAATACAACCTTATGATTGGTTCATTATATCTTCTATTTCTTCAGCTTCAATAGGAATGTTTCGCATTAGGTTAAACGGTTCTCCGTTTTCTCGAATAATAACATCATCTTCTAAACGAATACCAAAACCTTCTTCAGGAATGTAAATCCCAGGTTCAACGGTAAATACCATATTAGCTTCCATAGGTTCATGTAAAAGTCCGTAATCATGTGTGTCTAAACCAATATGATGTGAAGTTCCGTGCATAAAATATTTTTTATATGCTGGCCAATTCGAGTCTTCATTTTGAACGTCTGCTTTATCTAGTAAGCCTAAGTTTAATAACTCAGAAGTCATTAATTTACCAACTTCCACATGATAATCGGACCAAATAGTCCCAGGAACTAATAATTTTGTAGCTTCATTTTTAACTTTATTTACAGCATTATACACTGCTTTTTGACGTTTAGAAAAACGACCAGAAACTGGAATTGTTCTACTCATATCACTAGAGTAATTCGCATACTCAGCGCCAACATCAAACAAAATTAAATCACCAGCTTTACATTGTTGGTTGTTTTCAATATAATGTAAAACATTAGCATTATTACCACTTGCAATAATAGGTGTGTATGCAAAACCTTTTGATCTGTTTCTTAAGAATTCATGCGCAAATTCAGCTTCAATCTCATATTCCCAAACATCGGGTTTTACGAAATTTAAAATACGTCTAAATCCTTTTTCGGTGATATCACAAGCTTTTTGCATTAAGTCAAGTTCTATTTGATCTTTAACTGATCGTAAACGTTGTAAGATAGGATTGCTTTTTGCTACAGCGTGTGCAGGATATTTATTTAACAACCATTTTGTGAATCGTGCTTCACGAGTTTCAGTTTCAACCTTTGCGCGGTAATGTTCGTTTGTGTTTATATATACAGTATCAGCTAAAGCCATCATTTCTGCCAATACTTTCTCCAAGTCTTGTAACCAAAAAACAGACGAAACCCCGCTAGTTGCTAGTGCTTTTTCCTTAGTAAGTTTTTCACCTTCCCAAACAGCGATATGCTCGTTAGTTTCCTTTAAAAATAAAACTTCTTTTAAATTGTCTTTCGGACAATTAGGAAAAACAACTAAGATGCTTTCTTCTTGGTCTACACCACTTAAATAAAAAATATCTCTATGTTGTTCAAAAGGTAATGTTGTATCTGCACTTACAGGGTAGATATCGTTCGAATTAAAAACTGCTAAACTATTTGGCTTCATTTGCGCCATAAAGTTTTTACGATTTTTAATAAATACATCACGGTTAATAGGTAAATATTTCATTTGAACTAGACTTTTAAAGTTAATTTAAACTCAAAAATAAAGAAACATTTAAGTAACAGCAGAAGCCAAATGGCGTTATTTTATATTTTTACGGATTCGACTCATATGCCTTTTAGAAATTCCTAGAAATGAAGCTAAATAATGCAATGGAATGGTTTGTAATAATTCAGGTTCGTTGGTAAGTAGTTTTGAATAACGTTCTTCGGGAGATAATGTAAGTAAATCTATTCTATGATCGTCGATTAAAAATATCTGACGTTCAATAAGGTTGTGATAAAAACTGTAAAATGCTTTATTGTGTTGAATTAGGTATTCAAAGTCATTAATAGTAATTGTAAGTAGCACACAATTGGTTAATGCTTTTATGTTTTTTCTGGAAGGTTTTTGATGAAGAAAGCTTTTTAAGGCAGAAGTACATGAGTTTTTTAAGGCTAGATATGTGGTTTTTTCTTCACCCATCAGCGGAATAGCATGCTGTAAAACACCACTTTCTATAAAACAGAAATAGGAGCAAATCTCATTTTCTAAAACGAAATAATCATTCTTTTCTAATGTGAATACTGCAAAACGTTTTAGAATGTCAGGAATGAACTCATACAAAGTTTCATCACTAATAAGTGCTTTCAAATACACCTTAAAGTTTTCAGTTGTAGTATTCATTTAAAAATTAATACTCTTTTTTGGGTTCATAATTACGCAAATGTGAATTGATATCGCACGAATTTTAATTCATAATAGGTTAACGGTGAATATATAGATTATTTTTAGATATAAATTGATGTTTAAATAACCTTGTTAGAAAATAAATAAAAGGATGAACTATTATCAAAAGAATAAGCATTTGATGCATTTAAAAGAGCATAAAACATTTCAAATAATAATGTTAATTCTATTTCTTATTTCAGCATTTTATTTTTCACTTTCAGAAGTAAAAATAGCTAATGATATGCCAATTTGGGTTGTATGTATACTTCCTGTAAGTGTATATACATACCAAGTATCTAGAAGGGTTTGTTTTGATATGGAAACTCAAAGATTAGAAGTTTCCTTTTTCGGTTTCTTCCCCCAGAAATATGATTTAAAAAATTTTGAACAGCTTATAATAATTAATCATAAAATGAACTTTATAAATAACGGAAAAGAGGTGAAAATAACTTTTAAAAGCGATAAAACTAAAGAAGTATCATTACTCAGAAAATATAATTTTAAAGGCATTGAAGATTTTATAAAAGAAACTCAGAAGATCATTCAAGGAGACTTTTAATAACGATAGGAATGCACACAAAACGTGACTCAATTCTCTTAAAATTAGAACAAATATTTTAGTAGAAGCAACAGCAGAAATACATTGGCAAACTACAAATGTTAATTCAAACGCGCTAGCGTTCGCGAAATAAGTTACATTTAAAACAGAAACTAAACATATTCAATAATGAGATTAATTGTTTTTCTTACAGTAACATTTTTATTAATATTTACAAGTAACGCACAAGACTTAGTAGATATTCGAACAACTAAACTGGGTAAGCAAACGCTTTATAGTAACCTTGAGAATAAATTGTTAACAGGTACTTTTAAAGTAGCTACAAGTTATAATGGTAAATATGCTGAAATTACACTCTTAGAAGGAAAATTAGCTGGTGTACGTAAAGACTACAATCAGAACGGAGAACTAGTTAAAGAGGAAAATTATAAAGACGGTTTTTTAGAAGGAAAAGTAACTCACTATTTTAGAAATGGCGTTGTAAAAAGAGAAGAGTTCTATGTAAAATCAATCATAGATGGAACTTGTACATCTTATAATTTCAAAGGGGAAGAAATTGCTAAAGAACACTATAAAAAAGGCGTTAAAGTAGGAAAATGGATTGCGAAGCATAAAAAGTTTGGAGGAACTGAATATCATGTGCATACAAAACAATATGATGAGCAAGGAAAACCTAAAGGAATATGGAAGGAAGTTGACGAAAATGGTGACCCCGTTTGGATAAAAAAGTACAAGACTCCTAATCACTACGAAAAGCAAGAATACTATTCTAATGGCAAAAAGAAGAAGGAGTTCAGTAGAAAAAATAATAAATTAGTTGGTGTTTATGAGGAGTACTATGATACGGGTATTTTAAAAAACAAGCAGGTATATAAAGACGGGAAATCTACCTTTAAACAAAATAACTACGATGACGGAACTACAAAGTTTATAGGAAATTATAAAAATAGAAAGTCTCATGGAGAGCATGTTCACTATGATAACGATGGGGTGATAACTATGAAAGGAAGTTACGACAATAGTAAACGAACAGGAGAATGGATAATTGTTAGTAGGGGAATAAAAACAATAGTAAACTATAAAAAAGGTAAGAAGAACGGTAAAGAAAAAGTATATAATAGCAAAGGAAAATTGTTTTCTACAGGAAACTATTTAAACAACAGAAAAGATGGGCTTTGGAAGTTTTACAATGCTGAAAAAGAAGTAACCAAGGAAATGAAATATGAAGAAGGAAAGAGAATTTCAGTAACTAGCTATTAAGAAAATGGCTAAATTATTTTTAGTGTTATTCATAATTATGAATAGCTTAACGATTAACAGTCAGGATATTGTAGGTAAAACTTTTGAAGGACAACTAAAAAGTACCTGTGTAGAGACTACTGAAGATATGTACATGATTCATTTCTACAGAAGATTTATCTTTAAAAAAGACACTGTAGCTATCTTGGATTTTGAATTAGGAACAGAAGCTTCATTTCATCAGGAAGCAAAAACGTATACATGGAGAATGATTAATGGCTCAATAAGTATTAATAACTATGCGATTTACCAGAAAATAATGATAAGAGAAAGTAAAATAATCTGCTTAGATCGAAACGGAAATGAGTTTACTTTTAATGAAGTTATGAATCCGATGCAACCAAAATAATGTGTTATGAGATGGGTCTGTTTTATAATAATAACGTTTATATGTGCTAGCTGTACTTATTCACAAAAGAAAAAAAAGAGTACAAAGAAATTTGCAAGTACACCATACCAAGCGTTTTTTTCCAAATTAGATGATTTAACATGTACCGATACCATATTAGTACAGTCACAAACGAATGTTTTTGGTTGTGGAACAGGAGCTCATGAATATTATGAAAACTTACAACAAAAAGGATTGGATAAGTTCTATGAACAATACGGAGATGTATTATCAGACACCAATCTTTTACATGAATTTGAGGAAGTACACGACACAAAAATATTGTGGGTTTTTAGAGGTTATGAAGGAGAATTGTTAGAATTTAATGATTCATTATTAAAGAAAGATACGTTATTACTGAATCGCTTATTGAAAGAAAAACAATTTGTAAAGTTTAATGAAGCCCCTAATAGTATGGCAACAGTTACAATTACAGTTTCTATGGTAAATCCTAAGCTAAAAGAAACAATAATTAAAACGTATTTAGCAGGATTAAAACATTCAGGTTGGTCAGCTACATTAGTAAAAAATGAAAAACTAAATCAGAAAAATTTTGAAAGTGGTTACCACCCTTTTTAAAGCAATGATGTGGAAACACATAATTTTATGCGAAAAGTAATTAAGCATTTTTTACTCAATACTCTTATAGTAATACTTCCTCTTGCAGGACTTTACGTGTATGCAGAAATTGCCTTCAAAGAAAATAAAAAGAAAGAACACCCAACAGATGTTGGTTTAGGAATTGCTATTTTCTTATTTTTCATTTTAATAAGCCTCTTCATCTTTTTTATAGTTGATACTATTAAACAATACAGGAGAAAAGAATATAAATTAATGGCAATAAGTATATTATTTATATCCCTTTTCACTGTACCCATATTAAATATTCATTGTTTAATGGGAGGAGATATCTTTTTTTGCGACATGTTAATCGCTTTTATGAAAAGCTATTTTTAAAAAGGAACATGCTAAAGAAATAGTAATTTATCTACACGTTTCTTTAACATGTTTTTATTTATTGAAGGTTAACTTTCTCTCCTAGGGCCTCTATTAGGTTTTCTTTTTGAATTAGTTTTTCTTCGATTAGAAGAACCAGAATTATTGTTCCCATCATTAGGTTTTCTCTTCGCTCTAAAATTTCTTTTTTGAGAATCTCCTTGTTGCGATGTGCCAGTTTTTTTTGGTTTCTTTGTTGACGTATTGTTTTGTTGTGGTTGTTCAGTCGGTGTAAGATCAAAACCTTCCAGTTCAACAATTTCTAGTTTTTGTTTGAGTAGTTTTTCGATATTTCTAACATACTCTGCTTCTTCACCACTAACTAATGAAATGGCTTCACCACTTGCACCAGCTCTACCTGTTCTACCAATTCTATGTACATAATCTTCTGGTATATTTGGTAATTCATAGTTGATAACATGAGGTAAAAGAGGAATATCTAAACCACGAGCAGCAATATCGGTAGCTACCAAAACACGAATAGTATTTTCTTTGAACCCTTTCAATGCTTTTGTCCTTGCTCCTTGGCTTTTATTACCGTGAATAGCAGCAGCAGAGATATCCTTTTTATTAAGTTTATCGGCAAGCCTGTTGGCACCATGTTTAGTTCTCGTAAAAATAAGTACTTGATTCCAGTTTCCGTCTGAAATAAGCTGTGTTACCATAGCTGTTTTTCTACTTTTAGGTACACGATATATTTTTTGTGTAACCATTTCAGCTGTAGTGTTTTCAGGAGCAGCTTCAACAAGAACAGGGTTGTTTAAAATACCTTGTGCTAGTTTTTTTATTTCTTTAGAGAATGTTGCAGAAAACAGTAAATTTTGTCGTTTCGTAGGTAAAAACTCAATTACTTTATTAATATCACGAACAAATCCCATGTCTAACATACGGTCTGCTTCGTCTAAAATAAAAAGATCCACTCTTTTAAGCGATAAAGCTTTTTGTTGATGTAAATCGAGTAATCGACCTGGTGTAGCAACTAATACATCTACACCACTTCTTAACGTTGCGATTTGTGATTTAGGTTTTACACCTCCGAATATTACAGTAGATTTAATATTAAGGTGTCTACTGTATTCTCTAACGTTGTCATAAATTTGTGCAGCTAACTCTCGAGTTGGAGTTAGTATTAATGCTCTAATAGGTCTGTATTTTGGATTTTTAGTATCGCTAATAATCTGTAAAATAGGTAATGTAAAACCAGCGGTTTTACCAGTTCCTGTTTGAGCAGACGCTAATACATCCTTGCCTTCTAATATTACGGGTATTGCTTTTTCTTGTATTGGTGATGGATTTGTATATCCTTTCTCTTCAATTGCTTTTAAAAGCTCTTTTTTTAATCCTAGTGATTCAAATGTCATAAATATATATACAGAAATAAAGTATAGTATTATTTCTATTGGGGTACAAAGGTACGTTTATTGATTTTCCTAGCGAGAAAAGCGCTTAATAATTATTTTAAATGACCTTTTATTATTCTCATAAAAAGCCAAATAGGTCTTTAAATTTAGATTTGAAGTCTTTTTTGATAAATTGATTTTAAGAGCCAATATGAAACAGAGGGTCTCCCAAATTTACTATCGGGAAATTATTTTTAGCTATAATATAACCGTCTTTTGGAGCTTTTACTGGAAATTTAGTTTCACCATAGGTGTCAGCAATAAAACCTAGTATTTGTCCTTTTTTAACTTCGTCTCCATTATCAACTTTTGCATTAAAAAGTCCAGCTACTTTGGAGCGCAACCAGCTTCTTTTGGCAATTTCAATGGTATTAATTTCATTAGGAACCTTAACATTAGCATTTATCATTTTAAAATGTTTAAGAACTCGAAGTGTTCCATTTATACCTTCTTGTATTGCAAATTCTTCCAAACGCAAAGATTCTCCTGCTTCATAAACAATAACAGGGATATCGTATTTGAAACACTCTTTTCTAAATGATTTAGCTATTAAAGTTGAACCAAATTGAAAAGGAGCATTAAACAATTCAGCTAAAGCTTTGGCTCGTTCGTCTTGGGGTGTATAACGTATTTGAGGATAATTATTTCTTTGAGCTCCACCAGTATGATAGTCGATAGCAAAATCTACATTCTTGGTAATTTCTTTCATTAGATAATAAGCGAGTCTACTAGCTAATGATCCTTTTTCTGAACCAGGAAAACTTCTGTTCACATCTTTACCATGCATTTCTCGTGATAAATCTAAAAAGCCAAAAATATTTAATACAGGAACAACAATAACGCAACCACGATGAATCTTATACGATTTATCAATTAGCATTCTTCGAACTAATTCTATACTATTTGTTTCATCACCATGAAGCCCACCTTGTAATAAGATAGTTGGTCCTAGTTTATCTCCATTAAAAACATATACAGGGATTTCAATAAGAGTACCCGTAGGTAGCCTATCAATAGGAATTCTGATTAATTTAGATTCGCCTAAACCGATACGTTCACCACGAATAATTACCGCTTCATTTTTGAACTCTTTGTCGAACATTTTTTTTCAATATATTTAATAATACGTTCACCAACATTAACTCTTGTACACGTTTCAATACCCTGTAAACCTGGTGTTGAGTTCACTTCTATTACTAATGAACCTTTTTTAGATCGAATTAAATCTACACCAGCAATAGGCAATCCAAGATAATTAGCTGCTTTAATTGCGATAGTTTTTTCCGTATCTGTTAAATTTACTTTAAAGCCAGAACCACCTCTATGAATATTTGATCTAAAATCATCCTCCAAGCCTTTGCGTTTCATCGAGGAGATTATTTTATCACCAGCCACAAGAACACGTATATCTTCACTATTACTTTCCTTTATAAACTCTTGTAGTAAAATGTTTTTATTCATACCATAAAAAGTATCAATAATCGACTTTGCAGATTTCTCACTTTCTGCTAACATAACACCAACACCCTGAGTTCCCTGCTGTAATTTTATTACAACAGGTGCACCACCCAATAATTCAATTTGCTCTTTAATATTCTCCGGATTTACAGAAAATACAGTATCAGGAATAGGAATTTCTTTATGGTTTAAAATTTGTAAGGTGCGTATTTTGTCCTGTGCTCTTAATATTCCTAAAGATCTTGCAGTACTGTATATATTGTTCATCTCAAACTCCTTAACAACTGCGGCGCCATGTCTTGTTACGGAAGCACCTATTCTAGGAATAATAACATCTGGTTCGTCAATTATATTCTCTCCTTGATATATAATTTGTCTTTTGCCACCACTTAATTTTATTGAACATCGGGTATGATTAATAATATGAACATCATGTCCACGTTTAAGCGCTTCATTGTAAATTCGTTTCGTAGAATAAATGTGCTCACCAACCGATAAAATAAAAATAGTCATACGGCATCTTTTTCCACAAATCTAATCAAAATATAAAGTGGAAACTATTTTTTATTTTTGATGTCACTAGTCAAACCAAATATCATGAAACAAATCTTTAAAATATTACTTCTTGTAGCACCATCTCTTTTTGCACAACAAGTAGCAACACCGGCAAAAAATATTCAAGATGCATTGCGTAAAAAAGAAGCAATGGTAAGCACTTCATTAGTGAAGAATATTCCTTTTGAAAATATCGGACCAACGATTATGAGCGGTAGGGTAGTTGACGTAGCAGTAAATCCTAATAATACGATAGAGTTTTATGTAGGATATGCTTCAGGAGGTTTATGGTATACTAAAAATAACGGAAATACATTTACGCCAGTAATGGACAATGCACCTACGCAAAATATAGGCGATATAGCTGTTGATTGGAATAGCGGTACGATTTGGGTAGGAACTGGAGAAAATAACTCATCTCGTTCATCTTATGCAGGGATAGGAATTTTAAAGTCTACTAATAAAGGAAAAACATGGAAGAATGTTGGGCTACCGGATTCACACCATATAGGTAGAATTTTGATTAATGATAAAAACCCAGAAGAAGTAGTAGTGGGTGTAGTAGGGCATTTATATTCTTCCAATACAGAACGAGGAATTTATAAAACTACAGATGGAGGTAAAACATGGAACAGCACTTTATTTATTGATGAAAATACAGGAATAATTGATATACAACAAGCGCCAAATAATTTCAACGTACTGTATGCAGCTGCATGGGAACGTGAACGAAAAGCTTGGAATTTTGATGGTGACGGAAAAAACTCAGGTATCTATAAATCTACAGATGGAGGAACATCATGGAGAAAGATTTCAGATAACAATGGTTTTCCAAACGGAAATGGTGTAGGTAGAATAGGTTTGGCCGTATATGATGAAAATACAGTTTATGCACTTCACGATAGTCAATTTAGAAGAAAAAAGACAGCAGGTAAAGAAAAATCTTCAAATGCATTGTCTAAAGATGATTTCAAAACAATGTCAACATCAGATTTTTTGAAGCTAACAGATAAAAAATTGAATTCGTATCTTAAAACTAATGGGTTTCAGGAAAAATATAGAGCCGAAAATGTGAAGCAAATGGTGCGTTCAGGTTCAGTAAAACCTATTGATTTGGCTAAGTATTTAGAAAATGCAAATTCGTTATTATTTGATACACCTGTTACAGGAGCAGAGGTTTTTAGAACTGAGAATGGAGGAACGTCATGGAAAAAAATGCATGAAGGTTATTTGGAAGATTTATATTATTCGTACGGATATTATTTTGGTGAAATTCGCGTTGATGAGCAAGATAAGAATGGAATTTATGTATTAGGAGTACCTATTTTAAAATCTAAAGATGGAGGAAAAACATTTACATCAATAAGCAAAGAAAATGTACACGCAGATCATCAAACGTTATGGGTTAACCCAAAGCAGCAAGGACATTTATTAGACGGGAATGATGGAGGGTTAAATATTTCTTATGATGATGGAGAAAGCTGGGTTAAGTTAAATACACCACCAGTTGGTCAGTTTTATTCCGTTCATGTTGACAATCAAAAACCATACAATGTGTATGGAGGATTACAAGACAACGGAGTTTGGACGGCTAAGCATACTGCAAAAATTAATAAAGCGTGGTTACAAAGAGGAAAAAATCCATATGAGTCAATTATGGGAGGAGACGGAATGCAAGTTGCAGTTGACGATAGAAATCCTAATATTGTGTACACGGGTTATCAGTTTGGAAATTATTTTAGAATCGATAGAATTTCTGGTAAACAGAAATACATTCAACCAAAACATAATTTAGGCGAGAATCCATACCGATTCAATTGGCAAACACCAATTCACTTATCAAAGCACAATCAAGATATTTTATATTTAGGAGGAAATAAATTACACAGATCTTTAAATCAAGGAAATGATTGGGAAACTATTTCTGAAGACTTAACTAAAGGAGGTAAAAAAGGGAATGTTGCTTATGGAACGCTAAGTACAATTAGTGAAAGTCCTCTTCAATTTGGATTGCTTTATACAGGGTCAGACGACGGTTTAATTCATGTAACAAAAAACGGAGGAGGAAGCTGGAAGAAAATATCAGGTTCTTTTCCTCAAGATTTATGGGTAAGCAGAGTTATAGCATCTCAATACAAGAAAGAACGCGTTTACGTTACATTAAATGGTTATCGTTGGGACGATTTTAATACTTATATATACGTTTCTGAAGATTATGGACAAACCTGGAAAAGCATCGCGAATAATATTCCAATGTCACCAGTTAATGTAATAAAAGAAGATTCTAGTAATGAGAATATTTTATATTTAGGAACTGATAACGGCTTGTATGTTACGTTAAATAGAGGTAAAGTATGGGAGATTTTCAATAAGAATTTTCCTAATGTAGCTGTTCATGATTTGGCAGTTCAGCCAGAAGAAAAACATTTAATTGTAGGTACACATGGAAGAAGTTTGTACAAAGCTAATATTTCACCACTTCAAGAGTTTACAAATGAAAAGAATAAAAAAGCAACTCAAATTTTCAAAATAAAAAATAAAAGAAAAAGTAGTTTTTGGGGAAATTCATGGAGCAAATGGTTAAAACCTTCAACACCAACAATTACAATTCCTTTTTATACGAATACAGCAAAAGAATTAGAAGTAGTTATTTATGCTGAAAATAAAGTAAAAGTAAATACCATCAAAACTAAAGCGTTAAGAGGATTTAATGAAGTCGATTATGATGTTACTTTTAGCGAGAAGGGATTGAAGAATTTTAAGAGTAAAGACAAAGAAACGATACTAAAAAGTGCTAAAAACGGAAAGACATATTTACCTAAAGGGGTATATACTGTTAAAATATTAGGTGAAGAACAAACATTAGAAATCAAATAAAAAATATGGGTATCATTAAAGTAAATAATATTAAGGTATTTACAAATCACGGTTGCTTGGAGGAAGAAGCAAAAATAGGTGCTGAATATCGTGTAGATATTGAAGTAGAGGCAAATTTAGCGTTATCATCAGCAACTGATGAGTTAAAAGATACAGTAGATTATGTACATTTAAATAAAATAGCACAAGAAGAGATGGCAATACGATCTAAATTATTAGAGCATGTTGCGCAACGAATGTTAGATAGGATTTTTAATGAAATAAAACTTGTTGATAGTGCGACAGTTAGTGTTGCAAAGTTAAACCCGCCGATAGGCGGAAATGTAGCTGAGGTGGTAATTGTTTTAAGTGAAGTGCGTAAAAGTTAAAAATATACTTGCGTTACTGTAGAAAAAGCTTAAATTTGCATTCGCATTTAAGGTGTCGTGGCCGAGTGGCTAGGCAGTGGTCTGCAACACCATCTACAGCGGTTCGAATCCGCTCGACACCTCAAAAACCCTTGTAATCGTAAGACTACAAGGGTTTTATATTCACGGGAACATCGGGGTGGGAACTACCGAATATTGTTTATGAAATTAGATTATTTGATTTCTTCTAATTTCTTAATTAAGATTGTATCGTTTAAGATTGAATCTCTGTGGTTCTTTAAGATATCTGAAGTTGATTGTGGTAAATGCTCTTTGGAATTTATCACTTCATTATATTCTTCTATTGATGCTTTTTCTCCTCTAATAGCTTCTTCTAACATTGATTCATCTGCATCTGGTGAGAAAAAGGCTTTTGTATCCATCCAAGCTCTGTGTGCAGTTCCTGTACTACTTCCGCCTTTATCTGGCGTTTGTCCGAATGATCTAATTTCTGCTTTCAGTTCTTTTCCAAATCTCTTACGTTCTTCTGCTTTTCTCTGAAATAAGCTTGTTAAAACTTCACTGTTAACGTTTTCTGCTGCAGTTTTATATCCTTTTTCTGCATCATAATTCTTTTCTAATAATCCGTTTAACTGATTTGATACTTCTTTTGTGTAATTGTACATAATTATTTTATTTTTGATTGATAAGTAATTTTTTTTAAGATGCTCACTTTTTCACATCTATCGTAGGTAATACTAATGTTACATTATTTTTTACCTACAAATAAGCCTAATAACAGTACGACTGTACCTATACCTAAAACAGTATATGCGTTATTGTTATTTTGAGTTTCAAACTCAGCGATTCCTATATCAACTGATGACTCTGGCATTATAAGTTCATATCCTCCGTATAATAATAATAGTATACCTGCTATTACCAATATGGTTTTTATTGTTTTGTTCATTGTAATTTCGATTTAAATTGGTTAGTAACTATCTGTTAGAATTGGTATCTAAGTCCTAATGCAATATCCAGATCTAAATCATCACTATATCTGTCATTAAATCCTAATTCGGGTCTTATATCTAGAGAAATTAGAAGAGGAATGTCAAAATTATACTCGATTCCTAAGTCTCCAGCAATAAGGGCGAAAATACCATCGTTATTCGGTGCATTGAAAGATCCTATTCCTCCACCAGCACCAACATACCAGTTAAAGTTTCCATCGATTGGTCTTACCCATTGATACAATCCTACTAATTTGAATGCATCTACGTTATTAGAATTTCTAATACCCAAATCAAACTCTAATCGGTTGTTTTCGAACAAATAATATTGATAAGAAATTTCACCTCCAAAACCATCGTTATCACCTAACCGAAGTCCTAAAGCATTCTTAGAAATACTTTGAGCTGTTAACGATGCTGTTATTAATAAAATGGTTCCTAATAATAGTATTTTTATGTTCTTCATGTCTTTTATAAATTGTTATTGATATTGTACACTACAAATGTAAGACGAAGACTAAAGTTAACTTTGCTCATATAAAATCAATATTAACTCATTTACTTTTTGCCAATAAAAATTAACTAACTTTACATATATATTATTATATGATAACAATTAATGTAACAGCAAGTAGTACAGAGGGTACTGTAAGACAAATTCAGGAAGCAATTGGAGGCAAAATAGTTGAGCGCTGGGGTGAATACGTTTTAGAAGTAAATAATGAGATTGCTAAAGGAAAAATTACATTTATAACTTTCGAGTGGGGAGCTAGCGTTTTAGAATATGATATTACTTTTTTAGACGATATTTCGTTAGTAATGGACACTTCAGAATACAATCCTATCCACTTCACATATGCATCTGAAGGACATTGTTTTCATAGATTTCAGAAAGAAAACAATAAAAGAAAAATAGAGCAATTCCAATCTGTAATTATAACTAGCAAAGACGGTGGATACAATTATGGTTATTTTGAAAAGAATGTTAGAATTCATATTCATCTGATACAAATAAGTAGAGTATTGTTTTTAAAAAAACGATTAAATGATGGAGCTATTTTAAATCAGAAATTATATAATGTGTTTCATGATCAACAGCATGAAGAAGTGTTTGCGTATTTCGGAACTTATAACCTAAAGTTAGCCAATCTTATTAAACAATTCGATAAAGTTAAGCAAAAAGGGATGATACGAATGCTGATAAAAGAAGGCATTGTATATCAAATTTTGTCTGAACACATTTTACAGCACAATAAAGATATTCGATTGAATAAACAACCGGATACATCTTTAACAAAAAAAGAATTATCAACAGTAAGAAAAATAGCAAACAAAATTCTAAAAGATGTATCATTAGATTATTCTGTTGAAGATTTAGCAGTGGAAGGCGGATTAACTCAAGCTAAACTACAAGAAGGGTTTAAGTTGTTGTATACAAGAACAGTAACTGAGTATATAAGGCATGTACGCTTGGAGGAAGCTCGAGATTTATTAAACACGACCAATCTAAATATATCTCAAATAGTATATACCATCGGATTTAGTAGTAGGAGTTATTTTTCAAAAATTTTCAAAAAGAAATATAAGATTAGTCCAAGTGAGTTCCTTAAGAACAAACAGAAGGCTGATATTAAGGTTGCTTAGAGTCTAAAGTAATGGACTGAAGATTTTAGCCATACCCTCCAAAAGTTTTGTCTTTAATGAGCGATCTTTAAACGTTTCATACTCTAATGATAAACATCGCGCAGCATTTTCATTAAAGTCGTCACTCAATTCTTTAGCTATTTCCTGATCGTAGATTATAGTATTTGCTTCATAATTGTGCTCAAAACTTCTATAATCAAAGTTACCAGAGCCAACAGAGGCTATTTCTTCATCTATGATTATTAATTTACTGTGTAAGAAACGTCCTTCTAAAATACGTATTTTAACTCCTGTTTTAAGTAAATCTTCGAAATTAGCATACATACTATACTTAGCCATTCTACTATCGGTTTTTTGAGGAACAATTACAGTTACCTCTATTCCTCTTAAAACAGCCATCTTTAATGCCTCTAACAATACTTTATTAGGGATAAAATATGGGTTTTCTATGTACACACTTTTTTCTGCACTATGAATCATGGCGGTATATTGCTGTAGTATTGATAAATAGTTTAAGTCAGGGCCACCCGCAACAATTTGTGCTAAAGACGTATGTTGTTGCTCTTGAATGGGTAAGTATTTATGGCAATCGAGCAGTGTTTTATCACTGGCAAAATAGAAATCCTTGATAAAAATTCTGTGGAGGTGATCAACTATCGGACCGTTAATCTTTAGGTGTAAATCTTCCCAAATACCAAGATTAGAGTGTGATTTTATATACTTATCTGAGATGTTAACGCCTCCAGTAAAACCAATTACACCATCGACAATTGCTATTTTTCTATGATTTCTATAGTTAAGTGTAGAAAGTATAGTGCCTATTTTTAGCGGTAGAATAGGAAAAATTTCAACCCCCATTCGTTCTAAATTTTTGATGGATTTATTTTTCCATTTATTACTTCCAAAAGCATCGTAAAGAACTCGAATCTCAACACCCTCATCAATTTTTTGTGAGAACAATTTTATAAGTCGATCTAGTAATTCACCTTCTTCAATTATGTAATACTGTATGTGGATGAATTTTTTTGCTTTGGAAAATGTTTCGAAAAGATCATCAAACGTACTTTTTCCATCTTTCAGAAGTTTAATTTTATTTCCTTCTACGGCAGGAAAACCAGAACTTCGTTTAAGCATTGTACCTAGTTTTCCGAATTTCTCAGAGTTAAACCTGTGAGCGAAATCTTCTATAGTTTCACTTTTGTGCTTTAGGTCGTAAAGTTTTCTTTTGGCATTAAAATTTAGTGTGAAAAATTTAAATTTCTTTCTGTTAACCCCAAACAGTAAGTAAAGAAGTACACCAATAACTGGAAATATAATAACGATTAATAGCCAACCAACAGATCGGGCTGGCCTATCACCATATAAAAGAATATTAAATATGGCCCAAAAAGCACTTAAACCATAAATAATGTAAAAAAGTATAATCATTAAGATGCTATCTTTTGAATTTTAAATTTTGTTACATAAGGTTTAGAAATTATGTAATCTATTTCTTCTGGTTCAGCGTTTTTATCTAACCATATTTTCTTGAAAATATCAGGTATTTGTAATGGCATTACCTCATATAAATTATTTATCGAATTTAATGAATTATTTGCTTTGGTGTTAATTACAGTACAGGTAATAAAACCATCTGCTAAAACATTATAAACGCCTGCTAAATAAAAAGGTGTTAGAGAATCTTTTTCTACAAGGTAGTCTGTTATCTGGTTTTCACTTAAATAATGTGTATAAAACCCAGTAACAACAATTAAGCAACGTCTTTTTTGTAAAGCCTCTTTATATAATATGTTATTATATATTTCATTTTCATTTACATGTAACGTGTTTTTCAATCGTTGAAACTTTTTCCAATCTCCATCGAAATTTTGAGGAAGAATACCCCAAATACCTTGTGTGATAAAATTTGGTTCATCCGCGGTAATTATGGATAAAGATTGTTCTTTATAACCATTAATCTTTAGTCGCGGTTTATAAAGTGAAGGATATCTAAATCCTACCCCCAACGTTTCTGTTATGAATGATATGTTTGCTGTATTTGATAAACTATAAGTCATAAAGGTTTCTTATTTATATTAAGATACCAGAAACTATAGCCATAGTTATACCTATAATTAGTAAACCTGCTACAATATAAAATCCGAGTCTGGTTATCTTATTATTTTGGAAAATATAATTTCTGTTTTCTTCTTCTGGGTTTTCTTTAACGATATTAAAATCTTCTTTGCCTTGTTTCATGGTAGTAAATGTTTTAAATATTAATAGGTTTCAAAATTACATTTAAGCTCCAGTTTTTTTTAATGCATATCATATTAATCTTTGCTCATTTGATATGAAATTAGATTTTACTATTTGAGTTAAGATGAAATTTAAATGAGCAAAAGCTTAAGGAACTATCGCCCTAACTTTGTATCGTCAACAATTATTAACCTTAAAAATCAATATTATGTTACGATGGTCAATCACATTTATAATTATAGCAATATTAGCAGGAGTTTTAGGATTTTCAGGTATTGCAGGAGCAGCAACAGGAATCGCTAAAGTTTTATTCTTAGTCTTTATAGTACTATTTATATTTTCACTTATAAGAGGTGGAGCAAAAAAAATCTAAAGACATTATAATACACGAAAGTTTACACATGTACTTATCTTACAAGTAGTCAAATTTAAGAAAAACAAGTGTTTTGCAAATGAGCAAAGATTAAAATCAAATGAACAAAGAAAGAACTTAAAATCACTATAATTTTGTAGTGTACAAATAAAGAAAGAATTATTAATCAATAAAAAAACTCAAACAATCATGAGAAATTTAATATTAAGTCTATTAGTAGTAGCAGGAACATCAGTATATGCACAGACAGATAAAATGGTAACTACGAAAGTAAAGAAGGAAACCAAAGTAAATAGTAAGGGAGAGCTTTATACAACTAAAGTAAAAGTGAAAACTACTAAGATGAAGGATACAAGAATGAATCCTAATCAAAAACATCAATTGAATCAAGCTAGAGTAGCATCGCCAGTAACTGTAACAAAAACAGTAATGATCGATAATGATAAAGATCCTTTTTATGATAAAGCAACTAAGTTGAAATATTATAAGTATAAAGGAAAGAAATATGATTTTTCAGCGAATAAAAACAGTCTTTTAATTTCAGAAATCAGAAATAATAAAGCTGTAAGCACAACAACCGCAGTAAAATCAAAATATAATAATTACTACATTATTTACGGACCAGAATTCAATGGAATCGGATATTTTAATAAAGATAACGACTTTGTAGTAGAATATTATGATAAAGTAGTAGGCGACACAGAATTTGCTGTATTTGAAGATTTGAAAATGTAATTATTATTTTTTAGAGTTTATTAAAATCAATCAATTTTAAATCTAAAAAAATTAAATTAATAATGAATACAGAGAATCTAGAAGACAATTTTAAAAAAGTAATAGAAATTTTAGAAGAATTTGGTGAAGCTGCCAGCTATGCCATTAGAAGATAAATTTCATACTAATAGATAAAGTAAGGAGCAAGACCTTTCGAAGAATGATTTAGCAAGCTGTTAAGTTAGCTAAGATAAAAAATCAAATTACAGAACTGATAGTTAACATTTCTGTGTTTGATTTTTTAAATACGAACCTCAAAAAAGTAAAAGACATGAACTATTTAAATATAAATTCAGAAGAAACATTACCAATAGCTAAAGAATTGAACCAATTATTAGCAGACTACCACGTGTACTACCAAAAGTTAAGAAACTTTCACTGGAATGTAACTGGAGAGAATTTTTTTGAATTACATAATAAATTTGAAGAATTATACGGAGATGCACGAATCAAAATAGATGAGATTGCGGAAAGAATCTTAACTCTAAGATATCACCCAGTAAGTAAATACAGTATCTATTTAAAGGTTTCAAGCATTGAAGAAGAGTCACCTTTGCAGACAGATACGGATATGGTATCATCAATCTTAGCAGACCACAAGATTATTTTACGTCAAATGTCTAAAATTATTAATGTAGCTGAATCAGTTAGTGACGAAGGAACAATTGATATGATTGGCGGATTTGTAGCAGAGTTGGAGAAAAAGAGTTGGATGCTAAACGCATGGTCTAAAAAAACTACAGAGCAATTACAAGAAGTTTTTGTTTCATAGTAACTCAGGTAAACAAACAAAACAAGCTTAAAACAATTATTAGAAAATAGAAAAAGAATTATATGAATATTAATACCACAATCGAAAAATTAAAATCAGCACTACAAACACAATGGAATGAGCTAATAGCGCAAGTTCCAAGTATTATAGTAGCTATTTTAATTGTGGTATTAGGATTCTTGATATCAAACTTAATCACAAAACTGTTCAGAAGAACCGTATCCTCAAGAACTGAAGATCCATTAATGACTAATTTTTTAAGTAAAACCGTTAAGTATGGATTGATAATTCTTGTGGTTATTTTTGCTTTAAAAGTTGCTGGACTAGGCTATATTGCCACAGGTTTTTTAACCGCGGCAGGTGCCTCAGCAGTAATTATAGGTTTTGCCTTTAAAGATGTTGGAGAGAATTTTATTTCAGGCGTAATATTGTCGTTTAATAGGCCTTTCAATATTAATGATACGGTACTTATTGACGATATTTTTGGAAAAGTAAAGGCCATGGAATTTAGATATTCTAAACTGAAAACGTTCGACGGTCGAGATGTTTATATTCCGAATAGTGATATTATAAAAAAACCAGTATATAATTACACAGAAGATGGTTTTTACCGTTTAGACTTTGTAGTTGGTGTAGATTACGATGATGATATTGATGTAGCTAAAGATGTAATAATTAACGCAGTTACAAGTACACCTGGAGTTATTGACACCGAAAGTCACCAATGTTTCGTAACAGTAGACTCTTTAGGAGTTAGTACTGTGAATTTAAAGATAATCTTTTGGACAAAAACATTGGAGTACAAGAGAGGCGCAATAGAAGTAAAAAGTGACGTTATAAGAAACGTAAAAAATATAATTACCAAGAATGGGCTTAACATGCCTGCGGATATAACCGAAATAAAACTTTACGGTTCACAAAAAAGCATACCAATTTCAATAGATAAACAAAAATAATTTAGGGAATAAAAACCATCTTAGTTAAATTTAAGGTGGTTTTTATAATATAGAATACTTTTATCTTTTTTGATATCCATTTCCAAATTGGTAACTCAATATTAACCCGTGAGTACTTCCTAATGGAGAATCATTAATAGCTAAATTGTAATTGTAAATAGCACGCATATTTTTAAGAACATAAAAGCCTGCTAAAAAATTAATAGAATTACTTGTCCTATACCCAGTTCCTAATTCAAATTTATTTTTAAAGCTTATAGCAACGTTAAAGTCGGCCTGTAAAGGTGCGCCATTTTCATATTTCAATAAAACGTTGGGCTTTATCATTAGTTCTTCAAAAATAGTATTGTAAAAACGATATCCAAAATATCCAAAATAAGGATTACTGAGATTTAAGTTTTCTTCAGAAGAAAGTGCATTTCCAATAATGTTTGGTGTAGAAATACCAATATAAAATGTATCATGGTTAAATAATATACCTAAACCAACCATAGGTATCGTTGCATTCACATTCTGAGCAAAGCTTTGATCCCCCATAATACCAAGATCTAATAAGTTATCTTGGTATTGTTGTACTCCAGCAGTAACACCAAAAGAAAGCACACCAGGAACGTAATTTTGCCAGTATGGTCGTTGACCTTGAAGATCAAAATATATTTTATAAGCATAGGCTGCAAAAAAATGTGTAGCTGTAGTTACACCGATTTCATCCCTAATAATACCTGCACCTAAACCTACTTTTTTACGATTGACACTTCCGTGAGCACTCAATGCAAAACTTCTAGGACTTCCTTCAAATGAATTAAAAAAGCCAGCGTTACTAATAGAAATCTCAGTACTTTCTGTAAGACCAGCACAAGCTGGGTTTATAATAAAAGGGTTATAATTATATTCGGAAAACGTAGGTGCTTGTTGTGCAGAAACGCTGCTCAATACAGCACACAAGAATCCTAAGATATAAGTTAATGGTATGGATGTTTTTGTGAAATTCATATAATTTATCTTTTTATAACAACGTAGCCTTTTAATTTTTTGAAGTTGTGTACTCCATCTATTGTAAATTGATAGAAATAAGTTCCATTGGGAAGTTTATTTGCTCCCATTTTTATCTTTTTATTGGCAACTCCTTCAAAAACATTTAACTTATTATCATAACCTTGTATTTGAAAAACTTCATCTCCCCATCGGTTATAAATAGTAACAGTATTATCAGGGTGATTTTCTATACCTTCAATTCTCCAGAAATCATTAACACCATCTCCATTTGGTGAAAAACCAAACTGAACATTATTCTTAGGTGTTGTTATTGTAGTGAATATACTTTCTGAACAATTCGTAGCATCACCAGCACTATTATAGGGGATAATAGTTACGTAATATGATGTTCCTTCTAGTAAATCGGTACTTAAATTATAAGTATTTAACATACCAGTATCTTCATTATTTAAAATATCAGTACCATTAGGTGAAGTTCCTATCGATATTCTGTATCCGTCAGCATTAGCAATTGGATTCCAGGATATAGAAGCCAAATTTGTAGGGATGTTTATTGCTCCATTTGCAGGATTGCTTAATGTAGTACAATTAGGAATTACTACAGTAGGTGGTTCTATAGTAAAGTTTTCAGTAGTACAACTACTTGCATTTCCTGCGGAATTATATGGGGTAATAGTAACATTTACTGTTTCATCATTAGTAAAAGCATTCGCGAAATTGTAAGTGTTTCCAGTAGTTACATCAAAGTTGGTTACATTATTACTAGCCGTTCCAGAGATAGTTATTAGGTATCCGTTAGCATTAGCAACCGGATTCCACGATATAGAAGCCAAACTTGTAGGAATATCTATTGCTCCGTTTGTAGGGTTGCTTAATGTAGTACAGTTAGGAATTACTACAGTAGGTGGTTCTATAGTAAAGCTTTCAGAGATACAACTACTTGCATTTCCTGCGGAATTATATGGAATAATAGTAACATTTACTGTTTCATCATTAGTAAAAGCATTTGCGAAGTTGTAAGTGTTTCCTGCAGTTACATCAAAGTTGGTTACATTATTACTAGCCGTTCCAGAGATAGTTATTAAGTATCCG
>ERZ1740052.11-NODE-11-length-134576-cov-12.953011_pt1 | contig 134576 bp, 105 predicted proteins | sample MGYA00581750_ERZ1740052 | MGnify/ENA primary metagenome ERZ1740052 (study PRJEB43018, sample SAMN04849743) | marine metagenome | isolation source: floating plastic debris | place: Pacific Ocean | collected 2008-08-30 | study: EMG produced TPA metagenomics...
ACGCCGAAGGAATCTATAACAAGAGAACAAAAAGATTGCTTCGTACCTCGCAATGACAAAACCAAACGTCATTCCGAGAAGGCACGCCGAAGGAATCTGTAACAAGAGAACAATAAGATTGCTTCGCATCTCACAATGACGAAACCATACGTCATTCCGAGAGAAGCATGAACGAAGGAATCGTTTAAACGAAAACAACATGAAATTAAAAAACTTCTTAATAGTAATGACCTTAGTCGCTGTAGTAAGCGACTATCTGTTACATCCCTTTTATCCACAGTTTTTCGAGTTAAGATTCGGAATTACAAACCCAAAGAATGTAGGTTATTATTTCGCAGCACTATGCTTTATGGTAATGATTGCATTTCCTTTTTGGGCTTACATCTCAAAAAAGGTATCAGAATTAAATATTTTAGTATACACACAAGCCATTGCAGGAATCTTGGCCTTATACTGTTATACAACAACATCATACATTAATTTCTGGATTGTATCTCTAATCATGGTACTCTTCAAAGGAAGTTATTTATTAGTATACCCATACATATTAAAAATAATAACAAAAGAAGAACATCCAAGCACCATAGGTTTACTATCTGTAGTTGTGCATTTAGGAGGAATACTAGGCGCCGTTATTGGTGGTGTAACCGTAGATTATATAAATCCAAGTAGTATTTTTCTAATAATGGCAGCAGGAGATTTTATACAAATGACAATGAGTGCATATTTGATCAGAAGTAAAAAATACGCAACAGATTTAATAACTACCGAAGCAGAACCAGAAGAAAAAGAAACCACAGTAATACCCAAAGGGTTTATCTTAAAACTAGGCATCATAACAATGATATTATATTTCAGTGATTTCTTAATACGTCCATTTTTTTCTTTGTACTGGGAAAGCCTTTCGGTATACAAAACAAAGTTAGTTTCGGGTACTATATATGCAATCCCAGGTTTTGTAGCTTTAGTAACATTGTGGGTAAACAATAAACGCGAATCTCAAGGTTACAAAGGAATTATTAATGCCTTATGCATTGGTGCAATAGGATTAATTCTTCAAGGAATTCCAATGGAAGGATCTGTAATTATAGGTCGAATTATTTACGGTTGGGCAATTTACCAAGGCGTAGTTAAGTTTGATATATTATTGTTTGAATTAAGCACACCAACAGCTTACGCAATTGATTATAGTAAAATACACTTCTTCCAAAACTTAGGCGTTCTCTTAGCTTCTTTAAACGTAGGAATTATAGTAGATACATTCGGATTACAAATGCCTTTTAGCGTTGCACTAGCTGGTTTTTCAATAACATTAATACTGTACTTTTTTGTATTTAAATCCGTACGAACAGTACATAAACAATTAGTAAAAAGCTAAAAGTTATGTATAATACAAACACCATAGTTTTCTCAAAAACGTACACCAATTTTGGAGCAATAACAATCCGTCCATTTAAAGTAGCAGAAGACAGTACGTTTTTACACGACTGGGTAAACCAAGAATACGCTGTTTTTTGGGGAATGCAAAACACAACCTTACAAGAAGTAAGAGAAGAATACACACAACTGTTGGCACCAAAACATTACGATGTTTTTGTAGGGATGTATAATAATAAGCCCGCCTTTGTTTTAGAACGATATAATCCTTTAAAAGATAACATAGCTAGCTATTATGAAGCTAAAGAGTCAGATTGTGGAATCCATATTATTGTAGCACCTCCTAAACTCCCGAAAACAAAGGATTTCACTTGGTTTATGTTCCGATCTATTATGGATTTTATATTCTCAAATCCAACTATTGATAGAATTTTAGTAGAACCAGACATACGAAACAAAAAGATGTTCGCATTATGCCAGCGCATAGGATTTCAATTAGGAGCTATAACAGAATTACCCAATAAAACAGCACAATTGGCATTCTTAACCAAACAGAAGTACAAACAACAAATCAATTCATTCTCGCCCTTAAAAAGAAGTACAATGAATACTTTAGATAACATAGTATCACCACAACAATCAACTCAACACATACAACCAGAAGTTTGGCAACAAGCCAATTTATTACTAGTTAAAAAAGCACTCTGTGAATTTTCACACGAAGCATTAATTAAACCAGAAATCATTCAAGAGTTTGAAGATGGGTATAATAAATATTGTGTTTATACAGATGATCCAACAATTAAATATCAGTTTATAGCCAAGCATTTAGCATTAAACCATTTCCTAATAAAAGAAACATCAATTGTTAAGTACAGCAAACAAAATAAAGCTCCGTTAGATGCAATTTTATTAATAAAAGAATGTAGAAAAAAGTTAGGTATTGCCACCGAGAAAATGCCAGTATATCTAGAAGAAATCATTAGTACATTATACGGAAGTGCTTTCAAAATAACAAAAGGAAACCCGTTAGCGAAGGCATTGGCAACTGCAGATTTTCAAACCATAGAGCAATCAATGACAGAAGGACATCCTGGTTTTGTAGCGAACAATGGGAGAATTGGTTTCGATAGCACAGATTACCGATCGTACGCTCCAGAAGCAGGCAATTCATTTTCGTTATTATGGTTAGCAGGGCACAAAAGTAAAGCGGTATACGCAGCACTTGAATCTTTACCTTATGAGAAGTTAATTCAGCAAGAATTAGACAAAGACACCATAAATAAGTTCAATACGATTATTAAAGATAAAGGATACAACCAAGAAGACTATTTATTTTTACCAATACATCCGTGGCAATGGTTTAATAAACTAGCCAATATATTTGCCTCTGAAGTTGCTAAAGGAGACTTAATTTGTTTAGGATATAGCCCAGATCAATACTTAGCACAACAATCTATCCGAACACTATTCAATACTACAAACTCAAATAAATTCTATACTAAATCGGCATTATCCATTTTGAATATGGGGTTCATGAGAGGTTTACCACTGTATTATTTGGGAACAGCACCTAAAATGGCTGTTTGGTTGGAAGAATTACTATACAATGATGAGTACATCAAAGAAAACGGATTTAGAATGCTTAGTGAAATTGGTTCCATAAGTTATGTCAATCCTTACTTCGAAGAATTTGGTCCGCATAACGATTACAACAAAATGTTGGCCTCTTTATGGAGAGAAAGTCCATATTCAGTAGTAACAAAAAATCAAAAGCCAATCACTATGGCAGCGTTATTACATATAGATCACAAAGGAAATGCACTAATTCCAGAAATGATTAAAGATTCTGGATTATCAATTAGCAATTGGCTTCGTAAGTATTTAAAAGCATATTTAAGCCCAATGTTACATTGCTTTTATTACTATGATTTAGTATTCATGCCACACGGAGAGAATATTATTCTAGTACTAGAAGACAACATTCCTGTCTATGCATTACTGAAAGATATAACAGAAGAAGCCTGTATTTTAAGTCCAGATGTAGATTTACCAGAACATTTAAAACGAATGTACGCACCAGTTCCAGAAGATGTGAAATTATTATCAATCTTCACCGATATGTTTGATGGTTTTTTCCGTTTTCTTGCTCCAATTTTAGAAGAACACGCCAACTATCAAGAGCATAATTTCTGGGAGTTAGTAGCAGAGAATATTCACGAATACCAAGCTAAGTTTCCACAACTTGAAGCCAAGTTTCAGCAATACGATCTATTTGCGAATGATTTTAAATTATCATGTTTAAACAGACTTCAATTAAACAACCACAAGCAAATGATTGACTTGGATGATCCAGTCGCATTATTACAATTTGCCGGAACATTACAAAATCCAATAGCGCAATTTAAAACACAAGAAGTATAAAATGGTGTCAACAAATCAAGCTATTTTCAGTAAAGAAATAGAAGGATTAGGCGTTTTTGAAATACGACCTATTCAACTAGAAACCGACATAGAAACAGTATACAATTGGGTAAGCAAACCATATGCTAAATATTGGGGAATGAACGAACAATCTTTAGAAGAGGTACATAAAGCCTATAAAGAAATTGAAGATGATAGGTTTCATCAGACGTATATAGGGATGTTAAACGGAGCTCCTGTTTTTTTAACAGAACGTTACAAAGCTTCAGAAGATATTTTGGCAAACTACTACGATGCAAAACCCTACGATTATGGAATGCATGTCTTAGTAGCTCCAGTTGAAACCAAAATCTCGCAGTTTACGTGGCATGTGTTTTCAACAATTATAGAATATTTTTTCAGCCTTTCTTTTGTAGATAGAGTAGTGGTTGAACCCGATATTCATAATGAAAAAATTCATGTGTTAAATAGAAAAGCTGGTTTTGTATATGATAAAGAAATACAATTACCAGAGAAAAAAGCAGCATTAGCTTTTTGTACCAGAAAATCTTATAAGAATGCATTATCAGCATTAAATACTATTAAATCATGACAACGACTATAGCACACTTACAAACAAATACATGGGCATTTGTAAACCGTATGCTAGTGAAAAAGGCGATAAGTGAGTTTTCACATGAGCTTATTTTAAAACCAACGTTTCTAAAACAAGAAGCGAATTGGAATTTTTACGGACTTACCTCAGACGATAAGAAATATAGATACGAATTCAAAGCACAAAAGTTTGCTTTGGACCATTGGTATATAAATGCAGAAAGCATAAAAAAAACAACAAGTTTAAATAAAGAAGCAGGTATTGATGCCTTAGAATTTATTGTTGAATTCAAAAAAACACTTGGTATACCCGATGAATTTTTAGCAACCTATTTAGAAGAAATAACCAGTACATTATCTGGAGCAGCATTTAAGTTTAGTAACGAAGAATTCTCAGCAGCCGATTTAGCAACAAAAAGTTTTCAAACTATAGAACACGCAATGACGGAAGGTCATCCGTGCTTTGTAGCAAATAATGGTAGGATAGGTTTTAACAGTAACGATTACCATAAGTATGCACCTGAAGTAAATAAACCTTTTCAACTCTATTGGATTGCAGGTCATAAAAACTATGCAACCTATACAGCAACAAAAGAGTATGAATATGATGCGTTGTTAACGAGTGAATTAGGTGAAGAAAAAATATACGAATTCTATCAAGTATTAAAAGAAGCAAATGTAGCTGTTGAAGATTATATTTTTATTCCAGTTCATCCTTGGCAATGGGAAAATAAGGTTGTTCATGTTTTTGCTGCAGACATAGCAAATAGAAATATTGTACTGGTAGGAAAAAGCGATGATGAATTTTCAGCACAACAATCCATTCGAACGTTATTCAACAGCTCTTTCCCAGAGAAATTATATACCAAAACAGCATTATCAATATTAAATATGGGGTTTGTACGTGGACTTTCACCGTATTACATGCAAAGCACACCACACATAACTACATGGATAACAGATGTGTTGAAAGAAGATGTTTACCTCAAAAATAACGGATTTACGATGTTAGGAGAAGTAGCTACCGTGGGATATCATAATCATTATTACGAGAGTTTAGGAAAAACAAACTCACATAATAAAATGCTTTCTGCCTTGTGGCGAGAAAGCCCTTTTACGAAAATAACAAGTAATCAACGTGTACTAACAATGGCGGCTTTGCTTCATGTCGATTCTGATAATACTTCATTATTAGCAGGTTTAATAAGTAGCTCACCTTATGAAACGAAAACATGGGTGCAACACTATTTAAAAGCATATTTAGCGCCACTATTACATTGTTTTTATGAGTATGAATTTGTGTTTATGCCACACGGAGAAAACTTAATTATGGTACTTGAAGAAGACACACCTGTATATGTATTAATGAAAGACATTACTGAAGAGGTTATTGTATTTAATGAAAACATGAATTTGCCAGAACATGTTGATCGATTGTATGTAAAGACTTCTGACAAGATGAAGGTACTTTCAATTTTTACAGATGTATTCGATTGTTTCTTTCGGTTTATGGGACAACAATTAGAAACTCATATGGATTTTTCAGCACATAATTTTTGGCAGTTGGTTGCTGAGTGTATTTATGAATACCAAGAAGAACATCCTCAGTTTTCAGAGAAATATAAACGTTATGATTTGTTTGTTGATGTATTTGATCGATGTTGTCTGAACAGATTACAGTTAGCAAACACAAAGCAAATGCTAAGTTTAGCAGACCCTATAGAAAGCTTAAAATTAGAAGGAATGTTAAAAAACCCACTAGCAGAATTTAAAAAGAATAGTCAAAGTTCTAATGTTAAATTTAATACGGTATAATATGAATTTTAATGATTTAACAGCACTAATTAAACGACGTAAAACAACGTATGCATCTGATTTTACAGACGAAGTTATTTCTAAAAAAACAATAGAAAGTATAGTAGCTAATGCACTCTGGGCACCAACACATAAATTAACACAACCTTGGCGATTCATAGTGTTGGGTGGGAATCATAAACAGGAATTAGGACGTTTTATGGCAGAATATTATAGAAAAAAATATACTGAAGAAGAATTCTCTAATGAACGTTACGAAGAAACTAAAACTTACACAGAGAATGCAACACTATTAGGGTTAGTGTTTCAGCCAAGTAAGAGTGCGCAATTACCAGAGTGGGAAGAAATAGCGGCAATCTCAAGTGCAGTACAAAACATGTGGTTAAGCTGTACTGCGTTGAACATCGGAAGTTACTGGGATACTTCTGAAGCAACAATGAAGTATACAGAACGAATAGCGCTAAAAGAGAATGAAAAATTCTTAGGCATTTTTTTAATGGGATACCCAAAAGAAAATATTCAACTTGGAAATAGGAGAAGAAAACCATTGTCAAAAAAACTGACTTGGGAAAACTAAGATACAAAGAAACTAAAAATGAAAAAACAAAATAGAGTAAGGGCAGTAGATTTCGCGAGAGGTTTTAGTGTTCTTATGATGATACCAGTTCACGTAATGATGCTTTTTTCAAGTATGGATACATGGAATCATTCAACTACAGGAAAGTTCGTACAATTATTAGAAAGAGGATCTCCTATTTTCCTTATAGTTATGGGAATTTCGTTTGCATTTTCAAGAAATGCTAATAGAAAAGGAATCTTGAAAAAAGCACTGTTAATTATAGCACTAGGGTATGTTTTAAATTTCTTAAGATTTGTAGTTCCGCTCTTAATTTTTGGTGGATTTCCAGAAAGTTTTGTCAAGGTCAGTGGATTACAAATAAGTAACCCAAGTAAAATTGTAAACTTTTTCTTAAAAGGGGATATGTTTCAGTTGGTTGGAATATCATTATTCTTGATTGGATTATCATTTAAATTTTTAATTAAAAACAAAAACATTTTAATTTTTATAGCATTGATAATTATGTGGCTTTCCAAAGTGGTTAGTGGCATACAGCTTGGAATTCCTGGTATTGATTATATCTTAAATTTATTATGGGGTAATAATTTTGATGTGTATTTCCCACTATTCCCTTGGTTATCATTTATTTTAATGGGACTTTATTTAGGACTGAGTTATCAAGAAAAACCTCAAAACGCAAACGAATCACTATTTAAACCAATGCTATATTTAGGAATACTATTCTTAATAGTAGGTAAATTATTATGTGATTATGATTACGCTTATCATTTTGGCGATTATTATCATTTAGGACCAGGAGGAAGTATGGGATTAATGGGGATTCTTCTAGTTTTATTCTGGGTATACTATCATATCGAAACACTACTTCCAAAGCATAATTTCATAAGTAAAATCTTTTTTTATTGTAGCAAAAATGTTACACCATTTTATATAATTCAATGGGTTTTAATATACTGGTTATTGGCTTTTACTAATTATTCGGTATACAATGAACCTTCAGTTTTAGGAATCATAATATTAATTAACACAGGAACTTTTTTAATGCTTTATCTCTTTAACAGATATATAATACCAGAAAGCAGAAGAAAACCAGTATTAATTCAAAAAGTGGCACTAAAATGAGAAATGTATTAGTAATAAGTATAATTTTTCTACAGCTTCAATTAATGGCACAAGCCAAACTAGCAGGAAGTTACGGAATAGATCCAACTGTTCAAGAATTTTTAGAAGCTGTTCACGCTTACAAAGGTCCATCGCTACAAGAATTACCTTTAAATATTGCTAGAGAAGCGATGGAGAACATGCAAAAAGATGCAACATTAACATACGACAACGTCATTTTTCAAAGAGAATTACTAAAAATAGCAGGTAAAGAAATTAATGTTGTAATCGTTAAACCCAAAAAAGTAAAAAAGAAATTACCAGTTTTGGTGTATTTACACGGAGGAGGTTGGGTATTCAATAGCTTTAAAACCCATAAAAGACTCATGTCGAGCCTAGTTGAAAAGGCTGGTATTGGAGTTGTTTTTGTTGAATATTCTCTTGCTCCAGAAGCCAAATTTCCAAAAGCAAATGAAGAAGCTTATTTAGCTACATTATTCATCTCAAAGTATGGTGAAAAGTATGATTTAGATTCGGATAAGATTATAGTTGGAGGAGACAGTGCAGGAGGAAATATGGCTACTGTAGTAGCGATGATGTCTAAAGAAAAGGGATTTCCTAAGTTACAAGGACAAATCTTATTGTATCCAGTTACCGATGCTAATGTAAATACAAACTCTTATGAACAGTTTTCTAAAGGACATTACTTATCAAGAGATATTATGATTTGGTTTTGGAAACAATATGCTCCAGATGTAAAGACCCATTCGTTACCTGAAGTATCGCCTTTGAGAGCATCAAAGGAGCAGTTAAAAAACTTACCAAAAACGTTAATAATAACTGCTGAATATGATGTACTGAGAGATGAAGGGGAAGCATACGCTAAAAAATTACGTATGGCTAATGTTCCAGTAATTTCCACAAGATATGGAGGAACAATTCATGATTTTATAGTATTAAATCCACTCAGAAATACATTACCATCTAAAGCTGCTGTTACACAGATTGTAGCCTTTTTAAATAGTACTTTTTCAAATACTAAAAAACATGATTAAGAAGTATAAAAACTTTGAAGTAGATTATTATCCAAAGGAAGCACTATTGGTATGGAAGATAAAATCCATAGGAATTCCGAACTTTACATTGGAAGGATTAAAAGAATTTAAAATATTTGCTGATGATTTAAGAATTTTATTTTCAGATAATACGTATCCTTTAAAGTATATAGCTTCAGCATCTCTACATAATGAAGTATATAATATGGGTGGAGATTTACCTTTCTTTTTTAAAAGTATCATTAATAAAGATAAAGAAGCATTAAAAGAGTATGCTCATTTGTGTATTGATGCTATCTATAATATCTACAATAGTTTTGGTTTGCCTGCTCTCAGTATTGCATTAGTTGAAGGAAACGCATATGGAGGAGGTTTCGAATGTGTAATGGCTCATGATGTTATTCTTGCAAATCACAAATCCCAATTTTGTCTGCCAGAAAATAAATTTCACCTTTTTCCAGGTATGGGAGCATATAGTTTTCTATTTAGAAAGTTAAACTTTAAAACAGCATCAGAAATGCTGTATGGCGGAAAAATGTACGATGCAATTCAACTTCAAAATATGGGACTAATTAATGATACGTTTGAATCTAATGCAGGAGTATCAAGAATCAGTGATTACATAAAACAGAACAGTTATACATTCAATTTTAACCATCATAAATGTTTAAAAAGAGTATTCCCTTTACAAAAAGCTGAGCTATTAGATATTACTGATACTTGGGTTAACACTTGTATGAATCTTGAAAGTGAAGGTTTAAGAAGAATGGAGTTGGTAATTAATGCGCAATTAAGAAAACTGAAACAAGAAGTTTAAATTTATGGAAACACTATCTATTATAAAAAACCTTTCAGGACATTTAGTACACATGAGTGCAATTGTTTTGGTATTAATGATTATAGAATTAATTATTTTATTCATTACCAATTATGTTGAGAAGAAGAAAGAAGGGTTTGTAAGTATTTTATCCTATTTATTACAGAGCATTCCATATTTCTTACTGTCCAAAATATTTATCGTAGGAACTATGTTTTGGTTGTATGAACATAAACTTTTTGAAATGAACTTCGAATGGTATTCTTGGATAATCGCTTTCTTATTGTATGATTTTACTGTGTTTTTCATTCACTATTTAGGACATAAAGTACGATTTCTTTGGTGTATACATGGAGTTCATCATACAGCGGAAGAAATGAATTTAACTGTAGTAGCAAGAGGTTCTATTTTTGATGTGTTCTTTACACCTTTCAATTTCATATGGTTACCCATTTTAGGATTTCATCCATTCATGATTTTTGTAATTGAACCTGTCGCTCGCTTATATGCAACATTATCGCATACCAATGAAAAGTTTGTGGGAAGATTAAAATGGCTTGAAGGTTTGTTTATAACACCTTCAGTACATCGAGTACATCATGCTAAGAACCATATTTATTTAGATAGAAATTATGGTGAAACACTCTCCATATGGGATCGTTTATTTAAAACTTTTCAAACAGAATTAGAAGATGAAAAAATTCAATACGGAGTAATGCATGATAAGTTAAATAGCGAAAGCTTTTGGGATGTACAGTTTTTAATGTGGAAAGAATTATGGAAAGACGTCAAAACTGCTCCAACTATTAAAGATAAAATAAACTATATTTTTATGCCACCAGGTTGGAACCACGTAGATGGAGGAAAAAAAGCGCAGGTATATCGAGAAGAAGCATGGAGAAATAAAAGTAATACTTAATAAAAATTAGAAGGCTAAAAGAGTAGATGATTATAAGACTTCTTTTCTGTAGATTTTTGGAGTTTTCTTTTCAACTTTTTTAAATGCGGCTGTAAAATGTGTAGGGTTTTTATAGCCCACAGACTCGGCAATTTCATAAATAGGCTTAGAAGTATTTCGTAATAATTTCTTTGCTTCTTCCATTCTCTTTTTAAAAGCATACTCGAAAATAGTTTCATTAAAAATTCGTTTAAACTCTTTCTTTAAAAGAAATTCGTTTAAAAATACTTTTCTAGACAAATCGTAAATTGAAAATTGAGTGTCAAGATTTTTAGTTAATATGCGTTCAGCTTTGTACACTTTTTTTATGGTAGTACTACTTTTTATCTCTTTTTCTTTATTAGTGTCAATTTGTAGCGAAAGTAATTCCAGTACTTTAGATTCCAGAAATAAACGTTTCAAAATCCCGTTTCTTTTGTCGTCCATTATTTCTGTAATTATCTGTTGCGTCTTATTACAAAGTTGATACGTAAAATTGTGTTGAATATTTTGTAAAGAGTAAGTTTCTACTATAGGAAATAAAGAATCCAATTGATGTTTCTTAATAAAATCTAAAGTCATTTTCACAACAACTTCTTTAATAGATTTTTCTTTAGAGTAAGTAAATGAGCCATTTATGCTTTGTATATAAGAAATATAGCCCTCATGATTTTCTTGAAAAACGTTTAGTTTAATAGCTTCGATACAGATTTTTTTCTCACCTTTTACTAATGCAGAAAATACTAAAGCATTAATTTCTTGTTTACCTTGAAACTTCATATCAGCATTAAACTCAGCATCTAAGAAACGAACCGTTAGTCCGTCAAATGAAATACTAGTAAAGGAACCATTACCATAGGTAGAATCAATTTTAAAAACTTTGGTGCTAAGACCACAAAGTTCGTGTTCAATTGTTAATTGTAAAATATCCCTCAAGCCAAATACCTTCTGGTTTGTTTCATTCATTTTGAAAACTTTTAAAATCCCGTCTTTTTTAATCCCTATTACGTCATTTAAGTCATACCGTTACCTATAATTTTGACTTCATATTTTAAATGGCAAAACGTTATTTAAAATTATTCTAAATTAGTTTGTTGTATCGGGGGATAGGTTATACATTTGCAGCAAATTTAATATTTAATAAGTCTAAATAAAAATAAATGAAACAATTTATACTTTTTTTTATACTACTATTTAGTAGTATGCTAATTTTTTCACAGAATAATAGCGTAAGTGGTAGCGTAGTTGATAACTATAATGAGGGGTTACCTAATGTTAATGTGATAATAAAAGGAACAACCAATGGTGTTATTACAGATTTAGATGGAGTTTTCAAAATAGAAAACCTTCCAGCAAACCAAAAAATAACACTACAATTCTCTTCGTTTGGATATAAAACAAGAGAAATTAAAATAGTTACTGCAACTAAAAACTTGAGTGTTGTTTTATATGAAGGAAACGAACTACTGAATGAAGTAGAGGTAGTTAGTAAAAATAATACGTTTTCGCGTAAAAAGACGGCCTATGTATCTAAGTTACCACTGAAAGATATTGAAAATTCTCAAGTGTATACTACGGTAACTAATGAAATATTAGAATCTCAAGTAGTTACCAATTTAGACGAAGCACTAGTGAATGCAACGGGTATTGCTAAATTATGGGAAGCAACAGGAAGAACTGCTGGAGAGGGTACATCATTTTACGCATCAAGGGGTTTCGCAGTACAACCAAAGTTAATTGATGGAGTTTCAGGAGTAACTTTTAGTGCTATTGATCCTTCTTATATTGAAAGAATAGAAGTTATAAAAGGGCCTGCTGCAACCTTGTTTGGAAGTACCGATACTTCGTTAGGTGGTCTAATAAACGTAGTTACTAAAAAACCATACAAAGGTTTTGGAGTAAGAGGTACCTATACAGTAGGTTCCTTCGGAACTTACAGAGCTTCTGTTGACATTAATACACCTTTGAGTAATAATAATGGACCCTATTTAAGAGTAAATGCCTCATATTTGAAACAAGATAGTTTTCAAGATGCAGGGTTTAAAGAAACTTTTTTTGTTGCTCCGTCTTTATCATATCAAGTAAATAATCGTTTAAATTTTTCTGTGGGTCTTGAGTTTTCAAGAACTGAGCAAACAAACCCTTCAATGTTATTTTTAAGGAGAGGAGCGGAGATGCCTTCTAAAAATATTGAAGATTTGGGAGTAGATCCAGATAAATCGTTTACCTCTAATGATGTTACATTAACAAATCCTATTTTTAATGCTAGGGTAATTGGTGATTATAAAATTTCTGATGAATGGACTTCTCAAACTATTTTTTCAGGAAGTTATGGAGAAGTATATGGCTATTATCAATACAATGTTGACGGAGGAGCTGCAGCAATTCTACAATTAGGACAAATTGTAAACGACCCTCAGTTAGCACCGTTAGCACCTTTCTTAGGACCAATTGTAAATCCAATGTTAGTAGAAGCAGGAGCATTATTTCAGCAAGAAGCTTTTACTAGAATTTTTGATAAGCGTGATGGTAATTCAACAAATTATAATGTACAGCAAAATTTTACAGGAGATTTTAAAATTGGAGATTTAAGGAATCGCTTAGTTTTTGGTGTCGATTATGTAAGTAAAACACAAAAGTCGATGAATAAAGTAGGAAACCCTACTATAACTTCAACATCTAATTTTCCACAATTACTTGGCTTTTTTCAAAATGCAGCAGCACTTCCAGTGCCACCACAGTTAGTACCAGTATTGCAAGGAGTAGGACAGCAAATAGAAGGGTTATACAACGGTTTACCTTATTTTGATGCATTTTTAAATGCTCAAGGAGATGTTATACCGTCTACGTTTACACCTAACGCAGCGTATTCTCCTACTAAAGGTCAACTAGATGCAGTTTTTAGTCAAATTCCAGTAAGAGTAAACGAAACAAAATCACAAGTATTAGCAGCTTATCTATCTGATGTTTTAAATATAACACCAGCATTAACAGTTAATTTAGGTGCGCGTATAGATCATTTTATACAAGACGGTAATACAGCAACTGCAAATGACGATTATACAAAGACAACATTTTCACCACAGGCAGGTGTAGTATACCAGCCGATAATGAATAAACTATCTGTATTTGCGAATTTCCAAACAGGATTCGTTAATGTTGATCCAGTAATTAATCCAGACGGAACTACTACTACGTTTAAACCAGAACAAGCTAATCAATTTGAAGGTGGTGTAAAAACTAATGTATTCAATGGAAGATTAAACTTAGGAGCTAGTTATTATCACATTATCGTTAATAATAAAACGACTTCAGATCCTAATGCATTACTATTTCCGTTGACGGTAGATGTAGAAGAAGTAGTTAGTAAAGGAATCGAATTAGAAATGAATGCAAATCCAATAGAAGGGTTGAATCTAAGAGCTTCATATTCTTACAATGATACAAAATATACAGATACGAATAGTAAGCTTTTAGGAAGAGACATAGTGGAGTTTTCAGGAAGAAGATTAGAGTCGTCTGGACCACAATCTATTTATAACCTTTGGGCAGACTATCAATTTCAGTCAGATAGTTTTTTAAACAATTTTGGTATAGGAGCAGGATTTAATGGAGCATCAGAAAATTTGGTAATGAATAATTCAGTTTCAGGTGTATTTACATTACCAAGCTATACAATTTATAATGCAAGTTTATATTACAATGCAGAAAACTATAGAATTGGAATTAAAGCAAACAATTTAAGTAATGAAAGATATTACACAGGTTGGAGTACAGTTAATGCTCAAGCGCCAAGATCATTTTTAGGAACTATATCATATACATTTTAATAATCCCCCATCTTAAATTAATTGAGTGTTGTAATTGAAATTTGAATTAATTTTTATGGATTTCAGAGCTCTAGATAATACGTCTAGAGTTCTGTAATTCCTTCTAGAAAATGATAATTTATGAATAGTTTATTAATCTTATTATTAAGTCTGGTTAGTTTTTTTTTGTACGGAACATCAAGTAAAGTAAGTATAAGAAACGATACTTTTTTGGAAAGAAAAGTATTAATGTATAAGAAGTACCTTATGATAATAAACTTAATTTTACTGGGTCTAAGTATTAGTGTAGCAATAACCATATTTGGAACAACATCGGGTATTATATATATAGTTATATTATTTTCAATATGCATGAGCTCAATCATTATTATATACCCGATGAAAATAGTTGGATATAAACATCTATTTATCACTGTATGTTCCATATTTATCCTAGAATATATTTTTTCTTATGCCAGCTAATCCAAAATACTTAACATCATCAAATTGGCAGAAGTCAATTAAAATTATCACAGGATTGATAGGAGGATATATCATTTCAGCACTCATTCATATGATACTAGCACTAGTACTTCCGTTTCACAAAGAAGTATTGATAACATCAATATTTACACATTTTATATTATGGGGAGCACTGGTGATTATACCTTATGTATTTAAGAACGCTTATAGAGCTTTAGGAGTTTACGTTCTAACTATTATAATTCTATTTATAGTATACACAAAAGTGAACCAATTCAATCTATTTGTATAATGAGTAAAAGAAAGTATAATGTATTTTTTAATACACATACAATTAGCGGTATTGTAATTAGTGTAGCTCTTTATATAATTTTTTTCGCTGGTGCTTTCGCCTTGTTCAAAGAAGAAATAGCGATATGGGAAACAGGTAAGAAAGTCAGTCACACGAAAAGAACAGCAATAGATTACGATAATATTTTTAAAAAATTAAACTCAAAATATGATCTTTTAGGAAGAGATATACAATTAAATTTTGGAGGAGAAAGTGATAAAGTTTATACATATTTAGCTGCGAGTAAAGATTCATTGGCTTCGGAAAAAGCTAAAGAAGCACATTATTTTTCGGTAGCAATTAATGCAGCGGAAACACAATCATATGAAGAACATTATAATTTAGGAGAGTTTTTATATCGACTTCATTTTTTTCATCAAATACCTATTATTGGAGTCTATATTGCCGGATTTATAGCATTCTTTTTCTTATTTGCAATTGTAACTGGTGTTATTGTGCATTGGAAGAAAATCATTCCTAATTTTTATACCTTCAATCCTAAGATAGCTCTAAAGAGAGTTTGGTCAGATGCACATACAGCATTAGGAATTATAGGTCTACCTTTTCAATTTATGTTTGCAATAACAGGAACTTACTTTTGTTTGAGCATATTAGTATTAATACCTGCCAATTTTTTGTACGGAGGAGACCAATCCAAATTATTAGAAGATTTACGACCAGCTAGAAAAACTTATAAATGGCAAGAAAAATATGAAAAAGAGCTACCAAGTTTCAATACTTATGTAAATAAAACAAATGAGCACTGGGAAGATTTTCAGGTAACAAGAGCCTTCGTACGTAATTACGGAGGGACTAATATGAAATTTGTAATTATGGGAGAACTACAAGATGAAAAACGTTTTGTAGGTACTGGAAGAATTGTTTATAATGCGATAACAGGCGAAATAGAATCCGAGAAAAACCCAAACGAGTTAACATATATAGAAGATGTTCAAAGTGTAGTTGGTCGTTTACATTTTGGAAACTTTGGAGGAAGGTCAATAAAGCTGGTTTATTTTATTTTATCACTAATTACTTGTTTTGTAATTATTACAGGAGTTTTAATTTGGGTTGAAGCAAGGAACAAAAAAAGTATGACAATACATCAACGTTTATACACAGCCAAAGTTGGTCATATTTACCTAGCTATTTGTTTATCAATGCTTCCAGTAACAGCAATTTCATTCTTATTTGTAAAATTTTTTGGAGGTAATTTCTTAAATAAACAAACAGCAATTTACTATTGTTACTTTATTACTTGGGGAATAACCATGCTCATTTTCAGATTTAAAAGAGATAATTACTGGGTGAACAAAAACAGTCTATTAGTAAGCGCAATAGCAGGAATATTAATACCAATAAGTAGTGGGATTATCTCCGATAATTGGATATGGAAAACAATAGCAAATCAACAATATGAAATTTTAACGATAGATGTTTTATGGATATTGATTTCTATGGTTTCTTTTTATGCATATTCGAAAGTATCTAAAAAAATTAAAGGTCAAAGTAGTTTCAATAAAAATCCGATAACTTATGAAAACCTTGATTCTAAAAAAGAAATAAAAATAAAAGAAAATACACACAATAATAAAAACTACATACCAATGCGAATAAGAATAATAAGTCTGTGGACACTCATTATAATAGGATTTTTAATCCATCACATATATGGAATAGCAAATGTTTACTTTAAAACATCATTAGTAATAGAAGGATCAACCGGAGAAATCCCAGGTTGGGCTCATCAATGGAGAATTTTATTAGAAGGTATGGCGTTTCTATTTGCTGTATTAACAATACAAGTAACGAGGAAATGGTTTAAGTGGACCTCTTTAATATGGGCAAGCTTATTAGGATTATTCAATATATATCATTTCATAACAGCTATCATATACGAAGCCTCTAATATATCAGAAATATTCATTTTGTTAATAATGGTTGTTGTAAACGGATTCCTGTTAAAAGAATTAATTGATTGGAAGACAGAAGAAAATTAAAATTAAGAAAGTTCAACAAAATTATATAAAGTATAAAACCTAGTTAAATTAACTAGGTTTTTTTAGTAATTTAAATTAAAAAAACACAGTAATAAAGGCATTCTACAACCAAAATAGATAGGTTAAACAAATAAAAAAACTCATGTAGCGATATGAGTTTCAAAAGAAACATAAAACCCGTATTTTTGAAAAAATAAATCGGAGACAATGCTGACAAAAAAAATACCTGTAACTATAATTACTGGATTCTTAGGATCTGGTAAAACGACATTAATTCATCAAATTGCTAAGAATGCGAATGGGAGACGTTTAGCGATTATTGTAAATGAATTTGGTGAACTAGGAATGGATGGTGAGATCTTAAAAGGAGACGATAATTGCGGTTGTGAAGAAGAGAATATCTTAGAATTAAGTAACGGTTGTTTATGTTGTACGGTACAAGAAGAGTTTTTACCGACAATGCTACAATTGATGGAGCGTAAAGATCAAATTGATCATATTATAATAGAAACATCCGGGTTAGCATTACCAAAACCACTAGTAAGAGCATTTAACTGGCCAGATTTGAAACCACAAATTACCGTAGATGCAGTAGTTACTGTGGTTGATGCAGTAGGTCAAGCCACTGGTGAAATATGTGACAGAGCTAAAGTACAACAACAACGTTTAGAAGACGATAGTTTAGATCATGAATCTTCAATAGAAGAATTATTTGAAGATCAGTTATCGTGTGCAGATTTAATCATAATGACGAAATCTGATTTAATAGACGCAGATGCATTTCAGGAAGTAAGCAATATCATTCAAAATAAAGTAGGAACTAATATTAAATTAATTTCTGGAGTAAAAGGAAATATTCCCGTAGATGTATTGTTAGGTTTAGATGCAAAATCAGAAGATTTTATCGAAGAAAAACATTCACATCACGAAGATCACCACCATCATCACGATCATGACCATACGCATGAAGGAGAACACCATCATCACGACCACGATCACGATGAAACTATAAATTCTATTGTGATAACAGTAGAAGCGCCACATACCCCAAAAACACTAATAAATGCTTTAGAAGCATTAGTAGCAGAGTTCGAAATTTATAGGATTAAAGGAATCATTCATGTTCCTGGTAAACCAATGCGTATGATTGTTCAAGGTGTAGCAAGTCGTTTTGAAAATTATTTTGACAGAAAATGGAAAGAGAACGAATTGCAAGCTACTAGGTTAGTTATCATAGGAGAACAATTAGTCGAAGGTGACATTTTAAAAGCCTTAGAAAGTAAATTAACCGTAACTGTTTAAATAGTAAGACCATGAAAATTTACACACGAAAGGGAGATGCTGGTAAAACAGGTGTTTTTGGAGGAAAAAGAACAGATAAAAATTCAGCAAGAATTGAATGTATAGGAACCTTAGATGAGGTAAATTCTACGATCGGTTTATTACGTGCAAAATTAGGAAACGAGCACGAGTGGCAAACAAATTTACACCGTATCCAAAAAGATATGATGGATATGATGTCGCATTTAGCCCGACCATCTGATTCTAAAAAAGTAAATCCGAATCCAAAGCCAATTGACGGAGCAGAATTTTGTGAAGAATGGTTAGATGAACTGGAAGCAAATATTAGTTCACCATCTGATTACTTTATTTTACCAGGAGGAAATGAGATTTCAGCACTTTGTCATGTATGTCGTACACAAATGAGAAGAGGCGAGCGTACACTAGTTACGTTAATGCAAGAAGACCCAGAATGTGTTGAAGAGTACATCATGGCATATATTAATAGATTGTCAGACCTATTTTTCACCATGTCTCGTTCAGAAATGGATAAAACAGGAGTTGCAGAAGAAAAATGGCAACTATTTCTATACAAACGAAAGAAGAAAAAAGCATAGTGCATACAATATATGGAGTGGCATTGGGTCCAGGAGATCCAGAGTTATTAACCTTGAAGGCATTACGTGTTTTAAAAGATGCGGATGTTATTTTTTATCCAGGTTCAATTTTTAAAGGAGAAAAGAAGAGTTACGTATTTCCTTTGTTAAAATACCATGGGTTAGATAAAAAAGAACACAGAGGATTCTATTTAGAAATGTCAGATAATAGAAATCAGGTAAACAAAGTATATACTGAAACAGCAGAAAGTATTAAAAAACTTTTTGAATCAGGTAAAAAAATATGTATTGTTTGCGAAGGAGACATAAGTTTATATGCCTCCTTTTCTTATATCTTAACACGCTTGCAAGAATTGCAATTACCTATAGAATTAATTCCAGGAATCACCGCTTTATCATTAGGAGCAGCTCAGCATAAAATACCATTAAGCCTGTTAAATGAAAAAATAGCAGTAGTACCAAGAGTGCAAACCTTTGAGGAAATAGAAAATTGTCTACGTACTTTTGATACGCTTATTTTAATGAAGGTAAAAACGAATTGGAAAGAGGTTTATCCAGGTTTAAAAGAACAATCGTGGAGCTTTTATTATTGTGAACGTTTAGGTACTGCACAAGAATTCATAACAACAAATTTAGACGAATTATCAGAACGAGTAATTCCTTACTTTTCGTTGCTGATTATAAAGAAAGGATAGAATGATTAAAGTAGTAGGTTTAGGGCCAGGACATAAAGATTATATTATACCAATGGCAACAGAAGCTATAAAAGAAGCAACTGTGATTATTGGGTATCATTATTATTTTCAATTTATAGAACATTTAATTTCTGACGATATACTTCGTATAGGAAAAGAATTAAGTGAAGAGGAAAAACGAGCCGAAATAGCTGTAGCGTATGCATTGAAAGGTGAAAAAGTAGTTGTCATAGGTTCTGGAGATGCAAGTATTTATGCCATGGCTTCTTTAGTATATGAAAGAGTGGCGAAAGATGCTTTAGATATTCCAGTAGAAACAGTGCCGGGTATTTCTGCATTTATAACTGCTGGTAGTAAATTAGGTGCTATTTTAGGTCATGATTTTTGTTGTATTTCATTATCAGATTTAATGACCCCTTGGACAACAATAGAGAAAAGGATAAAAGGAGCAGCCATAGGGGATTTTGTTACAGGACTATATAATCCTAAAAGTAAAAAAAGATATTGGCAACTAAACGCTCTAAAAAAAATCTATTTAGAACATAGAAACCCAAATACTCCAGTAGCTATTTGTAAACAATTAGGGCGCACTGAAGAACATATTATTTTAACTACATTGGGTGAATTAGATGTAGAACAAGTAGACATGTTTAGTGTGGTGCTTATCGGAAATAGCCAAACATTTAGATATAAAGACCATTTAATTACACCAAGAGGATATTTAGACAGGAAACCACATACAGGTCCTGAAATACAGTTAGCAAGTTTTGAAGAGATTTTAACGAATATCCCAGAAAATAACTTAGAAAAAGATACCTTGTGGGCAGCAATTCGTTGCATTCATACTTCTGGAGATTTTGAGTATATTAATTACATTGAATCGTCAGAGAAAGCAATTGCTAAATGGAATGAATTCCTAAAGGAAGGAGGAACGGTAGTAACTGATGTTACTATGGTACAATCAGGGATTACGAGAGCCTACACAGGTAAGTATGGAAACCAAGTTGTTTGTTTATTAAATGATGAAGCAGCATTACAAATCGCTAAAGATGAAAATTTAACACGCTCTCAAGCTGGAATTAAATTAGCAGCCAAAAGATATCCAAACGCATTGTTTGTAATTGGAAATGCTCCTACAGCATTAATAGAAATTGTAGATCAAGCATACGAAGGAACTATAAAACCTGCAGGAATCATAGGAGCTCCAGTTGGTTTTATAAATGTAATAGAATCTAAAGAGCGTTTAACAATGTTGACGGATACACCTTACACATTGGTTAAAGAACGTAGAGGAGGAAGTAATTTTGCAGCTGCAATTGTAAACGCAGCTTTTACATTAGAAGAAATAGAAACTCTTGAAATATAACCATGGCATCAGAATTTCAGCAACGTTTATTTAATGAAAAAGAACAAGAACTACTTTTTGAAATTATTAAAAGTAGACGTGATGTTCGTGGGAATCGATTTTTAGCAAAAGAAATTGAAGAAACGATTATTCATAAAATAATTGAAGCTGGCTTACATGGACCGTCAGTAGGTTTTTCACAGCCATGGGAGTTTGTAATAGTTAAGGATCAGAAGACCAAAGCAGCGATAAAAGCATCTTTTAATACCGAAAATACTAAAGGAGCCAACCAATTTAAAGAGGATAAGCAAGAAAAATACACGAATTTAAAATTAGAAGGTATAGAAGAAACACCTCTAAATATTGCTGTTTTCTACACTCCCAAAGATACACCAGTATTAGGACAAACTAGCATGCCAAATATGGGTAGATATAGTGTAGTTTGTGCTATTCAAAACATGTGGTTAATGGCACGTTCGTTAAATATAGGAATGGGTTGGGTAAGCATATTAGATCCTGAAAAAGTAAAAACGATTTTAAATGCTCCAAAAGAAAATGAATTGATAGGATATTTATGTTTTGGTTACACAGATATGTTTTACAATAAACCAGAATTAGAGCTAAAAAAATGGGACAAAAGAAAACCATTAAGTGAAGTAATTTTCGAAGAGAAGTATTAAATGACATTTCATATAATAGGCATACCCAACAAAAATCCTGTTTTTACCAAAGAACAAGAATTACTTATTAAACAAGGAAAACTCTTTAGTGGAGGCAAACGTCATTATAACCTAGTGAGTGATTTTTTGCCTGAAAATCATACATGGATTTCTATAAGCGGTCCTTTGCAGAAAATCTTTAAACAATACGAAAAATCAAAAAAGCCTATTTTGATATTTGCTTCTGGAAACCCATTATTTTATGGAATTTCAAATACCTTAAAAAATAAATTTCCTAAAGCAATTGTACATACTTTTCCGTCGTTTAGTTCAATACAAGTACTGGCTAATAAAACAAATACTAACAGTAATGAACTGATTTCTGTTAGTGTTCATGGGAGAACATGGAAAGCGTTAGACGAGGTGATTATGCAACAATTTCCATTGATAGGTGTTTTAACTGACGAAAAAAACAATCCGAAAACTATTGCAGAACGATTGTTGACTCATGGGTATGATAATTATTCAATAAGCATCGGAGAAGACTTAGACGGAGAACAAGAACATATTCAAACAATAACATTAGAAGAAGCTAAAACAAAAACATACCACGCTTTAAATTGTGTTTTGTTACATAAACAATCACATAAAAAACAGCAATTTGGAATTTCGAATTCTGATTTTAAGGGTCTAGAAGGTAGACCAAATATGATTACCAAAATGCCCATTCGTTTAACATCATTACATTATTTAGATGTTTTAGAAATAAAAACGCTATGGGATGTTGGTTTCTGTACAGGATCTATAGCTATTGATGCAAAATTGAGAAATCCTAAATTAGAAGTAATAGCCTTTGAAAAAAGAGTAGAATGTGAGTCAATTTTAAAAGAAAACACATTCCGGTTCGGAGTTTTAGGAATTGAATCTGTAATGGGAGATATCTTTGATTGTAATTTGGAAAATTATCCAAAACCTGATGCTGTTTTTATTGGTGGGCACGGAGGAAGATTAACAGAATTAATCGAAAGAATTTCTAAAATTACGACTAAAGGAGCCATTTTAGTAATTAACGCAGTACAAGAAAAAAGTAAGATTGATTTTGAAAATACATGCATAAAACATGGATTTTCAATTTCAGAAACAACAAATATAAAAGTAGATTTGCATAATCCTATTAGGATATTACAAGCAATCAAACAATAAGAAAGGAATCATGCCAGAAAAGATACTAAAAGTAGGAATCATAAGTTTTACCGACCAAGGTTTTGAAATTGCAAAAACAGTACAGAAAGAATTTCAAAGAAGTATTATATATTCAACTAGAACAATTAACGAAACGAAAGATAAGAAACATATTGATTCTGTAAATGAACTACTAGAAAAAAACTTTCAAAAGTTTGATGTTTGGATTTTTATTGGAGCTTTAGGTATTTGTGTACGAAGTATTTCAAAATATATAGAAGATAAAAAAACCGATCCGGCAGTTATTAATGTAGACGATCAAGGAAAGTTTGCACAGGCTGTTCTAAGTGGCCACGAAGGAGGAGCTAATGAATTAACATTACAGTTAGGAAGAATTTTACAAGCACAACCTGTTGTTTCGACATCTAGTGATTTACAGAATATTTGGAGTTTAGATGTGCTTGCCAAAACCTACAATTGGAATACAAATACAACCAAATTCAATGAGATTATTTCATTATTTGTAAACAGAAAACCAACTGCACTTGTATTAAAAGTAAAAGATAAAGGAACAGCATATTTAGAGAAAACCTGTCCTGATTTTGTTACTATATATTATGCTATTGAGGAGGTTGACATTACAAAGCACGAACTACTAATATATGTTGGTTATGAATTAATAGAGTCTTCAATTCCATCACTTAGTTTTTATCCGAAATGTATTGCCTTGGGAAGTGGTTGTGCGAAAGATATCGAACCACCATTATTAATTATGGGAATTCAAGAAGAACTTCAAAAACAAAATATCGCTTTAGAAAGTATTTTTGCGATTGGTTCGGCAGATATAAAAGAAAAGGAACAAGCTTATTTAGATTTCGCCGAAGAGTATGAAATTCCTTTTGTAACCTATAATGGAGAAGAGTTAAGCTCAATAGAAGTAGCTAATCCTTCAGAAACAGTTAAGGAAAAAGTAGGCGTGTATGGAGTTTCAGAAGCTTCATCTGCATTATTAGCAAATACAAAGAATTGGTTAGTAGAAAAAACCAAAGTTACAACGCAATCAGGAAAAAAGTTTACGTATGCTATAGCATTATCAGAAGCTTACGAAAGAAAAGCAGAAATAGTAATAGTAGGCGCAGGTTCTGGAGATCCTGATTTTCTTACACTTAAAGGACAGCAACTATTAGAAGAAGCAGATTGTATTTTATATGCAGGAAGTTTAGTGCCAGAAGAATTAACACATATGGCTAAAGAAGGTGCCTTAGTTCGTAATTCAGCATCTATGACTTTAGAAGAGCAAATTGGTATAGTGGATGATTACTATAGCAAAGGAAAGAAAATCGTGCGTTTGCATTCAGGAGATCCATCAATATACGGAGCAATCCAAGAACAAATGACCATTTTTGATGCCAAAGGATATGATTATTTTATCGTTCCTGGAATTTCCTCTTTTCAGGCAGCCGCAGCATACCTGAAATCAGAATTTACAATTCCAGAAGTAGCACAAACAATTATCTTAACACGAGGTGAAGGAAATACACCAACACCAGAACACGAGAATATTGCAGATATGGCAAAGTTACGTGCTACGATGTGTATCTTTTTAAGTGCTGGAATCGCAAAAAAAACGCAAGCAGAATTACTTGAGCATTATCCACCAGAAACACCTTTAGCCGTATTATACAGAGTTAGCTGGAAAGACGAACAAGTTTGGACAGGTGAATTAACAGATTTAGCTAATATCATCAAAGAAAACAAATTAACAAGAACGGTGTTAATAGTAGTTGGAGAGGCAGTAGGAGCCAGAAAAAATAGATCTTGGTTATACGATGATAATTGGAATCATATTTTTAGAAAGAAAGAAAAAATAAAATTAAGCTAACCTTTTTGCTTAAAGTATCACACTATGATTTTAGTTTTTGGAGGCACAACAGAAGGTAAAAAAGTAGCTAAAATTTTAGAAGCTCAAAATTTAGCATATACCTATACAACTAAAACAAAAATAAATTTTGAAGGTAAAGGAAACTATATTCATGGAGCTATGGAGTCCAAAGATATAGAAAGTTTTTGCAAACAAAATAAGGTAACTTGTATTGTAAATGCAGCACATCCGTTTGCAGAAAATTTACATACCAATATTATTGTGGCCAAGATATCAATTCCAAAAATTCGTTTTGAACGATCTTTTCTAGAAAGAACAAAAGATCCGTTAGTTACTTATGTAGACAACTTTAAAGAAGTAAATTTAAAATTAAGAGAAAATAATTATAAGAGTTTGTTGGCTTTGTCTGGAGTTCAAACTATTGAAAAGTTACAGTTATTTTGGACGGAGAACACAACATGGTTTCGTATTTTAGATAGAGACGAATCAAGATTGGTAGCGTTTAAAGCTAATTTTCCAGAAGAGAATTTAGTATATGGTTTTCCGCAGGAAGTAGCAGAAGAAATTAAACTATTTAAAGAGTATAATCCGGATGTTATATTAACTAAAGAAAGTGGTGTTAACGGGAAATTACAGCAAAAGATTACAGCAGCATTAACAACTAAAAAACCGATAATTATCATCCGTAAACCATTACTTTCAAAAAGTTATATTTTTGTAAATACTGAAACAGAATTGTTAAAAGTTATATAGGCTTTTATAAGTTTTAAATCATTTAAACTAGTGATACTCGTTATTATGTTCAGGAGATGAATACGTTCACAAGGATAAAATATTAACTGATGTACCAAGTAAAAATAAATTAGAAGGAAGTCACATTTGAACATATAATAGAACAACTAGGAAATCCAGATGATGAATGTAATTTTAATACATACGAGTTAAGATATAGAATAGAGAAAGTTGACTAAAAATTGAATCGTTAGTATTGATATTAAATATATTAAAAAAGGAAGTTAATTTATCTACTAAATAATAAAAATAGAACTGCTGTATTGGGAGTAGAAGTAATATTTCAAACAGAAAATATTGAGTGATTTACAAGAAATACCTGACAAACCATTACGAAGAGGTTATACAACAGGAGCCTGTGCAACAGCTTGTACAAAAGGAGCTTTGTTGGCATTATTAAATCAAACAAAAATAAATCAAGTAATGGTTACTCTTCCAATAGGAGAGGAGGTTTCTTTTGAGCTGATGACTTGCAATTTTTCAAAATCAACTGCCATTTCTTCAACAGTAAAAGATGCAGGAGATGATCCAGATGTCACTCACAAAGCTAAAATATCAGCAAAAATTTGGTTAGACGATTCAGGTGAAATTCAATTTAAAAGAGGCGAAGGCGTTGGTGTAGTTACTTTACCAGGATTAGAAATTAGTGTTGGAGAACCAGCTATAAACCCTGTTCCACGTAAAATGATGGAAACTGTTTGTAAGAAAATATTATCCGATTACAATTTAGAAAAGAAAGGCGTTGTTATCGAGATTTCAGTAAAAGACGGTGAACAATTAGCCAAAAGAACATTAAATAGCCGTTTAGGTATTTTAGGTGGAATTTCTATTTTAGGAACAACAGGAATTGTAACTCCATTTTCAGCAGCTTCTTATATAGCAAGTATTCAACAAGGTATTGATGTAGCTGTAGCAAATAACCATTCAGAATTATTAATAAATTCAGGAGGAAGAAGTGAAAAAGCGTTGCGTAAAACATTTCCTAACTTTCGCGAATCTGCTTGTGTTCATTACGGAAATTGGATTCAAGAAACTTTTGAGAAAATTCATGATACCGAAGAGATTAAAACTGTAACCATGGGTATTATGTTAGGTAAAGCTTCCAAACTGGCACAAGGCTATACAAATACACATAGCAATAAAACGACATGGAATAAGGATTTTATTTACCAATTAGCTAAAGAGTCGGGTTACGAAGATGAAAAAGCGACGAAGGTTTTAGCGTTAAATATGGCGGGTAGGTTACAAGAAATCTTTACTTTTGATGCTGAAGAAGCTTTCTTTCAAAAGCTACTTCAAAAATGTTATGAGCACTGTATTAAAATAGCGCCTAAAACAAGATTAAATATTTATTTAATAAATAATAAAAACGAAATTATACCTTATAAAAAAGTATGAGTCTTTTAAATTTAACCAGACCACTTATAGCAGGAGTTCTACATTCATTTGAGCCTGATCATATTTCTGCAGTATCTGTTTTAGCAGCAGAAAACGCAATAAAAAAGAAAAAAGTAAGTCTGAAAACGGTTTTTACTGCTTCCCAATGGGCATTCGGCCATTCAGTAACTTTATTGCTTTTTGGAGGAATAGCCTTATTATTTAGAACTGTATTGTTATCCTTTATTGAAGATATTTCTTTTTTTGCAGAATTGGCTGTTGGTCCTATAATGATATGGTTAGGAATTGTAGCAATTAAAAGAAATCACAAATTAAAAGAACTTATTGCAGATCATAAAAAAATAGAGGAACATGAGCACGATCCTAGTAATTTGATTCACTTACACGGAAAAGCAGGAGAAGAAATTGCCATGAATCCAATAAATAGATCATTTTGGGTGGGAATGTTACACGGATTAGCAGGTACTGGAGGAGCATTAACTTCAGCTTTAGTAATAAGTGCAAGTACCGTAAGTGAAGCTATCTGGATCCTCGTTGTAGAATCTCTTGGAGTAATTTTAGCTATGGCTGCTTACAGCTATGTATTAATATTTACGATGAGTCGTTTTATAGAACGTAATATGTCTATTTTTAAATGGTTAAACGCCCTAATTGGAATAATCTCGATCCTTGTAGGTAGCATGTTATTATACAATACACTAATGCATTCATAAATAAATATGCAGAACAAAATTAACTTTCCATTTACAGGTATTGTTGGTCAAGATGACTTTAAGCTGTGTTTACTATTGAATGTTATCGATCCAACTATTGGTGGAGTTTTAGCAACAGGAGATAAAGGAACAGGTAAAACGACAGCAGTTCGAGCATTAAGTCAATTAATGGGGACTGATTTTCCTTTTATCAACTTACCTATTGGGGCCACTGAAGATAGGGTTTTAGGAAATGTTAATTTAGAAGTGCTATTAAAAGAAAAAAAAGTACTTGTAGAAAAAGGCTTACTAGCCAAAGCACATCAAGGTTTCTTATACATAGATGAAGTAAATTTGTTGAACGAATATTTAATGGATATTTTGTTAGATGCATCTGCATCGGGTGGATACCATTTAGAACGCGAAGGAGTTTCACAATGGTTAGATAGTCGTTTTTGTTTAGTAGGAACCATGAATCCAGAAGAAGGAGCATTGCGACCTCAATTGTTAGATCGATTTGGATTAAATGTATTAATCAGTACTCCTAAAGATATAGCAACGAGAAAAAAGATTGCTAATAATCGGTTTATTTTCGATACGGATGCTCACGGATTTTATTCAGACTTAAAAGAGGATGAAGCATTTTTACAAAGTCGAATACTTAAAGCCAAAGAACGATTAACAAGTATATATATTCCAGAAGAAGTAAAAGATATGTGCGCACGATTAACGCTTCAAAATAAAGTAGAAGGAATGCGTGCAGATATATTATTATTAAAAACGGCGAGAGCTTATGCCTCGTTTTTGAATAAAGGCGAAGTAACAAAAGAAGAAGTGTTAAAAATAGCACCTTTTGTTTTACAACATAGAGCAGAAGAATACGCTCCACCGTCTAATAACAATCAAGAAGAAGATAATAATAATGAATCTCCAAATGATACTCAATCTGATGAAAAGGAAGAATTAAACCCATCCTCTGGAGAGCAAAAGTTTCAGTTACCAGAAACCGTAAAAAAAGAATTAAAATTTACTTCGAGTTCAATAAAAAAAAAAGGAACTGAAGTAAAAAAAAATAAAGGAGTACAATACTCAAATATCCCAAAAGGGGAAGATAAATCGTTAGCTGTATTTCAAACTGTAAAAAAATATTTAGTTACAGGTAAGGTACAACCTATTTACACATACAAGTATTCCAAGTCGATATTACATATTGTGTTTTTAATAGATACAAGTGCTTCCATGGCAATAGGGAAACAAATAGGATATATCAAAGGGATCATATTAAAAACGGTACGAATAAATCCATTACAAAAAATAGAATACGCTGTTGTAGGTTTATATAATAATACCTCAAAAATTATACAGCCATTTACTTCAAATACGAATTTAATTTCAGAAATAAGCTCACAATTAAAAACGCAAGGAAAAACAAATTTAAAGGATGCTTTTTTAAAGGTAAACGAGCTATTAAAACCCATAAATAGGAAAGCCGTTCAGTTATTTGTAATGACAGACGGGAAAATAAATTATGGAGGGGAAAATCCATTTGAACTGGCTATTCAAACGTATAAAATGTATTTGTCAAATTTACGTAATACCACAGTAATAGATACAGAATCAGGGTATATTAAATTAGGAAAAGCTAAAAAAATAGCCACGCAATTACGATTAAAATACGTGCCACTTTCCGAATTAAATTATTAGGAACACATGGGAAAAGCATTTTTAATAGCAGCTCCTTGGAGTAATTCAGGTAAAACAACCATAACATTAGGTTTATTACGACTTTTTAAAGAAAGAGGACTAAGTGTTCAACCTTTTAAATGTGGACCCGATTATATAGATACAATTCATCACAGCACAGCTGCTAAAACCCCTAGTGTAAATTTAGATTCAATAATGATGTCTGATGTACACTTAAAAAATGTATTCAATAAATATAGCTCTAAAGTAGATATTAGTATTATTGAAGGTGTAATGGGATTGTTTGATGGGGCAGTAAAGGACAAAGGAAGTTCTGCCGAAATAGCAAAAAAGTTAAATATCCCAGTAATATTAGTGGTAAATGCTAAATCAATGGCATATACTATCGCTCCTATATTACAAGGGTTAAAGAGTTTTGATAAAGAAGTTCAAATAGCAGGAGTAATTTTTAATTTTGTCAGAACGGAATCGCATTATGCTTTCTTAAAAGAAGCATGTGATAAAGTAGGACTAAAAAGTTTAGGATATGTGCCTCCAAATGATGGTATTTCTATTCCGTCAAGACACTTAGGTTTACATATTGATACTTCTTTTGAAGAAGTAATAAAGAAAGCAGCAAAGCATGTAAATGACCATGTAAATATTGATCAACTACTAGAATTAAAAAACTATGATTTTCAGCCTAGTGTAATACGTAAAACAGAAATTAATCAAGAACCTAATTCACTTAATAATGGTGGTAAAAAATATTTAAAAATAGCTATAGCAAAAGACGAGGCTTTTACGTTTACTTATCTGGAAAACTTAAATTATTTAAAAGAACTAGGAGAAGTGATTTTTTTTAGTCCAATTCATGATAAAGAAGTCCCAAAGGCAGACTTTATTTACCTAGCAGGAGGATATCCAGAATTATATTTAAAACCCCTTTCTAAGAATGTGCAAATGTTACAATCTATAAAGAAAGCAGCAGAAGATGGAATAAAAATATTGGGAGAATGTGGAGGAATGATGTACTTAGGGAAAAGTATTATTAATGAAAATGGAGAAGAGTTTCCAATGACTGATATTTTTAATTTTAGCACTACTATGGAGCAAAAAAAAATGAGTTTAGGTTATCGAAAAGTGGTCTTTGATAATGAAGAAATTTGGGGACATGAATTTCATTATTCCAAAGTTTTAAATGACGATGATCAAAAATCTGTAGCAACTATTTTTACAGCAAGAGAAAAAGAAGTAACCACTAAGTTATACAAGTATAAAAATGTATTTGCTAGTTATATACATTTTTATTGGGCAAACAATAATGGGTTTAATTTTATAGATAATAAAATCGATTAAAAAATTATGCATTTAATAGCAACAATCCCTGGAGGATGGAATCCTGATGATGATGGTGTTTTTTATATAGAACAAGAACCCGGAGATATCGTTTTTTTAAGTGCTAGTGATACTGAAATTCATACGATGAATGAAGCTTATAAATCGCTTCATGAAGAAAGTAAAGACATTCCTAGTTTACGAATGACAAATTTGGTATATCTAAAACAAGAATTAACCATCGATACATATGCTGAAGATGTTTTAGAAAAAGCTGAAGTGATTGTTTGTAGTCTGTTAGGCGGAATGAGTTACTACCAGTATTTGGTAGAAACCTTATTAGAATTACAAGAAAAAACAGACTGTAAATTGCTATTTATACCAGCACACGAGCCAGATTATGAGTTAATGAAACGCTCTTCAGAGTCTATAGAAATTGTGCATCAGTGTAGGCAGTATTTACAAGAAGGAGGAAGAGAAAACTCAATATCTTTACTAAAATATATTCATAAAAACTTCTTTCAGTTAAATACTGAAGAAGTAGCGCCGAAATCATTTGAAAATCTCTTTTTGTATACTGTAGAACAAGGGATTATTAGTAACGAACAGTTAGATAGTTTTCTAGATAAAGAGAAATCAAATGCTTTTATAATAGCATATAGAGCACATTATTTAGCTGATAATTTAGATCCTGTTTATGAATTAAGTAGCGCTTTAAAAGAGCAAAATCTTAATCCAATTGTTCTTTTTGCTCATAACTTAAGAGATCAACAAGTATTAATCACCATTGAAAAGATGATGACTAATAATGGAAAAAGAAATGTAGATGTTATCTTAAATACTACAGGTTTTACAGTGAAATCAATGGATAAAAATGCTGATTTTATCTTTGAAAACCTGAATGTTCCAGTATTACAAACGATATTTTCTACCAGTAATAAAGATACTTGGGAAGAAGGACTTTTTGGATTGCCTCCTACAGATATTGCAATGAATATTGCGCTACCCGAAATAGATGGTAGAATTATAGGAAGAGCAGTTTCCTTTAAAAAAGAAATAACTAAAGATCCATTAACGGATAGTTCTATTATAAAATACGAAGCTTACAAGCCAGCATGCGATTTTATGGCGCAATTAGCTAAGAATTGGGTGAACTTACAGCAGCAAAATAATGAAGATAAAAAGGTAGCGATTATTTTACCTAATTATCCTAATAAAGACAGTCGTTTAGCAAACGGAGTTGGATTAGATACCCCTGAAAGTTGTATTGTTTTATTACAAGCGCTTAGAAATCAAGGATATAAATTAGGGACTAATTTACCTAAAAGTGGTACTGAATTAATGCATTGGTTAACGCAATTAACCACCAATGATATTACAACAACAGAAACGCGTCCGCATGCTATTACTTTCGCTAGTGTCGATTTTGAAAGGCGTTTCGACAACTTATCTTCAACATTAAAAAATAAGATAACAGAACAATGGGGATCTCCAGAAGAAGATCCTTTCTTTACAGGTGATTCATTTATCGTTCCTGGTTTTATTATCGGAAATATATTTATCAGTATTCAGCCTTCAAGAGGTTACAATCAAGATCCGCAAGCCATTTATCATTCACCAGATCTACCACCTACTTATCAATATTTAGCCTATTATTTTTGGCTGCAAGATACGTATAAGGTTGATGCGGCAATTCATCTAGGAAAACACGGTAATTTAGAATGGCTACCAGGAAAAAGCGTGTCTTTAGATGATAGCTCGTGTTTTCCAGCAGCAGTATTTGAAGCCTTACCACATTTTTATCCGTTTATAATTAACGATCCAGGAGAAGGAACACAAGCAAAGCGACGAACACAAGCGGTAATTATAGATCATTTGATTCCGCCAATGACAAGAGCAGAGAATCATGGAACTCTCTTAAAATTAGAACATTTAGTAGACGAATATTATGAAGCCTCTACCTTAGATATAAAGAGAGCGAGAGTACTAGAGAAAGAAATGGCTGCTTTAGTTAAAGAAGCACAATTAAATGTAGATTTAGGAATTAATTCTGATGATGTAGATGAATTATTGGTAAAACTAGATGGATATTTATGTGAACTCAAAGAGGCACAGATTCGTGATGGATTACATGTTTTCGGAAAAGCTCCTGTAGATGAACAACGGATTGATTTACTAATAGCCTTACATCGTTCTGGTACTTTTCAAACCAAAGGAATTACACAAGCTTTAGCCAATGATCTTGGAATTGAAGGTAATATTTTATTGTTAGATTTTTCTGAAAAAATGGAACTAATTATTCATGATAAAAAACATCACACTGTAGGTCAGGTAATAGCAACATTAGAAGAAATTTCTAAAGTCAAATTAATCGAATATTTACAAACAAATGAATTAGATTCATTATATCCTGAACTTAATAAAGTATTAAAAATAGCGAAAGAAAAAACATTAGTAGCTGTTGAAAACACAACTGATGAAATACATTATTTAGTTGAAGGATTAAATGGGAAATACGTACCTTCAGGGCCTTCTGGAGCGCCAACTCGTGGTAGAATTGATTTATTACCAACAGGGAGAAATTTTTATTCTGTAGATGTACGAACCATTCCAACTGAAACTGCATATCGATTAGGAGAAAAAAGTGCGCAATTAATTATTGAACGTTATTTACAAGAGCATGGTGATTATCCAGAAACGATTGGAATTTCTGTATGGGGAACAGCAACAATGCGAACCGGAGGAGACGATATTGCACAAGCTTTAGCATTAATGGGAGTTCGTCCTGTTTGGAAAAGTTTAAATAGAAGAGTTAGTGATTTTGAAGTAATTCCTATTGTAAAATTAGGACGACCAAGAATTGATGTTACGCTTCGTATTTCTGGATTTTTTAGAGATGCTTTTCCAGATGTTATTAATTTCTTTAATGCAGCTGTACAGAAAGTAGCATCTTTAGATGAACCTTTAGAGGATAACCCAATTCGTAAACGTTTTTTAGAAGAATCAAAAGATTGGCAACAACAAGGTTTATCAGAAGAAGAAAGTAATCAACGTGCTTTATATAGAGTATACGGATCAAAGCCTGGTTCTTATGGCGCAGGTTTACAAGGTGTAATAGATGAGAAAAACTGGAATACTCAAGAAGATTTAGCTAAAGTATATATTAATTGGAGTGGCTACGCTTACGGAAATTCTAAACAAGGAGTTTCGGCACATGAGTCATTTCAAAATCGTTTAAAAGCTATGCAAATAGTGATGCAAAATCAAGACAATAGAGAGCATGATATTTTAGATAGTGATGATTATTATCAGTTCCAAGGCGGACTAGCAAACGCAGTAAAAACGATAAGTAAAAAAGATCCTGATATTTACTTTGGAGATCATTCTCGTCCTGAAACACCAAAAGTAAAAACGTTAAAAGAAGAATTATTAAAGGTATATCGTTCACGAGTTATTAATCCAAAATGGATAGCTGGTGTTCAACGTCACGGATATAAAGGTGCTTTTGAAATGTCTGCAACCTTAGATTATTTATTCGCGTATGACGCAACTACTAATTTAGTGGATGATTTTATGTATGAAGGTATTACCGAAAGTTATTTATTAGATAAACAGAATAAAGCATTTATAAAAGAGCATAATCCATGGGCTTTAAAAGATATGAGCGAACGTTTATTAGAAGCTATGCAACGTGGTATGTGGAAAAACCCGTCTGATGAATTAAAGCAAAAACTAGAAGATTTATTTATGGAAGGTGAAGGGATAGTGGAGTAATACTTTTTTTACAACAGCTGAATATGAGTAATGGATAGTTAAAACGTGAAAGACTCAAAATAAAATTTAGCTTGCATGTAATAATAAGAAACTAGCTAGAATACTTATTAATAGCAAAATCACCCCATTCAGCAATAGAAATAATGAGTGGTTTTAAAGTTTTACCAAATTCAGTTAATGAGTATTCAACTTTTAAAGGAGGTTTTGAAGTATATACTTTTCTTTTAAGAATACCATCTTCCTCCAAGGCTTTAAGCTGTAAACTCAAAGTTCGTTCAGTAACTTTTGGAAGTTTTTTTCTTAGCTCACTATATCTAAGCGTTTTTTCGAGTAAATGGTATAAAATTACTGTTTTCCATTTCCCTCCAATTACGCCCATTGTTAAGCTTGTACAACAAGGGTATTCTTTACCTTTAAATGTGTGCATAAATAAAAAAGTTATACTATCCTTTTTGATCGTTATTGCAAATATAAATAACTATACTTAATTTTGATACTATAATTAGTATAGTTTAAAATATTGAACATGAAAACACCAGATATTTCACAAGAAGACATCATAAATGCTTTTAAATATAGACATGCAACTAAAGAGTTTGATGTAACAAAAAAACTTTCAGAAAGTGACATAAATTTTATTTTACAAACAGCAAATTTATCACCAAGTTCATTTGGCTTTGAACCTTGGCATTTTATTGTAGTTCAAGATAAAGAGTTAAGAGAATTGTTGAAACCAGTAGCTTGGGGAGCACCATTAAAATTAGATACAGCGAGTCATTTTATTTTAGGGTTAAGCATGAAAGCACCGATGACTAAATGGGATGCTGATTACATTGATCACATGATGAAAGAGGTAAAACAATTTCCAGAAGATGTTGTAGAAATGTATACTAAGTTTTATCGAGAATTTCAAGAACGTGATTTTAATTTAGATACTGATAAGAAGTTATTCGATTGGGCTTCCAAACAAACATATATTGCTCTTGGTAATATGATGACTGCAGCAGCTTTATCTGGAATTGATAGTTGTCCTATAGAAGGGTTTCACCAAGAAAAAGCAGAAGCTTTATTAGAAGATAAATTTAATATTGATACTACTAAATACGGATTGTCTTTCATGGTTGCTTTTGGTTACAGAAAAGAAGAGCCTGAATACCCAAAAACAAGAAGAAAAATTGAAGATATAGTTACTTGGAAAAAGTAATATAATTTTTATCTTTCATATATTTCTTAAAAGCAGATTATTTGAAAAGAGACTGTTTTAAAACAGTCTCTTTTCAATTTTAAATAGTATGTTTAAATGAATGAATCTTAATTAAATTCCTAAAATTTTTTTAATCTTACTTCCAAAGCTATCCTCTTTATCGGTTGGTTTTTCATCTTCTTCAAATAAAATTCCTTTTACATTAAGATGGTGTCCCATTTGTTCTTTTCCTTCATCTTTTTCAAAACCTATTACTTGTTTTCTGTATTTACAAAGCTGACAATTCATGTTTGCAATTCCATTTTTAGCTTCATGTAAACGTTCATCAAATGCTTTCAGAATTAATTCATCAGCACCAAAAGGATCGGTATATACATATTCATTTTTAGATTGCGCATCCATTTCAGAAACATGTTTATATACACGCTCTAATAAAACTCCTGTAAAGAAGAAAAAAGGAATAACAATAGTTCGTTTAAAACCTAATTTTTCAACTAATTGAAGCCCTTCATCTATTTTAGGGTAAGCAGTTCCACTGTATACAGTTGTAGCAAAACCAAATCCCATTCCATCCCAAAGCATACGTGTTAATTTAGCGACATCGCTGTTCGCATCAGGGTCTGTAGTTCCTCTACCAACAACAACTAAACAGGTTTCCTTTCTGTCAACCTTAGGTAATTGTTTTTCTGTTTCTTCAATACGTTTTAGTGATAAATCCAATAAAAAAGAACTCACACCAATATGTTTGCCCATGGAGATGGTTAAATCGTCATGGTACGTTTGTAGCGTATTTAATTCGTAAGGAATATCATTTTTTGCATGAGAGCCTGCGAATAAAATAACAGGTAATGCATAAATTTTTCGAACACCATTTAAATACATACGTTCAACAGCAGCTTCATAAGTAGGATGATTAAATTCTAAAAACCCATAATCTACTTCATAAGCATTTTGATAACGTTCTTTAAGAATACTAACTAATCGCTTAAACGATTTTACACCAGCTTCTCTTCGAGTACCATGTCCACATAGTAAAATTCCTTCCTTCATTATTTCTTCTTTTTATACTTATTAAATAGGTGTTGCACCGATAATAAATACCACAGGCATTTGTAAATCGGCATCCATTACTTTTTTTTCTATATTTCCTAAATTTCCAGTAACTATTGCTTGTTGTTCTCTTGAAACATTAGAAATAGCATTTACAGGTATCGTAGTATCTTTACATACTTCTACGAGTTTAGGAACAATCTTATGCAAGCTTTTTAGTCCCATATAGATAGAAATAGTATTTCCAGCTTTTAACATATGTGCAATTCCATTGAGTTGCTCAAAAGAATAATCAGCGGTATGCGCTGTACATATTAACATTGCATTTGAATGATTCCGTTCTGTAATAGGGATATTGCAAATATTGGCAGCTGCAATTGCCGCGGAAATTCCTGGAACAACTATAAATTCTGCTTTTTTTGCAGTTAAAAAACGAGCTTCCTCAGCTGCTCTTCCATATATGTAAGGATCACCAGATTTTAAACGAACTACTTTTTTATGTTGATTATAATTCTCGTATAACAATTCATTTATACGCAGTTGTCTATCTTTTTGATTATTAGTGTCTCCAAATTTTCGCCCTACATAAATTTTTTCTGCCAAAGTATTGAGAGATAAAATACTCTGAGACACTAAATTATCATGTAAAATTACATCAGCATCAATAATGAGCTTATGTGCTTTTACAGTTAATAATTCAGGATCACCGGGACCTGCACCAATAATGGCAATAGGATGATACATGCTGTTTATATTAGTTTTAACGGATCTGGATACTTGTATGAATATTTAAGTAACTCTTTGCTTTTTGTATTACTTATAATTTTAAATATAGTTTGCTCCTCATCTTTTACAAAAGTAGGTGGAGTTAAGCCTATATTTTCAGCGGCTAAGGTATAAAAAACACTTCTAAGCGGATGTTCATCTGAACAACCATTTATGATTTCACCCCAGCAGTTTTGCTCAGTTATTGCTGTAATTAATCCAATACAATCATCTCTATGAATTACATTAATAGGAGCATTACCATTTTTTAAATTTGTTTTTGTTGCTAAGAAACGTCCAGGCATTCTTTCGTAACCAATTAATCCAGATAATCTTAAAATGGTTAGTCTTTCCTTTAATTTTGTCTTTAGTACATTTTCTGCATTCAATACAGCTTTTCCAGAAGCTTTTTCTGGTATTGTACTTAACCTTTCATCAACTATTGTATTTGTATTTTGATATACTGAAGTAGAACTAATAAATATTACCTTTTGAGTATCGTTAATATGATTTAAAAGTTGTTCGACTTGTTGTGGGTATACCGTTTCAATATCTTCAATTTTTCGTTTCGGTGGAAAATTGATAATAATAATACCACTGTTACTTGTAAAATCAGGAAGTATGGTGTCACTTTCTTCAGTACCTAATTTAAAACAGTATGAAGTAAAATTCTCATCTGCTAAAGATTTTATCTTCTCTTTAGAAGTTGTTGAACTTTTAATAATATACCCTTTCGATTGTAAGTGTTGGGCTAGCGGTAAACCTAACCAGCCCGAACCTACAATACTTATTTGTTTATGCTTCATGTAATATTCTTGGATTTAAAATATCCATTCCTAAATAGATTTCTATAATATAGTTCCAAATATCGGTATTTTCTTTCCCAATATAAAGTGTGATCAAATGTTTACCTTTTCTATTCTTTAAACGAATGGCTCCAGAATATTTTTCATTTTCAGTGAGCCAAATAACTTCAGATACACCTATTTTTCTATTCAATATAGAAGCATCGATTTCTTGTTCCATGGCTTTTGTAATAGGACCAATAGCCAGTTGAAAATTAATTTCTTCTCCAGAAATAACCATATCAAAATCATCTACATAACTTACATTATGTTTATTAGAAATCGTATAATATTCATCATTCATCGATACATAAATACCGCTTTCAAAACTAAATATTTTTTTGAAGATGGCATAAATATATTGGTCTGAAGCAGAAGCTCTGGCTGATAAAATCTCTCCGAACTCCGAATCATTTTTGGATTTAAAACTTGTAGGTTTTACTACTTTTTCATTTTCGGTATTCAATTTAGAGTCTCCATCTTTAAATAATAAATAATCTGCTACAGGTTCTTGAGTTTCTGTATGAGATTTTACAATTTCAACTGCCTTTTCTGAAGTTAAATTTTTATACCAATAATTACCAGGTTGTACAATCCAAGTAGGTGCATCTTCACATCTTCCATTACATCGTGTACGAATTGTATGTGTGGTGTCCCACAAGTTGTTGTTACGTAAATGTGCTCTTGCTTCTCTTACGGCAAGTTCACTTTTTGCTTTTTTGCACGATCCGCCATCACAAAATTGAAAAGTGGTGGTTACTTTAGAAACGTCTTTTCCCATGGTTTAAAAGAAATATGTGAAACTTAATTTTGCTAAGAAAGGAGTACCAGGTGTAAAATGAATATCATCAACAGGCCGTGTTTCTCCTTGTAACTGAGAAGCGTCGTAAAAAACGGCCTCTCTCCATTCATTATCAAACAAGTTTTCTACTGATAAACCAATTTGATATGTAGAAGTTGTATAATTAACAACTAGATCGGTAATAAAGTAATTTTGAGCAATAACAGACTCATCTTCAATAAGAGGTCGTTCTCCTAAATATCGATAACGTAATGAACCTTTAATTCCATTCTGTAAACGAAGTGTTGCTCCACCAGTAGATGTAAATCTTGGTGCACTAGGAATTTTATTTTCTGTTTTTGGAGCATCCAATAAAGTTCCAAAACTATAATTTAAATCGGTGTCTAACCAAAAATAAGGTAACGGTTGGTATCTAAAAGAAGCTTCACTACCAATTCGCTCAGATCGACCTTTATTTTCAAATTCAAAACCATCTGGACTAAAAACAAATTCGGCATCACTTTGTAAATAGAAAGCAGCAAGATTACCAACAAACTTTTTACCTATTTTAAATTCTGTTCCTACATCATAACCAATGGCTCTTGGTAACGGATTTACAGTGCTGTTTTTTACTGCTGCGTTTGCATAGTTTGAATGAAATCCTGAACTAGCTTTGGCATACAATTGTAAGTTTTCTGTAGCATCGTAAAAAACACTAAGCTTAGGACTCAATCTAAAAGAGGTAACATTTCCTGTTGTTGGTACAGGTACAATTTCTGTTGAATTAAAATTAAAAAAATCTCCTCTTACACCAGCTAACGCCGTTAATTTATCGGTTAACTGAATTCTTTCTTTCAAAAATAAGGCATAGTTAGTTTCTTTAATCTCGAACTTATTAACAACTTCTCGAAGTGTCCTTCCTGTGTTATTGTTTAATCCAATGAAGTTGTGATTGTAAGCAATAGACCAACCTAAAGTTGTTGTACTTTTTGGAAGCTGAAATAAATTCTTAAAAGAAATATCTCCTTGGTATCCATAAATATTGCGATTTTCATCTTGGTGAATCATATCTCCATTCACAGGATCGTTTTGGAAGAAAGAGAAATTAGAAAATAAATTGTATTTGTTAGAAACATAGTACAATTGATTAGTTAATTGTGTATCATCAGATAATTGAGAATACAATTGAGCATTCACATGAATTCTTTTTGTATCACCACCTTCTTGATCGTCAATTGCTCCAAATCGATTAATTAATCCACTTTGAACAGCTCGCAAAGGAATTTGACCAGAAGCGTTCCAATCACTATGAAATGTAGAAATAGAAGTTTTTAATTGATGATTTTCAGATAAATCAATAGCATATTTAGTAAATGTATTTAAGCGTCTGAGGTTTTGTGCACTTTCAAAGAAACTTTTATTGTATGTTCCTTCTATGGCAATGTAGGCACTTTCATTATTTTTAGTTAGAAAATTTCCTTCATTAATAAGTGAGATCATGGCTAATGCTCTAGCATAGTCGTACTGACCGTATTCTAATTTAACAAAATTACGATTTAGTCTGTCTTTTGTACTAAATTTTGCAGCTCCAGAAACAGCAAAATTACCTAAAGAAACTTCATGTGGACCTTTGTAATAGTCGGCACGTTGAACAGTTTCTGGGATTAAGAAATGTAAATCAGCATATCCTTGTCCGTGTGCATGAGAACTAAGATTAACACTAATATCATCAACTAAAACAGCAAAGTCAGTTCCATGATCATTATCAAAACCACGCAAGAAAATTTGTTCTGCTTTTCCACCACCTGCGTGTTGAGCAATAAATAAACCAGGAACAGCCCTCAAATATTCGTGAGCGCTACTAATAGGTCTTAATTGTAACGAAATTTTAGAAACTTTTTGAACACCAAGTAATTTTTCGTTTTTAGCATCAATAACGATTTCGGAAAGTTGTGTTGCCTTTCTTTCAAGAAAAACTTTTAGATTATTAGTTTCTTTCTTTAAAGTGATTGTTTTGGAAGCGTATCCTTCCAGAGAGAAAACAAGTTCTAAAGGAAATTTATTTGCTGTAATAGAAAATGTACCTAGTTTGCTTGAAGTTGTAGATGTAGTTGTAGTTATTACAAAGACTTCTGGAATAGCTAACCGCGTTTCTATATCAGTTATTGTTCCTTTTACTGTTTTGTTTTGTGCGAATATGGATAGTGGAAACCACGTAATCCATAGACTGCATAAAATCATTTTTTTGTGCATTTAAAAGTGAAATTAAGCAGGCAAGGAAAGAAAATATGATGAAAACAAACATAATTTTCTAACTCTTTACCCGAGAGTTAATATTATAAATTATTATCATGGTGGCAGGTCTCCTGACTTAACTTAACATTCATTTACCTTCCCATAGCGATTAAACTACAGTGGTTTCTTAATGAAGTTTCTTTATAAGTTTTACAGTTGCGGGAACAGTTTTGGATTTACACCAAATTCCCTTTTAATTTTTACACGAGTGCAAAAAACCATTTGATAGCACGAAGATACTTCATTTTATGAATATAAATCACTATGAATTTATTGGTTTTTGAAATTGATGAAATCTTATTAGTAATAGGCAAGAAAATAATAGTTATGAGCAACGCTCATTTCTGAGTTAATACTCGTGAAATGATAATTGTTTCAGACACCAAAGTCTCTATAATAGTGGTGCAACTATCAACTTTAGTAGCGCTTTTTAGTTCTTCATTCAGGGGATATGAATTTTGATACAGAGTAGAAGAAGTATATTTTCTTAGTCGAAAAAAGATGTTTGAACAGCTCTTCAAAAGCCAATTTCAGATTCTTTATTTACAATATCAATGATAAGTTGTTTTCGTTCTAATAATGTTGAATTAGGTAAAAAATGAATAGAGAAACCTAAATCTTTATAAGTTTGTAAAAGTAACGTATGTAATTTTTTAGTTTGTTCGAAAGATTGTAGCCTTTGAGGATCTTTAACATAAATCTTTTTCCAAGGAGAAAGTATAAAAACAGTAGTATTATAATATTGTTTGTAATTAAAGTCTAAGAATTGATTATCAATTATTTGATTTTGTAATTTTAAATAAGCGATGTTATCTGGCAAACCTCTATCAACAAAAGTTGTTTTAGGAGTGGGTATTTTAAGTTCTTCTATAGTTTTTTCGTAAACTAAATCTGTAAAACCAACAACATCTTCCCAAGGAGTTTTATTACCATTCGTCTGTTGTTCGGAAATTATAATTCTACGAGAAACTTCTTCGAAACAGTAAAAGTTATTGTTGCGTAAAGCATCAATTAATGTTGTTTTTCCAGTTCCAGGAGCACCTGTGATAATATACCTCTTCATTTAAAAAACAAAGTAAATAAAAATAGAGATAAAAAATACAAAGATAAGTGTAACGCTATGATTGATCGTAGCTACTTTTTTAAATTCACATTCTTTAATAATTCTTTCATTAGTACCAATAAAAGGCTTTTCTACTAAAGTTCCGTGATAATAGTTTGGTCCGCCAAACCTACAATTTAGTATAGTTGCTAATGCGGCTTCAGGATAACCAGCATTCGGACTTGAGTGATTTTTTCCTTGTTGCCAAACGTGTGTTAATTTACTTAAGTTAAATGTAACTAAAAGCATTAGTATAGCTGTTAAACGAGCAGGAATATAGTTGAAGACATCATCCAGTTTTGCTGCGAATTTTCCAAAATTTATATATCGTTTGTTCTTGTAACCAATCATAGAATCTAAAGTGTTAACCATTTTATAAAGCATAGCGCCTGGGATACCTAATATGGCATAGTAAAAAAGAGGAGCAATAACTCCATCACTTAGGTTTTCAGAAAGTGTTTCAAAAACAGCTTTAATGATTTCTTGTTTATTAAGTTTAGAAGTATCTCTTCCAACGATCCAAGATAAACGATTTCTTCCTTCTTCAATACTTTTTTGAAGTGCCGTAAAAACGGCTTTACCTTCTTCAATTAAGCTTTTGTTGGCTAAAGCGTAAAATAAGAAGATAGTGTCAAAAATAATTTTTAAATAAGGGTTAGATTTAAGTAAATAATCAGTAAAATGGAAAAACAAATAAGTTCCTGAGGTTAACAATAAGGTTAAAATAGCACCCTTTAGTAAGATATATTTATTTTTATTGAATAGTTTCTCACCATACGCAATTAGATTACCAAAAAGGCGAATAGGATGTGGCAGCCATCTAGGGTCTCCTAAAGTTAGATCAAGAATATAGCCTAATATTAATGGTGAAATTAGAATCAAAAAGTCCATTGTTGTAAAGCATTTAGAAGGAGTTGATTTTTTTCTGAAGTTTGTGTTGCTACTCTTATGTAATGTTCATCTAAATTATTAAAATTTGCGGCGTTTCTAACTAATAGTTGATGTTGATTTACAAGATATAATTTTAACTCTTTAGCAACAGGTTTATCTAAACGAATTAAAAAGTAAGTTGTATTCGCAGGTACAACAGAAAAACCATCCAAATTATTGATACTTTCTTTTAGATTTGATGTTAATGTAAAACATGTTTTAAAATCGGGGTATAAACTTTCGTAATTGTTAAAGATGAAGTCTGCAGCGTACAAGGCTAAACTATTTACATTCCAAGGCATTTTATGATTTCCTATTTTCTTAATTAGCCTGGGGTTACTAATTACATATCCCAAGCGTAAACCAGGTATACAAAAGAGCTTAGTAACTGATTTGATTAAGATGATATTTTCATGTTTTTCAAGTAAGGAAATACAAGAAATAGAAGAGTTACTAAATTCAATGTAAGCTTCATCTATAATGAAAATAGTTTCTGGAAATTTTAAAATTAACTGTTCAACTTCTTCAGGAGTTGTTTCTGTTCCATCAGGATTATTAGGATTGCATATAAAAGCAATCTTGGTTGTAAATATATGAGCAATTATTGCTTTTCTATCAATGTATTCAATAGTGAGTTTGTTTACTCTTGAAGCCAATTCATATTCAGAGAAACTAGGATTACAAATAGTTACAGATGTGCCATGAAATGTATTTGTGATTAGATAGAAAGCTTCGGTAGCACCATTTGTAATTAGTATAGAATTTGATGCCGTTTTATGATGTTCTTCAATTATTTTGGTGCTTTCTTCGGCATTAGGAGCAGGATAATTCTCAATACGATCAATTTTTTTTGAAAGGTGATCTTTCAAACTTTTTGGAGCACCTTTATACCACACATTCGAACTAAAGTTAGCTTTAAATTCTGTAGTATGATATTTATGCAAGTCATCCCCATGTCCGTAATCAACTCCCATAATTATTCAGAAATATTAGTTTTCATATGTGTTAATATTGCATCAATATTAACGTGTTTTTCTAAATGATTGGCTAGTTTATCATAGTTTTCTTCTTTGTAAGCTATGTAATCAAAAATTTCGGTACTTTTTGAAGTATTGAAATTTGATAATAAGTCGTTTATTATTAAAGTATTATCAAAGATACCATGGATGTATGTACCCCAGCAGTTATTTTCAATATAACCTTCAGGTGAACCTTGAATTGAGTTAAGCGGTTTTTTTTGTTCAAAAGAAGTAATACCCATATGAATTTCGTAACCTTTACAGCTTTCAGAATAATCCTTAAACTGAAAACTACATTGTTTAGTCGTTTTTTCTGTAGCTAAAATTGTATGTGCAGGAATAATACCTAGACCAGGAATCTCTAAAATATCGTTTTCTACATGATTAGGATCTGAGATAGATTTCCCTAACATTTGATAACCACCACAAATACCAATAACAAACGTTTCTTGTTCATGAGCTTTTAAAATGGCTTTTGCTAATTTGGAAGTTCTTAAAAATTGCATATCTGCAATTGTATTCTTACTTCCAGGAATAATAATAATATCTGCTTTTTCCAGATCTTTTGGATTTCTTGTATAAAAAAGATGTACATTTTCATCTTTTTCCAGCCTATTAAAGTCTGTGAAATTTGAAATATAAGGAAGTAATATAATAGCAATATTTATAGTATTGTTTTTTGTAGTTTGCTGTTTCTTCTCTAGCCCTAAAGAATCTTCATCTTCAATATAAATATCTTTAGCAAAAGGAACTACGCCCAATACAGGGATATTTGTTAGAGATTCTAACATTTTTCTACCTTCTTCAAATAGAGTTATGTCACCTCGAAATTTATTAATAATAATACCTTTCACCAGTTTTCGTTCATCTTCATCAAGTAAAGCAATACTTCCGTATACACTTGCAAATACGCCGCCTCTGTCTATATCAGCAATTAAGTAAACATCAGCATTGGCAAACTTTGCCATTCGCATATTTACGATATCACGATGTTTTAAATTTAATTCACTAATGCTCCCAGCTCCTTCTAAGATAATTGGGTTATACTGCTTCTGTAATTTTTTAAATGCTTTTTTAACCTCTTGAAATAAGTGTTTTTTATCATTACCCAAAAAATAAGAACGCGCAGTTTGGTCACCTATTGGTTTTCCATGTAAAATTACTTGTGATTTATTAGCTCCAGAAGGTTTTAGAAGAACAGGATTCATTTCTGTAGAACAGTCTATTCTTGCAGCCTCAGCCTGAACAGCCTGAGCTCTTCCAATCTCCAAGCCATTTTTCGTAACATAACTGTTTAAAGACATGTTTTGTGCTTTGAAAGGAGCAGGTGAGTAGCCTAATTTTTTAAATATACGGCACATACCTGTTACAATAATACTCTTTCCAACATCTGAACCTGTACCTACAAACATTATTGGTCGTAATACTTTAGTCATTTAAGTATAATATAAGGTGCTAAAATAATGTAAAAACAAGTGATTTTAAATTATTAGTTCAATGTTATTCTTTTTAATTGGTTTGAAGTTGATGTAGCGGCAATAAACTTTATACTCTTTATCCACAATCTAGGATCAACTCTCGATCGCTACTACCAATGCCTTACAAAGATAATTTTAGATAATTAACATATGTTTACGTGTTAGACATTGCAATTCGTCTACACTTTTCGACATCTTAACGGGCTATAACTATTTTTTAGGCTAAAGAAAATGAGTGAGCCACTATTATGGGGTATATTGCGTACGAAGTTTACATAAACAATATAAAATGCAAAAGAAATTAACAATCTTGTTGATAGAGGATGATCAAATAGAAATCATGAAGTTTAATAGAATCTTAACCAAGATAGATTCTGAACATGAGATTATCGAGGCAAACAACGGTGAAGATGCATTAAATATTTTATCGAATAAAGAAGCGTTACCAAGCTTAATTTTATTAGACTTAAATATGCCGAAAGTTAATGGAATTGAATTTTTGAAAATTCTTAAGAATGACGAAGCCTTGAAATATATACCTACAGTTATTCTTACTACATCTAACAACTACAAAGACATGTTAGAATGTTATAAAATTGGAATTGCAGGTTACATGGTTAAACCATTAAAGTACGAAGATTACAAGAATAAATTAATAAAAGTATTATCTTACTGGAGTGTTAACGAATTAATTTCAGTATAAGTAAAAAGTAGTCGAATGAAAGGAATGGTTTTTACTGGGTTTCTTGATATGGTTGAAAGCGCTTTTGGGCTTGAAACAGTTGATTATATCATTGAAAATTCAGACCTACAATCTCAGGGAGTTTATACTTCTGTTGGAACTTATGATTTTGTAGAAATGGTGTCTTTAATTACTAACCTAAGTGAAAAAGTAGCCCTGCCAGTAAATACATTACTTTATGAGTATGGAAAATACTTCTTCGATACATTAGCCTCATCACATTCTGATATTTTCAAACAATACAGCTCTCCAATCAGTTTACTATCTTCAGTAGAAAGTCATATTCATGTTCATGTTAGAAAGATTTACCCTAACGCTGAACTACCGACTTTTGATGTTGTTGAAGAAACAAATGATAGTATTCAAATGATTTATAAATCTGAGAGATCGCTGTATAGTTTTGCTCATGGTTTGATGGAAAAAACTTTTGACCATTACGAAAGTAAGGCTATGATTAGTTATGAACTGCTTAATGAAAAAGGTACTGAAGTTAAGTTCATAATCAATAAGATTTATGAGTGATAATGAAATACAAATTCTTAAGAGAGCACTAGAGAGAGAAAAAAAAGCAAGAAAACAGGCAGAGTCTATATTAGAGGAAAAATCACTAGAGCTTTATAACGTTGCAGAGCAATTAAAAGGGGCTAATGAAAACTTACAAGATCTTGTTACTCAAAAAAAATCAGAATTAAAAGGATTATTTGAGAATCTAAATGACGCATTTGTTATTATTGATTTAATGGGAAATGTAGTTAAGATGAACGACGCTGCCGTTCATATCTTTGGTTATGAAAATACTAAAGAGAATCCTTTAAACTTAATGAAACTTGTACATCCAGAGGATTACGAATACACAGCAAAAGCATTTACTGCATTACTAGATAAAGGTTCTTACACCAAATATCGTTCAAGAATAATTTCTAAAGATAAATCTGTTAAAATAGTCGAAGTTAATTGTAGTTTAATCTACAATAAAAAAGAAGTTCCGATCGCAGCACAAGGAATCGCCAGAGATATAACGCAAGAAATAGCTTCTCAAGATCTTATAAAAGAACAGCGAAGACAATTAAATATCATTTTTGATCACTCACCTTTGGGAATATCTTTATCTAAAGGAAAAAATAGAGGTTTACTTTATGCTAATAATTCACTTTGCGAAATGTTAGGGTATACCGTAGATGAATTCAAAAAAATGTTAGTACAAGATATAACACACCCTGAAGATAAAGAGATTTCAAAAATACACAGAGAACGTTTAGAAAGTGGAGAAATAGATTCATTTAGTTTAGAAAAACGTTACATTAAAAAAGACGGAGATATACTCTGGGCAAAAACTACAGTAAGTGCTGTAAGAGATATTGCAGGGAATATTAAATTTCAGGTAGCAACGATTGAAGACGTAACTAATGAAAGATTAGCTAAAGAGCAACTCATAGAATCTGAAAATAGATTATCTTCTTTGATATTAAATTTAGATAGCGGAGTATTGCTAGAAGATGAAAATGGAAGAATTATCCTAACAAATAGAAAATTTTGCGATTTATTTTCCATCAAAACTAACTTAGAGTTACTAAAAGACAAAAACTGTTTAACACTTGTAGAGCAATCTAAATTATCATTAGAAAAACCAGATGAATTCATTATAAGAATAAAAGAGCTTATAACTAATAAAGAAGTTGTTTTAGGTGATGAAATTAAAATGAAAGATGGTAGAATTTTAGAGCGAGATTATATTCCGATCTCTCAAAATGAAGGTTATCGAGGACACTTATGGACGTATAAGGATGTTACTTTATCAAGAAACTACAGAAAAAGTTTAGAATCTCAAAAGCGAAAATATAGCGATATTATTGCAAATCTTAATCTAGGCTTAGTAGAATTAGATAATAATGGTACGGTTTTGTCGGTTAATGACAGTTTCATGGAGAAAACACAATTCTCTAAGAAAGAAATTTTAGGAAAGAAAGCAGATCTATTTTTTAGGAAAGGGGATATTAAAGATTTTATTAAGCGAAAATTAAAGAATGGCGATGATATAAATGATACCTCCTATGAGTTTAAATTTAAGAATAAGAAAAATGAAGAAAAATATTGGTTAGTAAGTGGTGCTCCTAATTATAATTTAAAAGGAGATGTTGTAGGACAAATTGGTATTATCCTAGATATTACGAATATTAAAACACTAGAAGTCCAGAGAGAAGGTTTATTGAAAGCGTTAGAGCAACGGAACGAAGAATTAGAAGAATATGCACATATTGTTTCTCATGATTTAAAATCACCTTTGCGTAGTATATCAGCATTAACTAGTTGGCTAAGAGAAGACTACGAAAGTGTTTTAGATAAAGGGGGAATTAAAAATATAGATTTAATACATGATACCGTTGAAAAAATGGAACGCTTAATTAATGATATTTTGAGCTATTCAAGTATTAATTATGATCCGTCTGCAGTTGAATTGATAGATACTTATCAGGTTATAAAAAGCGTTAAAAAACTAATATTTATTCCCAAACATATAGATGTAATAATAAGTAAAAGTTTACCCAAAATAAAAGCAGACAAGGTACGAATTCAGCAATTATTTCAAAATCTAATGAGTAATGCTGTTAATTATATAGATAAAGAAGAAGGAATAATAGAAGTTTCCTGCAAGGAAAAGAGAAAGTCGTATGTGTTTAGTGTAAGTGACAATGGTATTGGTATAGCCAAAGAATACCACAAGAAGATTTTTGAAGTTTTCGAGTCATTAGGAAATTATAAAAATTCCACAGGTATCGGATTATCTATTGTTAAAAAAATTATAGATATTTATGATGGAAAAATATGGCTAGAAAGCACAAAAGGAGTTGGCACTACATTTTTCATTGAATTCAAAAAATAAAATAACATGTCATTACAACCTAATTTAAACTATATTCATGAATTATCTGGAGGCGATAAAGAATTTGAAGATAAGATGTTATCTATTTTAAAGTCGGAGTTTCCAACAGAAGTAGCCTATTATAAAAAGACTATAGAAAATAAAGATTTTAAAGAATCAGCACAAATCGTTCATAAAATTAAACATAAAATTAGTATTTTAGGCATGGAAGAATCGTATGTGTTGGCAGAACAATATGAAAGAGAATTAAACTCCGGCCAAGTCTCAACACATAATGAATTTCTTGAAGTATTAAATTCAATGTCTAATTTTCTAGATAAATTATAAGAGACCAAACTCATGAACTGTATTATTATAGATGATGAAGCTACAGCCAGAGCCGTAGTAGAACAACTTTGTAAAACTGAAAAGTTAAATATATTAGAACAATTTTCAGATGCTATTCAGGCCATAAAGTACTTAAATCAAAATACAGTAGATTTGATTTTCTTAGACATACACATGCCAGGATTTACTGGTTTCGATTTCATACAAACGATAAAAAATCCACCAAGAATTATATTAACTTCTTCTGATAAGAATTTTGCTATTGAAGCATTTGAATATGAGTGTATCGTCGATTATTTAGTAAAACCAATAGCTTTACCTAGATTTCAAAAAGCCATAGAGAAAGCAAATAGATATGAAGTTTCAACTCAAGAAGATACTATAAGTACTTCGCCTACAAGTGAAACAGAACAGAAAAATGAAGATTTACAATTGTATGTAAATATTGACAGAAGGTTAATAAAGATTGAAATATTAAGTATTTACCTGATTGAAGCTAAAGGTGACTATATTCAGATTAAAACAGATACAAAAAATTATACAGTGCATTCTACACTTAAAAAAATTGAAGAAAAACTACCAAAAGACTTATTTCTAAAAGTACATCGCTCATATATCATAAATTTAAAAAGAATAATTGATATTGAAGATAATAGCGTATTAATTGCTAAAGATGTAATACCAGTAAGCAGATCCAATCGCTCTGAATTAATGAAAAGACTAAATCTGCTTTAAATTACCATTTATACATATAAAGTAACCATTTATGTGATTTAAGTTACACTTTATACTTTTATTGATCCGTTCGTCGATATTCTACTACCATTTATCTAAAGTAAAAAGCTTTATAACGAATGTTAAAGAAAACAAAGAAGAGTTCTTGTACCTTTGAAGTGTAGTTAAGAGTAGAAATTAAAAGCTTTAAATACAATACATAAAGTACATTTATTTCAAAGTTTTTGTTTTTTTCATTTTTGAATACCCCAACTTCTTAAAGAAGTTATAGAAAGTTTTTTAGATTTATTTGGTTGATTAATTTAATCCTTTTATGTTACCCCAATTGCATAAAAGGATTTTTTATTGTGGTCTTTTAAAGATCGGAGCTTTGAAAAAGTTCCATCGTAATCGAAGTCCTATTTCTGTAAAAGTAAAACCAGAAGCTGTAGCAGAGGCTAAATTTGTATATTGATTAAATATATTTGCTACAAATCTATCTGAAAATTTGTATCCCAACTTAGATTGTACTCTATACGTAAGTTGCTTGCTTTCATTAGTGATAAACTGATAACCAACAGCTCCGTTTAGATCGTAAAACCATTGTTTTTTCTGTACAGAATTTTCGTCTTTCGTAAGTTGTAAAAATAATTCTGCGCTGTTGAATATGTCAGGACTAAAGTAGATTGTTGGAACTTGATTTTTAAAAGAAATAAACTGATAATTCAATCCAGTTTTTAGTGTAGGTTTTTCTAAGATAGAATAATAAAGAGAAGAGAAAAGAAGATTTCTAGTATTTCCATCACTCTGTGAAGTAAAAAAATACTGACCAAACCAGCCCAAATTAATATTTGAATTAATACTATAACTAACAAAGTAGTCGTTTCCGATGATTTGTCGACCAAGTAATTCGGCATTAAAATTCTCTAGTTTTCGTTGGAAACCAAGCACCAAATTTTGTTTAACATATGGCTTTAGTTTTAGTCGGAATGCGCCTAGAAATTGTTGGTAATCATTTAATGTAGCGTTTACATTTTGATAAGTAATATTTGTCTCTAGTGCGATGTTTGAAAATAACTGATACGTAATTCCTACACTTAAAGATGTTGCAGTTGCTGAGTTTTGAGTTGTTTTATTGTCAGTTTTCCGATATTCAAAACTAGGATTTATACTAAGTCTTGTATTAATTGGAAGAGAAATTTTTGTGTTAGAAGTTATTGCTGTATTATCGCCGTTATCAAAAGAATAGTTAACAATCTCTTCAACGAACGGAGTGAATTTTTGATCTAGTTTCTTTAATAAACTAACCGCATCTTTCTGGTTTGGAAAAATCTTAAGAGTTTTTTCTGTGGCTTTGTAAGAATCTCTAAAGGCATCATTAGCAAAATAGGCATTTGCAATACCAAGATTTCCGTCAAAAGAATTAGGGGAAGATTTCAAAATAGAATTATAGAAATTAACGCTTTTTTTGTAATTACCTTTATACATATTTAACGAAGCACCCAAAGCAGTAATCCAGTCTGCTGATGTATTGTTTTCTTGTAATTTTTTAATTTCTTTTTCAGCTTGTGTATATTTCTTATTCCATATCAATGCCTGAATATACCTTTCTATAGTTTCTTTTTTTAATATTTTATCATCGATAGCAGTGCTTAATCGATCTATTGCATTCTTAGATAATTTTAGAGCTTTCTTATCATCGTTTTGTAAATGAGAAACTAATGCTAATCCATTTAAAGATAATATGCTATCCCTGTTAGTAGTATTTAGATTTTTATATGTTTTCTCTGCTTTATCAAACTCTTTCATTAAAACATAGATATTGGCTTTTGACACCAAAGTTTCACTATCATTCTTAAAATCTTTTAGATTTTGATCAAGTAAAAGTATAGCCTTTTTATATTCTTCTTGTTGTTGTATTTTATAGGCATACCCTAATCGGATGTATTTTTTGGAAAGTAAAGCATTTTTATTACCATTTGAGAGCGTTAGAGCTTTATCAATAAATACCAAAGCTTCTTTATACTCTTTTAAATTGGATAATGTATTAGCATATCCTAATGTTGCTGGAAAGCTGTTATCATTTTTAATAATTAGTTTTTTATAGTATACTTTGGCTTCGTTGTACTGTTTGTTCCAAAGTAAAGATTCAGCATAGTTTAATTGAATTTCAAAGTCATTTGGATATTTTTTAAGAAGATTTGTGAAAATTGTAGTAGCCTTTTCAGGATTGCCACTTAAACCCAAAGCTCTACCATAACATAGTTTAGCTGTTTTATTATTTGGATATTCGTTTAATGTGTTTTTAAAAAAAAGTTTTGCTTCTTTGAAGCTTCCATTTTCAAGCAGTTTAAATCCTTTATTCATATTAATCTGTGCTGGGAGTATATTAATAGTAAAAAAAGTAAAAAAAAGTAACGATTGATATTTCATAAAACTCGGGGGTGTTTCTTTATATAACATGCTTAAATATAATTCATATTAAACAAATACATTCAAATGAATTTAGAAAAAAACTATTGATAAGTTGATCATATTTACTTAAATTACGAGAACAAAAATAAAAAAATTGAATTTCTTAAAGATTAAGAAAGTAAACCAAGAACAAATATTTATGATCAGCGCATTGCTAGTCAATGCAGGGAATTATTTATATAATTTAATTGTAGGAAGGATTTTAGGACCTAACGGTTTTGCAGATGCGGCAATTCTCATAACGTTTTTATTAGTATTATCCTTTATGGCTATGACTTTTCAGTTGGTTACAGCTAAATATACAGTATTATTTTCAGCATCAGTAATTGGTAATTTTATAAAGTATATTATCAAAAGAGCTCTCGTGATTAGTATTATCCTTGGAATACTAATTGTTATATATTCAAAAAAGTTACAAGTAATATTCAATACAAATACTCACGAGATGTTTGTAGTTTTTGGAATAGGAGTGCCTGTATACTTTCTAATGAGTATAAATAGAGGTGTTTATCAAGGGAAAAAACAATTTGTTAAATTGTCAATTACTTATCAAGGGGAGATGTTAAGCCGTTTAATGATAACATTATTGCTATTATATTTTATAAATATTCAATCATCAATATTAATAGCCATCGGTATAATTATTTCTTTAGTATTTAGCATGTTTCCATTTAGTCTGACTAAATTTTTAATGGTTAAAAATGAAGTTTTAAGTGAGCATCAAAAAAAAATAATTTTTAAGTTTTTGGTATTAACAGCGTTCTATGAATGTACTCAAATTATCATAAATAATAGTGATATTTTACTAGTAAAACATTATTTTGATAATTATCAAGCAGGTTTATACGCTTCTTTAGCGTTAATTGGAAGAGTCGTTTATTTCATTGCGTGGATGTTCGTGATGTTATTATTACCTGCAGTAGTAAATAAAGAAAAAGAAGGATTACCTCATGGGTTTATTTTATTAAAATATGTAGGGTATATTACATTACTATCGATAACAATTGTTGTAGGTAGTTATTTGTTTCCTGAATTTGTGGTTACTATACTATTTGGTAATGAGTATATTGAAATAGCTCCTCTTTTATGGAAGTACGCACTAGCAACTTCAATTTTTGCTATTTCGAATGTATTTGCATACTACTTTTTATCTATTGATAAATATGTGCCAGTTGTTATAACAGGAGTGTTAGGTATAGCACAAGTTTTACTAATTATCTTCTTTCATAACTCATTATACGAAGTTGTTTTTGTACAAATTATAGCTATGTTAATCCTTCTAATAGTGCAAATTATATTTTTCTATATAAACTCAATCTATCATCGTAATACAATTAACGATTAACAAATATATTTAAACGATACTAATAATCATTCTATCGTAATTGTATTAATTTTTGTAATTTATAATCGACATTCGAATAAGAGTGTAATTAAAATAATTTATCATGAAACTAGCTATTGTTACGGCATTCCCCCCAAGTAAAGTAACGTTAAATGAATATGGATATCATTTAGTGAAGCAATTTAGGTTAAAGAAAAAAATAAGTGAAATTATCCTACTAACAGATCATGCAGTAGAGGAGCAGCATCTTAAATTCGAAGAAGATGGTTGTAAAATTAGGATTAAAAATTGCTGGAAATTCAATAGTTATAAGAATATAATAACACTAAATAATGCATTAAATGAAACAAAGCCAGATGCTGTATTATTTAATTTACAATTTTTAAAGTTTGGTGATAAAAAGATACCAGCAGCCTTAGGACTACTGTTACCACTTATATGTAAAATAAAGAAATTGCCAACAATAGTTCTGTTACACAATATACTTGAACAAGTAGATTTAAATAGTGCCGGTTTTACAAATAACAAGTTACTACAAAAAGCATACGGATTAATAGGATCAACATTAACAAGATGTTTATTATCTGCGGATTATGTAGCAGTAACTATACAGAAATTTGTAAATACACTTAAGAATAAATATAACACGAAAAAAGTAGTGCTGATACCACATGGAACTTTTGAAATGCCACCAAAGCCTGATTTCACATTGCCAAAAGGAGCTAAAAAAATAATGGCATTTGGTAAATTTGGAACCTATAAAAAAGTTGAGGTAATGATTGAAGCTGTGGAAAAAGTTAGAGAAATGACTGACGAAAACTTAGAGATAGTGATTGCAGGAACGGACAGCCCAAATACACCAGGATATTTAGATGAAATGAAAGAGAAATATTCAAATGTAGAAGGACTAACATTTACAGGTTATGTAGAAGAGGAAGATGTACCAATTATATTTGGTGAGAGTACAGTTGTTGTTTTTCCTTACACATCAACAACAGGTAGCTCTGGTGTTTTACATCAAGCAGGAAGTTATGGCAAGGCTGTGATCATGCCCAACTTAGGAGATCTTACAGATCTAATTCAAGATGAAGGTTACAGAGGTGCATTCTTTGAAGCTGACGATGTTGTTTCTTTGGCAGAAGCAATAAAAGAAGTTGTAACTAATGATGCTTATAGATTAGAACTAGCAAAAGCAAATTATAAAGCTGCATCATCGTTACCGATGTCTGAAATTGCCGATATGTACCTACAGTATTTTGAACAAATAATTCAAAAGAAGTTAGTGCGCATAACTGACTGATTACTGATTAGTAGAAATAAAGTGGAAGGAAGGTTTTTTCTTTCCATTTTTATCAATAAACCCAAAATGCTTTTGTTTGTTTCTTCTCCATGGTGCTTTACCAGCAACTGAAGAAGGTATTTTCTTAAAGTCATATAACGTCCAAGATAAATGTGAAACATTATGTTTTAAGAAGTAACCTTGCATTTTTTTATGATATTCAGCTTGTGTCTTTTTTGAATATCCCATGAATAAATTCCAAACACTTCTATATGAAGACACACCGAATTCCTCAACAACTAAAGGTTTGTTAGGTATTATTGATTTCAGTTTCAAGTATTCATTTTCAAAATTAGTGTTAAAATGATGAAAAGAAACTATATCTACTAATTTATGTAAATTTTCAGCAGCTATAGGATTAGACCAACCGATGGTAATTAGATGATTATTGTCGTGTTTTCGAATTTCTTTAGCAGTATACTCTAGCCATTTTAAAACATTATTTTTACCTCTATTTTTAAAATCTAAATCTGGTTCATTTTTAATATCCCAAGCAATAATTGTTTGATCATCTTTAAAATGGGAAACAATCTGTTCAGCATGTCTGTGAGTTAATGTCCAATCTTGAACAGCATAATTACCATAAAAATCGAATAAAGTAACAATCACTTTCAATCCATTTTTTTTAGCAAGTTCAATCACTTGTTCTAACTTTTTTAATTTATCCTTTTTAACAGATGCTTTACCAAAATCTTCATATTGAACAAAGGTTCGAATGGTGTTTAGTTTTAGGCTTGCCAGTAATTTAAAATCTTGATCGATAATTTTAGGATCAAAATGTTCGCCAAACATATCCCAAGGTGTTTTTTGTGGATAATAATTTATTCCTTTAATAATGAATTTTTTACCGTTTAGTAGAATTGAATCATTTTTAATGGAAGCAAAAGCACTTTTTTTATTTTCAAAATATGGTTTACCAGAAGCTTCTTTTACCAAGTGTCTTATTTTCCAAAACCCATCTTCTAGTAACATCATTACTTTGTAAGTAGAGTATTCATCGGTTTCAAAAAGAACGTTATCATTTTTAAAAATACGCTTATGTTCTTGCACATTTTCATCCGTAAAAACTACAAGCTGACCGTCTGTACTATAAAAATTAAGCTTAGGATTATGAAATAATGTTGTGGACTCAACAGAAATATTACGCTGTTTATTATAAGTTATTGTTTTTGTTAAATTGCTTTGAACACTATCCGTATAATAATCTTTTATACCATAACTACTATTTTGTTGGTAAGCGATATTCCTTACATGCCAAGCATTTAAATAATCTTTTTGGAGTTCTTTTAGCGTTTGCTCCTCCATTGGTCTTCCAGGATTTTCAATAGAACTCCATTGTATCTTTGGTAAATAAACATCCTCATTTTCTACAGCTAAATGTAGTATTGAAGTTCTATCTGCTCCTGTGTTCAAATAGCCTAAAGCTAGACTAATTCCAGCTATTGAAATAACACACAAAAAAATAAAAGACAAAATTAAAAGTACGTTATGTTGTTTTTTCTGAGTCATATTAATCCTGTAAAATTATTTGGGGGTATAATTTTGTGTTACCACCAGTTTCTATACGAAATGAGTAACTACCATTTGGGTAAAAGTTATTTCGTAAGTAGAAGCTAACGAGCCCTTCCGTTGTTAAAACTTCTTTGGTTTCTAAAAGTTTATCTTCTTTAAAAATTGAAAGACGAACAAGGAATCCATTAGGTATAAGTTGATTCATAAAACTTTTTAACGGTCCAACAGTTATTTTTCTATTGTTTTCAGAAGTATGCACAGCAAAGTTGTTAAATAATTGCTTGAAATTTAGTGTAATAGAGTTGCTTTCTGCTATGCCAGTTATATATGCACTTACCTTCCATTCACTCTGCTTATCTGGATGAATCATTCTTGCTTCAGCAATACCATTAATTGTGTTTCCAGAAATATTAAGATAAGTATTATTGGAGGTTTCGATACTAAAATTAACATGTGTACCATCGCTTACTTTATTTCCATAACGATCTTTAATAACCGAAGTATAGAATGTTGTTATTTGGTTACCATCGGCATATTCATGAAATTGTGAGTTGAAAATTGAAAAGTTAGTTGCGTTATTAGGAAAAACTTCTGCGGTAATTTCTTTTGAAGAGACTGAGTTGCAAATGGAATTTGTAAGAATTCTACCAGATTTTGAATAAGAAAAAATATTTTCCCAAGCAATTAAATAGTCGATTTTGTGTGTATTAGAAACTACTAATTTTTGAAATTGATGATTAATGGTAACCGGAGTATTTTTTAGTATCGGATTATCATATCCATCGGTAGGACAAACAACAAGCATTGCAAAATCTTCTCCTCCAGCAATAATACTAGGAGGGCCAAAATAAGACTCCATATTTGTTTTTTCCTTTGAAGGAATCATATTTATTTCTCCTGACTTAATTTTAGTGTTTTTTCGTACAAGTTGCCATGTTATTATTCCTGATTTATTATAAACATGTTCGGGTAATTTAAAAGAAATGATGTCATTTTTTTTTTCAGGATTAATAATTGCAGTGGAGTATGAATTAGAACATATTAAAAAATATTGCTCATCATTACATCTAAAGTCAAGTTGAATAGGGCTTCCCGCAACATACTCAATATTCAGTTTATTTATGAATTCAGGCGTTTGAATTCCTTTTTCATTCACATCTGAAAATAATAATATCAGAGCGTAAATTAAATAAGAGATTATATGTGTACTTTTTAAATGCATTATTTTGGATTACCAATATAATTATTAAGTTCTATTTTAATATAATCATAACCGTTTCCTTTTACTTTTAAAAGCCCGTTTTTTATGTGATTTATATTCCTTTTGGAAACAAATTTTTGTGCAATATCTTTATTCGGTAAACCATTAACAAAGCAAAAATCTAAACTATCATAAATAATTTCAAGTTGTTTTAACGGATCTAAAGTAATAGTGAAATTTTGTTTTCGTTGTTGTCTAACGCCTTCTTTTAAGAACAAACTATCTACCCATAACAATTCTTTTTCATTTGAATAATATGAAACTAATAACTGACTAATAGTAACTTCTTCAATTCCTGTATTAAAAATTGTTCCCTCTACCTTAGATTCATCAATATCTACATGATCGATTCCTACCTTCTTATACAAATCAGAATTGGCAACATTTCCCTCGCAATGAAGGTTGAATAGAGTTGGAGGTTTTTTAAAATCTGTTGGTGTAAATTCATCTGGGTTAAATACTTTTGGAATAGCATCTTTAATTTTTGACCAAGCAATTCCCTCAAATTCAATTCTAAAATTAGAAGTTTCTTTAGGCATTAATTTATGCTTCATATGATATTTAGCATTGTGAGAAGCTAATTTACTATCGTCGTTATCATAAAGCGCAGCTTTCAGAGCTACATCGGCAGGAACATTATCTATATTTTGGATAGTTCCAATTACAGCATAACTTTTTCCATGCTTAATTAATTTAGCACTTAAAACCTCTAAAACAGGCTGTTTTAATACGTCTTCATGTAAAGTTTGTTGTGTTGTGATTTTTCTCCTACCATGATTAAAGTATGAAGTTTTATTGGTAATCATGAGTTGGTCTGGGGGTAAATCAGGATTAGGCTTAGGGATTTTTAAAAACCATTTAGCGCCTTCCTTTATCAATTCAAAAAAGTATTTTTTCTCCACTCGCTCTAAAGGGGTTACCCAATTGGTAATTACGTCAGCCTTTGCGTTTTTATCGGTTTGTTCTTTAATGTTAACTTCAATATTATCTAACTTAGCATATGAACTTAGCAGGCCGTCATTTACAGCTATTTCAAGCATATACTGGTCTAGCTTAATTTTACTACTAGGGTCTATATAAGAATGAGCTTCTTCGAAACGTTTAAAATCTAACGCATCAAAGTATGATTTAACTGTGCTCTTCGCTGTTATTTGTGTCTTATTTTCTATATATAAATTATAAAAGCATATCCCTATTATTATGAATATAAACAGTCCCCAAACCATAGAGAAGTATAAAATCAATTCAGGGAATTTTTTCTTGTAACGGATTTTAAAATTAATGTAAGCAGATTTTTTTTGCGAACCAATTTTTAAAACTCTGAAAGCTATAGTTTGAAGATTAATAACAAAGAATGTCAATAGTACGGTTAGTACTGGAATAACTCCCCACATTATTTTTTGATATTTTGGTACATCATCTTTTGGTAAAATACTGGATAAAGGAGGTACACCAAGTCGTTCCCAAACCATAATGCCATTTTCTAGTTGTTGAAGTCTTTGCCAACCAGTAAAGTATAGTATAGGGTCATAAAATTTATCATTAGAAAAAATATATTTTAAATTGTATTTTTCAGGAATCGTTAAAAATTGTTGTAAAGAGCCTAGACCTTCAATTCCTCTAAATTTAGAATTTTCAAGTCGTTCAATTGCTCTCGTAGTTAGTTCTGGAAGTCTTCTTGCAGAATGATAATTTCCATCCACACTCATAGCTTTAGTTTGTGAAGCTAACCAAGCTATTTGATCTCCAAATCCTAAGGTTAAATACCGCCACCTATCATGCTGATCTTGATTTAGAAAGTTTACAATAGGGAGCATTTTTATTTTTTGAGGCTGTAATGGTCGAAAATATCCCAAACAAACTGAAAAAATAGAAATAGATAAAAAGGACAGTGCTAAAAAACTACTTAGAATTCTATGGTTAATAGCTCCAATTTTTTTTTGGATTAAGTTTTTTAAGTCGGTTTCTACAAAACGATATGTAAATTCTCCGAAAATAGGGAGCGACATTATAGAAGCCCAAAGTGTAAAACGGTCTAAAGTTAAAATGTTAAAAGCAGTATCACCTAATAATATCTTCGGTATAGGAGTGGTACCACCAGTACCCAGTATTGTTAATATTGTAATTGATATACCAAAAAACAAATAACGTTTACTATAGTACCTATAGAAAATATAAGGAAGTAATATGAGTAGAATTCCCCAAGGAATTAGAAAAAAAACCAGTCCAGAAGAGGTTATTTCTATAAAATTATCTCTAGACCCATGCGGTATAGGTACTTGCGTTATTGGATTTTTCTTAGAGTTAATCCAATAAGGGAGAATACAAATAATGATGATGATTAATGTGATAAGTCCAAAAGAAATCATTCTTTTGAATAACTGCTTAAAAGTGATTAAAAAAACCTTGATACTAATATTCTTAAAACTTCCTGTTTTTTCATTAGCAGTATCCATTATTACCATTCCAATGAGAGGGAATATGAAAAAAATCATTCCAAAAATAGGGGTTACATGATGGGAGGCAACCGTTACAGATAGCAAGACCAGAGATCTAAACAAATACTTGTAGCGTCCAGTTTTGAGCCATAAATAAATTTCAGGGAGCGAGTGCATGAGTATTGAAATGCCTATAATACTGGGCAACTGCCCAAAAACATGTAATGTCTCTGTAAATGAGGAGGAGAATACAGCAAGTAATGCGGCATAACCAGCTACCTTTCTATTAGCGGTCATTAATAAAGAGAAACGATAAGCACCTGTTATAAATAAAATTGTTGCAATAACACCTACAGAGAAAAGCCCAAATTTTAGTCCACCAATAAATGAAAATAAGGCGATAGATTGATGTACTAGTGGAGGATACCCCATTACAGTAAAACCAGTGTACCAACTATAATTCCATGGTTCAAACCAACTATTAGCATAGTGATTCGCAAAGAATAAATGAATTAAAGCATCATAAGTATATTCTAATGTGTAAAAAGCACATGTAGTATGGTATACTATTCCTATTAAGATAGCAGCAATAAGATATTTATTGGTCTTTTTATTCAATTAGTGATTTTTTGCTTAAATATACAATAAACAAGAATAGCTTAAAACTGTAATCGTCGATTCAAAAGTACGATTCATCTAAAAAGTGAGAAGACTCAATCATTAATTCATAAAATAGCACTATATTACCTGTGGGGAAGGTGACATATAGTATTAATTTTTAAATTTTTAAACTATGAAAATACTTGCCATCGATGATCAAAAATTAATTTTACTCTCTCTTGAGAAAAAATTATCTGACTTAGGGTATGATATTGTTACAGCGAATACAGGAAAAGAAGGTATTGCACTCTACGACAAGTTAAAGCCAGATCTAGTAATAGTAGACATTAACTTACCTAAAATGTCAGGTCTAGACATTATAAAATATATCAAATCATCAGCTCCAAGTACCGCAAAAGTAATGGTAATGTCTGGTAATACAGAAGAAGACACAGTTCTTAAAGGTTTCGATTTGGGAATTGATGATTATATGAAGAAACCTGTAACTTTGAACGAAGTAGTAGCCAGAGTTAAAAAGTTAATAGGTTCTCCCATAGTTCATACTTCTAGCGAAGATTCTTCTCAGGTTAATGGATTAATCAGAGAAAAATGTATTGGAGTTGTAATTCCTTGTTATAATGAAGAAGATAGATTGTTAAGTGATGAGTTTACCAATTTTGTTTATGCCAATTTAGGTTATCATTTATGTTTTGTTAACGATGGTAGTACAGATGATACATTAAAAGTATTAACTGAGTTGAGCAAAGGAAGAGAAGATTATATTAGTGTTTATAACTGTGAAAAAAACGGAGGTAAGGCTGAGGCAGTAAGACAAGGCATACTTCATTTAGCTAAAAATTCAGAGTTAGATTACATCGGCTTTCTAGATGCTGATTTATCTACAGACTTTGCAGATTTTGACGACCTAGTAAAAACTATAGAGTCAACTAATTATAAGATCGTAAGTGGCTCAAGAATTACAAGGATGGGAGCTAATATAAATAAAGAATCTACTCGGCAGTTAATTAGTTTAACAATAAACTTTATAATTCAAAAGATTTTAGGAATGAAATTTAAGGATACCCAATGTGGTGCAAAGGTTATCGATAGAGAAGTTATTCCAATTCTATTTACAAATAAATTTATTACAAGATGGTTGTTTGACGTTGAAATGTTTTTAAGAATGAAAAAGCATTATGGCGATAGTGCAAAGAAAATGATTTGTGAACAACCGTTAAAAAGATGGGTACATGCAGATGGGTCAAAATTATCAATGAAAGATTCTTTGAAAATTGTTTTTCAATTAACTAAAATTGCAAGCTATTATAAATAAAAGTCTGAAAAAGAGGATTGTATTTATGGAATAGTTGTATATTTAGCGATGTAAGTGGGAATATATATCGGGAAATGAAGGTGAACAAGTTGTTTAACCGTAATTTGTCGCGTATGAGAATAATTACTATTGATAATCAAAAGTTAATTTTGATTTCACTTGAAAAAAAATTGTCTGAAATAGGGTATAACGTTAAAACTGCTCGAACTGCAGAAGAAGGAATTGAACTTATCAATTCTTTCAACCCCGATTTAGTAACTGTTGATATTAATATGCCTGAAATGTCGGCTATTGATGTTCTTAAGTACATTAAAGAATCTTCTATCGAAACTAAGGTCATAGTCATGTCAGGTAAGACTGATGAAGACATTATACTCGAGTTGTTTGAGTATGGCATAGATGATTACATTCGTAAACCAGCTACATTGAGTGAAGTTGTGGCTAGAGTTAATAAGCAAATTGGTATGTGTACCATATCAGATAATTTCAAAACAGAAAACTCTACAAGTATAATCAAAGAGAAGTGTATAGGTGTTGTGATACCTTGTTATAATGAAGAGGATAGGCTATTGAGTGAAGAATTCTCTAACTTTGTTCGCAAGAATTTAGGCTACCATTTGTGTTTTGTAAATGATGGAAGTACAGATAACACTTTAGAAATCTTGAATACATTGAGTATTGGAAGGGAAAGTCACATAAGTGTTTTCAATTGTACTAAAAATCGAGGGAAAGCCGAGGCAGTAAGACAAGGTGTGCTGTACCTTACAAATACATCAGATCTTGATCTTGATTACATAGGTTTTTTGGATGCGGATTTATCCACTAGTTTAAAAGATTTTGATGACTTAGTAGAAACACTTAATACACATTCCTATAAAATAATAAGTGGGTCTAGAATAGAAAGAATAGGAGCAGATATAACAAAACAATCTACGCGACAATTCATAAGCATAATGGTAAATTATGCCATCCAACGAATATTAGGAATGAAGTTTAAAGATACGCAGTGCGGAGCTAAAGTGATGCATAAAGATGTGGTTCCAATTTTATTTAACGATCAATTTATAACTAGATGGTTATTTGATGTGGAAATGTTTATCAGATTGAAGAAATATTATGGTGATAAAACAAAAACAATGATATACGAACAACCATTAAAAAGGTGGATTCACGCCGATGGTTCTAAGTTGTCTATGAAAGACTCCTTGAAGATAGGAGGGCAGTTATTACGGATAGCTACATACTATAATAAATAAAAAAGAATGGTCTTATTAATAAGACCATTCTTTTTTATTTAAATTATTTTTTATTTAATTCAATGTGAATTTTCCTTGCATTTTCGTTGCAGAGTCACCACCTACATACACTTCAAAATCTCCAGCTTCAATTATATAATTACCATTACTATTATAAAAACCTAATTCTTTTTTTGTTAAGTTAAAAACGATTTCTTTAGACTCTCCTTTTTTAAGAGCAACCATTTCAAAGCCTTTTAATTCTCTTACAGGTCTGGTAATACTTCCAACTAAATCTCTAATATATAATTGAGCAACTTCTTTTCCGTCGTAATCTCCAGTATTAGTAATTGTAACAGAAATTTTAATGGTGTCCTCAGTTGAAAAGTTTTCGCCATTATGAATTTTTAAATTGTCATACTTAAAAGTGGTATAACTAAGCCCATAGCCAAAAGGATAAAGAGGCGTATTAGGGCTATCTATATAATGTGACCAAAACACATGAGATTCTCTATTAGGCCTACCTGTATTTTTGTAATTATAGTAAATTGGTATTTGTCCTATGTTTCTTGGGAAGGTCATAGGTAATTTTCCACTAGGATTATAGTCTCCATATAAAACTTGGGCAATTGCATTTCCAGTTTGACTTCCAAGTTGCCAACCTTCAACAATTGCAGGAATATTTTTATCTGCCCATTCAATCGTTAATGGTCTTCCATTAGTAAGTACCAAAACAATATTTTTATTCGCTTCATAAACCGATTCCAATAATTTTTGTTGTAAGCCAGGTAATCCAATTTCTGTTCTGCTTCTACCTTCTCCACTTTGAAAACCATGTTCACCTAAAACCATTACAACAACATCAGCACTCTTAGCAGCTTTCACTGCTTCATCGATACCTGAATCATCAGTTGTATTGATGTTAATTTCAGATGTAAAAGAAACAGAATCTTTTGTTAGTTCCACACCTTTTTTAAATACTAAATTATTTTCGGTATATTTTTTCATTCCCTCTAAAATAGAAACAGCGGTATTATCATCAGAACCTAGTCTCCAACTTCCTAAAGGACTATTTTTATCATTTGCTAAATCACCTATTAAAACTATTTTTTGACCTTGCTTTTTTAGGGGTAAAATTTTATTTTCATTTTTTAAAAGAACAATCGATTTTTTTGCAACATCTAGTACAGCATTATGATGCTCTTTATTTCCAATATTATTTTTTTCATTTTCTTCATTACAATATTTGTAAGGAGCATCAAATAAACCTAACTCAAATTTTACTGTTAGTATTCTTCTAACAGCATCGTCGAGTATAGCTTCTTTAACGATACCGTTTTTTACCAAGTTCGCTAATTCCTCCACATAAACATAACCTTCCATATCCATGTCAGATCCAGCAGTAGCAGCAATTTTAGCTGCTTCATTTTTATCCTTAGCATGTCCCCAACTAATCATTTCGTTGATCGATGCCCAATCAGAAACTACAAATCCATCAAAGCCCCATTTACCTTTAAGTATATCTCTTTGTAAGAAAGAACTTCCTGTTACAGGAACTCCGTTAAGTTCATTAAATGAATTCATAAACGTTTTAACACCAGCCTCTACAGCTGCCTTAAATGGAGGCAATACCATATTGTGTAGTGTAGAAGTACCAATATCAACAGTATTATACTCTTTGCCTGCTTCAGAAAACCCGTAAGCAGCAAAATGCTTGGCACAAGCAGCTATAGTAGTCTCATCAGATAAGTCATTACCTTGAAAACCTTTTACTCTAGCTTTTGCTATTTTACTACCTAAGTAAGGGTCCTCTCCAGCACCTTCCATAACTCTACCCCACCTCGGATCTCTAGAAATATCAACCATTGGAGCAAAAGTCCAATTGATTCCTGAAGCTGCAGCCTCTGTAGCGGCTACTCTTGCAGATTTTTCAATAACCTCTAAATCCCAACTAGCAGCTTCTGCCAATGGAATTGGCGCTAAAGTTTTATATCCGTGAATAACATCAAAACCTATAATTAAAGGTATTCCTAATCTTGTTTCTTCTACAGCTATTCGTTGAACTTCTTTAACGTTTTCAGTACCTCGGACATTTAGCATTGATCCTACCCAACCTTTACGCAAGTGCTCATACTTGGTTTTAGCAGATCCGTCTTTAGGAGTTGGCCCAGTAACATCCCAGAATCCATTATATTGATTCATTTGACCAACTTTTTCTTCAATCGTCATTTTAGATAACAATGAATCAACTTTTTCATTTATTGCTTCTGTTTTTGTATCTATCATTGAGTCGCTTTTTTTATTATTAGAACATCCTAAAAAAGTTAATATAATACTACAGGTAAGTATTGAATTTTTCATTTGATGTTTTATTATTTAGTTCATTTGTTAAAAGTGATGTAAATTTATGATAGATTTACTATACATATTGTACTCAAATTATCAAATTATGATAGTTTTTTTATCTTTAAAGTTGTTTTAGATTATTTTTTTGATTAAAAAGTATCATAATACTTTTTGAATACCATTAAACTCTGTTCTAAATTCGCTAGGTGTACTATTTTTAATCTTTTTGAACATTCGGTTGAAGTTTGCTAGGTTATTAAAACCACACTTGTAAGCAATTTCACCAACACTTAAATCAGTTTCCAACAACAGTCTGCTAGCGTAGCCAACGCGTGTATTGTTTATATAAGATACAAAAGTCTTACCTGTCCGTTTTTTTATAAACCTATTGAACGAAACCGGAGTCATGTTTATAAGTTCAGAAATTTCATCTAATGATATTTTACGCTGAAAGTTATTCTGAACATATTCATAAACTTTTTTAATTTTTTCGCTATTTTCGAAATCGTTATAGTTTGAAAATGAGGTGGATAGTAGTTTTTGGTTTCTGGATATTGATAAGTCGTGTAGTATAGAAACAAACTCAAGAAAATAATCGATACCAGATATTTTAGGTAGCTCTAGGATTCTTGAAGTCATTTCTTTAGTGGTTTTTTCAGAGAATAAAATTCCATGGATAGATCTATTCAGCATATCTCTAATCGACTTAAATACTCTCCTAGAAAGAAGCTTTTGGTCTAGTAAATCATTGTGAACATGTATAGTAACTTCATGTATCTCTTTACTTTTACAATTGTGTAATTCCCAGCAATGTGGTAGGTTTGGTCCAACAAGTACAAGTTCGTAGTTGCTAATTTCACCAATATGATCTCCTATTACTCTTCTTACTCCAGTTCCTTTGTGTATAAAATTAAGTTCATATTCAGGATGAAAATGTAGAGGGAAATCAAAATCATCTTTTACTCTGTAGTACACTAAAAAACTATCCGAAGGAGATAGTTGTGTAATCTCTCTATGTATGTTTTTGCTCATTTTAAGATTTTTGATGTTCAATTATATTAAAAAATTATTAATAATTGATAAAATTATATTAATGATTTGTTAATAATGGATATATTTTTGTGTAAAACAATTAGTTTTTAGTTGAGAAGATTTTAAAAACTAGTTAATTTGATTTTGAGATAATACTAAATTAACTATTATTTTTTTACTTTTTAAATAAAAAACGAGCAAATTAATTAACAAATATGAAAAAAAATATTTTTAAGTTTCTTTTACTAACCTTTATGTTAACATACTCCTCATTGGTTTATGCACAAGACGTTAAAGGTGTGGTATCTGATACTGGGGGAGTACTACCTGGAGTTAGTGTTATCGTTAAAGGAACTGTTCGGGGAACAGAGACTAATTTCAATGGTGAATATACCATGAAGAATGTAAAACCTAATGATATATTAGTCTTTAGTTTTTTAGGATTCAAGACAAAAGAGATACCAGTTAGAGGTACAAATATTATTAATGTAACCTTAGAAGAAGACGCAGACGTGCTCGACGAAGTCGTTGTAGTTGGTTATGGAACAAAAAAGAAAAGTTTGGTAACTGGGGCTATATCAAGTATTGACAGTAAAGAGATACAAAGTGTTTCTAATCAAAGAGTGGATCAAGTACTTCAAGGACGAACTTCTGGGGTAACTGTTTCCTCTTCTTCTGGATCACCAGGTGCTGGTACTAAAATTAGAATTAGAGGTACAGGGTCTAGTAGCAATTCAGATCCTTTATTTATAGTAGATGGAATGAAAGTTTCTACTATCGATAATATAGCACCATCAGATATTGCCAACATTGAAGTATTAAAAGATGCGGCTTCAGCTGCAATATATGGTACGGAAGGAGCTAATGGTGTAATTATAGTTACCACTAAACAAGGTAAAGAAGGCGGAATGAAGGTAAGCTTTAGTTCTCAATTAGGAATGCAGTTTGTAAATACCAAGATGGAGCTTATGAATGCTTCACAGTTTGTTACTTATATGAATGAAGCAGGACAAAGCTCTGTAGTGGATAATGGTGTAAATACAAACTGGATTGATGAAACATTTGAAAATGCCTTCATGCAACGATATGATTTTAGCCTTTCAGGAGCATATGAAAAAACATCATATTACTTTTCTGCATCAAATACCGATCAAAAAGGAATCATTGGTGGAGACAATTCTGCTTTTAAAAGAAATTCATTCCGATTGAATGTTAAAAGTGAAATAACAGATTGGCTAGAGATTGGAATCAATTCAAATACATCATTTATTAAGAGAACCGGAATAGCAGAAAATAGTGATACAAGAGGTGTTATTCAAAATATGATAATAATAGATCCGCTAACACCAGTAACTTATACAAATGGAGTTCCAGTTGATGTTTTTGACAGATCAGCAGCTAATGGAGTACCAGTATTAAGAGATGAAGATGGTAATATATACGGATATCCAGCATATTCAACAGGAGAAGTTATAAATCCTGTAGCTTTTGCTAACAATATTCAAGAAAACAGAAATGAAAATGATCAATTTCTAACTACAGCTTATTTGAAATTTAATATTCTAGAAGGATTAAGTTTTACAACAAGATATGGATATGAGCAGAATCAATTTTCAAGTCAAACAAACACGAATGCATATTATGTAGCTTCAGAAGCTTCTAATACACAGTATAATATTAGCAGATCTAAAATTAAATTTAGAAGATGGTTGTGGGAAAATTTTGCTTCTTATGAAAAATCTTTTGATGATCATAATTTTAAAGTATTGGCTGGATATTCTGCAGAAGAAAGTAGAAGACCAACTTATACTACCGAAGGTTATACTTCTGCTGTAGATGATTTTACAGGTTTCAATATAAATAACCCAGGGTTTACTTTTGATGATAATTCAGCGATAACACGTACATTTAGAGATAATTTAGTGTCTTTATATGCAAGGTTGTCTTACGACTATAAAGAGAAATATCTTTTTGAAGCTACTGTAAGACGAGACAAATCTGATAAGTTTCCATCAAACAATAGAGCTGGTATATTTCCATCATTATCTGCTGGGTGGGTAGTTTCTAAAGAAGAGTTTTGGAATGACGACTCAATTTTTGATTATTTAAAATTTAGAGGAAGTTGGGGTCAAAATGGTAATAAACAAAATCTAAATGGAAATTCAGACATTACTGCGATCACTAATGAAGAGAATGGAAGACTTTTAAGTTATTTAGGCTTAGCTGGAATACAAATAACAAACTTTTCTAATCCAAATTTAGTTTGGGAAACTTCAGAACAATTAGGTTTTGGTATTGATTTAAAGGCTATTGATAATAGATTAAGTTTTTCAGCAGATTACTACAAGAAAACTACAAGAGATTTAATTGTAGTTAATGGTGGGCTTATTACACCAGGATCTGCAGGATTTAATTCAGCAGAATTTAATGCAGGTACCATAGAAAATAGAGGTTTTGAATTCGAAGTTGGATATTCTGATACATCGGATAGTGGAGATTTTAGTTATCAAATAAATGCTAATTTATCAACATTAGACAACGAAGTAACTGAAATAAAATTCTTGCCAGCAAATACATCAATTGTAGGAGCAAATGCTCCACAAAACGATGATGGTGTAACACGTTTTACAGAAGGTTTACCAGCATGGTATTTCTTTGGTTTTAAAACAGATGGAATTGACCCAACAACTGGAGAGGTAAATAAAGTAGATACAGATGGCAATGGAATTATTAACAATGCTGATAAAACATTTATAGGTTCTCCACATCCAGACATCCTATTTGGAGGTAATGTTAGATTAGGATATAAGAACTTTGATTTCAATGTTCAGTTTCAAGGAACAATAGGAAATGATATCATAGCTACATATCACCAACCATCTCGACCATTAACAAACAAACCTGTTCATTTCTTTGATGGAAGATGGACTGGAGCTGGAGACACAGATGCAGTTTTTCCTGCACCTGCAAATATAGCTTCTGTTTATGATACAGATTTAGTTGTAGAGGACGGATCTTTTATGAGAATAAAGCAGATTCAATTTGGATATACATTGCCAGAAAGTCTTTCTAGTAGGTTGAGTTTGAGTAGTCTAAGATTTTATGTATCTTTAGATGACTTCTTTACTTTTACTGATTATAAAGGTCTTGACCCAGAAATAGGGAACTTTGGTTTTAATGATATAGGTGTAGATAGAGGGTATTATCCAACAGCTGCTAGAGCTCTTTTTGGATTCGCTCTGAACTTTTAAAAATTTTAAACTTTTAAAAAAATGAAAAAAATATTTTTTAGTACAGTTTTAGTACTATTCTTAGGAATTATTGCATGTAGCGAAGATTTTACAGAAAATCCTCGTGAAGACGTGCAAGACTTAGAAACATTCTTCTTAAAAGAAGCAAATGTAGATGAAGCAGTAATTGGTATATATGATTTAATGCAATTCAATTACAGTAAAGATTGGAGTAGTGCTTTTTTAGTGAAAATATTACCAGGAGATGATGCAAACGCAGCAGGAGGAAATTCACAAGATCAACCACAATTACAAGATATAGATGATTATATGAATGTGTCTACAGCAAATGGTTCTATTGAAAGTGTTTGGAATCTTTTCTACAGAACAATAGCGTTATCTAATTTAGTTATCGAGAACTTAAAAGATAGTAGTTTGAGTAACAAAGATAGAGCAACAGCTGAAGCTAAGTTTTTTAGAGCATGGTGTTATTTCGAATTAACAACGATGTTTGGAGAGGTTCCTTTACGAAAAGAACTGCCAAAAAGCGCAGCAGATTTTGCTGAACCAAAAGCTACAAAAGCTCTTATTTATGAAACTATTAAAGATGATTTAAATGATGCCATAGCTAACTTACCAGAAAAATCAGGAGTCTCTGAAGTATTTAGAGTTTCAAAAGGAACTGCACAAGCATTAATGGGTAAAGTATTAGTTTTTGAAGGAAAGTCAGGAGAAGCTATTCCATTTTTTGAATCAGTAATAAGTAATCCTTCACATGATTTAGAAGCTAATTTAGGTGATGTATGGTCTATTGATAAAGAGTTTGGAAAAGAATCGTTACTAGAATTAGGTTTTGTTTCTACAACAGGTTTAAACTGGAATCCAGGAAGTGTTAACTGGGGAGGTAGAAATGAAAGTAACTTGCACATTCAATTAATGGGACCTAGAGGAGATGGTATTTTTAATGTTGGTTCAATTGGTTTATTAAACGGTTGGGGATTCAACTTACCTACGAAAAAATTAGCAATGGCATTTGATGCAGCTGGAGATACACAAAGAAAAGCAGCAACTTTAATGACAGAGGCTGAATTAAAATCAGCTGGAGGAGATGTAGATCCTACTAAAGCAACTGGTGGAGCTATTTGGGATTATGAAGGTGCAATTCGTATTAAATATGCTACAAAGTCAGAAGATACAAGTACAAGTGGAGTAAAAGAGTTAAACTACAGTACAAACTTTAGATTATTTAGGTATGCAGAAGTTCTTTTACTAGCAGCAGAAGCATATAATGCAGCTGGACAAGATGGTAAAGCAAGAACAGAACTTAATAAGATTAGAAGGAGAGCTGGATTAACAGATATAGGTACTTCTGTAGCTGGAAATAATTTATTCGAAGCTATAGTAAATGAGAAGTTTTTAGAATTAGCACATGAAGGCCAACGTTTTTGGGATTTAGTAAGATGGGGTAAAGCAGCTACTGAATTATCTGGAACAGGATATACAGCAAAAAATAACCTTTTTCCAATTCCAATTAGCGAGATTGATAAAAACACAGCACTTACTGAAGCGGATCAAAACCCAGGGTACTAATCCTTTGATCTAGTTTCGTATAACAATTTTGTTTGTAAATTGTATTTGAATTTAATTTTAAGCAGCATGTTTGCTCATGCTGCTTTATTAATTTTTATACTTAAATAAAAAAGTAAATGAGGAAAGTTGAGCTACTTTTTTTAGTTGTCATCTTGTGTTCTAGTTGTTCTTCGGAAAATAATCATAGTAATACCGAAGATTCAAAAAGTAAAATTTTTGAAGAGGTTTCTTCATCTAGAACAAATATTACATTCAGCAATAACTTAAAAGAAACAGAAGAGTTTAATTACTTCAATTATACTTCTATTTATATGGGAGGAGGGGTTTCTGTAGGTGACGTAAATAACGACGGAATGCTTGATGTCTTTTTTACAGGGAATCAGGTTACTAATAGATTATATATAAATCAAGGAGATTTAAAATTTCAAGATTTTACTCTAGAAGCTAAGATAGGCGGAGACGAGCGTTGGTATACTGGTTCGACAATGGTTGACATTAACAACGATGGATATTTAGATATTTATTGTTCCGTATCAGGAAAAGAAGGAAATAAAAAAAATCAACTCTTCATAAATAATAAGAATAATACATTTACTGAAAGTGCAGAAAAATATGGATTAGCAGATACTGGTAATTCTATCCAAGCTACATTTTTTGACTATGATAATGATGGAGATTTGGATGTTTACATAGCCAATTATCCAATAGCGCATCCATCTACTTCAAATATGATTTACAAGAATAGAATGCAAAATGTAAATCCAGAACATTCCGATAAATTGTATAGAAATGATGATGGAAATTTTATAGATGTTTCTAAAGAATCTGGAATAGAAAATTATAGTTTTTCATTAGGGATAACCGTATCAGATTTAAATAACGATGGTTGGAAAGATATTTACGTATCCAATGACTATAGTATTCCTGATTTTTTATATATAAATAATGCAAACGGAACTTTTAAAGAGGTTATAAAAGAAGCCACTTCTCAAACAGCTTTTTATGGTATGGGAATAGATATTGCCGATATTAACAATGACGGGTTTTTAGATATTTTCCAGGCTGATATGGATTCTGATGATAATCGTCGTCAAAAGGCAAATATGGCAAGTATGAATCCTAGACTGTTTTATGAAACAGTGCTTTACGGATTTCATTATCAATATATGCACAATAGTTTACAACTAAACTCTGGACTTACCACTGAAGGAGTACCTCAGTTTTCAAATATATCGAGATTAACAGGAACATCTTCAACAGATTGGAGTTGGGCTCCTGTTTTTGCCGATTTTGATAATGATGGTTTAAAAGATTTATTTGTAACAAATGGAACAAGAAGAGAGGTAAATAACAAAGATTTTTTTAATCATATCGACGATGAAAAATACAAAAATTTATCACGCTTAGAGAAAATAAAATTAATACCAAGTGAGCCTATAGATAACTTCATGTTTAAAAATGAAGGTAACCTAAACTTTAAAAAGGTAAATGAAGATTGGGGAATAAAGCATATAGGTTTTTCAAATGGAGTTGCATATGCTGATTTAGATAATGATGGAGATCTTGAAATAATTACAAGTAATGTAGATGAAGAAGTTTCAATTTTTGAAAATAAAGCTTCTCAAACCAAAAATTACATCAAAATTAAATTTGAGGGATCGGACAAGAATAAATTTGGCTTAGGAGCTAAAGCTTATGTGTTTACTAAAAATCAGCACCAATTTCAAGAATTAACATTAACAAGAGGGTTTCAATCATCTGTAGCTCCAGAGCTTCATTTTGGCTTAAATATAAATCAAAAAATAGATAGTATAAAGGTGGTATGGAATGATCAGAAGATTCAGGTTGTTAAAGATATACATACAAACCAAAACTTGGTGTTTAAATATAATGAAGCACAACATATAACCATAACTTCTGAAAAACAAGCGACAGGATTATTCACAACAGAAACAAGGCTTTCAAATTTAATTAAGCACAGAGAGAACGATTATAATGACTTCGAAACTCAAGTTTTATTACCACATAAAATGTCAACACTAGGCCCTGCATTATCTGTTGCGGATATTAATAACGATGGTCTTGAAGATATATTTATTGGCGGATCTTTTGGTTTAGAAGGAAGTATATATCTTCAGAAAAACAATCAATTCATTAAGAAAGAAACGGAGATCTTTAAAAGAGATAAAATTTCTGAAGACATAGGAGCATTATTTTTTGATCCTGATAATGACGGAGATCAAGATTTATATGTAGTTAGTGGAGGTTATGAATATGCAGAAAAATCTAAATATTTAGTAGATCGATTGTATATAAATGACGGAAAAGGGAATTTTACTAAGCAGGAAAACTTACCTAGCAAAAAAATTAGTGGTTCTAAAATACTAACACTAGATTTTAATAAGGATGGCAAAAAAGACGTATTAGTTTTAGGAAGACAAGTTCCAGGAAAATATCCATTGCCAGCATCATCATATTTACTAAAGAACACATCCAATCCTTCAAAAGTATCTTTTGAAGACAGTACAGCTAAATTAGCACCAGGACTAATAAATTTAGGAATGGCTACAGGTGCTGTGATTACTGACTTTAATAATGATTCGTGGAAAGATATTATTATCGTAGGAGAATGGATGTCTGTAAAAATTTTTAAAAATAACAAAGGTGTTTTCGAAGAAGTATCTCAAGAATTACTTAAAGATAGTAACACAACAGGATGGTGGTGGAGTATTAATAAAGGAGATTTTGATAATGATGGAGATGAAGACTATATTATTGGAAATAATGGGTTGAATTATAAATATAAGGCAACCAAAGATGAACCTTTTGATATTTATGTAAAAGATTTTGATAAAAACTTTACAGACGATATTGTATTGAGCTATTACAATCAAGGAGAACAATACCCAGTTAGAGGAAGGCAATGTTCTTCGGAGCAAATTCCAACGATTAAAGATAAATTTAAAAACTATAACGATTATGCAAATGCTACTTTGGCAGATGTATATGGAAAAAAGAATCTTGAAAATTCGTTACACTATCAAGTAGAATCATTCGCAAGCATTTACTTGGAAAATAAAGGAAGTTCCTTTAAACTTCATGAATTACCAATTGAAGCTCAATTTTCCAGTATACAAAAGATATTGGTTAAAGATTATAATGGCGATGGAAATAAAGATATTGTATTAGCAGGAAATTTATACGCTTCTGAAGTAGAAACACCAAGAAATGATGCTAGTTATGGTTTATTGTTAAAGGGTAATGGTAAAGGTAATTTTGAATCAGTGCTAGTTACAGTAAGTGGTTTACATATTCCAGGAGATGTTAAAGATTTACAAGAAATAGAGATAGGAACATCACAATATATAATAGCAGTTAAGAATAATGATTACTTGCAATTTATTAAAATTAATAAAAAGAATAAGTAATAAAGAATACTTAAAAATGAAATACATAACATCCATATTGATAATAACTTTTTTAATTACTGCCTGTAGTAATAGAAAAGAAAATAAATCCAGAATAGCTGAATTAGAATTTGAAATTCCAGCAAAATTAGGAGAAGGAGCATTCTGGAATTACAAAACAGATGAATTTTATTGGGTAGATATTGAAGAAAAACATTTACACATCTACTCACCAAAAACAAAAATAAATAAAAGTATAATAATGCCTTGTAGAATAGGAACTATAGTACCATCTGAAGAAGAAAATAAAGCAGTGGTAGCCTTAGAAGATGGTATTTATATAGTTGATACTAAAACTGAAGAAATAAATGTACTGTCTGATGTAGAGTCTGATATTGTAGAAAATAGATTTAATGATGGAAAGTGCGATCCTAATGGAAACTTGTGGGTAGGCTCAATGCATTTGAAGCAATCTCAGCCAAATGCAAGTTTATATAGGATAAATGCAGAAGGAAAAACAGATACTATGGTAAAGAATATTACAATTTCAAATGGTATAGTATGGTCAAAAGATACCAAAACAATGTACTATATAGATACTCCTACAGGAAATATAAAAGCTTACGATTATGATACAAAAACAAGTACTGTTACCAATGAAAGAGTAGCCGTAAAGGTTAGTGAAAAAGATGGGTTTCCAGATGGTATGGCTATAGATGAAAACGATATGTTATGGGTTGGAATGTGGAATGGAGATGCAGTAGCTCAATTTAATCCTAAAACAGGAAAACTAATCTCAAAAATTCAAGTACCAGCACACAATGTTACTTCGTGTGCGTTTGGTGGAGATAACCTAGATGAATTATACATCACTACAGCAAGCGTAGATATGACTGCTGAGGAAAAAAAGAAATATCCATTAGCGGGTTCTTTATTTAAAATTAAGTTAAATGTAAAAGGAGTTCGAAGTAATTTCTTTAAAAAACCAGTTTTTTTAAATGCACAAGTGCACTAAAACAAAAACCATAATTAACCAATGCATAATTTAAAAACGATATCATTATTTATTTTACTATTTATTATAAGTTCATGTAATAAAGGTGAGCAGGCATTAAAGGTAGATGCTTTAGAACAAGAAGTGCAAACTCTACTTTCAAAAATGACTTTGGAAGAAAAAATAGGTCAATTAAATCTAAGAGGTACTTCGAGTAGAGTAAAAGGAAGTCTTCCAGAGGAATTAAAACAGGCAGTAAGAGAAGGTAAAATAGGGGCTTTTCTTAATGTTATGAATATAGAATATGTAGATGAATTACAAAAGATAGCCATAGAAGAGAGTCCGAATAAGATTCCTTTAATTTTTTCAAGAGATGTAATACATGGTTTTAAAACAATCTTTCCTATACCCTTAGGTTTAGCCGCTTCTTGGGATGTGAATATTGCGGAAAACTCATCAAGGGTAGCAGCAATCGAGGCATCAACATTTGGAGTTCGATGGACATTTGCACCTATGCTTGATATTGCTAGAGATAGTCGTTGGGGAAGAATTGCAGAATCTCCAGGTGAAGATCCATTTTTAGCTTCATTATTAGCTAAAGCTTATGTAAAAGGATTTCAAGGCGATAGTTTAAATGACCCTACAAGTATGATTGCCTGTGCAAAACACTTTGTAGGTTATGGAGCCGCAATTGGAGGAAGAGATTATAACACAGCTATTATAAATAAAGAATTACTTCAAAATGTGTATTTACCGCCATTTGAAGCGGCTTTCGATGAAGGCGCGCAAACGGTTATGACAGCATTTAATGAAGTAAATGGAATACCTGCTTCTGGAGATGAATATATGTTAGATGATGTATTGAGAAAGCAGTTTAGTTTTGACGGTTTTGTTGTTAGCGATTGGAACTCAGTAACAGAAATGATTCCGCACGGTTTTGCTAAAAATGAAAAGCATGCGGCTCAATTAGCACTAAATGCTGGGCTTAATATGGAAATGACAAGTAAATCATATGAAAATAACGTAAAAGAGTTAATTAAAGAAGGGAAGATATCAGAAAAGAAAATCAACAGTTTAGTTGCTGATATTCTTAGAGTAAAATTTCGAATGGGACTTTTTAAAAATCCATTACGAGTTGATAATGATAAAATTATATATGCTAAGAATCATTTGAAGTTAGCTCAGGAAGCAGTTATAAAAAGTAGCGTGCTTTTAAAAAATAAAGCTTCAATTCTACCTTTAGAAAAATCAAAAAATATCGCTGTAATTGGTCCATTAGCAGATAAGCCAAGAGAGCAGTTAGGAACTTGGACGTTCGATGGAGATAAAGAGTATACCGTAACTCCCGTTTCGTCTTTTTCCAAAGAAAAAATAAAATACAGTTTCACAGAAGGTCTAACATATAGTAGAGACTCATTAACCGTTGGTTTTAAAAAAGCAATAAACAATGCAAAAAAATCTGATGTTATTGTGTTTATTGGAGGAGAAGAAGCTATTCTATCTGGGGAAGCACATAGTAGAGCAGATACCAAATTACCAGGAATACAAGAACGCTTAATAAAAGAGTTAGCAAAAACAGGAAAACCAATAGTATTGATTATTATGGCTGGAAGGCCAATAAGTTTGCAGAATATTATTGATGATGTTGATGCGGTTTTAATGACTTGGCATCCAGGAACAATGGGAGGCCCAGCGATTTATGATATGTTATTCGGAGTACAAGAACCAGAAGGAAGGTTACCAGTCACTTGGGTGAAAACATCAGGCCAATCACCATTATTTTATAATCATAAAAATACAGGTAGGCCTGCTGTAAAGGAAAAATTTGTTCATATGCGTAATATTCCAATTGGAGCTTGGCAAAGTTCTTTGGGAAATACCTCCCATTATCTAGATGCAGGTTATACACCACATTATCCCTTCGGGTATGGGTTAGGATATACAACTTTTGAATATTCTGATTTAAAACTATCTAGTAATACAATAAGTAAAACTGAAAACATAACAATTAAGGTAACCTTGAAAAATACAGGAAGTAGAGCTGGTAGCGATATTGTTCAATTATATGTTCAAGATGTTGTAGGAAGTATAACACGACCAGTAAAAGAATTAAAAAGCTTTCAAAAAGTACATTTAACACCTGGTGAAACAAAAGAAATTTCTTTTGAACTTGCTATTGAAAATCTGAAATATTATAACAATAACCTAGAGTTTGATGTAGAGAAAGGAGATTTTAATGTTTTTGTAGGTAGAAATTCGGAATCTGTATTAAAAGAAAGTTTTGTGTATGAATAGAATCTTCGTAATAATGGGAGTTAGTGGATCAGGAAAAACTACAATAGCAAAATTATTATCTAAACAAATAGATAAACCATTTTTAGACGCGGATGATTACCACCCAAAAGAAAATATAGTAAAAATGCGTAATGGTATCCCTTTGACAGATCAAGATAGAGAACCGTGGTTATACATATTAAATCAGAAATTAAAAGAAGAATCTAGAAAAAAAGGAGTGGTATTAGCATGTTCAGCATTAAAGGAAAGTTATCGTAAAATAATTGCGGAAGAAATTAATATAGTTTGGGTATATCTAGATGGAGATTTTGATGTTATAAAAAGTAGAATGGAAAACCGAAAAGGACATTTCATGAATAAAACATTACTACAATCTCAATTTGATTGTTTGGAGGTGCCAACTTATGGAATTAAGGTAGATGTTGAACAAGAGCCGAACAAAATAGTAAACGATATTATAAAAAATACAATATGAGTACATCATCTTTCGGTATTTTCGGTTTAGGTGTAATGGGGAAAAGCCTAGCGCTGAATGTGCTTAGTAAGGAAATTTCATTATCTGTATACAACAGAGATACAGATGAAGAAAAAAATATAGTGAATACATTTATAAATGATAACAGATCAAAACCAGTATTAGGTTTCACAGAGATAAAAGATTTTGTGAATTCACTTCAAAAGCCAAGAAAAATTCTAATAATGGTAAAAGCTGGTAAAGTAGTAGATGCAGTAATAGAGAGTTTATTACCCCATTTAAATCGAGGAGATATTATAATTGATGGAGGAAATTCACATTATATCGATACCAATGAACGTAATAAGAGATTAAAAAAGAGAGAAATTAATTTTTTAGGACTAGGTGTTTCTGGAGGCGAAGAAGGAGCTTTGAAAGGGCCTTCTCTAATGCCTGGAGGAAATAAAAAAAGTTATGATTTAGTCGCTAATATTTTAGAAGAAATTGCTGCAAAAGATGACCAAGGTAAGCCATGTTGTAATTATATAGGAGATGCTGGAGCAGGGCATTTTGTGAAGATGGTACATAACGGAATTGAATATGCAGACATGCAATTACTAGCCGAATTGTATGCTATACTTTCCGATACAATTGAGTATTCTCAAATTTCTAAATTATTTTCAGAGTGGAATAGAGGAGAACTATCTAGTTATTTATTAGATATCACAGCTAAAATCTTGAATGAAAAAGAAGGGGAAAAATATGTGCTAGATGAAATTTTAGATAAGGCAGGCAATAAGGGCACTGGTTCGTGGTCTAGTAAATCAGCATTAGATTTAGGAGTACCAACGACTATGAAAACTGCCGCAGTTTATGCAAGATATATTTCATCGTTTAAAGAAAAAAGAATTCAATTGTCTAATTATACATCTAATAAAGAAAAGAAAAATAATGTTGATTTAATAGCTTTAAAAGAGGCGTACGATTTTGCACAAACTATAAATTTACAGCAAGGATTACAGTTAATTAAAGCTGCTTCCAATGAATATGAATGGAACTTAAATCTTTCTGAGATTTGTAGAATATGGTCTAATGGATGTATCATTAAATCAGAGAGAATAAAAGAATATAGTATTCTGTGTAAGAAAAATGATGATTTATTTGATAATGCTAGTATAACAAATCAACTAAAAAAACAAGAGGAGTCAATTATATCTATAATAAGTTACGCATTAAAAGGAAGAACACATATCCCTTGTCTGTATCAAGCATATTCATATTGGATAGCCATGACTACAGAGTACTCTTCGGCAAATTTAATACAAGCACAACGTGATTTTTTTGGAGCTCATACATTTCAAAAAGTAGGAGATACAACAAGAAAATCATTTCACTATAACTGGATATAAGCATGATAGATTATCAATTATTAGGAGCTGTACTTTTTGGAGTAGCCGTTTTATTAGTGTTAATTCTAAGGTTTAAAATTCAGGCATTCGTAGCATTACTAATAGCAAGTATATCTGTAGGTGTTTTTTCAGGAATGCCACCAAAAGAGATTGTAACTACAATGCAGCAAGGAATGGGAAGTACACTAGGTTTTGTAGCTCTAGTTGTTGGTCTTGGAGCAATTTTTGGGGCAATATTAGAACAATCGGGCGGAGCAGAAGCACTCGCCAAATATTTAATAAGTAAGTTCGGTGACAAAAGAGCTTCATGGGCATTGATGTTAGCTGGTTTTTTAGTAGCTATACCAGTGTTTTTTGATGTAGCATTTATCATACTCATACCTATAGTATACTCACTACAAAGAAGAACAAAGAAATCATTATTGCTATATGGTATTCCTTTATTAGCAGGTTTAGCAATAACACATTCATTTATTCCGCCTACACCAGGGCCAGTAGCAGTAGCAGATATTTTAAAGGCAGATTTAGGTTGGGTTATTTTATTTGGTTTTATAGTTGGGATACCGACAGCAATTGTAAGCGGACCTTTATTTGCTAGGTATATTGCTGGAAAAATTTATATAGAAGCACCAGAAATTAAAAATAATTCAAAAGAAATTACAGAATATCCTGCTGTAAAACTAATAGTATTAATAATTGGAGTACCAATAGTGCTTATAGTTTGCAACACATTTTTAAACAGTCCTTTAGTCAGTGATACTTTATTATCAGCAAAGAGTAAGGCTTGGTTTGGTATGATCGGGCACCCTTTTGTGGCATTAATTATAGCTAATTTATTAGCATGGTATATATTAGGAGTTAAAAGAGGTTTTTCCAAAGAAAAACTACAAAAGATAGCTACAGATTCAATGGCACCAGCAGGTATTATTATTTTACTAACGGGGGCAGGAGGTGTTTTTAAGCAAATGCTGATAAATACAGGTACCGGAGAAATGTTAGCGAATTATTTTGCAAATGCAGGTATTGGAGTTTTATTTTTTAGCTTTTTTACAGCTGTTGTAGTTAGAGTATTACAAGGATCGGCAACTGTAGCGATGATAACTGCTGCTGGAGTTACTGCACCGCTTATCTTAAACACAGATACCTCACAAATTGACAAAGCATTATTGGTAATAGCAATAGCCTCTGGAGCATCTATTTTATCACATGTAAACGATAGTGGTTTTTGGTTAGTTGGAAAGTATCTAGGTCTTACAGAAAAGCAAACATTTAAAAGTTGGACAATGATGACAACTATTTTGGCGTTAACAAGTTTTACGATAATAAGTATAGTATATTTGATTATTTAGCACACTATGATTACACTTAAAGACTTAGCAAAAGAACTTAACGTTTCAGTATCAACAGTATCAAAAGCGTTAAATAACAGTTACGAAATAAGCCAAGAAACTATCGAAAAAGTTCAGGCCCTAGCAACAAAATATAATTATAAACCCAACAGAGCTGCATTAAGCTTAAAAAATAGTAAAACCAAAACTATTGGAGTGATTATTCCCAATATTTTGAATCCATTTTTTGCACGATCATTACATGGGATAGAACAAGAAGCGTCAAAAAGAGGCTATAGTATTATTACATGTATATCTAATGAATCTGTAGATAAAGAGAAAAAAAGTATTGAACTCTTAAATAATGGAAGTGTAGATGGATTTATAATTTCAGTAGCAGAAGAAACACAATCTGAAAATTGTGTCTCACATTTAAATGCTGTAATTGATAGTAAGATACCAGTGGTTATGTTTGATAGATTTATGAAGTCGGTTGATTGTGATAAAGTAATTATAGATGATCATGAGGCAATCTACGATGCAGCTAACCATCTTATTCAAGAAGGGCGTAAAAAAATAGTATTACTTAACTCACTAAGTAATTTGAATGTGGGAAAGTTAAGAGTAAAAGGATATACAGACGCTATAATAGATTCAAAACTATATAAAGAAGATCCTATAATTTTTGAAGTGCCGAATGATAACAGATCTGAAGAACGAATAGAACAAATTTTGAAAGAAGATGTTTCTATAGATGGTATTATAGCAATAGATAACACACTTGGTGTAGTGGCTCTTAATATCGCTAAAAAGTGTGGATATTCAATTCCTAATGATATTTCTGTAATTGGTTTTTCGGGTAAAAATATTATTGTTTTTACATATCCTAAGTTAACTACAATTACTCAGAATTCTGAAAAAATAGGAAGGAAAGCTGTAGAACTTATTTTAGATAAAATAGAGAAGCCAGAACATTTAGAAAAGAAAACTGTGATTATAAGCACAAAGCTAGAACACAGAGAAACAACCAAATATAATTAATAGTATGTCAGAAAAAAGTAAATTATCCTTTGTAGAAAAAGTTGGTTATGCACTCGGTGATACTGCAGCTAATATTGCGGGGAGAACAATAGGTCCTTTTTTACCAATATTTTACACGGATGTGTTTGGCTTAGGAACAGCAGCTGTTGCTACGTTACTCTTAGTTATCCGTTTAGGTGATGGTATAACTGATTTGGTCATGGGAAATATTGCTGACAGAACAAAAACAAAATGGGGTAAATTTCGACCTTGGTTGTTGTGGACTGCACTTCCTTTTGGTGTTTCTTTAGTACTCCAATTTACTACACCTGACCTTGGTTTATCAGGAAAAATATTCTGGGCATATACAACTTCAATATTTTACACATTAGCGTACACAGCCAATAATGTACCATATTCAGCTTTAATGGGAGTAATGACGTCCAATGTTAAAGAGAGAACAATACTATCATCATATCGCTTTTTTGGAGCATATTTAGGCGGTATAATAGCAACTATAGGGGTAATTTCATTGGTGGATTATTTAGGTAGAGGAGATCAAAATTTAGGATATCAATACACAATGTATGTTTTAGCATTTGTGTTAGCAATGTTTTCAATAATAACCTTTTATACAACAAGAGAGCGTGTAGAACCATTGAAAACTGAAAACGTAACAGAAGACTACAAAGATTTATCTAGAAATAGACCTTGGATAATATTATTATTTATTGGATTTATATTTGTCACTTATAATATAATAAAACAAAGTTCTATTATGTATTATTTTTCTCATTATGTAAATGACGAGCATAATGTTTTCGGTACTTTAACCAAATGGGGCGGTAAAAATGGTTTAGCAGGGTTATACTTACTATCGCTCTTGATTATCTCAATGATTTCTACAGTTTTTGCACCAGCACTCACAAAATATTTTGGTAAGGTCAAACTATTTATTTTAAGTATTATTTTTTCAGCCGCTACAGCTGGCGCCATGTATTGGTTAGAAACAGATCAAATAGAAACTATTTTTACACTTGGTATTATTTCAGAATTTGGAGCAGGATTAATGCCAGTATTGTTTTTTGCAATGCTAGGAGACGCAGCAGATTATTCAGAATATAAAAATGGAAGAAGAGCTACAGGGTTAATTTTTTCAGCAGGCACATTTGCAATGAAATTTGGAAGTGGAGTAGCTGGGGCTATTACTTTACTAGTATTAAATTTATATAACTATGATGGTCAGGTAGTGGAAAAAACTGCGGAAATGTTAGAAGGAATTAAATTGAATATGAGTATTGTTCCAGCATTATTCGTATTACTTGGAGTTGTTGCTTTACTACTATATCCACTTACTACAAAAAAAATGCAAGAGATAGAAATTGCTCTAGAAGCACAGCGAAACAGTTAAGATGAAAGCCATTTTACAGAATCAAAAAGAAAGAAAAGAACTTGAAAATGTATTGTCATTTTGGGCTACAAAAGTTATAGATAATGATAATGAGGGGTTTTACGGCGCTATTGATTTTTTTGGTAATGTAAATCCATCAGCAAACAAAGGAATTATTTTAAATGCGCGTTTACTTTGGTCTTTTTCTAAAGTGATGAACGAGTTGAAGCTTACAAATTATAAAAATCTAGCAGAGAGATCTTACAAGTATATTGAGGGTTTTTTCAAAGATACTACAGATTCCACTGTATACTGGGAAGTATATCATGATGGGAAAGTAAAAAATGAGAATAAAATATGTCTAGCACAATCTTACGCTTTATTAGGAATATCAGAATTTTATAAGTTTTCTAAAAACGAAAAAGCAAGAACTTGGTGCTATGAATTGTTTGATCATATTGAAACTAATTTTTACAATACACATGATAATAATTATGCAAGCCAATTGCCAGTAGAGGATGATGAATCAAAAAACCTAGGAACTCACTTACATCTTTTAGAAGCGTATACTAATTTATATACAATTGATGAAAACGAAGAAGTAAAAGAACGTATTAAGAATTTAATTCAACTGTTATCAGATAAGTTTTTAAAGAATCCGTCATACTGTGAAACTGATTTCGATTCAGAATGGAAAACTATTACTACTCACATTTCATATGGGCACAATATTGAAGTACTTAGCATATTATTAGATGCATCCATGACTATAGGAGATGATATGTATATTCCATTCCTATTAGAAAGATTTAATTTATACTTTGAAGAAATAGCACACATTATTTCGAATAATGGTGCTGTTTTCACGACAAAAAATCTAATAGAAAATAGCTTTAATGATGAGTATGATTGGTGGGTGCAAACTGAAATAATAATTGGATTAGAAAAGCTTCATAAAATAACCAGAGAAAAAAAGTATACAAAGCTTTCAGATACCTTATGGAGTCTAATTAGGGAAAGCTTCTTCGATGTTGAAAATGGAGAATGGCATGCTAAATTGAATATTGAAAAAAAGCCTATATCAACAGATAAAGTTAGTATGTGGAAATCGCCGTATCATATTGTTAGAATGTATTTATATTTTATTTAAATGGCATGAAAAATAAGTCCACCTTCTATATAATTTTAATTATCTCGTTATGTCTTATTAGTTGTAATAGTAATAAAGTTTTGTTCTCAGATAATTTTGAAGCCTATACAACGAATAAGTTTACCTCAAACATATGGAAAGTGGAAGGAGATGTTACGGTAGATACAACTAAAATGTTTTATGGGAAACAATCCATACGTTTTAAGAGTGGAGAAGGATATGCAAATAGAGCGTTTATTACATTACAAAATCCGATTCTAACGAATATTGAAGCTTTTTATGGAGCTTTGAAAATGTATGTAAAAGAAGCTTCTCCAGACGGAATACACTGGACAATGATTCAAGTAGCAGGTAAGACACCAAGAGGTTTTTATGCAGAGGTACGCTACGGAGGTCAGTATGACAAAAGACTAATGGCAAATTACGATACCAAAGGAATAAAGACAGATTGTTGGCATCACACAGTATTTAAAATTCCAGAGAAAAAGTGGTTCTCAGTTCAATGGTACATGAATAGAAAATCTAATAATATGAAATTATGGATCGAAGGTATTTTAGTACACGAATTAAATGCTAATAATTTACAGAAAGGTTGTTTAAATAACGAAAATAATCAAGAATGGACTTTCCCAAAATTTGAATTACTAACATTGGGGTGGGTAGATTACCAAACCAATGGAGGAGAACGAGAAGTGTGGATAGACGATGTTAAATTATCAACAACAATGATAAAATAAATTAACATTAGTCCGACATAATAAGAAACCAAAAGAAAATATTAGAAAGTTATTACGAAGCTAGTTAAGCTTAGGTAACCTTTTTTTATATGGTAAATTGCCACCATAACTTCACTTTATAACATTTTTTCCAATGATGATTTATTCACAAGAGTTTGAAAATAAAATGATATCAAGCTTACATTAAATTAGTTTTTCATCAACGATATAGCACGATTAACATCTTCTGTTGGTAACTTACAAGTTTTGTTTACACAAATATAAATAAGAGTTTTATCTTCATGATATCGAGCTTTCAATAAAGGTAAATCACTTTCAGATAAACTACCACATAACAAAATGTTAGGAAGGAATTTACTATGGATTTCTTTGGTTTTTTTTAAAGCATCTTCACCGCATACAACCATTTCATAAAAAGGATTAGAGAAATTAGTATACATATTTAACCAATTAGAATGTGAGTATGGATATTTCTCAATCTTTGGAATTAAATTATGTAACATCTGCTTACTTGTATTGATATAATTTTTAGTGTCAAAATAATGTCCTAATAAGAATAAGTTTTCACACATTACTGAGTTAGAAGAAGGCATTATAATATCTTCAGTCTCGACAGTATTGGAGATTAAAGTAGCGTTTTCCTTAGATGTAAAATTGAAATAGTTGTGTTCTTTATCGTAAAAATCAGAAAACACGGAGGTAGTTAAATTATTAGCATACAAAAGCCATTTTTCATCTAGTGTTATTTGGTATAAAGAAATATAGCTTTTAATAACCAAAGCATAATCTTCTAAATACCCTTTAATAGGATTGTCCTTTTGGGTAACATTTCTATTAATTTTCCAGTTATCAGCGATTACTTCATTTTTTAAGGCAGTAGCATTTTCGATTGCTTTTTGTTTAAAATGCTTATCACCAAAAACTTTATATGCATCAGTATAAGCTTGTAATAAAAGTGCATTCCACGAAGTTAGTATCTTTATATCTAATTCAGGTTTAATTCTTTTTTTACGTTCTTTTAATATTAAATCCTTCCAAGAGTTAAGTTTATTTTTTAGTTCTTCAATCTTAAGACGATGCTTTTTTGAAAATTCAAAATCAGAATACATTTTTACTAAGGTGTGTTTTCCTTCAATACTTTCTACTTTGGTTATTCCATAGTAGTCGTAAAATAAAGAAGTATCATTACCCAGTAGCTGTTTTAAATCTTCTTTTTTCCAAGTATAGTAAGCGCCTTCTTCCATTTCATTTTTCTCATTTACACTATCTGCATTTAAAGAAGAATAATATAGTCCATTTGTATAAAAATTTTTAGATAAGAAATCAAAAGTAGCGTACACAATATCCTTATAAATAGGGTTTTTGGTAATTTGATAACCATACGAAAACAAAGAAATAAGCTGCGCGTTATCGTATAGCATTTTTTCAAAATGAGGAATATGCCACTTGTTATCAACCGTATATCTGGCAAAGCCACCTTCAATGTGATCGTTTAGACCACCAGATGCAATTTTATCTAAGGTTTTGGTAACAAAATTTAAAAGCGTAGTGTCTTGAAATTGTTGTGCGTAACGTAGTAAAAACTGATAACTATTAGGTCTAGGAAATTGTCTATTGCCTTTTAATCCACCATTAATGGTATCTAGCTGGAATTTCCAATCATTGATGATTCGTTTAAGTTTGGTGTTTGTAAATGAAATAGTACTATCATTAGTATTAATGATTTGTAATGATTTTAAATCATTAGTCAAACGTTCAGCTAAGTCATCTATTTCTGTAGGATTTTTTTTATAAAATGAGGTAATGTTTTGTAGCGATGTTAGCCATTCTTTTTTAGGAAAATAGGTGCCTCCCCAAATAGGTTTACCGTTAGGTAATATTATACAATTCAAAGGCCACCCACCATTTCCTGTCATTAGTTGTACAGCGGTCAAATATGTTTTATCTACATCTGGATGCTCTTCTCTATCAATTTTAATATTAATGAAATTTTCATTCATGAACTTAGCAACTTCTTCATTCTCAAAAGTTTCTTTTTCCATTACATGGCACCAATGGCAAGAGGCATAGCCTATGGAAAGCAATACTAGTTTATTCTCTTTCTCAGCTTGTTTTAAGTATTTTGAATTCCAAGGATGCCAATTTACAGGATTATGGGCATGTTGGAGCAAGTATGGGCTAGATTCATTAATTAAAGCATTAGTATGTTTGATTTTTTTTTTCTGGGAACATGCAAAAAAAAGTAATGAAAATAGTACAGTTAGTAAGCGATATTTAAAACCCATAAATCAAATATAACGATTAGAAATAGGAGTATAAAAAAACTCCAATATAAATTGGAGTTTTTACTATTTTTAAAGAAATATATTATTTCTGTCTGTACCAATATCTAGTTTTACCTAATAAAGAAAAACCGATGTAACCTCTAATCTTTAGTTTATCTGCTTTTTTCAAAGTAATAAAGCACTTGTAAATTTTCCCAGTCTTAGGATCTAAAATTTTACCACCAGACCACTCATCACCATCTTTTTCTAAACCAGTTAAAATATCCATTCCTAAAATAGGTTTATTTTTATTTTCTCCTTCACATTTTTCACAAACATTATCCTGTCTGTTTGGATCAGTAATTTCAACAATTTTTGCATAAGCTTTTCCTTCTTTTTCATATACCTCTATAACGCTATCTACTTTACCAGTATCTTCAGCTCTATTTTCCCATTTACCAAAAATACTTTGTGCACTCATAGATACTGTTAATAAGAATAAAAAAATAAAAGTTACTTGTTTCATGTTGTATAATTTTAAATTAGTAATTGTAAATAATATAAATGTAGTTACTCCAATAACGTGCCAGAATAACAATTGTTAGTTTTTAATCGTATTGTGCATCGTAATTATCGTTCCATTTTCCTTGAACTCTTAATACTTGTTCAATAACATCTCTAGCGCAACCTTCACCACCTTTTTTGTCTGAAATATACTTAGAAATTTGCTGAACTTCTCTTACAGCATCGCTAGGACAGCAAGGCATTCCTACACGATTCATAACAGGCAAGTCAGGAATATCATCACCCATGTATATGATATTTTCAGGTTTTATGTTGTGTTCTTTAATGTATGCACTATACTGCTCAATTTTATTATGAGCACCTAAAAAAATATCTCGAATTCCTAGATTAGCTAAACGATTTCGGACACCTTCATTTTTTCCACCAGATATAATACATACATTAAAGCCTAATTTAACAGCAGCTTTTAATGCGTATCCATCTTTAATATTCATTTGACGTATTAATTGACCATCTGGGAAAACGGTAACGATTCCATTGGTAAGTACACCATCAACATCGAAAATAAAGGTGTCTATTTGAGGAAAAATTTGTTTATAACTCTTATCCATTTTGGATTGATTTTGTAATTGTATTATAAATTTCTTGTTGCGCTGTATTTAATAACGTTAAATGATTAGCTATTGTTTTCAAATCGTTACGTTTAGCAGGTCCAGTTTGCGCATCAATTGGAGCCATAGTATTAATTTTAGCTGTTGTTTCTGCAATTAAAGGGTGTAAAACTTCAAAAGGAACATTATAAGCTTTACAAATATCATACCCAATTTTGTACATGTGATTTACAAAGTTATTTACAAAAACAGCTGAAACATGTAGTTGTTGTCGTTGTTTAGAATTAATATGATATATTTTCTCTCCAATAGCAAATGCTAGTTGCTCTAAAAGTTTCATATCTTTTTCGTATTCTGCCTCTAAACATAAAGGAATTGTGTTAAAATTTACTTTCTTATCTTTTGAAAAGCTTTGTAAAGGATAAAATACACCCTTCCTGTGATTACATTGAAGCGTATGCATATCAAAAGAACCAGAAGTATGAACGACTAAACCATTATTTTTAGGTATTCTGGAAGAAACTTCGCCAATTGCATCGTCAGAAACAGCAATAATATAAACATCAGCAGCCAGTATATCATCAAAAGAGTTAGTAATAGTAGTAACACTTTTTAGTTGCGAAATACTACTTAGCTTACGTGCATATATTTGAATTAAAGAGACTTCTGAAGCTTTTAAAAAAGCATCAGTAAGGTGCGATGCTACATTACCATTACCAATAATTGTCACTTTAATCATAATAACGAAGATATATATTTTATTTGAAGCAGTAGAAAGGTTTTAGTAAATTAGAGAGCTAAATTTTTTATATGAAAAAAGTAAATAAATTAGGGATAAATACTATATGTACTCACGTTGGAGAGTTAAAAGATGAACAGTTTAAAGGAGCAATATCGCCTATTTACATGGCAACTTCATATCAGTTTGACGATGTAGATATAAAAAGGTACCCGAGGTATTTCAATACACCAAACCAAGAGGCATTAACAAGAAAAATAGCAGCATTAGAGAAAACTGAAAGCGGGCTTATTTTTGGATCAGGAATGGCAGCGATAAGTACAGCGATGTTAGCTTTCCTTAAACAAGGAGATCATGTAGTTTTGCAAGAAACACTTTACGGAGGAACTTATAATTTTGTAGTAGAAGAATTTGATAAATTTGGGATAGAATATTCGTTCACGAAAAGTTTATTAATAGAAGATTTTGAGAAGGAAATTAAATCAAATACTAAAGTTATTTTTATTGAAACTCCTTCAAATCCATTATTGAAAATCGTTGATATGAAAGCTGTAGCCGATTTGGCAAAAACAGAAGGAATCATAACAATGATAGATAATACTTTTGCTTCATCAATAAATCAAACTCCAACAGATTTTGGAATAGATATAATGATACATTCTGCTACTAAATATATGGGAGGACATTCAGATATTTTAGCAGGAGCTGTTGCAGCATCTAGTGAACACATAGAACGTATTTGGAATTTAGCCAAAAATCTAGGAGGTAGCTTAAGTGATTTTACAGTTTGGATGTTAGAGCGAAGTATGAAAACAATGAACTTACGCGTAAAAAAACAAAGCGAAAATGCTTTGGAAATGGCAAATTATTTAGAAGGACATGCAAAAGTAGATAAAGTGTATTATCCAGGTTTACAATCGCATGAGAGTTATGATATAGCAAAATCTCAAATGAAATATTTTGGAGGTATGTTATCTTTTGAGTTTAATGGCACTATAAACGTACAGCAATTTCAGCGTAATTTAAAGCTTATTAAACCGTCTATGAGTTTAGCAGGGGTAGAAAGTACAGTATTAAACCCTTCTAAAACATCACATGCATTATTGTCTCCTGAAGAGAGAGAAGCACAAGGTATAAAAGACGGATTAATTCGTTTTTCAGTTGGAATTGAAGAAACAGAAGATTTAATTGCTGATATTGAGCAAGCCATAGAAAAATTATAGAATGAAATTAGACATATTAGCTTTTGGTGCACACCCCGATGATGTAGAATTAGGAGCAGGAGCAACCATAGCAAAAGAAGTATCTTTAGGAAAGAAAGTAGGAATAGTAGATTTGACAAGAGGGGAATTAGGAACTAGAGGTTCAGCTGAACTTAGAGATTCGGAAGCTACAGATGCCAAAGAAATATTGGGAGTTAGTGTTCGTGAAAATCTTGCCTTTGCTGATGGATTTTTTAAAAATGATAAAGAACATCAGTTAGAAATAATTAAAATGATACGTAAATACAAGCCAGAAATTGTATTGTGTAATGCGATTGACGATAGGCATATTGATCATGGCAAAGGAAGTAAGCTAGTTTCTGACGCATGTTTTTTAAGTGGGTTATTGAAAATAGAAACTAATTTTAATGGAGAAAACCAAGAAAAATGGCGACCAAAATTAGTATATCACTATATACAATGGAAGAGTATAGAACCAGATTTTGTAGTTGATGTATCAAAGTTCATGGACAAGAAAATAGCTTCTGTTTTGGCATACGGTTCACAGTTTTATGATCCGAATAGTGATGAACCTGAAACACCAATAACAAGTAAAAATTTTACAGAAAGTATAGAATACAGAGCTAAAGATTTAGGAAGGCTAATAGGAGTATCTTATGCCGAAGGATTTACAGTAGAACGACATGTTGCAGTATCTAGTTTAGATAAATTAATTTAATTTTTTTCTTTGCTATATTTCAAAAAACTATTATATTTGCACCCGCAAGTTGCAAATGGTGATTGTAGCTCAGTTGGTTAGAGCGCCGGATTGTGGTTCCGGAGGTCGCCGGTTCGAACCCGGTCTTTCACCCAAAAAGACAAAGCCCTTTTTTTTAAAGGGCTTTTTTTGTGCCTCTATTTTGCAAACACCAAATGTGTTAATAGTTTGTTTATTATTGTGTTGTGTGTTGTGTTTGATTTGTTTACGTTCCGTAATGTAAACCGATACTATTTAAAATGCTAAGAATAGATGAGAGAAAAAAATTTAAGTACTATTGAAAAGTGCCTAGCAGAACATTTAAAAGAGTATGATGGTCTGAAGGTATCGTTCTGCCAGGCTGCTATTCAAAAAAAGTTGTTATAATACTGCAAGTGTCAAACTAAATAATTGTAAAGAAAAACCAATAACTAATAGTATCAGTCCATATTGGGACATTACAAAAATTTTAGTAGACTCTTTCTTGTCTAATGTTGAGTTTAGAGTAACCGAATCGTATAATCTTTTATTAGGTACTCCATATTTGGAAATAATCAAAATACCAACCATTTCTATTAAAATACTAATTATAGATAATATCATTTTTTATTTTTAAGCAAAGTTACTTTAAGAAGCGAAGAAAGTTCTGCTTGAAAATGAACAAGCGATTATTTATAACCTGTCTAAAAAACGATGATTACAGCGATAAAATTAATCTACCGATTTAATCTATTATAATACAAAAAGAGAAAAAATAATATTGACTCTGTATAGTAAAGTTGATGTAGTATTTTATGTTATATTTTAATAAAAATTAAACTTATTCTTTCTTTTTAAACTTCTCTTCCCACAAATCATATTTACCTTCGTGTTTAAAGCGTTTGTGAGTCCATAAGTAATATTCAGGCTGCGTTTTAATGTGCTCTTCTGTAATAGCTAAAAACTTTTCAGTGATTTTAAAATCTTCAAAGTCATTGGGTGTTTTAGTAATTAGTTCAAATTTAGCACTATAATGCCCGCGTTTAACCTTCGTGACTGTCATATTTGCAACTGCAAAATTATGTTTCTTAGCTAGTATTTCAGCTCCAGTATGAACAGGAACATAAACATTTAGGAATTTGTGCCAGTGATTCGTTTTATGAATCTGAGGCGATTGATCACTGAGTAAAATGTATAAACTTTGTACATTTTCTTCCAAACGTCTCTTTATAGTCTTACTGAATTCAAACGTAGGAACTCCGTCATATCCAAAACGAGTACGAGAGGCTTTAATTACTTTTTCATAATAAGGATTCTTTATTTTAGTGTAAGCTCCAAAACAGCTAATATCAGTTAATAAAGGTAAGCCATATGAAAGTTCCCAATTATTATGATGCGATCCCATAAGGGCAATACTATAACCTTGATTGTACAATTCATCAACTACTTCTACATTCTCATATACATATCTTTTACGAATGTTCTTTTTTGAGATAGAAAAAGATTTTACACTTTCCATAACTAAATCTGTAAAATGTCTGAAAAACTTTTTACTTATACTATGTATTTCTTGCTCGGTTTTTTCAGGGAAAGCTCTTTTTATGTTGTTTACAACTACATTTTTTCTGTATTTAATAACATAGAAAATAATAAAAAAGAAAAAGTCTGAAATCACATATAATAATTTCATTGGAAATCGTGACAATACCCATAGAAAAGGGTAAGTAAGTATAAATAATATGAACTGCATTTATAAAAAGTTTTGACAAATATCGTATTAAAATATTAAAGAAGAGGTCTAAAACTTTTGCTTAAGTTTGTAAGATAAAACAAAAAATAAATAATCATTTCGTCTATGAATAAAATTATACTCATACTGATAATAGCCAATGTCTTAGCTTCTATGAAAGGATTTAGTGATGTCGTTTTTTTTAACACATATAAATTTCAAGTAGGTAAAATATTAAACGGAGAAAAGTTAAGAATGCTTACGTCTGGTTTTTTACATGCAGATTGGATTCATTTAGGATTCAACATGTATGCATTGTATTTATTCGGCAGGATAGTTACTGCAAACTTTAGCGATGTAAATTTTATAATAATTTACTTTGTAAGTCTAATTGCTGGTAGTGTATACTCACTAACTCAAAATAAAGGTGATTATTACTACTCTGCTGTAGGTGCTTCTGGAGCTGTTTCTGGAGTTATTTTTTCTGCTATAATGTTGTATCCAGGAATGGAACTTATAATGTTTCCAATTCCAATTCCGCTACCAGGGTATATTTTCGGAGTTGGTTACTTACTCTATTCAATTTATGGAATGAAAAATAAAGTAGGAAATATTGGCCATTCAGCTCATTTAGGAGGAGCTATAGGTGGTTATGTGATAACTTTAATATTGAGACCATCAGTGGTGAGTAATAATTCCATAATGATTATTGTTATGGGAGCTATAATTGCAGGATTACTTTTCTTTGGAGATAAACTAGAAGGTTTAAGAAAATAAAAAACCGAAACTAATTAGTTTCGGTTTTTGAGCGAGAGACCAGGTTCGAACTGGCGACATTCAGCTTGGAAGGCTGACGCTCTACCAACTGAGCTACTCTCGCATTTGGTATTGCGGTTGCAAATATACCACTGTTTCTTAAATCTGCAATGTTTTTTTTCTTTTTTTTAGTAAAAAATTCCGTCTTCTCGCATAACTTTCAGAAAATGAAATGCATAGATATTAAAACCCTCATTGTAATAAAATTTGTGAGATTTATGGTTTCCAGAATAGGTGTTTAACTCCATTGCTTCACAACCTTTAGCTTTTGTATATTCATAAATCCATTTAAAGAACTGTTTACCAATATTTTTACCTCTGTAGTGTTCATCAATAATTACATGGTCAGGCTCAACACTTTTACCAATATAATGTCGAGTGCTATACCACAATCCACAAATCCCCATCATTTTTTCACCATCAAAAGCAGCAACACATTCATAATTTTGGTAATTTACCATTTCTAAAACACGTGTTTCTAATAAATCGTGAGGTGTTTTAGTATTAATAGTTTTAAGTAAAGGGAGGATATTTAAAATAGTATCTTTTTCAATAGGTTTAAACGAAATATTCATAAAAAATAATTTGATTCAAAATTAATGGTTTCAGTAAAAAGAATAAAAACGAGTGCTACTTATTTTCTGCGAAAAGAAATTTTAAGAAGAGGTATTGATTTACCCTACCAGTTCGAAGAAGATAATTTTGAAACAACTTTTCACCTGGGAGTGTTTAAGAACAAAGAGTTACTTTGTGTAGCAACATTTATAATGAATTCTACTGAAACTTTAGTAGGAAAGCAATATCAACTTAGAGGAATGGCTACATCATTAACTTCCAGAGGAAAAGGTTTTGGAAAGTTATTACTCACTTATGCGACCAAAGAGCTAGAAAATAGAAAAATTGAATATTTGTGGTGTAATGCACGTACAGAAGCTATCAATTTCTATGAGAAAAATCAATTTCAGATTATGGGAGAGCAGTTTTTAGTTGAAAAAGTGGGGTCTCATTATAAAATGTTTAAAACAATTAAAAATGAAAATCAGTAAAAATTATTTTGTTCTATTAATGTTCATGTATTCAATTATAGCGAGCAGTCAAAAAAAAGAAGTAATTATAGAGCCAATTAAAATAACAGACAATATCTACATGTTAAAAGGGCAAGGTGGTAACATAGGTTTGTTTTTTGGTGAAGATGGAGCTTTTATGATTGATGATCAGTTTGCAAAATTAACACCTAAAATTCTTACTGCAATAAAAGGGATTACAGATAAAAAAATAACCTACTTAATCAATACACACTGGCATGGAGACCATACTGGAGGAAATGAAAATATGAGCAAAGAAGGAGCAATTATTGTGTCTCATAAAAATGTAAGAAAAAGAATGAGTGTAGAAAGTATAGCTAGAGGAAGAAAAAAACCTGCATCTCCAAAAGAAGCTTTACCAATCATAACATTTACTGAAGACATGATGTTTCATAGTAATGGAGAGGATATTTTAATAACTCATGTTCATAACGCACACACAGATGGAGATGCTCATGTATATTTTACAAACAGTAATGTATTGCACATGGGAGATACTTACTTTCAAGGAAAATTCCCTTTTATAGATTTAGAAAGTGGTGGAAGCATTGAAGGATATATAGCTTCTGCAGAAAAAGCTTTGATGATGATTAACGATAAAACTGTAATAATTCCAGGTCATAGAGGCCTTTCTAATAAACAAGAATTGCAAACATATAAGAAAATGTTAGTAACACTTAGAGATAGAGTAGCAGCTAAAATCAAGGAAGGAAAAACTGTAGAAGAAGTGAAAAAAGATGAAACTATCACTAAAGAATATGCAAAAGAGTATGGAGGATGGTTTATTACAGCAGAAAGTATTAGGGAAACTATTTATATGAGTCTAACAAAAAAATAGGAAGAAGGCTGTCTGAGAAATAATTTTCTAAAGCTATTACGAAACAAAATTAATTTTGAAGGAATCTTATTTAGAAGAAATACATAAAAGATTCCTTCATTATATTCCAGATAACGATGTTCTAGTCAGCTTCGTGTATGTAACTTGTTTCTTTTTGACTTTTCCTTAATGATTTCTGCAACAGTTGTGTTGTAGATTTTACTCTCTAACCATGAAAGTATATCTAAATATAGAAAAGCTCTTTTCTCATACGGATGATTCTCATAAACTTTTAGACGAGCATGAATCTTTTGAAACTCTTTTTTGAATTCATGTGGATATAAATCGCCTAAAGATCGAATAGACTCAATGAAAACTTTTTGAACCTCCTGTAAACTTTCCATCTTCAATAAAAATCGATAAGTTTCTTTGAATTGAAGTTCTAAATGATAATCTAGGCCACATTCATAATGAGCAATTAAGTTTAAAATACGTGCAAAACATTGTAAATCTGTACCTACATATAACTTTTTAGCTGCTATAATTTTCGATAAATATTCAATACATTTCTTATTATTACCCATTCCAAAATAAAGACAAGCTATCTTATAATAAAATCTAATAATATGATGCTTATCTAGATGAAGAATGTGTTCATTAATTTTTTGATGTATTTCGTTTACTAAATACTCACCTTTATCAAAAGTCCCTTCGATAAAATGTTGGTGGAGTTTATTGGTATACAAATACTGAAAAATTAAGATTTCGGTATTGTTATTTTGTGGAATTATAAGTGTCTTTATTTCATTCTCAAATACCGAAAGTTCTCTCTTGAGTTCTTGTTGATGACCAATGAAAAATAAAGATTCTAACAAATAATTTTTTCCTTTTAAATAAAAAACAGGATTAATTGCTATCATTTTAGGATATTCCTTAAAAAGTGATGTCAATTTAGAAGCATATTTGTAGCCATGTAAAAAATCTTGAGTTAAAAAGCAACGCCATAAATGTGCTTTGTATAGCCAAAGTCGTTCTCTAAAACCTAAATTAGTATACTTATAATTTGGTAATTTTGTATCGAAATACGTAGTAATTTGCTTGAGTTCCTGATCATTTTTAGCATAACCATTTTTTAATAAAATACTGTACAATTGTAAGGAAAGATTAGATAATTTACTCGTAATAACATTCTGTTGAGTTAATTGTTTTGCTTGCAAAGTTAATTCATCTGCCCTTGTACTTATACTTCTGGTAATATACTGACTTTCAATTATTTTCTCTAATTCAACAATCTCATAAGCTATGTTTTTTTCTTCATTCTCAATAGCAGTCGATTTGGCTTTATCGAGTAACTTTAAACTCTGTTTATACAACCCCTTTTGATAGAGTACGGTGGCAAAATCTAATTGTTCGCGTACTTGAACTCTTATGTTCTTCAGGGCAGGATTCATTCGTAAACTGGTTAATATCTGTTTGTATAAATGTGCTTTCAAATTGGAAAGCTGAAGTTTAGTAACAATACCACTTTTTAAAATACTTTTTTCATCATACTTTTTTTGTTTTTCAAGGAATTTAAATAAGGCAAAAAATTTTGTTTCTGTATTTCCACCCAATCTTCCTATATATAAGTTAAACTGACGTTTTTCAGATTTAGTTAACGATTGAATTAATACAAATAAAGCATCATTATTATGGTTAGCCTTTGTAAAATTATTCATCTCAATCTCTTGTTTTTAAAAGTGTTGTTTAGTTTTTTTATTCTTTTTGATATCGTAAGAATGACATTAAAAAGAAACATCCTGCAAAGCCAATATATAAATTTGAATTGTATAACGTGAATTATTTAGAAATAATGAATACTAATAAAGTCCAAATTTTCGATACAACTTTACGAGACGGAGAGCAAGTTCCGGGTTGTAAATTAAATACAAAACATAAATTAGTTATAGCCGATCGTTTAGATGCTTTGGGAGTTGATATAATAGAAGCAGGATTTCCCGTTTCTAGTCCAGGAGACTTTACTTCGGTAAGTGAAATAGCAAAACTGATAAAGAATGCAACAGTTTGCGGACTAACAAGGGCTGTTAAAAAGGATATAGAGGTCGCAGCGGCAGCTTTAAAACACGCTATAAAACCAAGAATTCATACAGGTATTGGAACAAGTGATTCTCATATTATACATAAATTCAATACAACGAAAGAAAAAGTAATAGAAAGAGCAATTGGAGCAGTTTCCTATGCAAAAAATTTTGTTGATGATGTGGAGTTTTATGCTGAAGATGCTGGTAGAACAAGCAATGAATATCTTGCTAAAGTTTGTGAAGAAGTAATTAAAGCAGGTGCAACGGTATTGAATATTCCAGATACGACAGGGTATTGTCTTCCTGAAGAATATGGCGCTAAAATAAATTACTTAAAAGCGAATGTTAAAGGAATATATAATGTTATAATTTCTTGCCATTGTCATAACGATTTAGGTTTGGCAACAGCAAATTCAATTGCTGGAGCAATTAATGGAGCTCGTCAAATTGAATGTACCATAAACGGAATAGGAGAAAGAGCAGGAAATACAGCATTAGAAGAGGTGGTTATGATTTTGAAGCAGCATCCTTACTTAAATCTTCAAACCGACATTGACACTAAGCTTTTATACGATACGAGCTTAATGGTACGCGAAAATATGGGCATGCCTGTTCAACCTAACAAGGCAATTGTAGGTGCAAATGCTTTTGCACATAGTTCAGGAATCCATCAAGACGGTGTAATAAAAAATAGAGAAACCTATGAAATTATAAATCCAGCTGATGTTGGAGTAACTGAAAGTGCAATAGTACTTACAGCAAGAAGCGGTAGAGCTGCATTGGCATATCGAGCAAAAAAAATAGGCTACGAATTAACAAAAATTCAGTTAGATACAGCGTATCAAACATTTTTAAAATTTGCAGATAGGCAAAAAGAAGTCATAGACGAAGATCTTCATTTAATCATGAAAAAAGTAAATAAAATTTCAAAAATAGCTATTGCCTAATGGGAAAAACATTGTTTGATAAAGTTTGGGATACGCATGTTGTAGATGCCATAGATAATGGTCCTCAAATAGTATATATAGATAAACATTTAATCCATGAAGTTACAAGTCCACAAGCTTTCAATGAATTGAAAAAAAGAGGGGTATCAATAGCACGACCAGATAAAATTATAGCCACGGCAGATCATAATACACCAACAATAAATCAGCATTTACCAGTTAAAGACGAGCTTTCAAGAAATCAGTTAACGCAATTGTCAAAAAACTGTGAAGAGAATAATATTACACTTTACGGTTTAGGACACGAGAATAATGGAATTATACACGTTATAGCTCCAGAACTAGGAATAACACAACCTGGAATGACCATAGTTTGTGGAGACAGCCACACCTCAACACACGGAGCTTTTGGTGCTATAGCGTTCGGAATAGGAACAAGTCAAGTAGCGCAAGTTTTTGCAAGTCAATGTTTATTATTACAAAAACCAAAAAGCTTACGTGTCACTGTAAGCGGTAAATTAAAAAAAGGAGTTTTACCAAAAGATGTAATTCTGTATATCATAGCCCAACTAGGAACAAACTCAGGAACAGGATATTTTTGTGAATATGCAGGAAATGTATTTGAAGAAATGTCTATGGAAGGTAGAATGACTGTATGTAATATGAGTATTGAAATGGGAGCGAGAGGAGGAATGATAGCGCCAGATGATATTACTTTTGAATACATGAAGAACAGAGAGTTTGTTCCTAAAGGAGAGGTTTTTAAAGAGAAAGTAGCATACTGGAATACGTTAAAAACAGATAAAGATGCAATTTTTGATCAAGAATATTTCTTTAATGCTGAAGATATAGAACCAATGCTTACCTATGGAACTAATCCAGGAATGGGAATAAAAATATCAGAAAAAATTCCAAATAGTGAAGATGCTTCATCTGAAAAATCGTTGAATTACATGAATTTTAAAGAAGGAGAAAGCTTAATAAATAAGCCTATTAATTACGTATTTATAGGAAGTTGTACGAATTCAAGAATTGAAGATTTTAGGATCGTAGCTGATTATGTTAAAGGAAAACAGAAAGCAGTTAATGTTAATGCTTGGCTAGTTCCAGGATCTCAGAAAGTAGTTAAACAAATTCAAGAAGAAGGACTACAAAATATTTTTGAAGATGCAGGTTTTAAATTAAGACAGCCAGGTTGTTCAGCCTGTTTAGCTATGAATGACGATAAAATTCCAGAAGGAGAGTATTGTGTGTCAACATCAAATAGAAATTTTGAAGGTCGTCAAGGGCAAGGAGCTCGGACAATATTAGCTAGTCCTTTAGTTGCTGCAGCAACTGCTGTTGAAGGAAAAATTGTGAATGTAGTTAAATACCTCAACTAAATGGAAAAGTTTATAAAATTTACGGACACTGCTATACCGTTATCAACAGAAAACATAGATACAGATCAAATAATTCCTGCACGCTTTTTAAAAGCAACTGATAAAAAAGGTTTTGGGAATAATTTATTTAGAGATTGGAGGTTCAAAAAAGATGGAAGTATTAATAAAAACTTTGTCTTGAATAACGAAAATTATAAAGGAAGTATTCTAATAGCAGGTAATAATTTTGGATGTGGTTCAAGTAGAGAGCATGCTGCGTGGGCATTAGCTGATTATGGATTCAAAGTTGTTATTAGTAGTTTTTTTGCAGATATTTTTAAAGGAAACGCATTAAATAACGGGATATTACCAATTCAAGTTACTCCAAATTACGTAGAAAAACTTTTAGTCGAAATAGATGAAAACCCTTTATCAGTAATAACGGTAGATTTAGAAAATCAAACTTTAGTTTCAAAAATAGGGGAAGAAAAATTTCAAATTAATGCATACAAGAAATTATGTCTATTAGAAGGATATGATGATATCGATTTTCTAATAAGTAAAACAGAAATAATAAAAGAATACGAATTAAATAGTTAATTATAAGTGTGATTTAGGTATTCTTCTTGACTTTAAACATGATAAAGTCAATTTACCTTTTGCACTAAATATAAAAAAGATGAAGTTTAAAATCACAGTAATTCCAGGAGATGGTATTGGGCCAGAAGTTACAACTCAGGCAAGAAAAGTTTTAGAAGCTATCGCCAGTACTTTTGATCATGAATTTATATTTACCGAAGCCTTAATGGGAGCTTGCGCTATTGACAAAACAGGAAATCCTTTACCCGATGAAACACTTAAGCAATGTGTGAAAAGTGATGCTATTTTATTTGGAGCTATAGGTGATCCGAAATATGATAATGACCCTACTGCTGAGGTTCGTCCAGAGCAAGGATTACTAAAATTAAGAAAGCAACTTGGGCTTTTCTGTAATATTCGACCTGTAAAAGCTTATCAAGAGTTACTCCACAACTCACCTTTAAAACAGCAAATTATAGAAGGAACGGATATAGTAATATATAGAGAATTAACCGGAGGTATTTATTTTGGAATCAAAGAATTAAGTGAAGATAAACAAATAGCATTTGACGGTTGTTCGTATACTGTGGAAGAAATTGAACGCATAGCACATTTAGCTTTTAAAGAAGCACAAAGTAGGCGTAAAAAATTAACTTTAGTAGATAAAGCAAACGTACTAGAAACATCAAGATTGTGGCGGAAAACCGTCACAAGGTTAGCATCAAAGTATCCAGATGTAAAGCTCGATTTTATGTTCGTGGATAACGCAGCTATGCAGTTGATATTAAACCCTAAAGACTTTGATGTTATTTTAACAGAAAACCTTTTCGGAGATATTTTATCCGATGAAGCAAGCGTTATTGGAGGTTCTATAGGTATGTTAGCATCTGCATCAGTAGGGAATAAAAACGCGTTGTTTGAACCCATTCATGGTTCTTTTCCACAGGCAAAAGGTAAGAATATAGCAAACCCATTAGCATCAATCTTATCAGCCGCAATGCTATTGAACCACTTAGGTTTACATAAAGAAGCTCGGGAGATTGAAATAGCCGTTCAAAAGTCACTTGAGTTTGGTATAACTACCCAAGATATTAATTCAGAGAAAAACTTTAGTACAGATAAAGTAGGTGATTTTATTGTAGACGTAATTAGTTCTCCTAAAGACTTAAATGTTAATTTTAATAATATTCATTTAGGACAGTCAACAATTATTTAAACTGGAGTATAATTTTTCTTCATAAAGTTAATTTTAGGGTTTAAGTACCCAACAATAAAAAGCATTACTTATCACATCATTTAAACTAAAAATCATTGCGTTTTTCGCAATGATTTTTAGTTTAAATGATTTTTAAAGGAGTTTTTCATATGTTTTTGTTGATTAATTCGTAATAAAAACACCTTTTTTAAGTCACTTTTTAAGATTTTTTTAACAAAACGATGTTTTTATCATATTCATAAATCATTTCACTCATTTTTAGAAACTCACATTTTCATGATCTTTTAAAACATTGATTTTAAAAGATTATAAAAAAAACACTCCTTTTTTTGAGAACAGATCTGGTTCGAAATCGTTTTAGAACAACTACAAAATTATAACTATTTGGAAATAAGGTTTTTTTAAAACAATTTTAGAAACCAATAATCAAACGCTAGGACTATGTTTAATAAAAAATCAATTACTATACTACTTACAGTAATATGCAGATTAACAATTTTTGCGCAAGAAAAAGAAGGTAAAAAGGAATTTAAATTCTCAGGAAGTGTAGATACTTACTTCTCAAAAAATCTATCAACAAATGCTTTAGGTACAACAGGAATATTATCTGACAAGTCTGCAAATGGTTTTGGTTTAGGAATGGTTAATACAATTTTTATTTATGAAAAAGGAAAAGCTGGTGTTATTGCAGATTTAGCTTACGGACCTAGAGCAAATGCAGCCAATGCATATGAAGGGGCCATAAATCAATTATACGCTTATTATAATATTACCAATAAAATAAAAATATCATTAGGTCAGTTTAATACGTTTTTTGGATATGAGGTTATATCACCAGTAGATAATTTCAATTATACCGTTTCTTACTTATTCAATGCAGGTCCGTTTTCACACACAGGAGTTGTAATCGACTATGAGGTGAATGAAGATTTTTCATTGCTATTCGCGATAACAAATCCACATGGAATTACCGAGGGTACAAATATCACTAACGATTATCAATACGGATTTCAAGTTGGTTATTTAGGACAGTTTTTGAATGTTCTTTACGGAGCTGATGGCTCTGGTTTTGATGATGTATTATATCTTGATTATACCGGAGGTTTTAATCCAACTAAAGAATTACATATAGGTTTTAACGCAGCATATTCTGATTCAAATAAATCAAGTTCAGGCTACTATGGTGCAGCCTTGTATTTTGAAAACTCCTTTTCAAACACATTAAGTGTCGGACTTAGACCAGAATACTTTACGACTACATCAACAAGTACGAATGCCTCAATTTTAGCAGTAACATTATCTGCGAATAAAAAATTAACAGATAAACTTAAGATAATAGGAGAGTTAAGATATGATACATCAGAAGATGTTCAGCTTGTAGGAACAAAAGAGCGCGCAACTGGAGCAACATTAGCAGCGGTATATGCATTCTAAAAAAATAGAACGATCAAAATAACTAAAAAATGAAAAAAATAGAAGCAATTATTAGGAAATCTAAATTTCGAGATGTCAAGAATGCATTACACGAAATAGGAGTAAACTTCTTTTCTTACTGGGATGTAACTGGTTTAGGAAATGAAAAAAAAGGACATGTGTACAGGGGTGTTTCTTATAGTACGAGTGATATACAAAGAAGGTATTTATCTATAGTTGTTAACGACGATTTTGAGGAAATAACAATAGCAACAATTATAAAAGCTGGAGCTACTGGTGAAGTTGGTGATGGAAAGATCTTTGTGAGTGAAATCAAAGATGCATATAGAATCAGAACAGGAGAAAAAGGAGGAAATACACTAAATTAATTACAGAGAAATTATTATGGAATTACTTACTACAAATAACGTATGGATGATGATCTGTACAGCACTAGTTTTCTTTATGCATTTAGGTTTTGCATTTTTAGAAATCGGCTTAACAAGACAAAAAAACACATTGAATATTTTATTTAAAAATATTTTCATCATAACTGTAGGACTTTTATTATATGCCGCTTTCGGTTTTAACTTGATGTATCCAGGTTTTGCAAAAGATGCACTCGGTGTTTTTGGTTTCTCAGGTTTTGGATTGCAACCTCCAATGATTGATGGAGCTTTAGATCTATCTTATGATTCAGGATATACCTATTGGACAGATTTTCTTTTCCAAGGAATGTTTGCAGCAACGGCAGCAACAATAGTTTCTGGTGCTGTAGCAGAACGAATGAAAATTTTGCCTTTCATGATTTTTACTTTAATTTATGTTGGGTTAGTATATCCAATAGCAGGTTCATGGAAATGGGGAAAGGGTTTTTTACATACACTAGAGACACCTTTTTATGATTTTGCAGGATCTACTTTAGTACATTCAGTAGGTGGATGGGCAGCTTTGGTTGCAGTTTGGTTACTTGGAGCAAGAATAGGGAAATTTAAAGATGGAAAAGCACAAGCTATACCAGGCCATAACATACCATTAGCTACGGCGGGAGTATTAATTTTATGGTTAGGATGGTTTGGCTTTAATGGAGGTTCAGTTTTATCAGCAAATCCAGCAGGAACATCATTAACTTTAGTAACTACTTGTTTGGCTGCTGCTGCAGGAGGAGTGGTTTCAGCTATTTTTTCAGCAATTTTATTTAAGAACTTAGATTTAACAATGTTTCTCAACGGAATTCTTGGAGGCTTAGTAGCTATAACCGCAGGAGCAGATCAAATGACACCAATGAACGCTATTGTAATTGGAGGTATTGGTGGAATTTTAATTGTATTGGCAGTTAGCTTAGTTGATAAAATGAAATTAGATGATCCAGTAGGGGCAATAGCAGTTCACTTAATATGCGGAATATGGGGAACCTTGGCTGTAGGTCTTTTTGGGAAATTAGCTGGTTTTTCTCAATTTGTAAGCCAATTAATAGGAGTTGCAACTTACGCGATCTTTTGTGTAACAACTTCATTCATAATCATATTTGTATTAAAGAAAACAATAGGAATAAGAGTTTCTGAACAAGAAGAGATAGAAGGTTTAGATGCACACGAGCATGGAATGGCTGCTTATTCCGATTTCAGATTAAACGAACATTAATTAGAACTGTCTTTCAAGCAGAAAAAGGTCTGTATAATCAATACAGACCTAAATCTAAAATATTGAAATATCAATTCAAACACTTTTTTTTACGATAATAAAATTTTAATAGGTCAATTTTTAAGATATAGATAAAAGTGAATATTTAAAGGTTAAGTATCTCTTTTTCAAATTTTTATTTTCCTATTTTAGAAAAGGAAATTCAATAATTATGCAAAACCAAGGACTTTATTTAAACGAGTTTGAAACGGCGAATTGTGGAGCTGGTTTCATTTGTAATTTAAAAGGACAGAAATCTAATCAAATTATACATGATGCATTAGAGATTTTAATAAAACTAGAGCATCGAGGAGCTGTGAGTTCAGATGGAAGAACTGGAGATGGAGCCGGGATTTTAATAGATATCCCTCATGAATTTTTTAAAAGGGTTTGTGATTTTGAATTACCTAACCCTAAAGAATATGCGGTAGGTCAAGTTTTTCTACCTAAAAAGTTTAATCAAAGCAGTTATTGTGAAACTGTTTTTGAAAGTGAACTTAAAAATCAAGGGTTGCAAATTTTAGGCTGGCGTGAAGTACCAGTAGATACCTCTAATTTAGGTGCTATAGCAGCCACTACGCAGCCAAAAATAAAACAAATATTTATAGAGAAGGGTAATAACGAACTAACAGATCTAGAGTTTAATGCAAAATTATTTGCAGCCAGAAAAATAAGTGAGCATACAATCACCAAATCAAAAATTTCTGAAAGCAATTATTTTTATTTATCAAGTTTGTCAACCACTACTTTAATATATAAAGGACTTTTAATGCCTGAAGATATTGGTCGTTTTTATGTTGATTTAAGACAGCCCGATTTAGTAACAAGATTAGCATTAGTACACCAACGTTTTTCAACAAATACATTTCCGTCGTGGGATTTGGCACAACCATTCAGATTTATGTGTCACAATGGAGAGATAAATACATTAAAGGGAAATGTAAAAAGAATGATTGCCAGACAAGAATTAATGAGTAGTAATTTGTTTGGCGATGATATAGAGAGATTATACCCAATAATAACCGAAGGGAAATCAGATTCTGCATCTATGGATATGGCTGTTGAGTTACTGTTAATGACAGGAAGATCTTTACCAGAAGTGATGATGATGTTAGTCCCAGAAGCATGGGAAAAGGATACGGCAATGAGTGAAGAAAAAAAAGCTTTCTACGAATACAATTCTTGTATAATGGAACCATGGGATGGTCCAGCTTCAGTTCCTTTCACTGATGGTAATTATATCGGAGCTTTATTGGATAGAAATGGATTAAGACCATCAAGATATACGGTAACTAAAGATGGAAATGTAGTGATGTCTTCTGAGATAGGAGTATTGAATATTCACCCAGAAAATGTAGAAAAGCATGGACGATTAGAACCTGGAAAAATGTTTTTGGTAGATATGAATGCAGGTAGAATTATTGAAGATGAAGAGATAAAATCATCCATAATTACAAAATATCCATATAGAAAATGGCTAGACGAACATGTGTTGCCTTTGGCAGAAATACCATACACTAACAATACGATAACAAAAGAAAAAACTGATTTTAAAACGCGTTTACGACTGTTTGGTTATACTACTGAAGAAATAGATTATCTAATTGCTCCAATGGCAATAAATGCAAAGGAAGGTATTGGTTCTATGGGTACAGATACACCTTTAGCAGTATTGTCAGATCGACCTCAGTTATTATATAATTATTTTAAGCAACTTTTTGCACAAGTAACCAATCCTCCTTTGGATGGTATTAGAGAAGAAATAATTACCGACATTAGTTTAGCAATAGGTTCTGACAGAAATATTTTTGAAATTATTCCAGAACAGGCTAAAAAGCTACGCATTCAAAATCCAGTAATATCCAATGAAGATTTAGATAAGATTAAAAATTTAGAGCATAACGACTTCAAAGCAGCAACCATTCCTATGCTTTTTGAGTTAGAAAAAGGTGTAAACGGCATCGAGAATGCCCTTGAAGGTATACTTTACAAAGCAACAGTTGCGGTAGAAGATGAAGGAGCTAATATTATTATTTTATCAGACAGAGGTGTAGATAAAGAATGGGCTCCCATTCCAGCATTATTAGCATGTTCATATTTACACAATTCACTTTACAGAAAAAAAACACGATCTAAAATTGGAATTATTTTAGAGAGTGCAGAGCCAAGAGAACCGCATCATTTTGCTACTTTATTTGGTTATGGGGCAAGTGCTATTAATCCGTACATGGTTAACGAAATCATAGCGAAGGAAGTAGAGAACGGAAATATTAGAGATATTACAGCAGAAAAAGCTGTTAAAAACTTTAATAAAGCCATTGGAAAAGGCTTGTTAAAGGTGATGAATAAAATAGGAATCTCTACGTTACATTCATACAGAGCATCTCAAATATTTGAAATCTTAGGACTGAAGAAAACATTTACAGAGAAATATTTCCCAAATACACCATCGAGAATAGGAGGAATAGGACTTTATGTATTACAAAAAGAAATTTATAAACGTTGTACAGAATCTTTTAGAGATAAAAATATAGATGCTGTCTTGGATTTAGAAGTTGGAGGAGATTATCGTTGGAGGAGAAATGGAGAAAGACATATGTTTAATCCAACAACTGTATCTAAATTGCAACAAGCAGTTCGTTTAAAAAGTAAAGAAAGTTATAAAGTATATGCGGATAAGATAAATAAGCAATCACAAGAATTAATGACATTAAGAGGCTTATTTGAATTTGTAAACTTAGATCCAATACCAATCGAAGAAGTTGAGCCATGGACAGAAATTGTAAAAAGATTTAAAACTGGAGCGATGTCTTACGGATCTATAAGTCAAGAAGCACACGAAAATTTAGCAGTTGCTATGAATAGAATTGGAGGTAAATCTAATTCTGGAGAAGGAGGAGAAAATAAAATCCGATTTAAAAAACTACCCAATGGCGATTCCAAAAACAGTGCTATAAAGCAAGTAGCTTCTGGACGATTTGGAGTAACTAGTAATTATTTAACAAATGCAAAGGAGATTCAAATAAAAATGGCACAAGGAGCCAAACCAGGTGAAGGAGGTCAACTGCCTGGTAAAAAGGTGTTACCTTGGATTGCTGAGGTAAGAAATTCTACGCCTTATGTAGGTTTAATATCTCCACCTCCGCATCACGATATCTATTCCATAGAAGATTTAGCACAGTTAATTTTTGATCTTAAAAATGCAAATAGAGCAGCAAGAATAAATGTGAAATTAGTCTCAAAAGTTGGCGTAGGAACCATAGCAGCAGGAGTTGCTAAAGCTAAAGCAGATGTAATTTTAATATCTGGTTACGATGGTGGTACAGGAGCTTCTCCGTTAACATCATTAAGACATGCTGGATTACCATGGGAATTAGGAGTTGCAGAAGCACAACAAACCTTAGTGTTAAATAATTTACGTAATAGAGTTGTAGTAGAATGTGATGGACAGCTAAAAACAGGTAGAGATGTTGCTATTGCCTGTTTATTAGGAGCAGAAGAGTTTGGTTTTGCAACTGCGCCATTAGTTGCTTCTGGTTGTATTATGATGCGACAATGTCATTTAAATACGTGTCCAGTGGGTATAGCTACACAAGACCCTGAATTACGAAAAAACTTTAAAGGAACACCAGAGCATGTAATCAATTTCATGTATTTCGTTGCTGAAGAATTAAGGCAAATAATGGCATCATTAGGTTTCAGATCAATTAATGAAATGGTAGGGCAGGTAGAAAAGTTAAATGTTAACAAGGCAATTAAACATTATAAAGCTAAAGGAGTTGACGTTTCAGCGATTCTGCATAAACCGATTACAGATAATAGTCCTATTCTATACAATACAGAAAAGCAAAATCATAATTTAGAAAAAGTATTAGATTTTAAAATAGTAGATGATGCGAAAGGAGCTATAAAAAATAAAATAAAATCAAAGTTTTCCTATGAAATACAGAATACTAATCGTTCAGTAGGAGCATTAATAAGTAATGAAATTTCCAAATTACACGGTGAAGACGGATTACCAGAAGATACATTAACAATAAACTTTAAAGGTTCAGCAGGACAAAGTTTTGGAGCTTTTGCTACCAAAGGTTTAACAATGCAAGTTAATGGTGAAACGAATGATTATTTAGGAAAAGGATTATCGGGAGCAAAGATTATAGTTAAGAAGCCCAAAGCAGCAGATTTTACGGCTGCTGAAAATATCATCGTGGGAAATGTTTGCTTTTATGGAGCAGTAAAAGGAGAAGCTTATATAAATGGTATTGGAGGAGAACGTTTTTGCGTTCGTAATTCAGGAATAACTGCTGTAGTTGAAGGAATAGGTGATCATGGATGTGAATATATGACAGGAGGAAAGGTAGTTGTATTGGGTAAAACAGGTAGAAATTTTGCTGCCGGCATGAGCGGAGGAATAGCTTATGTTTACGATCCTTCCCATGAATTTAGAAACGAAAAGTGTAATCTAGAAATGGTTGAATTGGTGCATTTAGAAACAGTAGATCAACACGATTTGAAACAACTAGTTCAAAGTCACGTAACTTATACAGAGAGTGAACTAGGAAAAACAATCTTATCAGATTGGGAAGTTAATAAGATGGATTTCATTAAAATATTTCCAACGGATTATAAAATTGCATTGGAAAGATTAAAAAAAGAAAAATTAACTCAAATAACAGCTATATAAACATGGGAGAATTAGGTGGGTTTACAAAATATAGAAGAAAAGAAGAGACCAATACTATTGTTGAAGAAAGAGTAAAACATTTTAAAGAATTTACGAATCCTTTATCAATAAATGAGCAACAAAAGCAAGGATCACGCTGTATGGATTGTGGAATTCCTTTTTGTCATAGTGGTTGCCCTTTGGGGAACTTGATTCCAGATTTCAACGATATGGTACACAAAGGTGAATGGAAAAAAGCATTAGAAATATTACATGCAACAAATAATTTCCCGGAATTTACAGGAAGACTATGTCCAGCTCCTTGCGAAAAAGCATGTGTTTTAGGTATAGTAAATGAACCAGTATCTATAGAAAATATAGAAAAGTATATCATTGAAAAAGGGTTTTCAGAAGGATGGATTGTACCAAAGAAGCCCAACTATAGATCAGGGAAAACGATAGCAATAGTAGGTTCAGGTCCAGCAGGTTTAGCTGCAGCTCAACAATTAAACAGAGTAGGGCATTTAGTAACAGTTTACGAAAGAGCTGATGAAATAGGTGGCTTATTACGCTACGGAATTCCAAATTTTAAACTAGAAAAAAATATAATAAATAGACGTGTAGAAATACTAGAAGCAGAAGGAATTATCTTCAAAACAAATACCAATGTAGGCGTTGATATTAGTATTGAAAATCTAAAAGAATACGATGCAGTAGTTTTGTGTGGAGGAGCTACAGAAGCAAGAAGTTTGACTATACCTGGAAATGAAGCTAAAGGAATACATCAAGCTATGGATTTTTTAACTAAACAAACTAAAGCCTTATTTAACGACGAACTAAAGAACGATATTCAGGTAAAAGGAAAAAATGTAATTGTAATAGGAGGAGGAGACACAGGATCTGATTGTGTAGGAACATCTAATCGACAAAGAGCAAAAAGCGTGACTAATTTTGAAATAATGCCTAAGCCACCAGAGGTCAGAAGTGAAAGAACGCCTTGGCCTTTTTGGCCTTTACAATTGAAAACGAGTTCATCTCATGAGGAAGGATGTGAAAGAAATTGGTTGATAAATACAAAGGAATTTATAACTAATGATAAAGGAGAATTAATAGCTCTTAAAACTGTGGAAGTAGCTTGGAATATAATACCTGGCGAGCGACCAAAGTTAGTGGAAAAGGCAGGTACAGAAAAAATATGGCCCTGTGATATTGTATTCTTAGCATTGGGCTTTACAGGCCCTGAAAAAACATTACCAGAATTATTAGGAGTAGAATTAGATCCTAGAACAAATATAAAAGCAAGTACAACTAATTATGCAACAAATGTTTCTGGGGTTTTTACAGCAGGAGATATGAGACGAGGTCAGTCATTAATAGTCTGGGCAATTTCAGAAGGCAGACAAGCAGCTCATCATGTGGATGCTTACTTATCTGGTAGCTCAACATTACCCCTAAAAGATAAGAACGATTTATTAAGTGCCTAATAAAATTTAATAATTAATTAGGATAAATCAAAAATAATTAGCAATATTTGTACATATATATGAAAAAACAGATTTTAAATATTATTTCTATTATCGTCGTTGTAATTATTTTACAAGGATAAAGGAAGTATATTTGAACAATAGATATTTAAAAGCTTCCTAAAATTTAGGAAGCTTTTTTAGTTTATAAGGAATGAATAAAATAACAAACATAGTCGTAATTATTATTGTCATTATTAGCTCACCACCGAGTTGATGCAGTATAGTATTACCCTATATAAAAGCCTGTATCAATAAGATTGATACAGGCTTTTTTTATTTATGAATATTGTTTTTGAAGTAATTTAAAACACTGTTTATTAGAGGTTTATGTTTGTTTTAAATCTACTGAAAATCATCGAATTTGATCATTGAACTGAAAATAAAAAAACGAATAAAATAATTTAGAATCATAAAATAGCCAAAGAATGTATTACAAAGAGGAAAGTGAAATTTTTTATAATGGAAAGTTTGTTAAAGCCAAAGATGCAACAATGCATATGTATAGTCAAAGTTTACACTATGGGAATGGAGTTTTTGAAGGAATAAGAGCTTATGAAGTCAATGGGAAGTCAAAGATTTTTAAACCTGTAGAACATTACAAAAGACTAAGGTATGGAGCAGAGGTAATGAATATTCAATTTAAGTACACAGAAGAAGAACTCACAAAAATTACTTACGAACTATTAGAACGAAATAATTTGAAAGATGCTTACATCCGTCCTTTAATAACAACAGGAGCTAATATGAGTTTACGTACATCTACAGAAACCAATTTGATAATTCAATGTTGGGAATGGGGTAAGTATATGGGAGATAAATTATTACGTGTAAAGACGTCAAAGTTCCAAAGGCCCAACCCAAATTCATGTTTTGTAGAAACAAAGGTCACTGGTCATTATGTAAACTCTATTTTATCAACAAATGAAGCTAAAAATGCAGGATATGATGAAGCACTATTATTAGATATGAATGGAAATGTAGCTGAATGTTCAGGTGCAAATATTTTTATGGAAAAAGAGGGTAAGTTATACACTCCACCTAAAGGACATATAATGCCAGGTATAACAAGAGCTACAATACTTGATTTATGTTATGAAAATGGGATTTCAGTAGAAGAAAAACATTTCACTTTAAAAGAATTAAAAGAAGCAGACGCTTGTTTTTTCACAGGAACAGCAGCAGAGGTAGTTGGGCTGAAATCATTGGATGAATATGAATTTCCATTATCATGGGAAGCATCGCACGGTTATCAGTTAATGAAACTATATAAAAACGAAGTTTTAGGAATAAAAGCAAGTGTTAAAGCATTGTAAAATGGAATTAAATAAATTTAGTAAACAAGTAACTCAAGACGATACCCAGCCGGCGGCACAAGCAATGTTACATGCTATTGGGCTAACTAAGGAAGATTTAAAAAAGCCATTAGTAGGAATTGCTAGCACAGGGTATGAAGGAAACCCATGCAATATGCACTTGAATGATCTTGCAAAATTAGTTAAGAAAGGAACAGAAAATACAGATTTAATCGGGTTAATATTCAATACCATTGGCGTGTCTGACGGTATTTCTATGGGAACCCCAGGAATGCGTTACTCGTTACCCTCTAGAGACGTTATTGCAGATTCAATGGAAACTGTAGTACAAGCAATGTCTTATGATGGATTAGTAACTGTGGTTGGTTGCGATAAAAACATGCCAGGAGCATTAATGGCAATGTTGCGATTAAATAGACCTTCAGTTTTGGTTTACGGAGGTACTATTGCATCTGGTTGTCATGAAGGAAAAAAGTTAGACGTTGTTTCTGCTTTTGAAGCTTGGGGAGGAAAAATGGCAGGTACAATTACAAATGAGGAGTATCAGAATGTAATAGAAAAAGCTTGCCCAGGAGCTGGAGCTTGCGGAGGAATGTATACAGCTAATACAATGGCTTCTGCGATTGAAGCTTTAGGAATGAGCTTGCCTTATAATTCTTCAAATCCAGCAATAAGTAAAAATAAAGAGGAAGAATGTGTTAAAGCAGGGGAAACGCTTCGAGTATTACTAGAAAAAGATATTAAACCATCTGACATAGTTACCAAGAAATCTTTAGAGAATGCAATACGATTAGTAACAGTAATGGGAGGCTCAACCAATGCTGTTTTACATTTTTTGGCAATAGCAAAAGCTGCTGATGTTGAGTTTACACTACAAGACTTTCAGCGTATTTCTAATGAAACCCCATTTTTAGCTGATTTAAAGCCTAGTGGGAAATACTTAATGGAAGATGTTCACAAGGTAGGAGGAACACCAGCGGTTTTAAAATATTTATTAATGAAAGGCTTGTTACATGGAGATTGCTTAACGGTAACAGGAAAAACAATAGCTGAAAATTTAATTGATGTTCCTAATTTATTAGAAGGACAAGATGTCATTAAATCTTTAGAAAACCCAATCAAAGAAACAGGGCATCTTAGAATGCTTTACGGAAACTTAGCAAAAGAAGGTTCAGTTGCTAAAATTACAGGAAAAGAAGGCTTAGTCTTTAAAGGGAAAGCAAAAGTATTTGAAGGGGAATATGCAGCAAATGATGGAATTCGAGACGGAAAAGTTAAGAAAGGCGATGTAGTTGTTATTCGCTATGAAGGGCCAAAAGGAGGACCTGGAATGCCAGAAATGTTAAAGCCAACAGCTGCAATAATGGGAGCTGGATTAGGTCAAGATGTTGCGCTTATCACTGATGGACGTTTTTCTGGAGGAACACATGGTTTTGTAGTAGGACATATAACACCTGAAGCTCAAGAAGGCGGTGTTATAGCTTTAGTAAAGGATAATGATATAATCTCTATAGATGCAAAAACAAATACTATAAATCTTGAAGTATCTGATCAAGAATTAAAATTAAGACAAGAAAACTGGGTAGCACCACCTCTGAAGGTTAAGAGAGGGGTACTTTATAAATATGCTAAAACTGTAGCATCAGCATCAAACGGATGTGTTACAGACGAATTTTAAAAGACTAGTAATATGGAACTAAAAACAAAAGAAATACTAGAAAAAAAAGAATTAAAAAAAGTAACAATGTCTGGTGCAGAGGCAGTGATTAATTGTTTGTTATCAGAGAGTGTCGATCTGTTATATGGTTATCCTGGTGGAGCTATTATGCCAGTTTACGATGAATTGTATAAATATCAAAACAAATTAAATCATGTTTTAACACGTCACGAACAAGGAGCAACACATGCAGCTCAAGGATATGCTAGAGCAACAGGAAAGGTTGGTGTTGTAATGGCGACATCAGGTCCTGGAGCTACAAATTTGATTACAGGTATTGCAGACGCACAGATAGATTCTACACCTATGGTTTGTATTACCGGACAAGTAGCCTCACATTTATTAGGTTCAGATGCTTTTCAAGAAACAGATATTGTTGGAATTTCAACACCAGTAACTAAATGGAATTATCAAATAACTAAAGCTTCAGAAATACCAGAAATATTTGCTAAGGCATTTTATATAGCTAAGTCAGGACGTCCAGGACCAGTATTAATAGACATAACAAAAGATGCGCAATTTGAAAAATTTGAATTCTCTTATAAAAAATGTACGTCAGTTCGAAGTTACCATCCTGTACCGCGATTAGATATTGAACAAGTAAAAGCTGCAGCTTCGATAATTAATAGCGCTATGAAACCAATGGTTGTTTTCGGACAAGGAGTAATACTTGGAGAAGCTGAACAAGAGTTTAAAGATTTTATAGAAAAGGCAGGCTTACCGTCTGCATGGACTATTTTAGGATTATCTGCATTACGAACTTCACATCCACTAAATGTTGGAATGGTAGGAATGCATGGAAATTATGGGCCAAATGTTTTGACCAACGATTGTGATGTTTTGATTGCTGTAGGTATGCGTTTTGATGATCGCGTTACAGGAGATCTAAGTAGATATGCTAAACAAGCTAAAGTGATACATTTTGATATCGATCCTGCTGAAATAGACAAGAATGTTAAAACTGACGTTGCAGTTATAGGAAATGCCAAAGAAACATTAGAAGCAATTTTACCATATTTACAAGAAAACTCACACAAAGAATGGTTACAGAAATTTAGAGCTCACGATAAAATTGAGTTTGATAAAGTAGTCAAAAATACATTATACCCAAGTAAAGAGGGACTTACTATGGGAGAGGTAATGAAAGAGATAAATAAAGCATCAAAAGGAGATGCTATTATTGTTTCCGATGTTGGTCAGCATCAAATGTTTGCTTGTCGCTATGCAGAATTTAACCAAACAAAAAGTAATATTACTTCTGGAGGTTTAGGTACAATGGGATTTGCTTTACCTGCTGCAATTGGAGCAAAAATGGGAGCACCAAACCGAGAAGTTGTAGCAGTAATAGGAGACGGAGGTTATCAAATGACTATTCAAGAATTAGGAACAATTTTACAAACTAAAGCCGCTGTAAAAATAGTAGTCTTAAACAATGAATTTCTAGGAATGGTTAGACAGTGGCAACAGCTATTTTTTGATAAAAGGTATGCTTCAACTGAGATGGTTAATCCTGATTTCATAGCCATAGCCAAGGGATATCATATTAAAGCAAATCGAGTAACAAAAAGAGAAGATTTAGAAAAGTCCGTTCAAGAAATGATGGACTCAGAAGAGGCTTACTTTTTAGAAGTATGTGTTGCTAAAGAAGATAACGTATTTCCGATGATTCCTACTGGATCATCAGTATCAGATATAAGATTAGAATAATTATGGAAGCAAAACAAACCTATACAATTTCAATCTACACAGAAAATACAGTTGGATTGTTAAATAGAATTTCAGCAATATTTCAAAGAAGAAATTTAAATATAGAAAGCGTCAATGTATCTAAATCTGAAATTAAAAGTGTTTCTAGATTCACTCTTTTAGTGAAATTAACAGAAGAAGCAGTTAAAAAAATAATTGGACAAATAGAGAAACAGGTAGAGGTAATAAAAGCCTATTATCACGAAGAGAAAGATACAATATATCAAGAATCTTGTCTGTTTAAAGTAAGTACAAACTTACTGACAAAGAATAATGATATTCAACACATTATCAATAATAGTAAATCTAGAGTGATTAATATTAACAAAGATTTCTTTGTTTTAGAAAAGTCTGGAGCCAAAGAAGAAATAGAGGAATTGTATCATACATTAGATAAACATGGAATTATGCAGTTTGTCCGTTCAGGAAGAATAGCAATTACTAAGGAAGAAATGCCAGTATCTAAACTTTTACAAGCAATAAAAAATTAAGTAAACGACATAAAAATAATATAATGAAAAATTATTTTAACCAATTACCACTTCGTAAACAATTAGAGCAATTAGGGAAGTGTAGATTTATGAAAGCTGAAGAATTTTCAGAAGGTATTGAAGAATTAAGAGGTAAACATGTGGTTATTGTTGGTTGTGGAGCACAAGGTTTAAATCAAGGCTTAAATATGCGTGATTCTGGCTTAAATATATCCTACGCTTTACGAGAAGGAGCAATAAAAGAACAACGCCAATCCTATAAAAATGCAACTGAAAATGATTTTGAAGTAGGAATTTACCAAGAACTGATACCAACTGCAGATCTCGTATGTAATTTAACACCAGATAAGCAACATACAAATGTTGTGAGTACAATAATGCCTTTGATGAAACATGGAGCAACACTATCGTATTCTCATGGATTTAATATTGTAGAAGAAGGTATGGAAGTTCGCGAAGATTTAACAGTCATTATGGTAGCGCCAAAATGTCCAGGAAGTGAGGTTAGAGAAGAGTATAAACGAGGATTTGGTGTACCAACACTAATAGCGGTACACCCAGAAAATGATCCAGAAAATAAAGGACTCAAACAAGCAAAAGCCTATGCTTATGCTACAGGAGGTCATAAGGCAGGGGTTTTAGAATCATCATTTGTAGCTGAAGTAAAATCAGATTTAATGGGAGAACAAACCATACTTTGTGGTGTTTTACAAACTGCTTCAATTCTATCATTTAACAAAATGATAGAAGAAGGTATAGAAGAATCATTCGCTTCTAAATTAATTCAATACGGCTGGGAAACCATTACAGAAGCATTAAAACATGGAGGCATAACAAATATGATGGATCGTTTGTCTAATACTTCAAAAATTAAAGCATACCATCTTTCAGAGGATTTAAAAATACTTTTAAAACCTCTGTTTGAAAAACATATGGACGATATAATGTCTGGACACTTTTCAAAAACAATGATGGAAGACTGGAGTAACGATGATGTTAATTTACTAACGTGGAGAGCCGAAACAGGAGAAACCTCTTTCGAAAAATCAACAGCAACTTCTGAGAAAATATCAGAACAAGAATTTTTTGATAAAGGAACGTTACTAGTTGCTTTTGTAAAAGCAGGTGTCGAGCTAGCTTTTGAAACTATGGTAGCTTCTGGTATTATTGACGCCTCTGCTTATTACGAATCGTTACATGAATTACCATTAATAGCCAATACAGTAGCGCGAAAAAAATTATTTGAAATGAATCGTATTATTTCAGATACTGCTGAATATGGCTGTTATTTATTTGATCATGCTGCTAAACCATTGTTAACGGATTTTATGCATAGAATTAATTCAAACGTAGTTGGTAAAGTTTTTAAAACCTCTAAAGAAGTAAATAATTTAGAATTAATTAGAATAAATAAAGCGATAAGAAGTCATCCAATAGAAAAAATTGGAGAAGAGTTAAGAGCTGCAATGATCTCAATGAAGTCTATAAAGGAAGTTGAAAAAGAAGAAGAATTTATTCTAGCCTAAACTCTAGTGTAAAAATATTTAAGAATGTAACAAGAAGTTTTTTAGCTTCTTGTTACATCTACAAAAACCTCTTTTAAAAGTGTTAATAGACTTAGAAATAGTAATTAGAAACTAGATAATGACATCAATTGCAAAAGAAATATACTTTCCTAAACTTTCTAAAATAAAAGAAGCAGCAATTACATTGCAAGAAGTAGTTATAAAAACCCCTTTACAGGAAAATTGGAACCTATCTTTTAAATATGGAGCTAATATTTTCCTGAAACGAGAAGATTTACAACAAGTTCGTTCTTATAAAATAAGGGGTGCTTACAATAAAATTCATTCGTTAACTTCTGAAGAATTGAAAAATGGAATTATCTGTGCTAGTGCTGGTAACCATGCACAAGGAGTGGCATTAGCATGTAGCAAAAAAAAAATACACGGAACTATTTTTATGCCAGCACCAACTCCTAAACAAAAAGTCGCACAAGTAAGAATGTTTGGAGGAGAATATGTAGAAATTCAACTAGTAGGAGATACTTTTGATGATGCATATAATGCCGCAAAGTTAGTGGCTGATAAGTTTAAAAAAGTATTTGTACATCCTTTTAATGATGAGAAGATAATTGAAGGTCAAGGTACCGTTGGTTTGGAGATAGTTGAACAAGCTAAAGAAACAATTGATTATGTTTTTGTTCCTGTTGGAGGCGGAGGATTAGCATCTGGCTTATCTAGTGTATTCAAATATTTATCTCCACAAACAAAAATAATAGGAGTAGAGCCAGCAGGAGCACCTTCAATGAAAGAGGCTATCAAGCATGATAAAAATATAGCACTAGCTCATATTGATAAATTTGTAGATGGAGCAGCAGTGAAGCAAGTAGGAAACTTAACGTATTCAATTTGTAAAGAAAATCTGTATGAGATGATAACAGTACCAGAAGGTAAAGTTTGTGAAACTATTCTGGAAATGTATAATAAAGAAGCTATAGTCGTAGAACCAGCAGGAGCTTTAACGATTAGTGTTTTAGATATGTATAAGGAGGAAATAAAAGGTAAAAATGTAGTTTGTGTTGTTAGTGGGAGTAATAATGATATTACAAGAACTGCTGAAATAAAAGAGAGAGCTTTACTATATGGAGGGTTCAAACACTATTTTATTATACGATTTCCTCAAAGAGCAGGAGCATTAAAAGAGTTCGTAATTGATGTTCTAGGAGCGAATGATGATATAACATTTTTCGAATATTCTAAAAAGACAAGTAAAGAAAACGGACCAGCTGTAGTAGGTATAGAGTTACAAAAAAAAGCAGATCTGAAGTCTTTAATAGAAAGGATGAAATCTCGAAATTTTTATGGAGAATATCTAAACGATAACCCTAATTTATTTGAGTTTTTAGTGTAATCTATCTTAGAATTTAACTTTCTAAATAACGATCTAGTAAGCTAGGATTTAAAATATGACCCTTATTATGGTTTATAAATTTCACTTGAGGGAAAAATGATTGGATCCGATTTTCTTGTTTTTTAACGTTAATTGGATCAAAAATTTCATCACTCAAACCAACACTATGAACGGTTTTTAAGTTAGGAAGATAAGTGAAAAACTCACCGTTTAGTTCCTTTGGGAATACTCCTGAAACCATAATAAGTTTATGACAAAAACGCTTACGTAAAGCTAGCCAACGAGTAGCAATACTAACGCCTTGGGAATATCCTAAGACTATAAAATTAACGGTATTAAAATCAATAGCTTCGTTAGACATTATAGCATCAATATAATTGAGTACGTTTTCGGTTTCAATTGCTGTATTTTCACGAGTTAGCCATGAAGCGCCTACTCGTTTATATGTATTGTCTTTATAGTATTTAGATGGTGCTTGTGGACAAATAATATAATTGTCTTCAGGTGATAGCTTAGAAAAATGACGTACAAAAAAACGACTTAAATATCCAATACCATGAAAAACGAGCCATACATTTTTAGTATTAGTGGTATATTTATTTAAGGTTTCGTATGTATTTACATTATTGTAGGTTACTGTTTTCAACTAAGTTTTTTTTTGATAAAGTTAGGCGAAATAAAGTAGATGTACCCGATAGTTATTAAATGTTTCGTCATAATTATTGTAATTACTCGAAATGTTGATTATAAATAACGTTTAACTTTTTTTATAAAAAGGTAAACAAAATGCGAAATTTTATTATATTTGCATAAAATGACTAATAGTCAACTAAATGGTTTCGACAAAAAAACATCTTAAATCTGCCTCAAGAAGAGAACAAATCATACATGCATCTGATATTGTTTTGAAAGAAGTTGGTGTTAAAGATTTTACAATAGACAAAGTTGTAGAGTACCTGGGTATAGCCAAAGGTACAGTTTATAAATATTTCTCAAGTAAAGATGATGTTTTGGCAGAAGTAAGTACGAAGGCACTTCACCAATTGCTCAATTATTTCAAATTAAGTGAACGTAATAGCCCAGAGGGAGCAGCACAAACACGATCGGTTATAATGTCTTGTTATCACTACAGTAAAGATTATCCTAAGTATTTTGAACTCATAGTTTACTTAGAAAGACCTGAGTTTAGTACAACGGCGGAATCACACAGAAAGGCTAGCATGCAAATTCAAGAATTTTTTATAAACCACATAGAGGCTCAAAAGGCGAAAGGTTTTTTCAAGGAAGATTTGAATGCATTGATGATGAATTACTTGTGTTGGGGATCAAGTATGGGAGTTATGCAATTTGTTGATTCTAAAAAAGCATTTTTACAAGAAGAGAAAAATATATCTCAAGAAGAATTAATGAAGTCATTCGTTAATGTATTCGTAGATGGTATGATAAAATAATTTTTTTTAAACAAAAGTGACTAATAGTCATTATTAATATGGAGAAAAAAGAATACATATTTAAGTTTTTACAAGATTTAAGTGAGAACAATTCCAAGGATTGGATGGACGAAAACCGGGTACGATATATCCAAGCAAAATCATATTGGTTAGAAGAAATCAATTCAATATTAGAAAGATTATCCAAACATGATAATCATTTTGAGCAATTCAAACCTAAAGATACCATCATGCGTATTAACAATAATAGAATGTTTAATCCTGATTTACCTATTTATAAAGACCACTTTGCATTTTCACCTATGACAAAATCAGATGGTTATGCACGTGTATTTTTCTCCTTCAGTCCAAGAGAATCTTTTATTGGTGGAGGTTTATGGAGACCTCAAAAAGAAGTATTAAAAGAAGTACGTTCTAGTATTAATTACGAAGGAGAGGAGCTTTTTAATGCTGTTAATAATAAAGAGTTTATAGCTTTTTTTGGTAGTTTAGGAATAGACAATCAAAAGCTCAAAAATGTTCCTCGTGGCTATGATAAAGAACATAAATATGGAGAACTCTTAAAGTATAAAAGTATAAGTGCAGGTATCATTCCTTCAAAAGAGTTACTATTAAATAACGAACTGGCTGATATAATAGAAGAAGTGTATTTAAAATTAAAACCAATGAATGACTTCTTTCATAAAGCTCTTTTTGAATAATGAAAACATTAAAAAATCATATTATACTTTCTGTTATAGCAATGTTTGCTACTAATGTATATTTTTTAATGTGGCTATTTATAGATCATTCTGCAATGGAAAGCGATATAACAGAAGGTATTAGTTTTTTTGAATTTATGACAATCACAAATGGCGCTTTACTTATAATATCGGTATTTAGTATAACCTACAAAGACCTTGGAGACAGTTTTTTAAGTTGGGGATATTCCAATGTATTTCGATTTGTATCACTCATAACCCTATCAGTATTTATTTTCGGATCAGCAAGCGTACTACTTATTGGTATACATATAAATAGTACAACAAAATTAAATAGTATACGTACAATTTTGATTATTGTACAAAGTTCACACTTCAGTTCGTTACTTTTCTTTTTTACACTGGTTAGTATATTAATGTTTTTTATTTCAAATCTAGAGCGTCGTTCAGGAAATGTATACAGACTAATTGCGCAATCTATGGGCAACGCTCTTAAACCCAAATTGGTTAATCGTGGATTCATGTTTATTGACTTAAATGATGCCACTAGCCTTGCAGAAGATTTAGGAGGCGAAAAATATGCAATGTTATTGAGGGATTGTTTTCATTTACTTAACGATTTAATTGATGTTTCCAATTTTGAAGTATACCAATATGTAGGCGATGAGGCAGTTATAACATGGAAGTTAAGTGTTGTTAATGCTGATTTTAAAGCACTTCAGTTATTTTCAGATTTTAAAGCATATTTGAAAGAGAATGAATCTCATTTTGTAAAAGTTTATGGTCTTCAACCAAAGTTTAAGTGTGCTATACACAGCGGAGAAGTAGTTCAAAGTGAAATAGGTAAAGAGATGAAACATTTAGTATACCATGGTGATGTTTTAAATACAGCATCAAGACTACTATCGCAATGCCATCCACATAAAACAGATATCATTATTTCAAAAGATGCAGCAATAAACATAGATAAAATATCTACATACTACAATTTAATACCAATTGCTTGCTATAATTTAAAAGGAAAAAGAAATAAAGTACATGCTTACACAACAATAATTAAAAATAGAACTAAAAAACTTCAAAGAAACCTATCACAATTTTTTTTTAAAACAAAAATGACTAATAGTCACTTTACAACAAACACATTTTTATTATGAAAACTATTAAAAATCTAGCAATGATTACATTGTTTGGTATTTTATTCATCGCTTGTAGTCAAGAGGGGGATGAAAGTAAAAAGAATGAAATACATCAAAATAAGGCTGAGAACACTGCCTTAAAAAGTACAGTTCAGGTAATTCGTAAATCTGATTTAAACTTGCGTACTGTAGAGAATAATACTGTAAAAAGTTTTGTTCCCATTACCGGGCGAGTTATACCCAAGTCTACTACTCAATTAGTCTCTGAAGTACAAGGTCGTATTCTTAATTCAGGAAATAAATTCAAGTCAGGAATACAATTTTCAAAAGGTGAGGTAATCATTCAAATTGACAATCGTGAGTTTGCGCTTAATATCGAAGCACAAAAAAGCGCCTTTTTAAATATTCTGATAGGAGCGATACCAGATTTAAAAGCAGATTATCCAGATAATTATCAAAGCTGGCTTGAGTATGTGAACTCATATAAAACAGGTAAACCCCTTCCAGCCCTACCTAAAACAAAGTCAAATCCTGAAAAATATTTCTTAACCTCAAAACAAGTTTACAATACCTATTTTAGTATCAAAGCACAAGAAGAAAGATTAAAGAAGTTTACTTTGAGAGCACCATTTACAGGATCTCTTTCTTCAACTACAATAGATAATGGTGGGCTAGTTTCTCCAGGTCAATCACTAGGTACTTTCATAAGCGATACTAATTATGAGATTGAAAGTGCAGTGAAGTTAGTACATGCTAAAAAACTTAAAATAGGTCAAAAAATCGATTTCTTCAGTAAGGGACTTGATGAAAAAATTACTGCTATTGTAACAAGAATCAATAACATAGTAGATCCAAATACACAGAACATACCGATATACTTATCAACAAAGAATAAAGAATTGAAAAGCGGAATGTACGTTGAGGGTCAAGTTGTATTAAGGAAATTTGAGAATGCTGTGAATATACCACTAGATATAATTAATAGAGATAATACAGTACACATTTTGGATAACGATATAATCGTTAAAAAAACCATTGAAATTATAAATACAAATAAAAACACTGTAACAGTAAGAGGTTTAAAGAATAACACAAGATTAATTTTAACAACATTTGAGCGTCCAGTTTCTGGATTAAAAATTACACAATAAAATGAAAAAACTCATTACATTTTTAGTTCAAAAGCCAAAGCTAACAGACATATTTGTTGGTCTTATCATTGTGTTAGGCCTAATTACGGTAGGTAATATGCGTTCTAATTTTTTACCACCAGAGCCAGTAAGCTTTATAAGTATAAATATAGTTTACAGAGGGGCTTCACCTCAGGAGTTAGAAACAGATGTAGTCAATAAAATTGAAGATAATATTGATGGTTTAAAAGGTGTACGTCGAATAACATCAACCTCGCAAGAGAGTTTTGCAAATATCCGTGTAGAAATTATAGATGATGCAAACCCTAACGAAGTTTTACAGGACGTAACTAACGCAGTAGACCGTATTACTACTTTTCCTCCTGAAGTTGAAAAGCCAACGATTATAAAGGAAGAAATACTTAATTATACCATGACGGTAGCAATTTCTGGTAGTAAGAGCGTTAGGGAGTTAAAAGATTACGCAAAGAATGTTAAAGAAGAGCTTCTATTCTCTCCAGAACTTTCGCAAATTATATTATCAGGATATCCTGAAGAAGAAATAGAAGTTAGTTTCAGCGAAAGCGATCTTAGAACTTACAATCTTACTTTTGACGAAGTAAGTGCTGCTATCCAAAGAGAAAACATAAAAGCTTCTGGAGGAAAATTAAAAACAGGAAAAGAGAATGTTCTATTACGTTTAGATAATCGCGCATATGAAGCAAAAGGGTTAAAAAATATCGTTATAAAAACAACTGTAAATGGAAAGATTATCAGATTATCAGATATTGCTATTGTTAGAGATCGTTTTGCTGACAAACCAGATCGAACGTTTATTAATGGTAAAGAAGCAGTTATTTTAAAAGTATTCTCAAGAGCAGAAGAAGATATTCTTAAAAATGCGACATATGTTGCAGATTACCTAGACACTTTCAACGCAACACATGAAGGAATTCAGGCAGAAATTATTGAAGATAAAAGTATTTCATTAAATGATGCTATTGGTACATTACAAGATAATGCATGGCAAGGTATTCTTTTGGTTCTTATTGTTTTAGGGTTGTTTCTAAACCCAAGAGTAGCATTTTGGGTAGCTTTTAAAATTCCAGTTGCTTTACTAGGAATGTTTATACTTTCTAATTTCTATGATTTAACAATTAATCAAGTTTCACTTTTTGGGATGATCGTTGTTCTAGGAATTATTGTTGATGATGGTGTAGTTGTTGCAGAAAATATTTATCAAAAATATACCGATGGTGAAAGTGCATTACAGTCAGCTATAAAAGGAACTATAGAAGTAATTCCCGCAATTATTGCTTCATTGGCTACAACAGCTCTTGCATTTTCATTGTTCTTTTTTTTGGATGGACAATTGGGTGATTATTTTTCAGATATCTCTTTCGTAGTATGTGCTACATTATTAATAGCGTTAATAGAAACAATATTTATTTTACCTATACATATTGCACGTTCAAAAGCATTAACAAAAGACGATAAGCCGTGGAAGTTAACACAGAAAACTAACAATTCATTACTCTGGTTACGTGACAAAATTTATACAAAAGTTATTAATTTTTTTATTCGAATTCCAATAGTAGGTATAGTCTTAGTGCTTATTTTCATGATATTAACTATTGGGGCAATGGGGTCAGGATTAATCAAAGGAACTTTTTTCCCAACAATTGATCAAGATTTAATAACTGCTAAAATTGAGCTACCATTGGGAACAGATGAGTCTATTACCAATAGCAAGTTGATGGATATAGAAAGAGCAATATGGAACGTAAATGAAAATTATAAAAGTAAACGCGAAGACGGTAAAGATATCATTAATTATGCTGAGCGTGTTTTAGGACCTAATACAGATGAGGGTTTGGTGAACATTTACATGATGGAAGGCGATCGTAGAGGGATATTAAGTTTTGAAATCGCAGATGCAATACGAAAAGAAGTAGGAGCTATTCCGGAAGCAACTAATTTATCCTATGGAAGTATTGCAGTTTTTGGCAAGCCAGTATCCATAGCATTATTAGGAACAAATTTTGTTGAGTTACGAAATGCAAAGAAAATGTTGCGCGAGTACTTAAAAAACAGAAAAGATTTAAAAGATGTTACAGATACCGATAAAATAGGAATGCCAGAATTAGAGATGAAGCTTACACCGAAAGCACGTTTCTTAGGGCTTTCTGAAGCCCAAGTTTTTAATCAAATACGTAAAGGTTTTTTTGGTCTTGAGGCACAAAGTTTACAACGAGGAGACGAAGAAGTAAAGATTTGGTTACGTTACGACGAAAAAGATCGAAAACGTTTAGATCAATTAGAAAACGCAAGATTTATAACACCTACGGGTGCATCTTATCCTATTGGGGAGATTGCTAAATTTGAAGAAAAATTAGGAGTTCGAGAGATAAATCATCAAAATGGAATTCGTGAAATACGTGTTGAAGCTGATGTAGCAAGTCTCTTAACTTCGGTACCAGGTGTATTAGCAGAAGCTGAAGCGACAATATTAAAAGATATTAAAAAGAAATATCCAAACCTTAAGTATACTCTTGAAGGTGAAGCAAGATTAAGTGGAGAAACACAAAACAGTAGTCAAGGTCCTTCAACAATCATATTCATACTCATTATTGCCATAGTATTATTTAATTATCGATCGTTTGGAAAGACAATTACAATATTATCAATGCTACCATTTGCTTTTGTGGGGGTAGCATGGGGGTCATTCCTTCATAATGTTCCAGTAAGTATTTTTTCGATATTGGGAATGATTGCATTGTGGGGAATTCTAATAAACAATGGATTAGTTTTAATATCAACATATAACGATTTAATTAAAACAGGAAAGGAATCAAATGAAGCATTATATGAGGCAGCAGTATCTCGCTTCCGACCAATTATTCTAACCACAATAACTACAGTTTTCGGTCTTGCTCCTTTACTATTAAATAATTCAGTGAGTGCTCAATTCTTAAAACCAACGGCCATTGCAATCGCTTATGGTCTTATATTCGGTACAATACTCACATTAATATTTCTTCCATCAGTACTTACTTTGATAAATAGTATAAAGCTTTTCTACTATAAAAAGCTTCGTAAACAAAAAGAAGCTACTGCTACAAGTATTGATATTGAAATAAGAGAAAAGCGTAATGTATTATCCTAACTAAATTATCAAATGAAAAAAAATATATACTACACATTGTTTTCTGTATTTGTCTTTATACAGTCAACAATAGTTCAAGCGCAAGAAGCACCGAAAGAAAGTTTGAGTCTTGAACAAGCATTTGTACTTGCCTTAAAAAATAATAAAACGATTAAAGTAGAAGAGAGGCGAGTTAGTATTACCCAAGAGAAGGTGAGTCTGGGTAATGCTGGATTGTTACCAACAGTAAAATTAATAGGCGAGGCGAGTTATACAAATAACGAATCTGAATTAACCATTCGTACTTTTCAGCCACCACCAAATCCAATGACTGTAAATTTTGACGAAAGTGGAGTGGCATCTACAACTCTATCTGGTATTATTCAAGCAGAATATACAATCTTCGCTGGGTTTAGTGGAAAATACAGATATAAATTATTAAAAAAACAGAACAAAGTTGCGCAATATCAACAGAAAATTAGTGTAGATAATACGATATTAAACGTAACAAGACTCTTTTTAGAAATTGCAAAATTACAACAGCGTCAAGAATTATTAGAAGAAATCATATTGATTGAACGAAATAGAATGGAACGAATAAATGATAAAAAATTATTTGGTCAAGCTACAGGGCTCGATGTATTGAGAGCCAAAAGTAATTTTAATAGAGATAAATCTGCCCTTGATGCATTATTACTTAGTAAAAATAGTTTATTACGAAATCTCAACTTTTTAATTGGTTATGAGCCTAACCGTACTTATCGTGTAAATGCAATATATACAATTAATACGTTAGAAGATTTAGAAATGATAAAGGCAGACGTACTTGCTAACAATCCTAAATTAAAACTAGCGAATGAAGGTGTTTTAATATCTGATGATCAAGTAGAGTTAGCACGTTCCCAAGAATTCCCTAGATTAGATATGTTTGCAAATTATGGATATTTTAATCAAAATAATGACTTACAACAATTAGCAGAAATAACAAATTTAGGATATACTGTTGGAGGTCGTATTTCTTTTAATATTTTTAATGGAGGAAAGGTAAAAACTAATATTAAAGTGGCTAAGTTAAGAAAAGAAGAAAGTCAGTTACAGAAAGAACAACTTTCAGATCGGCTCATTACAGAAGCCATTACGGAGTTAAACCGTATAAGTATTCTTAAAGACCAATTGAAAAGAGAAGAAGAAAACCTTACTTCCTTTCAGGAAGCCTATACAAGAACTGAAGAAAGGTTTAAAAATGGAAATGCCACTAATCTGGTTCTGAGAGATGCACAAACAGCATTATTTAATGCTCAAATTACAATAGCTGAACTTCAAATAGACTTGATAAGATCTAACATTACACTTAGTACTTTAAGAGGAAAGATATGATAGATAATGCAATAGTACATTTAAAAGAAGTAGATAATCGTCTGAAAACTATCATTACCAATATTAATCTACCAATGATTAAACTCACAGGAGACGTATTTGAAGATATGGTAAGTTGTATTTTAGATATGCAAATACACTATCGTGGAAAAGCAACACGTTACCATAAGTTAAAACTATTACTTAATAATACTCAAATAACGAGTAATACTATTTTTAGTATTGCAGATGAAGGGTTGAAAGAGCTAAAAATATCTAATCAAAAATACAAAGCATTAATGAGTTTGTGTGAGTATTGGGAAGAGTATAGTTTGGGAAATAAGAATTGGCATATGACAAATGATGATGAAGTACGAGAAATTTTATTGAATATTAGAGGTATTGGTAATTGGACAGTAGATATGATTTTACTTTTTACGTTACAACGCAAAAATATATTTCCAGTAGATGATTTCAATCTCAAAAAAATAATGAAATACGTATATGATATTGAAGATAATTCAAACATTAAGAAAGAAATGATTGAGGTAGCTAAAATTTGGGAACCACATGCTTCATTAGCTGTATTGTTCTTATTAGAGTATTCAAGAGCCAAGAATTCATTCTTATAATGCATTATGTTTTTAAATATGCATTTGAATTTTATTAGACTAATAAGTTTAAACAAGAAGCAGTATCTAATTTTAAAAAATTAAAAAAACAGATATTATTTGATAATATAACCATAAAAAAAAGCTAATATACTATTGTAGTATATTAGCTTTTTAAAAAGTAGCGAAGAGCAGATTTGAACTGCCGACCTCAGGGTTATTAATTTTAAGTGTATTGTGTTGTTTTGTTTTTATGTGATTGTTTTTATGTGTTTTATGATTTATTTTTGTTTTTTAGGTACATAATTAATCAACTTAAATGTGAAAATGTTGTACCTATGTTGTACCTTTGTTTGAGGTGAAAAATAAAAGATGAGTTCAGTTAAGGTCGTTTTAAGGAAAAAAGCAAATAAAGAAGGATTATTCCCAGTTGTTATAAGAATCACTAAAAATAGAAAATCTTCTTTTGTATATATAGGACAATATATAGATATTAAATATTGGGATGCTAAAAACTTTAAGGTAAAGAAATCTCATCCAAACTCTGTTCGTCTAAACAATTACATTGTAAAGAGATTGTCTGAGGTTAATGATCAATTATTATCAGTTATAACAGAAGATAAAAAAGCAAGTGTACAGAATATTAGAGGTGTTATAAAGAAGGGAGAAGAAAGTATAGATTTTTTTAAAGTTGCTGAATTACATCTTTCTAATTTAAAGAGGAGGGAGAAAATAGCACAGTCAAAAAATGAAAAAGGAAGGTTAAATGTATTTAGAGAGTTTTTAAAGAAATCAAATATAGAAATAGAGGAAGTTAAGCCTAGAGTACTGAAAAAATTTGAAGCATTTCTTCTTAAAGAAAAACAGCTTTCTCCTAGAACTATAAGTAACTATTTAATTCTTATAAGAACGATTTATAATTTAGCTATAAGTGAAGGATATGTAGATCGAAAACATTATCCTTTTGGAAAGGCTAAAGTTCAAATTAAGATTCCAGAAAGTAAGAAAATAGGTTTGAATAAAGAAGAAGTAAAAAGCTTAGAAGAAATTAAAGATTTAACGCCTTCAGAAAGGTATACGTTAGATGTTTGGTTGTTGAGTTTTTATTTTGCAGGTATTAGAGTTCGAGATGTTTTAGAATTGAAATGGGAAGATTTTTTTGATGAACGGTTGCATTATAGGATGAGTAAAAACAGCAAGTTAGTAACGTTAAAAATTCCAGATAAGGCAAAAATCATTTTAAAGAAATATAAACCTTTCGCAAAGGAGAATAAAGGGTTTGTTTTTCCTGAAATGAAAAAAGCGGATTTAAAAAATACAGAAGATGTTGAGAGAAAAGTAAAAACAGCTACAAGAACATTTAACAAACATTTAAAGAAGATTGCCAAAAAAGTTGGGATAGTTAAATCAGTTAGTTTCCATACTAGTAGACATAGCTTTGCTACCATAAGTGGACAGTCTATAAATATTCATACACTTCAGAAGTTATATAGACATAGTTCGATATCTACAACTATTCAGTATATGAGTTCGTTTATCCATGATGATTTTGATAATGCATTGGATAGTGTGGTTAATTTTTAAAAATGAATATACTTATTCGTTATAATCTGCCTTATAAGCAGACGGTCACAGGTTCGAATCCTGTCGCGATCACAAGAAAACAAAGGCTTTCAGGAAACTGAAAGCCTTTCTTGTTTTAAAATTGCCCGTTTTTTTGAATAACTCCTAAAAGATTTCTACATTTTTAGAGTTTCCTATTATGTTAAAAACTTTATAATCCACTTTTTTAATTATCAAACTATTTCGGATCATTCCTAAAAGTTGTGGTTATGCAAAAATTTGTGTTAATCTGAATAAAAAGAATTCTACATTTTTCATACCTCTAAATTGAGTTTTAAAGGCTTTAATTTTCCATTTTCACATACTTAATAAAACTATACTAGTTCTTTTTTATTCATTTTAATTGTCGTTTACGATGAATTTTATGTTGTTCGTTTTTTTTGAGGTTTAATTGTTTGTTTACTAGGTTTTTATAAAGGTAGTTTTGTTTGCGGAAACAAATGAAATATATCATGAAAATTAAAGGTATTGACTTTGAACAAGCCATGCAAATTCCTGAATTAAAGAAATTGTATGATGAAAACCCTAAAAAGTTTAAACAAGATTACTCTTATAACCCTATAAATAATATTGGAGTTTTTAAACTCGTAATTTGGTTTATAGGAATAACAATCATTACATGCGTAATTGCTAGCGTTATAATTAGTCTTTGGGAGGCTGATAAAATATCTCAAAATGAAATTAAGTTCAGAGAAGTACCCGATCTCCTGAAAATGGTGGCATCAGCTGCTATAGGAGCTATTACAGGCTTATTAGTTCCCACACCTACACAGAATCAAAATCAATAATTTATGGAAACAATAATTAAGAATTTACACTATCCAGGTTATCAAATTAATCCAGGTACGAATGTGCTTAAAGTAGGATTTGATTTAGGATTTAGCTCTACAGACGCAATTTCACCAATCGTAACAGTAGTAAGTATACAACATCAACAAATACCTTATCGTATAGAATTGACAAGATCAGAAACTCTAGATGCTAATATCTCGTTACAAGAAGTTAAATCACCAACTGATGTAATAGATTTAGAAGGGTATACTTTGGTTTTTAGAACAAAATTTATAATTCATGACAAGGAGCTTTTAGAAGACTCAGAACTATTTGAAAAAATACTTACGAAAGTTAAAACAAAGTATACAATAGCCGGAGGAATAGAAGGAAAGAAAGTCTTTGAAGTGAAAGGAACTACACATGATTTTCATCAAAACACATTTTGGCTTTTAAAAGCAATAAAACTTATTTAATATAAAAATTATGAGAAAAGCAATATTATTTATAGTAATAATGACAGGTACTTTTGGTAATGCACAAAAAATTGATTTAGATCAACTAGAGGTGCCAACTACTCCTGCGATAACTATACTAGATGCAGGTGAAACGAATATAGAATCTTTAACAACTACTAATGCTTTTTCCATTAATAATTTTAATATTAATAATAATGCTTTGGAGGTGACTCCTTATTGGCTAAAAAAGGATAGAATAATTAAAGGCTATGAGTTTTACGGACTAAAAACAACTAAGAATTATGGGTTAAGACAAAACGTATTTGATGGTATCAAAAAGTTTTCAGTTTCTGTGGCTTTTGTTAATAGTGATTCAGTAAATAATTATTCAGTAGGACTTAGAGTAAATCTATTAAAAATTAGAAATAAAAGGAATTTAGAAATTATAAATTCGAAACGAGACGTTATAGACTCAATTGTTAAAAATGATATAGATTCTCATAATGAAGCGGTAAAACAAGTTTTACAAAAATATCGAGAAGAGATTTCTAAAAAAAAGATCAATTTAGGAGATATTATCTTTAAACCTGATAATGAATTAACTGGTCTAGAATTAGAAATTAAAAAAGAATATGAATCTTTGAAAGCTCAGATTTATGCAACAAAGTATGATGCCGCAGTAGATTCTTATATCAAATCATTAGAAGCAGCTATACATACAAAACCACTTTTACAATTGGATTTTGGAGGAGCTTATAGTTTTTACAATTCTAATCAGTTTTCGGAGATACAAACTGGGAGGTATGGTATATGGACAAATATATCTTCAAACCTTTATCACAAAAATCAATTTGGAGTTGAATTATCAATACATACGCGATATTTAAAAGATAAACTGACGATATTAAATGAAGAGCAAGATATCGTTGATTTTGGAGGTAAACTATCTCTAAAGTTATATGAAAATCTAACTTTTTCTTATGAATACATAAGACGCGTGAAAGGTTTGAATGACCTAAGGTCGGTAGGAGAAATAAAATATCGTCTATTTTCAGATAAAAATATCTATTTATCAGGAGGATTTGGTAGAAATTTTATGACTACTGGGAATAATACAGTATCTCTTTTAGGTATAAAATGGGGTATTGCTAATGAAAAACAAAAAGAAGGAGCTGAATTTCAATTATAAAATCAACTTTCATGAATTTAGATAAGGCATATGCTCTTCTAATAGGGGTTGGAGGAGATACAATTGGAATAACAGTAGATGACGCAACTGCTATTTCTGAAGTATTAACAGATCC